>Ga0164241_10000246_pt1 | contig 124114 bp, 123 predicted proteins | sample OricomyardsoilBY_FD_108780 | JGI IMG/M metagenome (GOLD analysis project Ga0164241, IMG submission 108780) | Backyard soil microbial communities from Emeryville, California, USA - Original compost - Back yard soil (BY) | ecosystem: Environmental > Terrestrial > Soil > Unclassified | place... | reverse complement strand
CAAATCCTGTCCCCGCACCCAAGGCCTATACCGTTACACCAGCCACCCTGTCCGCGCGCGGCCAGGGCTTTTTTGTACCTCAACGTGCAATCCAGAGTGGCATTAACGCAACGCTCTCCACCCCACTGGAGCCGTGTCAGAGGCCGCTAGCGGCGCGACGTCGCCGCGGAAGCCGCTATCCAGCAGCTCTCCGCCAATGGACAAGGCGTGCAGTCCCGCAGCGAGACCGCGCAGGCGCCCTCGACTTAAGCCTTGGCCAACGTGCTGGCGAGCTTGCCATCATACTGACCGCCGAAGCTGGTCTTCAGGTGGGCCATGATCGTCCCGACGTTGGCGTCGGGGTTCTTGGCCCGGAAGTCGTTGATGGCCTCGCGAAGTTCCGATTCCGTCATCTGTTTTGGGCCATACGAGGACAGGATCGCCAGTTCGGTTTCAGCCGCCTTGGTCCGCTCGTCCACCTTCGACGCATCGCCACCGGCTTCGACCAGGCGCGCGCGTTCGGTCGCGAGGTTTTCCAGCGTCAGCTTCGTGTTCTTCACGAACTTCGCGACGGTTGCGACGACCTTTTCGTCCGTGACCCCCGTCACGCCGCGCTTGAATTCTTCGGTCGTGATCTGCGTGGCTTCGCCGATCAATGTGGTGAGCACGTCAGCCTTCAGGCGGTCGTTCGCTTTGCGCGCCGCCAGTTGGTCAGCCTTGAGCTGGTCGAGCAAAGCCATGTCGTCGTCCTTTCAGGTCACTCTATTCGGTGGTGCTGTAATGGGTGGCGGCGGCGGCTCTTTAAAGAGCAAGAGCGCGGCGTAAATCACGAGGCGTTATCGGGGCTAGATCCTCGCCCCGTCAGCCCAACGATCTTCTATATCTCGGATAAGGCGGGGAGCGCACGGCTGAACGCATTTCGCTGCCGGTCCCCTCGAGGCGATCTCTCGCCTTCATCGCTCGGTCGCGCCTCTTCCCCTCAATCGAAAAGCTCGACGATAGGCCATGGTGGGCGCGTCCTAGGTCCAACTGTGACAACCATCGTCCGCGTCCTATCCAGGTTGCCGATCGCCGGCCCAGCCGGCTTTGCAGGCGAGCGCCATGACGGGACGGATTTCCAAGACGCGGCTGGAGGCGTTTAGCGACGGCGTGATCGCCATCATCATCACGATCATGGTGCTGGAGCTCCAGCCGCCGCACGGCGTCAACCTCGCAGCGCTGAAGCCGCTGGCCCCGACCTTCCTCGGCTACGGACTGAGCTTCGTCTATGTCGGCATCTACTGGAACAGCCACCATCATCTGCTGCGCGCCGCCGGCGGCATCTGCGCTTCGGTGATGTGGGCCAACCATCACCTGCTGTTCTGGCTGTCGATGATCCCCTTCGCGACGGCCTGGATGGAGCAGAGCCATTTCGCCCACGGACCGGTCGCGGTCTATGGCACGGTGCTGCTGGCCACGGGCTTCGCGTTCAGGACGCTCACCGGCTGCCTGGCGCGCCACGAGGGCGAAGCGTCGGAATTCGCCCAGGCTCTGAATGGGGATCGCGCGACCAATCTGTCGCTCGCGTTCTACGCGGCGGGCGTGGTCGTCGCCTTCTTCGCGCCGGCGGTGTCGCTGGCGCTGTATGCGGGAGTCGCGGCGTTCTGGCTGCTGCCTGACCGCCGCGTCGTCCACCTGGCCGATGGCGTCCGCCATGGCCAGGGCCGCTAGGGACGATCAGGGGCGCGTGGCGCGGGCGTTACGCGCCGCCCACAAGGTAATGCACCAGCCCAGGATCGCCGGCAGGGTCACGGCCGGGAAGTCTCGCGGCAGGACCGAGGCCGAGCAGATGCCGACGGCGACTTCCCAGAAGTGGAAGAGCGCGTGGCCCGACAGCCAGATGGTCGGCGCGCCCCAGAAGAACAGCCGCAGGTCCGGCCGCGCGACGCCGACCAGGAAGGCCGCGCCGATCAGCTCGAAGATCAGGCCGATGTCGCGGATGAAGTGCTGGTTGAACGGGCCGGTGGTCGTGACGCCGGGAACGGCGAAATACCAGCCTTCAGGCGAGATCAGCATGAACAGGCCGTTGGCGACGGCGGCGACGCCCAGCACGGCGGCCAGGCTGATGGAGATTGTTTTCAGCATTGGATGTCCTTGAGATTTGGGTCGACGCAAACGGGAAGGGCCACGCTTCGGCTAGCGACCGGAGCGTGGCCCTGGAGGGCGTCGGGTCCCGCGATGAAGGACCTGACGTCCCGGCGCGCCGAACATGCGGGGAGGGGATTCGGCGCGTCTCAGGCCGGCGGCGGCCTGATGGCTTAGGCCGCGGCGGTCGCCGGCTGGGCTGGGTGCGAGGCGCGGGCGGCGATCTGCAGACGGTTCCAGAGATTGATCTGGCCGACGATGATCGTCAGGGCCGCGATCTCGGTCTCGCTGAACTGGCTCTTGACCAGCTCGTAGTCGGCGTCCGAGGCGTGGGTCTTGGCGATGCGGGTCAGCGACTCCGTCCAAGCCAGGGCGGCGCGCTCACGATCGGTGTAGAGCGGGGACTCGCGCCAGGCGTCCAGCATCTGGATGCGCAGGTCGGTCTCGCCGTGCTGGCGGGCGTCCTGGACATGCATGTAGATGCAGACGGCGCAGCCGTTGATCTGCGAGGCGCGCAGGCGGACCAGTTCGCCCAGGCTGTGCTCGATGCCGCTGTCGTTCAGGGCGGTCTCGACGGCGAGCAGGGCCTTGGTGACGTCCGGGACGAGCTTGAAGGGGGCGAAGCGCGGGGTCAGGGTCATCGTCGTTTCCTCTGTGACGGTGAAGATGACGCAACAGTGCTCGGTGAGGCGGGGTGCGGGCCATCGTGCGCCTAGCGCGCGGGCCTACGTCCTTGGCCGCAGGCGGGCCGCCGTCATCTGATCCCATGGGGCGGTCAAGCTATCCGAAGGGCTAGGCCTGGTTCAGGTCGCCGCCGATCGGCCACGCCGTTCGCAGGTCCCATGTCCATCCAGGAGAGGGGCCGGGATGTCCTTCGCACCGGCGCCCTCGCGCGCGCCCAGCGTCCATGCTCGTGGCTCATCAAATGAACCGAGGAGAGCTGCCGTGAAGATCGTCGTCATCGGAGGAACTGGGCTGATCGGTTCGAGCGTGGTCGCCAACCTGACCCGCCTGGGCCATCAGGCCATCGCCGCCGCGCCCAACACCGGCGTCAACACCCTGACCGGCGAGGGTTTGGCCGAGGTCCTGACCGGCGCCGACATCGTCGTCGACGTCGCCAACTCGCCGAAGTTCGACGCCGCCCCGGCCCTGGACTTCTTCATCACCTCGGGCCGCAACCTGCTGGCGGCCGCCGAGAAGGCTGGCGTTAAGCACCACGTCGCCCTGTCGGTGGTCGGGACCGAGCGGCTGCAGGACAGCGGCTACTTCCGGGCCAAGATCGCCCAGGAGGCGCTGATCCGCGCCTCGTCGATCCCGCACTCGATCCTGCGCTCGACCCAGTTCTTCCCGTTCGTGACCGGCATCATCCAGGCCGGGACCGTGGGGGACGAGATCCACGTCTCGCCGGCCCAGGTGCAGCCGATCGCCGCTCCGGACGTCGCCGCCGCCCTGACCGACGTGGTGCTGGGCGCGCCGATCAACGGCCTGATCGAGGTCGGCGGGCCGCAGGCCTTCGGCCTCGACAAGTTCGTCGCCCGCTACCTCGAAGCCAAGGGCGACGGCCGCAAGGTCGTCTCGGACCACAAGGCGCTCTATTTCGGCGTCGAGCTGGAGGACCGCTCGCTGCTGCCGGGCGGGGATCACATCCACGGCCTGACGACGTTCGAGGACTGGCTGGCCAACGCCTGATACGCGTCATCAAGCGCCAAAAGAAAAGCGGGCGGTCCGAAAGGGCCGCCCGCTTCGTTCGTGGAGATCGCTCAGAGTCTAGGCCGGGGTCAGGGCCGTCCGTCGTAGCCACTGGTCGAACTCGGTGTGGCCGAAGCGCGGCGTGGCGCCGGCGATCAGGGTCTGGTCGTCGAGCGGCGCGCCGAAATAGAGCGCCGCCGGGTCGGCCACCACGGGGCGCGCGTCGCGCCGGGCTTCCAGGAACCGCCGGACCAGGTCGTCCAGCTTGAACGGGTCGGGCCCGGCCACTTCGATGGTGTCGTTGGCCGGGGCGCGGGCGGCGATGTCAGCCAGGGCCGCGGCGACATCGTCGGCGGCGATGAACTGCACGCGGGCCGGCGCCAGTCGCACCACTTCGCCGTCCACGCTGTCCTTCACGACCGCGTCGAGGAACTCGAAGAATTGCGTCGAGCGCAGGATCGAGAACGGCACGCCGCCGGCCCGGACCAGCGTCTCCTGGGCCAGCTTGGCGCGGAAATAGCCGCTGTCCTGCAGCCGCTCGCAGCCGACGATCGACAGGGCCAGATAGTGCTTCACGCCCTCGGCCGCGGCGGCCTCCAGGATGTTGCGGCTGGAGGTCTCGAAGAAGGCCATGGCCGGGGCGTCATCGAACGACGGCGCGTTGAGGACGTCGATCACGACCTCGGCCCCGACCATGATCTCGTCCAGGCCCTGGCGGGTGATCACGTCGACCCCAGCAGCGCGGGCGGCGATGCGGACCTCGTGGCCCTGACGGCGAAGGATCTCGGCGAGCTTGGCGCCGACGACGCCGGTTCCCCCGGCGATGACGATCTTCATGGTGTTCACCCCTGCCTGCGGATGCTGTGACGGCTGTTCGGCGCGGCCTGCAGGCTGGCGGCCAGCCAGTCGTGGAAGCGGGTGGCGGCGAGGCGCGGGCTCGCGCCGGGCAGCAACGACTCGTCATCGAGACGCGCGCCGAAATAGGGAGCCTCGGGATCCGCCATGACCCGGCGGGGATCCTCGAAGGCGGTCAGGACCTCGGTGGCCAGTTCGTCGAGCCGGAAGCGCTCGGGGCCAGCGACCTCGACCATGCCGTACAGGGCTGGGCTCAGCGCCAGGTCGGCCAGGGTCTCGGCCAGGTCCTCGGCGGCGATCGGCTGCACGCGGGCTGGCGAGATGACCACGTCGTGGGTGGTGCCGTCCTGGACGACGCCGCTGATGAACTCGAAGAACTGGGTCGAGCGCAGGATGCTGTAGGGCAGGCCGGACGCCTTGATCAGGTCCTCCTGCAGTTTCTTGGCCTGGAAGTAGCCGCTGGCCTGCAGGCGGTCAGTGCCGACGATCGACAGGGCCACGTGGTGGCGCACGCCGGCGGCCTTGGCGGCGGCCAGCAGGTTGCGGCCGGAGGTCTCGAAGAAGCTCAAGGCCGAAGGACCGTCGAGGCCCGGCGACTGGGTGACGTCGACGGTGACCGTCGCGCCCTCCAAGGCGCGATCCAGCCCCTCGCGGGTGATGGTGTTGACCCCGAACGTGGGCGAGGCCTCCAGGACGCGATAATCGTCCTGGCGAAGATTGTAGACGAGCTTCTCTCCGATCCGCCCGCTGCCGCCGACCACCACGATCTTCATCTCGAAACCCTCCATCTGACGGCCCAACGGCCTGTCGGAAGGCTAGGGCGCGGGGGGGATGGGGTCGATTGGATGAAAGGGCGTGCGGGACCTATACCGGCGCATAGGTCCCGCCGCCGGTCAGACCTCCAGGCCTTCGCTGGCCAGGGCCGCCTGGACCGTGGGCCGAGCCTTCATCCGCTCGTAGTAGGCGGCCAGCGGCGGCGGCAGAACGACGCCGTTGGGCTTGGCCCAGGTCATGATCACGAACAGGTATGGGTCGGCCACGGTCAGCTTGGGTCCGAGCAGGAAGTCGTCGGTCAGGCTGGCGGCGAGGTATTCCAGGCGCAGGCCGGCCAGGGCCCGGGCCTTCTCCTTCTCGTACTCGGTGACGTCGGGGATGAAGAAGGTATGGAAGCTCTTGTGGACCTCGGTGGAGATGTAGGCCAGCGACTCCAGCAGGCGGAACCAGCCCAGCGGGCCTTCCGGGCGCAGGGACGGCGACTGCTCGGCGACCCACGACAGGATGGCGATGTTCTCGGTGATCATCTCGCCGCCGTCCAGCACCAGGGCGGGGACGTAGCCCTTGGGGTTGATGGCCGCGTAGTCGGCCCCGGTTTCGGTGATCCGGGTGTGCAGCTGGACCCGCTCGAAGTCGCAGGGGATGCCGGCCTCGGCCAGGGCGATCTTGTCGGCGAGGCTGCAGGCGCCGATGGCGTAATAGAGTTTCATGGTGTCGATCTCCCGGCCGCTATTGGCTCAGCGACGCTAGGCCGGGGTCGGGTTTGGAGCGATCGGACCAAAGGGGCAGGGCGCCCCATACGGGCGTACAGGTCGCCTAGGCCTTCGTCGCGACCGGGATCGTGACGCGGAAGATCGCGCCGCCGTCGGGATGGTTGGCGGCGGTGATCCGGCCGCCGTGGGAGGTGACGATCGACTGGCAGATCGCCAGGCCGATGCCCATGCCGCCTTCCTTGGTGCTGAAGAAGCCCTCGAACACGCGGTCGAGATCGGCAGGCGGCACGCCGGGGCCGGTGTCACGGACCGTCAGCTCGACCATGTCGGGGCCGTCGACGGCGGTGACCATGCAGATCTCGCGATGGTCGCGCTCGGTCTCGCGCATGGCCTGCATGGCGTTGACCAGCAAGTTGACCACCACCTGCTGCAGCTGGACGCGGTCGCCCAGGATCGGCGGCAGATCCTCACCGGGCGTGAGGGTCATCTTGACCGACTTGTCCTGGCTGTCGTGGCGGACGAACAGCAGGGCCTGGCGGACGACCTCGTTGAGGTCGAGCCGGGTGCGGACGGGTTCGCGCTTGCGGGCCGCGTCCTGGATGCGGCCGATGATGTCGCTGGCCCGCCGCGCGCTGGCGCTGATCCGCTCGGTCAGCTGCTGGACCTTGGGAAGGTTTGGCTCGTCGCGCGCCAGCCAGCGCTGGCTGGTCTCGGCGTTGGTCAGGATCGCCGACAGCGGCTGGCGGACCTCGTGGGCGATCGAGGCGGTCAGCTCGCCCAGGGTCGACAGCCGCGCGGCGCGGTGGAAGTCGTTCTCCACCTGCCGCAGCTTGGCCTCGGCCTGCAGGCGGGCGGTGTGGTCGACCATCATCATCAGGATGGTGTCGTGCCGCTCGCCCGACACCGGGAAGGTCATCAGCAGCGACACGTCCAGCATCCGGCCGTCGAGCGTGAGGATCTGGAAGTCCTCGACATAGTTCCGGATCCCCTGGAAGTGGGCGATGGTCACCCGCCGCGCCGAGCCAGGCGTGCCGGCGAACACGAACGGGATAGGGCCGATCAGCTCGGTGCGGTCCTTCGCGCCGAATAGGGCCACAGCCTCGTTGTTGGCGTCAGTGACCAGGACGATGTCGCAGGCGATCTCGACCAGCTCGGGATGGTCGCGGGTATAGGCGGCGATGTCGGTGATTCCGTTCGCCCGCAGGCGCTCGAACATCCGCGCCGCCGCCCGCGCATCGACCTGCAGCAGCGGCAGCGGCAGGGACGAGATCATGTTGCGGTAGCGGTCCTGGCTGGCCTCCAGCTCCAGCAGGGCGCTGGACGGGTTCAGGGTGCCGCTCAGCCGCACGAAGACGATGTCGGGGCAACGCGGGTCGGCCGCGCGCCAGCCAGTCATGACGACATCGACCAAGGGGCCCAGCACGCCAATCTCGCGGGTCTCGACCGCGTCCGGCCCGCCATTGGCCAGGGCCCGCAGCAGGTCGGCCAACACGGACCGGCTCTGCTCGGGCCAGAGAATGGAGATGGGGCGAGCCGTCAGGCGCTCGCGGTCGCCGGTCAGGCCGAACAGGCGGATCGCCTCCTCGTTGACGTCGCGCACCCGCACCGCGGCCAGCGCCCGGTCCAACTGGTCCTGGCGCCATTCGGGCAGGGCGGCCGGGTCGCTCTGGTCGCTGCGCTGGAGCAGGGCGTGGGCGCCGGAGACATCCAGCTGCCAGCAGGCGTCGCGGGCCAGGCGGCGATGGGCGGAAAGCTCGAAAAGGTCCGCGTCGTTCGACATCAGTCCGCCGTCGGCGGCGGGAACCGGCTCAGCGCCGCGTCCAGGTGCCGGAACAGGACCTGGTCGTTGATGGGCTTGGTCAGATAGGCCAGCGCCCCCGAGGCCAGAGCGCGCGCTCGGATGGCGGGATCGGACTGGGCCGAGATGACGATCACCGGCAGGCGCGGATCGACCAGCCGGATGTGCTGCTGGAGCTGCTGTCCGTTCATGCCTGGCAGGTTCAGATCGGTGACCAGGCCCGAGAAGCGCCCAGGCGCGTAGTCGGCCAGAAAGGCGTCGGCGTCCGCGAAGGTCATGCAGTCAAAGCCCGAGACTTCAAGCAGCTCGGCCAAGGCTTGGCGTAACGCCTCATCGTCATCGACAATCGCGAAGAGAGGCGCTGGAGACAAGTTTTCGGCCCTTACGCGGCGGGACTAGGTCGCGGTTTCCATTCATCGGCGTAATCCGCGTCCGCTCCTACCTATACGAAAGTCTAGCCGGGCTGGTCCTCGCGGACATTGTCGGGCAGCGACTGCCACGCGCGGACCAGGTGGGTCACGAACGGGGCGCGCATCTTCTTCATCACGCTGCTGCGGTGCAGCTTCACCGTGACCTCGGTGATGCCGAGCTCGTAGGCGATCTGCTTGTTCAGGGCGCCTTGCACGACGGCCCGCATCACCTGGCGCTCGCGCGGGGTCAGGGTCTGGAACAGAGTGGTGTTCTCGCGCGCCGTGTTGGCGTCGCCGCGCTTGGCCAGGTCGGCGGCGATGGCGCGGTTGACGGCGTCCAGCAGGGTCTGGTCGCGTGCGGGCTTGGTCAGGAACTCGACGGCCCCGGCCTTCATCGCCTGCACCGTCATCGGGATGTCCCCATGGCCGGTCAGGAAGATGATCGAGGTCACGATGCCGTTGGCGGCCAGGTAGTTCTGGAAGTCCAGGCCGCTGAGCCCTGGCATCCGCACGTCCAGGATCATGCAGCCCGGCCGGTGCAGCACGTCGGCTTCGAGCAATTCGCGGGCCGAGGCGAAGCAGACGGCTTCGATGCCGACCGACTCCAGCAGTTCGCAGATCGACAGGCGGATGGCGTCGTCGTCATCGACGACGATGACCAGGGGCTTCAGGCCGACGACGGGCGTCTCGAGGACGCGCCGGCTTTGCGCGTGCGGGATGGGTTCAGGCATCGGACGACCTCCTTCGCACTCCGGCCTTCATGGCCGTGATCCGTGATTGCTCTCGAGCCTCCATCCGATCGTCCAGCCAGCGGCCGGGCTCGGAGGCGAAGTCTGGTGGGGCGGGAACGCCCTGGACGATGTCCAGCAGGCTGGTGCGGGCCATCTCGTCGCGCATGCTTTTCTGGGCGCGCAACATGATCGCATGGATGCCGCAGACGCTGCGGGTGGCCCAGTCGGGCGGCGCGCCGTCGAACAGCGCGCAGTTGCGGCGGACCTCGCGGCACTCGAACACGGCTTTGCGGCCGTCGATCGCGTCGGCGATGTCCAGCATGGAGATGTCCTGGGGCGGTCGGGCCAGGCTGTAGCCGCCGTGGACGCCGCCCGAGGCGGTGACGATCCCAGCCTTCTCCAGCTTGGTCATGATCTTGGCCGCCATGGCGACCGGCACGCCCTGCAGTTCGGCGAGATCGCGGCTGCTGGCGGGCCTGTCGCGTCCCACCAGCCAGGTCAGGCAATGCGCGCCGTACTCCAGCGCCGCGCCGTACAGGCTGGCGCCCGCGCCGGACGGCGCCCGCTTCCGCGAACGGGTATCGGTCGGAGTGAGATTCATAACGCGGCCCTTTGTAGTCCGAGTTATAGGCTCCGCACCGATCCCCGCCAATACCCCATTCGGGTATGTTGACCGCCCGAGGTTCAGCCCGGCTCGACGCCGTCCTCTTCGTCCTCGGTGTCGGCCGAGGAGAGGCCGGCGACTTGGAATTCGACATGGGCATGGTTGAAGGCGATGCGGCCGGCCAGGGCCGCATAGGCGGGCTCCGGCGTCTCATAGGACCAGGCGACGTTCTCGACGATGTGCTGGTCGCGCAGGATCGTGAAGTAGCGGGCTTCACCCTTGTCCGGATTGTGCGTGACCTTGGTCGTTTGGCTCAGGAACATCATGAAGACGTCCTTACGCGGGAAGTAATAGGCGGGCGGATGGCTCTCCTGATGCAGCACGACCACGTCGCGGCTGTCGGCGAGGTCGTGGCCCTCGAACAGGGCGCGCGCGGCCACGCCCTCCTGGATGGTGTCGGAAATGCTCATCGGGATCCCTCCGGTCCTGGTCTGGCGCGAACGCCTTGGGTTGAGCCGGACAGGTGAAGCGCTCGCCTACCGTTTCGTTGGTCGCAGGATGAAATCGGAAAAAATCCTGCGTTCGCCATCGCTGTCGTGTCCGATTGACACGGCTCGACGGGAGTGTCGCGAAGGCGGCGTCGGGCCGAAACTATGCGCTGGGCGGGGTGGGCGGGACGCGTGGGGCTAGGTCCCCTAGACCAACGGATAGGTCGGCGGACGGAGGCTCAGTCGGCCTCGGGCAAATGACGGTCTCGTCCTTCAAACCAAGCGCTCGCGGCCAAGCCGGGAAGAGCGTCTGCGGCCCTAGTGCCCGACGCAAACCCAGGCGGGGCGCTCCCGGATGGACGCCTCCGCCGCCAGCAAGAGAAGTCCCATGTCCATGACCTCGACCGTCGCCGCCGCCGCCACGCTGGCGGCCGTCGCCCTGACCGGATCCGCCAACGCCCAGGCCGCGCGCCCGGTGCTCGAACCCGCCGCCCAGGCCTTCGCCGAGGCCGCGGCCGGCGGCAAGCCGATCTACCAGATGACCCCGACCGAGGCCCGCGCGGCCCTGTCGGGCGCCCAGAACGTGCCGGTGACCAAGCTGCCGGTGTCGATCGAGGAGGAGACGTTCCCGGTCGGCCAGTACGGCAAGGTCCGTGTGCTGATCTATCGGCCGCAGGGGGCGACCGGCAAGCTGCCGATCATCGTCCATATCCACGGCGGCGGCTGGGTGCTGGGCGGTCCCGACACCCACGACCGCATGACCCGCGAGATCGCCGTCGGCGCCAAGGCCGCGGTGCTGTTCGTCGACTATGACCGCTCGCCCGAGGCCCAGTACCCGGTCGCCATCGAGCAGGCCTATGCGGCGATCGAGCACTTCACCGCCCATGCCAAGGAGTTCAACGTCGATCCCAGCCGCATCGCCATCGTCGGCGACAGCGTCGGCGGCAACATGGCCGCGGCCGTGACCCTGATGGCCAAGGAGCGCAAAGGCCCGAAGTTTGCCCTGCAGGTGCTGTTCTACCCGGTCACCGACGCCAATTTCGAGACCGGCTCGTACAACCAGTTCGCCGAAGGCCCGTGGCTGACCAAGAAGGCCATGCAGTGGTTCTGGGACGCCTATGCGCCCAAGGCCGAGACCCGCAAGGAGATCACCGCCGCGCCGCTGCAGGCCAGCCTCGAACAGCTGAAGGGCCTGCCCGAGGCGCTGGTCATCGTCGACGAGAACGACGTGCTGCGCGACGAGGGCGAGGCCTATGCCCGCAAGCTGACCCAGGCCGGCGTGCGGGTGACCTCGGCCCGCTACAACGGCGCGATCCACGACTTCGTCATGCTGAACGCCGTGGCCGACACCGCCGCCACGCGGGCGGCGATCCTGCAGGCCAACACGGCGCTGCATACGGCGCTCTACAAGTAGGACGCCAGAGCGGGGGCGGCGTTCGCGCCGTCCCCGTCTTGCCTAGAGGTCGATGACACCCCGCCGCACGGCGACCGTGACCGCGTGGGTGCGGTCGTTGACCTCCAGCTTCTCGAAGATGTTGCGCAGATAGCCTTTGACGGTCTCGTCCGAGATCCCCAGCGCGCGGGCGATCTCCTTGTTGGCCTGGCCCTCGGCGATGCGTTTCAGCACGACGATCTCGCGTTCGCTGAGGTCCTGGTCGACCACGTGCAGGGCGATCTCGCCGGCGACCTCGGGATGCAGGTGGCGCTTGCCGTGATGGACGTCGCGGATGGCCTGCAGCATCTCGGTGCGGAGGCTGCTCTTCAGCAGGAAGCCCCGCGCGCCGGCCTTCAGCGCGCGCACCGCCTGGACGTCACCGGCATAGGTGGTCAGCACCAGGATCCGCGCCTCCGGGAACTCGGCCCGGATCGCCGCGATCGCCGCCAAGCCGTTCATGCCCGACATCTGCAGGTCCATCAGCGTGACGTCGGGGCGCAGTTCGCGGAAGCGGGCGATGGCGGCCTCGCCGTCGCCGGCCTCGCCGACCATCTGCATGTCGGCGTGGTTCTCCAGGATCGCGGCCACGCCTTCGCGCAGGACTGGATGGTCGTCGACGACCAGGATGCGAATAGGGCCTTCGGGCAAGCGATCGGTCTCCGCGCTCGGAATCTTGGATAGCTCGGTCGGCCGGAGCCGGGAAGGGGCGCGAATGGGGGGCGTCCGCCACCCCCGGTCCGTGTACGGGGCCTGATCGCGCGCGGCGCTAGCCTGCCGCCATGTCGAAATTCCAAGCCCGATACCCCGATGGCGCGGCCGGCGTGGCTCTGCTGGGACTGCGCATCGCCCAGGCCCTCACTGGCGTGGCCATCGCCGCCGGCCTCCCGGCCTGGGCGACGCATCTGGCGTGGCCCAAGAGCCTGGCCGTGATCGCCGCCGGTCTGCTGCTGGTCGGGTTCGGGGTCCGGCCGGCGGCGGTGGTGCTGACCTTGCTGAGCCTGGCGGCGGCGCTGTGCTGGCAGGGCGCGGCCCAATGGCTGGTGCTGGGACATGCCGGCTCGGGCCTTTGCCTGGCGCTGCTGGGCGGCGGCGCCTATTCGCTGGACGCCAGGTTGTTCGGACGCCGGGTGATCGACCTGGCGACCCGCCGCGACGAGAAGCGGTCATGACGGTGCTCTTCCGCGCCCTGGGTCGCGACGAATGCGACGACCTCGTCGACCTGGCCGCCGAGGCCGTCGTCGTCTGCGATCCCGAAGGACTGATCCGCTATTGGAACCCGGCGGCCGAGCGCCTCTACGGCTGGCCGGCCATGGCGGTGGTCGGGCTTCCGCTGGGCGACCTGGCCAGCGACCCACTGTTGCACGACGAGGAATGGGCGCTGCTGGTCCGCGAGGGCTTCTGGGAGGGCGAGGTCCGCCGCCGCTGCGCCGCAGGCCCGGCCGTCGCCGTCCGTGTGCGCCGAACGCTGCGCCGCAACACCGATGGCTCGCCGCGCGACGTGGTGGAGTACGGCCAAGTGGCGCGTCCTCGTACGGATCTCGACCGCCACGCCGAACTGCGCCGCACGGTCGCCGCCTGCTGGGAGCTGGACGCCGCCGCCGTCGAGGGCCTGTCCGGCCGCGCCTTGCTGGAGGCTTGCCCGATCATCGACGCCAACGCCCGGACCGTCCGGCTGTTCGGCGTCTCGGCCGATCGCGAGCAGATGATCGGCCGACCGATCGCCGACTTCTGGCCGGCCGAGAGTCGCGAGGACATTGCCGACCTGCTGGCCCAAGCGCTGGCGCGCGCGCCCGGCGCGCCGCTGGTGCGTGTCCTGGGACCCTATGGCCTGCTGGCCGGCGCCACGGCCACCGCCTGGCGATCGGCCGAGCCGGGGCGTTGTGACGTCGTCTTCCTGATGCTCAACGGCGCGATCAGCGACGACCGCTCGGCCTGGGAGCTGCAGGCCAGCGAGGACCGCTATCGCAAGCTGATCCACTTCACGCCGACCCCGCTGCTGTATGTCGACGCGCGACGGTCGGGCGACGAGCTGGAGCGCCTGCGCGCCCAAGGCGTCACCGATATCGGCGCCTATCTCGACGCCAATCCCGACCTTGTCGCGCTGGCCGAGGACATCGTGGTGGTCACCGAGGTCAACCAGGCGGCGGTGTCGCTGTTCGGAGCCCATAACGCGGCCGAGCTGATCCAGTCGGTCCGCTACCTGTTCTCGGCCACGCCGGGCATGGCCAACCGGGTGATGGTCGCCCACTTCGAGGGCCGCCGGAACTATGTCGAGAAGGCCAAGATGGCGACCTTCGACGGGCGCGTGCTGGATGTCGTGTTCTCGGTCACCTATCCGGCCCCGCCCGAATATCTGGACACCACCTTCATCACCATCGAGGACATCAGCGAGCGGCTGCGGACCGAGGTCGAGCTGCGCCGCCTGCAGGCCAATTTCACCCACGCCGCGCGGCTGTCGACCCTGGGCGAACTGGCCGCCTCCATCGCCCACGAGGTCAACCAGCCGCTGGCGGCCATCGCCGCCAATGCCGACGCCAGCCTGCGCTGGCTGGCCCAGGACGCGCCGAACCTGGCCAAGGTCAAGCTGCTGACCGAACGCATCAGCGCCAGCGCCCTCCGGGCCAGCGAGATCATCCAGCGCATCCGCGGCATGGCCATGCGGCGCGAACCGCAACAGGCGCGGCTGGACTTGCGGGAGACGATCGAGGAGGCTCTGGTCATCGTACGCCATGACGTCGAGGCCAAGTCGATCGCGCTGGACCTGGCGTTGGACCACAGCTTGCCGCCGATCGTCGGCGACCGCGTCCAGTTGCAGCAGGTGATCGTCAACCTCCTGGTCAACAGCATCCAGGCCATCGACCACGGCGGCGGGCGACGTCAGATCCGCCTGGGGGCCGAGGCGGTAACCGAGGGCGTCAGTATCTGGGTGCACGACAGCGGTCCGGGGATCGCTCCGGCGCATCTGGCCAGCGTCTTCGACGGCTTCTTCACCACCAAGGACAGCGGCGTCGGCATCGGCCTGGCCATCTGCCAGTCGATCATCGCCGAGCACGGCGGGGAGATCTCCGCCGCCAATCACCCGGACGGTGGCGCGCTGTTCCGGATCGTCCTGCCGGCGCTGACCTGAGGCGGCGTCAAGCCGTCCGGGCCAGTTTCGAGCAGCCATGGGCGCGACGCCAGGCGTTCGGCGGCGCGCCATACTGGCGGTGGAACAGGCGCGTCAGGTGCGACTGGTCGGCCAGCCCACAGGCCAGGGCGATCTCGCTGATCGGCCGGTCGGTGCCGGCCAGCATCCCCCGCGCACGCTCCAGCCGCAGCACCATCACATAGCGCGAGAACGGCTGGTCGAAGGCCTTCTTGAAGGCGCGCGAGAAGTGGCTGCGGCTGACCCGCATCACGCCCGCCAGCTCTTCGACCCGAAGCTGGCCCTCGAGGCCGCCTTCGATATGGGCCTCCAGCCGCTTGATCTGCCAGGGCGCGAAGCCGCCGGTGTGCAGGGCGCGTTCCGGCGCGCCGCCGACCATCTGCAAGGCCGTGGCGATCTTGGTGCGGGTGGCGGTCTGGTCGAGCGACAGCTCGTCGAGGGCTTCGGTCAGGAGCCCGGTCAGCACCCGCGTGCGGCCGGCGCTAGCCGAGGGGGTGAAGTCGGTCGCTGGCTGCATGGCGCAAGTTCCGTCGCTGTTCGATCAGGACGGTACGGGCGGTGGGGCCGGGGATCGATTTGGATGAAGGGCAGGGCGACCCTATACCTGCGGACAGGATCGGGCCCGGTGAGGTCTAGCGCGACAGGCTCTGGAACTGCTCGGCCACGAAGTCGGAGAACAATCGCGCTCGTAGCGGCTGGAAGCGGCCGAAGGCGTGCAGGATCCGCAGCGGCACGGCCGGCAGGGGCGCGTGCGGCATGACGATCTCCAGGCGGCCGGCGCGGATGTCCTCGTCCACCGTCCAGCGCAGCAACTGGGCGATGCCGACGCCGTTCACCGCCGCGGTCCGCATCGCGAAGCCGGAGTCGCAGTCGAGCACGCCCTCCGGTGACAGCGAGGTTCCGTCCGCGAAGGTGATGGGATAAGGCCGTCCGCCCAGGCGGTAGCGAACGTGCCGCGCCGCCGCGAGCTGGCTAATCGTCTCCGGGCGGCCGTGGCGGTCCAGGTGCTCGGGCGAGGCGATCAGCACCAGCGGCGCGGAGCCTAACGGCCGGGCGATCAGCTCGGTGTCCTGCACCTCGCCGGCGCGGACGGCCAGGTCGTAGCCCTCGCGGACCACGTCGACGCGGCGGTCGGTCATGTCCAGCTCCAGCCGCACGCCCGGATGCCGCGCCATGAAGGTCCGGGTCAGCGGGTCCAGCAGAAGGCGGCCCAGATCGGTTGGCAGCGACACCCGCAAGCGGCCCTCCGCGGCCGACTGGACCACGTCCTGGGCCTCGGCCAGGGCGCGCAGCAGCGGCGTGACGCGCTCGAAATAGGCCGCGCCCTCGACGGTCAGGGTGAGGGTCCGCGTCGACCGCGTGAACAGGCGCACGCCCAACCGCCGCTCCAGCCGCGCCACGCTCTTGGACACCGACGACGGCGTCGTCCCGGCCAGGCGCGCGGCGGCGCTGAAGGAGCCGGTCTCGACCGTGTTGATGAAGGCGGCCAGTCCGGCGGCGTTGTCGAGGGGGTCCAGCATCTGATCCGTCGTGGAATAGGTGATGTGCCAGCGGCCCGAGTTATGGGCGCTCGGATCAAAGGCCATCTGGGGTGTCGCAACACGCAGCAACAGCCCTGGAGGCCCTGAAATGAATATCCTGGACGGCAAGGTCGCCGTGATCACCGGCGGCGCCAGCGGCATCGGCCTGGCGTCGGCCAAACTCTTCGCCGCCGAGGGCGCGAACGTCATCGTCACCGGCCGCCGCGCCGAGGTGGTGAAGGCGGCGGTCGCCGAGATCGGCCCGAACGCCTTCGGCATGGTCGGCGACGTCGCCGATCTGGCGCACCGCGAGGCGGTGGTCGAGACCGTCCGCGCGCGGTTCGGTGGGCTGGACATCTACATGGCCAATGCCGGCATCAACACGATCACCCCGTCGCCGCTGGTCTCAGAGGCCGAGTACGACGCCCAGTTCGCGGTCAATGCGCGCGGCGTGTTCTTCGGCGTCCAGAAGGTCGAGCCGCTGCTGCGCGACCACGGCGCGATCATCCTGACCGGCTCGATCGCCAGCGAGAAGGCGCTGGACGGCCACGCCGCCTATGCCGGCTCCAAGGCCGCCCTGGCCGCCTTCGCCCGCATCTGGGCGCTGGAGCTGAAGGGGCGCGGCATCCGCGTGAACCTGCTCAGCCCCGGCCCGACCGACACCGAAATCCTGGAGAAGCTGGGCGTGGCGCCTGACCAACGCGCGGCCTTCGAGGCCGGCATGGCCGAACGCATCCCGTTGGGGCGCCTGGGCCGGCCGGAGGAGGTGGCCAAGGCGGCGCTGTTCCTGGCGTCGGAGGCCTCGAGCTTCATCACCGGCGTCAATCTGAAGGTCGATGGCGGCATGACCCTGCTCTAGGCGCGCCGCCAGAACTGGGCGCCAGGAGACAAGCGCGAACGCCGTTCCTGTGGAAGGATGGCGTTCGCCGGCGCTCGGCGGGGGCGCGCAGCGGGCAGGGGCGCTGCTTGGAATCGCAATCCGGACCGACCTGGGGACACCGCGTGGCGTTGGCCTTCGCGATCGCCGGCGCGCTGTCGACACCTGTCCTGGCGCTGGATCCCGCTCGCACGCTTGTCCAGCACAAGCACAGCGAATGGACCTTCGAGACCGGCGCTCCGGCCCCGGTGTTCCAGGTCGCCCAGGGCAAGGATGGCTTCCTGTGGGTCACGGCTTCGGTGAACCTCTATCGGTTCGACGGTGTCCGGTTCGAGAAGATCCCGATCGAGGGCGGAACCTCCGAGGTCCATGGCTCGCCGCTGACCTTGCTGGTGGCGGACAATGGCGATGTCTGGACGGTGTTCTCGCGCTCCAATCGCTTCGCGGTCTATCGCCAGGGCGTCCTGAAGCTGGTGCCGTCGCCCGAGCCGAAGGGCATGGTCACGCGCCTGGCTCAGAGCCGCGATGGCGCGATCTGGGCGGCGATCGGCGGCGTCGGCGGCGGGCTGATGCGCTACGCCAAGGGCCAGTGGACCCTCTACGGCGACGAGGCGGGCCTGCCGCGCAGCCAACTGGGCGGCATGGTGGCCACTGGGGACGGGGCGATCTGGGTAGCATACCAGAATGCCATCGTCCGTCTGGCCCCAGGGGCGAAGCGGTTCGAAACAGTGATCAGCAAGGCGGACGGAGCGGCCAAGGGGCTGGTCCTGGATGCCGCCGGCCGCGTCTGGCTGATGGACAAGAGCGGGGCCCGCGCCCTCACGGGGCCGGACGGCGTCGGCCCTTCGCCGATGACAGGGCTGCCTTATGGCGTCCAAGGCGGTGCGACCGCCGGACGGGCCGCGTTCGATCGCGACGGCAATCTCTGGATCGCCAGCCGGAGCCTCGGCGTCCAGCGGGTGTCCGCGCCCGATCCGCGCGGCGCGCCGTCCAAGGCGGCGGCCGAACGCGTGGAACTGTTCGACACCTCGAACGGCCTCAGCTCGAACATCACGGCCGGCGTCTTCGAGGACCGCGAGGGCAATGTCTGGGTCTCGACCTCGCGCGGGCTCGACAAGTTCCGGGCGGCCAACATCGTCGTCGAGCCGGCCCTGACCAAGCCGGCGGCCTATGGCGACATCCTGCATGTCGGGTCCGACGGCGCGGTCTATGTCGCCGAGGCCAGCACGGTCTATCGCGTCGCGCCCGGTGGCCAGCCCCAGCCGATCCTGAAGGACACGCCTGAGCCCGAAGCCCTCTGCGAGGCGCCGGACGGGACACTGTGGATCGCCTTCGTCGACCACGTCCTGACCTGGAAGCACGGGGTCACTGGGAAACGCATCCCGCATCCGCCGGCCGAGACCGGCTTCTACGACTGCGCCTTCGATCGTCACGGCGATCCGTGGTTCACGGCCGCCGGCAGCGGGCTCTACCGCTACCGCGCCGGGCGCTGGGAGACGATGTACGGCGCGGAGAAGGGCCTGCATCCTCAGGCGATGAGCGTCGATCCCCGCGGCCGACTGGTCGTCCAGTGGTCCGAGGACGCGGTCGCCTGGCTCGATCCGCCCAAGCTGGAGCGGACGAAGATCGACTACGGCGGCGCTAGGCCGCAGACCCGGACCCTGGACGCCAACGGACCGCGCACGCTGGCGGCCGGCACGTTCGGCCTGGCCCGGATCGCGCCGGGTTCGTTCGAGGCCTTGTCTATCAAGCGCTTCCCGGCCATCCGCGGCGTCAACGGCATCGTCCAGACGCCCAGCGGCGAGATCTGGACGGCCGCCCAGACCGCCATCACCCGCTTCTCCGCCAAGGATTTCGACCGAGCCTTTGCCAACAGGAGCTTCGTCCCGCCGACCCTGAAGCTGGACTTCGACGACGGCCTGCCCGACCGGGTCGCCAACCAGGGCTGGAAGACCATCGTGCGCGGCGGCGATGGCCGGTTGTGGATCAGCACCGACGCCGGGACCGTCTGGCTGGACCCGGCCCACATCCGCCGCAACACCCTGGCCCCACCGGTGGCGATCAGCGCGGTCGGCGCCGACGGCGTGCTGCATCGCGATCCGCGCCAGCTGACCCTGCCGGCGCGCACCGCCAATATCCAGATCGACTATGCGGCCCTCAGCCTGGTGGTCCCCGAACGGGTCCGCTTCCGCTATCGGCTGGAGGGGTTCGACAAGGACTGGGTCGAGGCCGGCGATCGCCGACAGGCCTTCTATACGAACCTGCCGCCAGGCAAGTACCGCTTCCAGGTGGCGGCGGCCAATAACGACGGGGTGTGGAACAACACCGGGGCCAGCGTCGCGTTCGAGATTCCGCCGGCCTTCACCCAGTCGATGTGGTTCCTGGTGCTGTGCGCCGCCTTGGGCGCGGCGGTCCTTTGGCTGGTCTACAATCTGCGCATGGCCCAGGTGGCCCAGAGCATCCGCCGTCTGCTGGAGGAGCGCCTGGGCGAGCGCGAGCGCATCGCCCGCGAGCTGCACGACACCCTGCTGCAGAGCGTTCAGGGCCTGATCCTGCGCTTCCAGTCAGCCGCCGAGCGCCTGCCCGAGCAGGACCCGACCCGCCAGCAGCTGGAGGCGACGCTCAAGCGCGCCGACGACGTGATGGTCGAGGGCCGCGACCGCGTGCGTGACCTGCGCCTGTCCGAGGACGCCTCGGACCTGCACGGCCTGATCGAGACCCTGGTGCAGGGCACGGGCTTCGATCCGCCCATCCCCGTGCGCATCGTCGTCGAGGGCCGGCCGCGCCCGGTCGACACCCTGGTCGGGGCCGAGGTCGGCCGCATCGTCGGCGAGGCGCTGTCGAACATCATCCGTCACGCCCGGGCCAGCGCGGTCGAGATCGAGATTTGCTTCGCGCCGGACGAGCTGCGTCTGCTGATCCACGACGACGGTGTCGGCCTGGACGAGGCGGTGCTGCGCGACGGCGAGAAGAAGGGCCACTTCGGGCTGGTCGGCATGCGCGAGCGCGCGGCGCGGATCGGCGGGACCCTGACCATCGAGAGCCGGGTGGGGAAGGGCACGGACATCTGCCTGAGCACGCCGGCCCGCCTGGCCTACCAGCCGGAGGTCCATCGCGGCTGGCGGCGGTTCTGGCCGCTGAAGCCCACGCCATCGGAGGCCGGGGCCTAGACCTTGGGACAGGGCGCGCAGGCCCTTCCGCGAGATAGGCCGGGCCGGGTCGAAAACGCATCCTCCTGGGGACGGGCCGCTTCCGGCCCCACGGAGACCCCGATGCGCAATGTCATGAAGGCCCTGTCCCTGGCCGCCGTCCTCACCGCTTCGGCCGCTCAGGCTGAGACGTCCAAGCCGACCATCGTGCTGGTGCACGGCGCCTTCGCCGACGCCTCGGGCTGGAACGGCGTGGTCAGCAAGCTGAGCCGCGACGGCTATCCGGTCGTCGCCGCCGCCAATCCGCTGCGCAGCCTGAGCGGCGACGCCGCCGCACTGTCGGCCCTGGTCAATTCGATCCAGGGGCCGGTGGTGCTGGTCGGCCACTCGTACGGCGGCGAGGTCATCAACGAAGCCGCCGCCGGCAAGGCCAATGTCTCGGCCCTGGTCTTCGTCGCCGCCTTCCTGCCGGAGGCCGGGGAGTCGGCCTTCACCCTGTCGGGCAAGTTCCCGGGCAGCACCTTGGGCGGCGCGCTGAAGTCGGTGGCCCTGCCGGACGGCGGCGAGGACTTCTACATCCAGTCGACCAAGTTCCACGCCCAGTTCGCCGCCGACGTCTCGCCGGCCGCCGGGGCCCTGATGGCCGCCACCCAGCGTCCGGTGACCAAGGCCGCCCTGTCGGAGGCGGCGACCACGGCCTCGTGGAAGCGCCTGCCGTCCTACGTCATCTACGGCACGGCGGATCGCAACATCCCGGCTGAAACCGAGCGCTTCATGGCCGACCGCGCCAAGGCCCGGAAGACCATCGCCGTCGAGGGCGGTTCGCATGCCCTGATGGTCTCGCACCCCGACAAGATCGCGGCCCTGATCGAAGACGCCGCGACGGCGCGCTGAGGCCGGCGTCCGGCCAGGAGGAGGGGCCCATGCCCACGGATCAAACGCCGCAGCGCGAGACCATGGCCTATGACGTGGTCATCGTCGGGGCCGGGCCGTCGGGCCTCTCCGCCGCCATCCGCCTGAAGCAGCTGGCCAAGGCCGCCGGGACCGAGGTCTCGGTGGCGGTGCTGGAGAAAGGCTCGGAGGTCGGCGCCCACATCCTCTCGGGCGCCATCGTCGACCCGGTCAGCCTCAACGAGCTGTTCCCCGACTGGAAGGCGATGGGCGCGCCGTTGGAGACGCCTGTCGCCTCCGACCGCTTCCTGCTGCTGGGCTGCAAGCTGTCGTTCCAGATCCCGATGTGGCTGATGCCGCCCTACGTCCATAACGACGGCAACTATATCGCCTCGCTGGGCAATCTGTGTCGCTGGCTGGCCGGACAGGCCGAGGCCCTGGGCGTCGAGATCTACCCGGGCATGGCGGCCTCGGACCTCGTCCTCGACGCCAATGGCGGCGTGAAGGGCGTGGTCGCCGGCGTCTTCGGCCTGGAGCGCGACGGGACGCCGGGACCGGCCTACCAGCCTGGCGTCGAACTGCACGGTAAGTACGTGATGATCGGCGAGGGCGCGCGCGGCTCGCTGGCCAAGCAGATCATCGCCCGCTTCGACCTGGCTCGGAACAGCCAGCCGCAGAAGTACGGTATCGGCCTGAAGGAGCTGTGGCAGGTGCCGGAGGACGTCTTCCAGCCAGGCTTCGTGCAGCACACCCTGGGCTGGCCGCTGGATGACAAGACCGGCGGCGGCAGCTTCCTCTATCACTTCGGCGACCGCTACGTGTCGTTCGGCTTCATCGTCCATCTGGACTACGCGAACCCTTGGCTGTCGCCGTTCGACGAGTTCCAACGGGTCAAGCACCATCCGGCCATCGCCCGGCACCTGAAGGGCGGCAAGCGCATCGCCTACGGGGCCCGCGCGGTCATCGAAGGCGGCTTCCAGTCGACGCCCAAGCTCTATTTCCCCGGCGGCGTGCTGCTGGGCGACGCGGCCGGCTTCCTGAATTTCCCGAGGATCAAGGGCAGCCACAACGCCATGAAGAGCGGCATGCTGGCCGCCGAGGCCGCCTTTGCCGCGATCGGGGCAGGACGGGCCGGCGATGCGCTGGTCGAGTACGAGGAGGCCTATGAGGGCTCCCGCATCTGGCGCGAGCTGCACACGGTCAGAAACGTCAAGCCGCTGTGGTCGAAGTACGGCACGATCTTCGGCAACGCCCTGGGACTGATCGAGATGTTCACCACCCGCTTCGGCGGCTTCTCGTTCTTCGGCACGATGAAGCACCGCAAGACCGACGCTCAGGAGACCGACCTGGCCGCCGACCACAAGCCGATCGCCTATCCCAAGCCGGACGGGGTGCTGTCGTTCGACAAGCCCTCCAGCGTCTTCCTGTCGGCCACCCACCACGAGGACGACCAGCCGGTCCACTTGAAGCTTACCGACCCGTCGATCCCGATCGCGGTCAACCTGCCCAAGTACGGCGAGCCGGCCCAGCGCTATTGCCCAGCCGGCGTCTACGAGGTGCTGTACGACGCGGCAGGCTCCAACCCGCGGTTCCAGATCAATTTCCAGAACTGCGTCCACTGCAAGACCTGCGATATCAAGGATCCGTCGCAGAACATCACCTGGACCCCGCCACAGGGCGGTGATGGGCCGAACTATCCGAACATGTGACTGTGCGGCGGGGGCGACCCGCAGCGATGACGAAGGGACGCGTCGATGAACACCGGGCCTGTGCGGGTTCTCCTGCAGACCACCATTCCGCCGGCGGCCGACGACTGGTCGGTCGCCCGCTTCAGCCTGCTGCGCGACCTGCTGGCCGGCGCCGTCGATGATGATGGCCAGCCGCTCTACGTCGTCGAGGCGCGGGACCGGGGACCGCTGGGCGCGCCCGATCCGGTGCTGTCGCGCCTGGACGACAGCGACTTCGACCAGCTGTGGCTGATGGCGGTCGATGTCGGCGACGGCCTGACTGACGAGGACTGTGAGGCGATCTCGCGCTTCCGCGAGACCGGCGGCGGCCTGGTGGTCGCCCGAGATCACATGGACCTCGGCTCGTCGGTCTGCACCCTGGGCGGTGTCGGGGCGGCGCACTGCTTCCACAGCAAGAACCAGGAGCCCGACGCCAGCCGTCACGTCCGCGACGACGAGGAGACGCAAGCGATCTCCTGGCCCAACTATCGCTCCGGCGCCAATGGCGACTATCAGGCGATCCGGCCGGTCGCGCCGCTGCATCCGGTGCTGGCCGACCCGGCCTCGCCGACGGGCGCGCTGCGCTATCTGCCGGCCCACCCGCACGAGGGGGCGGTGATCGCGCCGCCCGACGCCCGCGTCATCGCCACGGGTCAGAGCCACACCACCGGTCGAGGCTTCAACCTCGCCGTCGCCTTCGAGGGGCAGGGAACGACCGGTCGGGCCATCGCCCAGAGCACCTTCCACCACTTCGTCGACTACAATTGGAACCTGGCCATGGGCTCGCCGAGCTTCGTGTCGGAGGTCCCCGGCGACGGCATGGCGCGCGAACCGCAGGCGCTGGCCGATACGCATCGCTACGTCCTGAACGTAGCAGCCTGGCTGGGGCGGCGGCGGCGCAGCTGACCTTGAAAGCAGCGGGGGTTCGATCAGATCGGACCCCCGCGTCCAAGGCTGTTTTCCGGACGCGGCTTCACTCCAGTTTCAGCTTCGCGGCGATGGCAGACCACGGCACGAGCTTGAAGTTCTGGTGCTCGGGCGGCGAGATGTTGCGGCCGTCCTGGGCGACGAAGGCCCCGGCTTCCAGGCCTGCGCCGAGCGAGGCGCTGGTGACGTCCAGGCCGTCGGTCTCCGAGATCCCGTCGACGCCGGTGTCGCCATTGGCGGTGACCGCGAAGCTGCCGACATACGCGTTGTCGCCCTCGCGCCGGAACGCCGCATAGCTGTTATTGCCCTGGCTGGAGACGACGAGGTAACCCTTGCCGCCGGCCTGGGCGTAGAGGCCGACGCCTTCGAGGTCGTCCTTCAGGGCGGCGTTGTCGGCGACGCGGGCGATGGCCTTGCGGGTCGCGCCGGCCTTGGCGTCGGCGCCGAGTTTCCACAGCGCCACGTCCTCTTCGGCGACATAGAGCGCGCCGGTCTCGTCGTCGGCGACGCAGCCTTCGGTCTGGGTGTCGAACTTCAGGTCGCGCACCGGCTGGGCGGCGACCTTGCCGGTCTTGGTGGCGACGAGCTTCCACTGGCGCACCAGGCCGTCGGGATCGCTGATGAACACGAAGGTCCCGCCCTTGCGGTCGCGGTACATGCACAGCCCATAAGGGTCCGAGAGCCCTGTGGCCTGGACGCCGTCGGCGACGCTGGTCAGCAGGCGGGTGTCGGGATCGATTGTGTAGAGCGCGATCGCCTTGCGGGTCCGGTCGCTGGCCGCGACCAGGGTCACGGTCCTGCCGGCCAGCTTGAAGCCGCCGCGCAGGTCGACATTGTTCATCTTGCCGTCGGGCAAGTACTGCAGGCGCTGACCCGACAGGTCGTAGACCAGCAGGCCGCCCTTCTTGTCGGTGGCGATGATGGCGCTCTTGGCCGGGTCCGTCGGATGGACCCAGATGGCCGGGTCGTCGGCGGCGTCGCCGTCGTGGTCGACCGGCTGGGTCTCCATGGTCGGATGGACGAGCGCCAGCTTGCTGGTCGCGGTCTCCGGCGCGTCCTGGCCGGGCGACAGCTTCAGGGCCGCGGCGACCTCGCGCCACGAGACGATCTTGCTGTTGGCGCCGTCTTTGCGGTCGTCGGCGATCAGCAGGGCGCCGCCCGGCAGGTTCGACCCGACCGGGGCGCGGACGCCGAACAGGCCCGATGCGGCCTCGACGCCCGGGACCTTGAAGCTGCCGACAAAACGGTCGCCCGCGTTGCGGTCATAGACCGTGTAGTCGCCGCCGTCGGCATTGGCCGCGACCAGGTAGTCGCCGCCCTTGCCGCCATTCAGGATGGCCAGGCCGCCGACCTCGCCGGCGAGGTGGCCCAGGCGGTTGATGTCGACGATGACCGGGACCGGCTCGGCCTCGGGATCGGCGTCGTAGCGCCAGATCCCGACCGCCTGCTGGGCGACATAGAGCGCGCCGCTGGCGTCGTCGGCGACGCAGTACTTGGCTTCGGACGACAGGGTCAGGCGGCGCACGACGCGGCCGTCGAGCTTGCCGTCGGGAGCCGCGAACAGCAGCCACTGGTCGAGATTACCGCTGCGGCTCATGGCGAAGGCGTAGAGCGCGCCGTCGCGGGCGCTGCGGTGCAGGCAGACGCCTTCGCCCGAGAAGCCCAGCATCAGCGGCCTGGCGTCGATCGCCGTGGTCTGGCCGCTGGCGTAGTCACGGGCGAAGAGGCGCAGGCGGCCGGCCTGACGATCGAGCGCAGCGATCAGGGCGCGCTTGCCGTCGTCGCGGGCGTCGATGGCATAGACCTCGCCGCCTGGGATCGCGGCGGTGCGCTGGCCGTCGAGGCCGTAGAGCTCCAGCCCGCCCAGCTCGCCGCTGGCGGCGATGATGCTGCGGGCCGGATCGGCCGGATCGCGCAGCAGCGCCGCGCCGTTGGCGCCGCCTTGGGCGGTGGGGACGGTGGCCCCGACGATCCCGACGCTGGGCGCTGTCGTTTGCGCCAGAGCGGGCGCGGCGATGATCAGAGCCAGCAGGCTGGCGGTGAGTTTCAGGCGATCCATGCGCCGCGCTTTAAGGCAGTTCTGTGTCAGATATTATCGTTCGATGACACCGCCGCTTCACCAGAACCGCTTGGCGTCGAGCAGGTCGTCCAACGCCTTGCCGGCCGCGTCGACCAGTGCGTCTTCGTCGTCGACGAAGGCCACGCGCGAGACGTCGCGGACCTGGGCGGCGTCGCCTTGGGTCACGGTCTCGACCAGGGTCTGGCGGACGCTGCGGTCGTTCAGGGCGCCCAGTGTGTCCTGCACGCGCCGCGACGCTTCGAGGAAATGCTCGACCCGCTTGGGATGGTCCGGGAACAGCGGGCTGAGGTCCTCGGCGGCGTAGCGCAGGGTCTTGCCCTTCAGCCGCAGCCGGTGGCGCGCCTCCGCGTCCAGGTCGTCGAAATGCCTGGCGCGGGCCTTCACCTGTTTGAGGCGGTGGTCCAGCACCTGCGCGGCGAAGGCGTCGGCGCGGCTGTCGCGCAAGGCCGCCAACTGAGGATCGGTCGACCAGTCGCCGGTCTCCAGCCAGGCGGCCGCCTCCAGCAGCACGTCGCGGGCCTGGGGGCTGGCCAGGGCCGCCTCCATGCGCAGATAGGCGTTGGCGCGGGCGGCGTTCAGGGCGCGCTCGAAGTCGTCGCGACCGTCGAACTTCGCCCCGTCACGCGCCGCGTCCCAGACTTCGCCGATGAAGACGTCGAGATCGCGGGCGGTGTCGAATTCGCCGGCCAGCCAGTGCAGGCCCTCGTCCAGGCGTTGGGCGGCGGCGTCCTCCGCCAAGGGCTTGAAGATCTTCAGCAGCGCCCGCAGCCGCCGGCTGGCGACACGGGCCTGGTGGACGCCTTCGGGCTCGGGCCGTTCGCGCAGCGACTCCAGCGCCGAGCACAGATGGGCGAGGTCGGCGTGGCCCAGGGCCTGCAGCGCCTCGCCGACCGTGGCGTGCGGGTCCAGCGTCGCGGCCTGCCGACGCGGCGAGGCGGCCTCATCGCCGGCGGCCAGGCCGTAGCCGCGCTCGGCCTTGCTGACCAGCGACAGCCGCAGCGGCACATGGCGGGCGACGTCGCGGGCCAGGTCGAACAGGGCGCTGGCCGGGCCGCTCTTCAGCTCCAGCTCCAGCTCGCAGACGGCCGCCTGACGGCCCTCCGCCAGCAGCTGACCCTGGTCGAGGGCGGCCTCGATCACCGCCTCGCCCACCTGGACCAGCCGCACGGTGCGCTCGACGCGGGTGGTGAACACCGGCGCCAGGGTCTGGCCGTCCAGCATGGCCGCGGCCGGGGTGCGGGCCAGGGCGGCGCGGTCGGGATCAGGGCCGGCGATCGCCTCTTCCCATTCGCCGCGCGAGAACACCCCGCCGGCCGAGGCCGACTTCAGGGTCTGCTTGCGGCCGCCCTCGCCGTCGCGCACCCGCAGGCCGAAGCCCGCCTTGCGCAGGATGTGGCCGGGGGTGTCGAAATAGGTGGCGTCCAGCTGGCGCACCGCGCCCTCGCCCTGCAGATGGGCCAGGGCTTCCGGCGCCGCCTCGGGCGGGATCAGGAACTTCAGTTCGATCTCGCGATCCATGACCTGACCAACTCCTGGGCCGCGCGTCTGCTCCCGCAAGGTGATGCCGCGTCGCCTGCGTCTTGCCAAGTGTTTGACGCGGGTCCAAACGTTCGCGCCATGAGTCAGATCAACGCTTCCCCCCGCCATGATTGGACCCTCGCCCAAGTCGAGGCCCTGTTCGACCTGCCGTTCATGGAGCTGGTCTTCCAGGCCGCCACCGTGCACCGGGAGTGGTTCGATCCGTCGGAAGTGCAGCTGTCGCAGCTGCTGTCGGTCAAGACCGGCGGCTGCGCCGAGAACTGCGGCTATTGCAGCCAGTCGGCCCACTTCAAGACCGGCCTCAAGGCCGAGAAGCTGATGGCCGTCGACGACGTGGTGGCCAAGGCCCGTGCGGCTCGCGACGGCGGGGCCCAGCGCTTCTGCATGGGAGCGGCCTGGCGCGAGCTGAAGGACCGCGACCTGCCCAAGCTGGCGTCGATGATCGGCGAGGTGAAGGCCATGGGCATGGAGACCTGCGCGACGCTGGGCATGTTGACCGCCGACCAGGCCAAGGCCCTCAAGGAGGCCGGCCTGGACTACTACAACCACAACCTCGACACCGGTCCGGACTACTACAAGGACGTCGTCACCACGCGCACCTACCAGGAGCGCCTCGACACCCTGGCCCACGTCCGCGACGCCGGCATGAGCACCTGCTGCGGCGGCATCGTCGGCATGGGCGAGACCCGCCGTGACCGCGCCGGCCTGCTGCATCAGCTGGCCACCCTGCCGTCGCATCCCGACAGCCTGCCGATCAACGGCCTGGTGCCGGTCAGCGGCACGCCGCTGGGCGATCGCGTATTGGCCGAAGGCAAGGCCATCGACTCCATCGAGTTCGTCCGCACCATCGCCGTCGCCCGCATCGTCTGCCCCAAGTCCATGGTCCGCCTGTCGGCCGGCCGCGAGGGCATGAGCCGCGACCTGCAGGCCCTGTGCTTCATGGCCGGCGCCAACTCGATCTTCGTCGGCGGCAAGCTGCTGACGACCCCGCTGCCGGGCCAGGACGAGGACAGCAAGCTGTTCCAGGACCTGGACCTGCGGCCGATGGGCGGCAAGGTGCAGGTCGAGGCCAAGGCGCACACGCACGAGCACGAGATCGTCGCGGCGGAGTAGAGCGGCGGGCGCTGGCCCCCTCCACCGGCTCCGCCGGTCCCCCTCCGCTCTCCGCCCCGTTTGGGGGCGGACAGACCTGCGCAAGCAGGTCAGGTGGGGGCCTGTGCCGGGCCTGACGCACGTCCGCATCTCCACGCGGCTTCACCGCTGAAGTTCTGAAAGGGACTGCGGAGCGCCGGGCCACGCCCGGAGTGTGAGTTTGTAAGTACCGTTTCGACGAAGCCAGAGCGCTCCGCGTAGTCCGTTATCCGGAAGCCTTCGAGAGCGCGGGGTCTTAACCCGCTCCCGACGTTTGGGCCCCCGACGGGCGGAGAGGCTGGCTGCCTCGTCCGGACCGCACAGGCGGTTTCAGCCCGTGCCTGCCGCGTCCGCCAAGCCTTCGCCGCCAGGGCTTCGTCCCGATGTTTCAGGGAACCCGCCGCTGGATCCGTCGCAAAGGCGAGCCTCTTAAAGAGACCCGGCGAGCGCTTCCCGCTCGACCACCCCTGACAGCCGTCACGATCGCCGGCCGGACGTCCCTTTCGCGCCATCAGGTGAGGAAGAGTATGGAGCGGCGCTGAACGCGGATCATTCAGGGCCGCGTAAAATCGACAAGCGATTGATTTCGCTGGCTTCGATCTCGCGAATTCCGAGGATACAGCGCGCCCAATCCCCGTAGATGCCCCTACTTCTTCGCGTCCTTGACCGCGTCCTTCAGGTCGCCCTGCTTCAAGTTCCCGGCGATCTTGTCCTTCTTGCCTTCGGACTTCAGGTCCTTGTCGCCGACGATCTTGCCGACGCCGGACTCGACCTTGCCCACGGTTTCCTGCTTGCGCCCGGCTTCCTTGTCGCAGGCGGAGAGGCCGGTCAGGGCGATCATCAGGGTCAGCGGCAGGACAAGGCGGTTCATGGGGAGGCTCCGAGAGACGCCCCAAGCGGGGCCATGCCCCTACAACGCAAACTGCGCCGCTCGCGATCCGGCCTCGGGGCCTTTCCGCAGCCGCCGACATCCCGACAGTGTCTCTGTCAGATACGGGATGGATGAAGTCGCGGCGGCGGACTTCACATAGGCGGGATGCAGGCGGCGTCGATATCGATGTTGCCTCAGCTGAAGGTTGTGTTACGCTTTTGTGGCCCTCAATCGCGAGTTCTCGTCATGAAAACGATGTTCAAGGCTCTTGTGGCCATCGCCGTCCTGTCCAGCGCCACCGGCGCGGCGGCCAGCGAGGCGCAGCGGAATGAGCGGGTTCTGGCGCGGGCGGTCGACGGCCGTGTCGCCGGGGCGCCCGTCGCCTGCGTCACCTTCGATCAGCCCTACAGCGTCGAGGTGATCGACAAGACGGCCGTGGTCTATCGCTTGCGCGACGGCACGATGTACGTGAACCGGCCCCTCGCCAACGCCGAAAACCTGAACCGCGACACGTCCAGCTGGCGCGAGAATCCTTCGAAGCGTCCGCTGTGCGTCAACGACGTCACGGGCGACTACGGCGGCGAAATCTATGCGAACCACAGGGCCTCGTTCCGGCCGATCGTGGTGACGATGGGACCGTTCGTCCCGTACAAGGCGCGGTAGAGGGCGCTGGCTTTCCGGGGGCGGCAAATGGCTCCTGACCACCCATAGCCGCCTCTCGGCGCTACCGCTCCTCGTCGAACCTGTTCGCCACCAGCTCGCACAGCGCTTCCACCGCCGACCCGGCCTCGGGGCCCTCGGCGGTGATGTCGATGGTCGAGCCGATGCCGGCGGCCAGCATCATCAGGCCCATGATCGAGCGGGCGTCGACGGAGGAGCCTTCGCGGCTGACCGTCACCTCGGCGTCGAAACCGGACGCCAACTTCACGAACTTGGCCGAGGCCCGCGCGTGCAAGCCGCGCTCGTTGACGATCTCGACCGTTCTTGACGCCATGCCCTACTTTTCCCCCGCGAGCACGTAGGAGGCCACGGAGATGTACTTGCGTCCAGCCTCTTGAGCGTGGGCGACGCAGGCTTGCAGGGTCTCGCGCTGGCGCACGCTGGCCAGCTTGATCAGCATGGGCAGGTTCAGGCCGGCGATGACCTCGGCCTTGGTCTGCTCCATGACCGAGATGGCCAGGTTGCTGGGCGTGCCGCCGAACATGTCGGTCAGCAGGATGACGCCGTCGCCGTCGTCGTCGACGGCGGCGCAGGCCTTCAAAATGTCGGAGCGGCGGCGTTCCATGTCGTCCTCGGGGCCGATGCAGATCGCCTTCACGGCGGCCTGCGGCCCGACCACATGCTCCATCGCGGAGACGAACTCTTCCGCCAGACGCCCGTGCGTCACGATCACGAGCCCGATCATGCCTTGTATCTCAACAGGGATCCCCATTCCGTCGCGACCGGGGAGAGCGTCGCGCGGGCGGCCTTGATACGCTCGTTAGGGAGCGACTCCAAGAGACTGCATCATGCGTCGGATTTTCAAGGGGGCGGAGGGTTCTCGCGGCCACAGGTCGAAAACGGGAACGGAAACACCCGTGATCGTCTCCTCGCGCGGATCGGGCAGGCGCTCGACGGCGGCGGGCTCGGCGACGCAGCGGATGACCAGCGCGATTTGGCAAAAGGGCAGGGCGACGGCGTCGATGACGCCCAGGCCGCGCACTTCCAGCAGGCCGGAGAGGGTTTCGGGGGCCTTGCCGTAAAGCTTGCCGCCAGACGCGAAGGTCACCACCCGGTCATCGGCGACCAGCCGGAAGCCGGCGTCGAGCGCGCGCAGGGCCAGGTCGCTCTTGCCGATTCCCGACGGGCCCTCGATCAGGGCGCCGCGCCAGGGGCCGTTCTGGCGCAGGGCGATCAGGCCGGCGTGACGAATCACTCGCGGACTTCCGGCAGCTCGACCACGAAGCGGGCCCCGACCACCGCGCCGGCCTCGTCCTTGCGGTTCTCGGCGTGGATCTGGCCGCCGTGGGCCTCGACGATCTGGCGGGCGATCGACAGGCCCAGGCCCGAATTGCCGCCGAACGCCCGGCCCTTGGGACGCGAGGTGTAGAAGCGCTCGAAGATGGTCTCGAGATTGTCGGGCGGGATCCCCGGGCCGTCGTCGTCGACGATGACGGTGGCCTTGCCACGCGGGCGGATCAGGAAGACCCGCACCTCGCCGTCGTCGGGGCTGAACGAGCGGGCGTTGTCGATCAGGTTGCGGAACACCTGGCCGATCGGGGTCTCGCGGGCCATGACCAGGATCGGCCTTGGCGCCTCGGCGCCGAAGCGCACGCGGACGCTGCCCGGGGCGGGACCGGGCCGCAGCTGTGCCTCGTAGAGGCTGGAGACCTCGCCCAGCAGCTTGGCCAGGTCGATCGCCTTGGGGTGTTCGCGCGACAGCTCCGCATCCAGGCGCGAGGCGTTGGAGATGTCGGTGACCAGGCGGTCCAGGCGGTTGACGTCGTTCTGCAGGATGGCCAGCAGCCGCGCCCGGGCCGCGGGGTCGCTGACCAGGTCCAGGGTCTCGATGGCCGAGCGGATCGAGGTCAGCGGGTTCTTGATCTCGTGGGCCACGTCGGCGGCGAAGCGCTCGATGGCGTCCATGCGCTCGGACAGCGAATGGGTCATGTCCTCCAGCGAGCGCGACAGGTCGCCCAGCTCGTCCCGGCGCTCGGAGAGGTCGGGCAGGGAGATGGCCCGGGCCCCTTGCAGGCGCACATGGTCGGCGGCGCGGGCCAGGCGCAGCACCGGCACGGCGATCAGGCGGTGCAGCAGCACGCTGGAGACCAGGATCGCGGTCATGGCCACGATGATGAAGGGCAAGAGCGCCTTGCGCTCGGCCGAGATGATCTCGTCGACGTCGCCGGCCTCCAGGGTCAGGACGCCCAGCACCGCGCGGACGTGCTGGATGGGGATCGAGACCGACACCACCCGCTCGCCGTCCTCGGACATGCGGGTGCCGGCCACGGGGCGGCCCTTCATGGCGCGGGCGATCTCGCTGGAGAGCGCCTTGCGGGCCTTCTCGGCGCGGGCCTGGGCGGCGGGGGTCAGGTGCGGCGGCGGGTTGTTCTCGCCAGGTTTCCGAGCTGGCGGCAGCACCTTCCAATCCACGCGGTCGGCGACGACGAACGAGTCGGCCAGGGCCTTGCCGTGGGCGTCGAACAGGCGGGCGCGCTGGTTGCGCGGGATGAACAGCACCTGCAGCAGCTGGCTGGCGACATAGGGATCCAGCGCCGGCTCGGGCTCGCCGACCGTGGCGGTCTGGTCGATGACGTTGGCGATCAGCTCGCCCTGGGTGGTCAGGCTGTCGATCCGCGCGGCGACGAGGCCGCTGCGCAGCTCGTTCAGCACCAGGGCCCCGACGATGACGATCGCCAGGGCCAGCACGTTCAGGACGATGATCAGCCGGCCGAGCCGAGACCCGCGCGGCCAGACGAAGCGTCGCCTGGCCTTCGGGGCTTCAGGGCTCTGAACCTCAGGACTCGCGGTAACGGTAGCCAACGCCGTACAGGGTCTCGATGGAGTCGAACTCGGGATCGACCTGACGGAACTTCTTGCGCATGCGCTTGATGTGGCTGTCGATCGTGCGGTCGTCGACATAGACCTGATCGTCGTAGGCGGCGTCCATCAGGTTGTCGCGGCTCTTCACGAAGCCGGGGCGCTGGGCCAGGGCCTGCAGCAGCAGGAACTCGGTGACGGTCAGGCGCACGGGGCGGCCGTCCCACAGGCTGTCGTGGCGGGCCGGGTCCAGCGTGAGCTTGCCGCGCTTCATGACCTTGGAGCCCGCCGCCGCGGCGGCCGAGCCGGCCATCGGCGCCAGGTCCTCGTCGTCCGGACGGGCGCGGCGCAGCACGGCCTTGACCCGCTCCAGCAGCAGGCGCTGGCTGAACGGCTTGTGCATGTAGTCGTCGGCGCCGAGGTTGAAGCCGAGGATCTCGTCGATCTCGTCGTCCTTGGACGTCAGCATGATCACCGGGATCTCGGACGTCTGGCGCAGGCGGCGCAGCACTTCCATGCCGTCCATGCGGGGCATCTTCACGTCCAGGATCACCAGGTCCGGCGGGCTGGCCTCGACGCCTTCCAGGCCGGCGACCCCGTCGTAATAGGCCTTCACGGCGTGGCCATGGCTTTCCAGGGCCAGCGAGACGGAGGCGACGATGTTCTCGTCGTCGTCAATGAGCGTGATGGCGGCCATCTGGTCGATCTTGTCCTTAGCCTTTTCTTGCGCCGCCGATCCTATCGGTCGAACGTCTTGGCTTCAACGCGTGGCGCGGCAAAGCTTTCCCTTGCTTCTTCCTGGGGCTTTGCGGCGCTGCCAAGGCGCGATTGCGGTCAAGCCCTGTCCTTCGAGCCTTGGGCCTCAACCTCACCTTAAGGTCTGGGGACCCATAGTGGGGTCTCCTGAAGCGGGGCAGGCATGAGCCAGGTTCACTACGAGCTTTTTGTCCGACGGAAAGTCGGCGCGCAGTGGACGCTCGAGATCGCCTCGGAAAACCGTGCGCATGCGCTGCAGGTGGCCGAGGACGTCCTCGTGCAGAACCGCGCCGTCGCCGTCCGCGTCAGCAAGGAAACCCTCGACAACGCCACCGGCGAATACAAGTCGATCGCCATCTTCACCAAGGGCATGGTCGACGGCGGCAAGCCCAAGAAGGAGGTCGAGGAACGCGACCCCCTGTGCGTGCAGCCGGCCGACCTCTATACCGCCCACGCCCGTGACCGCATCGGCCGCCTGCTGGAAGGCTGGCTGGTCCGCCACAAGGCCACGCCGTTCGAGCTGCTGCACCGTCCCGACCTCGTCGAGAAGCTCGAGGCGTCCGGCACCGACCTGCAGCACGCCCTGCAGAAGATCGCCATTCCGGAAGCCGAGGCGCGCGGCCAGTCCGTGCACGAGGTCATCCGCCACTTCCAGGGGCTGGTCGAGCGCACGATCGCCAACCTCAACAAGGCCTTCAAGAAGGGGGCCCTGCCGGACCTCGACAAGGAGGGCTTCGCGAAAGCCGCCGAGCGCCTGGTCGCCGATCCGGACCGCGCCTTCCTGCTGGGGGCCGGCGTCGCCGCCTCGATCGCCCCGGCCGTGTCGTGGTCGGCCAAGATCGCCCGCCTGCTGGACCTGGCCGACGCCGCGCCGCAGGACCCGCGCGCCCGCGTCGGCGCCCTGGCCGCCATCGAGCAGCCGCTGGCCGAGATCATCGGCTCGCGCGCCGGCATGGCCGACCTGCTGGACACCACCAACGAGGACCTGGGCGTCACCCTGGCGGCCATGACCCGGATGACCGGCGGCATGGCGGTCGAGGCCCTGATCAAGATCGAGGCCAGCGTCCGCAACGTCATGCCCGAGCTGTCGGGCACCGCCCGCCGCCTGGGCGACTGGCTGTCGAGCGACAACTTCCCATCCGTCCGCAAGGCCATCGCCGAGCGCGTGCTGGCCGAGCTGAACGGCGTGCGCCGCCTGAAGCCCTCCGACGCCGAGGCCGAGATCGAATATCTGCGGGCCCTGGCCATGAGCCTGACGGCCGCCGCCGGCCGCATCCTCCAGGCCGAGGACATCCAGGGCGCGTTCACGACCCGCTCCAAGACCCTGCTGAACGGCGACTTCATCGAGTCTCTGCTGGGCCGCGACCGCTCGGCCTATGAAGAGATCAAGATGCTGATCCGCCTGGCCGAGAACGTCATGGGCGCGGTCAACAAGCGCAACGCCGCCCGCTGGCTGAACGCCAATATCAGCGCCATGCGCTTCGAGAAGGAACTGCGCGCTGGCCCCGACTCGCCGGTCGCCAAGCTCAGCAACCTGGCCGGCCTGCAACGCCAGCTGGTCCGCTCGGGCCTGGTGCGCGAGGACTTCGAGCCGTTGTGCGCCAAGCTGGGCGAGATCGGCGCGCTGATCGAGGCCGACTCGCGCCTGCTGACCATGCTGGTCCGCGCGCCCGCGCCGCTGCCGCATCGCCTGCAACTGCTGGCCAAGCTGGCCATGGGCGAGGCTGGTCCGACGGGCCCGGTCGCCGACAAGGCCCGCTTCGAGGCCTTGAAACTGGCTCGCGACCCGACCTCGCGCGAACAGCTCCAGGGCTCGCCGCAGACCATGGACCTGCTGAAGACCCTGCTGTCGCAGGCGGCTTAAGGTCACCAGACGCGTACGCGGTCCCTCGGGGCCAGGTACAGCCGATCACTGGGCTTCACCGAAAAGGCCTCGTACCAGGCGTCGATATTGCGCACGACGCCGTTGACCCGGAACTGCGTCGGGCTGTGCGGATCGGTCATCACGTCGCGTCGCAGCTGGGCCTCGCGGACCTTGCCGCGATAGGTCTGAGACCACGACAGGAAGAAGCGCTGCTCGCCCGTGAAGCCGCCGATGTGCGGCGCCGGCTTGCCCGCCAGCGCGAGCCGATAAGCGTCCAGCGCGATGCTCAGGCCGGCGTTGTCGCCGATGTTCTCGCCCAGGGTCAGGGCGCCGTCCAGGCGCAGGCCAGGCAGGGGCTCGTAAGTCGCATATTGCGCCGCCAGCGCGCTCGTCCGGGCCTTGAAGCGGGCGCGGTCCGCGTCCGTCCACCAGTTGCGCAGCACGCCGTTCTCGTCCGACAGCGCGCCCTGGTCGTCGAAGCCGTGGCCGATCTCGTGGCCGATCACCCCGCCGATGCCGCCATAGTTGACGGCCGGATCGGCGGCGGGATCGAAATAGGGCGACTGTAGGATCGCCGCAGGGAACGCGATCTCGTTGAAGAAGGCGTTGTAATAGGCGTTGACCGTCTGGGGCGTGACGCCCCACACGCCCTTGTCCGTGGGCTTGCCAAGGCCCCCGACCTTGCGCCGCCACTCCCACAGCCGGGCGCGGGCGCGGTTGCCCAGCGCATCGCCGGCCCGCACCTCCAGGGTCGTGTAGTCGCGCCACGTGTCGGGATAGCCGATCTTCACCCGCAGCTTGTCCAGCTTGCGCAGGGCCGCCTGCCGGGTCTGCGGCGCCATCCAGTCGGCGGCCGCGATGCGACGCCGATAAGCCTCGCGCAGGTTGGCCACCAGGACCAGCACCTGGGCCTTGGCCTCGGGGCTGAAATGGCGGCGGACATAGAGCTGGCCGACCGCCTCGCCCAGGGCGGCGTTGACCGCGGTGGTGGCGCGCTTCCAGCGCTCGCGCTTGCGGGGCTGGCCGGAGAGGACGCGGCCGTTGAAGTCGAACGCCAGGTCGTCGAAGGCCTGGGGCAGGACCTCCGCTGAGGCGTTCAGGACATGGAAGGTCAGGTAGCCCCGCCAGGTCTCGACCGGCGTGGCGCGGAACAGCTTGGCCAGGCCCTGGATCGCGTCGGGCTGCTTGGCGCCGAACAGGTCGTGGGCGTCCGGGATTTCCAGGGTGGCGAGCAGCGTGTCCCAGGGGAACTCAGGAGCCAGGGCCTTCAGCTGGGCGCGGGTCTTGGGGTTGTAGGTGAGGGTGCGGTCGCCCTTCTTCTCGGCGGGCCAGTGCAGGGCGGCGATCGCCGTCTCCAGCGCCAGGATGGTGGTCGCGGTCTGGTCCGGCTCGGGCTGGCCGGCCAGCGACAGCATCGCGGCGATATAGGCTTGGTACTTGGCGCGCGCTTCGACGAAGCCAGCGGCGGCGTCCAGGTAGTAGCCGCGCCCCGGCATGCCCAGGCCGGCTTGGCTGACATTGACGGAATAGCGGTCTGGGTCCTTGTCGTCGGGCCAGATGTCGATCGAGAACGGGCCGGCCGCGCCCAGATCGACCCGCGCCATCAGCTGGGCGATCGCCTCGTGGGTCCCCGCGCCGGCGATCGCGGCCAGTGCGGGCTGGAGGGGCGCGAGCCCCGCCCGGTCGATCGCGGCCGTGTCGAGATACGCGGCGTAGAAATCGGCGATCTTCCGCTCCGCCGAGCCCGGCGCCCCGGGCCGCGCGACCAGGTCCTCGAGGATCGCCTGGACGTCGGCCTCGGCCTTGGCTCGCAGTTCGAAGAACGGACCCCACGAGGCGCGGTCCGGCGGGATCTCGGTCTCGCGCAGCCAGGTCCCGCCGCCATAGCGGTAGAAGTCGTCTCCGGGCCGGACCGTCGGGTCCATGCCCGCGACGTCGAAGCCCCAAGATCCGATTGCTGGCGCGGCGGACGTCGGACGGGGCAGGCAGAAGGCGGCGCCGGCCGTGGCCAGAAGGCCGCGACGGGAGATGCCTTTTGCTTGGTTCCGGCTGTTCATGTAGAACAGTAGGCGCCTACCTAATTGTCGAGATCAAATGAAAACGCCGACAGACTCTGAGCCCAGCCTGGGCGGCGCGGTGATCGGCGCGGTGGTGCGGCGGATTTCCGAGCGGATCGATCGCGACGCCAACCGTGTCTATGCCGGCCTGGGCGTCGCCTTCGAGCAGCGCTGGATGGGCGTGCTGGACCTGCTGGTGCGCAAGGGGCCGATGTCGGTGAACGACCTGGCCGGGGCCTTGCGGATCAGCCACCCCTCGGTCAGCCAGACCCGCAAGTCGCTGCTGGCGGCGGGGCTGGTCGAGGACCATGCCGACCCGGCGGACGGCCGGCGGCGGCTCCTGGAGCTGACGCCGGACGGCCACGCCCTGGTCGCGCGGCTGGCGCCGGTGTGGGCCGCGCTGGAGCAGGCGGGCCGCGACCTCGACGCCGAGGCGGGCGAGGCCGTCGCCGTGTTGGCGCGGCTGGAGGCGGCGCTGGATCGGCGCTCGATCCTTGACCGCGTCGCTGACGCCCTGGCCTAGACGATCAAGGCAGCGGGGCCGTCCTCGCCCTTCGACAGGCTCAGGGTGAGGACTACTCTGAGCGCCGTGTCAGTAGAAAACCTCATCCTGAGCTTGTCGAAGGACGAGGTTTTCGGCCCCTACCGCAGCACCACATCCGCGCTGACCAGCCGCACGTCGTGCATCTGGTTCAGATAGGCCTCGTAGTAGCCCTTGTGCGAGGCGCCGACGATGGCCAGCAGCCGCATGCCGGGGTGCTGGCCCAGCACGTCGCGGATGTTGCCGACCATGCGCAGGTTGCGGGTCTCCCAGTAGCCCAGGTACTGGCGGCCGAACTGCTGGGGCGAGGGCTCGACGAACTGGGCGCCGAAGTCGCCGTTGAAGGCCTGCATCTGGGCGTCGGCGCTGTTGTAGGCGCGGTAGAGGTTCAGCACGCCGTCCGGCTTGGCGAGGTCGGCCTGCAGCCGCTCGTCCTGCGCCCGGCGGGCGTGGCTCACGGGGTTGTCCCAGGCCGCCATGATCGCCGTCTCGGCCGCCTTCTGCTCGACCGGGTCGCTGCTGTCTGGCGTGTCGGCCGAGTGGTCGTCGACGCTCCACAGGCGCTCGTGGCCCAGGCGCGCGGCCAGGACGGCGGCGATCAGGGTGGTCTCGTTGCGGCGGGGCTTGAAGCTTTCCAGGAAGGCGGCCTGCTCGTCATTGAGAGTGTCGCCGGCGTGGCGTTCGGCCTCCGGCAGCCGCAGCCATTGCACCAGGGCCGAGTTGCGCTCGCCCGCCGCGATGAACACCGCCGCCAGCCGTCGGCGCTGGGCGGCCGTGGGCTGCGCCGGCCAGGCGGCCAGCAGGCGTTCGGCCTCGGCATTGGCGGCCGGCACGTCGAGGCCGACGGCCGCTCCCGCCTTGCTGGGGTCGTAGCAATAGGTCTTCACCGTCGCGGCGTAGCGGGCGGGATAGCGGCGCAGGGCGTCGCATTGCAGGCCCGACAGGTCCTCGGTGGCGATGCCGGTCGGCTTCCAGCCCGCCAGGCGATCGATCAGCGGCGCCAGCAGTCCCATGTCGAAGGTCTTGGCCAGGCCCGACAGGTGGGTGGTGCCCAGCACCAGCACCTCGTTGGCCTTGCCGGCCGGCGGGCCCTTCAGCGTGTCGGGATGGAAGGTCGGCTTGTAGTCCTGCGCCTGGGCGGCGCCGGCGATCATGGCCAGGGTCGCGACGCTCACGGCGAGACGACGAACAGTACGAAGCATGGGGCCCCCTCATTTAGCTACTGAAGCTTAGAGGGCCGAGCGGTGGCGAACGGAGGCGCCTGAACTTAATTTAATGGCCTTGCCTCTTCCCCGACGGCGCCGCGTAGGCTGCCGCCCTCATCCCGAGGAGACCGCCATGGTCGTGTTCACTGTCCTCTATCCCGCCACGCCCGGCGCGAAGTTCGATCAGGCCTATTACGACGCGACCCACATCCCGCTGGTGCGCGAGGCCTTCACGCCCACGGGCCTGACCGACGTGCAGGTGCTGAAAGGTCTGCAGGGGCCGGACGGCTCGCCGGCGCCGTTCGTGGTGATCGTCAACATCACCTTCCGTGACGCCGCGGCTTTGCAGGCTTCGCTGGGCGGTCCGCGCGCGGCCGAGGTGCTGGGGGACGTGGCCAAGTTCACCGACATCACGCCCGTGACCCAGGTCAGCGTCCCGGCCTAGCCGAGGATCCCGGCCAAGGCGTCGACCACCCGCTCGACATCGCCGTCCGTCATCGTCGGATACAGCGGCAGGGTCAGGCACCGCGCGTACCAGGCGTCGGCGCCCGGCAGGTCGGCCAGGCCCTGGCGGTTGACGTAGTAGGGCTGCCGGTGGACCGGGATGTAGTGGACCTGCGTCCCGATCCCTTGCGCCTTCAAGCTCTCGACCACCGTCCGGCGCGAGATGCCTTCAGCCTCGAAGTCGATCAGCACGGTCAGCAGGTGCAGGGCCGGGTTCGAATGGGCCGGGCTGCTGGCCAGGCGCACGCGCGGCGTCCGTTCGGCGAGAAGCTTGGCGTAGAGCGCCGTCAGCTCCCGCCGACGGGCGACGAAGCGGTCCAGCTTCTTCAGCTGCGACAGGCCCAGGGCGCAGAGCACGTCCGGGATGCGGTAGTTGAAGCCCAGCTCCGGCATCTCGTACCACCACGGATCGCCGCCAGCCGGCCGGACCATGCCGTGCGAGCGCAGCAGCCGGGCCTTGGCCGCCAGGGCCGGGTCGTTGGTGGTCAGCATGCCGCCTTCGCCGGTGGCCAGCGTCTTGACCGGATGGAACGAGAAGCTGGCGAAGCTGGAATAGGCGCAGTCGCCGACCGGATGCTGCGTCCCGCCGAAGGTCCCGATCGAGCCCAGGGCATGCGGCGCGTCCTCGACCAGCACCGCGCCGGAGGCCGAAGCCATGGCCTTCAGGGCCGGCAGGTCGCACACGTCGCCGCGCAGGTGGACCGGCAGCACCGCCTTGACGCGCTTGCCCTTGATGCCGTTCAGCGCCCTGCCCAGGGTGTCGGGCGTCATCAGGCCGCTGTCGGGATCGACATCGGCGAACACCACCTCGGCCCCGACGTAGCGGGCGCAGTTGGCGGTGGCCAGGAAGGTGACCGACGGGGCGACGCAGACATCGCCCTCGCCGACGCCCAGCGACATCATCGCCAGATGCAAGGTCGCCGTACCGTTCGAGACGGCGATGGCGTGCTCGGCCCCGACCCTCGTCGCGAAGGCGGTCTCGAAGGCCTCGACCGTCGGGCCGGTGGTCAGGAAGTCGCCGCGCAGGGCCTCCGCGACGGCCGCGACGTCGTCGTCCTCGATCGTCTGGCGGCCGTAGGGGAGGAAGCCGCTCATCGCGCCGCCTTCTCCTCCAGCATGTCCAGCAGGCCTTGGGGCGACAGCCAGTCGTGGTTGTTGTCGCTGCTGTACGAGAACTCCTCGGCCACCGGCTTGGCGCCGTCGGCCGCGGAATAGGACGTGCGGCCGAACTCGGCGAAGTTGGGCTCGATGGCGAAGCGGTCGTCGAACTCGACGGTCGAGCGCGCGTCATCGGCGCTGATCATGATCTCGTGCAGCTTCTCGCCGGGGCGGATGCCGACCACCTTCATGCCGGCGTCCGGCGACATGGCCTTCACCAGGTCAGGCATGGCCATGGAGGGGATCTTCGGCACGAAGATCTCGCCGCCGCGCATCATGGTCAGGGACGACAGCACGAAGTCGACGCCCTCGTTCAGGGTGATCCAGAAGCGGGTCATGCGCGGGTCGGTGACCGGCAGCTCGGTCGCGCCCTGGCTCAGCAGGCGGCGATACAGCGGCACGACGCTGCCGCGCGAGCCGACGACGTTGCCGTAGCGCACGACGCAGAACCGCGTGCCGATGTCGCCCGACAGGTTGTTGGCGGCCACGAAGGTCTTGTCCGAGGCCAGCTTCGTCGCGCCATAGAGGTTGGTCGGGTTGCAGGCCTTGTCGGTCGACAGGGCCACGACCTGCTTCACGGCGTTGTTCAGGCTGGCCCAGACCACGTTCTCGGCGCCCAGCACGTTGGTGTGGATGCACTCGGACGGGTTATATTCGGCCGCCGGCACCTGCTTCAGGGCCGCGGCGTGGATGACGATGTCGACGCCGCGCAGGGCCAGGGTCAGGCGCTCGCGATCCCGGACGTCGCCCAGGAAGAAGCGCAGCTTGCCGTAGGTGGCCTCGTCGAACTGCTCGCGCATTTCGAGCTGCATGTCGCTCTGCTTCAATTCGTCGCGGGAATAGATGATCACCTTCCGCGGCGCGTAGCGGCGAAGGACGGTCTCGATGAAGCGCCGGCCGAACGAGCCGGTGCCGCCGGTGACCAGGATCACCTTGCCGTCCAGATCGAGGGATTTGGGGGAAAAACGGCCCAAGGTCTGCCTCCTGCGACGTACGCGCGCCTCCCGATCGCTTTGGGGGCGCCGCTACGACTCGTGGTTAACGCCCCTGCGTACGCCCGCAGGCGTAAAGAGGACGTCAACCACGATGCGCTAGCAAGGCGGCATGCGCCGTACACGCCTCCTCCCGATCGCCCTGATCGCCGCCCTCGCCGGCGGCTCCCTGGCCGCGCCGACGGTCGCCTTCGCCGGTCACGGCGGGGGCGAGGAGAAGAAGGCGCCGCCGACCTATTTCGCGCTGGACCCGATCAATGCGGTGGTCCTGCGCCGCGACGGCCGCCGGGGCGTGATGACGGTCGAGACCGGCATCGAGGCCAAGGACCCGGCGCTGATGACCCGCGCCCAGGCCTCGACGCCGCGCCTGCGCGCCGCCTTCGCCCAGGTGCTGATGGTCTATGCCGCCGGCCTGCGCGGCGGCGTGGCCCCGGACATGGACTATGTCGTGCGCGAGCTGCAGAAGGCCTGCGACCAGGTGATCGGCAAGCCGGGGACCAAGGTCCTGATCGGTTCGACCCTGCTCAGCTAGGCTTCTTGCGGCGGGCCCGGAAGAAGCCTCGGAGCAACTCGGCGCTTTCGTCGGCCAGCACGCCGCCGGTCACTTCCGGCCGCCAGTGGCAGGTCGGCTGGGCGAAGAACTTCGGGCCGTGGACCACGGCGCCGCCCTTGGGGTCCTCGGCCCCGAACACCACCCGTCCGATCCGCGCATGGCTGATCGCCCCGGCGCACATGGCGCAGGGTTCCAGCGTCACGACCAGGGTGAGGTCGGTCAGTCGATAGTTCTCCAGCTTGGCGGCGGCGGCGCGCATGGCCGCGATCTCGGCATGGGCCGTGGGGTCGTGGGCGGCGATCGGGCCGTTGCCGGCCGTGGCGATCACCTCGCCGGTCTTGGCGTCCAGGATCACCGCGCCGACCGGGGTTTCGCCGGCTTCGGCGGCCGCACGGGCGGCGTCCAGCGCCAGGCGCATCATGCGGTGGTCTTGATCCTGGTCCTGATCGGTGTGCATTAGCTGAAAAAGCCCATCGAGAGATGCGCCCAGCCCGAGAAGGACGCCGAAAATGACCAAGCCACACGATCCCCTGTACGAGCCTCACCTCGACGGTCAAGACGGGGAGCTCGACGGCGGTCCCGGCGAGCGGGTCGCCAAGGCCCTGGCGCGGGCCGGCGTGGCGTCGCGGCGCGAGGTCGAGCGGCTGATCGAGGCCGGTCGCGTGGCGATCAACGGCAAGGTGCTGACCACCCCGGCGGTCAAGGTCCAGCCCGGCGACTTCCTCACCGTCGACGGCCAGCTGGTGGCCGAGCGCGAGCCGACGCGGATCTTCCGCTACCACAAGCCCACCGGGCTGATGACCACCCACAACGATCCCAAGGGCCGGCCGACGGTGTTCGGCTCGCTGCCCAAGGACCTGCCGCGCCTGATCTCGGTCGGCCGCCTGGACTTGAACTCCGAAGGCCTGCTGCTGCTGACCAATGACGGCGAGCTGTCGCGCGCCCTGGAGACGCCCAGCAACGCCTGGGTCCGTCGCTATCGCGCCCGCGCCTTCGGCGATACGACGCAGGCCAAGCTGGACAAGCTGAAGGACGGCATCACCGTCGAGGGCGTCACCTACGGCGCCATCGAGGCCAAGATCGACAAGGCCCACGACAAGGCTGGCGGCGGCAAGAACATCTGGCTGACGGTCAGCCTGTCGGAAGGCAAGAACCGCGAAGTCCGCAAGGTGCTGGAAGCCCTGGGCCTGAAGGTCAATCGCCTGATCCGCATGTCCTATGGCCCGTTCGCCCTGGGTCCGCTGGAAGCCGGCCAGATCGAGGAGGTCGGCCCTCGGGTGATCCGCGAGCTGATGGAAGGCATCGTCTCCGAAGAGAACATGCCGACCGGCGATCGTCCCAAGTTCGGCGGCATCGCCGCAGCCGTGAAGGCCCCCGGCACCCCCGGCGGCGGTGACCTCCAGCGCCGGGGCGCGCCGCGCGCCGACCGCGCGGCGGTGGTGATCGATGCGCCGGAGAAGTCCGAGAAGCCGGTCTACAAGGCCGGCTGGGCCAAGCCGAAGAAGAAGGTCTCGCCCCACGCCCCGGCCAAGGGCGCCAGCAAGGGCATCGCGGCGCCGAAGGCCAAGCGCGCGCCCAAGTCGATCGAGAGCAAGTTCATCGACATCGGCAAGCCCGCCATGCGCGGCAAGCCGGCGGCGGCGCGTCCGGGCGCCAAGCCCACGGACGGCGCGGCGCGTCGGGTGTCGGAAAAGCCGGGTCGTGCGGCCCCGCGTCCGGGCGCGGCCAAGCCGTCGCGGGGCTCTGCGCCCCCGCGCGGTGGTCCCAAGCGCTAAGATCGAGCCCTCCGCAGCAGCGCCCCCTCCGTCTCGTCGCGTATTCGCGCCGATCCACCTCCCCCGCAAGCGGGGGAGGAGAAAATCCTTCTCACCCGTGAAACGGGGGAGGTGGCGCGCTGCGGATACGCAGCGTGACCGAGGGGGCGCTCTGGCGGTTAAGCCGCCGCCGGCGTCGAGGACGTCCGGGTCCAGCGGCGCAGGGCCGGCCAGCGGACCGACAGCTCGGCGACGCCGATGAAGCCGGCCAGCACCACCAGGGCGCTGGCGATCAGGCCGGCCTTGAACTCGTGCGGCGCGTCGGGGCGGGTGGTCATCGGCCGGATCAGCAGCAGGATCACGGCGTTGTTGGCCGCGTGGGCGCCGATGCCCAGCTCGATGCCGCCCAGGCGCAGCGCCATCCAGGTCAGGCCCGCCCCCATGGCCGCGCGGACCAGGAAGGCGTCGATGTTCGGGTCGAAGTGGATGGCGGCGAACAGCAGGCCGTTCAGGGCCATCAGCACGATGGGATCGCGGATATAGGCCGCGCTCTGCTTGAGCAGCCAGCCGCGGAACACCAGCTCCTCGGCGGCCGAGGCCAGGACCAGCAGGGCGATGGCCAGGCCCGCATAGAGGGTGCGGCCCACCAGGTTCGGCGAGACCTTCCACAGCGGCGGGTCCAGCGGCTGGCCGAGAGCGCTGGCGACGCCGGCGAGGGCGCCCATCACTAGGCCGACCAGCACGAGGCCGCCGACCAGCAGCCGCCAGCGCACCGGTTGGCCGCGATTGACGTAGTCGGTGATGCGGCGGTGGTGGATTGCGCCGGCCGCGAACACGAAGCCGACCGCCGCGCCCAGGTTCACGCCCGCCAGCACGGCCAGGAAGAACAGCGACTGCCGCGCCGTGGGCTCGGTCAGGTTCGGATCGGAAAAGATGCTGAAGAGGTCGCCGGCCGCCGGCGCGCCGTCCAGGCCGCTGACCACCAGGAGGCCAATCAGGGTGGCGGTGATCGCGCCCAGCAGGCCCGCCACGGCGCCGGCCAGCATGCCGACCGGCACGGCGAACACAGTCCGCCACGGGTCGCGGTCATAGGGCGACAGATCGGCCAGGAAACGCGAACGCTTCACCGCCTCCATCAGCTCGCCCATCCGCATCGCCCGATCGCCTCTGCTTGATCGCCTTGCTATCGAGGCGACTAAGAGGGAAGGGCCGGGATCTTGTAAAGCGCGTGCTTGCCGCAGGGCGCGGAGGACGGCACACATCCGGTTACGGGTTGTAAGGGGATTAAGGCATGAGTGACGGGGTTTCGGGCAAGGGCGACACGGGCGCGGGGCATCTGCATCGACTGGTGCTGTTTTCGGACGCCGTCTTCGCGATCGCCATCACCCTGCTGGCCATCGAGATTCATCCGCCCGAGCACTGGCATGGCGTGTCGGACCTGTTCCATCAGATGGGCCACAAGCTCACCGCCTACGCCGTCAGCTTCGCGGTGGTCGGGGTCTGCTGGTTCAGCCACCGCCGGGTGTTCGCCCGCCTGGTCCGGGCCAATGGCGGGTTGGATGTCTTCAACTTCGTGGTGCTGGGCCTGATCGCCCTGCTGCCGCTCAGCACCGAGCTGCTGTGGGAGAAGCCCGACGGCGAGGCCGTGCTGGTCTATGTCGGCCACGTGGCGCTGATCGGCCTGGCCATGGGCCTGGTCTGGGCCTATGCGGCCTTCGTCGGCAAGCTGACCGAGCCGATGCCGGTGGGCGAGGCGCTGTTCGTGCTGCTGCGCGTGGCGCTGCTGCCGGGCCTGATGTGCGGCCTGACGATCTTCAGCATCGTCAAGCCGTGGGGCTGGGCGCTGCTGGCGGCGCTGGTGGTTGGCTTGAACCTGATGGGCCGTCGTCTGGCTTCGAAAGCCGCCCCGGAAGCAACCGCCTGATGCGCATCGTCTCGGGCCAGTATCGCGGCAAGGCCATCGCCACGCCGCCGGGCGGCACGACCCGCCCCACCTCCGACCGCGCCCGCCAGGCCGTGTTCAACATCCTGGAGCACGCCGCCTGGGCGCCGGAGCTGCATGGCGCGCGGGTCATCGACGTGTTCGCCGGCTCGGGCGCGCTGGGGCTGGAGGCCCTGTCGCGCGGGGCCGGGTTCTGCCTGTTCGTCGAGACCGATGACGCCGCGCGTGGGGCGATCCGCGAGAACATCGACGCCATGCACCTGTTCGGCGTCACCCGCGTGCACCGCCGCGACGCCACCGACCTTGGCCCCCGTCCGGCCAGCGCCGGCGCGCCGTTCGACATCGCCTTCCTGGACCCGCCCTACAACAAGGGCCTGGGCGAGAAGGCCGTCGCCGAGATGAAGGCCCATGCGTGGCTGGCCCCCGGCGCGATCCTGATGTTCGAGCGCGGCCGGGGGGAGGTAGACCCGGTTCTGGAAGGCTTCGAGCAGATCGACGCGCGCGACTACGGCGCCGCGCGGGTGCTGTTCTACAAGCTGCTGTAAGCCTTCAACTGCCCCAATCCTTGTCATCCCGGAAGCCTCGCAGAGGCTGTCCGGGACCCAGGGGCAACTGCACTGCGTCGACCCCTGGGTCCCGGCTCTTCCCCCGGCTTTCGCCGGGGTGCGGCCGGGATGACAAGTTGAGGGAGCGGTGGTTCTAGGTCACCACGCCCTCGCCCCCACCCGGTTATCCAGCTGCGCCCGCAGGCTGCCCAACCCCAGCCGGGTGATCCGGTAGGGCCCGCCGTCCTGGCTGGCGATCAGCCGCTTGCGCTTCAGCGACTGGAAGACGCCGACCGAGCAGTCGGTCAGGGCCCAGCCGTCGCGGGTGATGCAGTCGGCCGCGATGATCTTGCCGTTGTCGTCGCGTTCGAGTTCGATCCGGCCGCCTTGGGCCAGAGCATGCAGCGTGCGTTGCTGCGGTTTGGAGATGTTCAAGGGATTGTCCGAGAGATCGAGGCATACGATCGCGTAGCCGCCAGGTCTCTTCGAGACCCGTTTCCCCTAGGTCTGGGCGTGACTAATCACGCCCGGGGCAGCTGCGCGGGCGGATAGCGGGCCTACTGACTTTCGAACCGAAGCCCGGAGCCTGTTAGGCCCGCGCCTCGCGCACAATCTCGGACATGAACCACACAAGAAGGTTGGTGCGGGGAAGATGGCGCCGGAGCCGGCAAAGCTCAAGCGCCGGGCCGCCTAGAGGATCTCGACCCGCAGTTCGCCCCAGTTGTTCCAGTAGAAGCCGGGGAGGTCGTTGGCGAACAGATAGAGCCGGCCGGTCGCCGTCGCCGTGACGCTGGGACGGCCGCCGATCGGGAAGTTGGTGCTCTCATCGCGATCGATGCAGCCGATCAGCTCGAAGAACCGCGCGCCCAGGCAGCGCAGTTGCGGCTCGTAGCGGCGCATGTAGCCGGGCGTCGGATACCCCTCCGGACCGGAACGGAGCCAGAGGTCCGTCCACGTCCCTTCGCCGCGCACCTGCAGGACCTGCCCGGTCGCGACATCCAGGCCGGTGTCGAAGAACGGCTTCCGCGCGGGGACGACCAGCCGGGTCATGGCAGGGCGTCCAGGGCGCCGGCGACGTGCGACAGGGTCTTGGGCCGATAGGCCGGCGCGGCCTTCTTCCAGCGGGTGCGGGCCGCGTCGGAGACTTCGTCGAGGGTGGTCGGGCCGTCGCGATCGGCGCTGCCGACGGCCTCCAGGATGATCGAGCCGACGCTGCGGTCGCCCGAGCGCAAGGACGCCAGGGGATCGGCGGCGCCCTCGAACATCGCCAGCTGGTCGGGATCGAACGCCAGGCCCGCGCGCTGGGCGCCTTCGATCATCCACAGCAAGGGCGGCAGCGAGATGCCGCCGTCCGACTCGCCACCGCCGACCGCGCCATGGCCGCCCGGGAACCAGCGCTGCTGATAGGGTCGCTGGTCGTAGGGCAGGCCGCCCGCGTCGGCATTGGCGTTGAGGCCGTCCAGGTTGGTCCACAAGGTCGGGGTGAAGGTCTCGCGCTTCTCGTCGATCGACACCGCGTGGCGGGCGTTGAAGACGAAGCGCGACAGGCTGGTGTCGTGGAACTCGTACTTGCCGTTGATCTGCTCTGAGAACGGCAGGCCGCGCGGGATGCCCAGCGAGCCGACGGTGTCCCAGACGCCGAGGAACTGGATCCAGCCGGTTTCCTCGCGCTTGGCGGCGGCGACGGTCTTGGCGGGGCTATCGGGGTTGAAGGTCCGCTCCTCCAGGGCCGTGGCGGCCTCGTGGCAGAAGTTCTGACGGAAACGCTGGATCTCGACGGCGTCCTTGTCGTGCGAGCGGTAGAGCTCGATGGCCCGGTCGCATTCGGAGGCGTTGATCCGCTTGAGGATCCACACCTGGCGCAGCAGGCCGGCCAGGCTGCGGGCCGTATAGGCGCCGCGGCTGAAGCCGAAGATGTAGATGCGGTCGCCGGGCTCGTAGTTGAGGACCAGGAACTCGTAGGCCTCGGCGATCTTGCGATCCAGGCCCCGGCCCAGGGCGCCGCCCAGGATGCGGGTGGCCTTGTCCAGCACCCCGGTCCCGACCCCGACGCCGTCGTCATAGAAGGTGACCTGCGGGATTTTCGTCCCGCCCTGCGTGGCGGTCGAGGCCAGCGCCCGCGTCAGGCGGGTGACGTTGGTCGGGAATTTCTGGCTCAGTTCCTGCCAGGTGCCGTCGCAGCAGATGACCAGATTCTTCATGGTCCCCCTCCCGTCGCTCAACAGAGCTTCACGTTAGGGTGAAATCTTTTCCATTTGCAATCATGGATCGTAGTTTCGCTACTTCTTCGCCTTGGCCGGGGTCGTCTGGCTGGCCTTGACCGGCGCGCCCTGCTGGCGGGCGGCGCTGACCAGGCCGGCGCAGTCGGCGTCCTTGGCCTCGCCGGTGGTGACGAACGGCAGCAGGGCCGCCAGCGGATTGACCAGCGAACCGAGCGCGGCGGCGATGCCGCCCTGGCCGATGGTCTTGCTGACGTCGAGGCCGGGCTTGGGGGCCATGATCGGACCCTTGATGGTGATCGGCACGAACAGGCGCACCAGGCGCGGCTTCTTGCTGTCGCCTTCGATGCGGAAGTCCATGCGCTCGGTGGCCAGGTTCACCGTGCCGCGACCCTTGGCCAGCACCACGCCGGTGTCGGCGACCAGGGTGCTGGTGGTCATCACCCCGTTCTTGACGTCGAAGTCGGCGACGGCGCAGCGCACGGGCGTCTCCTTGTCGCTCTTGGACAGCAGCAGGATCAGGCCCTTGGAGGCGTTGACGCCCAGGAGCTCGGCGAAGGCCTGGCGGATCTGGCCCTTGGGCGCGACCAGGGTCACCGAGCCGTCGGCGGTGGAGGCGGCGCGGTGGACGCTGTTGCCGGTCCCGGTCAGCTTGGCGCGGGCCAGGACCGAACCCTCGATGGCCGGCTTGCCCTCGCTCTGGATCGGGATGAAGTCCTCGATGCGGGCGTTCAGCAGGCGCACGTCGATGTCGGTGCGCGGCGTGGCCGGACGGGCGTCCAGGCGCACCTTCCCCTTCAGGTCGCCGCGCGAGAAGGTCAGGGCGATCGGGTCGACGGTCAGCACGCCCTTGTCCAGCACGACCTCGGCGCTGACCTTGCGAAGCGGCAGGTTGGGGGCGTTCACGGTGTCGGCGCGGTAGCTGACCTTGGCGTCCATGGCGCGGATGCGGTCGACCTGCAGGGTGGCGTCGGGCAGCAGGCGCTGGGTCGCGTCGCGCTGGGCGGCCTCGACCTTCTGGCCGGCCGAGGCGGTCTCGCCGCGACCGGTGGCGGGCGCCGCGCCGAACAGGCTGCCCAAGTCGTCGAAGTCCAGGCGGCGCGAGCGCAGGTCGGCCTCCAGATAGGGCCGCTCGCGCCCGGTCAGCACGAAGAGGTCGCCGGAGATGTCGCTGTCGCCCACGCGGCCGGCCAGCTTCTCGAAGTCGTAGCGGTCGCCCTTGCGGACCAGGTGGCCCGAGACCTTGTAGGGCGGGGTGTTGGGCAGGGTCAGGCCGGTCAGGTCGTGCAGGCGGTTGAGGTCGGCGCCGGAGACGGTCAGCTGGGTCTCGAAGCGACCCAGGTCGAACGGCTTGTTGACCGCGCCCTCGGCGGTGATGCGGGTCGAACCGGCCTGGATCTGGGCGTCGAACGGATAGGGCTTGTCCGGCGTGATGTTCAGCAGCGGGCCGCCGCTGATCATGGCCATGAAGCCCGCCTTGTTCAGGCTGCCCTTGCCCTCCAGCACGAAGCGTCCGCCCTTCTCGCCGGCGCGTTCCTGGGCGTTGACCGTGCCGACGAACAGCGCGCCGCGGCTGCGGTCGTCGACCCGCAGTTGGCCCTCATTGATCACGAAGCGCTGGATGGCCGGCAGCTTCAGCGGCTTGTCGCTCTTGGCCGCGCCGAAAGTCCAGTTGGCCCGGCCGTCCTTGGCGCGCAGCAGGCGCACCTGCGGCTTGTCGACGGCCAGGAACGGCAGGATCACCTGACCGCGCAGCAGCGGCAGGATCTTGATCTGCACGGCCACCCGCTGGACCTGGGCCATCTGGCCGGCCTCGGGATCGACCGACTTGGCCCACGCCGGCTGACCGATGCGCAGGCCATAGGCCTCGGCCTTGGGCGAGAACGACCAGGGATGGACCCGCAGGTCGCCGGCGATCACCACCTCGCGCTGCAACTGGGCCGAAGCGTAGCGGCCGATCGGACCGCGCAGCCAGTTCCAGTCGAAGATCACCAGGAAGATGACGATCGCCGCGACCAGGGTCAGGGCCGCGCCGATGCCGATCCGCGCGCGCCGGGACAGCCCTCGGAACGGGTTCCGGGGCGGCTTGGGCGCGGGCATGACGTCGGCGGTGGACAGGATCTTGGCTCCGGTTGAACCCACACAACGCGTGGAGCCGGTGATCCTGTTCCAATTTGAAGCGAAGCTAGGCCGTCAGGGCCTCGTCAGTAGACGAGCCCGATCCGGCAGACGACGACCCCCGCGATGATGAAAACGGCGATGGCCACGAGTTCATAGGCCTTGAAAAACGGCCGGCTTGGCGTGCGCATGATTGTAAAGTTCCCCCGTCCCAATTTGGTGCAAGTCGACGCTTCCGGCGCAAGGGCGGCGCCACCCGAATTGGGGTTAAGGCGTCTTTCCGGGCCAGATCAGGTAACCGGCCTCGTCGCGCCCGGCTGCGACGTAACCGTAGCCGTACGGCGGCGGGTAGTTCACGCCCTGGCCCCCACGGCCGTAGGCGTAACCGCTGTCGTACGAACTGCTCTCGTACTGGTACTGTGATTGGGAATAGCGACTGTCGTAGCGGCGCTCGCCGTAGCGATCGCTGGCGTAGCCGCCGCCATTGGCGTAGCCGCCCGCATAGCCTCCGCCATAGCTGGCGCAGGGATCGCAGGGGTTCACGTAGCGATAGCCGGCGCAGCCGCAGTCGGCCGCGTAACCGCCCTGCTGATAGCCGTAGCCGCCCTGAGTTTGGACCTCCAGGCCGCCGCCATAGCCCGTCTGGCCATAGCCATGACCATAGCCGCTATAGGCGCTGTCGCACTCGATTCGGTCCCAGCGATAGGCGCCGCCCGGGCCCGTGACGCGGCGCGAGTAGCACTGGCCGGGTTCGGGATTGGGCGGCAGGTAGTCCTGGCCCGGAGGTCCGCCGACGCCGCCATGGTGCGAGCCGGCCAGCGCCGGCGCGGCCGTCAAGGCGGCGGCCGTGGCGAGGGCGATCGTGGTCAGGCGGCGAAGGGTGATCATGGGCGACTCCGGACAGTGGTTAACAAAACATTTCCGGCGTGGTCGCGACTGTCCTTTCACCCGTCGCGCGAGCGTGGCCGTGACGGGCTTTCCCTCGGCGGGTAAGGCGGCTAGCGTGCGTCAAACATCTGTTTGAGGGCGGCCATGGCGATCGAGGCGGTGATCTGGGATTTCGGCGGGGTGTTCACGACCTCGCCGTTCGAGGCCTTCCGCCGCTACGAGACCGAACGCGGCCTGCCGAAGGACTTCATCCGCACGGTCAACGCCACCCATGGCGACGTGAACGCCTGGGCCAAGTTCGAGCGCGCCGAGATCGACGCGGCGGCCTTCGACACCCTGTTCCTGGAGGAGGCGACTCGCCTGGGCCACGCCGTGCGCGGGGCCGAGGTGCTGCCGCTGCTCTATGGCGACCTGCGACCCCGGGTGCTGGAGGCGCTGAAGGCCTGCAAGGCGCGGTTCAAGGTCGGCTGCATCACCAACAACGTCCCGACCGGCCACGGTCCCGGCATGGCCCAGAGCGCCGACAAGGCCTTGGCGGTCGGCGAGATCATGAGCCTGTTCGACGCGGTGATCGAAAGCTCCAAGGCAGGCGTCCGCAAGCCCGACCCGCGCATCTACCAGATGATGTGCGAGCAGCTCGATGTGGCGCCGGAGGCCTGCGTCTACCTCGACGACCTGGGCATCAACTGCAAGCCGGCGGCGGCCCTGGGCATGAAGGCGATCAAGGTCTCGACCGAGGACCAGTTGCTGAGCGATCTTGCCGAAGCCACCGGATTGTCGTTCTGAGGGGCAAAGCTCTCTCGGAGAACCCCATGTCCCGTCCCCGCATCGGCGCCGAAGCCGCGATCGCCCAGCTCGACGGCTGGAGCGCCGCGCCGGACCACAAGGACGCCATCGCCAAGACTTATCTGTTCGCGGATTTCAACGAAGCGTTCGGCTTCATGACCCGCGTGGCCCTGATGGCCGACAAGCTCGACCATCACCCCGAATGGTTCAACGTCTACAACCGCGTCGAGGTGCTGCTGACGACGCATGATGCGGACGGGGTGACGGAGCTGGATGTGCAGTTGGCGAAGTTCATGGACGCTGCCGCTTAGAAATCTCCTCCCCCGTCTGGGGGAGGTGGCGCGGCCGCGAAGCGCGCCGTGACGGAGGGGGCTTGTACGGCCCATGCCGCGCTGTCCCCCTCCACCGCCGTTCGGCGGTCCCCCTCCCCCAAGAGGGGGAGGAGAGATTCCGACTTCCCCTGGCGTTACGCCCAGTTCAAACTGTTGTTTGAACAATCGGGAGGACGCCGCATGGCGCAGAGCACGGGCCGGGTCGCCGGCAAGAAGGCCTTCATCACCGGCGGGGCCCAGGGTCTGGGCGCGGCGGCCGGGCGGATGCTGGCCAGCGAGGGCGCCAAGGTCGCCCTGGCCGACCTCAACCTGGCCGGCGCGCAGGCCGTGGCCGACGAGATCAACGCCGCCCACGGGGCCGGAACGGCCTTCGCCTATCAGCTGGACGTCACCCAGGAAGACCAGTGGATCGAGGTGCTGGAAAAGGCCGCCGGAGATCTGGGCGGCCTGTCGGTGCTGGTCAACAACGCCGGCATCGGCGGCGACGGCCCGATCGAGAGCCTGGATTTCGGGCTCTGGAAGAAGGTGATGTCGGTCAATGTCGACTCGGTGTTCCTAGGCGCCAAACACGCCCTGACCCACATGCGGGCCCACCAGCCCGGCTCGATCATCAATCTGAGCTCGATCGCCGGCCTGATCGCCAACGGCAATTCGCCAGCCTATAACGCCTCGAAGGCGGCGGTCTGGCTGCTGTCCAAGAACATCGCGCTGTACTGCGCCAAGATGAAGCTCGACATCCGCTCGAACTCCATCCACCCGACCTTCATCGACACCCCGATCCTGGACGGCTTCTCGGCCCGGTTCGGCAAGGAAGAGGCCTTCGCCAAGCTGGCCCGTCAGGTGCCGCTGGGCCGCATAGGCGAACCGAACGACATCGCCAACGCGGTGCTGTACCTCGCCAGCGACGAGAGCAAGTTCATGACCGGCGCCGAGATCAAGGTCGACGGCGGCATCTCGGCGATGTGAGATCCTCCCCCTCTGGGGGAGGTGGCCCGTAGGGCCGGAGGGGGCAGCGCGGCATAGGCCGAGTAGCCCCCTCAGTCGCTCCGCGACAGCTCCCCCAGCGGGGGAGCATCTTCTACCGCGGCGCCCGCTTGGCCAGGATCCGCTGCAGCGTCCGCCGGTGCATGTTCAGCCGCCGGGCCGTTTCCGACACGTTGTGGCCGCACATCTCGTAGACGCGCTGGATGTGTTCCCACCGCACGCGGTCGGCGCTCATCGGGTTTTCCGGGGGCGCGGGAGCCGCGTCCTTGGCGGCCAGCAGCGCGCGGGCCACGTCGTCGGCGTCCGCGGGCTTGGAGAGGTAGTCGACCACCCCCGCCTTCACCGCCGCCACCGCCGTGGCGATGTTGCCGTAGCCGGTCAGCATGATGACCTTGGCGTCGGCGCGGGCGTCGCGCACCGCCTCGACGACCTTCAGGCCCGAGCCGTCCTCCAGCCGCATGTCCAGCACCGCATGGGCCGGAGCGTGGCTGCGCAGGATCGTCAGGGCCTCGGCCACGGAAGCGGCCAGCGTCACCTCGAACCCACGCTGCTCCAGCGCTCGACCCAATCGGGTCCGCAGCGGAGCGTCATCGTCCAACAGTAGCAGCGTCTTGTCCGGCAGCGCCGAAACCAGCTCACCGATATCCGCCATAGAAGTCCGCGCCTCCCCAGCGCCAATACTCAACAGGCCAAATAACAACCCATACTTTCGTGCTTCCGCGTCGTACTCAAGCCCCCGTAAAGCCAGGAGCTTCCAAAGCCGGCCGAGGCCAGCGCGCCGAAACGACCGCCCCACCCCGGCGACCATTACGGAAATCCACGGTTGCGCCGGTTCGTTCCAGCAAGGTCTTTGCGATAAAGAAGCCCAGACCCATGCCGATATGCCCCGTTCGCGAGCCTTCCGCCCCCGGACGTGTCGTGACGTAGGGCTCGCCCAGCTTGGCCAGCACCTCGGGCGAGAAGCCCGGACCGTCGTCGCGGGCCTCGATGACGATGTAGCGGGCGTCGAAACGGGCGATGACCAGGACCTCGCCGCGCGCGAAATCGACGGCGTTCTCGACGATCGAGGTCATGGCGTGGATGATTTCGGGGCGACGCCAGATGTCTGGCGCGGTTTCGCCGGACGGGCCGTTGACCACGGCCTCGACGCGGACGCCGTGCACCAGGTGCGGCTCGATCACGTCCTGGACCAGCTGGACCAGGCTCATGCGCTCGTGCACCGCGTCGGTGGCCTCGGGCATCTCGGTCAGGCGTTGCAGGATCTCGCGGCAGCGGGCGGCCTGGCCGATCAAGAGCTCGGCGTCCTCGCGGGTCTGGTCGTCGGGCGCGCCGCGCGCCATCTCGCGGGCCACGACCGAGATCGTCGCCAGCGGCGTGCCCAGCTCGTGGGCGGCGGCGGCGGCCAGGGCGCCCAGGGCCGACAGGCGCTGCTCGCGGGCCAGCACGGTCTCGGTGACGTTCAGGGCCAGCTCCATCCGCGCGGACTCGCTGGCCGCCTGCCAGGCATAGGCCGCCGTCAGGATGATGCCGACGATCCGCGCCGAGACGATGGTCCACAGCATCATCGGGCTGGGCGTGTAGGGCCAGGGATGGCCGGCGATGATCGGCAGCGGCATGTGGAAGATCGCCAGCAGCACCGAGGCGGCGATGGCCAGGAAGCCCAGACCGATGGCGTAGCGGGCCGGCAGGGTCGCCGCCGCCAGGGTCACCGGCGCGATCAACAGCAGGGCGAAGGGGTTGTGCGCGCCGCCGGTCAGATAGACCAGGCCCGACAGCTGCAGGATGTCGAAGGCGATCTGGGCGGTGGCCTCGCCGTCGCGGGCCAGGCGCTGGCCGCTGGACGCCAGGCCCAGCAGCACGTTCAGCCAGGCCGACAGGGCGATCAGGGTGAAGCACAGCGCCCACGGCACCTGCAGCTTCAAAACCAGGCCGGAAATCAACAGGACGGCGGTCTGGCCGACCACCCATAGCCAGCGCTGCGCCAGAAGGGTGCGTACCCTTAAGCGTCCGCGACGCAGCCCTGGAGCCGTCCAGGACCAGGCGTCGTCTTGCGCCGGTTCGTCGCCCGGCTTATCGAGCCCTTTGTGACGCTGATCGTCGGGTGCTCTCGCAAACGATACGTCAGTCATGGTCGCAGGATTGTCCAGAATTGCGCGCTTTGCGAGAGCAAAAGGACAAGCGGCAATAAAAGGATGAAATGCACATGCCTCGTCATCGCCTTCTCCTGATCCTGGCCTGCGTCCTGGGCCTCGCGGTGACCGCGGGCCTGGCGTGGCGCGCCGGCGTGTTCGCGCCTCAGACGTCCGTGGCGGTCGGCGGGCCGTTCCAGCTGGTCAACCAGGACGGCGCCCCGACCACCGAGAAGGCGCTGAAGGGTAAATGGAGCGCGGTGTTCTTCGGTTTCACCTATTGCCCCGATGTCTGCCCCGGCACGCTGCAAGGCCTGTCGGCGGCGACCGACATCCTGGGTCCCAAGGCCAAGGACCTGCAGATCGTCTTCATCTCGATCGACCCGGCCCGCGACACGCCCGAGCAGATGAAGACCTATCTGTCGGCCGACTATGTGCCCAAGACGACGATCGGCCTGACGGGTACGCAGGAGCAGGTCCAGGCAGCCGCCAAGGCCTACAAGGTCTACTACGCCAAGGTCGGCGACGGCCCCGGCTACACCATGGACCACTCGACGGCGATCTACCTGATGGACGAGAAGGGCCGCTTCAAGACGGTGATCCCCTACAACCTGCCGCCGGCCGACATCGCGCGGCGGATCTCGGACGCGATGCGCGAGGGGTAGTCCTGGAAGCTGCTCCCCCTCTGGGGGAGCTGTCGGCGAAGCCGACTGAGGCGGGCCATCTCGGCCTATGCCGCGCTGCCCCCTCCGGCCCTCCGGGCCACCTCCCCCAGAAGGGGAGGAGCGGTGACCGCTACCACCTCACCGTGAAGCGACGCCATGACGCGGCGCAAATCGCTGCGAAAGGTAGACTCCGTTAGGTTCTGACGTGCTATGTTGCGATGCAACATCGCGGATGCGCCATGCTCTACGCTCTTCACGAAGCGGCTTATTACGCCTCCACCCCGATGCGCCAGATGGCGCTGGCGGCCCGGGATTTCTGGGGATCGCCGCTGAATCCGGCCGCCGACACGGCTGTCGGACGGCGCATGCACGCCGGGGCGGACCTGTTCGCCAACATCACCCGCCGCTACGGCAAGCCGAAGTGGGGCATCGACACGGTCAAGATCGGCCAGGTCGACGTCCGCGTCCGCGAGACCATCGTCTGGCAAAGCCCCTGGGCGCGCGTGATCCAGTTCGACCGCGACATGGCCGACATGCGCCGGGCCGGCAAGTTCAGCCTCGACCCCGCCGTGCTGATCGTCGCTCCCCTTTCAGGTCACTACGCGACCTTGTTGCGAGGTACTGTCGAGGCGTTCCTGCCCGACCACTCGGTGTTCATCGTCGACTGGGTCAACGCCCGCAACGTGTCGGTGCTGGAAGGCCGTTTCGACTTCCACGACTATATCGACCACATCATCCAGATGCTGGCGGTGCTGGGCCCGCGCCCGAACGTGGTGGCCGTCTGCCAGCCCGGTCCGCCGGTCCTGGCCGCCGCCGCGCTGATGGCCGAGGACAACGACCCCTCGCGTCCGGCCAGCATGACCTTCATGGGTTCGCCGATCGACGCGCGCCTGTCGCCGACCGTGACCAACCAGCTGGCCGAGGAAAAGCCGTTCACCTGGTTCCAGTCGAACATGATCTACACGGTGCCGCCGCCCTATCCGGGTGCGGGCCGGCGCGTCTATCCAGGCTTCGTGCAACTGGCCAGCTTCATGAGCATGAACGCCGAGCGCCACCAGGAGGCCCATCGCCGCTACTTCACCGACCTGGTGAAGGGCGACGGCGACAGCGCCGACAAGCACCTGGAGTTCTACGACGAATATCTGTCGGTCCTGGACCTGACCGAGGAGTTCTACCTCCAGACCATCGACATCGTCTTCCAGCAGTATCTGCTGCCGAAGGGCGAGCTGATGCATCGCGGCACGTTGGTGAAGCCCGAGGCGATCACCGACATCGGCCTGATGACGGTCGAGGGCGAGAACGACGACATCTCCGGCATCGGCCAGACCCAGGCCGCCCACACCCTGTGCTCGAACATTCCCGACGACCTCAAGCTCGACTACGTCCAGCCCAATGTCGGCCACTACGGCGTGTTCAACGGCCGCCGCTTCCGGGAAGAGATCTATCCGCGCGTCCGCAAGTTCATCCGCAAGTGCGACCCGCACTTCGAGGAAGAGGCCTGACGTCGCGGGCGTCTTGCTAGCGAGCTCGACGCACACGATCTTAGGCGCTGATGTTCGCGCGCGCTGCCCAACGTTTTTCCGACGGTGATCGACTGGAGATCGGCGGCTGGCCGGTCCGCCTGCGGGTGGACGGCCGGGCGCGGCGGATTTCGCTGCGCGTCGACCGGGCCAAGTCCGAGATCGTCGCCCTGGCTCCCAACCTCAAGCGCCTGAACGAGGCGGTCGCCTTCGCCCAGGAGAAGTCCGGCTGGATCGCCAAGCAGCTGGCGGCCCTGCCCGAGCGGATGAGCCTGGCCCCCGGCGGCGTCCTGCGCCTCAACGATCAGGCCTATCGGCTCGAGGTCGGTCCCGGCCGCGCCCGGATCGAGGCCGACCGCATCGTCGCGCCCGACGACGCCAACTGGGGCCTGAAGGTCATTCGCCTGGCCAAGCGCGAGGCCTTGGCCGTGTTGACCGAGCGCACAGCTATCCACGCCGCCGCCTTGGGCCGGCCGATGCCGTCGGTGGCGGTGGCCGATCCGAAGGCGCGCTGGGGCTCTTGCCGCCCGGCCACGTCCCGGACCCCGGCGGCGATCCGCTACAGCTGGCGACTGATCCTGGCCCCGGCGGTGGTCGCCGACTACGTAGCCGCCCACGAATGCGCCCACCTGATCGAGGCCAACCACGGGCCGCGCTTCTGGGCGCTGTGCGAAGAGCTGGCCGGCGATCCGGCGCCCCACCGCGCGTGGCTGCGAGCCCACGCGGCGGAACTGCACGCGATAGGCGCCTAGTAAGGCAGCTGGTCCACCGGCGGGGCGGTGCCAGCCGGGGTCTCGGCCGCCGGACCTTCCGGCCCGGGCGTCGGGTTCATCAGGTCGCCGATCGGATCCGTCGGCGCGACCGGTGGGGGCTCGACCATGCCGCCCGGGATCGGGGTGGCCTTCAGGCGGGGCAGGGCGGCGGCCATGAAGGTGCGCCAGACTTCGGCGGGAGCGCCGCCGCCGGTGACCCGCTTCATCGGGGTGTTGTCGTCCTTGCCGGTCCAGACGGCGGTGACGAAGCCGCCGGTGTAGCCGACGAACCAAGCGTCCTTGTAATCGCTGGTCGTGCCGGTCTTGCCGGCGATGTCGTAGCCGGCGACCTTGGCGCGCGTGCCGGTGCCCGAAGCCACGACCTGGCGCATCATCTGGTTCATGTATTGCAGGGCCGGCGAGCCGATCACGGCCGAGCGGGCCTGGCGGTCGACGCCGTGGTCGTACAGCACCTTGCCGCTGGCGGTGCGGATGCGCTCGATGCCGTAGCCCTTGGCCAGGAAGCCGCCGTTCGAGAACGGGGCGTAGGCCTGGGCCATCTCCATCGGCGAGACCTCGACGGCGCCCAGGGCCATCGACGGGTCCAGCTGGATCTTGCTGGTGATGCCGAGGCGCCGGGCGGTGGCGGCGACGTTGCTGGTGCCGACCTCGTTGGCCAGGCGCGCGGCGACGGTGTTGATCGACTGGGCCAGGGCCGTCTGCAGGGTGATCGGGCCGAGGTACTTGTTGGTGTAGTTTTTCGGCTCCCAATTGCCGATCTTGACCGGCTCGTCGACGACCATGACGGCGGGCGTGCGGCCCTGCTCCATGGCGGTCAGGTAGACGAACGGCTTGAAGGCCGAACCGGCCTGGCGGCGGGCGGTGGTGGCGCGGTCGAACTGGGTCTCGGCATAGTCGGCGCCGCCCACATAGGCGCGGATGCGGCCTTCGCCGTCGATGGCGACCAGGGCCGCCTGCTGCACGCCTTGGGCCTCGTGACCGTCGACGCCCAGCTTGACGGCGCGCTCGGCCGAGACCTGGATCGGCAGGTCCAGGGTGGTCTCGACGACGAGGTCCTCGGTCGGTTCGCCGACCAGCGAGCGGACCTGGGCGTCGATATAGTCGGTGAAGTACTGGGCGCGCTGGTTGGCCAGGGTGGCCGAGACCTGCACCGGGGTCTTGAAGGCCTCGTCGCGCTCTTCGGCGGTGATGGCCTTGATGCGCACCATCTCGTCCAGGACGATGGTGGCGCGTCGGGCGGCGCGTTCCTTGGCCGAGACCGGCGAATAGCGGGCCGGGCCCTTCATCATGCCGGCCAGCAGGGCCGACTCGCCGATGGTCAGGTCCTTGGCGGGCTTGTTGAAATAGCGCTGCGAGGCGGCCTCGATGCCGTAGGCGCCCGCACCGAAATAGACCCGGTTCATATAGAGGGCCAGGATCTGCTTCTTGCTGAACTTCAGCTCCAGCCAGACGGCCAGGATCAGCTCCTGGGCCTTGCGGCGGTAGTTCTGGGCCGGGCTCAGGAACAGGTTGCGGGCCAGCTGCTGGGTGATGGTCGAGCCGCCGCGCTGGGGACCGTCATGGGTGGCGTTCCACGCCAGCGACCGGATGATGCCCCAGGGGTTGAAGCCGATGTGGTGGTAGAACTGGCGGTCCTCGATCGCCACGAAGGCGGCCGGCACATATTTCGGCAGGGCGTCGATATCGACCGGCGGCGCATATTGGCTGCCGCGCACGGCCAAGAGGGCGCCCGAGCGGTCCAGATAGTTGATCGAGGGCTGGCGCTTGACGTCGTAGAGCTTGGACGTGTCGGGCAGGTCGCTGGCGAACACCGCGAAGAAGGCCACGACGAAGATCAGGCCCCAGACGCCCAGGACCGTGCCCCAATAGACGAGGGCCTGGAGCGGGGTGCGCTGCGGCCGAGCCGCCTTGTTCCCGCCGAAGGGTCCGTTCGCCATGGTCGTCCTGTATCCCGCGCGTCGATCTCAAGCGCGTTTCGTTTAGCCCAAGCCCACACAACGCGCGACAAGATTGACGAGAAGTGAACGAAGCTTAAGGCGCGCTTGTGGCGACGGCGTCTCGGCGCCATGTTGCCACCTTGAATTGAGGAAACAAACGGCGAACGACCATGGCGTTCCTAGCCTCGTCAGATGGCGACCAGTCGTGCTTGGCCTCACCGTCCGAGGCTGTCAAAAGAGCCCCCGTGTACGTTCCTCCCGAATCCCCCGAACTCGACCACGCCCGCGACGTCCTGCGGCGCACCTTCGGCCACGCCGACTTCCGAGGCATGCAGGCCGGGGTGATCAGCGAGATCCTGGCCGGCCACAGCGCCATGGCCGTGCTGCCCACCGGCGGCGGCAAGTCGCTGTGCTACCAGATCCCGTCGCTGATCCGGCCAGGCGTGGGCCTGGTGATCTCGCCGCTGATCGCCCTGATGGCCGACCAGGTCCAGGGCCTGCGCCAGGCGGGCGTGGCGGCCGAGCGGCTGGACAGCAACGTCTCGATGGACGAGCGCAACGACATCTGGCGGCGCATCGACGCCGGCGAGGTCGACATGCTGTACCTCTCGCCCGAGGGCCTGATGCAGCCGTGGATGCTGGATCGCCTGTCGCGCACGCCGCTGGCCTTGATCGCCGTCGACGAGGCCCACTGCGTCAGCCAGTGGGGTCACGACTTCCGCCCCGAATACCGGATGATGGGGCGGCTGGCCGAGCTGTTCCCCAATGTGCCGCGCCTGGCGGTCACCGCCACCGCCGACGCCCGGACCCGCGACGACATCCGCGCTGAGCTGCGCCTGCAGGGCGCGGCCGAGTTCGTCGACAGCTTCGCCCGACCCGAGCTGGCGCTGAGCGCCGAGCGCAAGCGCGGGAAGGGCCACGACCGCGTAGTCGAGCTGGTGCTGGAGCGTCCCGGCCGGGCCGGTGTCGTCTATGCCGGCAGCCGCGACTCCACCGAGAAGCTGGCCGAGAAACTCAATGCCGAAGGCATTCCGGCCGTGGCCTATCACGCCGGCCTCGACAAGGCCGTCCGCGCCAAGCGGCTGGAGGACTTCCTGGAGGCCGACGCCGCGGTGATGGTGGCGACGATCGCGTTCGGCATGGGCGTCGACAAGCCCGACGTCCGCTTCGTGATCCACGCCGACCCGCCGGCCGCCATCGAGGCCTATTGGCAGGAGGTCGGCCGCGCCGGCCGTGACGGCCAGCCGGCCGAGGGCATCACCCTCTACGGCTCGGCCGACATGGCCTGGGCCGGCCGCCGCATCGACACCAAGGACGCGCCCGACGAGGTCAAGCAGGCCCAGTCGCGCAAGCTGCGCCAGTTCTATTCGATGATGGAGGGCGTCACCTGCCGCGCCGCCGCCGTCCGCCGCTATTTCGGCGAGGAGGGCGTGGCCCCCTGCGGCGTCTGCGATATCTGCGTCGCGCCGCCGACCGGGATCGACGCCACCCAGGCCGCCCAGAAGGCGCTGTCGGCCGTCCACCGCATGGGCGGCCGGTTCGGGCGCGGGCGCTTGATCGAGCACCTGCTGGGCAAGACCAAGGACGTCACGCCGCAGGAGGCCCAGCTGCCGACCTTCGGCATCGGCCGCGAGTTCAGCCAGCCGGCTTGGCGCGACCTGTTCGACACCCTGATCTTCGAGGGACTGCTGCGCGAAGACCCCAATGACGGCCGGCCGCTGATCGGCCTGGGCGACGTCGAGGGCGTGCGCCAAGTCTATCGCGGCGAGCGCCGCGTGGCCCTGCGCCAGATGGCCGAGGCCCCCGAGACCGGCCGCGCCACGGGCGCCCGCAAGCGCCGCGAGGGCAAGGCCCTGACCATCCCGCTCGAGAACCAGCTGCTGTTCGAGGCCCTGCGCGCCTGGCGCAAGGAGCAGGCCCAGGCCCAGCACGTGCCGCCCTACGTCATCTTCCACGACGCCACCCTGGCCGAGATCGCCGCGGCGCGACCGGCCACCCTGGCGGCGCTCGGCAAGTCCGGCGGCGTCGGCCAAGGCAAGCTGGACCGTTATGGGGAAGCGGTTTTGAAGGTGGTGCGGGAGAACTAAACGGCTCGCCACGGGTTAGTCTCCGGTCAAGCCGAGGAGCCTCCCCCATGACGGACATCAGCAGCTTCACCCCCGACACCTCGTCGGCCGCCGCCGCGCTCGATGGCGCGAAGAAGACGACCGCCGAAAAGACCAAACAGGCCAAGGAAGCGGTCAGCAAGGCCGTGAAGTCGGCCCGCGAAACCGCCACCGAAGTGGCCCAGCAGACCCGCACCTTCGCCGAGGAAAAGGCCAAGGTCGGCGCGGCCTGGACCCGCGACAAGGCCCAGGTGGCGCATCATGCCGCTGAAGAACACCCCGTGGGCGTGGCGCTCGGCGCTTTCGCGATCGGGCTCGGCGTGGGTTACCTGATCGCGCGGAATCTGGACTAGCTCAGCGGGTCCGTCCTCGCCCTTCGACAAGCTCAGGGTGAGGACTACTTCTGAAGCCGGATCACTAGAAACCTCACCCTGAGCTTGTCGAAGGGCGAGGTTTCGGTCCCTCAGAGCGTCAGCCGCTCCGCGTTCACCCCCGCGGCCCGCAAGGCCGCCAGCCGCGCGAACGCCAGCGTCAGGGCCTTGCGACGGGCCGGCGCCAACGGCGTGACCGGCGCCTCGCGCACGACCGCGCCGCCGAAGCCGTCGGCGACGACCATTCCCGGCTCGTCCGGCAGGATGCCGTCCGGGAAATGCGGCGCGACGGCGAAGTAGAACGCGTCGCAATAGGGCGCGTACTCGCCCCACTTCCGGTCGACCCGGAAGTCTTCCAGCCCTGACTTCACCTCGACGATCAGCACGTCACCCTTGGGGCCGAGCGCCACCAGGTCGGCCCGCCGCCCGTTCGGCAACGTCACCTCGGCCAGCGGCGCATAGCCCAGGTCGATCAGCAGCCGCGCGGCGCCCCGGGTCACGGCCAGGGTGGTCTCGGGTCGGCTCTGGAGTTCGATGATCACGTCCATCGGTGCGATCATGTTCCAGCTTTGTTCGCGAATCAAGCTGGAGTGAAGCTCTCGAGTGGAAGTCGATTAGTGTGTGAAAACTTCGAGCTCATCCCAGTCTCCCCGCAAAGCATTCCAGCGGGAAAGTCTGAGCCACTGATAGCGTCCGGCCGCCAAAATCGTTTCTGCTCGTCGACGTAGTTCATCGACATTGTCCGCGTACTCCGTGACGGCTTCGACATCGCCGCGTTGCGGATCTTCCCAGCAATCCAGTGCGAACTGACCATCATCGTGTTTGATTGACATGATTGCGCTCAACGCTCTGTTTCGTCTGCCTCAGCATCCCGACGTCATACCCCAACGCCTTGGCGCGGGCCGTCAGCGCCGCGCGGTCGGCGTCGGTGGGGAGCTTGCGCGACAGCAGCCACAGGTACTTGCCCGAGCCCTCGCCGACGATCGACCAGCTGTAGTCGTCGGCGTGGTCCAGGACCCAGTAGTCGCCGAAGAAGAACGGGCCGAAGAAGCTGACCTTCAGCTTGGCGTTGGTGGTCGTGCCGGCGATCCTGGCCTTGCCCTCGGACACCTTGACCGGCCCATCGACCGCGCCCTGATGGCAGGTGTTGAGCACGCGGATCAGGCCGTCGGGGCGCTTGGCGTATTCCGCGGTGACGCCTTCGCAGCCTTTCTCGAACCGCATGTCGTAGCGGGCGACCTCGTACCAGCGGCCGGCATAGCGTTCGAGGTCGACGCTCTTGGCCGGCTGCGGCGGGTTGGGATTGCCGACCGGGCCGGCGACGCAGGCGGTCAGGGCCAGGGCGCTCAAGGTCAGGGCGCTCAGGGCGGCGAGGAGCGCCTTCATGCGCCGGCTCCGCCGGGCGGGTGCTGCGGGAATTCCAGCTTGCCGTAGCCCAGGGCGCGGACCCGCTCGACCGCCACAGCTTGCGAGGCCGACGGCATGTCGGGCTGGCGGGCGATCAGCCAGACATAGTTGCCGCCCGGCGTGGCCATGATCGCCCAGCTGTGGTCGTTGGCGCAGTCGAGGACCCAGTATTCCTGCTTCTTCAGCCCGCCGAGGAAGCTCATCGTGAAGCGGGTGTTCTGGCTGCCCTGGATGATCCGGCCGGTGGTCGAGAACACCTTCTCCGGCCCCAGGGCCGAGCCGCGATGGCAAATCTGCCGGACCTTGAAGCTGCCGCCTTCGGTGGTGAAGTCGGTGGTCGGCGCCTCGCAGTCGCGCTGCCCGGCGTTGGGCGTGCGGGCGATCTCGTACCAGCGGCCGGTATAGAAGGTGGCCGCGACGGGCTTGGCGGGCGGTTGCGCGCCGGCCAGCGCCACGCTGCCGCTCAGCGCGGACGCGGTCAGGATCAGCACCAGGGTCTTGGAGAAAAGCATGGGCGGACCTTTGCCTCGGTCCGCCCAAACGCGGTGGGTTGTCGGAAGTTCCGACTATTCGGCGGCGATGCTGACGCCGCCGAGCGGACGGTCCTTGAAGTTGATCGCCTGCAGGTGGCGGATGCCCTCTTCGGCGATGTCGTCGCCGACCATGCGGTCGCCCTCGCTCTTCAGCTCGTCGATGTCGACATACATGGCGTAGAAGGCCTTGGTGCGGTCGGTGATGATGCCGGCGTTGAGCAGCGTCTTGACCAGCACCCGGAAGATGTTGGTCTGCTCCTTCATGTTCTCCCGACGCACGTCGTCGGTCATGATCTTCCCGTACTCCTCGACCACCTTGTCGGGATCCAGGCCGAACGCGGCGTAGAGGTCCAGCTGCTGGTGCGGCGAGACGAGGTTGAACAGCAAGGTCTGGAAGCAGTGCGCCGCCCAGTCCTCGATGATCGCGTGCTCTTCCGGCGTCAGCTTGGGCACCGTGCGGTCGGCCCAGATCTTCCCGAACTTGTGGTGGAAGGCCTCGTCGGTCATGACCAGTTGCAGCAGCTTCTTGCCAACCGGGTCGTTGATATTGTTGTAGAAAGTGGCGAAGGCGCCCATGGCCAGACCTTCGACCAGCATCTGCATGCCGATGATCTTCTTGTAGACCTCGGGCGCGCCGATGATCTCGACCAGCAGGGTCTTCAGGGCCGGGCCGCACTCGACCGGCTTGCCCCAGCGGGCCTTGATATATTTGGCGAAGGCCGTGACGTGGCGGGCTTCCTCGCGCGTCTGGTTGGCGGCGTATTCCTGCGCGCCCTGGTCCTTCAGCACGTGGCACAGGCTGGCCGACAGGTTCAGCGCGCCCTGCTCGCCGTGCAGGATCGACGAGAAGCTGCGCAGCACCGATTGGTTGATGAAGCGGATGCGCGTCTTCGGGTCGGACAGGTGGTTGGAGACGTAGTCGGTCGACAGGGCGATGACCATGTCCTCGGGAACCAGGGCCTGGTTCTCCATGTCGAACGGCTCGTCGAAGTCGATATAGGTCTTGTCCAGCGGATCCCAGAAGTGGTCGTGGGTCGCGGAAATGATCTTGTCGAAGGCGCTGGAGCGGTTGCCGTAGCGGTCGAGTTCGAGCATCGACTCGAAATCGTCCGGCGCGACCGCGTCGTACATGGCGTCTTTGGTGATGTTCTTGTCGGTCATGTCGGCGCTCCCTGTCGGCCGGGTGACGTCCATAAGGCCGGGTCCGTCTTGCGCGGGTCCTCGGCGATCTGAACACTGTCAACTCATGTGAGCGGGCGGGTCAAATTAAAAATGACGGAGGCGTCACCTTTGCTGCGGCGCACTCATCAGGAGGCGGAATGAAGATCTTCGTGCTGACCGGGGCCGGGGTGTCGGCCGAGAGCGGCCTGGGCACCTTCCGCGACAAGGACGGGGTGTGGACCAAGTACGACCTGGAGGAGGTCGCCACGCCGCAGGGCTTCGCGCGCAATCCGGCGCTGGTGCGGGACTTCTACAATGCGCGCCGGGTGAACTTGGCCGGCGCGCAGCCGAACGCGGCCCATGTCGCCTTGGCGCGGCTGGAGGCGGCGCTGGGCGAGGACCTCTTCCTCTGCACCCAGAACGTCGACGACCTGCACGAGAAGGCGGGCTCGAAGCGCGTGATCCACATGCATGGCGAGCTGGCGGTGACCCGCTGCCATCACTGCCAGGCGACGTGGCCTGACGTCGGGGCGCTGACGGCCGAGGCGGTCTGCGAGGCTTGTGGCCGGGCCGAGGGCGCGCGGCCGCACGTGGTGTGGTTCGGCGAGATGCCTTTGTTCATGGAGGAGATCGGGGACGCCTTGGCGGAAGCCGACCTCTTCGTCTCGATCGGCACCTCGGGCTCGGTCTATCCGGCGGCGGGGTTCGTGGATGAGGCGCGGGCGATGGGGATCGCGACCTGCGAGATCAATCTGGAGCCCTCGGCCAACGCTTATGTGTTCGACGAGAAGCTGTACGGGCCGGCCAGCGAGGTGGTGCCAGCCTGGGTGGAAGACGTGTTGGCGCGGCGCTGACCCCCGGCTTCGCCTGTCCCCCTCCCCCAAGAGGGGGAGGAGAAACAGGAGCGGCGCCGCTGCTCTCCGCCCCGCTTGGGGGCGGACAGACCACGCGCAGCGTGGTCAGGTGGGGGCCAGTTTGTGAGTCCGCCTTATAGAGAGCCCCATGCCCAAACCCCTCAAACCGCCCGCCGAGGAAGCCGAGGGTTCGTGCGCGTGCGGCGCGGTGCGGGTGGCCATCGGCGTGCCGGCGCGGTGGGCGTTCCACGACCACTCGGCCGCCAGCCGCCGCGCCCAGGGCTGCGCCTATGTCACCTACACGGCCAGCTATCGCAGCCGCTTCCGCTGGCTGGAGGGCGAGGACCTGGTCACCCGCCACGAGCATGAGGGCGCGATCCGAGGCTTCTGCGCCCGCTGCGGCACGCCGATCTTCATGGAACGCAAGCGCGCCCCGACCATGATCAACCTGCCCCGGGCCCTGTTCGACACCCGCACCGGCCGCGAGCCGCGCTATCACACCTCGCTCGACCAGGCCCCGGACTGGGCCTATGGCGGCGGCAAGCTGGTTCCGCTGAAGGGCTATCCCGGCGTGATGTGGGAACGGCCAAAGCCGAAGAAGAAGCGGGCCGCGATCGACGATTTCCTCTAGCTCAGCAGAGCGCCCCCTCCGTCTCGATGCGTATCTGCATCGATCCACCTCCCCCGTTTCACGGGTGAGGAGTTTCTTCTCCTGCCCCGCGTGCGGGGGAGGTGGCGCGGCGCCGATAGGCGACGTGACGGAGGGGGCGTTAGCGCCCTTCCAACGACGCCAGCACGGCCGGCTGCACGCGGGCCAGTTCGGCCAGGCGTTCGATCAGGGCGTCCTTGCTGTCGAGGGCGAGGCCATCGCGCAGCTTGGCCATACGTTCGCGGACCTTCGCCAGGTCAGCCGCATTCGCCGCCGTCACCACGGCCGCTTGGTGCTTGCAGGCGCCGAACTTCTCGAAGCCGGGGCAGGTGCACAGGCCTTCGCCGGCCGGGGCCCACAACTGCACGACATAGAGGTCGCCGACGCTGCCGGTGACGTGGGCGGTGACCTTCTCGTCCTCGATGGCCACGAGGTCGACGGCGCCGGCCTCGGCCATGGCCGCGCCGGTGTCGAACCAGCGCTCGTCCATGCGTTCGCGCCAGGCGTCTTGGTCAAACAGGCTCATGCCTCGTCCTCGATGCGGTGGATGTCGTCGTCCGACAGGCCGAAATGGTGGCCGATCTCGTGGACCAGCACGTGGGCGATCAGGTCGCCGAGGCTGACGTCGCCGCGCTCGGCCCATTCGTCGAGGATCGGGCGGCGATAGAGGAACACCCGCGACGGCTCGGTCCCGTAGTCCAGCACCGAGCGGTGGCCCAGGTCCACGCCCTGGTAGAGGCCGGTCAGCTCGAACGGGTCCTCGATGCCGAGGCTGTCCAGCACGTCCTCGGCCGGGAAGTCGTCGACCCGGATCACCACCTCGCCCGAGAGCTTGCGAAAGTCGTCGGGCAGGGCGTCGAAGGCCTGCCGGGCCAGGGCGGCGAAGTCGTCGAGCGACGGGGCGAGGCGGTCGGACCAGGTCATGAGCATCCAAATAGAGCGATTGGAGCGTTAAGCCACCTGGTGTCCCGACGAAATCGCGACCGATGGCCACGCTTCCCCGAGATCGCGCTCTGGTCATGGCCCGACTAATCTGGGATTCTGATTCGACGACCCGCTGGGGTAAGCGACGCGCCTGATGACTTCGTACGACCTGATCCTCGCGGCGGTGGCCGGCGCGGTTTGTCTCGCCATTTGCGTCACCCTGTGGTCGCTGGGCCAGCGCCGCGGCTATGAGACCCGTATCGCCGCTCTGCGCGCCCGCCTTGGCCTGCAAGGCGGCGACACGCTGGACGCGCCCGCCTGGGTCGAGGCCTTCGACACCGCCGTGATCGCCGTCGAGGGCGGCCGCGCCGACCTGGCCGCCGGGGCCGAGGGCCTGGCCGCCTGCGCCCAGGTGCTGGGCGTCGAGGCCCGGGTCGACACGGTGATCGCCGCCTTGGGCGGGGCCGATCCCGACCACGCCCACAAGCTGACGGCGCTGTTCGAGCGCGGCGAGTCCTGCGCCTTCGAAGCGCGCGGAGCCGCCGGCTGGATCTCTGTCGAAGGCCGCGCGGCCGGGGCCTTGGCCTGGCTGCGCCTGATGGCCGGCAGCGGCGGTGATTCCGGCCTGCCGTCGGCGGCCCGCTTCGCCGCCTTCGTCGACAGCGTGGCCGAGCCGGCCTGGGTGGCCGGGGCCGATGGCCAGCCCGTCTGGGGCAACAGCGCCTTCCTCCGCGCCGTCGGGGCGACGTCCGCCGCTGCTTCGGCGCTGACGGGCAAGAGCTTCGACCGCGCCGCTGACGCCCTGGTGGTCGAGGCCGTCGAGAAGGGCGAGCGTCGCGAGGCCGTGCGCTGGATCAATCTGGAAGGCCGCCGCCGCGCGTTCCGGCTGTCGGCCCAGCCGCTGGAAGGCGGCGGGGTGGGGGTGTTCTGCGCCGACGTCACCGAGATCGAGGACGTCCGCGACGCCTTCAAGAAGCACGTCGAGGCCCACGACGAGACCCTGAACCACATCGCCGAGGCCGTGGCGATCTTCAGCCAGACGCGCCGGCTGTCCTACTACAACACCTCGTTCGCCGAGCTTTGGGGCCTGGAGCCGGCCTGGCTGAGCGACCGCCCGACCCACGGCGAGATCCTGGACCGCCTGCGCCAGCGCCGTCGCCTGCCCGAGAGCATCGACTATTCGGGCTGGAAGGCCGCCGAACTGGCCCGCTACGAGGACCTCGGCCCGCAGGCCGACGACCTCTGGCACCTGCCCGACGGCCGCACGTTGAAGGTCGTCCGCCAGCCGCACCCTTTGGGCGGCATGCTGCTGATCTATTCCGACATCACCGGCGAGCTGCGCCTGAAGGCCCAGTACAACGCCCTGATCCAGGTGCAGCAGGCGACGCTGGACAAGCTGAACGACGCCGTCGCCGTATTCGGCTCGGACGGCCGCCTGCGCCTGCACAACGAGGCCTTCGAGACCTTCTGGAACGTCAGCGCTTTCGCCCTGGAGGCGGCCGGCGACTTCGAGGGCGTGGTCGATCTGTGCGTGCCGCGCCTGCATGACCTGGCCTTCTGGCGCGAACTGAAGGGGCGGGTGGCCGATCCCGATCCGCAGATGCGCGCCCCGACCTCGGGCGAGGTCAAGACCTCGGACGACCGCATCGTGGTCTATCAGAGCCGGCCGCTGCCGGACGGCGCGACCTTGATCGCCTTCGCCGACGTCACCGACACCCGCGACCTGCAAAGCGCCTTGGCCGACCGCTCGGCGGCCCTGGCCGAGGCCGAGCGGCTGAAGCGCGACTTCGTCGGCAACGTCTCGTACGAACTGCGCACCCCGCTGACGACGATCATCGGTTACTCGGAACTCTTGGAGCGCGCCGACGGCATCTCCGAGCGTGGCCGCAACCACGTGGCCGCCGTCCGCGCCGCCGCCACCCAGCTGGCCCGCTCGATCGACGACGTGCTGGACATGGCCCAGATCGACGCCGGCGAGATGGCGCTGGAGATCGAGGACATCCGCGTCTCCGACCTGCTGCTCAACGCCCAGGAACACGCCCTGAAGGACGCCCAGCTGGGCGCCGTCACCCTGGCGGTCGAGTGCGAGGAGGACGTCGGCCTGATCCGGGGCGACGGCAAGCGCCTGGCCCAGACCCTGGACCACCTGGTCGAGAACGCCCTGCGCCAGACCCCGCCGGGTGGCCGCGTCACCCTGTCGGCGCGTCGGGCGCTGGGCGAGGTGCGCCTGGACGTCTCCGACACCGGTCGCGGCGTGCCTTTCCATGTGCAGGCCCACATCTTCGACCGCTTCGTCGGTCGCGACCGCGGCGGTCCGGGCCTGGGCCTGGCTCTCGTGAAGGCGCTGGTCGAGCTGCACGGCGGCTGGGTGGCCCTGGAGAGCGAGCCGGGCGCTGGCTCGACCTTCACCTGCCACCTGCCCGAGACCCAGCAACCCGGCGCCATGCAGCCGGAACTGAGCTTCTAGTGTTTCGCGCGGCGGTCCTGCTGGCGGGGCTGCTGCTGGCTGGCTCCGCGGCTGCCGGCGAGGCCGACAAGACCTTCAAGGACTGGTGGGTCGCCTGCGACAACGTCCGGGTCTGCGCCGCTTACGGCTTTCCGGCGGAAGAGGGCGGGGCGGTGGTCCTGCGCATGCGCCGCGAGGCGGAGGCGGGCGCGGTTCCGTCGGTCGATGTCGGGATCAATCCTGAGGACAGCAAGGGCGTCGCGGGTCCCCTGGACATCGCCATCGACGGCAAGGTCGTGGCCAGGACCGGCCTTCCAGACGGCAGTGACGATGAGCTGCGCGAATGGGACGTGTCCGAGGCGCGGGCGTCGACATTGCTCGCCGCCATCGCCCAGGGCCAGGCGCTGGACCTGAAGGCCGGCGGACGCACGGTCGCGACCATCTCCCTGGCAGGCGCTTCGGCCGCCCTGCGCTGGATCGACGACCAGCAGAAGCGCGCCGGCGGCGTCACCGCCCTGGTCGCCAGGGGACCCGCTCCAGCCTCGGCCGTACCCGCGCCGCCGCCCTTGCCCGTCATCCGCGCCGCCAAGCCGGTGGAGCAGAAGGGACTGGGCTCCGTCCCGCCGCCGGCCGTGGTCGCGCGGCTGAAGGGCCTCGACTGCGAGGCCCACCCGCCCGAGGAGCCGACCTCCAACCGCCTGGCCCCCGGCGTGGTGCTGTGGGTCGTGCCGTGCTGGGTCGGGGCCTATCAGATCTCCTCGGCCCTGGTGCTGGCCGACGAGCAGGGCGGCCACGCGCGCCTGGCCGATCTTGGCGGGGCGGGCGATCCCGACGGCCGGGCCATGGCCACCAACGCCGACTACGACACCGACAAGCAGAGGCTCTACAGCTACGCCAAGGGCAGAGGGATCGCCGATTGTGGGATCTCGGCGACCTACGCCTGGACCGGCAAGGCCTTCGTCCTGGTCGAACGCACCGAGCTTTCCGTCTGCCGAGGCCTCTCCGACGACTACTGGGTCACGACCTTCCGCAGCCGCTGAGGCTCGGACATAAAGATATCTTTATGCGTTAATTGCTCGGAAGGATCGGCCTTGCTATAAGCCTCGCCAAGATCCCACCCGACCGCAGGAGCCCGACCGTGGCCGACTATATCGTCAAGGACATCTCGCTCGCCGATTTCGGCCGCAAGGAACTGGCTATCGCCGAGACCGAAATGCCGGGCCTGATGGCCACGCGCGCCGAATACGGTCCGCAGCAGATCCTGAAGGGCGCCCGCATCGCCGGCAGCCTGCACATGACCATCCAGACCGGCGTGCTGATCGAGACGCTGACGGCCCTGGGCGCCGAAGTCCGCTGGGCCTCGTGCAACATCTTCTCGACCCAGGACCACGCCGCGGCCGCCATCGCCGCCTCGGGCGTGCCGGTGTTCGCCTTCAAGGGCGAGAACCTGGTCGAGTACTGGGAATACGCCCACAAGATCTTCGAGTGGCACGACGGCGGCTACCCGAACCTGATCCTGGACGACGGCGGCGACGCCACCCTGCTCTGCGTGCTGGGCCCGAAGGCCGAGAAGGATCCGTCGATCCTGAACAACCCGCAGAACGAGGAAGAAGAAGCCCTGTTCGCCGTGATGAAGAAGTACCTGGCCGAAAAGCCGGGCTTCTACTCGGCCATCCGCGCGGCCATCGGCGGCGTGTCGGAAGAGACCACCACGGGCGTGCACCGCCTGTACCAGATGGCCGCCAAGGGCGACCTGCCGTTCCCGGCCATCAACGTCAACGACAGCGTCACCAAGAGCAAGTTCGACAACCTGTACGGCTGCCGTGAATCGCTGGTCGACGCCATCCGTCGCGGCACCGACGTCATGCTGTCGGGCAAGGTCGCGGTGGTCTGCGGCTACGGCGACGTGGGCAAGGGCTCGGCCGCCTCGCTGCGCCAAGGCGGCGCTCGCGTGATCGTCACCGAAATCGACCCGATCTGCGCCCTGCAGGCGGCGATGGAAGGCTATGAAGTCCAGACCCTGGACGACGTCGCCGGCCGCGCCGACATCTTCGTCACCGCCACGGGCAACAAGGACGTCATCACCGTCGATCACATGCGGCAGATGCGCAACAACGCCATCGTCTGCAACATCGGCCACTTCGACTCGGAGATCCAGGTCGCCGGCCTGAAGAACTTCAAGTGGGACGAGATCAAGCCGCAGGTCCACCACGTGGAATTCCCGGACGGCAAGAAGATCATCCTGCTGTCGGAAGGCCGCCTGGTGAACCTGGGCAACGCTACGGGCCACCCCTCGTTCGTGATGTCGGCCTCGTTCACCAACCAGACGCTGGCTCAGATCGAGCTCTGGACGAACAAGGACGCCTACCAGAACCAGGTCTACACCCTGCCCAAGCACCTGGACGAGAAGGTCGCCTTCCTCCACCTGGAGAAGCTGGGCGCCAAGCTCTCGACCCTGCGCAAGGATCAGGCCGACTACATCGGCGTGCCGGAAACCGGTCCGTTCAAGCCGGACCACTATCGCTACTAATAGTGACACCGGTAATGACAGTTTCCGTTACGGAAATCGTTTGAATCCAAGGGGAAAGGCCCGCCGGCGACGGCGGGCCTTTTCTTTTTGCGCCCAGAGCATACGCGCCCTATTCAAGTCTGAATTGCTCGGCTAATCGCTTTGGCATGCCGTTAGCCTTGATCATCTCCAGCCACGTCGCCGGCAGCCAGGTGGGCGCGACGGCGCAAGCCACCGCTCTGGCGCAGTTCCGTATCGACTCGATGGTCGTGCCGACCGTGCTGTACGGCCGCCATCCCGGCTGGGGCATCCCCGGCGGAGCGCCGGTGCCGATCGAGGTGTTCGAGGGCATGATGGACGGCATCGAGGCCAACGGGCTGTTCGGTCTCGTCGATCTGGTCATCACCGGCTATTTCGCCACCGCCGCCCAGGTGCGGGCCGCCGCCCGGGTGGTCGACGCCGTGCGTGAGACGCCTCGCCCCAATGGCGCGGCCACCCGCCGGCCGACCGTCATCGTCGATCCGACCATGGGCGACGCCGGCAAGGGCCTCTACATCCCTTCCGACACCGCCGACGCCATCATCGCCGACCTGATCCCACGCGCCGACGTCGTGGCCTGCAACAGCTGGGAGCTGCAGAAGCTGACCGGCACGGACGCCCGCGACCCGCAGAACGCCATGCGCGCCGCCCGTCTGCTGGGCAAGATCACGCTGGTCTCGTCCGTCCATCGCGGGGCCGAGATCGGCGCCGTGCTGGCCGACAAGAAGGAGGCCTGGCTGGCCGCCCACGCCAAGGCCGAGCGCTCGCCCAACGGCACCGGCGATCTGCTGACCGCCCTCTACGCCGCCTCGATCCTGGAAGGGCAGACCTTCTCGTACGGCCTGGCCCGCGCCGTCGGCGGGGTGGCCGAGACCGTCACCGCCGCCAATGTCTGGAACGCGCCGGAGCTGCCGATCGTGGCCATGGGCGCGCGGATCAAGCAGACTTCGCCGACCGTCCGTATCGAGCGCCTCGCCTAGCATGACCGACATCACCGGCCTCTGCCCCGACCGCTTCGCCCGCGTGCGCGAGGCGTTTGAACAGAACTTCGCCGAAGGCGAGCTGGGCGCGCGGTTCGCGTTCGCCATCGACGGCGAGATCGTCGTCGACCTGATGGGCGGCCATGCCGACCGCAAGCGGGAGGTCGCTTTCGGCCCCGACACCCTGACGGCCCTGTTCTCGACCACCAAGGCCGTGGCGGCCCTGATGGTCGCGCGTCTGGTGGACGAAGGCCGCCTGGCCTACGACCAGCCCGTCGCCGACGTCTGGCCGGAGTTCGCCCAGAACGGCAAGGGCGAGGTCACGGTCGAGCAGGCCCTGTCGCACCAGGCTGGCCTGTCGGGCTTCCCGGACGAGACCGATCCGGCCCTGTGGTTCGACTGGGACGCCACCTGCGCCAAGCTGGCGGCCATGGCCCCGCTGTTCCCGATCGGCTCGGCCAGCGGCTATCACCCCGTCACCTTTGGCTACCTGGCCGGTGAGATCTTCCGCCGCGTCGATGGCCGCACGCTGGGCACGGCGTTGCGGGAAGACATCTGCGCGCCGCTGGGCCTGGATATCTGGATCGGCCTGCCCGACAGCGAGCACGGCCGGGTCTCCGAACTGATGCGCCCGACGGCCTTGCCGAAGTTCGGCGAGCTCAACGCCGCCGTGCAGGCCGCCTTCCTCAAGCCGTGGTCGTCGCCGGGCGGCAAGGGCGCGGCCGAGTGGCGGCGGGTCGAGATCCCCTCGGCCAACGGCCACGCCACCGCCGAGTCCCTGGCCCGCCTGATGGGCGCCCTGGCCACCGACGGGACCTTAAGCGGCCGCTCGATCATCACCCCGGCCGGGATCAAGGCCGCCACGACCCAGCGCATCGTCGGCCAGGACCTGGTCCTGCCCTATGTGATCAGCTGGGGCGCGGGCTTCATGCGCAATGAGCCCAACATGTTCTACGGCCCCACGGCCGATGCGTTCGGCCACTCGGGCTGGGGCGGCTCGTGCGCCTTCGCCGATCCGGCGCGTGGGGTGTCGGGGTCGTACGTGATGAACAAGCAAGGCAACGCCCTGATCGGCGATCCGCGCGCCGTGCGCCTGATCGAAGCCGCCTACGCGAGCCTTTAGAACCTACCCAATCCCGATCTCCCCGGCGAACGCCGGGGCCCAGGTTCAGCCGTGGCCTTCAGACTATCTTGGCGCCTTGGAGCCTTATGATCTGGGCCCCGGCGTTCGCCGGGGAAATCGGATTATTTGTGGGGATCTCACAAGATGCGCGTGCTCCCTCTGGCGGCCTTGTTCTTCGCCCTGGCCAACGTTGCCCACGCCGAGGACCGCGACTTCTGCGCCGACCGGCCCGGCAAGGGCTCGCCGCCGTGCGTGTTGGACGCCGGACGCTTCCAGGCCGAGGCCGGCGGTGTCGACGCCGCGTTCAGCCGGGGTGGCGGGGTGTCGGTCGATGACGTCTCGTACGGCGGGCTGGAACTGCGGCTGGGTCTGACCTCGACCGTCGAGGGCCAGCTGAGCTGGACCGCCCACGAGCGGGTGAAGACCAAGGATCACGGCGTGACCTCGACCGTGTCGGGCGCGGGCGACCTGGGCGCGGCCTTGCGGTGGTCGCTGAAGAACCCGGCCGGCGACGGTGTCTCGATCGCCGTCCAGCCTTTCGTCACCGCCCCGACCGGCTCGCACGGGATCGGCAGCGATCTGTGGCAGGGTGGAGTGATCGTCCCGGTCTCGATTCCGCTGACCGCCGACTGGTCGCTGAGCCTGTCGCCGCAGGTCGAGGCGCGCGAGAACGCTTCGGGCTCAGGCCGTCACGCCGGCTACGCCCTGGCCGGCGGCGTTGGCCGTGCGGTCGGGCCGGTGAACCTGGGCGCGGAGCTGTGGGTCGATCGCGACGACGATCCGACCGGCCACGTCACCCAGGCCAGCTTCGACCTGACCGCCGCCTGGACGCCGAAGTCGCTGAAGGACGTGCAGCTGGACGCCTCGGTCTATGCCGGCCTCAACCGCCAGACGCCGGACCTGGAGCTGGTCGTGGGCCTGGCGCACCGGTTCTGATCGTCGCCGCGCCGACCAGGCCGGCCACGATCGCCGCCACGGCGCTGATGCCCATCACCCACGGATAGCCGCCGCCTCCGGGCGCGAAATAGACCAGGCCCAGCACCGCCACGGCCAATAGGCCGGCGACGCGGGCGACGGCGTTGTTGATCCCTGAAGCCACGCCTGAATGGCTGGACGGTACGGCGGCCATCACTGTGCTGGTCAGCGGCGCGACGCTGATCGTCATGCCCAAGGCCAGGACCAGCAAGGCCGGCAGGACCCCGGTCCAGAAGCCGCCGCCGATCCACGGTCCGGCCAGCAGGCCGAAACCGATCCCGGCGGTGATCGGCCCGATGGTCAGCATGACCCGCGCCCCGACCTTGTTAGCCACGCGGCCGGCCACGCCCGACAGCGTGCCCATCACCAGCGACAGCGGCAGCAGGGTGGCCCCGGCCTGGGCGGCCTTGTAGCCGTGCCGAGCGATCAGCTCGTAGGGCAGGAAGAACAGCGCGCCCGTCAGGCCGAAATACAGAGCAAGGGTCAGCAGGTTGGCGCCACTGAAGGTGGTCGAGCGATAGAGCGACAGCGGCATCATCGGATGCGCCTCGCGGCCTTGCAGCGCCACGAAGCCGACCAGGATCGCCGCGCCGGCGACCAGGGCGCTCCACACGGCGGGACTGGCCCAGCCGCGCTCGCCGGCCGCGGTCAGGCCCCAGGTCAGGGCGCCCAGGCCAGAGGCGGCCAGCACCGCCCCGCGCCAGTCCAGGTGCTGTACGTCGGGATCGCGGCTCTCAGGCACCGCCTTCAGGGTCAGCCAGACCGTGGCGGCGGCGATCGGCAGGTTGATCAGGAAGATGGCCCGCCACGACACCGCGTCGACCAGCCAGCCGCCCAACACCGGCCCGATGGCGGCGGTCACCGCGCCAAAGCCGGCCCAGGCCCCGATCATCGGCCCGCGCGCCTTCTCGTCGAAGGCCGCGCCGAGGATGGCCAGGCTGGCGGGCACGACGAAGGCGGCGGCGATGCCCTGCACGGCGCGGGCGGCGATCAGCAGCTCGACGTTCGGCGCGACGGCGCAGGCGAGCGAGGCCAACGCGAACAGGGTCACCCCGACCACGAACACCTTGCGTCGCCCGTAGCGGTCGCCGGCCGAGCCGCCGATCAGCACCAGCGAGCCGAGCAGCAGCAGGTAGGCGTTGACGATCCACTGGATCTGAGCCGGCTGCGCCTTCAGCGCCGTCCGGATCGCGGGCAGGGCGACATTGACCACCGAGCCGTCGATGAAGGCCAGGCTGGAGCCCAGCACCGTCGCGGCCAGGATCAGCCGGCCGCGCCCCGTGGAAATCTGTTCGTCCATGGCCGTGACCATGGCTCGTTAATGGAGGTCTTGGCTAGAACGCTGGCGCCTAGGCGGGCGGCAGGGCCCTGGTCTTCTTCCAGGCGCCGTAGGCGAAGGTGGCCACGCCCAGCCAGATGAACACGAACGACAGCGCCCGCAGCGGCGTGAACGCCTCGCCAAACGCCACGCCCAGCAGGAACTGGATGGTGGGGGCGATGAACTGCAGGAAGCCGACGGCGCTGAGTGGCAGGCGGCGGGCCGACCAGGCGAACAGGGCCAGCGGCACGACCGTGGCCGGACCGGCGATGGCCAGCAGGGCGGTCACCGCGCCGCCGTGGCCGAAGTGGCCCTGACCCGTCGATTGCAGGTGCATCACGTAGAACAGGCCGGGCAGGGCCAGATAGGCGCACTCGATGAAGAGCCCAGTCTGGGCGTCGGCCTTCACCCGTTTGCGCAGGATGGCGTAGGCGCAGAAGGTGGCGGCCAGGCCCAGCGAGACGATCGGCAGGTGGCCCAGCGCGATGGTCTGGATGGCCACGCCGACGGCCGCGAAGCCGATCGCGACCTTGCCCTCGGTGGTCATCCGCTCGCGGAACAGCAGCGCCCCGGCCGCCATGTTCATCAGCGGGTTGATGTAATAGCCGAGGCTGGCCTCGATCACGTGGCCGGCGTTCACCGCGAAGACGTAGATCGTCCAGTTGCTGAAGATCGCCGCCGTCGACAGCAGCAGCATCCCCAGCGTGCGCGGCTGGCGCAGCACCTGCGCGACCTGACCGCCCTGCCTGGCGATCAGCACCAAGCCGCCGGCCCACAGCACCGACCACAGCGAGCGGTGGGCGATCATCTCCCACGACGTCGCGCCCAGGTTCGACAGCAGGTGGAAATAGAGTGGCAGGAAGCCCCACAGCACATAGCAGCCGACGCCGGCGGCATAGGCGGGACGGCTATCGGTCTGGGTCTCGGAACTGGGCGAGATGGCGTCGTCCTCTATGATCAGAAATGAAAAGGGCCCCCGGGACATCTGCCCCGGGAGCCCTGATTTCCACCCGCTTGTTGCGGTGGCTAGGCCGGGGTCTTCTGCTTGATCAGGCCCTTGTCATGCAGCAGCTGGGCGATCTGCACGGCGTTCAGGGCCGCGCCCTTGCGCAGGTTGTCGGCCACGCACCACAGGGCGATGCCGTTCTCGACGGTCGGGTCGGTGCGGATGCGCGAGACATAGACCGGGAACTCGCCGGCCGCTTCCTTCGGCGTCATGTAGCCGCCGTCCTCGCGCTTATCGATGACTTCCACGCCGTCGGCGTCGCGCAGGATCTCGCGGACGTCTTCCTCGTCCAGCGGGGTCTCGAACTCGATGTTCACCGACTCGGCGTGGCCGACCATGACCGGCACGCGCACGGCGGTGGCGGTCAGCTTGATCGACGGATCCAAGATCTTCTTGGTCTCCGCCATCATCTTCCACTCTTCCTTCGTGTAGCCATCCTCCATGAACACATCGATGTGCGGGATGACGTTGAAGGCGATCTGCTTGGTGAACTTCTTGGGCGGCGGGGCGCCCAGGACGAAGACGCCCTTGGTCTGGTCCCACAGCTCGTCCATGCCCTCTTTGCCGGCGCCCGACACCGACTGGTAGGTCGAGACGACGACGCGCTTGATCTTGGCTTCGGCGTGCAGCGGGGCCAGCACCACCACCAGCTGCGCGGTCGAGCAGTTGGGGTTGGCGATGATGTTCTTGGGCAGCTTGTCGACGGCGTTCGGGTTCACTTCCGGCACCACCAGCGGCACGTCCGGGTCCATCCGGAAGTGGCTGCTGTTGTCGATGACGATCGGACCGGCCGCGCCGATCTTCTCGCCCCAGGCCTTGGAGATGGCGCCGCCGGCGCTCATCAGCACGATGTCGACGGTCGAGAAGTCGAACTGCTCAAGGTCCTCGCAGTGCAGGATCTTGTTGCCGAACGAGACTTCGACGCCGATGGATTTGCGGCTGGCGATGGCGTGCATCTTGTCCACGGGGAATTTGACTTCCTCGAGGATGTTGAACATCTCGCGGCCCACATTGCCCGTGGCGCCGACCACGGCGACCCGGTAACCCATCGCGCTCTCCTGAAATACTGTTCCGCGTACCGCGCGGAGCGTGGTTCCCGTACGCCTCATGTTCCCCCCGCGCAAGGCGAGGAAAGCTGGCGGGGGTGTCAGCTTAGGGCTGGCCCCCCGTCTTCGGCGCGGGCGCGGCCGGCTCGGCCTCGTCCGCCATCGAGAAGGTGATCGGGATGGTGACCGTCAGGCCGTCGACCGTGTCGCCTTCCTTGGTCCACGGGTTCATGCGCATCAGCGACACCGCCTTGATCGCGGCCGCGCCGAAGTCGAGGCCGGTCGGGGCCTCGCGCACGGCCTGGCAGTCGGCCAGCGCGCCGGTCGGGGTGATGAGGCACCGCACCGCCGCCGAACCGGACTTCACGCCGGCCTTGGTCGCCGCCTCGGGATAGACCGAGGCCATGCCGGCCGCCGTCATGGTTTCGATCCAGCGCGGCTTGGTCAGCTTGCGCGCGTCCGGCGTGGCCGGGTCCCGGAAGCGGAACGGGATGTCGATCGTGTACTTCCGCGGCGCCTTGGGGTTCTCGGGGTCCAGGGTCACCTTGAACGCCTTCGACAGTGTCTTGGCGGCGCGGCCGAAGCCCTTGCCGGTCGGGCTCTCGGAGATGGTGTCGCAGTTGCGCAGTCCGCCGGTGTCGTCGAGCTCGCAGCGCAGGGCGGCCTGGCCCGACGCCAGGCCGGCGGCCTCCTTGGGCCAGGCCGCGTTGACCTGCGCCTGGGTCGGGGCCTGGACCCACGGCGGATCCAGAACGACGCCCGAGCTGCCCAGGTCGGGCGCAGGCATGCCGGCCCAGACGATGGGGATGGTGACCTCGCCGCCAGGCACGGCCTTGCCGCCCCGGATGCGCGGCGTCATGCGCAGCTGCGGCGCCAGTTGCAGGGCGGCCAGGCCGAAGTCGAGGCCCACGGGATCCTCGTCGTGGATCTTGCAGGCCTCGAGGAAGCCCTCGACGGTGATCTTGCAGGTGATCGAGGCGCGTCCGACGCGCCCGGCGTTGATGGCCTTGACCGGGAAGACGCCGGACAGGTCGAAGGCCGTGGGCTTCTTCAGCCAGTTCGGCTCGGCGTCGCCCGGCGCCAGGATGTTGAAGCCCGTGCGCAGCCGGCGGCCCACGGTCGAGGCGCCGGCCTGGTCCTTGGTCTTGACCCGCTCGGAGGTGACGAGCTTCAGCGCCGCCGCGGCGAAGCCAAGACCCGCCGGCGTCTCCTTGATGGTCTTGCAGTCGACCAGCTTGCCGCCCGTCGCGACCTCGCAGTCGAGGACGACCCGGCCGCTTTCCGTCACGCCCTTCGGGAACGCGGCCCGGGCGTTGTCGCGCGTGGCCCGCGCCGTCCAGACCGGGGTCCAGCCCGGGGTCTTGTCGTCGTCGTCGTCGGCATGGGCGGTGGTGACACAGACGCCGGCCACGAGCAGGGCCAGCAGAAGTTGACGCGACAACAAGACGAGACCCCATGGAAGGCGGCGCGCGGCCCCCTGGCGACACGACCTCAGGTGGAGATTAGGCGATCGATTTGCCCGCCGCCAGAGGGTTCCCGACGCAAGGCTAGCCCCCTATGTTGCCGGCCATGACCGACGCCGCCGCGCCCCCGCTTCCGAACGTTTCCGAACTGACCCAGGATGGCCCCGCCATCCGGCTCTTTCTTGTGGATGGCTCGGCCTATCTGTTCCGCGCCTATCACGCGCTGCCGCCGCTGACCCGCAAGAGCGACGGCCTGCCGGTCGGCGCCGTCCAGGGCTTCTGCAACATGCTGTGGAAGCTGATGCGCGACATGCAGGGCGACGCGCCCACGCACCTGGCCGTGATCTGGGACCACTCCGAGAAGACGTTCCGCAACACGCTCTACGACCAGTACAAGGCCCACCGGCCGCCGCCGCCCGAGGACCTGATCCCGCAGTTCCCGCTGGTGCGCGAAGCGACCCTGGCGTTCGGCGTGCCCGCCATCGAGCTACCCGGCTACGAGGCCGACGACCTGATCGCCGCCTATGCCTGCAAGGCCCGCGAAATGGGCGGGGAGGCGGTGATCGTCTCGTCGGACAAGGACCTGATGCAGCTGGTCGGCGACGGCGTCTCGATGTTCGACCCGATGAAGGGCCTGCGCATCGAGCGCGAGCAGGTGTTCGAGAAGTTCGGCGTCTATCCCGACAAGGTCGTCGACGTTCAGGCCCTGTGCGGCGACAGCGTCGACAACGTCCCCGGCGCGCCCGGCATCGGCATCAAGACCGCCGCCCAGCTGATCACCGAATATGGCGACCTCGACACCCTGCTGGCCCGGGCCGGCGAGATCAAGCAGCCCAAGCGCCGCGAGACCCTGATCGAATTCGCCGACCAGATCCGCCTGTCGCGGGCCCTGGTGAAGCTGGACTGTGACACGCCTCTGCCCCAGCCGCTGGACGAGCTGACCGTGCGCGAGCCGGACAAGGAAGTGCTGGCCGCCTTCCTGGAGCAGATGGAGTTCCGCACCCTGGCCCGCCGGGTCGGCGACGGCTCGGCCGCCATGGCGCCGGGGACGCTGGGCCTGTCGGGCGGCAGCGATCGCGCGCCCAGCCAACCCAAGGCTCCGGTCAGCACCGTCTCGTACATGGGCGCGGCCGCCCGCGCCGCCGCCAACCCGGTGGCCGAGCCGATCACCGTCGACCACGCCGCCTATGCCTGCGTCCGCGATCTTGCGACCCTCCGCGCCTGGGTGGCCAAGGCCACGGCCAAGGGCGTGGTGGCCTTCGACACCGAGACCGACGCCCTGTCCTCGGCCAATGCCGGCCTGTGCGGCGTGTCGCTGGCGATCGCGGCGGGCGAGGCCTGCTACATCCCGATCAGCCACTGCGAGAAGGCGGATGGTCTCGCTTTCGAGGCCCCTGCGGACATCGAGCAGATCCCACTGGCCGACGTCATCGCCACGCTGAAGCCGCTGCTGGAAGACCCGGCGGTGCTGAAGGTGGCCCAGAACGCCAAGTACGACATCGCCGTCCTGGCCCGTCACGGCATCGACGTCACGCCGATCGACGACACCATGCTGATCTCCTACGTGCTGGAGGCCGGCGAGCACGGTCACGGCATGGACGAGCTGTCCGAGCTGCACCTGGGCCACAAGCCGATCCCGTTCAAGCAGGTGTGCGGCACAGGCAAGGGCCAGATCAGCTTCAAGCACGTGGCCCTGCCCGAGGCGACGGCCTATGCCGCCGAGGACGCCGACGTCACCCTGCGCCTGTGGGAGATCCTCAAGCCCCGCCTGGCGCGGGCGGGCCTGTCGACGGTCTACGAGACCCTGGAGCGGCCGATGCCGGCCGTGTTGGCGGCGATGGAGAACGAGGGGGTCATGGTCAACCCCGAGGCCCTGCGCCTGCTCTCCAACGAGTTCTCGCTGCGCATGGCCAAGTTCGAGGAGCGCGCCCAGGAACTGGTCGGCCGCCCCTTCAACCTGGGCAGCCCCAAGCAGATCGGCGACGTGCTGTTCGGCGAGATGAACATGAAGGGCGGCAAGAAGACCGCCACCGGCCAGTGGTCGACCGACAGCGACGTGCTGGAGAGCCTGGCGCTGGAGCACGAGCTGCCGCGCGTGCTGCTGGACTGGCGTCAGCTGAGCAAGCTGAAGGGCACCTATACCGAGAACCTGATCGCCGCGATCGCCGAGCGCACGGGCCGGGTCCACACCTCCTACGCCCTGGCCGCGACGACGACGGGGCGCCTGTCCTCGTCAGATCCGAACCTGCAGAACATCCCGGTCCGCACCGAGGAGGGCCGCAAGATCCGCAAGGCGTTCATCGCCCCGGCGGGCAAGGTGCTGATCAGCGCCGACTACAGCCAGATCGAGCTGCGCCTGCTGGCCCATATCGGCGACATCCCGCAGCTGAAGAAGGCCTTCCAGGAGGGTCTGGACATCCACGCCATGACGGCCTCGGAGATGTTCGACACGCCGATCGAGGGCATGGACCCGATGATCCGCCGCCGGGCCAAGGCCATCAACTTCGGCATCGTCTACGGCATCTCGGCTTTCGGCCTGGCCAACCAGCTGGGCATCGGCCAGGGCGAGGCCGGGGCCTATATCAAGACCTATTTCGAGCGCTTCCCGGGCATCCAGGCCTATATGGACGCGACCAAGGCCTTCGTGCGCGAGCACGGCTACGTCTCGACCATCTTCGGGCGCAAGATCAACATCCCCGAGATCCAGTCCAAGTCGGCCGGCCAGCGGCAGTTCGCCGAGCGCGCGGCGATCAACGCCCCGATCCAGGGCGCGGCCGCCGACGTCATGCGCCGGGCGATGGTCCGCATGCCCGCCGCCCTCGAAGCGGCCGGCCTCGAAGCCCGTATGCTGCTGCAGGTGCACGATGAACTGGTGTTCGAGGCGCCGGCGGCCGAAGCCGACCGCGCGTGTGCGGTTATCCGCACGGTGATGGAGAAAGCGGCCGAGCCGGCGGTGGCCCTGAGCGTGCCGCTCACGGTCGAAGCCAGGGCCGCACTCAACTGGGATGAGGCCCACTGACCAAAAAAGTGGCGGAAAAAGCATGTTGTGCGACATTCCGCCACGTCACGGTTAATGCCCCGGCAACTCTTCAAGGCCCACTGGTGTCTGTGACGCCCGCGAACCCTAGTACGCGTTTAAATAGTAGTGTTATCCGAGGTTTAGCGGTCGCCGCCCCCATTTTGAGGAGCCCCGGCCGGTGTCTTTTGGCGATCTGAAAATTCCGCACAAGCTGATGGCGGTCTTCGCTGTCATGCTCGCGACCATCGTTGTGATGGGCGTGTCCCTGTACGCCAACAAGGTCGGCCTCGGCCAATCGGTGGAACGCACCGAACGCGCCTATGAGATGCTGCGCCAGGCGGATACGGCGGCCTTCCGCCTGACCCGTCAGGAGAATTCGCTGCGCGGCTTCCTGCTGTCGGGCGACAACTACTACGTCAAGCGCCTGGAAGAGGCCCACAAGCCCAAGTTCCTGGCCGCGCTGGACGAACTGCGCAAGCTGGCCGCCGGCGACCAGGAAGACCTGGCCCGCATCGCCGCCGTCGACGCCGCCTATGCCGACTACCGCAAGCTGGCCATCGAGCCGGGCGAGACCCTGGGCGCCGACGTGGCCACCCGTCCGCAGGCGGTCGAGCTGGTCAAGCATGACGGCGTCGCCGACAAGGCCGTGACCCCGGTCGAGGACGCCATCGAGGCGATCTCCAAGAACGCCGAAGCCGAGCTGACGACGGAAGCCGCCGCCCAGAAGAAGGCCTCGCTGGAATCCACCCTGGCCCTGGCCATCGGCATCCTGATCACGGCCGGCATCGCCATCGGCGGCGGTCTGCTGCTGACGGGCGCCATCGCCAAGCCGGTGACCGCCATGACCAACGCCATGCGCCGCCTGGCCTCGGGCGACAACGCCGTCGACGTCCCGGCCCAGGGCCGCAAGGACGAGATCGGCGAGATGGCCGCCGCCGTGGCCTACTTCAAGGACTCCGAAGCCGAGAAGGTCCGCATCGAGGCCGCCGCCGCCGATCAGCGCCAGGCCGCCGACCGCGAACGCGCCGCCAACGAAGCCGAGAAGGCCGAGGTCGCCCGCAACGACGCCATCGCCATCGCCGCCCTCAACGAGGCGCTGGACCACATGGCCGGCGGCGACCTGACCCATCGGATCACCACGGCGTTCGCTCCGAAGGCCGAGAGCCTGAAGACCAACTTCAACGCCGCCGCCGACCGCATGCAGCAGGCGATCCAGTCGATCAACTCGGCCACCGGCGGCGTCAACAGCGGCGCCGACGAGATCGCCGAGGCCTCGGACAACCTGTCGCGTCGTACGGAACAGCAGGCTGCCAGCCTGGAAGAGACCGCCGCCGCCCTGGACGAGATCACCGCGACGGTCCGCAAGACCGCCTCGGGCGCCAAGGAAGCCTCGCAGGTCGTGGCCAACGCCCGCTCCGACGCCGAACGCTCGGGCCGCATCGTCGGCCAGGCCGTCGCGGCCATGACCGAGATCGAGACCTCGTCCAACCAGGTCAGCCAGATCATCGGCGTGATCGACGAGATCGCCTTCCAGACCAACCTGCTGGCGCTGAACGCCGGCGTCGAAGCGGCGCGTGCGGGTGAAGCCGGTCGCGGTTTCGCGGTCGTCGCTCAAGAAGTGCGGGCCCTGGCCCAACGCTCGGCCGACGCGGCCAAGGAGATCAAGACCCTGATCTCGACCTCGACCCAGCAGGTCGAGGCCGGCGTGGACCTGGTCGGCCAGACCGGCGAGGCGTTGAGCCGCATCGTCGAGCAGGTCGCCTCGATCGACGCCCTGATGAAGGAAATCTCGGCCTCGACCACCGAGCAGGCCACCGGCCTGAACGAGGTCAATGGCGCGGTGAACCAGATGGACCAGGTCGTCCAGCAGAACGCCGCCATGGTCGAGGAAGCCACCGCCGCCTCGCACTCGCTGAAGAACGAGGCCAAGGCCCTGATGGAGCTGGTCGGTCGCTTCCGCGTCGGCGAAGGCTCGGTCATCGCCAAGTCGCGGCCGGCCCAGACGACCTATCGTCCGCCGGCCCAGCCTTCGGCCCCCGCCCGGCACGCGCCGGCGCGCCCGGTGGTCTCGGCTCGCCCGGGACGTGGCTCGGCCGCCGTGGCGGTCAGCGAGGACTGGGAAGAGTTCTGATCGCCTGAGCGATCAACGCTTTCTGCGGGCTCTCCGGGTGACCGGGGAGCCCGTTCGCGTTTAGCCGCGGTTGAGCGCGATCGTCTCGAACGACGACTTGGTGGTCTGGGGGCCGTGGCTGGGGTTCGGCGTCGGCAGGGCGAGACCGATCGCGGCGGCGACCAGCAGAGCGACGGTGAAGAAGGCCTTGGCCATGGTCCTATCTCGGGTCTGGCGTCTTGAAGCGACAATTCGCGGGCGCCGACGAGAGCCTAGATGGCCCCGCGTGCGGCGGGTTCAAGGCCCGGGTCCCTGAGGTCCCCGAACGTCGTGATCCAATAGGAAAGGCCGGAAACCCGCTTGTGGGTTCCCGGCCTTTTTTGACCCGATGCGCTACGAAAGCGGGAACTAGAAGATCTCGAAGAGACCCGCAGCGCCCATGCCGCCGCCGATGCACATGGTCACGACGCCCAGCTTGGCGCCCCGGCGCTTGCCTTCCAGCAGCAGGTGGCCGGCGCAGCGGGCGCCGGTCATGCCGAAGGGGTGGCCGATGGCGATCGAGCCGCCGTTGACGTTGTACTTCTCCGGATCGATGCCCAGGCGGTCACGGCTGTAGAGGCACTGCGAGGCGAAGGCCTCGTTCAGCTCCCACAGGTCGATGTCGTCGACCTTCAGGCCGTGGCGTTCCAGCAGGCGCGGCACGGCGAAGACCGGGCCGATGCCCATCTCGTCGGGCTCGCAGCCGGCGATGGCGAAGCCGCGGAACAGGCCCAGCGGCTCCAGGCCGCGCTTCTCGGCTTCCTTGCGCTCCATCACCACCACGGCGGCGGCGCCGTCCGACAGCTGCGAGGCATTGCCGGCAGTGACGAAGTTGCCCGGACCCTTGACGGGTTCGAGCTTGGCGAGGCCTTCCAGCGTCGTCTCAGGACGGTTGCACTCGTCCTTGGTGACCACGTAGTCGACCAGGCTCTCTTCCTTGGTCTCCTTGTTGACCACCTTCATCTTGGTGGCCATCGGCACGATCTCGTCGTCGAACAGGCCGGCGGCCTGGGCGGCGGCGATGCGCTGCTGGCTGCGCAGCGAATATTCGTCTTGGTACTCGCGGCTGATGTTGTAGCGCTTGGCGACGATGTCGGCGGTGTCGATCATCGCCATCCACAGGGCCGGCTTTTCCTTCATCAGCTTGTCTTCGGTGATGTGGAAGCGGTTCATGTGACCGCCGCCCTGCACCAGAGAGATCGACTCCACGCCGCCGCCGATGGCGACCGGCGCGCCGTCGTTGCGGACGTAGTTGGCCGCCGTGGCGATGGCCTGCAGGCCCGACGAGCAGAAGCGATTGACGGTCTGGCCCGAGGTGGTGACCGGCAGGCCGGCCCAGATGGCGGCGTTGCGGGCCACGTTCATGCCCGTGGCGCCTTCGGGGCCGCCGCAGCCCAGGACCACGTCCTCGACCTCGGCGCCGTCGATGCCGGCGCGCTGCACGGCGTGCTGGATCGCATGACCGGCCATGGCCGCGCCGTGGGTGTTGTTGAAGCCGCCCCGATTGGACTTGGCCAGGCCCGTGCGGGCGTAAGAGACGATGACCGCTTCGCGCATAGAGGCGCACTCCCCGTTAAACGTTAGTTTGAATTGGCCCCACCCTAGACCGGCTTTCCGCGCGGCGAAAGATCACGTACGCGTCAACGTCAATCCAGCCCACTTTTCATACGTATGTTTCTAAAGTCTCGGACACCGGTGTCTAAAACGCTGATTTCTCTCGTCTTCGTTTCGCGTTGACTTTCCCTGATTCCAGGAGAAACGCTGGGGTTGCGTCGGGAGCGTGACTCCAAGAACGCCAAAAACATACGGGAGGTAACCAATGACCATCGCTACGCCGCGTCGAGGGGCGCGTCGCGCGCTGCTGAGCGCCAGTACGCTTGCCATCATCCTGGCCATCCCCGCCCTGGCGGCGGCCCAGCAGTCCAGCAACACTTCGGTCGACGAGATCATCGTCACCGCCACCAAGCGGGACGCCTCGATCCAGGACATTCCGTTCTCGATCAACGCCCAGACCGAAAAGGACATCCAGCGCTCGGGCGCGGTGACCCTGGAGGACCTGTCGCGCAACGTCGCCGGCCTGACGATCCAGAACCTCGGCCCCGGCCAGAGCCAGGTGTCGGTGCGCGGCGTCTCGGCCGGCCAGGTCGTCCGCGACCAGCCGGGCGTCAAGGAACAGGTCGGGGTCTATCTCGACGAGTCGGTGATCTCGCTGTCGCTGTTCACGCCGGACGTCGACCTCTTCGACCTGAACCGTGTCGAGACCCTGCGCGGTCCGCAGGGCACGCTGTTCGGCTCGGGCTCGGTCGGCGGCACCATCCGCTACATCACCAACCAGCCCCGCCTGGACAAGACCGAGGGCCTGTTCGAGGCCAACGCCAACCTGGTCGGCGGCGACGACTTCGGCGGCCATGTGAAGGGCATGTTCAACGTACCGATCGGCGACAAGGTCGCCATGCGTGCGGTCGGCTACCTGACCCAGTACGGCGGCTTCATCAATGCGCGCGGCGAGGGCGGCTCGCTGAAGAAGAACGTCAATGACGGCACGCGTCGCGGCGGCCGCCTGTCGTTCGTGATCAAGCCCACCGACACCGTCACCCTGACCCCGCGCGTGGTCTATCAGGAGATCCGGGCCCACGGCTTCAACCGCGAGGAGGTGTTCAACCTCTTCGCCAATCCCAACACCACGACCCGCCCGAAGATCACCCTGGGCGAGCGCGAGCAGTATCTGCTGCTGCCGGAAAGCTTCGCCGACAACACCCTGCTGGCCGACCTCACGGCCAACTTCGATCTGGGCGCGGCGACCCTGACCTCGGTCAGCAGCTATATCAGCCGCGACATCGCCGTGAACCGCGACGCCAGCTCGCTGTCGGGCAGCGTCTCGGTCGATCTGGGCTTCCCGGCCGCGGCGGTGCTGCTGCCATCGCGCCTGGTCGACACCACCGACCTCGAGCAATACACCCAGGAACTGCGGCTGGCCTCGGCCGGCGAAGGGCCCTTCCAGTGGGTGGTCGGCGGCTTCTATTCGAAGGTCGACCGCGTCTACAACCAGACCCTGCCGACCCCCGGCTACGACGCCTATACCGACGCCGTGCTGGGCGCCGGCACCTCGGCGGCGGTGGCCAACGGCTTCCCGCGCAACTCGCCCTACAACGCCTACCTGCCCTACGACATCAAGCAGAAGGCCGTGTTCGGCGAACTGAACTACACGCTGGGCAAGCTGACCGCGACGGCCGGCGGCCGCTATTACGACTTCAGCGAAACCCGCCAGTTCAAGTCGGGCGGCCTGTTCGCCAACGGCGACAACCGCACCGACAAGACCTCGTCGAACGGCTTCACGCCGCGCTTCCTCTTGAGCTACGAGGCGACCGATCAGGTCACCTTCAACGCCCAGGCCTCGAAGGGCTTCCGCCTCGGCGGCGTCAACGACCCGCTGAATTTGCCGCTGTGCTCGGCGCAGGACGCGGCGATCTTCGGCGGCTACCAGTCCTACAAGGACGAGTCGCTGTGGAACTACGAGGGCGGGGTGAAGTCGCGCTTCGGCCGGGTCACCTTCAACGGCGCGGCCTTCTACACCGACATCAGCAACCTGCAGACCACGCTGGACGCCGGCTCGTGCAGCTCGCGCGTCGTGTTCAATGTCGCCAAGGCCCACACCAAGGGCGTCGAGGGCGAGTTCCGGGCCCGCCTGGCCTCGGGCCTCGACCTTGGCCTGTCGGGCAGCCTGGTGGAGGCCGAGTTCGACAGCAGCGTGAAGGACGGCACGGGCGCGATCCTGGGCGGCATCCGCGACGGCAACCGCCTGCCGTCGGTGCCGAAGTTCCAGATCTCGGCCGACATCACCTACAACAAGCAGATCAACGACGACATGAAGGCCTATGTCACGGCCTCGGTGCAGCACGTCGGCAGCCGCTTCACCCAGGCCAGCGACCAGGAGAACAACCCGCGCTCGTTCGTCTCGGGCCTGGCGTTCGGCGGGGCCACGGGCACGGTCCCGACGGTCGTGAACCTGAAGCTGCCCAGCTACGAGATCGTCAATCTCAGCATCGGGCTGGAGATGGCCGACGGGGTCGACCTGGTCGCCTACGTCAACAACATCTTCGACGAGAACGCCCTGCTGTCCTTCGACCGCGAACGCGGCGGCCGGGCGCGCCTGGGCTACACGGTGGGCCAGCCGCGCGTCATGGGCGTGACGGTCCGCAAGTCGTTCTAGACCTCAAGGAGGGCGGTCGCTTCGGCGGCCGCCCTTTCCGTTACGGCGACTTGACGTTGCACCGACCCGGGCGGACCCTCGTGAACAACGATAAGTCACGGGAGGAACGTCATGGTCCAGCGCGCCTATGATCTGGTTCTGCGTGGAGGGACGGTCTTTGACGGGACCGGTGCGCCGGGCTTTGTCGCCGACGTCGGCGTCAAGGACGGCCTGATCGCTGCTATCGACCCGAACCTGGCGGCCGGAGCCGAGGAGATCGACGCCCGAGGCCGGATCGTCACCCCGGGCTTCGTCGACATCCATACCCACTATGACGGCCAGGCGGCCTGGGGCTCGGCGATGACGCCCAGCTCCGGCCATGGCGTCACCACCGTGGTCATGGGCAATTGCGGCGTCGGCTTCGCGCCGTGTCGGCCGCAGGACCACGATCGCTTGATCCGGTTGATGGAGGGCGTCGAGGACATTCCGTTCCCGGTGCTGACCGAGGGCCTGCCCTGGGCCTGGGAGAGCTTCCCCGACTATCTCGATTTCCTCGCCGGCCGGGCCTTCGACGTCGATATCGGCGCCCAGCTGCCGCACGCGGCCTTGCGGGTCTATGTGATGGGCGAGCGAGGCGCGAACCGTGAACCGGCGACGGAAGCCGACATCGCCGCCATGGCCGCCATCGCCCAGCGGGCGGTCGAGGCCGGGGCGCTGGGCTTCTCGACCTCGCGCACCCTCAACCATCGGACCAGCGACGGCCAGCCGACTCCGACCCTGACGGCCGGCGAGGACGAGCTGACCGGCATCGCCCTGGGCCTGGCCGCCGCCGGCAAGGGCGTGCTGCAGCTGGTCTCGGACTTCGCGCCGGACGGCCTGGCCGAGTTGGCCATGGTCCGGCGGATCGTCGAGGCCTCGGGCCGGCCGCTGTCGTTCTCGCTGGTTCAGAGTCCCAAGTCGCCCGGCGGCTACAAGGCGATGCTGGCGGGGCTGTCGGCCGCTGTCGACGCCGGCCTGCCGATGAAGGCCCAGGTCTGCGGCCGCCCGGTCGGGGTGCTGTTCGGCCTGGAGCTGACGCTCAACCCGTTCAGCCAGACGGAAACCTATGGCGAGATCGCCGGGCTGCCGCTGGCCGAGCGTGTCGCCGCCCTGCGCGACCCGGCCTTCCGCGCCCGCCTGCTGGCCGAGGAGTCCGATCCGCAAGGTCCCTTCGCCGGCCGGGCGCTGCGAGCCTGGGACATCATGTACCCGATGGGCGCGGACCCGGACTACGAGCCGACCGCCGACAAGAGCGTCGCGGCGCTCGCCGAGGCCGCAGGCCGCGCGCCGGCTGAGGTCGCGCTGGACGCCATGCTCGAACGCGACGGGCGCGGCATGCTCTACCACCCGTTCCTGAACTATGCCGACGGCTCGCTGGAGCCCAGCTTCCGCATGCTGACCCACCGCGACACCGTGCCGGGGCTGTCGGACGGCGGGGCGCATGTCGGCATGATCTGCGACGGCAGCTTCCCGACCAGCAACCTGATCCACTGGACCCGCGACCGCACGCGCGGTCCCCGGATCGCGCTGGAGACGATGATCGCCCGCCAGACCCGCGACACCGCTCAGGCGGTGGGCCTGCTGGATCGCGGCCTGATCGCGCCGGGCTACCGCGCCGACCTCAACGTCATCGACTACGAGGGCCTCAGCCTGGAGGCGCCGCGCGTAGCCTACGACCTGCCGGCTGGCGGACGGCGGCTGGTGCAGGCGGCGCACGGCTATGTCGCCACGATCGTCGCGGGCGTCGTCACCCAGCGGGACGGCGAGCCGACCGGGGCCTTTCCGGGGCGGTTGGTGCGTGGGGCTCAGGCCGCGCCGCTGGCGATGGCGGCGGAGTAGTCAGGCCGCTTCTGGCTTCACCAGAGGGTCGGCGTGGCGGTGGATCAGCCGCCAGGCGCCGTCCTCGTGGCGGAACAGTTCGGTGATCCGCAGGTGCATCTCGACCGGCTCGTCCTGGCCGGCCAGGCGGACCTTGGCGTGCTGCAGGCCGGTCCAGTAGCCGAGGTCGCCGGCGCTGTCGCTGTGCAGGATCTCCAGCGTGGTCTCGCCGCCCTCGCCGAACGCTTCGGCGTCGCGGCCGTAGATGTTGGCCACCCACTCGGCGCCGACTTCGTGTCCGCCGCGCGGCGGGAAGAAGCTGGCCGGGCAGGCGGTGGCGGCCAGCTGATCCAGCGGTCCGGCCTGACCGTTCACATAGGCCTGGGCGGCCTGGCGACGGATCTCCAGGAAGGTGTCGAAATCAGTCATGGCGGCTCTCCGGCTTCACCATGGAAAGCGCGCGAACCGGCTTAGGTTTCCCGGCGACGGAGCGCGAACAGCGTCAGGGTCTCCGCCGATCACGCGGCCTCTTAGCCTGGGCCCGGTCGCCGCTTGAAGAGCGCGGTCAGGCCTTCCTCGGCGAAGTAGGCCAGGGCCTCGACCGTGATATCGATCATGAGCTCGGCCAGGAACTGCATCAGTGCCTCGTCAGGATGGTCAGGCCGTCGGGCAGTTCGTTGCGGTCGTCGGGACGCGGCGGGACGTGGGCGGCCAGGATGTCGCCGGTGCGGACCACGGCGGCGACGAAGCCGTCGGCGACGCGGCCGCGCTTGAGGCCGGCGACCAGGTCGGCGACGACCTCGTCCCAGACCGTGTTGGGGGCGGCGGCGTAGATGCCCTCGTCGGCGATGACCTCGACCCGGTGTTCGGCCAGGGCGGCGAAGATCAAGACGCCGGTGCGGTCACGGGTGACGTGCAGGCCGTGGCTGAGGAACTGCTCCATGGCCGCGCGGCGCACCCGGGCGGCTTTCAGCGAGCCGGGCGTTAGGGCGCGGCGGATCGGCGGGATCGAGACGAGCAGGGCCGCGGCCACGAACACCACCAGCTGCAAGGCGATATAGGTCGACAGCGCCGACAGGATCGCCCCGTCCAGCGCCGCCTGGTGGCCGATGGTCCAGCCGCCGAACAGGCGGGTCAGCATCTCGGGCCGGAAGCCGGCGAACAGGGCGCCGGCCGGCAAGACGAGCGCCGCCGCGGCCGCCCAGACCAGCGGGGTCTCGCGATAGTCCGACACCTCGGGCGCCAGGACGCAGAAGATCTCGCCGGCGGTGGTCTTCTCGGCCTGGGCCACCGCGCCGGCGATGCGGTCGAGGTCCTGCGGGGTCATGCGTGTCGCCATCTCACCAGCTCCCCGAACTGCCGCCGCCGCCGAACGATCCGCCGCCGCCGGAGAAGCCGCCTCCGCCGCCCCCACCACCGCTCCAGCCGCCGCCACCGCGTCCGCTGTTGTTCAGCGCGCCCAGGATGATCCACGGCAGGGCCGAGCCCAGGCCGCTTCGGCCACGCCGGCCTCGGAACAGGTTCGAGAACAGCACGATCAGGAAGAAGGCGATGAACAGGCCGACGAGCGGCGAGCCCTGGGCCTTGTGGCGCTCGGGCTGGCTGGCCTGCTCGATGCGGACCTTGGCCTGGTCGGCGGGCAGGCTGAGCTGCTCGACCAGGGCGTTGGTCCCCGCGACGATGCCGCCTTCCATGTCGCCGTCGCGGAACTTCGGCAGGATGGCGCTCTGGATGATGACGCTGGACAGGGCGTCGGTCAGGACGGGTTCCAGGCCATAGCCGACCTCGATCCGCACCTTCCGGTCATTGGGCGCGACCAAGAGGATCGCGCCGGTGTTCTTGTCCTTCTCGCCGATGCCCCAGGTCCGGCCCAGCTGATAGCCGTAGTCCTCGATCGGATAGCCATCCAGGCTGGGGACCGTGGCCACGACCAGCTGGCGGCCGGTCGTGGTCTCGAGGTTTTCCAGCTTGGCCGTCAGGTCCTGCTCGACCTGCGGCGACAGGATCTGGGCGTTGTCGACCACCCGCCCGGTCAGGGGCGGGAACTTCGGCGCGGCGAAGGCGGGGAGGGCGAAGCTACTGAAAACGATCAGGGCGGCCAGCAGCCAACTCCTCACCCGTGTAACGGGGGAGGTGGCGCGGCGCGGATACGCGCCGTGACGGAGGGGGCGCTGTGCGGCGGAGAGCGCCCCCTCCACCGCCTCGCGGTCCCCCTCCCCCGTTTCTCGGGGGAGGAGATTCACTACTGCACCTTCGGCGGCGTCGCCGTCGGCGGGCTGGAGAAGTCCACCGTCGGGGCGGTCTGGGCCGAGGCCGTGGCCTGGAACAGCTGGGCCGGCTTCTGGCTGCTGTACAGGGTCTTGGCCCAGAACACGCTGGGGAAGGTCCGCAGGGTGGTGTTGTAGGTCTGGGCCGCGCCGTTGTAGTCGCGGCGGGCGATGGTGATGCGGTTCTCGGTGCCTTCCAGCTGGCTCTGCAGCGCCAGGAAGTTCTGGTTCGACTTAAGGTCCGGATACTGCTCCTGGATGACCATCAGGCGGCCCAGCACGCCCGACAGCTTGTCCTGGGCGGCGGCGTATTGCTGGAAGGCGGCCGGGTCGGTGATGGTCGAGGCGTCGACCTTGACCTGGGTGGCGCTGGCGCGGGCCTGGGTCACCTCGACCAGCACGCTCTTCTCCTGCTGCGCGTAGCCCTTCACCGTCGCGACCAGGTTCGGCACCAGGTCGGCGCGGCGCTGGTACTGGTTCTGCACCTCTGCCCAGGCGGCCTTGGTCGCCTCGTCCTGGGTGGGGATGGTGTTGATCCCGCAGCCGGCGAGGGTCGCGGGGATGGCGACGATCAAGGCGACGCGAGCAGCGTTGCGAGCCAGACGGTTCATGTGTCCTCCGAATGCGAACATGTATGCTCGCGTATCGCTGTTAGATAGCGAGCCTAACGCTACACGTCAGAGGGCGACAGGTTAAACCTTGTCCATGTCCGCAAAGGCCTTCTTGCGTGGGCCCATGTAGCCGAACAGCCAGGCGGCCACCTTGCGCATCTGGATCTCCTCGCTGCCCTCGGTGATCCGGTAACGGCGGTGGTGGCGGTAGATGTGCTCGAACGGCTTGTGGCGGGAATAGCCGATGCCGCCGTGGATCTGCATGGCCCGATCGGCGGCCTCGCAGCACAGCCGGTTAGCCCAGTAGTTGCACATCGACACCTTGTCGGAGAGCCGCTTCTCGACCTCGACCTTGGACATCTGGTCCATGTCCCAGGCGGTCTTGCGGATCAGCAGGCGCAGCATCTCGGCCTGGGTCGACAGCTCGACGATCGGGAACTGGATGGCCTGGTTCTCGGACAGCGGCTTGCCGAACGGCTTGCGGGCGCGCGCGTACTTGATGCTTTCTTCTATGCAGAACACCGCCGCGCCCAGACTGGAGGCCGCCTGGCGGATGCGGTTCTCGTGCACGAAGTGCTGGGCGAGAGCCAGGCCGCCGCCCTCGGGGCCGAACATCGCGCTCTCCGGGACCCAGACATTGGTGAAGCTGACCCGGGGGTGATCGGTCGGCATGTTGAAGGTCCAGAGGTACTCCTCGATCTTCACGCCGGGCGCGTGGGCCGGGACCAGCAGGGCGGTGATGCCCCTGGCGTCGCCGTCCTCGCCGGAGGTGCGGGCGAACAGGCAGCAGTGCGTGGCCGCGTGCATGCCGGTGGTCCACATCTTCTCGCCGTTGATCCGCCAGCCGGCCTCGCCCTTGTGTTCCTCGCGGACCGCGCGGGTCTCCATGAAGGTGGCGTCCGAGCCGTGTTCGGGCTCCGTGAGACCAAAGGTCGGGCGGAAGGCGCCCTTGTCCAGCATGTCGGTGATCAGGTGCTGCTGGTCGGGCCGGCCGAAGTCGCGGATCATCAGCACGAACGGATTGTTGCCGACGATAGAGTGCTCGTTCTGCAGGTCGTTGAACAGGCCCAGGCCCTTGGACGCCAGGTGCTCGCGGATCACCGCCATCCAGAGGTTGGAGCCGTCCTGGCCGCCGTACTCTTTCGGCAGGGCGAAGCGGTAGTGGCCCGCCTGGTCGGCCAGCTTGCGGGCCTTGGCCAGCAGCTCCTCCCACTCGTGCTTGGGCAGGCCGCCCATGTCCCAGTCGGTGCGGGCCCATTCGCGACGGTGGTCGAAGAAGCGCTCGTTGTCGTCGCGCGCCTGCAGGGGCGCGATCTCCTTGTCGATGAAGGCGTCGAGCGTCGCCAGATAGGCGGTCAGCTCCGGCGGTAGTTGGAAGTCCATGGCAAAGCCTCCCTCACGCGCATCTTATGGTTGGAGGGACCTTAGGCGCGACGCGTGGCGGTGGCCAATCGTGCCCCTTGGGAACGCGCCCTTAACCAGAACCGGCTTAGGGTTTCCGTCATGATCACCATGGCCGCCTTCGCGATCATCGGGGCCGCGCTCGGACTGTTCGTCCGCCCGCGCTGGCTGGGTGTGGTCCTGCCGATCGCCCTGACCGTGCTGGTCGAGGGCGGGGTGCACTGGGCCATCGGGGTGATGGACCACCAGACCAACCGCGAAGTCCTGATCATGCGCCTGGAAGACGTCTTCGGCGAAGGCTGGATCGGCATGGCCGGCCCCGTGGCCGCCGCCGTGATCGGCTCGGTCGTGGCCGCCGTGCTCGGCGCGATCACGGATCCGAAGAAGGCCGGGCTGGTGCTCAGCGCCGACGGCATCCAGCGCCGCGCCGGCAAGGACGGCCGCTACGCCCGCGCCCAGGGCATGGTCGAGGACCGCGCCATCCACGCCAAAGCCGAAAGCCGGATCGACCAGATTCTGGGGCTGTAGGGCTTCAATACACCTGATCCTTTGTGGGCTCTGTAGCGCCCCCTCCGTCACGCTGCGTATCCGCAGCGCGCCACCTCCCCCGTTTCACGGGTGAGGAGAATACACTCCCTCCTGCCCCGCTTGCGGGGGAGGTGGATCGGCGCGGATACGCGACGAGACGGAGGGGGCGCAAAACGTTCAAGCCGGAACGTAGGTCAGCCTGAACGTGTCCTCCGGAACCGTCTCGCTGGCGATCAGCCGCAGCGGCGGTCGCGTCCGGGCGAAGTAGGGTTTGCCGCCGCCCAGGATGAACGGGCGTAGATAGAGCCGGTACTCGTCCAGCAGGCCAAGATCGGTCAGGCTCGCGGCCAGCGCCGGGCCGGCGACGTCGATCTCGCCGTCCAGCTCGGTCTTCAGGTGACGGACGAAACCCTCGACATCACCGGAGATCAGCGTCGCGTTCGGACCGACCTCCTTCAGCGTGGTCGACACCACCCACTTGGGCTGGGCCCGCCAGGCGTCGGCATAGTTGCGGGCTATGGCGTCCCAGTGGGGCTGGTCCTCTTCCCAGTAGCGCATCATCTCGTAGATGCGGCGGCCGTAGAGGCAGCCGGCCAGGCCGCGGACGTGGTCGTTGAAGTGCTGGTGCAGGGCGGGGCCGGGCATCGGCAACTGCGGTCCGCCCTCGACGCCGTCCACATAGCCGTCGAGCGACTGCATCATCCCGAAGACGAGCTTGGCCATGGTCGGGTTCCTGTGTGCGTCGGCCGCGCACCGTCCCGCAAATCGCCGCGTCCGTGAAGCCGGGGCCTCGCCATTTCCGCGCCGGCCTCGCCGCGTTTCGTCAGGAATCCCCGTTTTCCGAAAAATCGATGCGCGTGCGAAATTCCGCTTGCGCAATTTCTTATCACTGATATCTAAGCAATGCTTAGTTCGGACCCGAAGCACCGGTGGGGATACCGGTGCGACCAACCTTAGCTGGGGTGGCCCAGAGGGGTTGGCAAGGTCCGGGCGGCCAGTACCGCGTCTCACCGATCAACGATCTGACCGCAACTTCCCCAATCCCGGAGGGCTTTCGCATGAAGCTCCGTTCCCTGGCGGCCGTCGCCGCTCTCTCTGTTTCCATGTTCGCCGGTTCGGCGTTCGCCGACGGCCGCATCGCCGCCGCCCTGGACGCCCCCGTGGCCGCCAAGACCAAGGTCGTCGCCGGCGGCGCCGTCTTCGTCTGCGAGGGCGCCGAGTGCGTCTCGACCCAAGCCCCCTCGCGGGCCCTCACCGCGGTCGCCTGCAAGGCGCTCGCCAAGGAAGTGGGTCGCGTCGCGGCCTTCGGCGGCGAAACCAAGTCGCTGGACGCCGACGACCTGACCCGCTGCAACGCCTCGGCCAAGGGCGGTTCGTCCCTGGCCTCGGCTAAGTAAGAACACGTACTGCGCTTTATCTTAAGTACCAGACGCGTTGTGGGTCGCCGTTTCTCCGGCCCGGTCTGGCTGTTTCCTCGAGCATTCGCCTTAAAGGGCGGTGGAAACCTTCCGCCGCCCCTTTTCTTTTCCGGAACCGTGATTAGTTGACCGAGATGGACACGAGCTTGGCCGCCCAGCTGGAAACCGTTCTGCGCAAGGCCGCGGGCGAGGGGACGGCCCTGGCCTCGATGACCGTGGACTATGCCGGCGAGGCTGGCGACGCGTCCTTGGAGCCCAAGGGCTGGGTCGAGCGGGCCACCCGGAGTCTGGTGTTCGCCCAGGGCGAACTGCGGCGTCCGGATGGCGCTCTGGCGGCCTCGGCCTCGGCCGTGTTCCGTCGCGCCGCGGACTGAAGGTTCGAACCTGCCTCGCCCCTTTGGTTGCGACTGCGAAAGGCCCGTGTTATCAGGCGCGCGGCTTCGGACAGGGCGGCGCGGACGCGTCGGCCGTCCATGTGCTTTTCATAAGCGCGCTCAAGCCTTTAAGTCGCGATAGGGGTAACCTTCCTGTTCGCGGCCATTGCAACGCACCGGGCGGATACCAAGTGGCGGACGAAACCAAGGCGACGGATGCGGGTCAGCGCTATGCGCAGTCCCTCTTCGAACTGACGATCGAGAACGGCAATCTGGCCAAGGTCGAGGCCGACCTTAAGAGCCTGAAGGCGATGTACGCCGACAGCGCCGACCTGCGCCGCCTGATCGCCTCGCCGGCCTTCACCGCCGAGGAGAAGGGCAAGGGTCTCGTGGCCGTCGCCGTGAAGGCCCGCTTCGACATGCTGACCACGAAGTTCCTGGGCCTGGTGGCCTCGAACGGCCGCACCGGCGACCTGCTGGGCGCCATCACCGCCTTCTCCGAACTGTCGGCCAAGCACCGCGGCGTCGTCACCGCCGAGGTCGTCTCGGCCGCCGCCCTGTCGCCCGCCCAGCTGAAGGGCGTGCAAACCGCCCTGGCTGAAGCGCTCGGCAAGACCCCCGAAGTTTCCACGCGCGTCGATCCGTCCCTGCTGGGCGGTCTGAAGGTGCGCGTCGGTTCGCGTCTCTTCGATGCTTCGCTCCGTTCGAAGCTCGATTCCCTGAAATTCGCCCTGAAGCGCGCTTAAGCCTTTAATTAAGCGCCTCGAAAAAAATTAGATCGCAGAGAGCCCAGAAACCATGGACATCCGCGCCGCCGAAATTTCGGCCATCCTCAAGTCGCAGATCGCCAACTTCGGCGAAGAAGCCGCCGTCTCGGACGTCGGCCAGGTGCTGTCCGTCGGTGACGGCATCGCCCGCATCTACGGCCTGGACAACGTCCAAGCCGGTGAAATGCTGGAATTCCCGAAGGCCGGCGTGAAGGGCATGGCCCTGAACCTCGAGCGCGACAATGTCGGCGCCGTGATCTTCGGCGCTGACGCCGAGATCAAGGAAGGCGACGAAGTCCGTCGTCTGGGCGAGATCGTCGACGTGCCGGTCGGCCGTGGCCTGCTGGGCCGCGTCGTCAACCCGCTGGGCGAGCCGATCGACGGCAAGGGCCCGATCCAGTACACCGAGCGTCGCCGCGTCGACGTCAAGGCCCCGGGCATCATCCCGCGCAAGTCGGTGCACGAGCCCGTGCAGACCGGCCTGAAGTCGATCGACACCCTGATCCCGGTCGGCCGTGGCCAGCGTGAGCTGATCATCGGTGACCGTCAGACCGGCAAGACCGCCGTCGCCATCGACACCATCCTGAACCAGAAGGCCGTCAACGCCGGCAAGGACGAGAGCGCCAAGCTCTACTGCGTCTACGTCGCCATCGGCCAGAAGCGCTCGACCGTCGCCCAGATCGTCAAGACCCTGGAAGAGCACGGCGCCCTGGAATACACGATCGTCGTCGTCGCCTCGGCCTCGGAGCCGGCCCCGCTGCAATACATCGCGCCGTTCTCGGGCTGCGCCATGGGCGAGTGGTTCCGCGACAACGGCCTGCACGGCCTGATCATCTATGACGATCTGTCCAAGCAAGCCGTCGCCTACCGCCAGATGTCGCTGCTGCTGCGCCGCCCGCCGGGGCGCGAAGCCTATCCGGGCGACGTGTTCTATCTGCACTCGCGCCTGCTGGAACGCGCCGCGAAGCTGAACGAAGACAACGGTTCGGGCTCGCTGACGGCGCTGCCGATCATCGAAACCCAGGCCAACGACGTGTCGGCCTACATCCCGACCAACGTGATCTCGATCACCGACGGCCAGATCTTCCTGGAAACCGACCTGTTCTACCAGGGCATCCGCCCGGCCGTGAACGTCGGTATCTCGGTGTCGCGCGTCGGTTCGTCGGCCCAGATCAAGGCCATGAAGCAAGTCGCCGGTCCGATTAAGGGCGAGCTCGCCCAGTATCGTGAAATGGCCGCCTTCGCGAAGTTCGGCTCGGACCTGGACGCCTCGACCCAGAAGATGCTGGCCCGCGGCGAGCGCCTGACCGAGCTGCTGAAGCAGCCGCAATACGCGCCGCAGTCGGTCGAAGAGCAGGTCTGCGTGATCTACGCTGGCACGCGCGGCTATCTGGACAAGATCCCGACCTCGTCGGTCCGTCGCTTCGAGACCGAGTTCCTGGCTCGCCTCCACAGCGCCCACAAGGACCTGCTGGACGGCATCCGCACCAAGAAGGCCCTCGACAAGGATCTGGAGAACTCGCTGAAGAGCGCGCTCGACAGCTTCTCGGCGACCTTCGCCTAAGGCGCGACGGATGGCTGACGCCCCCAAAGCCCACGGCGCCTGGTCCGGTGAATTCGGTGACCGCTATACCCAGCGGAACGCCGTGACCACCGAGGCCGTGCGTGGCCGTGCGGCGGCTTGGGGGCAGGTGCTGCCGCGTCTGGTCGGCGATCCGCCGAAGAGCATCCTGGAAGTCGGCCCGAACGTCGGGCTGAACCTTCGGGGTCTCCAGGCGATCACCGACGCGCAGCTGTGGGCCATCGAGCCCAACGGCGCGGCCCGCAAGCAGATCCTCGACGACGGCGTCCTGCCGGCCGAGCGTCTGTTCGAGGGTTTCGGCCACACCATCCCGCTGGCGGATGGCGCGGTCGATATGGCGTTCACCTCGGGCGTTCTGATCCACGTGGATCCGAAAGAGCTCGAGGCGACGATGCGCGAGATTCATCGCGTGTCCGCCAAGTACGTGCTGTGCGCTGAGTATTTTTCGCCGAAGGCGGAAACGATTACGTATCGAGGCGAGGCGGATCTTCTTTTCAAGAACGATTTCGGCTCGCTCTATTTGGATCTGTTCCCGGATCTGGTGTTGGTTGACTACGGGTTCTTCTGGAGAAGAACGACCGTGATGGACGACACCACCTGGTGGCTGTTTAGGAAGGTCTGATAGGCGAATGGCAAGCCTAAAGGAAATGCGCAATCGGATCTCGAGCGTGAAAGCCACGCAGAAGATCACGAAGGCGATGCAGATGGTGGCGGCCGCCAAGCTGCGCCGGAGCCAGGACGCGGCGGAATCCGCTCGTCCCTATGCTCGGCGTCTGGCTTCGGTGATCGCCAACCTGGCCGCCGGCGTGTCCGGCGACGGCGCTCCGGCCCTGCTGACCGGCACGGGCCGCGATGATCGTCACCTGATCATCGTCGCCGCGGCCGATCGCGGCCTGGCCGGCGGCTTCACGTCGTCGATCGTCCGCGCCGCGCGCGAACGCATCGACACGCTGATCGCCGAAGGCAAGGACGTGAAGATCGTCTGCGTCGGCAAGAAGGCGACGGTGCAGCTGCGCCGCCTGTACGCCGCCCGCATCGTCGAGAACTTCGACCTGTCGGCCTATCGCCAGTTCACCCTGTCGGTCGCCCAGCCGATCGCCGACGTCGTCACGCGCCTCTATGAGGCCGGCGACATCGACGTGGTCACGCTGTTCTACAGCCGCTTCAAGTCGGTGGTCGTCCAGACCCCGACGGCGCTGCAGCTGATCCCGGCCACCGTCGAGGGCGTCGAAGCCCCGACCGGCCCGACGGCGGTCTACGAGTACGAGCCCTCGGAAGAGGCCATCCTCGAGACGCTGCTGCCGCGCAACCTGACGGTCCAGATCCTGTCCGCCCTGCTGGACAACATGGCCGGCTTCTACGCCAGCCAGATGACCGCCATGGACAACGCCACGCGCAACGCCGGCGACATGATCAAGCGTTACACCCTCGAATATAACCGTTCCCGCCAGGCCCAGATCACCAAGGAGCTGATCGAGATCATCTCCGGCGCCGAAGCCGTCTGATCTAGCCTAACGACACAAGCACGCAGAGACCGAAAGACCGCAAGCCATGGCCAAGACCCCGACCGAAAAGCCGGCCGCCGCCGCCGCCAAGAAGCCCGCCGCCCCCAAGGCCGCCGCTGCTCCGAAGGCCGCCGCGACCAAGGCTCCCGCCGCTGCCGCTGCTAAGGCTCCGGCCGCCGCCGCCAAGAAGCCGGCCGCCCCCAAGGCCGCCGCGCCGAAGGCCCCGGCCACGAACCTGGATGGCGCCACCGGCCGCCTCGTCCAGATCATCGGCGCCGTCGTCGACATCGAGTTCACCGGTGAGCTGCCGGCGATCCTGAACGCTGTCGAGACCACCAACACCGCCACCGGCCAGCGCCTGGTGTTCGAAGTCGCCCAGCACCTGGGCCAGAACACCGTCCGCGCCATCGCCATGGACGCCACCGAAGGTCTGGTCCGTGGCCAGCCCGTCCGTGACACCGGCGAATCGATCCGCGTTCCGGTCGGTCCGGGCACCCTGGGCCGCATCATGAACGTCATCGGCGAGCCGATCGACGAGCAGGGTCCGATCCAGTCGACCCTGTCGCGCCCGATCCACCGCGACGCCCCGACCTTCGCCGAGCAGACCAACACCGCTGAAGTGCTGGTCACGGGCATCAAGGTCATCGACCTGATGTGCCCCTACACCAAGGGCGGCAAGATCGGCCTGTTCGGCGGCGCCGGCGTCGGCAAGACCGTGACGATGCAGGAACTGATCAACAACATCGCCAAGGCTTACGGCGGTTACTCGGTTCTGGCCGGCGTGGGTGAACGCACCCGCGAAGGCAACGACCTGTATCACGAGATGATCGAGTCGAACGTCAACGTCGACCCGAAGGCCAACAACGGCTCGACCGAAGGCTCGCGCTGCGCCCTGGTCTACGGCCAGATGAACGAACCCCCGGGCGCCCGCGCCCGCGTCGCCCTGACCGGCCTGTCGATCGCGGAATACTTCCGCGACGAAGAAGGCAAGGACGTGCTGCTGTTCGTCGACAACATCTTCCGCTTCACCCAAGCCGGCGCCGAAGTGTCGGCCCTGCTGGGCCGCATCCCCTCGGCCGTGGGCTATCAGCCCACCCTGGCCACCGAGATGGGCAACCTGCAGGAGCGCATCACCTCGACGAACAAGGGTTCGATCACCTCGGTCCAGGCCATCTACGTGCCCGCCGACGACCTGACCGACCCGGCGCCCGCCGCCTCGTTCGCCCACTTGGACGCCACCACCGTTCTGTCGCGTGACATCGCGGCCCAGGCCATCTTCCCGGCCGTGGACCCGCTGGACTCGACCTCGCGGATCATGGACCCGCTGGTCATCGGCGAAGAGCACTACAACGTCGCTCGCTCGGTCCAGGAAGTCCTGCAGCAGTACAAGGCCCTGAAGGACATCATCGCCATCCTGGGCATGGACGAGCTGTCGGAAGAGGACAAGCTGGTCGTCTCGCGCGCCCGCAAGATCTCGCGCTTCCTGTCGCAGCCGTTCCACGTCGCCGAGCAGTTCACCAACACGCCGGGCGCCTTCGTCCAGCTGAAGGACACGATCCGCTCGTTCAAGGGCATCGTGGACGGTGAGTACGACCACCTGCCGGAAGGCGCCTTCTACATGGTCGGCGCGATCGAGGAAGCCGTGGCCAAGGCCGAGAAGATGGCGGCGGAAGCCTAATGACCGAAGACGCCGATCTGGGCCAATTCTGCTGCGAGGAACTGGCGGAAGCGGTGTCTCCGGACGCCAGCGCCAGCCTCATCGAGCATGACAGCGGCCTGATCCTGCTGAACCTCGGCGAACGCGAGGAAGAGGGCGAAACGGGCGTGGTGCTGGCCACCATCCGCTTCTGCCCCTTCTGCGGCACCGAGATTCAGACCGACGAAGACATCGAAGCCGCCCTGGGCGGCGTCGAGGAGACCTTCAACTGATGGCCAAGCTGCACTTCTCTCTGGTCGCCCCCGAGCGCGAACTGTTCTCCGGCGACGTGGACCTGGTCCAGGCTCCGGGCTCGGAAGGCGACTTCGGCGTCCTGGCCGGCCACGCTCCGTTCATGACCACCCTGCGCGAAGGCAAGGTGACCGTGAAGGACGGCGCGACGACCAAGGTGTTCGACATCCAGGGCGGCTTCGCCGACGTCGGTCCGGAAGGCCTGACGATCCTGGCCGAACACGCCGTCGAAGCGGCCTGATTCCAGTCGCGATGCACGTACTCGAAACGCCCTCGGTCCCCCGGATCGGGGGCGTTTTCGCGTGCGGAGCGACCATCCGTCGCGTCATGAGTGAGAAAATTACACTTGTGGCCTAATCTTGGTCTTAATCCGTAGCCATAAGGGTTGCGAGGGACCGTCCGTCGGTTTTAATGCCGACCTCTCGTCTTGTTGGGGATATCCAGCCTATGCGCCTTGCGCTCGCCAGCCTGATCGCCTTCGGCGCGATCTCGACCGTCGCCGTCGCTCAGGAGCAAACCGCTCCCGCCGCCGCTCCTGCCCAAGCCGCCGCTCCGGCGCCCGCTGACCAGGCCGCGCCCGCTCCGGCCGATCAGGCGGCTCCGCCCGTCGCCGCGCCCGCCGCTGGCGCCGCTCCGGCCGAAACCTACACCGCGCCGGTCCGTGGCCCGCGCACGACCGACCCGCTGTCGGTCCGCCTGATGGACGTGCTGGACAAGGTCTGCAAGCCGTCGGTCGCCGGCGGCGACTTCGCCCAGCTGGTCAAGGACTACGGCTTCAAGAAGAAGAAGGAGCAGTGGGTCTTCGATCTGGGCAAGCCCTACAACATCACCCTGGACAACCCGGGCTCGAACAAGAACGTCTGCACGATCACCATCGACTACGCGCAGACCCCCGAGCAGGCCCAGGAACTGGCCAACGCCCTGCACGACTACGCCACCTGGGAAAACAGCCCGCAGCTGCGCCTGATCCGCAACGACCAGACGGTCGGCAGCGACTTCCGCCGCTTCACCGTGTCGTGGGACGACGCCTGGGCCGCCGGTCACGCCGGTCTGGTGTTCATGCGCCTGAAGAAGACCGACGAGACCTCGGTCGGCAAGAACTTCGAACGCGCCCAGATCCTGTACAGCACCACCAGCCGCTAATCCGGTTGATCCGCTTTCTGAGCGGTCCTATCTAAGCGAGGCGCGGGGGACGACCCCCGCGCCTTTTGCTTTTCGCGAATGCCGTAAGTCCGGGGACGACCCCACCTTTTCAGGAAAGGGGCTCGTCGTGGCCTGGATCATTCTCCTCATCGCTGGCGTCTTCGAAATCGGTTGGGCCGTCGGCCTGAAGTTCACCGAGGGCTTCACCAAGCCGATCCCGATCGCGCTGACCGCCGTCAGCCTCGTGCTGTCCATGGGCCTGTTGGGCTGGGCCGTGAAGACCCTGCCGCTGGGTACGGCCTATGCCGTCTGGACGGGCGTGGGCGCGGTCGGCACGGCCATCGTCGGCATCGTGCTGTTCAAGGAGCCGGCGACTGCCGCCCGGCTCGTCTGCCTGGGCCTGATCGTGGCCGGCATCCTGGGGCTGAAGGTGTTCAGCAGCGGTTCGGCGGCTTAAGCCGCCGCCCGGTCCTCTGAAGCGATAAAGTCGAGGCAACGCTGGGCGACACGCTCCCAGCCGGGTTCCCCGGGAAGCCAGTGGCTCATCTCGGGGAACACCTCGACACTGCCGCCCAGGCGCGCGGCCGTCTGGCGGACCGTGGCCGGCGGATGGATGACGTCCTGGCCGCCGGCGATCGCCAGCACCGGACAGCCGGGCGACGACACCGAGGTGGTCATGAACGGGTCCAGCCACCAGTTCAGCGTCTCCCACAGCGCCCGGCCGCTCTCGGGCGTCATGCGGGCGAAGATCGCCTTGCGCTCGGGGCGGGCCAGCTTGTCGACGCTGTAGCGGCGCACGACGCCGTAGTCGGGCTGGATGGCCTGCAGCCAGTAGGGACCGAAGGTGTAGAGGCTCATGGCCGAGGCCGCCTCTTCCAGGCTCGCGCCCTGTACGCCCCAGGGGGCGGAGGGGGCCAGCAGGATCAGTTTGGAGATCTTGGCGCGGGAAGCGGTCATCTGGGCGACCAGGCCGCCCATCGAGTGGCCGATCAGGATCGGCGGCGTCTCGCACGCATCTATCAGGCGCGCGATCTGACGGGCGTAGTCGCTCATCGAGACGCCGGCGGCGCTGCTTTGGCCGTCATGGCCGATCAGGTCGGGAGTGAGGACGCTATGCCCGGCCGCCTCGAAGGGCGCGCGGAAGTCGTCGAAGGTCCAGCCGCCGCAGAAGGCGCCGTGGACCATGATCACGGGTGCGCGCATGGACGCCCTAAAAAGCCCAATAGGGGGAAACCCCGCCGGCGAAGCAGCCGGCGGGGATCAGCCTACACGCTCTACTTCGCCTTGGGCGAGGTTTTGGCGGGCGCCTTTGTCGCAGGGGCCTTGGCGGCGGCCTTGGGCGCAGCGGCAGCCTTCGGAGCCGCGGCCTTCGGAGCGGCTTTCGGCGCAGCGGCGGCCTTGGGAGCGGCAGCCTTGGGCGCGGCCTTGGCGGCGGCCGGCTTCGCGGCCGGAGCCTTCGCAGCCGCCTTCGGCGCGGCGGTCTTGGCGGGCGCCGGAGCGGCTTCGGCCTTCGGCTTGGCCGGGGCCTTCGGCGCAGCGGCCGGCGCAGCCTTGGCAGCCGGCGCGGGCTTGGCGGCGGGCTTCGCAGCAGCCGGCTTGGCGGCGGCGGTCTTCGGCGCGGCGGCGGCCTTGGCCGGAGCCTTGGCGGCCGGAGCAGCCTTCGCGGCCGGCTTCGGAGCGGCCTCGGCCTTGGCGGGCGCGGCCTTCGCCGGGGCCTTGGGCTTGGCTTCCGCCTTCGGGGCAGCGACCTTCGGAGCCGCTTCGGCCTTCGGCTTGGCCGGGGCCTTCGGCGCAGCGGCCTTCTTCGGCGCGGCGGCGGGCTTGGCGGCCGCCGGGGCGGGAGCCGGAGCGGCTTCAGCCACCGGAGCCGGGGTCGGCGCGGGCGTCGGAGCCGGAGCCGGCGTCGGGGCAGGGGCCGGAGCGGGTTCCGCCGCCTTCACGGGCGCGGGCTCCGGGGCCTTGGCGGGCGCCGGAGCGGGAGCGGGGCGGGAGCCGGAGCAGCCGTGGCGGCCGGAGCTTTGTTCTTGCCCGTCAGCCAGGCGATCACGTCGTCGAGGATCTTCATCGTGTTGGGCTCGTCTATGAGGTAATGGGCGTTGTTGGGATAGATCTTGATGTCGGCCGTCGCATACTTCTGGCCGATACGTCGCACGTCTTCTAGGGGCGTCGTGCGGTCCAGGGCTCCGGCATTGACCAGGATCGGCACGGTGACCTTGGTTTCATCGACATAGGCCGTCTTGTTGACGTCCTTGTGCGGCCAGGCCAGGTCGGCCAGCACCTGGCCGCTGTCATGGACCATGGTGGCGTAGAGCGCGTCGTGGCGTTCGGCCGGCACGGCGTTCATGACGCCGAACTTGAAGCCCGTTTTCCACATCTTGCCCGCCCGGGTTTCGGGCTTGGACTGGATGGCCAGGTTCAGGAAGGTGAAGACCGGCGAGAGCTTCGGCTTGCCGCGCGCATCGGCCGGCGAGGCCGGGGCGAACAACACGAGCGCGTCGGCATGGCCGGCCTCGGCGATCTTCTGGGCGATCAGCCCGCCCATCGAATGGCCGAAGATCAGCGGCCTCTTGCCGGTCTCCTTGGCCAGGGTCTGGGCCAGGGCGCTCATCTCGGCGACGTAGTCGGCCAGCGACAGGCCGGCCAGGCCCGCGCGCGGGCCCTCGACCGTGCGCACCGCGGACCGGATGGTCGGCGCCACCACGCGATACCCTTCGGCTCTCAGCCGCGCGGCGACGGGACCCCAGACGTCCCCCGCGCAGCCATAGCCGTGAATCAACAGAACCGTGTCCGCCATCCCGTACTCCCCAGCGCGACGGACGATAGAGTCAGACGCCGCGCGCGAACCCTGTGAATGCGGTGACCACGGCTTCGTAGACCTCGCGCTTGAAGGGTACGATCAGTTCGGGTGCTTCGTCGAGCCTGCCCCATTTCCAGGCGTCGAACTCGACGTGCTCGTCCGCCTCCAGATCGATCTCGGCGTCATCGCCGATGAAGCGATAGGCGAACCAGACCTGCTTCTGCCCCAGCCAGCCGCGCGAGCGCTTCTCGTTGGCCAGCACCTCGGGCGGGAAGTCGTATCTAATCCATCCATCAGTGCGCCCCAGCAGCTCGACGGACGTGACGCCGGTCTCCTCGGCCAGTTCGCGACGGGCGGCCGTCTCCAGGTCCTCGCCCTCGTCGACACCGCCTTGCGGGAACTGCCAGTTGTAGGGCGGCGGTTGCTTGTTGCGACGGCCCAGCCAGACGCGGCCGTCCGCATGGAACAGGACGACGCCGACGTTCGGCCGGTGCTTGGGATAGTCGAGCTCGGTCATGCCGAGCCTTGTTCCACGAGTTCTAGCGGTGCGCCAGCGCGGAGGCGGGAGCCAGCTGCAGGCCGCGCCCTTGCAGGCCGGCGGCCCAGATGCGGACCTGGTTGATCGTCACCGGATAGGCGAAGCCCGAGCCCAGCGACTGGCCGCGACCGGTGGCGCCGGTCTCCAGCGCCTTCAGCTGGGTGTCGATGGCGCCGGCCGACAGCTCGTCGTCGATGACCCGGTCGGCCGAGGCGCGCGGGATCGGGCCGGCGCGGCGGGCGGCCAGGCCGTCGTCGACGAAGGCCAGGCCGCGGGCCTTGAGCACGCCGTTGAAGGTGCCCATCGCCTGATCGCTCTCGACGAAGCGGGCGCCCAGATAGTTCGACAGGCCGAAATAGCCGCTGGCGCGCGACATCAGCCATTCCAGCTTGCGCACGGTGTCTTCGGGCCGGTTGGCGGCGATCAGGGTGTAGGGGCCCGGATCGTTGGCCGGATAGTCGGTCGGCTCCATCGGCGTCTCGAGCAGGACCTCGTGGCCGTGGGCGCGGGCCAGGTCGATCCAGCCCTGCAGGCCCTCGGCATAGGGCGCGAAGGACAGGGTGATCTCGCCGGGCAGGGTCTCGATCGCCGCGCGGGTGGTCTGGGCGTTGAGGCCCAGGCCCCCGATGACCACCGACACCTTGGGGCGGCCGTTGGGCGTGAAGGGGCGGGCATAGGCTTCCGCAGCCGTGCGGCCGTCGGCGCCGATGATCGGCAGGGGTCCGCCCCCAGGGCCCGGCGCGGTCAGGCCGGCGATCGGAGCCTGGGCCAGACCCGGGCCCTGCTGGATCGGCGGCAGGTTCTGGAGGCCCTCGGCGGGGGGCGTCTCGCCCTCCTCGGGTTTCACCGGGGCGAAGGGATTGGCCGACAGGCCCAGCTGGCCGGGGACCAGCTCGGCTCCATGCGGATTCTCGCCGCCAAGACCCTCGCGCCAGCCTTCCGGCGCGTTCTTGGTGGCGCCGATCTCGGTCAGGGGCAGACGAATCACCGGCGAGCCGGCGTGCGGGTCGCGGGTGATCAGGACGAGCGTCGTCAGCGAGAGCAGGAACAGCAGGGCCGCGCCGCTGGCGCCGATGAAGGGATTGCTGACCGCGGCCATCAGCTTGGCGCGCAGGTCCCCGGACCCGCCCGGAGCGGGCGCGGCGGCGGCATAGGCGGGCTTACGCGAGAAGGAGACGGCCATGACCCGGTGAGGGTAGGCGGCCAGGGCCGAACATATGGTTAACGAGACCCTGCCGGGCGCGCCTGGACCCTGCGGCGCGGCGACGCGGGCGCCGCTGAAATCAGCGTTTTCTGCAACCGTCGCAGGCTCTGAAGGCTGATGGCCGTTTCAGGCGGCCTGATCGGTTGACCGGCCGGGCCGTGGTCCGTCCCCTGGAGACCTCTCGCGGGAGAGACCGGGCCTAGCCCGGCGCTGAAGGCGAAACCGCCCCGGAAACGCTCAAGCAGAAGGACCGCGCGAGACGCTAAACGCTGGAAAGCAGGGCATGCGCCCTCGCCGAAGGAGCAAGGCGACCGCCCGTCCATCAGAGACGGGGCGCTGAATCTCTCAGGCCCAAGGACAGCGGGGGTGCGAAGGCGGGCCATTCCGGCGCGCCCAGACCCACGCGTGCGCCAATGCGGATTTAGCCGATCTCATCTATCGATATAGCCAAATGTAATAACGCGATCGCCATGCCTGGCTTTCGCGAAGCGCCCGTTGCTGAAATGGAATATGTATATTTCTAATGTTCATAAATGAAGCAAAGCTGCGCAGCGTTTTCACTTTGTGAATATATGATCATGTTCTGAGAAATTCTCAGTTTACCTGTGATGACGTGTTGATGACGGTGCCCTGGTCAAAATGATTGGGGATAGTCATGACCACTCGCAGACCCGCACATGCGGCTACCGGCCTTAGGGCGCTTCTTCTCGCCGCGTCCGTCCTGGGGAGCGCGACGCCGGTCCTGGCCCAGGAGGCTGACAAGGCCGCCGAACTGGAAACGGTCGTGGTGACGGGCAAGCGCCTGTCGGAAGCCAGCGTCGCCATCGGCACCGACCACGCCACGGCCACCGTCTCGATCACCCGCGAGGCCCTGCTGTCGGCCCCAGCGGGGATCACCGGCCTGAAGATGCTGGAGAGCCTGCCGGGCTTCAACGTCCAGGCCAACGACGCCCTGGGCATGTACGAGTTCGGCAACTCGGTCTCGGTGCGGGCCTTCAACTTCCAGCAGATCGGCTTCCTGCTGGACGGCATCCCGATGGGGCGCAGCGACCAGTTCGGCGGCAGCCCGATCTATCGCTATGTCGACAACGAGAACCTGCTGCGGGTGACCGCCTCGGCCGGGGCCGGCGATGTGGCTTTGCCCAGCTACGCCTCGCTGGGTCCGATCGTCGATTACTTCACCCAGGCCCCGTCACAAGAGGCCGGCGGCGCGATCAGCCAGACCTTCGGCAGCGACAGCCTGCGCCGCACCTTCCTGCGGCTGGAGTCGGGCAAGGTCGGTCCGCTGTCGGGCTATGTCAGCGGCTCGTGGATCAAGGGCGACCTGTGGCGCGGCCCGGGCACGATCGATCGCAAGCACTATGAGGGCAAGCTGCAGTACGACCTGCCCAACGGCGGCGACATCAGCTTCCAGACCGTCCACAACGACTATTTCGACTATGACAGCCCGTCGATCACCCTGGCCCAGTATGCCGGGACCGCCGGCGACGTGTTCGGCCGCAAGGGGCGCTACTTCTCGTACCTGGGCTCGGTGCCGCTCTCGACGCCGTTCGGCTCGCCGCTGACCATCCCGACGGGCAGCCTGCCCGAGGCCGTGGCCGGGGTGCCGTACTCCAACGCCAACTACGCCCAGTACTACAAGTTCGCGGTCAACAAGCGGAAGGACCACCTGTACGGCCTGACGCTGAACACCCCGATCACCGACAATTTCGACCTGACCACCACGGCCTATTACGAGGACAAGGGCGGCTACGGCGTCTCGCCCGAGGCCTATGCCACCTCGCTGACCAGCTACAACGCCGAGAAGGGCATCGTGGCCGGCATCGTCGCCCCGCGCGGCATCCAGTACGGCCTGTCGGGTGTCGACGGCATCCGCAAGGGGATCACCGGCAAGGTCGCCTGGCACATCGGCTTCAACAAGATCGAGGCCGGTCTCTGGCTGGAGAACGACGACTATCACCGCACTCAGAACCGCTACAACGTCGAGAACGGCAATCCCGACGGCGCGCCGCTGTTCAACGAGCGGGTCCACGCCCAGCGGGACTACAAGTCGCTGCGCGAGACCAAGCAGTTCTTCGTCAAGGACACCGTCACCCTGCTGGACGCCAAGCTGAAGGTGGAGCTGGGCTTCAAGGCCACCGACATCGACTACAAGATCGCCGGCTATCGCAACCCGGCCGACTACATCGCCAGCCGCCATCCGATCATCAAGGACAACTGGAAGGACAGCTTCCTGCCCCAGGTCGGCGCGGTCTACAACGTGACCGGCCGCGACCAGGTGTTCGCCTCGTACTCCGAGAACATGGCCCTGCCGCGCGGCGCCGACGACATCTTCTCGGCCGCCAGCCCGACCGTCGCCGGTCCCGATCCCGAGACCTCGACCAACTGGGAGCTGGGCTACCGCGCCAACCACAAGACGTTCAACGCCTCGATCGTGGCCTACCAGACCGAGTTCAAGAACCGCCTGCAGGCTTTCGCCTCGCTGGTGCCGGGCGGCGGCGGGATGACCGAGACCTTCTACCAGAACGTCGGGGCGGTGAAGGCCAAGGGCGTCGAGTTCAGCGGCCAGTGGAAGCCTGAGGTCTTCGCCGGCAAGGCCTATTTCAACGCCAACGTCTCGTACAACGACGCCAAGTTCCAGGACGACGTCCTGAACTACCGCGCCAGCGCCACGGCCGCGCCGATCACCCTGGCTGTCGCGGGCAAGAAGGTGCCGGACTTTCCCGACTGGGTGTTCCAGGGCGGCGTGACCGTCGAGCCGTTCGACGGCCTGCTGCTGAACGTCTCGGCCCGCCACCTGGAGAGCCGCTTCACCAACTTCGTCAACAACGAGAAGGTCGGCGGCTACACCATCGTCAACGCCTATATCGACATCGGCGACGGCTTCGCGGCCGGTCCGTTCAGCCAGGTCAAGGCGCGGGTCAACATCGATAACCTGCTCGACAAGGACTATCTGGGCACGATCAGCACCACGGTGAACACGCCCGCCAGCTTCCGGCCGGCGTCGCCGCGCACGATCCAGTTCACGATCTCCGCCGACTTCTAGTCCCCGCCCTCCGGTCGGCCGCTGCAACGGCCGGCCGGACCCTTTTCGAGCGTACCCATGACCCGTTTCCTCCTCGCCACGACCGCCGCCTTGGCGCTGCTTGCCGGCTCTGCTCATGCCGCCGATCCGGCCGCCGCGCGTAAGCTGCACGAGAGCCTGCTGACCCTCGACACCCATCTGGACACCCCCGCCAATTTCGGCCGGCCGGGCTGGGACATCCTCGACCGCCACTCGGCCGACAAGGACGGTTCGCAGATCGACTATCCGCGCATGGTCGAGGGCGGCCTGGACGGCGGCTTCTTCGCCATCTTCACCAACCAGGGCCCGCGCACGCCCGAGGCCACCCGCGCCGCCCGCGACGCGGCGATCATCCGCGGCGTCGAGATCCACGAGATGGTCGCCAAGCACGGCGACAAGTTTGGTCTGGCCTTGAAGGCCGACGACGCCGAGCGCATCGCCGCCCAAGGCAAGCGCGTGGTCTTCGTCAGCGTCGAGAACAGCTATCCGATGGATGGCGACGTCACCCTGCTGTCGACCTTCTACGCGCTGGGCGTCCGCATCTCGGGCCTGGCCCACTTCAAGAACAACGACATGGCCGACAGCTCGACCGATACGCCCGAGTGGCACGGCCTGTCGCCGCTGGGGAAGCAGTTCGTCGCCGAGGCCAACCGGCTGGGCGTGGTGCTGGACGGTTCGCACTCGTCCGACGAGGTGCTGGACCAGCTGATCGCCCTGTCCAAGACGCCGGTGATCCTGACCCACTCGGGCTGCAAGGCGGTGTTCAACCATCCGCGCAATGTCGACGACGCCCGCATCAAGGCCCTGGCGGCCAGCGGCGGCGTGATCCAGGTCGACGCCTATTCCAGCTACCTGATCGAGACGCCCAAGAACGCCGAGCGCGACGCGGCCGTGGCGGCGCTGCGGGCCAAGGCCGGGGCGCGGGCCAAGATGACCGAGGCCGAGCGCGCCGGCTTCATGGCCGAGATGAAGGCGATCGATGCCAAGTATCCGGTCCCGAAGGCGACCTTCGAGGACTTCATCAACCACCTGAACCACGCCCTGAAGGTGGCCGGCGTCGACCACGTCGGGATCGGCATCGACTTCGACGGCGGTGGCGGGGTGACCGGCCTGAACGACGCCGCCGACTACTGGAAGATCAGCGAGCGCCTGCTGGCCGAGGGCTACACCCGCGACGACCTGGCCAAGATCTGGGGCGGCAACGTCCTGCGGCTGCTGCGTGCGGCCGAGGCGGCCAAGGCGGCGTAGCGACAAACGAAAAGCGCCGCCCCGGTTGCCCGGAGCGGCGCTGATCTTGTCGACCTTGGAAGGTCTTACTTGTTCTCGGTGACCGGCTTGCCGCCCGCCGCGGCGGCCGCCTTGGCGGTGACCTCGGCGACCTTGGCCGCAGGCTTGGGGAGCTTCGGCGTATTGGCGACGCCGCCGGCATTGAGCACGGCGATGGCGCGTTGCAGCTGGAAGTCGCCCTTCTTGTCGTCGAAGGCGGTCGGCGGAGCTTCGGCCGGGGTGTGGACGCCCGCGCGGCTCTTGCCCTCGTCGGCGTTCAGCGCGTTCTTGAAGCTGGCTTCGCTGAACCAGACGCGGTTGGCGATGTCCTGGGCCTGGTCGCGGGTCTGGGCGACCTCGAGGTCCGGGGTGATGCCGGTCTTCTGGATCGAACGGCCCGACGGCGTGAAGTACTTGGCCGTGGTCAGCTTCAGGGCGCCGTCGGCCCCGCCGCGCAGCGGGATCACGGTCTGCACCGAGCCCTTGCCGAAGCTGGTGATGCCGACCAGCTCGGCGCGGTGACGGTCCTGCAGGGCGCCGGCGACGATTTCAGCCGCCGAGGCCGAGCCCTGGTTGATCAGGACGACCATCTTCATGCCGTTCAGCAGGTCGCCCGGGCGAGCGTTGTAGCGCTGGATGTTGCGCGGATCGCGGCCGCGCTGGCTGACCACCTCGCCGCCGTCCAGGAACACGTCGGCCACGCCGACCGCCTGGTCCAGCAGACCGCCGGGGTTGTTGCGCAGGTCCAGGATCAGACCCTTCATGTGCGGGTTCTTGGTCTTCAGATCGTTGATCGACGCGGTCAGGGCGTCGGTGGCCTTCTCGTTGAAGCCGGGCAGGCGGACATAGCCGTAGTCGCCTTCCATGCGGGCGATGGCGGCCTTGGGCTTGATCACTTCGCGGACCAGCTTGACGTCGAACGGGTCGGTCTTGTCGCGGGCGATGGTCAGGGTGACCGCCTCGCCGGCCGTGCCGCGCATCTGCTTGACCGCCTCGTTGACGGTCAGGCCCAGCACGCTCTGGCCGTTGACGGCGGTGATGTAGTCGCCAGCCTGGACGCCGGCGCGGGCGGCGGGCGTGCCGTCCATCGGCGAGATCACCTTCACGACGCCGTCTTCGCTGGTCACTTCCAGGCCCAGGCCGCCGTATTCACCGCGGGTGGTGTCCTGCATGTCCTCATAGGCGTCGGGCGCCAGATAGCCCGAGTGCGGGTCGAGGCTGGTCAGCATGCCGTCCAGGGCCGCCTCGATCAGCTTCTTGTCGTCGACCTCGGTGACGTACTGGTCCTCGACCGTGCCCAGCACGTCGCCGAAGAGCTCCAGCATCTTGTAGGTCTTGGTCTTGGGGGCGTTGTTCGCCTGGGCGATGGGACTGACATAAGCCATGGCCCCCGCGCCGAGGACGAAGGCCGAAACTCCGATGAGCAGATACTTGCGCATTAGGCCCAGAAGGCTCCCTGGCGACGCGCGGCGTCGCAAACCGATTGTAGTCCCAGCCAACCACTGTCAGCGGCCGGAGGTATAATTACGGCCAACATTACTGAAAAAGCCGTCTACCGCGACTCCTGTTTGAGCCAACGCTCCGGATCGGCCGGGGCGCCGTTCTCACGGACCTCCAGATAGAGTTCCGGCTCCGAAGATACATGATCCGGCATCTTCCCGATGGGGGCGCCCGCCGCGACAGATTGTCCGGGTGACGCCGTTATCTGGTCCAGGCCGCCCAGCACCACGTGATAGGCGCCCTGGGTGCGCAGGATCAGCACCGCGCCCCAGCCATTCAGCGCGCCGGCATATTCGACGGTTCCAGCGGTCGGGGCGTTGACGCTGGCGCCCTTCTCGGTGCGCAGGGTCAGGCCGGGCGACTTGCCGCCGGCCGGCATCTCCTGGCCGAAACGACGGACGACGGCGCCGGCGGCCGGCTGGCGCAGCACCAGCGGCCCGCTGGGCTCGACCCGGCCCAGGCCGTCGGTCAGGGCCCCCAGGGTGCGCAGCTCGTTCTGCTGGGTCAGGGCTTCCTGGGCGAAGGCGCGTTCCAGGCGGGTCTTCTCGATGATCAGCCGTTCGATCTCACCCTTGCGGTCGGCGACCACGCTCTCGGCGGTGAACAGCTCGGCCGAGGCGGCGGCGGCCTCGCGGCGCAGGGTCCCGACCGCCACCGCCTGGCGGCCATAGGCCTCGGCCCGGCGTTGCAGCTCGGGCGTCATGGCGCGGATCAGGATGGCGGCCCGCACGGCGTCTCGGGCGTCGGCCGGCGCGACCAGCAGGGCCGGCGGCGGATCGCGGCGGAACAGCTGCAGCGCCGACAGCAGCAGCGACAGCCGCTGCCGGTTGGCGCCCAGATTGGCCAGGATGGCGTTCTCGCGGGCGTTCAGGGCTTCCAGCCGGGCGCGCTTGGCGTCGACATCGGTTCCCGCGGCCAGGCGAGCGTGGTCCAGGCGGTCCAGCTCGGTCCGCAGGTCCTGGATCTCGCGGCGGGTGTCGATGGCCGTCTGGCGATCCTTGGCCCGCTGCTCTTCCAGCGCCCGGTCAGCACGCTGCCAGCCGACCACGGCCGTCGGGACGGCGAGGACCAGGGCGAAAACGGCGATGACGAGTCGCGAGCGGGACATCGCCGAATCTCTAGCCCTAATCGCGGTGATAGGGCGAGCCCGACAGGATGGTGGCGGCGCGATAGATCTGCTCGGCCAGCATCGCCCGGGCCATGGCGTGCGGCCAGGTCTGGATGCCGAAGGCCATGGTCTCGTTCGCTGACGAGAGGATCGAGGCGTCCAGCCCGTCGGCCCCGCCGATCAGGAAGACCACGCGCCGGTTGCCGTCGTCGCGCAGCCGGGCCAGGTGGTCGGCGAAGGCGCGGCTCTTCCAGGCCTTGCCGTGCTCGTCGCAGGCGATGACATAGGCGCCTTCCAGGTGGGGGCGCAGCACCTCGGCTTCGGCCGCCTTGCCGGGCTTCCTGGCCTCGACCTCAAGGATGTCGACCGGGCCCAGGGCCAGGGCGCGGCCCGACGCGCTGGCCCGGGACGCATAGTCCACGGCCAACTGCGCCTCGACCATGCGGCCGAGTTTCCCGACGGTGAGGATGGTGATCTTCACAAGCGTGGCAGCCGAAAGTGTGAGCGGTTTCGGCGCAAGCCACGCGCCAAGGAAAGCAAAGCTCTAGGCCGTCACTCCGCAAAGAGCGACGGCCGAGCACGAGAGATCAGTTCGCCGCGGTGCGGTGCGGGGCGTCGACCGCCCAGATCTTCTCGATGTTGTAGAAGCTGCGCACTTCGGGACGGAACAGGTGGATGACGACGTCACCGGCGTCGATCAGCACCCAGTCGCAGTGCGGCAGGCCTTCGACCCGCGCCTTGCCGTAGCCGTTTTCCTTCAGCGCGCGCAGCAGGTGGTCGGCCAGAGCGCCGACGTGACGGTGCGAACGGCCGGACGCCACGATCAGGCTGTCGGCGACCGAGCTCTTGTCCGCCAGGTCGATGTGGACGATCTCCTGGGCCTTGTCGTCATCCAGACGTTCCAGGATCAGGCGCTCCAGCGCCTTCAGATCGAGGGGCAGACTCAGGCCCGGGGATTCAGTCGAGGACTCGGCGCCGGCCGGGCCTTCATGCGCACTAAGCGCGGGGTCGCTACGCAGCGGATTGCTCCTTATGGGTTCGCTGTGGATATCCCCCATAGCACGGAATTGAGCCGAAAGTGAGGGGGTGATGGCCGAACGCCGATTCGCCAGCGGTCCTGAGGCCTTCGCGCAACGCCTGGAAGCGGGGCCGTCAGCCCTGCTTCACCCCTTTTTGCCGCGAGCGCATGGCCGTCGAGGAGGCGAAATTCAGCGGGCCGGTCAGATAGACCCAGGCCGGCGCCGTGGCGTCCGGCAGCTTGGCGGCGGCGCTGGCGGGCCAGCGGGCGAAGGCGAAACGGCGGGCGGCCGGCGAGGTGCGGGCCTTCAGCGCGATCCACGGACGGGAGATCACCGCCACCGGCACCTCGCGCATGATCTGGTTCCAGCCGCGCCAGCGGTGGAAGGTGGCCAGGCTGTCGGCGCCCATCACCCAGACGAACTTCACGCCCGGATAGCGGGCCCGCAGCACCCGCAGGGTGTCGATGGTGTATTGCGAGCCCAGCCGTGTCTCGGCGTCGGAGACGATCATGCCGCTGCCATGCGCCCAGCGGCGGGCCTGCGCCATCCGTTCGGCCAGAGGCCGCGTCTCGTGGGAAGACTTCAGCGGGTTCTGCGGCGACACGAGCCAGATGACGCGGTCCAGCTCCAGACGGCGCATGGCCGTCTCGGCCACGTGGGCATGGCCCTCGTGCGCCGGGTTGAAGCTGCCGCCGAACAGACCCACGCGCATCCCCGGTTCCAGGTGGAACCCGAGACGCTGAGCGTTGGGCCGGCCGGCCTCAGGGACGAGTCTGGCCGGTCCCGCGAACCACATATTTGAACGTCGTCAGTTGCTCGGCCCCAACCGGGCCGCGGGCATGAAGCTTGTCGGTGGCGATGCCGATCTCGGCCCCGAAACCGAATTCGCCGCCGTCGGCGAACTGGGTCGAGGCGTTGACCAGCACGATGGCGCTGTCGACCTCGGCCACGAAGGCGTCGGCGGCCGAGGCGTCCTCGGTGACGATCGCGTCGGTGTGGCCCGAGCCGTAGGCCGCGATGTGCCGGGCCGCGCCGGCCACGCCGTCGACCACGGCCACGGCCAGGATCGGGGCCAGGTACTCGGTGGTCCAGTCCTCGGTGGTCGCCTTCTTCATCGTCGGCTCGATGGCGCGGGCGGCGGCGTCGCCGCGCAGCTCGCAGCCGGCCCGGATCAGGGCGTCGGCGATCGGCGGGAGCAAGCGTTCAGCGGCGGCCTTGTCGACCAGCAGGGTCTCGGCCGAACCGCAGACCGACACCCGGCGCAGCTTGGCGTTGACGACGATGTCGACAGCCTTCTTGGGATCAGCGGCGGCGTGGACGAAGACGTGGTTGAGGCCTTCCAGGTGGCCCAGCACCGGGGCGCGGGCTTCTGCCTGGACGCGGGCGACTAGGCTCTTGCCGCCGCGCGGGATGATCAGGTCGATGGCCTTGTCGAGGCCTTGCAGGATGGCGCCGACGGCGGCGCGGTCGGTGGTCTTGACGATCTGGACGGCGGCGGCGGGAAGGCCGGCGCTCTTAAGGCCGCGTTCAATCGCAGCGTGGATGGCGAGGTTGGAGTGGATGCATTCGGACCCGCCGCGCAGGATCACCGCATTGCCAGAGCGCACGCACAGCGCCGCGGCGTCGGCGGTCACGTTCGGGCGGCTCTCATAGATCATCGCGATCACGCCGATCGGCGTGCGCACGCGGCTGATGTCCAGGCCGTTGGGCCGGGTCCAGCGCGAGGTGGCGACGCCGATGGGGTCGGGGATGGCCGCCACGGCCTCGACGCCGGCGGCGACGCCTTCCAGGCGCGCCTCGTCCAGCAACAGGCGTTCCTGCATCGGGGCGGTCAGGCCGTTGGCGCCGGCGCGGGCCAGGTCCTTGGCGTTGGCGGCGAGGATGGCGGCGGCGTCTTCACGGATCGCGGCGGCCATGGCCTGGATGGCGGCGGTGCGCTGCTCTGGCGTGGCGAGACGAAGCGCATGCGCGCCCTCGCGGGCCGTCCGGCCCATCCCCGCCATGATCGCCTGCAAGCTGGCGCCCGCGTCGTCCATCTTCCCTGTCCCTGGTAAGTTATGCTCAGGTTGAGGCTTACCTAGGCGCTTTCAGGGCAGGATGAAACCGGGTTCGTCTGAAAACGGATGGAGTTTCGCTGGGAAGCGGGGCTGCGGCCATGAAGCCGCGGCCGCACGCGGCGCAGTCACCCTCTCCCATAGGGAGAGGGTTTCAACCGCGCGACCCGGTTCCCATCAAGACGCCTTCCGCTTCGGAAGAGCGCCCTCCTTGCATCTCACGGCGAGACGATCGCAGGGCTGCAGCCTCCAAGAGATTCAAGGATCGCACCGACCAAGGTCGGCTAGCGACCCAGAGCGGATTTAGGCGAAAGCCTTCGCCAAGATCGCCGCTGCGATCAGGCCGCCAAACACGAGCGGGACCATAGGCGCGCGACGGTGCGACACGTTGATGGTCCACCCCATCACGGGAATACGCTTCGGCACGAAAAGCCGTGGGTCATCGGGCCCGTGGTAAAATCCGAAACCGTCGTATCGACCGTTCATCTCGATGCCCCCGAACATCCAAAATCTGCCAGAATAAACGGCCGCTTCCCACCCAACTCCGACCCTCCCGGCTAACGATAGGAAGGTCGGACTTGGGTCGGGCCAGAACGTCTAGGCTTCGCGCCTACTCCGCGTCCCAGGCGTACTTCTTGTCCAGCCAGTCGCCCAGCCGCCCATCCGGACGCGCCAGGGCGTGGATGCGGGTCATCTCGTCGTCGGACAGGTTGAAGTCGAGGATGTCGAAGTTCTCCTCGATGCGCGCCGGGTTCTTGGTGCGCGGGATGGCGATGATCCCCTGTTGGATGATCCAGCGCAGGGTGACCTGGCCGGGGGTCTTGCCGTGGGCCTTGCCGATCGCGACCAGTTCGGCGTCGTCGGCGACCTTGCCCTGGGCCAGCGGCGACCAGGCGGTGATCGAGGTCCCCAGTTCGTCGGCCTTGGCCTTCAGGGTCTTCAGCGACAGGTAGGGGTGGTACTCGACCTGATCGTTGGCGATGGGGGCGTCCGACAGCGCGGCGGCCTCGGCCAGCAGGGTCGAGGGGAAGTTGGATAGGCCGATGGCGCGGGTCAGGCCCTTGGCCTGGACCTCGTTCAGGGCCTTCAGCGTCTCGGCCAGCGGCACGTCGGGCTTGGGCCAGTGGAGGAGGAGCAGGTCGACGTGGTCGACGCTCAGCTTCTCCAGGCTCTTCTCGGCCGAGCGCTGCAGGTCGCCGTCGTGGAACTGGTCGATCCAGACCTTGGTGGTCAGGAAGATCTCGTCGCGCTTGACGGCGCTGTTCTTGATGGCCGCGCCGACGTCGCGTTCGTTGCCGTAGATCTGGGCGGTGTCGATGTGGCGGTAGCCGACCTCCAGGGCCTTCTCGACCAGCGGCACGGCCGTGCCGTTCTCCAGCTGCCAGGTGCCGAAACCGAGGGCGGGCATCAGGACGTCGCCCGAGCGGATGGCGGGAACGAGCTTGGACATGGGGACTCCGGAAATAGCGATCAGGCGGATATGGGGGCGGGCTTGGTCAGCGCCACCTTGGTGCGAACGCGTAAGAGGAACACGAAGACCACGGCGACGACGGCGAAGGCCAGGCTCATCTCGACCATGGTCAGGACCACGGCGGGATAGCCGCGCTTGGCGACGTTCATGAACGGGTACGGATAGAAGCCCGACAGCGCGCCGTGGACCAGGGTCCAGACGCCGAACAGGGCCGGGAAGGCCATGGCCTTGGCCGCCGCGATCCACCGCGCGGGACCCTGGCCGCCTCGGACGGCGAGGTCGATCAGATAGGCCGCCGGGACGATCGTGTGCAGGATGGCGTCGGAGGCCAGCCGCAGGCCCTGCGGATGCCACTGCCAGGCCAGCATCGTGTGATAGACCACGGCGGTGATGGTCAGGTAGGTCGCGACCGAGGCGCGGGGCCCGCTCTCTTCCGCCCAGATGGCGAAGCGGCTGGTGGGCGCGACCAGAGGCGCGGTGAGCGCAGCGGCGGCCAGCATGTTCGACAGGATCGTGAAGTAGCTGAAGAACTCGACCGACTTCACGGCGGCCGAGACCAGGGTCTCGTCATAGACCATCAAGCCGTACTGCAGGGCGGGGCCCAGGCAGGCGATGGCGGCAATGAGGATGCGCCAGGGTTTCATGCGTGTGTCTCGTCCCAGGCTTTCAGGATCTTCTTCGGCGCGGTCGCCCGCCACTGCCGCATGACCAGCCGCTCGACCGTGCCGGGATGGGCGTGGGGGAGGCGGACCAGAACGTAGGGATAGTTCCGGAAGTGGTCGGTGACGTGGAAGACGTCCGGCTCGGCCTCGATCAGCATCTCGCGCTCGTCGAACGGCACGGCGGGGCAGACCAGGCTCTCGCCGTCGTCGAACAGGCGGGTCAGGAACTTGCCGTGCGCCTTCAGGCAGGGCCGGCCATAGCTGGTTCCGTCCTCGACGCCGGGCAGTTTGAACGCAAAGGCTCTCACGTCTTCGTAGGTCATGGGCAACCCCTCGGAAGCACGACTATATGTAGCGAATGGACGCTGAGAACACCCTGAAGACGCCGGTTCTCGTACTGGGCGCGACCAGCCTGATCGGCGGCCACCTGCTGGCCCTGCTCAAGGCCGAGGACCTGGACCCGACGGCCTTCAGCCGCCGGCCGCCGACCGAGGAGACCTGCTGGATCGGTGGCGACCTGAAGGACGCCGACCTGGACGAGCGCCTGCCGGTGGCGGCGACCGTGT
>Ga0164241_10000245_pt1 | contig 124269 bp, 106 predicted proteins | sample OricomyardsoilBY_FD_108780 | JGI IMG/M metagenome (GOLD analysis project Ga0164241, IMG submission 108780) | Backyard soil microbial communities from Emeryville, California, USA - Original compost - Back yard soil (BY) | ecosystem: Environmental > Terrestrial > Soil > Unclassified | place... | reverse complement strand
CTCCACGCCGCGTTCCCGCTCCACGCCGCGTTCCCGCTCCACGCCGCGTTCCCGCTCCACGCCGCGCCCCGCCAGAACCGCGAAGCCGCCGTGCCGCAGGACCCCTGGCCCAACCCGCCGCATGCGCCTGGCAGCTCGCATCGACCCCGGTGCGCGCCTTCCCCCGCGATGCCTCAAGCGAGGGGGTCTTCGATTGGCAAATCGACATTACGAATGTAAGGGAAATTCCTCAATGATTTCGCGGCACCACTCCCCAAAAACGCGCTCCTCCTAAACGTAAGTTTTCCAAGCAGGCCGGCTGGAATCCTTACGTCTAGGAGCATCGACTTGAATCGTCGGCCGTTCGACCGAAATTGGCCATTTCTCGCGCAAATATCGAATTTTCGAAACTCAAAAAATCCTTACGATTGTAATGTCGATTCGCAACGCGAAGGGGGCTGCCGTTCGCAACGCGAAGGGGGCTGCCGTTCGCGTCGGGAAGCAGCGGAACGCACGGCGCTTCGGAGAGCGGTGCGTTGCGAATCAGCGGCATTGGTGTTGGACGTGGCCGAAGACCGGCAGCGCGGCCGCCGTGCTGTACCCGAGCGCGCGACCGTTTCTTTGCGCACCCACAGCGTCGCGTGGCTTCTTTCCGCACCTGCAGCGTCGCATGGTTTCTTTGCGCACCTGCAGCGTCGCGTGGCTTCTTTCCGCACCTGCAGCGTCGCGTGGTTTCTTTCCGCACCTGCAGCGTCGCGTGAATGGCCGCACGCACGCGGCGACCGGAAGCGGCGCGCCGCGACGACGGCGAGAGTGTCGAGCGTTTCACGCAACTGCTCCGCCTCGGGACCGAAAGGGAGAGCATGAGCTCGAGCAGTGGGTGCATGTGGCCCCGTCCGGAGCCACGGGCGAGCGCGAAGGTTCGGCAGCAATGGCGCGAGGCGCGGGTATTTCAGGAGCGCGCACAGCGCTTGTTCAAAGAAGAGATGATCCCGTTCGTCGAGTGGTTGCTGCTAGAAACCCTGCAAGAGCTGATCGATGAACGCGGCGAGGCCGCCACCCAAGCCGAGGTGGCGCGGCGCAGCGGGCTGAGTGAACGAGTGGTGTCTTACTGGATGGTGCTGATGAGCGAGCTCGGCATCGTCGACCGGGGGCCAGACTGTGATGGGCGAGCTTGGCGGGTGCTGCTGACCCAACTGGGCACGCATACGGTGCAGGTCTGCAACGAGCGGCTGGAAGCGGCAGGGCTTACTGGCTAAGGTGCCCGCATGATGCAGCGGGCGCTCGTGGTGGCAGGAATTTGGCTGGTAGCGTGCGGGCCGAAGGGGGAGCCGGCAAAGACCGCGGAGCCAGCGCCCGCCCCTTCGAGCCCGCCCGCCGTAGCCGCGGCGCCCGTCACGTCCACAGAACCCGTGGCGCCGGAGCCGCCGGCCGCGGACCCCACGCCGGTCGCGGTGGCTCCGGCTCAGCCGTCGATTCGCGAGCTCTGCTTCGCCATGTGCGACAAGGTGAAGGCCAAGTGTCCGAAGAGCTCGTTCGAAACGTGTCGCGTCAACTGCTCGAAGTACGATCCGCCAGCCGAAGGCTGCGAGGGCATCGTGCGCAATGCGTTGTCGTGCGCGCGTGACGCCGCGGACCTGGTCTGCGCCAATGTTGCGCCAGAGAGCTGCGCCAAGCCTTTCCGTCAAATCACGGCTTGCGCTTCGGGTCAGAAAACCGAAGACGCGGCGCCCGCCACCGCCGCGCTTCCGCCCGGCTTTGCCCAATTCGAAAGCGCGCAAGAAGGCGTCCACGCGCCCATGCCGGAAGGCGCCGCGGCTGAAGGCAACACCCTGGCCACCGGCAAACACGCCGAAGGCGCCGTCTACTCGATCCGCAAGCTGCCGCGCCCCGAAGGCAAACTGAACGAAAAGGTCTTCCTCAAGCTGGGCATGAATCTGTTCGGCCGTTGCAGCGACAAGATGAAGATGGGCGGCATGGTCGACAAACCCGGCCGCACCTCCATCAACTACACCATGAAGTGCCCCGACGGCAGCGAGGAGCGAGGCCTGTTCTGGGTCACCGACAAGGCTCTGTTCATCGCCAGCGTGAAGGGCCAAGCGGGCAAGCTCGGCCCCACCGACGCATTCTTGTACGGCTTCGAAGTGAAGTAGCGCTCCCGTCCACGAAGTCGCCAAGGCAGGCGGAATGGACGAAGCGAAAGAGCATTGCAACCTCCTCGCTATCCCCTACGCGCCCGACATCTTGGCCACGCTCAGCGACGAGCAACGCGAAGGCCCCCCGCTGACTAGCGCGCCCCGAACGGCCGATGCTAGCGTTCGGGCCCGCGAATGCGCGATCTCCTCCTTCCGAGCGTCACCGTCACCATTCCCGCGCGCGAGCTCGAGTGGACGGCAGTGCGCGCTTCGGGCCCCGGTGGGCAAAACGTCAACAAGGTGTCGAGCAAGGTCGAGCTACGCTTCGATTTCGAGGCTTCGGAGTCGCTCGCGGAAGGCGTGAAGGCGCGCCTTCGCGGTTTGGCGCGGCACCGCCTGGACGCCGATGGACGCATCCTCATCACCAGCCAGCTCACGCGCAACCAGCCGCAAAACTTGGAAGACGCCCGCGCCCGCTTGGCGGAGCTGGTAACCAAAGCCATGGTCGTGCCAAAGCGCCGCAAGCCAACGCGCCCGTCGAAGGCCGCCAAACGTCGTAGAGTCAGCGATAAGCGCCTTCAAGCGCAGAAAAAACAGAGCCGTGCGCGAAAGACGAACGATGACTGAATCTTGGTTACGCCGCTTCACGGCCCTGACGCTGCTCGCCGCCTGCGGTTGCAGCAGCCTCGACAATTGCCCCGACGAGCAACCGCGCCGCACCATCGCCAACGAGCCGGGTATGACCGACGTCGACGAGCTGTATTACGAATCGGCGCCCGACAGCGGGCCGCTCGCGCCCTACACTCCAAGATCGGAGTTAGTGTTCGAGCACGGCCTGGGCGTGAAGCCGCTGCTGTACAAAGCCTACCTGTCTTTCACGAAGGAAGGCACCAATGAGCAAGACGACGGCAGCATCACCGAGATTGCCGGGAACCAAGGCACGTATCAGTGCGTCGATCACAAAGTGATCGTGCTCAAGAACGACACCTGCGAGCGCAGCTTCTTCGTGAAGGTCGTGGCGATGGGCCGAAGCCCCACCGACGACGGCGAAGATCACTGCGGCGAATGAGCGCCGCCTTCTTCGCCCTCAAGCCTTCACCTCGAAGCTAGTACGCGACAGCTCCGTACCGTCTTCGCTCCACAGCACTGCTTCCCACACGCCCCCCGTGCGAATGTAGCGCGTGAACGCCCACGTGCGATGGCGCGGGGTGCTGGAGGGAATCGGCAAAGTCACGTCGCCCACGCGCTCGCGAGTGCCCTGGCGCTCGAAGGTAACGCGAACATTTTCACTTTCGCCCTGCAGATTCGCCACCTCCGCGAAAGCGTAGATGGGCGTCCCATCGCTGGGAAGCGCGTCGGTGCTGAATAGCGGCTCGCGATCTTGCACGCCGGTTGCGACCACGAAGCGCTTCACCACCACTTTCGAGTCCCCCTTCGTCTGCGCAGTCACGCCGACCGGAGCCACGCTGGCAGCCACCGCGCGCGCGCCATTCGAAAGCCCCGACGCGGCTGCGTTCGGCGCAGACGGGCTCGATGCAGAGGCGCTGGGCGGCGCGCTGGCGGGCACCACCGCTTCCGCGCGCGCGGGTGCGGCTGCGGCTGCGGCTGCGGGAAGCGCGACGACCGACGCTGCGCGCTTCGGCGTCGCATCCGGCGCGGCCGGCCCGCTGCAAGCGTTCGACGCCAAAGCGGCGCCAACCAGACCCAGACGAGCCATGAACCCAAAACGACGAGCAATCAAAGTGCGGGAGAACGTCATGCCCTCCCCTCAGCAATTCGCGAGCCAACGACTGCCGCCGAGAAATGCAGCCATTTTTCGCCAAAAGCGGCCGCGTTCACCGCATCCGTGTGTCGCGGCGCCAGCAAGCACGTGTCCGCGTAACCACGCCCGGGCGCGGACCGGACATCAGCGTTCGCCGAGCTTGGCCGGGGCAACGGCGCCAAGCGGAAGCCGCTCGGCGGGTGTGCGCGAGATCGTACCGGCGGCTGCTCGAAGAGGGCCGCCGCCAACACACGCCCGCCGCCTCAGTAGCTCACGCTGTCCACGTACGCCGCTGCTCCGCCGGAAGCGCCGCTCAGCGTGAACATGACGCCGATCTCCGCCAGCGCGGCCGCGTTCGACGGCAGCGCGACGGTGAGCGTATTCCAAGCGCCCGCCTGCAGGCTACTGACCGCGCGCCAGCTGCCGCTCCACGCCCAGCCACCGCTCGCGCCCTGCAAGGCGTAAGGCTGCACCGCGCTCAACGCGGAGCCGGAAGGGATCCAAACGCGAAAGGTGAGCGTTGCGCCCGCTGGCACCGACGGGCTAGCAACCTTCACGGATCCATCGCCGGCCGCGCTGCCGAGCACCACCTTCAAGGATCCAGTGCCCGCGAACGCGCGGTCCGTGGAGCGCGCCGCCGAAGCCACACCGGCGCCGCTGCTCGCCCATGACTGCGCGCCAGATTCGAAGTTGTACTGTGCCGAATCGCCGCCCGCCGGCGCAGCCGGGTAGAGCTGACTCTTCGGAATTGCGGCCTTGCTCTCGCAAGCGCTCGACCACCAAAGCCGCGCCGTAGCGCCGCCCGTGGCCTCGTAATACTCGAGCTTGAGGTCGTATTTTTGGCCCGCAACAAGCGAAATACTGGCCGAATTTTCCGTCACTCCGTGCTTCACCCAGTTATCGATCAACAGCTGTCCGTTGACCCACAGTCGCACCGCGTCGTCCGATGACGTGAAGAACGTCGTGCTACCGCTGTAGCGAGGGCTAACCTGCCCGGTCCAGCGCACCGAGAAATTGTCGGCCGGCACGCTGGAAGCGGGGGCGGCGGTTCCCCATTGGAAATCAACCGTCGCGTCCGTTCGGGTCAGCACTTTCGTGGTGAGCGTGATGCCGCTGAAGTAGTCCGCGCTCAACCCCGTACCACTACCGGTCACCGCCGAGCAGGCCGGCGTCGAAGAGGTAGCCAGCGGCACGCCGCCCTCGTTCACGATCGCGCCGGCGCGGCTCTTCATGAACAGCTGCCCGTCGCTATATTGATCGTTCTTGTACGTGCTTTGGCCGCCCGCGCCAGCGCCGAATAGCAGGGCAATAACGCCACTTTCAGCGAATTTTTCGATGTGCGCAGTGCCCGAGCCAAAGAAGTATTCGGGGCGGTTGTCCTTGTAACCTTCGGACGCGCCGCCATTGTTGTACACGTTCTTGGAGCTCGAGTTGCCGAGCGGTATTTGCCACAGCACCCAGCGCTTCTGGGCCGCAACGTTCCAAAGCCGCAACCACTCCGCATAGCGATTGAAGCTGCGCGAAGAGATGGAGGCGGTGTCGCTCGCGTCCCACCAGCGGTTCTGATTTTGCGTGGTCTGATAAAAATCGGCGTCACGATCCAGCGGGTCACCCACCAGCACGTCGAATTGTTGGCCCGTCACGTTCGCGGCCAAACCAAACGGAGCCAAGAACCCGTAAACCTTCGCGACCTCGGGCTGGAGCGCGTCCGTCACGTTGAAGGCGGCAATGTCCTTGCCGCTCGCCCACGCCGAGATGTGAAGTCCGAGCACCACATTGTTGGCGCCAACCGCTTTTCGCAGCTGCAAAAAGGCCAAACCGAAGCCAGCCACGGTGTTGGGCAAGCCCTGCAATTCGCTCATGCCGGTCGACGCAATGGCGGCGGCCGCGCTGGAGTTTCCGTTCGACTGCTGCTCGAGGAAGCCGAACGCGTCCGCTTCGAGCAGCACCATCACCGGCTTGCCAAAGTCTTTCGCACGCTGCATCAGCAACTTGAAGTCACCGAAGTACGAACGCATTGTCGCGGCGTTCTGCACCTTCTGCAGGGTCGCTGCTTCGCCGCCGCCCGCTTCCGCAAAGATCTGATAGTACTGAACCGCCGGCACTGTGCCCTGCGCGTCACACTCGCGGAAGTAGCTGAGCGCAAAGCCGCCGTCATACGCGCTGTAGCCCCAGTTGTTGACCCAACCCTTGGTCAGGTAGCGGTAGCGCGCGTCCCAACGCACTCCGCTATTTTTCATCCACGTGCCACCCGTGTCTTCGAACAAGCCCACCATGACGCGCGCGGGTAGGCCCGAAGGAATTGCGCCTTTAGCCCCAGATCCGGCCAAAAACGCCTGTTGTTCGCCTTGCTGCTCGCCCCGTTCCAGGGCGCCACCGCAAGCCGTGACGAGCGCCAGACACAACGCGGCCAGCAACGTGGAAGTACATTCCTTCACGCTTTTCTCCTTTGAGCTACACGCGGACCTTCGCGAGGACGGACGGTATGACACGCACGTAATAGTCAGGCTCGCTCTTTTAGGACCAAAAAACTTTCGCCGCTCGCCGGACGAATCGTAGCGATAAGCAACGCGGCGCACACGCCACAACACTCCTCCTCGCACATCGACGCACACACCCGCGTCGATCACCGCACGGCGCACGCACTCGCGCAAGCTGCGCAACTCCGCCAACCAACGCGAATGCTCCCCCCAATCGCCGCGCGCGCGCAGCACGCGAGCCCCCACAACAACAAGCTGCCCTTCGCAGCGCCGCGCCTCTTCGCAGCGTCGCGCCTCTTCGCAGCACCGCGCTCTTCGCAGCACCGCGCTCTTCGCGCACCACGAGCACCACCTGCCCCGCACCCCGTGCCGACCCTCGCGTTCGTCAATCGCCACCTCCGCGCACGCACACAACCCTCGAGCCACCGCCACCTCGCGCCCCTAAAACCGCCGCTTTCCGCCGCGAAACCCCAAACATTGGCGCGGCGCCGCCACAAACCGTGCTACGTACCGCCCACTCCACGGAGGAGTGGCCGAGCGGTTGAAGGCACCGGTTTTGAAAACCGGCGTACTCGCAAGGGTACCGTGGGTTCGAATCCCTCCTCCTCCGCTAGTGATGCCCCAACTCGCAGGTGCTCGGCCCGCGAGAGCGGGCCTGCGCGCCTGCGGTCTTCCCCAAATCCGTGCTCGCGCGCACCCGGTCAACGTCGGCTGCTAAAGACCGGGTCCGCTCACGTGGGCGCGCGCTGCGCGCGTCAGGGGAAGACCCACGCCGTCCGCCACCGTACCCCAACCCGGCCGAGCGCGACCGTCTTCCCGACAGTTGGACTGGCGAGCATCGCCCCCAGCGTCGGCATCGGGCCAGGCTTCGCGAGAGAGCGCACGCTGCGCGCCGCGCCTGGTGTTTCACGGAGCTCTACGGTGGGGCCGCGGCACGCAGCCTGCGCCTGGGGGCTGCTACGCCTGGCCCGATGCCGGCGCTGGCGGCTCAATGCGAACACTCAAGCAACACCGTCGTCGAAACGAGCTCGAGCAGTACGCGGCGCGGAACCGAGCGCAGCTTACGGAGTCCGAGGCGGCGCTGTGGGAGGCGCTACGCGGCGGGCGCCTCGGGGTCGCGTTTCGGCGGCAAGCGGTGCTGCTCGACCGGTACATCGTCGACTTCTATGCGCCGAGCCTTCGGCTCGTCGTGGAGGTCGATGGCGGATACCATCGGCTGCGCGAGAGCGCGGATGCGCGGCGAGATCGCGAGCTGCGCAGGGCGGGATATACCGTCGTGCGGTTACCTGTAGCGCAACCCTCACTGCAGGCCCGCCAGCAGTTGGGACCGCTACGGTCATAGCTACTGACACTGCCCACCACGATCGATCACGGGACTCGGTCGGCGCGACGGCTGTTGGCGCCGTCGCGCCAGTTGGCCGCCACGGCTAGGCGCATCTTATGGAAGACAATCCATGGTTTGCGGGTGTTTGCGGCCCGATGGATTGACATGGAAAGTCAAGGAGTTATACCTTGCAAAGCAGTCGACGAGCGAACCTCGCTAGGCGTCGTTCCACGCAGGCACAGAACTCGCACTCCCTGATGGTCAGCATGGGTAGCGGCCCGAAGTACCCCAACCAACAGCTCCGTTCTGTAAGCCTGGAAACCTACTTTCCTGGCGAGCTTGGCTCTTTCTCCAGGTTTGGCGCCGTTCAAGAGGCACTGCGCGAGAGCTTGCCGAACTTGTTCGTCCCCAACCTACAGCCCGGCGAGCCTGTCGCCTTGCGTCCGTTTCAGCTGCGCGACGTTGAACAAACCAAGTCGCTCGCGCTCGCCGTCAACCAGGCGACGTACGTCTCGTTCAGGTATCCGGGCTACGACTCGTTCGCGGCAGAGGCCGTGACAATGGTCGCCGGCGCGCTTGCCCACCTGAACCCAACCAAGCTCAACAGGGTCGTGTACCGCTACGAGAACGAGCTCGGCATCGCACGAGAGGCGAAGGGGGAGCTCGGCATCGAACGTATCTTCCCCGGCGCTATCTCGAACGTATTCGTCCAAGGCGATATGGCGGGGCCAGCGAAGGCGCTCGACGCCGCAGTGGAGCACGCCTGGCAAGCCGATGGCTTCGAAGGCGCGCGAGGCTTCCACGCTCGAACCGAAAATGTCGGTTCGTCGCTCGTTTTCAAGCTCACTGTCTTCGGTGCAGTGGAAGGGTGTGCCGTTGCCGATCTCGATCGCGCCACGGCCACTGCACACCGGGTTGGGCTCAACCTCTTTGAGGCGCTGATAAGCCCCGCCTTTCGTGAATTCATCAGCGCCAATCAAGGGGAGAGTGCCGATGCTGGCTGAAAACAACTTTCGCGACGTCACGTATGCAGAAGGCACCCGCGGAGACGCAAGGCAGACCCGCTCGCGCGACCCTTATGCAGCAACCGAGCTTGGAAAGACTACCAATCTGGGGTTGTCCGGCCCGCGGATGCAGCTGTGTACGCAGATCGTCGCAGAGGGTCGCGCCTACCAACTCAAAGACCTCTTCATGCTGTCCTTGGAGTATCTCGAAGACGGCATCGTCTTCGTGACCCACCGGACTGTGCCAGTGCATGCCTATGGCTCCGGCGCGGAGGCCGCGCTGCAAGCCTTCAGTGAAGCGTTCGATCTCCAGTGGCAAAGGCTCGTAGAAGCGCCCCAGGAGTCGTTAACGCCCGGAGGCCTTAAACGGCGTCAGGCCATGCAGGACGTCGTAGCGAGCGTGACCCAGCTGGCATAATCTCGATGCCCTCGCTCAAACGAGACGACGTCGAGTCGAGCCTTTCGAGGAAAGGTTTCGTTAAGGAGGCCGGCAAAGATCACCGGTATTTTCGGCTGCTCTACGAAGGCAAGGACACCGGCATCTACACCAAGACGTCGCACGGCACAGGTTACAAGGTGTTGGGTGATGGTTTGGTTTCGAGCATGGCCAAGCAACTGAAGCTACAGACGAGGGAGTTCGTTGAGCTCGTCGATTGCAGCTTGAGCCATGCCGACTATCTGGCCCTGCTCTCAAAAAAGGATGAGCTCTAGAAGCTACCGCCCCACCGCCGCCGCTTCGACGTTGCGCAGAACCGCGGTGAGCACGTCGAGCTGCGCCACCGTGAAAAGCCCCTCGGGTCCAGTGGGGCTCACGTCCGTGAACGGCGACTCGTAGAGCAGCTCGGCGGACATGGTGCCTTGCTCCGTGAGGTGGTTGACGATCAGGTTGATGAATTCGATCTGGGTCGCGCTGAGGGATTTGTCCTTCAAGAATGTGCCGAACGCCTCTTTGGCGGCTTCGCGGTCGAGGCCGATGAGGGAGCGGACGAAGAGGCCAAGGCCGTGGGCTTCGTCGGTGGCTTGTTTGAGGGTTTCGGCGTCGCCGATGCCGGCTTCGAGGAGCATGCGTTCGAGCTCGTCCAGATCGGCGCGGGTGAGGGGCTTGTTGGTGCGCAGCTTGTGGATGGTGAGGTGGTCTTGGTGCTGGCGCAGGAACGAGCGGGCTTTGGCGCGGAAGCGTTCGACGTGATCGGGGGGCGCGAAGCCGGGCAGCTCGACCAGCGCCTCGTCGCCCATTTGATCTTCGAAGTCGGTGTAGATGGGCTTGCGCTTTTGCTTGTCGATCAGCTTGATGAGACTGCGCAGTCGTTTGCGTAGCGTCTCGAGCATCGGCAGGGTGACGTCCTGCCACCACTCGTCGCTTTGAACCTGATGAATCAGGTCGAGCTGCTGCTGGACCATGGGGATGGTCGACTTCTCTTCGAGCAAGCCGGCGAAGCCCTTCACCTGGTCGCGCATGCTCGTAAATTCGGGCTCGCTACGGATCAGCGCGATTTGCAGGCGCAGCAGCAGCAAGTCGAAGCGCTTGGCCTCCTGATCTTCGGGGTCTAGCTCAGCGGGCAGACCGGCAACCTCGTCGGCGAGCTGGCTGCGCGCAGCGGCGTCGAGCTTCTGCCAGGCGGACTTCTGTGCGTACTGCTCCACCAAGCGGCGCCTGGGGCGGACGATGAAGTTGTTGACGTTCATGGCCGCCACCTCGGTGCGGAGCAACTCGGCCACGTCTTCGCGCAGCTCTCTTTCGGGCGGGCCCTCACCCACCCGCAGCGGCTTGTCGATAGCCCCGCTGTCCAGCTCGCCGATAAGCTCCAGCCGGCGTTTAAACAAGCGCGCGCCGAGCGAGTCGCTGAGCGCACCTTCAGAAACCTGCGGGTTTTCCTTGAAGAATTCGAGGTTCTGGCAGTAGTCGAACACGTAGAAGAACTGCTTGTCTTGGCCAGGGCCAAACAGGTTTTCCGACAAGCGCGTGCCGCGGCCAAGCATCTGCCAAAACTTGGTCTTCGAGCGCACGAGCTTGAAGAACACCAGGTTCACGACCTCGGGCACGTCGATGCCGGTGTCGAGCATGTCGACCGAGATGGCAATGTGCGGCTCTTTGTCGGCCTTCGAGAACGTGTCGATGAGCGTCTGCACGTAGGGCAGGTTGCAGTGCACGACGCGGGCGAACGCGCCCTTGTAGTGCGGGTAGTTGGCTTCGAAACGCTCGGCGATGAATTCGGCGTGCAGCTGGTTTTTGGCGAAGATGATGCTCTTGCCGAGACGGTCACCGCCGGCGACCTTCTGCCCTCGCGTCATCAGGTGCTCGAGCACCTTGTCCACGGTGTCCTTGTTGAACAACCACTTGTTGACAGCCGCCGATTCAACCCGGTCCGGGACCACGCCGTCCTCGTCCCATTCGGCCGCGTCCCACTCTTCCTTCTCGTCCTCAGTGAGCTCGTCGTAGGTGATGCCGCCGCGCTGAAACTTCAGCGGCACCGAGACCGCCTGCGGCGGCACCAGGTAGCCGTCCTTGATGGCGTCACTCAGGTCATAGGCGTCGGTCGGAACGCCAGTTTCCAGCTCGAACAAGCTGTATGTGTTGGTGTCGACGCTGTCTTTGGGCGTAGCGGTGAGCCCGACGAGGAACGAATCGAAGTAGGCGAAGATGGCGCGGTATTTCTGGTAAACGGAGCGGTGCGCCTCGTCGATGATGATGAGGTCGAAGTGACCGGGACTGAAACGGCGCTGCCCGCCGTCGTTCGTCGCGTCGATCAGGCCCATCATGGTCGGGTAGGTCGAGACGTAGACGCGGCCCTCGGTGTCTTTGTCGGTCACGAGGTTCACGGGTGCCGCGTGGGGCAGCTCCTTTTTGAACGCCTTCACCGCCTGGCTCACCAACGCGACGCGGTCTGCCAGGAACAGGATGCGTTTCGCCCAATTGGCGCGCATGAGTACGTCGCATAGCGCGATCACGGTGCGCGTCTTGCCAGAGCCGGTAGCCATCACGACCAGCGCCTTGCGGTCACGATCTTGTTCGAAAGCCTCGCAAATGCGGCGAATCGCGCGAACCTGATAGTAGCGGTCGACGATGCTCGAGTTGACGACAACCGTCTCCAGAGACTCGCGCGTGGTCCGGCGCTGAATCAACAGCGCCAGCTCGTCCTTCTTGTAGAAGCCGTGGACCTCGCGGGGCGGGTACGCAACGTCGTCCCACAACCAGTGCTCGTAGCCGTTGGTGTAGAAGATGACAGGGCGCTGACCGAACTGCTTCTCGAGGCAATCCGCGTACAGCTTGGCCTGCTGCTGGCCCAACTGCGCGGACTTCTTGGTTCGTTTCGCTTCCACCACCGCGAGCGGCTTGCCGTCGTCACCCCACAGCACGTAGTCGACGAAGCCCTTGCCCTGGTCGTTCGGCATCCCCGTGACCTCGAGCTCGCGGTCACGCGGGTCGGTCAGGGCCCAGCCAGCTTCTCGCAGCAGCAGGTCGATGAACTGGTCGCGGGTTTCGGCCTCGGAGTAATCGTGCGGGTCGGGCTCCACAGCGCGCGCTTTGCGGGCTTCCGCCAGCTCGGCGCGCAGACGCTTCACCTCCTCGTCGAGCGCGGTCTTGTCGGCCAGCAGGACCGAAAGCTTCTCGTCTTTGGCCTCGTTGGCTGCCTGCAGCTGCTGCAGCTGCTCGACCGTCTGCTTGGGGACGGGGCTCGTCTTCGGCAGCGCGGCGGGGTCGAAGCTGAGGCCCGGGTTGGGCCGCGCACCGCGCGCGTACGTGCGCGCGAACCAGTAGCAGAAGTGGAACAGCTCGCGCACCGCCCCCACGCCGTCCTGCGGGGTAATGCGACGCGTGCGGTGCGCGGCGTCGTTGCCCAGATCCTTGATCAGCCGCGCCTTGTGGAACACCGGGCCCGCCGCAGCCTTGAAGGTCGGCTCGTGAATCAGTGCGCTCAGGTTGTCCTGGTAGGGTAGGTGCAGCGAGCGGTCGAACTTGAAGGCCCAGTTCACCGCCAGCTCGAGCGTGCGCCGCGCGTAGAAGCAAGCCGTGCGTGGGTCTGGGTGGGCAGCGCCAGCCGCCTGTGACGCCGCCTCGTAGACCTCCGGCCACTCGGCTTTCAAGAATCCAAACAGGTCGGTCACGTGCCCCTCCGCTGGTGTCGCGATCCGTGTCGTGGGTCTGTCGCGATTCGTGGCGCGATGCTGTCGCGATTCTTCATAACCCCTCGTTTTCACGCACGATTACGGATGGCGCGAGTTCGGCGCAAGTCGTGGCGCGAGTTTGGCGCAAGTCGTGGCGCGAGCTCGTCACGCCTCCCCCTTGAGCCGGTACACCAGGTTGTTCGTGCCGCCTTCGGTAACGACGAGTCGTTTGGTTTCCAGGCCGGCCAGGTCTCGCTGGAGTGTGCGGCGCGCGGCGTCCGGGCACAGCTCCTGAAAAGTACGGATGTCGATATGCCCGACCTGCAGGAGATGCTCGACAGCCATGGCTTGCCGCTCGTTGAGCCGGTGTTGGTTCACGAGCACATCGCGTCGAATCGCCAGCTCACCCCGCGCCTTGACCTCGGCGAGCTGGGTCGAGAGGCCGTCGACGAAGAACTCGAGCCATCCCGTGAGATCCAGGTCGCGCTCGCGCACACCCTGAATGGCTTGATAGAACTGCGAGCGGTCCCGGTCGTAGTACTCGCTGAGCGTGAACAGCCGCTTGAAGTCGTAGCCCGAGCGGTACAGGCACAACGTGGAAAGCAGTCGCGAGGTACGACCGTTGCCATCCACGAAAGGATGGATGTGCACGAGCTGAAACTGCGCCAAGCCCGCCACCAGCACTGGGTGAACGGCTGATTCGGCACCCAGCCACGCCACCAAGTCGTGCATCAGCGCCGGTACCTCGCCGGGCGGCGGCGGCATGTAGATCACAGCCTTGGTCCGCGAATTGCCAACGTAGTTCTGGATCGTCCGGTATTGCCCCGGCTGCCCTTCGCCGCCGCGGACGCCCTGGACGAGCGTCTTGTGAATCTCACGAACCAACCCTTCAGTGATTGGCTCGCCCCCACCCACGTACGCCGAAACCAGGTTGAACGCCTCGCGGTAGTTGAGCAGCTCGCGCACGTCGTCATCGCGCGCCTCCTCGACCTGGCCGCCCGCCAGCAGCGTCTCCGCCTGCGCCAAAGTCAGCTCCGCACCCTCGATGTGCGTAGTCGCATGCGCTTCCACGAGCAGCGCCCGCTGGCTCATCCGCCGTACCCACTCGTCCGAAAGCGTCGCCGCCTCCAGAAACCCCCGCGCCCGCTCAATTGCCGTCAGCCCCGCCGTGATGCGGTTGGTGATGGTAAAGCGCGGCGCAAAGTCGACCATCGGCTACAGCTCGCCGCGGAAGGCACGATGTTGGAGGGAGGCGAAGAGCGCGTCGAGCTCGGCGAGGGAGCGGCGCTGGGCGGACTTGAGTTTTTCGACGGCCCTCGACCGACGCACGAACTCCTGCTGAACGGCTAATGGCGGGAGAAGAGTACGGATTCCGTAGAGCTTCTCCTGTGAGATGTTCTTCATGGACCCACTCGTACCCGTTGCCCGCCGCTCGATCTCTTGACGAAGCGCTGGGGTCTGAAAAAGAGCCCAGACAAACAAGGGCTCCACCTTAGTCGGCTTTCGCCAAACAAACCTCCAGAGCTTGTCGGGCAGCAGCACGTTTGCGGGCGTTTCATCCACGTAGGCAACTGCACCAACCAACTCGGAAGTATTCGCTCGACTGAAGAGCAAATCACCCGGCTTCACGAAGTGCTCAATTGGAGGATGATAGCTGTCCGGGACCGGCTTGCTCTCGTCGGGCCGGTACTTCATTCCGGTGACAGCGCTGATTTTGAGCACGCGATTGCGCGTTCGTACCTCGGCGGCCTCAGCTTCGAGGCTCTTCCCACCCTCGAACTGCGCCACATACTCGGAAATGGGCGCCATGTCCCAGCGACTTTCGGAAGGTTCGCCGAAGAGGTCGAGGAAGATGGATTGGGTGAGGGTGTCGAGTTGGCCGAGAGCGGCGCGGCGCTTGGCCCGCAACGCCTCCGCCCGGTCCAACACCTCCGCAATCCGCCGCTGTTCGTTCAACGGTGGCAATGCCACTTCGTAACCCAGCAGCCCTTCTCGATTGAGCTTTGGAATGTTGGTCCGCGACGAATGCTTTTCCGTATAGGTCAGGAAGTCCGCCGACCGGAGCAAGTGCACTAAAAACTCCCGTGCAATCTGGCCGGGACGCGGCCGGAGGGGATAAATATCCGCGCTGCAGATGCCTTCGAAGTTGGGAGCGACAACCTTGTTAAGTCGCGGGCGAATCTTCGAATAGAGAACGTCCGTGGATCCAAAAAGGTACTTACCGCTAGTAAGGCCGAGGTCTGCCGCTGTACTCACATCGAGAAGACGTCCAGTTCCGGACTCGATGTTTTCCCCGCCAATGTGATGCATGCCCGAATACGGCGGCTTCTTGGGATCGACCTGCCCTGAAGCAACGTCGAGCACTGCGCCGAGCGGCTGTCGTTGCCAAGCAGCGCTCATCGAAGCAGCTCCCTCAACGCGGCCAGCTCCTGCCCAATCTGGGCTTCGATTGCGACCAGCTCGCCAAGAATCTCCTCGGGGTTGCGGTGGACTTCGCCCCCATGCACGACCTCTCGGTACCGATTCACACTCAGGTCATACCCTTGCGTCGCAATCTCCGCCTTCGGCACACAAAAACTTTGCTCCGTCTTCGCCCGCCTCCGCTCCTTCCGGTCCCGCTCACCCCAGCGCTTCAAAATATCGGGCAAGTTGTTCTTGGCGTGCTCGTCACCGCTCAGCTTCGCTCCGACACCGAGCTTCTCTTCGGCGAGCAGCGGCGTGCGCTTGTCGTCGAGTGACCAGCCGTCAGCCTGGCAGTCGTAGAACCAAACGTGATCGGTGCCGCCAGAGTTGGTTTTGGTGAACAGCAAAATCGCGGTGGAAACACCGGCGTACGGCTTGAAAACACCGCCGGGCAGCGAGATCACGCCGTCGAGCTTTTGGTCTTCGACCAAGATGCGTCGCAGTTGCTTATGAGCGTTGCTGGAGCCGAACAGCACGCCGTCGGGGACGATCACGGCGGCGCGTCCGCCGGGTTTCAACAAGCGCAGGAACAGCGCCAAGAAGAGCAGCTCGGTCTTCTTCGTCTTGACGATCTCCTGCAGGTCTTTCGCCACCGTCTCGTGGTCGAGCGAGCCGGCGAAGGGAGGGTTGGCGAGCACCACCGTGTATTTTTCTTCTTCGCCAGCGTGATCCTGACCCAGTGAGTCGCGGTACACGATGTCCGGGTTTTCAATGCCGTGCAGCAGCATGTTCATGCTGCCGATGCGCAGCATCGTGTTGTCGAAGTCGAAGCCGTGGAACGCCGCCTCGTGAAAGTGCTTCTTCAGCTTGGCGTCGCGCAGTACCTCAGGGTGGTGCTGGCGGAGGTATTCGCTGGCCGCGACCAAGAAGCCCGCGCTGCCGCAAGCGGGGTCGCAGATCACGTCTTTCGGACCCGGCGCCATCAGCTCCACCATCAGCTGAATGATGTGACGCGGCGTGCGAAACTGGCCGTTTTGGCCGGCCGTCGCGATCTTGCCGAGCATGTACTCGTAGATGTCGCCCTTGGTGTCGCGCTGCTCCATCGGCAGCTTGCCGATCAGGTCCACGACCTTCACCAGCAGGGCTGGCGTCGGGATGGTGAAGCGCGCATCCGCCATATGCTTGGCGTAGGTCGAGTCCTCTCCGCCGAGGCCGCGCATGAACGGGAATGCATGCTCGGCGACAATCTCGAACATCTTGGCGGGCGCGCCGAGCTGGCTGAAGCGCGACCAGCGAAGCTCCTCGTAGGGCACGCCCTTGCCGTCCTTGTCCTTGCCTTTCGGGAAGATGCGCTTCTCGAGCGGCTGCTTGAGGCGCGTGGCTCGGTTCTCTTCGAGCGTTTGCAGGTCATCCAGCCGCTTGAGGAACAGCAGGTAAGTAATCTGCTCGATCACCTCCATCGGGTTGGAAATGCCGCCAGTCCAGAAAGCGTTCCAGACCGCGTCGACTTGGCTTCGAATCTCACCGGTGAGCATGCGTCGTTGGTTTCAAGGTATTGGGAGCGAAGGGAATCACGGCCAAGCCGGCGCGGGAACAAGCTCCACGCCGGTGCGAAATTTACTTGGCGGTGGCAAGGCCCAGCCGCTTCATGCGACCAGCGAGGACCTGGTGACTGTTGAGCCCCAGCAATTTCGATGCCTGCCGCAAGTTCTGCCCCGTCCGAGTCAGGGCCAGCTGGATGTACTGCCGACTCACCTCGTCGAGCACGGCATCCAGCACGAACCCAGGCTCGACATCGGTAGGAAGTGAACCGCCAGTGGACCGGGCTCCCTGGAAGAGCGCGGCCCGAAGCTCGGCCTCGGAGATGACCGGCTCGTCCGCCCATACCGTTGCACGCATCAGTGTGTGCTCGAGCTCGCGCACGTTGCCGGGCCAGCGCTGCGCCATCAGAAGGGCGCGCGCGGCGGTGGACAGGCGCTTGGGGACGAAACCCGGCTCGTCCTTCTTGCCGGCTTCGTTGGCCTTGGCCAGCAATGTGTCGATCAGCTGCCCCAGGTCGCCCTCCCGTTCACGGAGGGACGGAATGTGAATCACCGCCACGGCCAAGCGATAGAAGAGGTCTTCACGGAAGTGCCCGGCCTGCACCTCGACGGGCAGGTTGCGATTGGTTGCCGAAATGACCCGCGCATCAAAGCGAATTGGGTTGCTCTCACCAACCGGCACGACCTCGCGCTCCTGCAAGGCGCGGAGCAGCTTCACTTGCGCGTCGAGCGGCAGCTCGCCGATCTCATCGAGGAAGAGCGTGCCCCCCTCGGCGGCTCGGAAGCGGCCGGGGCGGGCCTTCTCGGCACCCGTAAAGGCGCCCTTCGCATGCCCGAAAAGCTCGGCCTCGATCAGGTTGGCGGGGATGGCGCCACAATTCACGGTGATGAACGGGCGAGATGCACGGGGGCTGGCGCCGTGAATGGCACGTGCCATCAGCTCCTTGCCGGTGCCGGTCTCGCCCTCGAGGAGCACCGCGACGCTGCGCGCGGCGACGCGCTGGGCGCGCTGCACCACCGCCGCCATGGTTCGGCCCCGGTAGACGATGTCGCCAAATTGGGCTGCCTGCCTTTGGGTACCTGCGCTCCGGGCCTCCAGTGCCGCGTCCGGCTGCGCGGTGAGCTTGGGGATCAGCTCGACGAACTCGGCCACGATGTCGAACGGCACCGCTGCGGTACGCACCCCCTTCTCCTTCGAGGACTGAATCAGCTCGGCGCCGTAGCGGGCCTTGCCCAGCAGCATCCACATCGCGCTCATGGCTGGCGTGCCCGGGCTCAGGTGCAACGTGAGGTGCACGTCACCAGGGCGCGAGGTGAGATCCCGAAGCACGGGATCGACGGCGCGGTAGATGCCCATGAAGTCGGTCGGGTCGTCGAGCTGGACGGCCTTGCACGTCAGCTCGGCCTCGGTGTGCTCGCGCGCCCAAGCGGCGTACTGGCTCGTTTCCTCGTGAGGGTAGTTCGAAAGGAGCCGCACCTCGTCGAAGGGCCGAGCCTGCAGCGCTTGACCGATGGGGCCCACGCCCGCCTTGGGGTCACCGCGGCTGGCGTTGAGGTCGGTCTGGCCGACCCATGAGACCAGGAGACGTCGCATTCCTCGCGGATGGTATCCAAAATTACCATTCTGGTAAGTCCTGATACCACTCAAGCAACTAATACGCGCATTTGTGGCTGTCCTTTAAGCGGCGCACGGATGGAACACATCCTGCTCTAGCGCCGGGCATGACCAACCAAATCTCAACGCAAGTCACCGTTACCGAAACCGCCTTCGACGTCTGCATCCACGACGCGCGCCCTGACGCCGTGCAGACCGTTGCGGGCATGAACAGCGCGCAGCAGGACCAGCTCGCGCACGAAGCCTGGACGATCGGCTACCGCGCCGTCACCAACGCGCATCGTCTGGCCGAGGAGGGACGCCTTGGTGACATCGGCAAGAGCTTGCTCGACGACATCGACGTGCAGCTACGCGGCCACGCCGAGCGCCAGTCCGAGCGCATGCAGAGCGCGCTCTCGAGCTACTTCGACCCCGAAAGCGGCCACGTCGGCGAACGCCTGCGCCTACTGGTCGGCGACGGCGGCACCTTACCGGCGCTGCTGGATCGCCACCTCGGTCCCCAAAACAGCATTCTGGTCGAGACCCTCGTGAAGCACGTGGGCGAGCAAAGCCCTCTGTTCAAGAAGCTCAGCCCGACGGACAGCGAGGGCCTGCTGCAGCTCATGGGAGAGCGCCTGCGCAAGGCGATGGAGGAGCAAAACCAGGCCTTTCACAAGGCACTGGACCCCAAGGCCGAGGGCGGCGCCATCGCCGCGTTCATCGTGAGCCTGCGCGATGAGCTCAAGCGCGCGGAGGACGACCAGGCCGAGCAACTGAAGCTGGCCCTGGCCGCCTTGGACACCTCCAAGGAGGATTCGCTGCTCAACCAGCTCCGTCGCGAGACGCAGCAAGCGCGCGAGCAGCTGCTGAAGGCCATCAACCCGGCTGCCGAAGGCTCACCCCTGGCGGTGATCCACACGTCGCTGCTCGATCGCCTCGAACGCCATGCGAAGTCCCAGCAGGAACAACTCGACGAAGCTCGCAAGCTCACGACCGACTTCCAGCGCGACGTGCGCGAGGCCGTGCAGCGCATCGAGCTGCGTCGCGGCGAAGAACTGCGCAGCAGTCGCGGCGGCCGCCTGTTCGAGGATGCCGTGCTCGACTTCGTCCAGCAGGCCGTCGGCAGCAACGGCTACATCGTGGAGAGCACTGGCGCGTCCGTCGGCAACCTGGCCAACTGCAAGGTCGGCGACGGGGTGATCCGCTTCCCAGAAGAGCATCTTTTCCGCGACGCCCGCGTGGTAGTCGAGGCGAAGCACGACAAGAGCTACACGGTCAGCGCGGCGCTCGACGAGATCCGCAAGGCCCGCACCAACCGCGATGCCTGCGCGGGCATCTTCGTGATGGCCAAGAGCCACGCTGCGCCCGGCTTCCCCGCGTTCAGTCGCTACGGGCAGGACGTACTGGTGGTCTGGGATCAGGAGGCGACCGACACCGACCCGTACCTCAACGGCGCGCTGATGGTGGGACTCGCCCTCGCCATCCGCCAGCGCAAGACGGCCAGCGAGGGCGACCTACAAGCGCTGCAAAAGATCGAACAGCGCATCGCGGACGAGCTCGAGCGCTTGGAAACCATTCGCGAGGCTGCAGCAAAGATCCGCAAGCAAGTCGAAACCATCGACGATGAGGCGACGAAGGGCAGCCGCAACCTGCAAAAGCTGGTGGGCGATGCGCAGAAGACGTTGCTGGCGTTGAAGGTCGAGCTGCACGACGAGGAAGAAGAGCGCGGGTCACCCATCGCCCTGACACCCCCCGCCAATGATCCGGACGGTGCACCCGAAACCATGGACGATTTGCTGGCGAGTTTGGGATGAAGACCGCCCACGTTTGGCCCCTCACTACGATCGGTGCTCGACGCCTGGTGCGGTGCTGCCCACCAATGCTCGGTGAGTGACAAAAGTCATAGAGCAGCCCTCCAGCCTGGACCGCCGCCCGCTGGAACTTCCGCTTGAGGTTCCAGGAGCGGGCGGCGACTATGTCACCCTCGCTAGTGTTCTCCTTCCGCTTCGGAACGGGCGACACGCGCGAGGGGCGGCACCATGAACAGACAAAGCAGAACAGTGAGCCCCTGGCTCCAGGGGGAGCAGTAGTCACGTGGCGGGGGCCATCAGCTCACTGGACATGCGCTGGGTCGAGAGCGTTCTGCAGATGGAATCGGGCTACGTCCTCGACTTGACTGACTACAAATTTGCAGAGTTCTTCGAGGACTTCGACGTGGACATCAACGACTCCGAATATTGCGCGGACGGCACCTCGAAGGCGAAACGCCTGCGCCGCTTTTTGCGCAGCGCCGAGCCAGCTTTGGCGGGGCGGACGCTGCAAGGCTTGCTCGACCATCGGCTCGCGTCGATGGGGCCGCCGGCTGAGCAGGACGAGCGGGGTTACCGCGCGCTCGTCGAGCGACTGCTCGGCCCGAGCACCAAGACTGCGACACCAGCCGAAGGCTCCGAGGCGCGCGACTTCAACCTGGCTCGAGCGCTCGACGCCGAGGCGTTCAAAACGCTCGGGCTGGAGCCGCGATACACAGAAGTGTTGCTCCGCCGCATGCAGGAAGCTCAATCCTGCCTGGCGGCCGGTGCGCACCTGGCGACAGTCATCCTGTGCGGCAGCGTGCTGGAAGGGCTGTGCCTTGCCTTCGGCCGCCTGCATGAGGACGAGGCTCGCCGGGGCTTTCAGCGCCGGCTCAATCGGCAGGCGCCGCGGCTGGACGTGTGGACCCTGGGCGAATGGATCGTGGTGCTCGGATACCTCGGGCATCTGTCGCCCAACATCGAGAAGTTCGGGCACGCACTGCGCGACTTCCGGAACTACGTGCACCCGGGCGCGGAGCTGCGAAACGGCTTCGCGCTCAATCATCACACGGCGTTGATCGGTTTCCAGGTCGTTCTGGCGGCCGTGGACGACCTCTCGAAGAGCGGGGCTAAGAAAGAAAAAGGTCATGGCTGATCCGGGGAAGAAGTTGGTGGGGGTCCTGCTGGACCGGTTGTACGCGACGCTCGTGAACGGGCCGCTGATGAGCTGTCGACCGCATTCGAGCCGGCAACGGATCGATTTGTTTCAGCTCAGCAAGCTGCGCGGCCTCGAACCTTCCGGAGTGATGGCAGCACTACTGGGCGAGGCTCGGTCGGCCAAGTTGCTGGGGCCAACGGAATCAGCAGAAAACGGTGGGAACGGGAACGGGGCGAAGTCGAACGGAGACGAGCTGCGGGGGCTGCTGGCCAAGCTTCGAACGATCACGGAAGACGCGCGGACGTACGAGGAGGACACGGGCACCCAGGCGCTTTTCCTTGGCTTCCCGCTGCTCAACTTGCCCCCGGAATCGAGCATCGGGAATGCACGGGCAAAGAAGCGCATCTTGGCGCCACTCGCGTTCATCCCGTTGCGGATCACCATCAAGGCGACGCGACCGGCAGCTGTGATGTTGGAAGCCATCGGCGAAGGGGCCGACCTCGTGGTGCCGAATGCTGCGCTGCTCGCCTGGGTCGAGCGCATGACCGGCAAAGATCTCGGTGAGCTTTTCGCAGACGGTGAGGGGAAGGACCCCTGGCGCGAGATCAACGAGCTCGTGCAGGCGGTGACGCGAGCGCTCGAGCTGCCAACGCCAGCCGCGTTCACTCCGGGTGGTGAGCTGGCGCCTACGCCGCGCTCGGATGCCGAGGATTCAAAGCAGACGAACATCTTGGCTTCAGCCGTCATTGGGCTGTTTCCCGCGGCAAATCAGGGTCTTCTGACCGACCTGGAGGCGCTCCATGATGGCGAGCCGGCTGTCGGTCCCATCGAGAGCTTCTTGAAGGCGGGGACCGATCTGGGCGTGCATCGCGAGGCCGACCCTGGGCATGCGCAGGAGACGACAACGTCGCTCGCCGGCTCGGAGCGCTGCGTGTCGCAGGTCGACCCTTGCCAAGCGCGGGCCGTCCACTTAGCTCGGAAGGTGAAGGGGCTCGTCATTCACGGGCCGCCAGGCACAGGCAAGTCGCAGACGATCACCAACATCATCGGCGACCATCTCGCCAATGGTGAGCGCGTGCTGTTCGTCTGTGACAAGCGCACGGCTCTCGACGTGGTCGCCTACCGGCTGAATCACATCGGCCTCGGCTCACTCTGCGCCGTTGTGCACGACGCGCGACGCGACCAGCGCGACCTGTACCGCGGCGTCCGGGAGCAGCTCGACACGCTAGCGGAGACGCCAGGCCGCCACGCTTCGGTTGCGGAGCTCGGCCAGATCGATGCGGAAATCTCACGCATCCATGCCGAATTGACCCAGTTCGAGCAGGCTCTCTCCGAGCGACCGGGCGGCGTCGAGCCATCGTTTCATGAGCTGGTTGGCGCTGGCTTCGCCCTGCGTTCACCGCTCGAGCTGGCCACTGGCCCTGAGTTGCCGGGCGTCCCGCTCAACCAGCTGCTACCGCTCGAGAGCGCGGTCAAGGAGGCAATGGAGCGTGGTGCCGCCGAGTCGTACCCGCACAATCCCTGGAAGGACGCACTGCAGGGCGACCTGGCGGGCTTTCTTTCTCGGCCGTTTCCGGAATGGGAAGGGCGTCTGAAGCGCGTCCTCGACGCCGCACGCGGCGTTGACACAACTCGGTCGGAAGCTGCGGTGCCATTCGCCGAACAAGGTGACGCAGCGGCTGAAGGCGCCGCGCGCGCCGAGCTCGGGGGGCGGGCGGAGGCTGCCTTGAAGCTGACGACGCCCGCCCGGTTGGCGCAGTGGCTCAACACGGATCGAGCGGCCATCGGCGGTGCGGCCGCTGAGGTTGAGGCCGTAAGCCCGCAAGTCGAGCTGATTTCCGCGCCCGCGGACCGGGAGCTGGCGCTGGCCACGGCGCAGGGCCTCGCTATCACCGAGCTCACGCCGTGGATTGGCAAGCTCAGCTCGTACCTGCAGATCGCCCGCCGTTGGTACGCGTTCTTTTTGTTTGGGCGGCGACGTGCAGCGCGTGAGGTCATCGAGCGCTTCGGCTTGTCGCTGGGCGAGGAGACAGCGACCCGCGTTTCCAAATTTCTGAGTCGGCTCCGCGCGCGCCGCCTGCTGGAGGGAGTGACGGCGCAGCTGCTGGGCACCAGCACCGAGGCCTCTAGCGACTCCGCGTTGACCAACACCGTGGCGGAGCACGCGGCCATCTTTCGCGTCGTGCGCACACTCGACGAATCGCCAGCACTGCGCGAGTCGGCCTCCCGTCTCCGCGCCATCCTTGCCGACACCGACAAGCAAAGCGGAGCCGCGCAGGCTTTGGCGGGTGATCTCGCTCGCGGCCAAGCCATCGCGGCACTCGAGCAAGCCCTGCGCGACGCAGGGTTGCTAGCCGAGCCCGCTCAGCGGGCCTTGGTCGCCGCTGCTCGACGCGGGGAGCCGACCGCGCCTGTCGCGCAAGCCTGGGTGGGTACGCTCGCGAGCGTGGAGGGGCTGCTGCGCATCAACGCATTGCTGGAAGGTACAGGGCCGGTCGTGGCTACGCTGGTCCGGGAGCTGCTCGAGCAGGGGGCCGCGCCAGAAAACGCTTGGACCGTCGTCCGTGCGGCAGCCATCAAGGCTGAGATCGGGCGTCGGCTTCAGACCAACCGCGCGCTGCTCGCGACGGATGGTGACCGCGTGCAGTCTGCTCACCAGCGCTATCGGGATCTCAACGGTCGCCGTCGAGAGCTCGTGCGCGACTTGGCACACCACGTCTGGGTGTCGCGCCAGCGCGAGCGACTGCTCGCGTCCACGGGCTCACGCTTGAATACTGCCGGTGCAGAGATTCGACGGCGCCTGGTTACGCGCGGCGAACGAGCGATGCGGGTGCGGCAGATGATTGGGGCGGGCGCCAGCATCGAGGGCGGCGACCCGTTGTTCGATCTCCGGCCAGTCTGGATGGCCAGCCCTGATGTCGTTGCCCAACTCTTTCCGCGCGAGGCCGTATTCGACGTGGTGATCTTCGACGAGGCGTCGCAGTGCCGGCTCGAGGAAGGCCTACCAGTGCTGCTGCGCGCCAAGCGCGTCGTGATCGCCGGCGACCCGCAACAGCTGCCGCCCACCCGCTTCTTCGAGTCGGCCGTTGCTCAGAGCCAAGAACAGGAGAGCGAGACCGAGCAGGAGCTGTTCGAGACGCAGCAGGCGGAGGTTGAGGACTTGCTCGGCGCCGCGCTCAACCTCTCCGTCGAGCAAGCGTACTTGGACGTGCACTACCGCTCCTCCAACTCCGACCTGATCCACTTCTCGAACCAGAACTTCTACGAATCACGCCTGCAAGCCATCCCGGCGCACCCGTCCGCCAAGGCTGCGCTGCCACCGCTGCGCCTCATTCCGGTGGGCGGCGTCTACGATAAGCGGGCCAATCCGCGCGAAGCGCTCGAAGTCGTCAAAGTCGTGAAGCACTTGCTTGCCGACGAGCAACCCCCGTCCATCGGCATCGCCTGCTTCAACCTAGCCCAGCGCGACGAGATCGTGGAGGCACTCGACCGAGCAGGCGCAGAAGATCCGACTTTTGGAGCTCGCCTGGCCGAGGCGCGGGTACGCAAAGGCGCCGCCTCATTCGAGGGTCTCTTCGTGCGCAACCTCGAGAACGTCCAAGGCGACGAGCGCGACCACATGATCATCAGCACGACCTACGGCCCGGACCCGAATGGCCGCTTTTACCGTCGCTTTGGCCCGCTTGGGCAGGCGGGGGGTGGCCGCCGTCTCAACGTGCTGGTCACGCGCGCGCGGCAGATGGTGCACCTCGTCACCTCCATCCCTCGCGCCGTGTACGGGTCCGCGGCACCACTGCCAGCGGGGACCAACCCGAACGGCGCCTGGCTCTTGTTCGACTACCTCCGCTACGCCGAGAACTTGGAGCACGTCTACGCCGAGGCGCAGAAGCGGGCGCACGACAGCAAGGGGCTCCAAGAGGCCGTCTGCCGGGTGCTCGACACCAAGTACCCGTCCGAGCTCGCCGCCGCCCTTGGCGAGCACCTTCGCGACGGGCACGGCGTCTCGTCATGGGTGCATTGGGGGAATGACGGCTTCGCCGTGGACACCGCCCTGGTGCATCCGGAACGGCCCGACGACGTCACCATCGGCCTCCTGTGCGATGGCTCTCGCTTCGCCAAAGCCGCCGACCGTGTGCAGTGGGACATCTTCCGCGCCGAGGTGCTCGAGAGCCAGAAATGGCGCCTGCTGCGCCTCTGGAGCCCGCAGCTCTTCCGCAACCCAGCCGCCGTCATGGCGCGGGTCAAGAAGGCGGTCGACGAATGGCTGGCCGAGGAAGCGGCAAAGAAGGGCGCGGCGGTAAAGGAACGGCAGATGGATGCTCGGTTGTTGAACTAGCGAACGGTCGCCCAATGAATGCCATCCCCAATCGTGGTGATTCGCGGTAGGCGGCCATCTTCGGTCAAAGCAGCCGTTGAGATGCTCCATGAAGCGCTTCGGGTCCGGTGGCCCAGCGCAGCTCAAGTAGAGCTCACCATCAGGTCCGGCGGCTTTCTGGAGGGCGATTTCCCCGGTGGCTGGAGTGGTGGTCTTGGCTGGAACTCTCAGCCACGCGACCTGCCTGGCCTAATTCGCGCGGCCAGGCCCGTGGTTGAATCCGCGCTGACGCGCAGGTTGCTGAGCGCTGCAGCAGCACGCACGCGCATTCTTGCGCTGGGCGGCGACTTGTACAGCGACGCAGGGCATGCCGAGCTGGTCGCCGTCGTCAACTGCCGTTCCGGGAGGATCGTCGGATGGACGGGCAAGTCGTACCCCACTGCGGGACAGGCTTCCGACCTCGTGCATGTCACGGACCTGCGCTCGCATCTCTTCGAGCTGGCAGGCGAGCGCGTTCTCATCCTGGGTTGCCACGACCTCAACATGTTCAGCGCGCGGGCCATCGCAAACCAAAGCCCTGACGGTGCGCGCCGGCACCGCTGCGACCTCATGGCCGGCCTCGTTCGCGGCATCGAGCCCACCGTGGTCTCGATGCCTACCTTGACGCCGCGAGCGACGTCCTCGTTCGCGACGGCGAGGTGGGCGAGGCCGGGGGCCGCGTGTGCTGCTGGTGGCCCTCCGTGCCGTGCCTGCACTGTCGCGGAGAGTTGGATCGCGATGAGGTGCGCGCCAGCCTGCGCTCGTCACATGAGGCAAAGCTGGCAAGAAGGTTGGGCTACGCAGCTGGAGCCGGGCTGCCTCGCCCTCCATCGTGCACGCCAACGGCCACATCGCGGCTTCTGTGGTGGGCGAGCTCCACGCCCTGGTCACCTTCCTCCGAAGGAAGTTCCCGGTTCACCCCCACGTCCGTGGGGACGACCCACCCAATCACCCGGGTGAACCGAAACCCTCGAATCCCTCCGCCTCCGCGAGACAGTCGTCCCCACGCACGTGGGGTGAACCGTAGATGACCGGCAACGATGACGCCGATCAGTGTGTCTGAGCTGGTGCGTTGGCCCAAGGCGCGCCTCCCACCGAGTTGAAGGGGGCATGCTGAGGCAGATGGTGCGCGAAGCCCTGCCCGCGGCTAAGACGCGGCAACGCACTGCTCCCTCATGATCGATTGGCTCTGGTGCCACTCGAGGGCCTCCGGGGCGTCGACGAACTGGAGGACGTTTCCCTGGAGCTCCATCAGGGCGGCCTTCACCTCGATCGGGGTCACGAAGAAGAATTCGCGATGTGCGTTGACGAAATTCACTCGGCGCTTCGCAAAGCGTTGATGGAGGGTCGTTTCTACGCCCACAGCGTCGGCACTGAAGAAGAGCGCGTGCACGTCGAAGCGAAACGGCACGGAGGCGTCGCCGAGCTCTCGAACGCGATCCATGGGATCGAGCCGCCGCGTCATGCCGATCTTCACCACGCTGTCGCCAAACGCGCCAATGTTGGAAATCACGTACACGTAACCGGCTCGAATATTGGCGGCTCGTTGGACGACACCTTCGATGGCACTTTGAATCTCGGCCAACTTCTCTTCTGCCTTGCCTACGGCGGCTTGATCGCCGTTCATTCGCAGGGCGTTGACGGCGGCTTCGTAGTGAGCCTTTTCCTTCTCAAGGCGAGCCTGCTCACGCTCGTACTCGCGTCGCGCGGCTTCCTCCTCCTTGAGCCGGGCCCGAGCCTCGCGTTCCCGGTCCTTCTTTTCGGCTAGTTTCGCCTGCAAATCGGCCGTCAGCTCAAGCTCCTGGACTCTGAGCCCATGGTACCCGTTGGTGATCTCGATCTTCATGCTCACGCCGAGCTTGGCGATGGACGCTCTCGTCTTCTCGAGCCGAGCCACCGCCGAAGGCAGCGAATAGGGCCGGAGATTCTGAACGATATTGTCGGCCTCCATGTTGTACGCGCGCAGCATCAGCTTCGAAAAATCAGTCACCATCTTGGCACCCTCCTTCTCAGACCCATTGATCGCCCACTTCTTGGTCCCGGTGACGGCTTGGTTCGTCTTGACGGACTCCTTCATCGCGCGCTGAAGCGTCTCAAGCGCGGCTTCGTATTCAACAACCGAGGCGAGCGGGTGGCGGTACTCGTAAATGCCAACCTCTTGCAGGAGCATGATGTCACGAGTCTCGACAATCTGGGTTTCGAGCGCGGCCAGCTCACTGCGAAGAACCGCAACCTGGTCGCGCGCTCGATCCACCTCGGACGCCGGTTGGGCTGCCTCTGGCGCGACTGCGACACCGGAGGGCTGGGTGGCGTGCGTCCAAGCTGCGCCATCCCACCAGCGCTGGCTGCCAGGCGCGCTCGGATCAGCGTACCAACCGGGTGGCACCTGGGGGGTCATGTGCTCACCCAGTTCTCCTGCAGGGTCATGGGCTCCACGTATTCGAAGCCGCTCGTCTTCTTGAACTTCATTCGGTGCTGGAAGTTCTTCATCGAGTCCGACGCGTCCACCTGAGCCAGGTTTAGTCGCAATAGCGCTGTCCTCGCGAAATGCGCGGCCAGCGATGTAAAGAACTCGGGGTGACCGGTGGCGGTATTCGTTTGAACGGAGCCAACGTTCACGACAACGCGCTCGATCGGCAGCACCGCAAGCGCCTCACCGGCTGCCCGCAATGCCGTAGAACAGACAAAGTCCTGATGCAGAGCCCAAAAGCGTCCCCCAGCCATCGCTTTGGTACTTACCTTCCCAGCGGCAGTCAGCTTCAGCTCTTCTGTTGGCACAGGGCTGGTCGAATTGGTCCGACAAGTGAGGACGATCGCGGTCGGCTCCGCCTCCGTTATGGTGACTTGAGTCTCAAACGACGACAGCTCATCGAACGCGCCCGCGTGCTGCAGCGCCTCGGGGTACGCGGCCGTTTCCCGATTGAGCAGTCTTGCTGCGAGCCTGCGACGATATTCCCACAAGGCATAGGCTGCTTGGTGCGCCTGCGTCGCTTGTGCAAATTCTGCCCGGTCCGCATTTTGCGCCTGCGCGAGCGCAACTTCCAACTCGCTCGTGTGGCGCTTGGCGCCACCAAACAACCGCTCAAAGAAGCCCGGGGCATAAGCCTCGAGCTCGTGCCTAGCGTGTGCTTCGTGCCGAGATCCTGGTTGCGGAGCGGCCGGCGGCCCTGCGCTCGCGACTGTCTCCCAGCTCCAGACGTCACCGCGATCCTTGTGGAGCGAAACTACTAGGTCCAGGTAGTTCTCGAACTCTTGAACCTCGTACGCCGCTTGTGCCTGCGCCGACTGCTTCGCGAGCTCCCGATACTGCTTTTGCAGGTCGCGATGTCGCCGAACCGCATCCCGCTCCGCAGCGCGCCGCTGGCGCTTCGCGCTCGCCTCCATCTGCCTGACCATCTGCTTCCAAGTCACGATCGGTGACGATATCAACCCGCCAGGTGACGCGTCCAGGGCACCCAAGCGGACCGCAATAGGCATTTTATCAGCCCTTCGCGGGTATTGCTCAAGCCGTACACTTCCATGATCCCAAGTGTCGGGCAGACGCGGCCAGCGACCGGAGCACGTCGAGTCGAAAGGAAGCAGGCCCGCATTATTGGTAGTCCGAGAGCTGTCACGTCCGCCGCTGAAGCATCAACTCAGCCTCCATTCGCAACTTGCCAGAACCGCGCAGCCCCGGATCACCGGTTTTGAAAACCGGCGTACTCGCAAACGGTGGGTTCGCATCCCTCCTCCCCCGCCGAGATCTTAGAGAATCCGACGAAGCGCCGGCTCCATAGCCGGCCTTCGCGACCAAACTCGCGACTAAAACTTGGGGGTTCAACAGTGGGTTCGATTTTGATCCGCAGCGGCGTGCTCGGCTCGATCTCGTAGCTCACGGCGTCGTGCTGCTCGTCGTGTCCTGATCTACTTCGAGACGCTTAGATCGACCTAAGCCTCGCCCAGCTCTCCAAGGCTCAGAAACTGGTCGAAAATAACTCGATCCGGGCCCCTTCGGGCTCGGGATCTCGAGGAAGCTGGCATCCCGCGAGCCTACCTGCGCCGAATGACCGAGCGTGGGCTGCTCGAGCACGTCGATCGCGGCGTTTACCGGCTGAGCGAGACGCCCGTGACCGAGCTGCACTCCGTGGCGCAGGTGGCCGCGCGCGTGCCCCACGCCAGCCTGCTCAGCGCACTGCAGCTGCACGGCCTCACGACGGAAGCGCCGCACGCGGTCTGGATTCTGATCGACCGTAGGGCGTGGCGGCCAACGCTGAGGAGTCCCGAGCTCGAGATCGTGCGAGCCAGAGAATGCCCTTACCCACGGTGTCGAAACGCGCACCATCGAAGGCGTGAGCGTCAGGCTCACCACGCCGGCCAAGACCGTCGGGAGATCTGCAGCCAGCAAAAAGGGACCTTGATCGAAGCGAACGGAATGCAGCTCGCCCATCCTTTCGAAACGCCCCCCACCCCCGCCAGGCGAGCATCAGCCGGCGAAGCCGAGGGTGTGCACGAGCCAGCCGATGGCGGCGCCGCCGAGGACGAGCCAGGTGGCGTTCACTTTGAAGCGCACCAGCAAGCTTGCGGCGACGATGGCCTCGAGCAAGGTGGGCCAATCGATCAGCGCGGCACGTGCGAGCTGGAGGGCCACGACGGCCATGAGCGCGAGCGAAGCCACGTTGACGCCGTCGAGGAAGGCTCCGGCCAAGGGCGACGCGCGCAAACGCGGGATTAGCGGGCCGCTCAACGCCACGAAGATGAAGGCGGGCAAGAAGATGCCAGCGGTCGCCACCAGAGCTCCAGAAGGCCCTGCCAGCAGGTAACCAATGAACGTCGCGGTCGTGAACACGGGGCCTGGCGTCACCTGACCCACCGCCACCGCGTCGATGAGCTGCGCCTCGCTCAACCAGCCGAGCCGCTGCACCAAATCGGCGCGCAAGAACGCGAGCAGCACATAGCCGCTGCCGAAGAGCAGCGACCCAATCTTGAAGAAGACTCCGAACAGACCCGGCAGCGTCACCGCGCTCGAGCCTCCGGCCGCCGCCAACAACACGGGCATGGGCGCGGCAACGCACCGCGGCTCGTTCGTAGGCCGCGCCGACCCAGCGAGCCGCGCGAGCGCTGCCGAGACCGCGCCGGCCCCAAAGATGAGCGCGATCTCGTTCACACCGAGCGCCGACAGCCCGGCGCCGACGCCCCCGAGCAGCCTCAGTTTCGTGGAGCGAGCGGCCTTGGGCACCAGCCCCCAGATCGCCTGCACCACGACGCCGACGATGGCCGGTTTGATGCCGTACAGCAGCCAAGCCGCCGCAGGGACCGAGCCGAAGCGCACGTACACCCAACCGAGCGCCGCCGTCATCAGCATGGCCGGCACGATGAACGCCGTGCCCGCGATGAGCAGCCCCGCCAGGCCCCGCCGCTCCCAACCGATATGAATCGCGAGCTCGGTCGAGTTCGGACCGGGGATGAGATTGGTGGCGCCGAGCAGGTCCAAGAAGCGCTCTTCGGAAAGCCACTGGCGGCGGCGCACCACCTCGTCTTGCATCATCGCGATGTGCGCCGCCGGACCGCCGAACGCGGTCGCGCCAAGCCGACAAAACAGCAGCCCCAGCTCGCGCAGGCTGGTCTCGGTGCGGCTCATGGCGCCGCGACGCCCAGCGCTGCACGACCGATGAGGCGAGGCGTGCCTCGCTGACGGCGCTCGAAAGGCTTCATCAGCGGTCTCGTCGTTGCTCGACTCGAGCGCTTTGCCACCACTGGCGTGTTGCCACCTTCGAGCGCGTTGCAGGGCTCAGCGCGATCCGCATGCAACCTGCGTAATCCCGAATCGCGCTCGCGAAAAGCCCCCCAAGGCCCGCCCGCGCGGCGTCTGCCGGCACACCGTGTGCGCGGTGAGCGACGCCTAGGCCGCGTGAGCCGCGCCGTTGTCACGCCGCAAGAAAATCTTACGTTCGAAGCTGTCCAAGTTCTTGTGCGCTACGACTTGGAAGCACTCCGAATTGCCTTGAGCGCCGATGCGCCACGACCAAGCCAGGAAGAAATTCCACAGCCGGTACCAACGCTCGCCGTAGCTCTTTCGCACGGCCTCGGCGTTGCGGATCCAGTTCTCGTGCCAGCGGCGAATGGTGAGCGAATAGTGGATGCTGATGTTCTCGACGGAGTAAATGCCGAAGCCGGCCTTCTCCATGGCCTTGAGCATCGTGCTCAGCGGGGGCGAGGCGTCCGCGCCTGGAAAGACGTACTTGTTCATGAACAAGCCCCAAACCATGTCTTCGGGGCGCATGCCCACCGGCGGCACGCCCAGCCCGCCGCCGCGCCGTAGGCCGGCAAACTGCAAGAGGAACAGCCCGTCGTCCTTCAGCCGGCTCGAGATGAGCTGAAAGAAGCTGTCCAGGTGCTTCAAACCCACGTGCTCGACCATCTCCAGGCTGACGATACGATCGTAGGTTTTCTCGGGAATTTCGCGGTAATCGCGGCATTCGATGCGCGCCCGCTGAGCCAGGCCCGCGCGCTCGATGCGAGCGTTGCCGAAGGTGGTCTGGTTTTGGCTCAAGGTCACGCCGGTGCTGCGCGCTCCGTATTGTTTGGCGGCGTGGAGCGCGAGCGTGCCCCAACCGCAGCCCACGTCCAAGAGCTCTGCGTCGCGCTGCAAGCCGAGCTTCTGGCAAACCAAGTCCAGCTTGTTGTCTTGCGCCTGCTCTAGAGACTGGCCTTCGTCGCGGAAGATGCCGCTCGTGTACACCATGCGTTCGCCCAAGAACGCAGCAAAGAAGTCGTCACCCCGGTCGTAGTGCTCGCGCACCAGACGCCGGTCCTGCGCCAGCGAGTGCAAGCTCCACTCGGGCACCATGCGCGTGACGAATTGCTTCACGTGCTCCAGGGTCAGCGTGTAGTCGACCAGCTCCGCGCGGGCGTCGAAGAAGCCGTCCAGGTCCACGATATCCAGCGCTTCATCGAGGTACGCTTCGCACAGCGTGCTCATGGCGGGGCGCGTCGCCGCTAGCCGCTCGGCCAGCCGCGAGTCCTTGAAAACTACGAAATCAGACAGATTTTTCACGAGCGGGCTCCTACTTTGCCGACGCCAGAAGGTGCCTCGGGGGCACGCGCGTCGGTCGAATCTTGGCGAACCAGGTAGCAAAGCACCAGGTCGACGACCTCTTGAATCAACGCCCGTTCGTCGAGCCCCGGCGGCCGCTCGAGCAAGCACGCGAGCATCGTCGCTCGCACCGCCTGCACGACCACGAACGCGGCCGCGTCCAGGTTCTTGGGTCGCATCGGCGCGCTGCTGGCCTGCAGAAAATGCCGCACGACCTCGATGACGCGCAGATCGAAGGCATGAACGCGATCGGCCTGCGCGACTCGCAGCCCTTCGATCGTGAGCACGCGGTGTAGCCCCGGGCATGCGCGGTACAGCTGGGCCAAGCCGCGAACGACGGCCGTGACCGTTTGCTCCGGCGTCTGCGTCAAGTTGCCGTCGGCCAGCAACTCTTGGACGAGCGTGAGCGCGCGCGCAAACTCGCGATCTTGTAGAGCGTTCAAGATCGCGTCGCGATGCGAAAAATACTGGTAGATCGAGCCGACGCTGACGCCCGCCACCTCGGCAATGTGGGCCATCGTGGCCGCCTCCAGGCCTTCGCGGTCGAGTATTTGAACGGTGGCCTCCAAGATGGCGCCCACCGTCGCCTGCGCGCGCGCCTGGCGAGGCTCCTTGCGCACGTTGCTCTTCGAACGGCCCGCCTTCATCGCCGACGATTATCGTGCGCCGCGCGCTCCGGGTCCATTCGCATTCGGGTCAGCTTTTGGCGCGCGGGGCAGAGCGCCAGAACACCGCTGATTCGCGCCCCGTCGGGCGCTACTTCAGCAGAGCAAGCCAGCGCAGCGCGCGGCGCGTTCACATTTCGAGCCGCCGTTCAGCGCTGGCTCGTGCCCGAGCTGCCCAGCACGGAACCTGACGCCAACGCGAATGGCGGCGCGTGATGGCGCGCGCAAGCTGCTAGCGCTTCGCACGGTGCGGAGCGCTGCTGAGGATCAAACCGATGAAGCTTCGATTCAGCGCGGATTGGCGCACACTAGTCTGGGCATTCGTACTCTTCCCGCTCGCACCAGCCCTCGTGCTGTGGAGGCCGAGCCTGCTCCCTTGGGTCGCGCCGCTTTTGCTGTACTGCTCGTACCTGGCCGGCGTGTTGTCCCACAATCACAACCATTGTGCGGTGTTCACCGGCCGCCGCGCCAACTTGCTGTACGGAGCGTACCTCTCCTTTTTCTACGGCTTCCCCAGCTTCGCGTGGGTGCCGACTCACAACCAAAACCATCACCGCTTCCTGAACGGCGAGGGCGACGCCACGAGCACCTCACGCCACTCCGAGCACGATAACCTGCGCGCCGCGCTCACCTACCCGCTCGCGTCGGCCGGCTTCCAACGGCCGCTAGTGCTTTCGTACGCGCGCGCGGCGCTCCGCGCTCACCCGGCCCGCCGGCAGCGAATCGTGCTGGAGACGGCCACACTGGTCGTCGGTCACGCCGCCGCGCTCGGGCTGTTCGTCATGCGTCACGGCTGGGCCGTAGGCGTGGGCGGCTACGTGCTGGCGCTTGGGCTGCCCGCGCTACTGGGCACCTATTGGATGATGCTCACCAACTATTTGCAGCACGTTGGCTGCGAGCCAGGCTCCGCCCACGACCACTCGCGCAACTTCGTGAGCCCGTTTTGGAACTGGTTCGTGTTCGACAACGGTTTGCACACCGTGCACCACGAGCACCCCGGCGTGCACTGGAGCCGCTACCGCGCGCTGCACGAGCAGCGCACGGCGCAGATCTCGCCCCACCTCAACCATGGGTCCATCTTCGGCTACGTGGCGCGCCGCTACTTACGAAGCCGAGGTCGCGGCCCAGCCCACGCCTGATCGCGCGCCGCGATGGGCGGGTGTGCATTCGGGAAGCGAGCAGCGGCGCTGACGCGCGTCAGTTGGTGCGCTGGCGCACGGCCCGCTGCACGATGCGTTCGGCGCGCTGCAGGTCGCTGCGGCGGAAGGCGTGGCCAGGGCGCGAAAGCTCGAGCATGGCCGTCAGCTCTCGGCCGATGAACACCGGAATCATCGCGACCGCGCCGGAGCCACCCTTGCTGCTGGCAAAGCGCATGGCCAACGCGTCTTCGGTGGGGCCGTAAGGCGGGCCAAATACGGGCCGTCCTTGGCGAGCCGATTGCAAGATGAGATCGCTCTCGGGCAACGCGTAGCCCAGGCGTTCGTTCGACATGGGTCCGAGCACGGAACGAGTGACGAGCGAGCGACCACAGCGGCCGCGGTAATGGAACATCGCGCTCTCGGCGCCGGTGGTGACCAAAGACAGCCACGTCACCGTGTGCGCCAGCTCCATTTCGTCTTTGACGCGCTCGACGGGGCGACCCCACTCGGCGAGCTGCTCGGGCGACGGCCCTTTGGCGCCCACCTTGCTGTTGAGCGCCGAGATCTCGCGGACCGAATTGAGCGTGCGCCAATCACCCCGGTAGGTTCGGACGTGGCAATAGTCCGGAACGCGGCCAAACTCGACGCCGCGCATCAATAAGCCGGTCACCACTGGACCGACGGTGAGCTCGCCGTTCGTTACGTACCAGAGCGGCGGGGGTTCGAGCCTGAAGACACTCTTGGGGATTTCTTGAAGCTGCATGGGGTTTGGCCTGTAGCTCCCCGAAGTCTCGCTCACAGGCACGGTGTAGGGCCAACAAACGCGCGAGCGCCGCGGCCGGCCATTTATGCAAGTGACGAGCGCCGTCGACGGGTTAGCGCAGTCTGCTCATCGACCTCGTCGGCGACGAGGCATCAGCCGTGCTTGGAGCGGCGAATATTCTCGGCCACGGTGCGGCTCAGGTCCGCTACCCGATAGGGCTTTTGCACGAACCCCGCCGCGCCGCGCGTCAACATGCTGCTGACGTCCTGCTCGGCGCCGTAGCCCGACCAGATCAAGACCGGCAGGTCCTGCTCTAGCTCGCGCAGCTTGTCGAACGTAGCTTCGCCGCTGAGGCCCGGCATGCGCAAATCCAAGATGACGAGCTGAAAGCGCCCCGGGTGCGCGGCCACCTGCTCGATCGCACTTTTACCGTCTTGGGCGGGGGTTACCTGATAACCGAACGACTGCAAGGTGGCGACGGCCGTCATGCTCACCATGACGTCGTCTTCCACGAGCAAAACCTCGCCCTCGCCCCGAACCACCTTGGTGCTGGGCGCTAACGAAACGACGCCGTCCGGCTCGACGCACGGCAAATACACGCGAAAAGCCGTGCCCGTCTCGAGGTGGCTGTTCACTTCGATGGAGCCGTTGTGGGCCTTGATGGTGCCAGCCACGGCCGCCAAACCGAGCCCGGTACCCTTGCCCACCGGCTTGGTGGTGAAGAACGGATCGAAGATGTTCGGCAGCTGCTCTTTGGGAATGCCCCGCCCGGTGTCAATCACCTCCAAGACCACGCACGCGCCGGCCGGCAAACCACGCGAGCTGCCGCGCGTAAATTCCATCGACGCCGTCGCCACCGTCAACCGGCCGCCGCTCGGCATGGCGTCACGCGCGTTGACCAGCAAATTCAAGACCGCGCTTTGAAGCAGCGCCGCATCACCCGTCACCGTCGATTGACGCGCGTTGAGCTCGGTCACGATCTCGATGTTCGGATCCATCGAGCGCCGCGCCAACGTTACGGCTTGCCCGACCACGTCGTGCAGATCCAGCGGGCTTTGCCGCATGCGGGCCTTGCGAGAGTACGCCAGCAGCTGCCGGGTGAGCTCGGCCAGGCGCTGCGAAGCCAGCAAAATGCCGTCCGAAAGCTCGCGCGCGCCGCCTTGCTCGGGCAAATCCAGCTTGAGCAACTCCGCCGAGCCCATGATGGCGGTCAAGTTGTTGTTGAAGTCGTGCGCCACGCCCGCGGCGAGCCGGCCAACCATCTCCAGCTGCTTGCTCTCGATCGCTTGCAGCTCGGCTTCGGCGCGCGCCCGCTCCGCTTGCTCGCGACGCAATGTTTCGCGTCGCGCCACGCGCAACGCATTCTCCATCCGCGCTACCAGCGCCACCATCATGCCGCCAAACAGCGAGATGGCGAAGAACGTCACTCCGAGCGAACGCAGCCACGTCCGTAGCGCGGTCATGTCGACATCGCGCGGGGTGGGCGCGGCTAGCCGTTGCGTGACCATGGCCCACGCAATGCTCACCAGCAGCACGCCCGCCGCGATCGTGAGCGAGACCATCACGCGCCGGCCCAGAAGCAAGCCAGCCAACATCAGCGTCACGGTCAGGCACACGCCCGGGCCCGAAAGCACGCCCACCGTCGCGTAGCCGGCGATGGCGGTCACCATGGCCGGCACGATGACCAGCCACGCACGGGTGGCGCCGCGAGGCCGCCCCGTCAGGGCCGGAACGGCGACGATAATCGCCGCGATTAGCACGGCGACCTCCAAGCGCATCCGGCCCTCGGGACGCGCTACGGTGAACCAGACAACGACGCTGCTGACCGCGAATACGACGAACAATGCGCGTAGGAGCCTGAGCGAGAGAGCGTTGCGCCACGCTAGCGCTTCGTCTCCTCGCTCGGGCTCCGGCCCTGCATCGTGCATCTAGACGCAGAGTAGCCGCGAACCGAAATTGCTCCCAAAAAACGCCCGGCGAGGCGCAGGCGGCAAGCGGTGACTGACCACCGAATTGCGCTCACGCCCCGCGGGCGGCGGCCAACTAGCGAACGGCGGCGCGAGCGGCCCGCGCGGCCGGCGACGTGACCCGACCCACCTGGCGACGCGTGAGCTCCGTGGCGCCCTTGACGTGGCCCGAGCTCTTGCGGGTCGATTTGCGCGACGCTTTACCGCTCGCGGAGCTCTCGAGCACCGGCCCTCCGCGGTTGTCCGACCGCTTGGTGAAATTGTGAGGCGCGGTGCCAACGCCATCGAGGAGCGTGGTGTCGATGTTTTCGTCGCGCGTTGGCTTGCGGAGCTTTTTCGGGCGCGGGGGTCGGCTCTGCCGAAGTAGCTCAGCCATGTACTCTTCTGCCTTCGTCGCCATACGATCCCTCTTTCCTTTCAGGAGCCAGCTTGGCTCCTTATTCGTTGAGACGTGACGTGACTGCATCCGAACGCTGCGAGCGCCCCTCCCAGCGAGGGATGATACACGGCCTACAAGCGGGGGCGTCGAACAATTCCTCGACTCGATCGCATTGCGCAGAGCGCGCCGAGCCGGCGTCATCGAACGGACACCGTGCCGAATTCGCATCGTGCCATCCAGCTCGTGAGGCATGTGTGCCTGCGCCAGCAAAACGGTGCACAGGCGTGTAGGGCTACAGCTCGCCGCGCCGGGTCATTGCGGCGCCATGCTGCAACGAATGCTGCAACGATCGAGTAGGCGGAGGCGCTGGATCATTCCGAGCTGACTATCGGTGCACTGCGCCCGGGCGCGGGCGCCCACTCTCACCCGAAAAAATATCGTCCCGACATGGGAATGAGAAAAACCTCAGCTAGGTTGTTCGCACACCCAAGGAGGCCCAGAAGGGCCACAATGGGCGTTGAGACGATCTCGCACGGCAGCGCGCCCCCGGCGCTGCCGTTCTTTCTGACGGCTGGCACGGTGGGAGCCGCCTCATTGGTTGATTTGCCGACGGAGGTGCCGTGCAACGAGCGCGACGACAGAGAGACGACAGCCATGAGTAGCTCATGGCCCGACGCGCCGAGCGAAGCAGGCGATGAGCTGCGTCGCTTGGCGCGCGACACCTCCGACCACGTGCGCGTGACAGCCGCTGTCGGCTTGGCCCGCGCTATCGAGCGCGCCAGCGCGCCAGCGCGCATCGATTTGGTCTGCACCTGGGCCTTGTCGGAAGACAGAGACGAACGCTTGGCCCTCGCGCGCGCGTTGACCTGGAGCACTCCGGTGTTCGTGGCCGATTTGGTGCTCGAGCAGCTGGCCGCAGACTCCAGCACGGTGGTGCGCGCGGCTGCGTTAGCGGCGGTCGCCAAGCACTTCCACGAAGACTCTTCGACCTACGTGCGCATCGTCAGCAAGTGCTTGGAGGACTCGGACCGCAACGTGCAAAAGCTCGCGCGCGCCTTGTTCAAGCGCGCGCGAGGCTGACGGCCGCTCAGAACTTCATGCTCGGCGGCGCCAAGTCGTACGATTCTTGATAATCGTCGAGCGCGGCCTGCACGACCGCGCGTGCGTGATCGGCGCCGTAGATGCCAGACACGGTGATTTGATTCTCCGTGCCCGGCATGAGCTTGTACGTAGAAAAGTAATGTACCAGCCGATCCACGATCGCGCGGGGTACCTGCGCAATGTCCTGCGTCTCCGTGTAGTAAGGGTCGTTGTCGAGCACGGCCACGATCTTGTCGTCGGCCTCACCCCGATCGATCATGCGAATGCCGCCCACGACGCGCGCATCCAGCAAGATTTCGGAGCGCGTGATGGGGCGCTCGCTGATCACGCAAATGTCGAGCGGGTCGCCGTCCGCGGTCTCCACGCCAACGGCGGAGAGCGCCGCGACGCGCTGCGCGCAGTACGTGCGCGGAATGAAGCCGTACAAGGTCGGCGGCGTCGCCGAGCCGCGCTGGGGGCGATCGACCTTCAAGTAGCCGGTCGACTTGTCGATCTCGTACTTCATCGTGTCGAAGGGCGTGATCTCGATATAGGCGGTCACCACGTGCGGCGCAGCGTGACCGGAGTCGAGGCCATGCCAAGGGTGGGGACGAAAGCGATAGAAAGGAGGAGGGGGCATCGTCATGAAACGGGCGGAGCGTAGCTAGATTTCATGCTGGTACACGTTTCGCGAAAAAGGCCGGGTTTTTCGGCAGTTTTTTTGGCGGCGCCCAAGCCGCGAGCGAAGCCGCGCCGAGCGCCTCGCGGGATCGCGGCCCAGCCGCGGCGCGGGCGTGGCCCTGGCCGAAGGGGTCGAATTGGAAACCCGCTCGACACCTGCGGTTGGAAACGCTCCCGTCGGCACGCGCGCTAGGCTTGTTGCTTGACCGCTCCGAGCGATTGGTTTCTACCCACCCCGTGAGCCAAATTCATTTCGTTGGTGGCGAGAAGGGCGGCGTCGGCAAGAGCGTGGTGGCGCGGCTGCTCGCTCAGTATTGGATCGATCGCGCCTTGCCGTTCGCGGGCGTCGACAGCGACGCCTCGCACGGCGCGCTCTTGCGCCATTACGGAGATTTCAGCCAATTCGTCGATTTGCGAACGAACGACGGCGCCGACCAAATCTTGGATCGCGCGCTCGGCGCCGACCGACGCGTGCTCGTCGACCTGCCCGCCCAGAGCGCGCAGGCGCTCGAGCAATGGCTGAGCGAAGCAAACGTGCTGTCGTTGGCTCGTGAGCTAGGCGCGCCCATCACCTTTTGGCACGTGAGCGACGGCGGCTTCGCCTCGGTGATGCAGCTCGACAAGGCGCTCGACCGCTACACCGATCAGGTCTCGCACGTCGTGGTGCGTAACCAAGCGCGCTCGAAGGACTTCAGCCAGCTGGAAGCCTCGCCGGCCATGGGCAAGCTGCAAGCGCTGGGCGGCTCCGTCATCGACCTGCCGGAGCTGGCGGCCAGCGCCATGTACAAGATCGACAGTAGCGGCCTCAGCTACTGGGCGGGCGCCCACATGGCCGAGGGTGAAAACGCGCTCAAGCCGCTCGAGCGTGAGCGCGTCAAGCTGTGGCTTTTGCGCGCCTACGCCGAGCTCGACAAGCTAGGCCCGCGCATTTGAGGAGCTCACGGATCCCAGGGCAGGCCAATGCGCAGCCCACCGCGCAAGAAGTGGATGGGACCGCGGCCTCCACCCTCGAAATAGTACTCGTAGGCCACCGCTAGCCCCGCCCACGGCAGTACGTTGCGGCGCCGCAGCGCGGTGAACGCAAAGACGCCGCCGACCCGTGCCCCCCAGCTCAGCCGCGTGTTGTCCGCCTCGAACAACGCCACGGGCGCCGCTTCCAGATCGTAGTGCCAGGTCAGCTGCCGCGAGCGGAACACGACCGGCACGGCCGGGAAGTAGTTGATCACGAACTCCGAAGCGTTGCTGTTCGGCCGCAAGAGCGCGCTGCCGCCGAACTCGGGCCCCGCCAAGAGCGAATAACGGCCGTCGAAGCCCCACCCCACCAACAGCCGCCCCGCGCCGCCGGCCCCGAACGTCCAGTGCTGCTGCGTGCGCCGGAATTGCACGTTGCCGCCCGATTCTATGCTGATGGTGATGCGTCCCCGATCCGACTGCCGCCCCAGAAAGCCGGCTTCGGGGCGGATCCAAAAGGGACATTCACTCTGGCGCGCCAACGTGTGCTCGAGGCCGAGCAGCTCACGTTCGGCCGTGAGCGCTTCGGCGGCGGCGCCCGAGAGCCGGCCTGTCTGCGCGAACAACGCCCGGGCATCGCCGAGCGCGACGTGGCGTGCGCGGAGCGCCTCGAGCGCGGCCGCCCGCGCGGCCACGGTGGTGCGGCAGACCGACGGCAACAGGTGCTCCTCTACCGACTGCCAGGCCTCGCGATCGGTGAACCAATCGTCCGCTTCTTCCGCGGCGACGATGCGCGCGACGTCGCTGAGGAGGGAACGCGTTCCTTCCGGGTCGACCGGCTGCGCGACCGCGGCGCTTGGTCGGAGTACCAGCAGCAACGCCAGCGGCCAGCACGTCCGAAGCCAAAACATGGGCGCCTTCTTTGGGGGGAAGAGCGGCCACGTCAAGCCAAGAGGGAGCTATTTTGCCGCAACGAACACGCGAAACGCGCGACCAGTGGCGCGCCGGTTACGAAGCGCCCTGAGCGGCCCCGGATCGAAACCGAATCACGACCTGTAAGGTCGCTCCCAACCCTGCGTTTCCAGACCGTCATGCGCCAAGGATTTCCGGGTTTTGGGTTCGCGCTCTCCGTCTCTGCCGCGCTTGTTGGCGCGGGGTGCGCCGGCGCGGCGCCGGGCATGAAGCTCGTAAACGCCGAGCCGGGCCTGCCGGCAGGCTCCGCGCGCGGAGAAGCCACGGCCGACGCCGCTTCGGCCCCCATGCCCGCACCGCCACCGATGCCAGGAGTGGCGCCGGCAGAGCCGCGTATGCCCAGTATTCCGGAGCCGATGAGAGACCGAGCGGAGCCGCTGCCGCTCGGCGGCGCCGTCGCGCCCAGCCGCGAGATGCTCGACATCGAGGCCCACGTCTCGGTGCAGGTGCCGAAAGTGAAGCGCGCCGTCGAGTCGCTCCGACAGCTGGCCAGGCGCGCGGGCGGCGTGATCACCGAAGAGCGCGTCGACTCGGCGGGCCAGTACGGCTCGGCGCAGCTGACGCTACGCGTGCCTAGCGCCGCCACGCAGAGCGTCTTCGACGCGCTGGAGCAACTGGGCCGCGTGCTCGACCAAAATGTGACCGCCCGCGACATCGGGAAGGACTACTTCGACGCCAATCTGCGCCTCTCCAGCCTGGAGGCCACGCTCCGCCGCTACCAAGAGATCCTGACCCAGGCGACGAAGGTCGAAGAAATCTTGCGCATCGAGCAGGAGCTGGCCCGCCTGCGCGGCGAAATCGAGCAGGTCAAAGGCAACCTGCGTTGGCTGTCCGATCGGGCCGCGCGCGCCACTTTGCACGTAGCTCTGCGCGAAACCGTGCCCGAAATCGTCCATTCGGAGGAGGCCCAAGCCAAGTTCTTCCCGGGTCTACGCCTGCCCGCGCTGTTCGACTTCGGCGAGCGAGCCCACCAAACCTACGCGGGCGGGGGCGTCTCGGTCCGGTTCAGCCGCGCCATCAGCCTGGACTTGGACGTGCTCGAGCGGACGAGCTCGCACGAACGCGGACCCGACGCGCTGCTGGCCAGCGTTGGCGGCGAGCTGTACTCCGAGCTGCTGGGCGGCGGCGAGCGGCGTTACCTGAACCCGTATTTGGGCTGGCGCGCCGGCTACGCCCGCTTCGGCGAGGACAACCAAGCAATCCTGGGCGCCACGCTCGGTCTGGAGCTGTACGCGAATCGCTGGCTGGGGCTCGACCTCGAAGCCCGCAACTACTTGGCTTTCGGCGGCCCGCGTGGCGCACACTACCTGCTGAGCCCGGCCTTCTCGGCGCGCGTTGCCTTCTAGCGCTCGCGCCCTCCACTCTCGAAAGGCCCAGGCCGAGCGCGATTGCGCTTTGCCGCCGAGTTGCTTTTCTACGCAAAGCGCGCCATGAGAAGGAGAGGGCAACGACTTCGGATGGCGGCTTCGCATCTGACTTTATCGGTCGACGAGCGCACGCGCTTGGCGCAGACGCGCATTGGTCAGCTCGTGCTCGAAAAGTGGCGGCTCGATCGCGTGCTCGGCGTTGGCGGCATGGCGGCCGTGTTCGAGGCCACACACCGCAACGGCAGCCGCGTCGCTATCAAGATCTTGCACCCCGATCTGGCCGGCTCCGACGAGATCCGCGAGCGCTTCTTGGCCGAGGGCTACGCCGCCAACCGCGTGGCCCATCCCGGCGTCGTCACGGTTCGCGACGAAGGCACCACCGCCGACGGCGCCGTCTTCTTGGTCATGGACCTGCTGCGCGGGCAAACGCTGGCCGAGCGCCTGGAAGACGGCAGCGCGCCATTCAGCGTCGGCCAAGTGCTGGAGATCGCCTGCCAGCTCTTGGATGTGCTCGTGCACGCGCACGACCGCGGCATCGTGCACCGCGACATCAAGCCCGAAAACGTATTTTTGACGCTCGACGGGCGCGTTCGCTTACTCGACTTCGGCATCGCCCGGATAGAGAGCTCGCGCCGCAGCCACTCCAGTGAGGCCGGTACAACGCTGGGCACGCCCGCGTTCATGCCGCCCGAGCAAGCGCTGGGTGAATGGGGGCAGCTCGACGGCCGCAGCGATCTGTGGTCGCTCGGCGCCACCCTGTACCTGCTTTTGTCGGGCATTCCGGTGCGTGAGCGCGGCAGCCAGACCGAGCAGCTGCTCGCCGCCATGACGCGCCCGGTGCCGTCGCTGGGCGAGGTGAGCGCGCTGCCGGGCGCCGTCGTCGCCGTGGTCGATCGCGCTTTGGCTTTCGATCGCGACGCGCGCTTCCCCGACGCTCGCTCCATGCAGCTGGCGGTCGAAGCCGCACAAAACGAGCTCGGCGCGCCCGATTCGCGCCTCACCCTGCCGCCGCCGTCCCTCGAGCCCATGGCCCTATCGCTGCGCACCCCGCGCCCGGAGGGCCGCCGTAAGCGCCCCAGCATTCCCACGGTGCGGCCCGTTGCGGCCCCGGTGGCGGCCCTGCCGTCGGCCAAACCTGCCCGCAGCGCTCTACCGCTGTACGTCTCGTTCGGGTTCGCGGTGGGCATCAGCATCGTCATCGCCGCTCGCGTGACCATGCGCCCCCAAGCAGGCACCGGCTACGCCGCGCAACCCGCGCAGCTCGAGCAACCCGCACAGCCCGCACAACTCGAGCAGCCCGCGCAACTCGAGCAGCCCGCACAGCCGGAGCAACTCGAGCAACTCGAGCAGCCCGCGCAACTCGAGCGGCTCGAGCGCGAAGAAAGCTCCATTCCGGCTCCTGCGCCTTCGTCGTCCGGCGCCGCCGCCAGCAGCTCGGCCTCGGCCCCCAGGGCCAACGAAGGGCCTCCACGGCTCGGCCGCCCCCCGGCGTCGCCGGCCGCTGCCCGCAACCCCCGCCCGTAACCGGCAACCAGGCGGTAGCCGGGCGTCCCCGCAGATTATCTAATCAATTCAAATGGTTACCCGCCAAGTTGCGTGTGTCACCCATTGCGACTAGCTTTCCGCTCCCTTTCGTTACGTCTGGAGAATCCATGGCCCGCGTCACCGTCGAAGATTGCCTTGAGAAGGAAGAGAACCGTTTCGCCCTCGTGGTGCTGGCCTCCTCCCGCGCGCGCTCGTTGATGAAGGGCAACCCGTCGCTCGTGAACGCGAAGAACAAGCCCCTCGTCATCAGCCTGCGCGAAATCGCGGCCGGCAAGGTGCGCTTCAACCGCCCGACGAACGACGCCGTCCTCGAGTACATCACCGAGCTCGGCCGCGCGAACTACTGAGCCCGGAACGCGCAGCGGTCCGCGCGTGAAGATAAAGTCGTTAGGTCGCGCTGGAGACGCGGGTGCCACCGAGCACTACGCCGACGCTTCGTATTACACGAAGACGTACAAGTCGCGCACGCACGACGTCGAATACTACGCCAAGCTCGCGCGCCGGATGAAAGGTCCGGTGCTCGAGTATGGCATCGGCAACGGCCGCGTCGCGCTAGCCATCGCCAAAGCCGGCGTGCACGTCACCGGTATCGACCTCTCGCAGCCCATGCTCGACAGCCTGGCCGAGCAGCTGAAAACGCTACCCAAACAGCTGCGCGCCCGGGTCGCCTTCCGCCAGGGTGACATGCGCGAGGTCACGCTGGGCGAGCGCTTTCCGCTCGTCATTGCGCCGTTCAACTGCGTGCTGCACCTGTACACCCGGCCCGACATGGAAGCCTTCTTGGCCCGCGTGCGCGAGCACTTGGCGCCGGGCGGCCGCTTCGTGTTCGACTTTTCCGTGCCCCACGGCGAAGATTTGAGTCGCGATCCCGACAAGGCCTTCGGCGCGCCGCGCATCAAGCACCCCACCACCGGCCAACTCACGCGCTACGCCGAGCGCTTCGAGTACGACCGGCTGCGCCAGCTCTTGCTGATCGAGATGGAGTTCTCACCGGAGGGCGACGCCAAGCCGTGGACGGTGCCGCTGACCCACCGGCAGTATTTCCCGCGCGAGATGGAGGCCCTGCTCCACTACAACGGCTTCAGCGACATCTTCTTCACCGCCGATTTCAGCGACGAAGCCGCCGATCAGCACGTCGACTCGCTGGTGGTGAGCTGCACCGTCAAGGCCTGAAGAGCCGCCCGTCTCCGCTTTGGGTCGGCCCGCCGCGTCTTCGCCCAAGAAATTGCGCCGCCCGGCCTTGCGAGGCCCGCCGCTCACGCTTAGCTTCCGTAGTCGGTCATGGCCACAGATCTATACAAGGACCTCGGCGTTTCGAAGAGCGCCAGTGCCGACGAGATCAAGAAGGTCTACAAAAAGCTCGCCGGGCAGCTCCATCCAGATCGGAACCCCGGCGACCAAAAGACCGAAGCGCGCTTCAAGGCCGTCAATCGCGCCTACCAAGTGCTGCACGATCCCGAGAAGCGCCGCCTCTACGACGAGTTCGGAGAAGAGTCGCTGCGCGAGGGCTTCAACTCCGCAGCCGCGCGCGCCTACCGCAACGCGGCCCAGGCCGCTGGGGCCCGGCGGGCGCGCGGGGGCGGCATCAACCTGGAAGACTTGCAGGGCGGCGGTCCCGGCGGCTTCGGCGATCTGCTGGGCGAGCTATTTGGCGGCGGCGCTCGCGGTTCGCGGCGCGGCGGCCCAGCCGCCAAAGGTGCCGACGTGGCCAGCGAGGTAGCCATCGACTTCGTGTCCGCCATCCGGGGGGCCGAGCTGCGGTTACGCTTGCAAGACGGCGGAGAAGAAGTGACCGTGCGCATTCCACCCGGCGCGGGCGAGGGCGACAAAGTGCGCGTGCCCGGGCACGGCGCCCCCTCCCCCATGGGCGGCCCGGCGGGAGATTTGGTCATCACGGTGCGGGTAAATCCCCACCCGTTCTTCGAGCGTGACGGCCTCGATCTGCACTTGAATTTGCCGATCACGGTGGGCGAAGCGCATCGCGGCGGCAAGGTCCGGGTGCCCACGCCCGATGGCCCGGTCACGCTCAGCGTGCCAAAGCACGCTCAAAGCGGGCAAGAAGCGCGGCTCAAGGGCAAGGGCGTCAAGCGCGCCGGCAAGCAGGGTGACCTGTACGTTCGCTTCTTGGTCAAGCTCCCCGCGCAAGACGACGAAGAGATCGAGCAAGCGATAGCAACGCTGGAAAACGCCATGACGGGCGACGTGCGCGGCGGCATCCACTTCTGAGCACCTGTCACGCCCGCGCGGCGGGGCGTAAATCGTTGTAAAGAATCTTCCCCGCCGCGCGCGAGCACGCTGGGGCGTGTCAGGCTAAATCATGCTCACGGTCCCGCGGCGATGGGCGCTCGCGTTGGGGTTGCTGTCGGCCAGCGCGCTGCTCGGGTGGGCCCCGCTGGCGCGCCACCTGCGCGCCGCGGAATTTCTCCAGCGCCTGGCCGACAAAGCCCCTGAAAGCGCGACCAGCGCGCCGCGCATTTCGACCGAAGACGTGACGATTCCGGGCAAGAACGGCCCCATTCGCGCGCGGCTGTATTTCCCTCGAGACGCCCAACCCGGCACGGGCATCGTGGTGGCGCACGGCGTCCACTACCGCGGCATCGACGAACGGCGCCTCGTGCCGTTCGCGCGCGCGCTAGCCGAAAGCGGCCTCACCGTGCTCACTCCCGAGCTGAGCGAGCTGGCCGACTATCGCATCACCAAGAGCGGCGTCGACGTGATCCGCGAGTCGGTGCGCTACCTGGCCCAGCGCCGCGATCACGTCGCGAGCGAGAAGGTGGGCCTGCTCGGCTTCAGCTTTGCCGGCGGCCTCTCGCTCGTGGCCGCTCGAGACGCCACGACAGCGGCGCACCTGAGCTCGGTGACGAGCGTGGGCGGCCACTACGATCTACGTCGGGTGCTGCGCTTTCTAATCCACAACGAGATAGAAACTCCCCAGGGCCTCGTGCGGCAGAAAGCCCACGAATACGGCCTCGTGGTGCTGGTCTACGGCAACCTGCAGCACTTCGTTCCGCCGCAAGATTTGCCCGCCATGCGCGAAGGCTTCAAGGCCTGGCTGCACGAAGATCAGAAAGCGGCGCGGGCCGCCGCCAAGGCGCGCACGTCGCTCGAGGCCGAGCGCTTGTGGCAGCTCCTGGAAACGGGGCGCTTGCAAACGCTCGCGCCGGAGCTCGACGCCCTGCTGCAAAGCCAGCGCGCGGAGCTGGCCGCGTTGTCATCCGCCGGACACCTGAAAGAGCTGCGCGTCCCCGTGTACTTGCTGCACGGCTCGCACGATTCGGTGATCCCCTCGTCCGAAACGGACGCCGCCAATCTGGAGCTGGAAGGCAGCGAGGCCGGTCACAGCGCGCTCGTGTCGCCGCTGCTCGAGCACGTCGAAGTGAGTAAGACCGCGGGGCTCGCCGACAAATGGGCGCTCGTCTCCTTCATGGCCAAGGTGCTGTAGAGCGCCCCCTACTCCGCGCTGGGGATCACGCTGGCGGAGCTGCGGCGCGGCCGCTCCGAAGCCGACGCGGTGGGGCGGAGGCTGCCGTCTTCGTCGTCGTAACGCTCGAGCTCGGCGGCGACGCGCCGCACCGAAGCCTGCTTCTCGTGAAATGGCTGGAAGCTCGACTTCACGCCCGCCAAAATCATGCTCTTGATGTCGACGAAGGGCACCCCGAGCTTGGTGTGCACCAAGAACAACTCCTTCGAAACGGAGGTGTTGGTGATGAGGCGATTGTCGGTGTTGATGGTGACGCGCACGCCCAGATCGAAATAGAGCTTGAGCGGGTGCGTCGCCAAGTCGCGAACCGCGCCCGTCTGCACGTTGCTCGACGGGCAGCACTCGAGCGGAATGCGATGATCGGTGATGTAGTGCAACAGATCTCCGTCTTCGCGCAAGCGGCAGCCGTGACCAATACGGTGCGCGCCGCACACGTGAATGGCCTGGGCAATCGACTCGGGGCCGTAGGCTTCCCCGGCGTGGATGGTGCAGTTGACGTTGTTGTCGCGCACGAGCTGAAAGGCCGCCCGGTGATGCTTGGCCGGAAAATCGGCCTCCGCGCCCGCCAAATCGAAGCCGACCACGCCGCGGCCCTTGTACGCCACCGCCAGCTCCGCCATCTGATAAGACGACTCGGCCGAGATGTTGCGGATGCCGCAGACGATGATGTTGGACTTGATGCCGTACACTTCTCGCGCGCGCCGCAGCCCCGCCAGCACGGCCTCGACCACCTTGGTCAGCTTGAGGCCGAGCCGCGTGTGCAGCATCGGCGCGTAGCGCACTTCCATGTAGCGCACGTTCTCGCGGTGCGCGTCTTCGGCCAGCTCGAAGGCGATGCGCTCGAGCGCTTCTTCGGTCTGCATCACGCGCAGGGTGATGTCGAAGCCGCGTAGGTACTCGACGAGCGAGCCGAAATTGCGGCCGCAGCCGATAGCCGCGTCCAGGCCGGGCAAATCGATGGCGGGCAGCTCCACGCCGTATTGTCGCCCCAACTCGAGGATGGTCTCGAGCCGGAGCGAGCCGTCCAAATGGACGTGAAGATCCGTCTTCGGTAAGGCCCGAAACACTTCGAAAGGAACCTGTCCGGGGCCGGGGATCAGGGCTTCTTCGAAAGACGCCATGAAGGAGTGTAACACGCAGCTTACGGCGCGCCCGCGTTCGCCGGCTTACGTAAGGTGAGCCCGAGCGCGACGCCGCAAGCCGAGGCGCACGAGCAGCGTGCCGAGCAGCGCGACCATCGGCAAGTACACATAGCCGGATAAGCCGCGAGAGCCGTCGCCGCGCGCGGCGCGCTCCAAGGCGTCAGTCACTACTTCGACGCTCTGCACGCCGAGCAAGCGCTTGCCGCCAATGTAGGTCGTTGGCAGACCTTCGAGCTCGGGCGGAACCAACAAGCTCGCTTCGCGTTCGACGCGCGCGGCGGTCGCGGGATCGAGCACGCAGTTTTCGAACGCCTTCTCGTCGAGCCCGAGAGTGGCCGCGAGCTTGTCGATGCCGGCGGGGCTCAAGTCTTCGGTTGCGAACAACGCCTCGGCCATGGGTTCGGCCTTGTGCTGTGCCTCGGCGCAAACGGCGGCGTGCGCGGCGTCGCGCGCGTACGGGTGCATGAGCAGAGGCTTGTTCAGCCGAACGAAGTGCACGCGCTCGCCGTAAGGGGCCAGCGCTTCCTTCAAAATTCCCGCAAAGCGCCGGCACGCCGGGCACTGGAAGTCGGCAAATTCGACCACGTTCAGCTTGCCGGGGCGGTACAAGGCGAGCACGCCGCTCGGCACGGGGGGCGTCGCCTTCACGCTCGGCCAGACCAGCGGCGCCGCGATGGCGAGCGCGCCCAGCGCCCACCAAGCCCAGCGCTGGAAGGGCGCGCGCGCGTCGCGCACCCAGACCTCCGGGCGCCCGAGGAAGGCCGCGCACGCGGCCACGAGCGCCGACACGTCGGTGGTCACGCACAGCCAACAGAACGTGCGCAGCACGAAGGCCTGCGTGTAGAGCAAGAACGCCGCCACCACGCCGCCCAACGCGGCCGCCAGCAGCGTGGCGCGCCGTGACAGCAGCGAAGCGCCGTACAGAATCGCAAAGCCTGCTACCCCCAGCAGCGGCAGCGGTACGAACGTGCCGTCTCCAAGGCCAATGTGAGAGAGCTCGCTCGCGCGCACCGCGCCGCAACCCGACGCGGCGCTGCAGAAGCTGGGCGCATCGGCCAGGTAGTCGCTGAGCAGCGCCGCCGAAGCCGCCAAGGCCAGCAGCGTGGCCACGCGAAGCACCAGCAGCCAAGGCAACTTGGGCACGCCGGCTCTATACCCAATGTCCGTCCGCGGCGTCATTTGGGATACGACCTCGGGCCCAGCCGCGCGCTTTGCCACGCCAGAAAAGACAGCGCAAAAAGCCTGGTAATTCCCGGAGCGAGCCCGATTGTCGCCGTTTCCCGAGGACGGCCGGGGTGGGGCGAGCTATGAACCCGCCCCCATGGCCCGCAGAAAGCCCGAAAAATCCAGCCCTTCGCGCCCTAGCCGCCCTCCCGGCCGCGGGCCGAGCCGCACCTTCGAGGGCCTGCTGAACATGAACCCGCGGGGGTTCGGCTTCGTGGCTGGCGGCGTTGGCAACGACGACGTGTACGTGCCGCCCGACGCCATCGGCGGCGCCCTGCATGGCGATCGCGTGCTGGTCAGCGTCGTCGCGCAGAGCGATCGCGGGCTCGAAGGGCGCATCGATCAGGTCGTGAAGCGCCGCAACCCCCGGGTGGCGGGCGTACTGCGCCGGCGCGGCAAGAGCGCCTGGCTGGAGCCGGACGACTCGCGCTTGCGCGGCCCCATCGTGCTGAGCGATCCGGGCAAGCTCGGCAAAGAAGGCGACGCCGCCGTCGTTGCCATCACGCGCTTCCCGGATTTCCAGGACGAGAATCCGGAAGGCGAGCTGGTCAGCGTGCTCGGCACGCCCGGCGAGCCCACCGTCGAGATCGCCAAGATCTTGGTGCGCGAGGACGTGCGCGAGCAGCACTCGGAGGGCGCTCTGCGCGAAGCCGAGACTTTGGCGCACCAACTGCAAGCGTCCAACGTGCAAGGCCGCACCGATTTGCGGCATATTCCCCTGCCCACCATCGATCCAGAAGACGCGCGCGACCACGACGACGCGGTCTGGGTCGAGCGCCATGGCGAGGGTTTTCGCGCCTGGATTGCCATCGCCGACGTGAGCGAGTTCGTGCAGCCGGGCACCGAGCTGGACGAAGAAGCGCTCTCGCGTGGCTGCACCGTCTACTTGCCGACCCGCGCCATCCCGATGCTGCCCGCGGCGCTGGCGGCGGACCTGTGCTCGCTCTTACCCGAGCGCGAGCGGCTGTGCTTGTGCGTGATCGCCGATTTGGACAAGGACGGCGTCCTCAAGACGTACGAAATCGTCGAGGGTGTCATGCGCTCGGCCGCCATGCTCACCTACGGGGGCGTGGCGCGCGCGCTGGGCTTCAGCGAGACGCCGCCCAAGAGCGCCGCCGCCGAAGCCTTCAAGAAAGACCTGAAGGTGATGGAGGAGCTGACCCGGAAGCTCCGCCGCGCCCGCATGGCCCGCGGCGCGCTCGACATGGATCTGCCCGAGGCCCGCGTGATCGTCGACCCGACGAGCGGCGCCCCGACCGACGTGGTGCGGCGCGCGCAAGATCCGGGCGTAAAGCGCGCCTATTCGATGATCGAAGAGCTGATGCTGCTGGCCAACGAGGCCGTCGCGCTCTGGCTCGGCAAGGCGCCCGCCGTGTATCGCATCCACGGCCAGCCCGACGAAGCCAAGCTCGAGCGCCTGGGCGAGGTCGCGGGCCGGCTCGGCGTCGAGTTCGACGCCGAAGCGATGAAGGAGCCGCTCGGAGTCTCGCGCTTCTTGGCGCGCGCGCAGAAGCACGAAAAAAAGCAGGTGCTGGAGATGCTGCTGCTGCGCTCGCTCAAACAAGCGGCGTACGACACCACCAACATCGGCCACTTCGGCTTGGCGTCGAAGAACTACGTGCATTTCACCTCGCCCATTCGGCGTTACCCCGACGTGCAGGTGCACCGCGCCGTGAAGGCCATTTTACGCGGACAAAAGCCCGACACCAGCCCGGCCGCGCGCGAAGCTCTGCAGCTCTCGGCCACGCTGTCTTCGGCGCGTGAACGCGCGGTCATGGACATCGAGCGCGAGGTCGTCGACCTTTACCGCTGCTTGCTGATGCGCGAGCACATCGGCGAAACCTTCGAAGGTACCGTGAGCGCGCTCGTCGGCAGCGGCGCGTTCATCAGCCTCGACTCGCCGTTCGTCGACGTGCTCGTGCGCTACGAGGCCATGGGGCCCGACCACTACAACCTCTCCGAAGACGAGCTGTCCGTCGTGGGCTCGCGCTCGGGCGACACCATCTCGCTCGGCGATCGCCTCGAGATAACGGTCGAAGACGTCGCCATCCTGCGCCGCCAAACCTACGGCCGCCGCATCCCCCCCGACGCGCTCGTCGAGCAGATGAAAGACGCCCCCGAGCTGCCGCGCCATTCGCAGCGCCTCGAGAGCTCGCACGGCGGCCCCGGCGGCAAGCGCCCCGGTGGACGCCCCAACGCCCCCGGTGGACGCCCGGCCCGGCCCGGCCAGCAGGGCGAACGTCGCTCCGACAATCGCGCCGGCGGCGCCAAGGGCGTCCCGCAACGCGGCGGCAAACCGGGGGGCGGCCGAGCGGTTGGCGCTAAAGGCGCTAGCCGCCCCGGCAGCGCCAAAACAGACGCGCGCCCCAGCGCTAGCCGTCCCGGAGGCGCGCGCCCCGACAGCGGTGCTCGCTCGATGGGCAGCGCCCCGCGCAGCGACGCCACCGGTCGCGGCAGACCCAGCCGCGGAAAAGACCGCGGCGGACGCCGTAAATAGGCTTCTGGGTAGGCCTGGCCTGGCCGCCCAGCTGGGCGGCAGCGCTGATCGGTGTTGTGCCAAGTGTGCCAGCAGCCGCCCGTTTTCGCGCGCATTGTCGGCATTTGGGCGCCCTCGTGCCGTGGCACAAAACCTGCTCACGGGAGAGCATGAAGCTCGGCGCCGTCGCAATGTTGTCGGGAATGGTCGCGCTCGTGCTCCTGCAATCGGCGGACGCCGAGGCGGGGCCGACCGCTCCCCCCTTCTACGTGGTGCAAGAGCAGGCGCCGAGCGGCGCCGCGGCTCCGCTCAACACACCGATCTCCGTCACGCTGGTCGCAGATCCGAACGGCCCTGCCGACGCCAACCTCGACCCTCGCCTCACCTTGACCAAAGTCGGTCACGATGTGGCGCTCGGGCTCAAGGCCAACGGCGGGCCCCCGACGTTGATCTGGGTACCGAGCTCTCCTCTCGAGGCGGAGACCAGCTACGAAGCGCGCTTCAATCCCGGCTATGAAGGCGTTCCGGACACGATCTGGACCTTCACGACCGGCCAACTGTCCACGCCTCCGCTCTCGCTCGAAGGAGATTTGGCGGTCACGTTCGAACCCGGCACCGACACGGTTTGGTCCTGTCCGCCGGGCGCCACCTCGAGCCGCGACGGCGCCGCCGCGTGCTCGAATCAGCTCGTGCAGGTCACGAAGGCGCGCGTGAAGATTCCTCGCGCCTTGGGCGGCTTCCCCCATCGCGTGGGCACCTTGGCCCTCACAGACGATCTCCCGTACGACTTTTCGCCCGCCTCCAAGACGGGCCCGGCGCCCTATCGAGGAGCCAACGTCTCGGTCTCCGAGTACGCCGATCTGGACGACCCGAAGGTGACGGAAATACTCATCACGGTGCCCGAAGGCGAGAGGGAGTACCTGCCGTGCTTCGCGTTTGCCGCGTTCGACGCGCGCGGCGACCAAGCCACGAGCGCGCCGCTGTGCGTGGACGAACCCATCGCCGAAACCGACGAGCCGGACGTGACGGAGGAACGGCCTTCGCCTTCGGCGTCGGGGTCCCGAACCAGCCGCGGCTGCACCTTCGGCGCGGAGGGCAGCGGCAACGGCGGCTGGCTCGCCGCTCTGGGCCTCGCCGTCCTCGCGCGGCGCCGCACGTGGCGAGCCCGGCAGCTCAGCGCAGGGCCACGCCCGTAATCCGCTCGACGCCCATGAAGGCGCGCAGCGGCTCGGGCACGAGCACGCTGCCATCGGCTTGCTGGTACTGCTCCAAGATTGCCAGCCAAGTCCGACCGATGGCGAGGCCGGAGCCGTTGAGGGTGTGCAGCAGCCGCGCCTTGGCCTTTGGCTCCGGGCGGTAGCGAATTTTGGCGCGGCGCGCCTGAAAATCGCCAAAAGTCGAGCAGCTGGAGATCTCGCGGAACGCCTGCTGCGACGGCAACCACACCTCCAAATCGTAAGACTTGGTCGACGAAAACGTGAGGTCGCCCGCGCAGTGCTCGACCACCCGGTAGTGCAGCCCCAACCGGCGCAGCACTTCTTCGGCGTGGCTCGTGAGTAGCTCTAGCTCTTCGAGCGCGCTCTCGGGCGTCGTGAACCGCACCAGCTCCACCTTGTCGAATTGATGCTGGCGGATGAGGCCGCGCACGTCGCGACCGTGCGAGCCGGCTTCACTGCGAAAACACGGCGTGTAGGCGCAGTAGGCGCGCGGCATGTCGGCGGCCTCCAGCACCTCGTCGGCGTGCAGGTTGGTGACCGGCACCTCGGCCGTGGGCACCAGGTACAGCGCGCTCGGATCGCTGGGGTCGCTGCGGCGCGTCTTGAACAAGTCGTCCTCGAACTTGGGCAAGTTGCCGGTGCCCACCAACGCCTCCGCCCGCACTAAAAATGGCGGATAAACCTCGGTATAATCGTGCTCGCGCGTGTGCAGATCGAGCATGTAGGCGATCAGCGCGCGCTCCAGCCGCGCCCCCGCGCCCCATAGCACCGAAAAGCGCGCGCCGGAGAGCTTGGCCGCGCGCTCCAAATCCAAGATGCCCAAGCTCGTGCCGATCTCCCAGTGCGGCTTGGGGGCGAACGCGAAGCTCGGCGCCGTGCCCCAGGTGCGCACCGTCGGGTTGTGCTCGTCGCTCTCGCCGTCGGGCGCCGACGGATGGGGCACGTTGGGGATGCTGAGCAGCCGATCTTGCATCTCGGTTTCGATCGCCGAAAGCTCGCTCTCCAGATCTTTGATGCGCTCGCTGAGGGCCTTGAGCTGCTCGCGCCGCTCGGCCATGGCCTGCTTGTCGCCGCTCTTGGCCAGCTGCGCCATGCCGTCGTTGGCGGCGTTGCGTTCGGCCTGCAAGGCCTCGGTCTTGCCAATCAGCTCGCGGCGTTTGCCGGACAGGCTGGAAATGCCGTCCAAGAGCTGCGCTGCGCCGGGGGAGCGCCGCGTGAGCATGCGCCGCACGTCATCCAAGTTGTCGGCAACGTAGCGGGCGTCCAGCATGGAGCCCTCGATTTAGCACGCTCGGAAGCCGACGCTCAGAAGCCGATTCCGACGCCCACTCCGACGCCGACGCCGATGCCGACCCCGCTGCGCCGAGGACGGTGATCCGCGACGGCCAAGAGTTGCGTGACCAGGGTGCAAGTGCGCAGCACGGGGCCGTTGCAGCCGCGCCAAGAGCCGCCCGCCGTGCGCTCGCCATCGCTGTCGAAGTAAGTAACGCGGCCGTCCGGCGTTACCGCGAGCCAAGCCTCGAGCGCGCCCGGCGGCGACGCGTTGGTCACGCCAATGCGACCGAGCGAGACCCGATCGCTCCCCACGAGCTGACCGTCGGGCAGCAGCACCGCGTAGGGGTCGTAGTCGTCGTTGGCTACGCGGCCCACACGGTCGACCACGAACACCAAGTCGCCGTCGACGAGCACGTGGCCGTCGGCGCGAAGCTCGACGTCACCACCGCTCTCACGGTGCCACTGCGCGGGCGCCAAGAAGAGCGGAGCGCCGCCTTCCACCCAGCGCGGGGGCTGGGAAGGCGCGCAGCTGGTGAGACGAAGGGCGCTGCCTAGCGCGGCCGACAACCACCAGTCCCGAGCGCGATCGGTCGTTGAAACGCCAGCCACGGTCCAACCATAGCGCACCCGTCCCAACCTTCACCCGCTCGCCCAACACCGAAGCGCTGGCGAAACGGAGCCGCACGGCGCCCCGATCCCTAAATAAGCGCAGTCCGGCGCCTGACGCCTTTTTTGGCCGTGCTGGTTCGATGGACCTAGCCTTACTTCGTGGGCTTTCCGTCGCTTGCCTCCGAGTTTCCGAACGACAACGCCGAAATCTCGGGCGGGGCGGTCTGGATCGGCGCCGAGCTGACCGGCCCTGCAACGCTGCAGCAGGCGCCATTTCGGCCCGTCCCGGCCGAAGCGTTCGTGCTCTTTTTCGACGAGGAAGAAGGCTACCTGGACGGTCCGGTCGAGCTCGAGCTCTCCCTCGGGAACGTCGCCGTCGCGGTGCAACACGCGGTCGACGTCGACGCAGAGCGCCTCTCGAGCGTCGTTACCTCTCCCACCGAAGCCGAAGCCGAAGCCGAAGCCGAAGCCGAAGCCGAGACCGAGACCGAGACCGAGACCGAGACCGAAGCCGAAGCCGAAGCCGAAGCCGAGACCGAAGCCGAAGCCGAGACGACTCCCGCCTTCGCTCACTTCGAAACGGCGCTCGCTGCGACGTTGATGGCACAAGGTGCCAGCCGCTCGGCGGCGCTGCTACCACGCTTGCTACGCTTGGAGCCGCTGTCCGCCGAAGGCCTCGGCAAAGACGTGCTGCTCACGCTGCAAAGCCGCGGCTACCTCGACAGCCACGCGCGCTATTCGCCGAAATTCCGAGAGCTGTGCGGCGCCTGGTCCGCTGTGTTGTGTGGCTCATCCCGAGACTTTGGCGCTTGCGGTACAACCACGCTCGATCGCTTCGGCGCCGACCTCTTGGCGGCCTTGCTAGCGGTGCCGGCCACCCGCGCCGACGAGCTGCGACGCCAGTTGCGCAAGGCTGGAATTGCCGCCTTCGGTGTGCTCGAAGCAGCGTGATGCCGGTGGTGAACAGGGGATCACTTGACCCGTCGACTCGATCATGATCTCGTGAAACGCGGTTGGTGATGGATTCTCAGACGGCGAGAGTGGGAGAGGTGGTCGGTGAGAAGTACCGGCTCGTCCGCCTTTTGGGGGAAGGCGGCATGGGCTCCGTGTACGAGGCTCGCCACGACGTCATCGGTCGACGCTTCGCGGTGAAGTTTCTGCACGCCGAGTTGGCGGGCCACCCAGAAATCTTGGCGCGCTTCCGGCGTGAAGCCCAAGCCGCCGGCTCGCTCGAGAACGAGAACATCGCGGCCGTCACCGATTTCGGCAGCTCGCCCGACGGCGCTCCGTACATCGTGATGGAGTTTCTCGAGGGGGAAGATCTAGCCAAGACGCTGGCCCGCAATGGCCCACTCCCCATCTCTCGATCTGCACACATTCTGATTCAGGTGTGCCGCGGCCTGACGGCGGCTCATGCCCGCGGCATCGTGCACCGCGATCTCAAGCCCGAAAATTTGCTGCTGCAGCAGCGCGGCGACGGCGGCGATCTCGTCAAAATCCTCGACTTTGGCATCGCCAAGCTGAAGAGCACCGAGCACCGGCCAGAAGCGGCCACCCGCACCGGCATCACCCTCGGCACTCCGTACTACATGCCGCCCGAGCAGGCGCGCGGCCAAAAAGAGCTGGATGAGCGCGCCGACATCTACGCGCTGGGCGTCATCCTGTTCGAGCTCTTGTCGGGCCAAAAGCCGCACAACGGCGAGAACTACAACGCCATCCTCTACAGCATTTTGATGGGCTCGGCCCCGCGCATCGAGCAGTTCCGGCCGGACCTGCCGCCCGAGCTGGCCGCCGTCGTCCATCGGGCCATGGCGAGCGAAGCCAATCAGCGCTACCAGTCGGTCTCGGAGCTGGCCCAGGCGCTCGCTCCTTTCACGGGTCGCGCCATGACGCCAGCGCCCACCATCGCCAGCGCGGCAATCATGATGACGGGGCCGGGCGTCCCGGCTCAGAGCCATCGCTCGATCAGCAGCGGCAACACACGCTCGCCCGTCGCGTTCACCCCCAACCCTTCGCTAGCCTTGCCGCTACCCGAGAGGTCGCGCGTCGGGCTGTGGGTGGGGCTCGGCGTAGCGCTGCTCGTGGCGGCTGGCATTGGCACCTTCATGATGACGGGTGCACCGGCCACGGCGCCCTCGGCCACCGCGGCCACGCCAACGCCACCGGCTACGCTGCCGCCCCCAGCGGCGGAGCTGGCCCCCACACCCCCCGCGCCCGCGGTCGAGGTGGCCCCAAGCCCCCCGCCCACGGTCAGCGCAGAGCCGCCGCGCCCGGCGCAACCGGCCATTTCACGGCCCTCCCGACCCAGCAATAAGTTCCTGAAACCACAGCAGAAATCCACAACTGAGCCGCCCGCGGTGGTCGCACCGCCTCCTGCCCCGCCCAAGCCTGCCGCAGCCCCGCGTCCCAAGCCCGACGATGACCTCTTCGCACCTTAGCTTCTTGGCGCGACGCGCCTTCCTGCCCGCGGCCCTCTGCTGCGCCATCGTTGCCAGCGCCCCCACCGCCAGCGCCCAAGAAGCGCTCGACTCCGCCGCCGCGCGCGAGCACCTGACCCAAGGCTACAAGCTCAAACAGCAGGGCAACCTGAAGGACGCGCTGCCTCATTTGGTCGAGAGCCTGCGCCTCGATCCGAAGCTGAAGACGATCATCAACCTTGCCGACTGCGAAGAGAAGCTCGGCATGTTGGTCGAAGCTCAGAGCCATTGGCTGATGGCGCGCGACACGGCCGGCCGCGAAAGCGAGCCTCGCATCAAGCAAGAGGCCGAGCAGCGGCTGAGCAGCATTCAGCAACGGATGCCGCGCCTCAACATCTTGCTGCCGGTCGGCTTTCCCGCCGACGCTCGCGTGTTTCGCGACGAGGTGCTGCTCGGCCGCGTCTCGCTCGGTACGCTGCTGCCCACCAACCCGGGCGAGCATAAAATCGTGGTGCGCGCGCCAGGCCGAGAAGACTGGAAAACCTCGGTAAAGCTGAGCGAGCGCGACAACCAAGCGGTGACGGTGCGGCTAGGCGCGGTCAGCAAGACACCCCCCAGCCCTGCCCCAGACGCGGCGGGCGAAGCACCAGCGGCCGCTACCACCAGCGGCCCCGCCGCCACGCCCGGCCCGAGCACGTTCGACGAGACCAGGTCGCCCGCAGTCCCGCAAGAGCCGCCGCGCGACGCCGCTCAGGGCTCGACCGGCACCGTGCAGCGGGTGCTCGGCATCGTGACGGGCGGGCTCGGCTTGGCCAGCTTCGCCGTGGCGGGGCTGTACTGGAAGAAGGCCGCCAACGACATCAAGATCGAGCCTGACGGGCGCAAGCTGGCCCAAGACGATCTGCTCGTCACGAACGTCTCGCTCGTCTCCGGCAGCATCTTGGTCACGGCCGGCATCGTGCTGATCGTGACCGCGCCCAGCAGCAGCAGCCGGAGCGCCAGTCTGCCCAAGCTCTTCCAGCCCCTGGTGAGCGTCGGCAAAAACTCCGCTTTTCTGGGGGCCAGCGGCGCTTTTTGACGCTCGGCCCGCGGCCGCTCCGCATCACGCCGATACGTCTTCGCCCAGGTAGGCCCCCTTGACGCGCGGGTCTTCGCGAAGCTCGGCGCATGGCCCCAAGAGCGCCAGCTCACCGGTGACGAGCACGTAGGCGCGTGACGCGGTCTCGAGCGCGAGCCGTGTGTTCTGCTCGACCAGCAAGATGGTGAGCCCACCCTTGGCAATCTCGACGATGGCTTCGAAGATCTGCTCCACGAGCTTGGGGGCCAGACCCAGGCTCGGCTCGTCCAGCAGCAAGAGCTTGGGCTCGCCCATCAGCGCGCGGCCAATGGCCAACATCTGCTGCTCGCCCCCCGAGAGGGTGCCGGCTTCCTGCGCCATGCGCTCGGAGAGTCGAGGAAATAGCCGTAAAACTCGGGCAAGGCGCTCGGCCAGGGCGACCGGCTCGCGCTTCAAAAACGCGCCGAGCTCGAGGTTTTCCGACACCGTGAGGTTGCCAAAAACGGCGCGGCCCTCCGGCACCAGCGCCACGCCGCGCTCGACGATGCGATGGGTAGCGACGCCGCGTAGCGACTGGCCGAACAGCTCGACGCGCCCGGCCGCGGTCGGCACGAGGCCGACGATGGCCTTCAGCGTGCTCGTCTTGCCCGCGCCGTTGGCGCCGATCAAAGTAACGATTTCGCCGCGCGCGACCGAGAGTGAGATGCCCTTCACGGCTACGATGCCGCCGTAGCTCACCCGCAGGTCGCTCACTTCGAGCGCGACGTCGCTCATGCGCCGTTCTCCGTCGATTTGCCGAGGTAGGCGGCCAGCACGGCCGGATCTTTCTTCACTTGCTCCGGCGTGCCAGACGCGATCGTCTCGCCATGATCGACCACGTGCACGGCCTCACACACGCTCATGACGACGGCCATGTTGTGCTCCACCAGCACGACCGTGAGCCCCATTTCGTCGCGTAGAAAGCGGATTTGCCGCTCCAGCTCGGCCGCTTCTTGGCTGTTCATGCCCGCCGCGGGCTCGTCGAGCAAGAGCAGCTTGGGCTCGAGCATCAGCGCGCGGGCGATCTCGAGACGGCGCTGGGAGCCGTACGGGAGAGAGCCGGCTACGTCTCGGCAATGCTTGACCAGGCCCATCACGTCCAGCAGCTCGCGCGCGCGCTGCTTCAGCCGAGCCTCGTCTTCGGCGTGGGCGCGCGTACGCAGCATGGCCGAGAGCAGGCTGGCGCGGTGCAGGTGGTGCCCCGCGACCATCACGTTCTCTTCCACGGTCATCGAGCGGAACAAGCGAATGTTCTGGAAGGTGCGGGCAATGCCTCGCTGTGCCACTCGCGCTGGCGATTCGCCGCCGATGGCTCGACCCTCGAACTCGATACGGCCGCCGTCGGGCGAATAGACGCCGGTGATGACGTTGAACAGCGTGGTCTTGCCGGCCCCGTTCGGGCCGATCAAACCGAAAATCGTCCGCGCGGGTACGTCGAACGAAACTTGCTTCAGCGCCCGCAGACCGCCGAAGATTTTGTCGACTTTCTGCAGAGAAAGCAGGCTCATTTCGCCTCGCCCACCGGCCGCTTGCGCCCCAAGCGCGCCCGGAGGAGCGCTGGCAGCTCGCGGCTCCCCAGCAGCCCCTCTGGGCGCACGAGCATGATGGTGATCAAGAGGAGCGCGTACAGCACCAGCCGGTACTGCTGCAAATCGCGCATCAGCTCCAGCGTGACGGCGACGAACACGCCCCCGACGATGGCGCCAGAAATCGAGCCGAGCCCGCCGATGATGATCATCACGATCATGTCGATGGATTTGTCGAAGCGAAAATCTTCGGGGCGAATGCCCGATTGCATGAAGGCGAACAAGCCGCCCGCCACGCCCGCGCTAGCCGCGCTCAGCGAGAACGCCAGCACCTTGAGCCGGGTCGTGGGCGTCGCCATCGCCTCGGCCGCGATCTCGTCTTCGCGAATCGCGGCCAGCGAGCGGCCGGTCTGCGAAAACGTCAGGTTCGAGATCAAGAGCACGATCGCGATGGCCCAGGCGTAGACCCAGAAGAAGCTGGTGTACGCCGGCAGCCCCGCGGGCGTGTCGCCGAAGTAGCCGGTGGCGGCGCCCAAAAACTGCGCGTTGTTGAAGGAAATCCTGATGATTTCGCCAAAACCCAGGGTCACCACGGCCAGGTAGTCGCCGCGCAGCCGCAGGCTCGGCGCCCCCACGAGCAGGCCCGTGAGGCCCGCCAGCAGCGCCCCGACGAGCAGCGCCAAGTTGAACGTCACGCCGTCAGCCAGCGCGCCGCTCCCCACCAGCCCCTGCACGAGCGGCGCGAGCTTCACGCCGAAGAAGGCGGCCGCGTAGGCGCCCACCGCCATGAACCCGGCGTGACCGATCGAGAATTGACCGGTGGTGCCGTTGATGAGGTTCAGCCCAACCGCTAAAATGACGTTGATGCCCGCCAGCAGCACGATGCGCTGCGCGTACTCGATGAGCCCGTCTTGCAGCCACAGCCCGACGCCGTACAGCAAGAGGCCGATAGCCGTGGCGCTGGCCAGTCGCTTCAGCGGCTGCATCACACCTTCTCCGGGCGCACGACGCCGAGCAGCCCCTGCGGCCGCAAGATCAGGATGATGATCAAGATCACGAACGTTATCGCGTCGCGGTAGTCGGGCGACAGGTAGCCGGCGGTGAGCTGCTCGGCCAACCCGATCAACAGCCCGCCCAGCACGGCCCCCCGAACGTTGCCGATCCCGCCCAAAACCGCGGCCACGAAAGCTTTTAGGCCCGTGAGCACGCCCATCAGCGGGTTGATCATGATCTGATCGAGGCCGAACAGGATGCCGCCGGCGGCGGCCAGCGCCGAGCCCACGGCAAAGGTGGCGCGAATGACGCGATCGGTGTCGATGCCCATCAGGCGCGCGGCGTCGATGTTGGTCGCCACGGCCCTCATGGCCTTGCCGGTCCAGGTCTTTTGGATGAACCAGGTGAGCCCCACCATCAAGGCCATGGCCACGACGAAGATGGTGAGCTTCACGTTGGTGACGATCACGCCGGCCAGCTCGAAGCGCACCTCGCGCAAGATGGGCGGGTACGGCCGCGGGTTGGGCGTGAACGCCAGCATGGCCGCGTTCTGCAAAAATAGGCTCACCCCGATCGCGGTGATGAGCGGCGTCAGGCGGGGCGCCGAGCGCACCGGGCGATACGCCAAGAACTCGATGGTGACGCCCAAGAGCGCGGCCGCGGCCATGGACACCACCAGGACCAAGACCGCCAAATACAGCGGAAACCCTGCGCTACCCGCGTGCTGGACCCCGAGCGCCAAGGCGGCAAAGTATCCGGCGTAAGCGCCCATCATGAACACCTCGCCGTGGGCGAAGTTGATGAGCTTCAAGATGCCGTACACCATCGTGTAACCGAGGGCGATCAGCGCATAGATCGACCCGAGCGAGAGGCCGTTCAGGAGCTGCTGAAGGAGCGTGCTCACGGAGTGATTGCCCGCAGCGAGGTTACGTAGTGCGCGGAGTGCGGAGGCAAATAAACAACCTACGGGCTTACGAGAGTCTCGTACTTGGCCTTGCCGCCGTCGATCTTCAGGACGACGACGCTCTTTTCGGGATTGCGATCCTTGTCCATGGTGATTTTCCCGGTTACCGCTTCGTAGTCTTTGGTGGTGGCCAGGGCGTCGCGGATGGCGGCGGTGTCGACCTTACCGGCACGCTTGATGGCGTCGGCGATCACCATCACGCCGTCGTAGCCGAGCGCGCCGAGCCCGGTCGGCTCTTGACCGTATTTGGCTTTGAAGTCGGCCACGAACTTTTGCGCCTTGGGCGAGGCCTGATCGGGCGCGAAATGATTGGAAAAATACGAGCCATTCAGCGCCTCTCCGCCGATCGTGAACAGCTGCGGTGCGTCCCAACCGTCGCCGCCCATGAGCGGGATCTTCACGCCCAGGCGCGCGGCCGTGCGGGCAATGGCGCCGACCTCGGCGTAGTAGCCGGGCACCCAAATGGCTTGCGCGCCCGAGCTCTTGATGGCCGTAACCTGCGCGCTGAAGTCGGTGTCGCCCGCCGAGTAAGACTGCTCGATCGCGATGGTGCCGCCCGAGCCGACGAACGCCTTCTGGAAGGCGTCGGCCAGACCGATCGAGTAGTCGTTCTTGACGTCTTTCAAGATCGCGACCTTGTCCAGCTTCAAGGTTTGGCGCGCGAACAGCGCCATGACCTTGCCCTGGAACGGATCGATGTAGCAGACGCGAAACACGTAGTCGCCGACCTGCGTCACCTTCGGGTTGGTCGAAGACGGCGAAACCATGGGGATTTTGCGGCGCTGCGCGATCGGGCCGCCCTGGAGCGATAGGCTCGACGCCACCTCGCCCAAGATTGCCGTCGCCTTCTCGACGTCGATCAAACGACTGACGGCGTTGGCCGCTTCGGCGCCGTCGCCGCGCGTGTCCAGCGTCACCAGCTTGAGCTTTTTGCCCAACACGCCGCCGCTGGCGTTCAGTTGCTCGACGGCCAGGCGCGCCGCTTTGTCGGTGTCTTGACCGAAATGGGCGGTGCCCCCGGTCATGGAAGCGTAGTGCCCGATCACTATCTCGCTGCCTTGGCCCGGCCCGGCGCCAGCGGCGCTGCCGCTCGCTTCTTTCTTTTTACAAGCTTCGGCTGAAGCGGCGATTCCGGCGACTGCGAGGCTGAAAAGCTGGCGGCGTTGCATGAGCGAGGCTCCGGGGGACGGGGCGCGACGCTAACACAACTACGCCTGATTTCGGCCCAAGCGCGCCCGGATCGGCCCGAGCGGCACGGTCGCGCCGAGAAAGCCGCGCTGCACGCCCGCCAGCGTCGTGAGCATCAGCCGACGGCTCGGCCCAAAGCCGCACAAGCCTCCCATGCCGATGTCGCGTAGCCAGCCCAGCGCCGGCAGGTCGGACTGAAAAAACGGCGTCAGCGCCCAGGACGCGCGCTGGTAATAGCGAACGTGCTCGCGCCGCACGGCGCTGAAGCAAGCGAGGCTCGCGGCCAAGTCACGCCCTCCGGAGACACACGCCGCGAGCACACGCGCGTCTTCCAGCGCGAGGTTCGTGCCCTGCCCCAGCTGCGGGCTGGTGGCGTGCGCGGCGTCGCCGATGAACACCAGCCGCTCCGCGTGGTAGCGCGGCAACGAGACGTCGAAGTAGCTCGCCGGCAGCAGCTGCCGTGCGTCATCGATTTGCGCGAGCACGTCCGCGGCGCGCGGCTCGAGCGCCAGCACCCGCTCTTTCCAGCGGCCCAGCTGGAAGTCGGCGCGGCCCAGCTCGCGCACCGGCACGCTCCAAAACAAGCTGACGAGCGGCGCCTCTTCTGCGCGGCGCGGACCCAGGCCGCACGGCAGAAAGCCGAGCAAGGTGCGCGTGTCGTCGGCAATTTGTCGCAAACTACCGGAAAAAACGCGGTTCGGGTCGCGGGCCACGAACCACAACGCGCCCCAAGGGTAAGGCGTGGCGCGCGCCCCCGGTACGGCGCGGCGCAAGGCCGAGCGCGCGCCGTCGGCCACCACCAGCAGCTCGTGCTCGGCGGCCTCGCTGCCGTCCACGAGCACCGGCCGCACGCCGCCGCGAGCGGCGCGCGTGCCGCGCACCGAAGCGCCGGTGACGAGCTTCACTCCAAGGGGTGACAGCCGGGACGCGAGCAGCTCGAACAAGGCGCCCCGGTGCATGCCCAGGCCGTGCCAGCCGGCATGCAGATCACGGTACGACAGGTCGAGCACCGCGCGGCCCGAGCTGGTTTTGCACACCAGTGAATCGACGCGACTGCCGCGCTCGAGCGCGGCGCCCAGCAGGCCCAAGTCCGCGAGCACGCTCAGCCCCAGCGGCTGCATCAAGATGCCAGCCCCCACCGGCTGAGGCTTTTCGGCCTCTTCATAGAGCGTTACGCGGTGACCGCGGTCGGCCAAAAATAGCGCCGCCGCGGCGCCCGCGAAGCCGGCCCCAACGATGCCGACGTTCAGCGACCTCACGGGCAGGGCCGCAGGATCTTCAGACCGTCCATCTCGACCTCACACATGCGCGGCTTAGCGGGCGCCACGACGGGCGCGGACAGCTTGATGGTCACGCGCTGGTCTTTCTGCGCCAGCACCTTGGCCTTGCCCTTGAGCGCCCCCTTCTCGACCGTAAATTCGAGGGTCTCGTTCACGTCGGCCGTCACGTCGCAAGGAGTGGCGTCGCAGACCTGAAAGCCGTTCTTCATCAGCGTGGCGCCGGGCGGATCGGTCACGACCTCGAGCTTCACCCCCACGGGTACGGGCGCCGCTGTGGCCGTCGCCGACGCGGGGGGAGCGGACACGACCGGCTCCGGCGTAGGAGCGGCCACGGGGGGCGGCTCGGGCGGCTTGAGCTGGGCCGACGCGGCGATGGCGGGGGTGCCGGAATCACGCAGAAAAAACGCCGCCGCGCCGCCCGCCAGCACCAACACGGCCAAGAGCGAGAAGACGATGGCGCCGGTGCCACCAGACTTGGTCGGCGGGCGGGTCGCGGATTCCGCGCCCAGCTGCGTCTCGGCGCGCGCTTCGACGCCCGTCTCTGGCCGAGCCATGGTGACGGCGGCCCGCGCCGCGCCGGTCAGCTCGAGGCCAGAGCCGTAACCACCGGCGCCGTGCGGCACGCCAGGGTTGGCGACGAACTGCTGCGCCGTTGGATTGGGCGTCCCAACGTTGGGCAGCGCCGAGCCGCGACCCTCGCCACCAAGCTGGCTGTAGGGCCCGCGCAGGCCCGCATATTGGCCCTCGGGCGTGCTGGCCAGGGCCGCCGCCAGCTCGTTCATCGTCTGGTAGCGCTGCTGCGGATCCTTGGCCAGGGTGCGCGCCACGACGGCTTCCAGCTCGTTCGAAATCTGCAGGTCGGGATACACCGCGCGCATCGACGGCGGTGGATCGCTCAGGTGCTTGGTCAGGACTCCCAAGAAGGTTTCGCCCGTGAAAGGCACCGCCCCCGTGAACAGCTCGAACAAGATGATGCCGACAGCGTAGATGTCGCAGCGCAAATCAGCGTGTTTCCCGCTGGCCTGCTCGGGCGCCATGTACTCGGGCGTGCCGAAGATCATGCCCGTGCGGGTGAGCCGCCGGTGGGTGGAGGCCGCGGCCGCTTCTTCGTTGCTGGGCTTGAGCTGCGCGATGCCAAAATCGACGATTTTGACGATTTCTTCGCCGTCACCGGTGCGCTGAAGAAACACGTTCTCCGGCTTCATGTCGCGGTGCACGACGCCTTTGGAGTGCGCGGCCGAGAGCGCCCGGCAAATCTGCATCGCGATCGGCAAGGCGCGGGGCGCGGTCAACACGCGCGAGCGCTGCAGCTCGTCGGCCAAGTCGTTCCCTTCCAGAAACTCCATGGCCAGGTAAAAGCAGCCGTTCTCCAGCTGGCCGAAATCGAAGACGTCGAGCACGTTGGGGTGCTTGATACGCGAGGCGCTGATCGCCTCTTGCTGGAAGCGCGTGACGATTTCACCCTTGTGGGCGTACTCGGAGCGCAGCACCTTGAGGGCAATCCGCTTCTCGATGGCGGAGTGCTCCGCCAGGTAGACCTGGCCCATGCCGCCTTCCCCGAGCAGCTTGATGACCTTGTAGCGTCCCGCCACGGTCGTACCGAGCAGCGGGTCTCCAGCGGGTTGGGATTGCATGGCGGAGGGAGACCTAGGGCCCCGCCGACGACTCCGACAGAACGGCCCGACCGGCCCGTAAGAACTGGAAAGATAACACGGAGCCCGCCCGCGGAAGCCGCAATCTGATAGCTTTGCCGTCCCATGATTGTGGTGATGGAGCCGGACGCGAGCGACCAGGCCGTGGAGAGCGTGATTTCGTTTCTGGTGAGCGCGGGGTTCGACGTGCACCGGTCGAGCGGCACCTCCACCACGATACTGGGTGTAGTCGGCGACCTCTCCGGCAACGATGTCTCGGTGGTGAGCGAGTTTCCGGGGGTTTCGCAGGTCGTGCGCGTGAGCGAGCAGTTCCGGCTGGCTTCGCGGCGCTTCCGGCAGCAGTCCACCGTCATTGAAGGTCCGTGGGGCAGCATCGGCGGCGACAAACCGTGGATCGCCATCGAAGCGGTCGGCCCGAGCACGGGTAGCAGCAGCGCCACCGCGTCACTGGGCGGCGCCAGCCAGCCGCCGCCAGCCGCCAAAGATCTCACCTACGAGGTGCGCGCAGGTCGTCCGTTCGACGCCGCGGTCACGCGCTCGCCTCGCGCCGTCGACACGATTGGCGCTTTGGTTTGTCTGTCCGTCCATCCGCAGCCTTCCGATCAACGCTTTGCCGTACATTTCGTGGAGCGAGGCCCAAGCTGGGGCGCCAACGCTTGGATTGGCGCGGCCGAGCGCGAGCTCGCGCGCGGCGACAGCAGCATCGTGCTGCTGGAGGCCGGCGGCGAGTACCCGAACGGCGCCCGAACCCTGGAAATTGCGGCGATTGCCCGAGCAAAGCAGCGCACCCACCTGCCCATCGTCGTCGACGTGCCCAGCATCGCGCAGCGCGCGCGTTACGTCGAATCGGTGGCCTGCGCGGCCATCGCCGCGGGCGCCGACGGCGTCATACTCCGCACGTGGATCGGGCGCGCGGGCGACGTGCCGCGGGTTCCGGCCACCCTCAGCTGGAGCGATGCCGTGGCGCTAGCGGAAAAGCTGCGCGGCATCGGCCAGGCTATCCGCGGATGAAGCGTATCTGCATCGTCGGCTTCGGCTTGATCGGCGGCTCGCTGGCGCTGGCGCTGCGACGAAGCGGCGCGGTGCACGTGACGGCGATCGATCGCGCGCCGGTGCTGGCCCGCGCAGAGGCCAAAAACGCCGCCGACGAGCACCTGCCGCTCGAAGAGACCGAGTCGTTGAAGGCCGCGCTCGAGCGCTCGGAGCTCACGGTCTTGGCGGTGCCGGTCAGCACCATCGTTCGGCTCTTACCCTGGAGCCTGACCCACGCCCCGGTAGTGACCGATTGCGGCTCCACCAAGCGAGAAATCGCGCAAGCAGCCCTCGAGAACCCTCGCGGCGCTCGCTTCGTACCGGGTCACCCCATGGCCGGCTTGCCCGATGGCGGCGTCGAGAACGCGCGCGGTGACTTGTTCGAAGGTAGAAGCTGGATCCTCTGCCCGGAGCGCGCCGACCCGGACGCGCGCCAAGCCGTCGCCGAAATGGTGCAGCTCACCGGCGCCAACCTGATCGAATTGACGCCCGAGGCGCACGACCGCGCGGTGGCGGTCACGAGCCACTTGCCGCAGCTGCTGGCCAGCTCGCTCTACACCTTGGCCGAAGATCAGCAGGCGCGCGTCGCCATGGGTCCCGCCTTCGAGCGCGCCACGCGCGGCGCCGGCGGGCTCGAATCCATGTGGAACGACATTTTCGAGACCAACGCCGACGAGGTCGCTCGCGCCGCCGAGCAGCTGAGCCAAGAGCTGAGCAAGGTCGCGGCGGGGCTCCGGCGCTCACCGCCGGACACGCACGCCGCGCTCTCGCTCTTGGCGCGCGCCCGCAGCCGCCGCACCCAGAGGTAGCGCGCGCGTTCACCCGCGCGGCGGGTGCGAGCTGGCAAGGATGTTGCTATCCTCGCTGCCGTGCCGAGAAGTCCGCGCTCGCTGCTTTGGGTTGTTCTAGGGGCGGTTGCCTTCGCTTGCAGCCTCAACCCCCAGCCCGATCTCCCAAGCGGCAGCAACGGCAGCTCCAGTGGCGGCAGCAGTGGCGTCCCCACGGCTGGAGCCGGCCCCACGGTCACCGCAGGCTCGGGCGCCGTAGCCATGGGCGGCACGTCTAGCTCGGGCGGCTCATCGTCGGGTGGTCAGGGCGCCGCCAACCCCGACGGAGGGAGCCAATCCGCCACCGGTGGAGAGGCCAGCGGCGGTGACAGCAACGGAGGCGCAGGCGGCGAAGCAGCAGGCGGCGAAGCAGCAGGCGGCGAAGCGGCAGGCGGCGAAGCGGCAGGCGGCGAAGCGGCAGGCGGCGCCGGAGGCGAAGCCACGGGCGGCAACGGAGACGTCGGCGCCGGAAACCACGGCTAAGCGGTCTCGCGAGCCGGACCAGCGACCGGATCTTGGGTTCCGGACTTGTGCCAAGTTGTGCCACGGCCGCCAGGGCCGTGCGCTCAGAAGGCGCCCGTTCGCGCGGCTTTGACCAGCACTCCAAGCTCGACCTAGCGGCCCACGGCTTGGCGTGGAGCATGCTAGAAATGTGTCCGAATGCGTCTGCGCCGGTCTCGCGTTTGGTTCATGCTCGCCTTGGCGCTGGGCGTGGCCTCGTGCGAGGCGGACATCAATCCGCAGCCACCGCTTCCGGGCCAGGGCAACGACACGCCCAGCCCCGGCGCGGGCGGCGCGCTCAACCTCGGCGAAGGCACCGGTGGCTCGACCGCGAGCCCGGGTGCAGCAGGCTCCCTGAATTCGGATCCGAACACCGGCAATGGTGGCGTCTCCGGTGGCACCACCAGCCCGGAGGTCCCAGCGGGCGGCCAGGCATCCGACGACAACGGCGGAGCGGGCGGTGCGAGCGAGGCTGGCGCTGGCGGCGCGAGCGAGGCTGGCGCCGCGGGCGTCGGCGAGCTTGGCCCGAAGTAGACGGGCCAACGTGGATCAGCCCGGCGCGGGCCGGCTCAAATACTGATCCATCACGCTCGAGATCAGGTCGGCCAGAATGCCATCGGCCACGCGCAAACGCCGGCTCAGCTCGCGCGCCAAATTCAAGATGATGATGGCGTAGCTGCGCAAATCGTGGCGGTACAGCGCGTCGAGATCCGCCGACGTGACCTTGAGCAGCCGGCTGGGCGCGAGCGCGCGCACGGTGGCCGAGCGCGGCTGAATGTCCACGATGCTCATCTCTCCAAACCAGTCGCCGGGGCCGAGCACGGCGACGCGAGCTTCGACGGCGCGCTTGCTCTTCTTCAACACCTCGACCTCGCCGCTGATGACCACGAACATGGCGTTGGCGTCTTCGCCCTCGCGAAAGAGCGTGGCGCCAGCGGGCGGCGTCTCGACGGTGAGCAGCGTGGAGAGATAGTCGAGCACGTCGTCGCTGAGGGCGCCGAAAAGACCGATGTTTCGAAGCTCCGCGGGGCCGATGTCGCTCGGTGAGTCACTGCTCATCGCCGTCCACCACTACTACGGAAGGACTCACTCGTCGAAGTAGAGCGGCGGGCGGCTCGCACAAAACGCGGCGATGCGCTCCAAGGACTCGCGCGAAATGTGGGCGAACGCCACACCCATGCCGGGGGGCGCGTCCTCCGTGGCCGCGCGCGTCCAGCGCACCACGCCCTCCGCGTTCACGACGTGGCCGTCGGGCAGCACGAAAGAGAGCGAAACGGCGGTGCCGGGCGACGCCGGCTGGTACGTGGCGACGAACAAGCCGCCCGTCGAGACATCCAGCGATAGGCCGGTATAAATGTGCGACTCCGAGGTGAGCCCGATCTCGACCTCGACGTGGACACGCTTATCGCGGCTCGTGCGCCGCTCCGTGCCCTCGAAGCCCGAGGGGCGCCGGAAGCGCGCCGTCGGGCGAGGCGCGCGCGGGAAGGCGGCCATGGTGCGCAGCTCGCGCGCGTCGGAGTCGGAGAGCCCGTGCGCCGGCAAGCGCGCCCGCCGTTGCCGAGCGGAGTGCTGCAGCACCGGGTAGAGGAGCGCCAACGTGCGCGCGAGCGACGCCGCCGCGACCTCGAGTCGAGGATGTTGCGGACGCAGCACGTTCACGTCGGCCATGGCCCGGTGCAGCGCTTCGGCCGCGGCGTGGATGAAGCTGGTGGACGCTTCTTCGGTCGCTGAAGCTGCTTCCGCGCTGTACAGCGCGCTGGACGCCGCGGCCGTGTCTTCGACCGCTCGATCCAAGCCAGCGTCGGAGATTCCGGCCGTTTGCAGCGATAAAAGGGCCGTGGCCAGCGCTTCCCGGCCCTGCTTCGCGGCGGTGACGGTCGCGCGGCCCGAGGTCAAAGGCTCTTGTGAAAGACGACGCGGGGACGCGCGGGACCTGCGTAGTCTTCGATATTCGAAACGCTCCAACCGGTCGCACGATGGAAGGCGATGGAGCCCTCGTTGCCGGTGGTGGTGATGGCTTTGAGGCGCGTGCAGCCCGCAGCGCGCGAGTCTTCTTCGAAGGTTTGATAGAGCACCTTGCCGACGCCGCGGCGGCGGTAGTCGGGGTGAATACCAACCAGGTGCACGTAGCCCGTCTTGGGCGGGCCCGGCGCAACGAAGCCGAGCAGGAAGCCAACCAAGATGCCGTCGTGCTCGACGACGCGCGCCATGGCGCCAAGCTCGTAGAAGAAGATGGGATGCGCGAGCGCAGTGGTCGGCCCGCCCCACCAGCGATCGATGATCTGAACGATGTGATCGTAGTCTTGCTTACCGAGGGGGCGCGTGATCATGGGCTTCTAGCGAGCAGCTCCAAGTGGAGATTCCAGCGTAACATGTGATTTTCGACTCAGGATGGGAAGTGGCGTAAAACACTCGTCGTTATGAAGCGCCTCAAGCTTGCCCCCTCGATTCTGGCGGCTGACCTTGGACGGCTGGCCGAAGAGGTCCACCAAGTGGAAACGCTTGGGGCCGAGCTCATCCACGTCGACGTGATGGATGGTCGGTTCGTCCCCAACATTACCTTGGGACCTCCCGTAGTTAAGGCCGTTCGGGCCGCCACGCGAGCGGTCGTCGACTGCCACTTGATGATCCTCGAGCCCGAGCGCTACGTGGCCGAGTTCGCCAGCGCCGGCGCCGACATCATCAGCGTTCACGTCGAGGCCTCGCCCCACCTGCAACGGACGTTGCATGCCATCCGCGACCTGGGCAAGCGAGCCGGCGTGGTGTTGAACCCACACACACCGGAGGACACCATCCGCTACGTCTTGGGCGACGTCGACCTCATCCTGGTCATGAGCGTAAACCCCGGATTTGGCGGACAAAGCTTCCTTCCTCAAGTGTTACCCAAGGTGCGCCACCTGAGGCAAATGATCGACGAAAGCGGTCGAGACATCGACCTCGAAATCGACGGCGGCATCGGCCCCGACAACGCGCGCGAGGTCACGGAAGCCGGGGCCAACGTGCTGGTCGCGGGGAGCGCCATCTTTGGCCAGAAGGACCGCGGAGCTGCGCTCGCTCGCATCCGCAGCGCTGCCGGCGGATGAATCGCCACGTCACGGTCGCGGCGCTCACCCTGGGCGTCAGCTGTGCGCCAGTGGTCACGCCCGCATCGGGCCCGCTGCCAGCGCCGGCGACTTCCACCCAGCGCGAAGCGACGGTTGTGCCACCGGCGCCCAGCCCCCAAGAGCAAGCGCTGCAAAACAAGCTCCAAAGCGCGCTGGCCTACGTCGCCGAAATTCGCCAATTGACGGCGAAATCGGCGGTGCGGGGGCGGCTCATCGGGCGGGCCGAGGTCCAGAGCTTCATCAGCGCGCAGCTGGACGAGGAGACACCCAAAGACGCGCTCGAGGCGACTGAAGCTCTCTTGTATGGCTTCGGCGCCGTGGACGCCGACTTCGATTACCGCGCGAGCGTCATCGGGTTGATGTCCTCGCAGCTGCTCGGCTTCTATGACCCGAAGCGGAAGACGTTCTTCGTCAGCGGCGACCTCTCCGGCGACGAAGCCGACGTCACCCTGTGGCACGAGCTCGTGCACGCCCTCCAAGACCAACACTACGACCTTTCCCACCTGACCGATTGGCAGCCAGACAGCGGGGACAGCCAAGCCGCCGTCCACGCGCTGGCCGAAGGGGACGCCACCAGCGCCATGCTGGACGCGTTGCTCAAGCCGCGCGGCGGCGGCGCTCTGCAGCTGCCAGAAGGGCTGATGCGCGCCCAATCGGTGTTGGGAAGCGCCGCGACCGAAGCCCCGCCCGTGCTGGTCCGCTCGCTTTTGGCGCCGTACGTCGACGGGCTCGCTTTCACCAACTACCTGCGGCGCCGCGGCGGTTTCGGCGCGGTCGACGAAGCGTGGCGGGCGCCGCCGGCCAGCACCGAACAGCTGCTGCACCCCGAAAAATTCCTAGCGCGGGAGCCGCCGCTCGCCGTGGCCTTGCCTTCGCCGCCGCCGCACGCTGCCGAGCTGCAAGAGCGCTTTCACGACGTGATGGGCGAGCAGACGCTGCGCCTGCTCTTCGAAGAGTGGCTGCCGGCCGTCACCGCGGCCGAGGCCGCCGCCGATTGGGGCGGCGATCGGCTGAGCGTGTTCAGCGACGCTGCGCGCGAGCGTTGGGCCGTCGGCTGGCACGTGCGCTTCGATTCCGAAGCTGCGGCCCAGCGAGCGTTCGTAGCCTTCGCGCGCTCCGCGCCCCTCACCGAGCGCGGGCACGATCCCCGCGCGGTGCCCGAGGCCGCCGCGGCTGCCCAACGGCTCGGCGACAAACTGTGTCGGCCAAGGCACGCCCAGGGCCCGTTTGCCCTGGCTCGCCGCGGCCGCGATCTCGGTGTCACGCTGGGCCCGTTCCGGCGCAACGCTCTCACAGTCTCGCCTGACCCAGTTTGCGGCAGCGCCGTGGCTTGGGCCACCAAGCTGACAACTGATTGAAATAACTCGCTTTTATAGCACATGGCGACTAGCGGAACGTGTTCTGTCGGCCTGTGCTGGGGTCCATATAACCCGGAGCTCTGGGTGCGCCGCGACCTCAATGTCGCGATCTTGGACGAGCGAAACGCTCTCTCGCCAAGCACTTGGCAAGATTTCTCCCGGTGGCATGAAACCTGCTTAAGGTTTGCTCCGTAATCAGTGGAGGCTATCCAAGTGGCAAACCCGAACGACAGCAAGAAGGCCCTGGGCCGCGTGGGCCGCGCCGCCACCGTGGTCGCCTCTTCGGCTGCCGTTGGCGCTTCGTGGATGGCCCTGCTGGCGGCCACTACCATCGGGCTCGGTCATCTCGACCGAGTGCGCGCCGAGGTTTCGGCCGACAAGGGCGCCATCGAGGGTAACGGTCGCTACCGCTTGGTGGTGCAGTCTTACAGCCGCGAGAGCTTTACCGCGGGCAACCTGCCGGGCTCGCGTCACAAGCCGCTGGCTTCCGCGCAACGCTCGGTCACGGCAGAAGAGCTGGCGCGCGGCGTCGCCGTCGACGTGCTGCGGGTCGGCGAAACGGTAGACGCCTCTCAAGTGATCGTGGCGTGGATCGAGCAAGGCGAAGCCGACTTGGAGTTCGACGGCGCCGAAGCGCGCCCGGGCGCCAGCGCCTGGTACGGCGCGTCCGAGTCGCGCGAGCTGGGCGCCGCGCGCGTCGTGCTCAAAGCGCGGGCCTGAACCGAACGCCTGTCCGCGTACGAGTGTCCGCCGCCGCAGCTGCGCGCGCGCCACGAATGTCCGCGCGGACGCGGCACGCGCGGACGCGCCCCAGAAGTTCCCGTCTCACGCGGCTTTGTGCTCGCGCGGGGTGGGGCGCGACAGCTCGCGCACCTGCCGCAAGAACTCCCGGCGCTCCTCTAGCGAAAATGCCTCGTGGCCAAAACGCGCGCGCAGGTAGCGCTCGGTCAGGCTGAGGGCGGCCTCGGCCACCGGGTGACCAAGCGCGGCCAGCCCCTGGGCATGAGTCAGCGGCGGCGTGCCGCTCGGCCGGGGCGCGCCACGAGCCAGCAGCGCGGCGTCGAGCGCCCGGTAGAGCTCGGCCGTCTCGCGTTGCCTGGTCTCGACCTCGCTCGGCGGCGTGAGCTTGGGCTTGGGCTTGCCGCGCCGACGGAACCAGTAGACCCCGGCGCCGATGGCCAGCCCGAGGCCCAACACGCTGAACAACGCTCGCCGGGGCGACGCCAAGACCGTCGAGGCGACCCGGCTCTTCGTCTTGAGCTGGCTGTAGCGCTCGCGCACCGCCCGCAGCAGGCTGACTTGCTGGTGCATGTCGTAGCCCACCACGTTGCGGTCCCAGCGCTGAGCCGCGGCCTCGACCATGTCGCGCACGAACGCCAAAACGCCGGTGATTTCACTCTGCGGGGCCGCATCGGCGGGCGGCGTCGGGTCGAAGCGCACGAAGCCCTTGCCGTCGACGTACACCTCGACCCACGAATGAGCGTCGCCCTGCCGGACGGCGTAATAGCGGCCGAAGCGGTTGAAGGTGCCGCCGATGAAGCCGTTGACGTTGCGGGTCGGGACGCCCTGAGTCCGGAGCATCACCGCCATGGCCGTGGAGTAGAACTCGCAGTGCCCGCGCTTCGAGACGAACAAGAAATCGTCCAGCGGGTTCTTCGCCGCGCCCGAGGGTGATTCGAGGTCGTAGTGGTAGCCTTTGCGCAGCGCGGTTTCGATGCGCTTGGCGCGGCGCTCAGGGTCGGTCTCGTCGCCAATCCAGGCCTTGGCCAACTCGCCCACGCGCGCCGGCAAGTCGGAGGGCAGGGCTAGGTAGCGGGCGCGAGCCGCCGGATCCAGCGGCGAAAGCGGGCTTTCGCTGCCGTCGGCCAGCGCGACCTCGTAACGCAGGCCGCCTTCGCTCACCGTGCGGTAGCTGAGCTGGCCTTCCTGGGTGACGTACAACGTGGGCACGGCCGTCGGCACCACGTTGGTCGGGACCAAGATGGTGAGCGCGGCCGCGTCGGGCGGCACGAAGACCACGCTCGGATCGATGGCTTCCAGGTCGATGCGCAGCTTGCGGTCTCGCACCGGATCGGGCCAGCGCCGGATGCGCACGCTGTTGCCAATCTGCTCGGCGCGCACCTGCGACGACGGCGTGGTGCGCGACCACGAGTGCCCGTTGTAGCGATCGAAGGCCGCGCCGCGCAGGTAGAGGGCGAGCCGCACCGGGGGCTCGGCCGGCAAGTTGGGGTGCTCGACCCGCATCACGATGGTCGGATCGGCGCGGAGCCGGCCCACTCCGCCCAAATCGACGCGATCGGAGAAGCCGACCACCCGCTCGCGGTGATCTTGCCCCAAGAGCAGGAGCGACAACCCCACCCGCGGGAACATCACGAAAATGAGCGCGGTGAACAAGAAAATCGGAATCGAGAGCGAGCAGGTGAAGAGCAGAAACGAACGGCCGATCACGCGCCGGCTGCGCAAAATGCGGGGCACGTCCACCGGCAGCCCGGTGCGATCACGCGCGCCTTGCCGGTAGTTGCCTTCCACCTCGCGGCGCAGGTGGCTGAGCACGAGCGCCCCGGGCGCCACCACCAAAAAGCCGACGAAGCACAGGCCGTAAGACAAGCCTCCGCCCAGCACGGTGCCCGCGATCAAGTGCATCAGCGCTAACACGATGACTTGCTGGTCGTGCGCGGCGCCGCGCCGGGTGGCCAGGCGCACCACCTGGAGCGCGGCCGCGAACTCGACCGCGAGGGGGAGCAGGCTCTCGCCGGAGAACAGCCGCGACGTCTGCAGCACCAGCAGCGCCAGCGGCAACACCACCGAGATGCGCCGCACGACGCTGTGATCTTGAAAGCGCTGCGGTAACAGCACGGCGACCAAGAGCCCCAGGAGCGTCGCGCTCACGAACCAGCGGTTGAGCTCGCCGCTGGCCAGCAGGGACAACAAACCGAGCGCGGCCAGCGCGTCGGTCATGATGCGGTGAATCAGCCCGAACCTCACGCCGTAGCCCGCACTTTCTCCGGCTTTTCCGGAGATTTTTCGCGAACGGGCGAGGCCTCGAGCAGGGCCAGGAAGCGCAAGAGCGGGTCGGCGCCCACCGAGGTGTTGGCGCGGACGCGCTCGCCGCCCGACGCCGACACCGACACCGTGTCGCCGCGCTTCAAGTGGGCGACCGCGCGCGACGCCACGTCGCGAATCCTCCGCTCGAAGCGCAGCGACCAGTCTTCGTCGGGGGCCGCCCCGGCGTGGCTCGAGTCGATCGAAAAAGCGACGTCGCGGCGCGTGTCGGTGGCGCGCTCGCGCAGCACGCGTTGATCGGGCAGGGTGCTCTTGCGCCAGTAGATGTCGCGTGGGTCGTCGCCTTCGCGCATCAGCCGAAGGCCGTGAATCTCGTCGCCGCTGCCGCGACCGAGCGCGCTTTCGCCGCCAGTGCGGTCGCCCGACTCGGTTTGCGGGAGCCGAACGGGGTCCACCGCTGGATAGATGATGAGCTCGTCGTCGGCGCTCACCTCGCGAGATTTCTCGAACAACCCGAAGGGAAAGCGGGTCGCGACTCGAAAACCGACGTGGTGATCGCGCCCGCGGCGAGCCGGGGTTCGCCGGTAGGCGGCTACTTGGGCCGAGCGGGGGCTGATTTTGAGAAAGAAACAGCGCTTGTCCGCCGGCTGCCCTGCTCTCAAATCTTCGACCTCGATGGCGTAGGAAGGGACCCGGTTTTTGTGGTTGTAGACCTCGATCTCGACCAAATGGGGGCGGCCCACCTGCGCGCGGGGAGGCAAGCGGCGCGCGACGCTCAGGTGCCGGAGGCTGAGCTCGCTCAGCACGCCCGAGACGATGATCAGCGACAAGAGCATGCCGAGCAGCAAATAGAGGAGGTTGTTGCCGGTGTTGATGGCGGCGACGCCCACGCCGAAGGTGATGAAGATGAAGTATTTGCCCTCGCGAGTGAGCTTCAGGCGCCGCGGCCACCTACCCCAAAAACCGCGCCTCAAGGCGTCGTTCTTGGGCCTGGCCCGGGCCGCTACTGGCTTGAGCGGTGGCGGGACCGCCCGCGCGGCCGGCTTCGCCTGCGAGAGCGGCGGCTTCGGCACCCCTGGCTTTTCCACGGTTTAGAGCGGCACGGGCACGCGAGCGACGACGTCGCGAACGGCGGCCTCGGATTCCTCGCGAGAGGGCGCGTAGCCCTCGGCGTGAGCGGCCAGCCGCACGCGGTGCGACAGCACCGGCACCGCCAAGCCGTGGATGTCGTCCGCGATGCAGTAGTCGCGACCGTTGAGCAGCGCGCGGGCGCGCGCGGCGCGAGCCAGGTTCATGCCGGCGCGCGTCGAGGCGCCGAGCGAGAGGGTAGGGCTGGTGCGCGTCGCCGTGATCAGCGCCTGGAGGTATGCGCCCAGCGCGCCATCCATCGACACGCGGTCGACCTCGCGCTGCAGCGACACCAACGAGTGGGGCTCGAGCACGGGAGCGACCAGCTTCACGCGATCGATGTCGGGATCCAGCATCAGCCGGGTCTCGATGTGCGCGGGCGGATAGCCGATGTGGATACGCATCAAGAAGCGGTCGAGTTGCGACTCGGGCAGCGGAAAAGTTCCGGCAAAATCGGTCGGATTTTGCGTGGCCACGACCAAAAACGGCTCCGGCAGCGGCAACGTGCGGCCGTCAATCGACACCTGCTCGTCGCTCATGGCCTCGAGCAGCGCAGACTGCGTGCGCGGACTGGCGCGGTTGATTTCGTCCGCCAAGAGCACGTTGCAGAACACCGGCCCCTGGCGCAGCACGAAGTCGGAGGTGCGTTGATCGAAGATGACCACGCCCACCACGTCGCTCGGCAACAGATCGCTCGTGAACTGCACACGGCGCATCTCGCCGCCGACGGCGCGAGCCAGCGCGCGCGCCAACGTGGTCTTGCCCACGCCAGGCACGTCCTCGATTAGGATGTGGCCGCGAGCCAGCATGGCGACGAGGGCCAACTCGACGACCTCCGCTTTGCCTTCGAGCGCGCTCTCCACGGCGTTCCGAAGCTCAGCCACCCGCGGGGCATGGTCTGTCGGCATGGCCAGGACAGAAGACGACATGTCAGCGGCAGCGTAGCATGACTGTCCGGCTGGGAGACACGCACCCCTTGCCAGGACGGGCGAGCAGTGGTCACCTGGCCGCGATGCAGGTCTCGCGCATCGAGGTGCGCGGTGTAACGCGGCGTTTTGGCGCCACTCTGGCGCTCCGCCAAGTATCGACCACTTTCGAGGCCGGCTCGCTCACCTTCCTCGAGGGCCCCAACGGCGCCGGCAAGAGCACGCTGTTGGCCATTTTGGGCACCGTGCTGCGGCCCTCTTCTGGCAGCGTTTGGTACGAGCCGCTGGGCGAAGACCAGGCGGACGCGCGACGGCACATTGGCTGGGTCGCTCACGAGTCGCACTGTTATCGAGAGCTGTCAGGGCGACGGAACATCGAGCTGGTCGCGCAGATCCACGGGCTGGCTCGCCCGGCGGAGCAGGTCCAGCGCGTGATCGCGCGGGTGGGCGCCGAGCTTTTCGCCGAACGACCAGTCGGGACGTTGTCGCGGGGGCAGCGGCAACGTATCGCGCTGGCCCGCGCCCTGGTGCACGATCCGGGCGTGCTCCTGCTCGATGAGCCGTGGACCGGGCTCGATGTGGCCAGCGTCGATCGGCTCGAGCAGGTCATCCGCGAGGAGGTCGCGCGGGGCTCACTCGTGATCGCAGTGACCCACGGAGCCGGCGCGGCGGAGCGCCTGGGCGCCCGGCGGCTGCGCATCGAAGGTGGACGGGTCGTCACGTAGGCCCATCGGCCGATTTTGCCGGGAGTGAAACTCCGGACTTATATGCCGGATTGGCCATGAGCCAAGCGGTGGTCGCGGGCGCGCCGGTAGCGCCCGCCGGGACGACCTCCAAGACCCGCGCGATGCCGAGCCGCGCGAGCTCCGCCGCGTTGCTGCCGGTGCTGGCGTCGGGCGAGCGTGCTCCGCACAGCACCAGGGCATCGGGTTGACGGGGCAGAGCCCGCAGCGTGGCGGTCACGTCGTGAAGCACGCCCAGCGAGTCGGGCGCCACGAGCAGCCAAAGAGCGGGGTCGAGCGCGAGCGCGAGCTCGGCGTTGGTGACGCCCGCACCCAGCGGCGAGAAGGCGCCACCCGCTAGCTCGACCAACGAAATTTCGGCGCCTGCCGTGGCCTCGCGCTCCGCCACCCAGGCCGCGACTTGGGCCACGTCGAGGACGACGCCTTGCTCGCGCGCTCCCAAATGGGGCGAGACGGGGCGAGGGAAGCGCCACCGAGACAGTAACGGGGCGTGCCCGGCCGCGTTCGCGATCGTCCCCGCGTCGCCGGCCGCGTCTGGGCCAACGCCGCTCTCGACGGGCTTCAACGCAACCACGCTCGCGTGCCCACGCAGCCCCCGCGCCAGCGTGGCCGTGATGTAGGTCTTACCGACGTCGGTACCGGTGCCCAGGATGACTACGCGCACGCGACCTCCAGAGCGGCCACGATGCGGGCCACCGCGTCGTCGGGCCAATCGGCGTGCGCGGTGAGGCGGAGGCGCGCTCCACCCAGCGGCACCGTGGGGGGCCGAATGGCTTGCGCCAAGATGCCGCGACGACGCAGCTCTTGCATCGCGGCCAGGGTGCGCTCGTTCGAGCCGAGCACGACCGGCACGATGGGCCCGACAGCTCCCGCGAGCGCCGGCAGCCCGCGCTCTGCCAGCGCCGAGCGAAGCTCATGGCTGCGCGCGGCGAGCCTTTGCCGAGCCGCTTCTGCAGCCCGCGCTCGACGGACCTGCTCGAGCACGAGGCGGCACAGCACGGGCGATGGAGCCGTCGAGAAGACGAACGAGCGGGCGCGGTTCCACAGCCACTTTCGCAGGTCCGTCGAGCACGCCAAGAACCCGCCCTGCGCGCCCACCGCCTTGCCTAGCCCCGCCACGAGCACGTCGGCCTGGACGCCCTGCGCGGCCGCCCGCCCCGCTCCGCTCGGCCCGAACACCCCGAGCGAGTGCGCCTCGTCGACGACCAAGCCGGCGCCGTAGCGGTCGCACAGCCCGCGCAGCTCGGCCAGGTCGGGGCAGTCGCCGTCCATGCTGAACAGCCCTTCCACGATCACCCAGGCGGGCGCCCCGCCCGTGTGCTGCCGGAGAGCCTCTTCCACGGCTTCAAGCTGGAGGTGCGGCGTGACGACCACGCGCGCCCGCGCCAGCCGGCAGCCGTCGACTATGGAGGCGTGGTTGAGCGCATCCGAAACGATCAGCGAGTCGGCGTCGGCGATGGCAGGGATCAGACCGATGTTGGCGGCGAAGGCGCTCAGCGTGAGCAACGAGGCCTCGGCGCCGACCCAATCGGCCAGCTCGAGCTCCAACTCGGCGTGCTCGCGGAACGAACCTTGAACCAATCGAGAAGCTCCAGCCCCAGCACGCGCGCCCTCGAGGCTGCTCAGAGTTTCACGTGAAACATTGTGGGCACCGAGGCCGAGGTAATCGTTAGAGCAGGCATCCAGCCACGCCGCTCCCGACGGGGCGTCAGCTTCGTGCAAGCCGGAGTCGGCCGGCTCGCGCAAGAGCTGGCCCGCTGCAAGCTCCGCCAGCCGCGCCGTGACCCAATTTCGCATCCGCCACGAGATAGCGGCGCCAAGCCCCCGCGTCGAGGCCCGCCCAATCGCCCCCGGCGATCCGTCCTCCGGCGATCCCCCGCGATCGCCCGGCCACGAGCTTCCACCGCCGCGGCCACGAATTTCACCAACGTCGGGGGCCACGGGGAGCGATCGCGCGGCTTTCCAGCACCACGGCCACTTCGAAAGTCGAGCGACCCCCCGCCGGAAGCCGGAAACGGCGCCCGCCTGGGTTGGAGTCGCGCGACGATCGTCGAAGCCCGCGATCCGCACAGGCTGCGCGCCTCGACCGGACGACCTCAAAGCCGCCGCGGTGAGGTGCGACGCACCGGACCACGATGCTGGTGCGCCGCACCGTCGAACCAGCGACCGTTCCCGACGCGGGGCTGCCGCGCGGGCAACGCCTCCGCGCTCAGTCAAGCGAGCTCGAAGCGTCGAGCCTCCCCGGAAGTCCCAAGAGCTACGGGCCCCGAACAGCGACTGTTTGGCTTCGCCGGCACGGCTCTCGAAGCGTCCCGCGCCGCCCTGGGCTCGAGCGAGACGCGCGCTCGACGGCGGCGCTGCGGCTCGCGCCAGCCGCCGCGGTGCCGCGCTTCTCCGCTTCTCGACCGAGGCCGCGCCACTCAACCGAGGCCGCAACCACTCGACCGAGGCCGCAGCCACTCGACCGATGGCGCGACCACGCGGGCGTGGAGCGACAGCAGCCGGAAACCTTCGCACCTGGGGCTGCCGCGCCGCAGGCCGCTTGCAGAAACTGCCGTGGCGTCTTCGGGCCACGGCGTGCGCCCGCCAAAGGGCCTCGCTCCCCCCAGGGCGAGCCGCAACGCAATCGTTGTCAGTCTCGAGCCCGGGCAGACGCAAGGACGCGGCCACGCGTGCTCAGAAGACTCACGGATCAGTGAACGACTCGAGGGCCCGAGCACTCGTCGACTCGTGGACACGAGCGCCGACACCCGAGCCTCGTCGACCTGGGCTCGAGGACCCGGGCCCGAGCACTCGTCGACTCGTGGACACGAGCGCCGACACCCGAGCCTCGTCGACTCCTGGGCTCGAGGACCCGAGCCCGAGCACCGAGCAACCGTCGACTCGTGGACCAAGCCCCAACACGAGCCTCATCGACGCGAGGATTCGTGGATGCGGTGGACCCGTGGCCCCGAGCCGAGCACCCGTGAACCAAGACTAAAGGACCCGACGACTGGTGGAACGATGGTCTCGAGCACCCGTGGACCGAGACCCAGCGGCAAACCTGTGACTCGTGACACGACCACCGGAGGACGCGACCATCCGGGGACCACCGATCCTGAGGACCCCAGACTCGCCGACCGCGGGCCGCGCGGCCCGGGGACCCGCAGACCCGCGCATCCGTCGACGGTTGGGGAGCGCGCTGCCTGGCGCCGGCGGAGGGCCGTTTCGTCGCGTTCGCGTCGCTCGCACTCGCCGCGAGGTCGCACTCGGGACTTGATAGGCGCAGGCGAATGGCGCCTCTCGGCTCCGCGGCAGCCGCGTGAGGCTCCGCGGCAGCCGCGTGAGGCTCCGCGGCAGCCGCGTGAGGCTCCGCGGCAGCCGCGTGAGTGCCTCCGGGGGCAGCCGACGCCGGGCTTGCTCGAAAGACAGAAGCGACCGGGCCGGGCGCCACCACAACGACGGCGGCCTCGGCCCCTTGCTTGCTGTCGGCAGCCCCGTGCGCGGGACCGTGCGTTTGCTCCGCGCACTTCCGGGCCGCGCGGGCGAGCCGGGACGGAGAGCGAGTCCTCAGCGGCGGACTTTGCGCGCACGCCGGCGGTAGCGGCCCGGAGCCGCCACGAAAGCTTCTGCGAATGAGGCTGCGGTTTGGCAGCCCCTCAATACACCGGGCAAACAGAACCGAAGGGTTCAGGCAGGCGAGCAAGGCTGCGGTTTGGCAGCCGCTCGATACGAACAGACCCGAAGCGTTCCGGCAGGCAAGCAAGGACTGCTATCTGCCCGCCCGCTCCGATACACCGGCGAGCATGGAGTGCGGTTCGGCCGATCGCTCCGATCCCCGGTGGTGCCATGAGGCCCGACCCGGTGAGAGTGCGAGCAAGGAGCTCGGCCGATCGCTCCGGTAGGTGTCGAGGCGGACCCAGCATCCGCTGCTCGCTTCCCGAAGGCCAGCCGCGAAGGGCCTGCAGTGAGCGTGGCCTCGCCGGGGGCTTGCAGTCGAAACCCAGGATCCGGGAGATGGCCTAACCGCGCCGGCCCGCGGCACCCTACGGCTGCTCGCAGCGCCCCTTAGCGCATCCCTAGGGGTCTCCTCCGATCGAGCTTGGCCCTCTCGGCGCGGGAGAAGCGATCGGCAGGGCCCCCGAGCCTGTCCCAGGCTGCAATTAGGTTTGGGTTGTTGCACGTGAAACATAAATAATCGCCGGTCCTTATGCTGTTTCCTCTGGTATTTCGGGCATTTAACTCAGACGCAAGCTCGGATCGTGACACTGGATTCTTTGTATTAGGAATGTCGAGTCTTTTTGATCACCGATTGACCTTTGGTGATTCGACAAAACACTGGCATTTTGCGCGCCATCACTATGATTATTGGGACGTCGAGTTCCTAATGGCGAATCCCGTCCAGCTGCCCGCGCCTGGGCGAGGCGCCTACGATCGGAGGCTCACGCGACCAGAACGCGACGCGCAGCACCGGGAACGGCTGATCGTGGCTGCGGCAGAGGTGCTGGCGCGGGGCCCCGCGACGGTGGCCCGCATCGTGGAGCACGCGGGCGTCGGGAAGAGCACGTTTTACGAGTTTTTCGACAGCCCCGAGCACCTGTTCGAGCACTTGGAGCAGCGAACGTTGCGCCCCCTCGAAGCTGCGCTCGCGGGGGCGCTCGACGAAGCGCGGACGCCCCTCGAACGGGTGCGCGCCATCGCGCGCGGTTGGTGCGTGGAGCTCGACGCGCGTCCCATCGAAGCGCAGGTAGCGCTCACTCGCCGCAGCGCGAGCGAGCTCTTGTCACCAGCCAGCAAGCTCCTGCACCGCGCGCTCGAGCGCTGCGTAGAAGCCGCCCGCCGCGACGGCATGGCGTGGTTCGCTCGCGCAGACGACGTGAGCTTGTTGGCGGCGGCCGCCGCCGTCGAGGCGATCAGTCGTCGTCACTTGGCGGGCCCGACAATGCATGACGCCCAGCGAACTTTGGTCGAGCTCATCTCCAAGCTCCTGCGCTGACGCGTCGAGCGAGACCGGGCGTCCCAGTTCGGTGCAGTTTTGCGGCAGGCTTCGCCGCATAACCTGTGGGCGCCCTGTGGAGAATCTGCGCAGGACAGACAGGGCGCGTTTCTGCGCAATGTCCGAACCACGCGGGCGCAAAGAACGCTCATTCTCGCCATTTCCATGCGTCGCCCAGGGTGCTACGGTCGCAGGCCAATGGCAGGCAGCCCGGTCGAGCTGAAAGTGGGGGGCCAGACGTATCGAGTCGTCGCCTCCGCTGAAGAAACGGAGCTCAAGCGCCTCGCCGACTTGGTGGACGCTCGCCTGCGCAGCATGAGCGCGCCCGGCCGACCGATTTCACCTCAAGCGCTGCTGTTGGCTGCCATCTCGCTGGCTCACGATCTCGAAGAAGAGAAGCGCAAGCGCGCCCAGCTCGAGGCTCGCTCGAAAGAGATGCTGCGCAGCGTGCTGGCGCGCATCGACGCCGCCATCGAGGCCAGCGACGAAAAGAGCGACGGTGACGCCGACCCGAGCGAGCCGCCTCCGTCCGTCGAGCTGTTGGGCGACGAGTTCGAGCTCTAGGCCCGCCGCTTCTAGCTGGGGCGGGCGGTTACAGGCCGCCGTCGAGCCGGCGTTCGATGGGAGCCAGCGGCGGCAGCTCCAAAACCACCCGCCATTTGCCGACTTCACGCACGCATTTCACGCGATCCACGGCGGCGTCCTCGCCCGTGACCGTCACCTCGGCCCAGTCGCCGTCCACCCGCATACCGAAGCTGCGTGGCTTGTGGCGCAGGCTGAAGCGCGACGGCGGCAGCATCTCTTCGGGCGCGATCTCGCGGCCGGCCACGTCACTCGCGCGCTTCGCGCGTTCGGCCAGGTTGAGGCGCGCGTCGCTCCACAGCAGGTCGTAGGCCGCGCGCGCGGATTTGCGCTCGCCGTGGACGCGCTGCATCCGTTGAATGAACTCGGCCACGACGCGATCGGGCTCGCCGTCGCTCGCCTCTTCTTCGCAGCCCAAGAGCAGGCCCGCCAGCGGCGCCGCGAGCAAGCACGCGGCTCGCCAGAACGCGACCCGTCGCGAGCGCACGCTCAGGCCTCGGCCTTCTGCGAGGCGAGGGTCAGGCCCATGGCGCCGTGCACCTCGGCCATGGTCTTTTGGGCGATGGCACGCGCCTTTTCTGCGCCCTCGGCCAGCACGTCGGTCACTAGCTTGGGCTTGGCACACAGCTCCACGTAGCGCTCTTGCAGAGGCGAAAGGTCTTTCACGACCGCGTCGCGCAGCTGCATCTTGCAGGTGCCGCAGGGCAGCGCGCCGGTGCGGCAATCGCGATCGATGACGGCCACCGCTTCGGGCGACGACGCGGCCTTGTGGATCGTGAACACGTTGCAAATCTCGGGTCGGCCCGGGTCGCCCAGCGCGAGCTTGAGCGGATCGGTAAACGCGCCCTTCAGCTTCTTCTCGATCACCTTCGGCGGATCTTGCAGGTCGATGGCGTTGTTGGGCCGCGTTTTGCTCATCTTCTGCTTGCCGTCGAGCCCCATGATGCGCGGCGCCTGCGACAGCCGGGGCATGGGCTCGGGGAAGACTTTGCCGAAACGGTGGTTGAAACGCCGGCAAATCTCGCGGGCCAGCTCCAGGTGCTGAACCTGGTCATCACCTACCGGCACGACGTTGGCCTTGTACAGCAAGATGTCCGCCGTCATCAGGATTGGGTACGTGAAAAGGCCGGCGTTGTTGTTCTCTTTGTGCTGCTCGCTCTTCTCCTTGTACTGAGTCATGCGGTTCAGCTCACCCATCATGGTGATGCTGGTCAGGTACCAAGAGAGCTCCATGTGCTCCTTCACGTCGCTCTGCACGAACAGCGTCGAGAGCTGGGGATCGATGCCGCCGGCCAGGTACGCGGCCGTCACCTCGAACACGCGCTTGGGTAGCTGCTTGGCCTCGTACTCGACCGTGACGGCGTGGGCGTCGACCACGCAAAAGATGGTCTCGGTGTCGGGCTCGCGCGACAGCGCGACCCAGTTCTTGAGCGCGCCGTAGTAGTTACCGATGTGAAGGCCGGCCGTCGGCTGCATGCCGGAGAAAATGCGATTCATCGCGGGGCGGGAGGGTAACAGCCACCCTGGAGGCTGCAAACATCACGCAGAACTTGGCAGGGTGGCAGCCCAGCCCGCTACGATTTCACGCGAGCATGCCCGCCCCCCTTTCGCCCGCAAAAACCCGCGCCACCGCCGATTCGGAGCTGCCTTCGGACGAGCTATCGCTGGTCCGAAAGGGCGATCCAGACTGCGTTCTTTTGGCCGGCGACAACCTCTCGGCGCTGCGAGCCCTGGCGGGCGGGCCCACCCGCTTTGCCCTCGCCTACCTCGATCCGCCGTTTCTGACCGGACGTGAGCACGCGCTGGTCGAGCGCAGCCGGGGCGCGCACGGCGAGCTGGTGCGGACGCTGAAGCCGGCGTTCGACGACCGCTGGGAGTCGCTGGATGACTACCTGGCGGCCCTCAAGCCGCGCATCGCGGCGGCCCGCGACCTGCTCCTCGCCGACGGCTGCTTGATTTTGCACGTCGACCCGAAGACCAGCCACTACCTCAAGGTCGCCTGCGACCAGATCTTCGGCCGCGACTGCTTCGCGAGTGAAATCATCTGGCGCTACCGGCGCTGGCCCGCAAAAACGCCGAATTTCCAGCGTGTCCACGACGTGCTGCTGCGCTACGTCAAAGACGCGCGCGTGGCCCCGCGCTTCCATCAGCTGTACGAGCCGCTGGCGCCTTCCACGCTGGCCACCTGGGGCACCAAGAAGCAGCGCGCGGTCACCGACGCGAGCGGCCGGCGCACGCGCTCGAGCGTCACGGCCGAGGCGACGCCCGGCGCCCCGATGGGCGACGTTTGGGAGATCGGCATCGTGGCGCCCGTCGCCAAAGAGCGCACCGGCTACCCCACGCAGAAGCCGGAGGCGCTGATGTCGCGCCTGGTGGAGAGCTGCTCGCGCCCCGGTGATTGGGTGCTCGACGCCTACGCCGGCAGCGGCACCACCGCGACCGTCGCCCGTAAGCTGGGGCGAGCGGCGGTGTCCATCGACGAGAGCGCGCGGGCCCTGGAGGTCGCGCGGAGACGCCTCAAATTGGCGGGATTTCCGGCGACGGAGTGGAGCCTGGCGGAGGCGGAAGAGCGCTCCGAGCCCGCCAAGTCGTCAGCGCGCGTAGTGGCTTGAGCGCCGCTCAGCGCGTGCCGCGTTCGCCCGGCTCGGGCTTGGCAGCGCCGGCGGGAGCGGGGCTGCCGCTGGGTAGCGCGGGCAGAGGCCGCGCGGGCGGCTCAGCGGGCGCGAAGGTCGCGTCGGGCAAGAGCTCCAAGAGCTGAGTGTCGTACGCGCTGAGGCTCGCCTTGCGCAGCTCCGCCACCAGCGCCTGGCGGGCCGCTTCCAGCCGCTGGCGCGTGAGCACGGTGCGGATGGCCGGGCCTTCCTGCGCCACCGTGCGACTGATGGGCGGCAGCGTGCCGCGCCGCCACACCACCGCGATGCCCGACGAGAGCCGCAACGGCTCAGGGGCAATTTGGCCATCGGAGAGCTTCTCTACCGCGGCAAAAAGGGCTGGATCTACGCGGAGTTGCGGCGTCTCCGTGCTGCCGTCGGCGCGCACGAAGCCAAGGTCGCCGTCGCGAAATTTGGTGGCCGTGTCGAGCGAGCTCTCGCGCGCGAAGGCGCGCCACTTGGCCGGGCCGGGCGCGCCTTGCGACTCCGCGATGATCTTCTTCGCCAGCGCTTCGTCGTTGACCAAGATGCGCCAGATGCGGATGCGCCGCGGCGTCTCGAAGCGCTCGCGGTGCTCGTCGAAATACTTCTGCACGTCCGCTTCGAGGATGGGCTGCTGCTCCGCCGTGCGGCGAGCAAGCTCGGCCTCCATGGCGCGCGCGTACAGCTCACGCAGCCGGTCCGCGGTGCGCGGACGCTTGTCTATGCCGCGCGCGCGCGCCTCGGCTGCTCTCTGCAGCTCGGGCACCAGCTGCTGCTCGACCACGGCGCGCCGCCGGGCCGCGTCGTCAGCGCCGAGCGCGGCCAGCTGAAACGGCGGAACGCGCTGCAGCGCCCGCGCGACGGCGGCGGCGTCCGCTGTTTCGCTGCCCGCGCGCAGCACGGGCCGGGGGGCGTCGGCCGCGAACGCGGAGGCGCTGGCGAGCGCGAGCGACAGCGCACAAAATCGATACAATTTGCTCATTTGAATATCGGCAGCGCCCAGCCGAGCTGCTTCAGCACGCCGCGCAGAATGCCCTCTTCGTCGCGCGCGCGCTGCTGGTAGACCAAGAAGCGATCGTTGTGATTTTGCACGGCCGCGTCGGCCGAGCGCTCGTAGTTCTCGAGCGTGAGCAGCAAGTGTGGATGGGCCTGCACGACCTCCTTGGGCACGTTCATGCGCGAGGCCGCTTCCAATCGAGCCGAGGCCACGTGGTGAACGAGCTCGGCCAAATCCTTGTCGTTCACGCGGCCGCGCAGGTATTCGGATTCGCGGCTGGCTTGAACGACCAGCATGGCGGCCCGGCTCAAGTAGCTGCCTGCTTCGGCCGCGCTGACCCAAAACAAGGGCGAAAGGCCGGCCAGGCCCAGAAGCGCACGACGCGTGCTCACGGCGCGGCCGCCTCTTCCTCGGGCCCCCGAGCGGCCTCGACCGCTTGGGCCAAAGCCTGGGCCGCCGCGGCCCTTTCGGCCCCGCGCTTGGATTTGCCGCGACCCTCGCCGAGGAGCACCCCCTGGTGCCGCACCTCGACGCGAAACCAGCGGTCGTGCGCGGGGCCGCCGGTTTCGACCAGCTCGTAGCTGGGCGCGACGCCGCTCTGGGCCTGCATCCTCTCTTGCAGCTCGCTCTTCGGATCGAGCTCGGGCCCCACGGAGCGCAGGGCCGGCGCGGCCACGGCGCCGCACAAGCTCCTGGCTGCTTCCAAACCGCGCTCGATGAAGACGGCTGCCACCAGGGCCTCGACGGCGTCGGCGAGCACGTTGGTGGCTTCGCCCAAGCCCGCCGCTTCGGCGCCCCGCCCGAGGCGCAGCGCCTTGGACAGCTCGTGCTCGCGCGCCCACAGCGACAGCGCTTCGGCGCTCACCAGCTGGGCGCGCATGCGCGTCAGCGTGCCTTCTTGGGCGTTGGGCTCACGAATGAACAAGAGCTCGCCCACGCAGAAGCCGAGCACGGCGTCGCCCAAGAATTCGAGCCGCTGATTGTCGGGCAAGTCCCGACGCTCATTCGAGTAGCTCGGATGGGTCAGCGCCTCTTCCAAGCGGACAGAGTCGCTGGGGAGCCCGACAAGGGCGGCGATGCGATCGCGTTGCTCCGGGAAATCATTTCTCACGGCTGGCGCGCGACCTTAGCATTGCGCCGCGAAGCGAGACTTTAACGCATCGCGTCACACGCGCCGGAGGGGGCTCGGAGGGGCACGAAACTTCGGCGCCTCACGCTTGTCGGATGCGGAGATGCGCCTCGGCTATCCTGGCGTGATGGCAGCATTCAGGGCCTGCCCCTTCTGTCGCAAGCTGTACACCACTGGGGAGGCGAAGACCTGCCCCGACTGCGACATCGCGCTCGTGGCCATGAGCCAGCTGCCCCCCTCGCTGGACGCGCTCGAGGACGACGCGGAGGCGGGCCAGCTCACGTTCCCGGAGAACATGCCGCTACCGACGCTGTACATGGGTCGGGGAAGAGGGGCGTTGCTAGCGCTCTCGGCGCTGGGCTTGTTCGCCTTCTTCTTGCCGTGGGTCGAGCTCACGTCACCGGAGTCGGTCGTGTACAGCGCGTTCGACCTGGCGCGCGGCCGCGCCGGCTTCTTGTGGGGCGGCGCGACAGCGTGGCTGGTGATGATCCCGCTGGTCATCACGCGCCGTACGATCGCGCGCATGCGAGGCGTGCGCATCGTCACGGTGATGTTTGCGGCCATGACGCTGACCGAAGCGTTGATGCTGTGGCTCATGCCCCCACACCGCGGCGCCACCCCGCTCGAGCTGCGTTTTCGTTATGGCCTATACGTGAGCGGCGCGATCTCGCTCGCGGGCATGGTGGTGGCCGCGCGCTTCGGTGGCAGCCTCGACAACTTGCCGAAATTCCTCTTAGATACGCGCGCGCGGCCCGACACATCCGACAACCTGAGTCGCCACGACAGCGTGGGGCGGACGCTGCACTAGCCCGGCTCCGCGTTGCTGAGATGACCAGGCGTGCTAAGAGGCTGCATGGGCGCGCTCCGGACTCCGGTACCGCGAGTCCCTTCGCGACCCGAGCTCGAGGTCGACGAGGGCGCCCTCGATCTGTCCGAAGTTCCGGCCACCGTGGTGTGCGCTACTTGCGGCTTGCCCGAGTGCAACTGCGACGTAGATCGGCCGTCTTCGTTCTCGGGCGTGGTCGCTATCGTGCCGTGGGAGCGGCCAGGCGGCACGGTGTTGTCGCGGCTCTGGGCAACCGCCAAGTTGGCCACGCTGTCTCCGGAGGCGTTCTTCGCGGCGTTACCCCCGGGTGGCCTGGCGTCACCGCTCGCTTTCGGTGTGCTGGCGGAGGTGCTGTCGGCGCTCGGCCTGTGCGCAACCGTGGGGGGCGTGGGGCTCTTGGTGGTGCCTTCGTTGGGGGCCGAGCTGCTGCACAGCCATGAAATCCAAGCCGTGGTGGCGCGCGCCCTGGCTTGGGGTGTGCCCGCGTTGGCGCTGGCCATGGTGCTGCTGCACTCCGCGCACGGCGCCGCGCGCGACGCCGCCGCGCGCAAAGAGGGCTCACGCCAGGTCGGGCGCGGCCTGCGCTTTGGCCTGTACTCCTGCGGGTGGGACCTCGTGACGCTGCCGCTGGGGCTGCTGCTGCTCACGTTGACGGACGGGCCCGGCTCGGCCCTGCGCCACTCGGCGCGCGGCCTCACGGCGCCGAACAGCGCGGCCATCGCTTACCTGGCGCACGTCCATCGCTTCGAGCAAGACGCGGCCAGGCGCGCGGCGCGGCGCGCCGTCAGCCTCGTGTTCGTACCGACCCTCGCGCTGATCGTGCTCGGCTTCGTGCTGGGGCTGGCTTGGGCCGCGCGCTGAAGCCGGCCGCGCGCGCTCAGAACATCGCGCCAAGCTCGAAAGAGAGCGTGAACTGCCGCGCTTCGTCTTTGAGCGCCTGCTTGTCGGCGTCGTCGTTTTGCGCGTCCGCGGGCGGCACCGCGTCGACCAAGAATTGGCCGCCGAGCATGACCATTTCGTAGCGGTAATTCAGGCCGAAAATCAGCCGATGCCGCTCGAGGCGAGCCGGCTTGAACACGACGTTGTTGTTGAAGTCGGCCTGCGAGCCACCCTTACAGACGGGCTGACCGTTGTCCGGGATCTTGTTCTGGCCCTGATCGGTATTGCCGGGCACGTTCTGGCCCGCGTAGTTGCAGTAGCGGAGGGCGTCGGTGCCGGGCGTTAGATCGATGAGGCCCGAGTCCGCGAACATCCACAAGTACTGGTAGCCCAGGTACGGCGTCAGCACCGACGAGTCTTGGATCGGCAAAGGCTTGCTGACCTGCGCGTCCAACGAGGCCACGGTCATTTGAAATTGCGGGGTTCCGGTGATCGTGCGGACGCCGCCGCCGACCGCGACGTCCGGCACGATGCCACCGACGCCGGTGCGAAAACCCTCGAGCAAGCTGAGCCGCACGTCGGCGCCGCCCGAGATGATGCTCGTCTTGGGCATGAAGCCGACGATGCCGGTCATCTCCAGACCGAAGCCGAAGCTCTTGCGAAATTTCAGCGAATACAGCTGCAGCAAAGACTGCGGGGAGGCGTTGCGCGTGGACGACGAGCCGTTGGAAGGGTCGACCGCGCCCTGCGTGCCGAGCTTCCAGTACGATTTGTCGCTCGAAATGCCGGTGTAGTCCGACTCGAGCGAAAGATGAAAACCGCCGTACCCCGTGGTGCGCGCGGAGTGCATGGCCGTGGGCGCGAGGGCAAAGCCGTATTGGCTCATCAGCCGCTTGAAGGCGCCCTGGTCCGGGGAGCAAGCTTGGCTGACGGTCGCCCCGGTCGGGTCGTTCAGCCATTGTCCGCCGGGGTGACAGGCGGAGCTTGGCTGCTGGGTTAGTGGATCGATGGTCAGACGCTCGAGCGCCGGATCCATGGGCTCCGCGCTCGCTCCAGCGCTGACGCAGGCGACAAGGGTTGCAGCGACGAAGGCAGCTAAGCGTACGCGCATCTGGCGGTCCGTCGGGCGAGGCTACTTGGCGCCCTGGATCCACGTCAAGCAAGCTGTCCCGCCGCTACAGCGCGCTCGACCTGCGCCCTGCTCGCTCTGTCTACTTGAGCCGATTCTGGCATGCTGGCTGATGAAGACGCGTGTGAGAGCTTCCCGCTGGCCGACATGACCCCTGACCCGAATACCGAGAAATCACCGCCCGAGCTGCGTCTCCGTTCACAGCCCGTGGAGCGACCGTTCCACGTGGTGCTGGTAGAGCCCGAGATTCCGCCCAACACCGGCAACGTGGCCCGGCTGTGCGCCGCGACGCGCGCGCCGCTTCACCTCGTCGGCAAGCTCGGCTTTCGCATCGACGAGCACGCGGTGCGCCGGGCGGGCCTGGATTACTGGCACTTGGTCGACGTAAAGACGCACGAGACGCTGGCCGCCGCCGAAGCAGCGATCGACGCCGAACGACCCTTCGGCCGCGTTCCGCGCCGCTACTTCTTCAGCGGCCACGCCGAGCGCAGCTATCTCGACGTCGAGTTCCAGCTTGGAGACGTTTTGATCTTCGGCAAAGAGAGCGTGGGCTTGCCCGAGCAGCTGCTGCGAGAGCGAGCCGACGAGGTGATCGGCATTCCGATGTCGGGCCTGGTTCGCTCGCACAACTTGGCCAACTCGGTGGCGATTGCGCTGTACGAAGCGCTGCGCCAAACCGGCGTGTTGAGCGTGACGTCGCGCGGGGCTTAGGGCTCAGCGCACGGTGACGGTCGGCTCCGCCGCGCGAAAATCGGCGTGGATGCTGCGCAAAACGCCGGTTGCCAGCACCACCTGGGTGGCTACGGGCGCGCCGAAGGTGGCAGAGCGAAAGGTCACCGAGTAGCGGCCGGGCGGCAACTCGAGGGCCGGTACCGGAGTTGCGTGCGTTTGCGAAACGCGCGCGCCCACGATCGTCACCGTTGCTTCCGGATCGGCGGTCAAGCGAAGCTGCGCGCTCGCCGCCACTTGGGACGGGGCGGCCGCGGGGCTCGCCAGAGGGCTGGGCGTACGGGGCGCGCTGGTGCGAGGCGCGGCCGACGCGCTGCTCACCGGGCGGCTGCTGCTGGCGGGGCCAACCGCGCCGCTCGACGGCGCGGGGGCGGCGACGGCCTCGCGACGCAGCCCGTCTGGGGCGGCGGCGACGTTGGGAGCGGCGAGCGGGGCGTGCGGCGGCGGCGCGACCGCGGCCGGGCGGGAGGAAACGCCGCGCGCGCCGGCCCAAGCCACCACCGCCACGAGCGCGACCGCAGAAGCCACCAGCGCCCAAGGCAGCGGCGTGCGCGCGCCGGGCGCGGGGGCGCTGGAGCGGGGCATGGCGCGCGTTGCGGGCTCGTGCGTTTCGACCACGGAGGGCGGGCTCGACGACTCGGACGGCTCATCGCTCGCGGCCAGCGGGGGGATGCTGGCAATCTTGCGCGTCCACTCCACCAGATCGCCTCGCGCGGCGAAGGTGCGCGTGACGGGCGCGCCCCCGGGCGGGGTCGCCGGAGTGAGCGGCGGCATGGGCGGAGTGGCCGATGCCCGCTCTTCCCGCGGCGGACGGCCGGAGAGCAACGCTCGGGGAGAAGCAGCTGGAGTGAGCGGCCCCGCGCTCTCGCCGGGCCGCCACGGAACCGAGCTAGGGCCACGCTGGCGGACGCGACGCACGCGCGCCCCCAGCCGCTTGGCGACGTCACCGCTGTCGAACTGGCGCGAAAACTCGCGCAGCTTGCGGGCCAGCGTCTCGGCGTCTTGCGGCCGATCGGCGGCGCGCAGCGCGACCGCTCGAGCGATGATGTCGGCGATCGGCCCCAGCTCGCCGTGCTCTTCGGCCAGCGAAGGCAGCGGATCTCCGAGCGCGGCCGCGCTGGCCTCGAAGCTGCCGCGACGAAACGGCGGACGACCCGTCCACGCCTCGATTAACAGGGCGCCGACCGCGAACACGTCCGTGGCCGGCGTCAGGCGCTCGCCGCGGATCTGCTCGGGCGGCATGTGGCCCGGTGAGCCGAAGACCTCGACGCGCTCGGTGCTGAGCGCGCTGGCCACCGGCGAAGCGATGCCGAAGTCGATCAAGCGCACGGCGCCCTCTTCGTCGAGCAAGACGTTGCGCGGCGTGACGTCGCGGTGAACGATGTTTCCGCGTCGATGCGCGTAGTCGAGCGCGCGGCAAATCTCGATGCCGATCTGCGCACCTTCCGCCGCGTCGAGCGGCCCCGTATCGGCCAGAATTTCGGTGAGCGTGAGCCCTTCGCACAGCTCCATGGCGATGTAATAAACGCCCTGCTCCACCCCCAGCTCGTACACGGGCACGATGTTCGGGTGGCTCAGCTCGACGGCAATTTTCGCTTCTTCCACGAAGCGCTCGACGAAGGCCTCGTCCAGCGCCAGCTCGGGGCGGATCTGTTTGACGACGAGACGCTTTTCGAAGCCAACGGCGCCGCGTAGAGTGGCCAGGTAAACGCGGGCCATGCCACCCGAGGCCAACTCGCGCTCCAGCACGTACTTGCCGAAGATCTGAGGGAACATCAGCGCGTTCGGATCTCTCCAGCGTAGCCTACTCGCCACGAGCGCGCTTTGCCATTTGGCCTGCAGCGAGCCCAGCCTGCCGCAGGTTCTGCCGCTCTACGTGCACACCATGCCGCGCTGCGACCTGCCGGCCCAGCTCGCCGGCAGCACCCTCGAGCTCTCAGCGCTCGGAGATTTCGAGGCCAATAACCAGTCAGCGGAGTTTCTTCGCCTCGATCAGCCCGGCGCGGCGCTGAAGTTTCCCGTCGCTACGCAAGCGGTAGAGGCGCACGTCGGACAAGGTGCGAGCGCCTTTGCCGGCTACGCCGAGCGCCGAGAAAATGGCCTCGACGTGCTGCTTTGGCCACGGCTGGCCGCGTGCCAGGTGTGGCGGCGCGACGGCACGGTGGGCTACCCCGGTCGGCACGGCGGGCAGGCGTTGGCGTACTCGACCGAGAGCGGCGTCGTGTTCGCCGCGGGCGGTAACGATCCGCTGGTGAGCGACGCCATCGTGGGCGCGTTGTCGTTCGACAGCGCGACCGGCGTGGTGACGGCTCTGGATAGGTCCGACGAAGGCGCCCTACGCGAGCCGCGAGCGTTCGCCACCGCTTCGCCCTTCGGCGGCCAATTTCTGGTGGCCGGAGGAGAGGTGCCAGTGCTCGGCGTTCCCGAGAGTGACCTCACGCTCATCGGCACGGCCGAGGTGTTCGACACGGAGTCGGGCCGGTTCGTGGGCGAGCCCATCACCCTGCACGGTAGCCGCACGCACCACGCGGCCGTGACGCTGGCCGACGGCCGCACGCTGCTGGTGGGCGGGCGCAGCAAGGTCGGGGAGACGAGCATCGCGCAGTATCAGCTGGAAATCGTGGATCCGGCGAGCAGGCGGGCCCTGGTGGGTGACGCCATCACGGCGCGCATCGACCCGCGCGCGCTGCCGCTCAGCGACGGCCGCATCTTCGTGGGCGGCGGCGTTGGGCTCGACGGCGCGCTCGTAGAGCCGGTCGGCGAGTGGTTGGACACGAACGGACGGCCCGACGGCACCGAGCTGCGCCCCGCTCTGCCACCGCGCTTCGACCGCGCCTTCGTGGCCACGCGTGGAGGTGGCGTACTGGCCGTGGGCGGCTGCGAAGACAGGCCCGCCATCTCGAGCGAAGACGCCGCCGAGTGCGAGGCGCGCTGCCGCTACGGCTGCCCACCGCTCGCTGGTTACGACGCGTGGTGGATCGCGCGCGACGGCTCGGCGACGCCCGTCGCTTTGGACGGCATCTCGGCGCCCCGTCCCATCTTGCTGCCCGGCAGCGACGGCAGCCCCTGGCTCGTCGCCGAAGCCGAGAAAGACCCAGCAAAAGCGCAACTTTTCCGCTTCAATGCTTGGGCCGAGCGGTTCCAAGCGTCGCTGGCCGCCGACGGCCTGACGCTACCAAGGCCCAGCATGCCGGCGCCGCTCGCGCTCGGGCCCGACGCCTTCGTTTGGCTCGACGACGACGACTCGGCCGGTGTGCTCGTCGGCTTGCGGCTGGGAACGCGCAACCGCTTCACCCAAGACCTGGCCCTGGTGTTGTCGTCCGATCCGCTCGAGGCGCGGCCCCAGCACCTGGTACCAGAAGCCCCGCCCGGCTCGGCCGTCACGTACGACGGCGAGCTCACGCTACGCAGCGCCGCGTTCCGGGCCGAGCGCCAGATGAGCGACCAGCGACCCGACGTCGCCGTTCGCGTCGCCGACACCGACTACGCCGACGTCACGGTGAAGCTCCAGCTCGCCCGCGGCGCTCCTCCGCTCGTGCTCTTGGGCGACACCCCGCTCGGTGGCATCGCTTGCCCCTGGCCGAGCGGCACCGCGACCGGCGGCGAGGCCGAGCGGCCCACGCTGGTGCGCCAAAATGACCGCGTGCGGCTGCTTTTTCTGGGTGGGCAGCGCTCTTGCCCAGTCGCCTCCGGGCGTCTGCCGCTGGGGCTGCGAGCCAACGAAGGCGAGTCCGTGATTCAACGGTTGGACGTGCAACGCGGCCTCGAGCCGCGCTGAACGGCTCACGGTTTTTTGAACAACTTGTTCAGCAGCCCTGGCTTGGGGGGCGGCGTGGGCGTTTTGCCCGGAGGTTTGCTCGACCGGCCTCCTTGCGATTCGGGACCGGAAGAGTTGAGGCCGGGCGGGTCGCTCGGCTTGTTGCCGCGGCGCATGGCGTACAGGCGCACCTCGCGGTGGGCGTCGGTGTGACGCGGATCGCGCTCCACGATGAACCGAAAATCGAGCAGGGCCTCGCGCATCCGGCCCATCCGCTTGAGCAGCTGCCCGCGGTACCAGCGCACGCGCAGGTTGTTGGGCTCCGACTTGGCGGCCTTCTCGAGCTGGACCGCGAGGCTCAGTAGGTCAGCGTTGGGATCTTGAGCCCGGATCCAGACGTGAAGCGCGACGTGGTCGGCCTGCGACGGATCGTTTTCGAAGGCGATTTGCGCTTCTTTCTCGGCCAAAGCGAGGTTCCCGCGCTTGAGCAGCACCTCTGCCTTCTGAAACGCGCTCGTGGCCTTGAGCACCTTCTGGACCTGCGCGGCCTCGTCGGCGCTGTCTCCGGTCAGCAGCGATTCGTCGTAGACCTTGCGGCTGGCGGCGTCGGACAACACCTGGCTGGCCTCGCTGATGCGCGAGAACAAGCGCGAGGCCTGATCTTTCAAGTCTACCACCTCGGGACGAAGGCGGTCCGGATGCCACCTCTTGGCCAACGCAAAGAAGGCGTTTTGAATTACGGCCGGCGTGGCGTCCGGCGTTACCCCGAGCACCTGGTAGTGAGTGCCGCTCGAGCGGGCCAGGAGCTCCTGCAGCTCCAGCCGCAGCTCGGCCGAGCTGCCGCCGCCGAGCGAAGGGGGCGCGCCCGAGACCCGCGGCGACGCCGGAATGGGCGATGAAATACGCTTTTCGGGCGGGGTCGACGCGACGGGCGGCGCGGAGCCGGCAGCGGGCGGAGCGAGCGAAATGATGGGCGGCGAGGGCGACGGCACCGCCGGCAGCGGTGAAGTGACGGCTGGATGTGCGCCCGAAGGTCGCTGCGAGGGCACGACGTGCTCGACGTCGGAAATGGACCCGCGCCCCGCCGGGACTGGCACGCGCGCCGGCTCGAGATCGGCCATGCTGCCGCGCCCCGCGCGCGCGACCACGGGAATGCGCGACGACGAAGGCGCTTCATCGACCCCCACCGGCTCGGCGCCGGGCACGCCCAGCTCGAGCTGACGCAAGATGACCAGCACGTACACCAAGCGCTTCACGTCGTCGGGCGAGGCCAGGCCAGAGGCGATCAACGACGACAGCGGCTGCGGCTTGGCCCGAAGCACGTCGATCAGCGCTTGCTCGGACGACTCGAAACGAAAACGACGAATCGGCGCGTCCACGTGCAGCTCTATCGGACGTTGGCCGAGCCTCCCGGTGACCGCGTCGATCTCGGCGGGGCTGGCGTGGCGGCGCAGACCGCGCCAAATCAGCGCCAAAGGCCGCGTGCGCAGCCCTTCCGGCGCCCCCCAACGCTCCAGCAGGTTCACCTGGTCGTAGTAGCCGTAGGCCGTGGCAGGGCTCAGCTTGAACAGCCAGAGCACCTGGCGCGCCAGCTGCTCGCGCAGCGCGTCGCGCAGCACCTTGACCTCGATGGCGCCCGTCGCCAGCAGCACCTGCCCGTGTAGGCGCCGCTCGTGCAAGGCCCCCTGCAAGGTGCGCTCATAAACCTCGCGGGTGATGGCCCGCTGCTCCACCAGAATTTGGCCCAGGTAGGTGACGGCCGTGGCCGTCTTCACCTTGGCGGGAGCCCCCGTCTCGAACCAAATGGCGTGCTTGTCGCCCTTCGGCTCTTCGAGCACCAGGCTACCGGTCAGGCCGCGGTCGAGCAGGTACACGAGCAGGTGGCCGAAAGGCGTGGCCTGGAGGGTGCCGGTAGCGGTGGGCTCGAGACTCATCGAAGAAGCGACGCGAGGCGGTTTACGCACAGCCACGGAGCAACGACGGAAGCCGCGCCCGGTGATGGCCGAGCATAGCTTGGGGTCGGGCGCCGAGGGTCCGAGAAACCGTCGGCCCCGCATTCTCGCCGGACTGGAGCGTGGCTGTTCGGGGCCGAGTGGGGCAATGCTAAGTTTGGCGCGATGCCCCGCGCCCAAATTCTAGTGGTGGACGACGAGCCGACCATCCTCTCCACGTTGAAGAAGGTCCTATCTCTGGAGGGTTATGGCGTGGACGTGGCGGGGGGCGTGGCGGTGGCCGAGAGCAAGCTCGCCAAGCAGAGCTACGACATGGTGCTGCTCGACATAGCGTTGCCGGACGGCGATGGTCTGGCGTTGTTGTCCAAGCTGATGGCGGGCGGCCTGGAAGCCCAGGTCATCATGATGAGCGGGCACGCCACCATCGACGCGGCCGTGCAAGCCACGCGGCTCGGGGCCCTCGACTTTCTGGAAAAGCCGCTGTCGACCGATCGGCTCTTGGTCGTGCTCGACAACGCCCTGCGCTTGACGCGCGCCGAAGCGGAGGCGCGCGAGCTGCGGCGCGAGGCGGGCCTGGGCGACGAGCTGCTGGGCGAAAGCCGGCCAATGTTGGCCCTGCGCGAGCAGGTGCTGCGCGCCGCCAAATCCAACGCCAGCGTGCTCGTGGTGGGCGAGCGAGGCACCGGCAAAGAGCTGATCGCGCGGGCCATTCACCGCGCGTCGCCGCGGGCGAAGGGGCCGCTCGAGCGGCTGAACTGCGCCGCGGTGCCGGCCGAGCTGATCGAGAGCGAGCTGTTCGGGCACGAAGCCGGCGCGTTCACGGGCGCCACCAAGCAGCGCCGAGGTAAATTCGAGCGGGCCGGCGGCGGCACGCTGTTCTTGGACGAGGTGGGCGACATGCCTCTACCGATGCAGGCCAAGCTGCTGCGCGTCTTGCAGGAGCGCGAGATCGAACGCGTGGGCGGCAGCGAGACGTTCAAGGTCGACGTGCGAGTCGTGGCCGCTACCAACAAAGACTTGCGCGCCGCCACCGCCGCCGGAGCCTTCCGCGCCGATCTGTACGATCGCCTGAACGTCTTGCCGCTGGAGCTGCCGCCGCTGCGGGCGCGACGCGACGACGTGCCGCTGCTTTCCACGGCGTTTTTGCAGGCTGCGCGGCTGGCCAATGGCCGACCCGGCATCGCTTTGAGTGAGGGCGCGCTGCGGGCGCTGGGGGCGCATTCGTTCCCCGGCAACGTGCGCGAGCTGCGCAACGTCATCGAGCGCATCGTGATCCTGAACCCAGACGACGACGTGACCGAAGCCGACGTGCGCCGCGCCATCGGCATGGCCGACGCGCCGCAGAGCGCAGGCCTGTATCGCCCCGGCATTCCCTTCCGGGTGCTGTCCGAAGAAGCAGAACGCACCATCTTGGAAGAAGCGCTCTCGCATCACGGCGGCCAGATGGCAGCCACCGCGCGCGCGCTGGGCCTCGAGCGCAGCCACCTGTACAAAAAGGCCAAGGCCCTGGGCCTGCGTGGCGACACCGAGCCGAGCGACGACTGAGCGCTATTCGGCGGGCGGCGCCGACGCCCGGAGCTCCTGGGCCCGCTTACGGGCCTTGGCCGCGTCGCGCGCCCGGCCTAGCGAGCCGTACAGCTCGGCCAAGCGCGCCTGAACCGCGGCCAGGTCTTGCGGCTCGGCGGGGGAAAGCGCCGCGCTTTCGAGCTCGAAAACGGCTCGTTTCTGGTCGCCGGTCTGCGCCAGCGCCTCACCGAACAGGCGGTGCGTGGTGAAGCCTTCCATGTCGGCGTAAACCGCTACTTCTCCCACCTTGACGGCCTCGGCCCAGGCCTTCTTCTCCACCAAGAGGCCGAGCAGCCGCCGGTAAACTTTGTTCTCGTGTTGCTCCAGCTCGGCGAGGCGCCGCAGCGCCGCCAGCTCGGCGTCGTCGTCGGCGCGCGTGTGCGCCATCTCGGCCAACAGATAGAACGGCGTCGCCGACAGCGGATCGAAGCTGGCCGCCTTCTCGAGCGCGCTGCGCGCGTTCGCATCGTCGCCGGCGGCGGCCAGCAGCTTGCCGAGCAAGAGCCGCACGGCGTAACCGTCTTGCTTGGCTGCAATCATCTTGTTCAGGATGATGATCGCCTTTTCGGGGTGCTGATGCTGCTCCAGCTCGGCGCGCAAGAAACGCGCGTCGGCGTTGCTCGGCTCCAGCTTCTCGATCTGCGCTAGCTGCTGCTCGGCGCGCTCGCCTTCGCCTTCGCGCAGCAGCGAGAGCGCGTAGCGCAGCTGGGTTTTGACGTCTTTTGGCGCCGCTTTTGCCTCCTTGGCCAGCTTTTCGGAGCGCCCTTTGCGCTGCAGGGGCATGAACTGGCCCGCAAAGCGGCCGAGCTTCTTGTCCGCGAACTGTCGAAACTCGCGATCGAGCTCGGTCGCCGTCTTGCCGAGCACGTTGAGCATGACTTGATCATGGCTCTTGCCCGCGCCCCACTGGCGCAGCATCTCGGCCAGCTTGTCGTGGCCGTAGTGGTCGGCCAGCATGACCAAGATTTGACTCGAGGCGTAGTAGGCGGTGCCCACGTCTTCCAGCTCTTCGGCCCGCGTGAACGCGCGGCTCATGTGGCCGAGCGCCGGCAAGCGGTCGTTGCGCACGGCCTCGAACAGCTCTTGATCGTTTTCGCGCACCCACTCGGGGCGGGCGATGATGGTCTCGTATTCGGCCAGGCCCTCGGTGAACCAACGCGGCACGCGGCTCTTCGACATCTGAATGTGGAAGACGTGGCTGAGCTCGTGCCAGAGCGTCATGCCCAGGTTGAACGACTCGTTGGCTGGGCTCATGGAAGCCAGGGTTTTTCCGAAACAAACGCCCTGAATCGCGATTTGGGGTAGCCCCCCGGTGCGAATGCCGAAGTTCTCTCGCTCGGCGTACAGCTCGACCCCCACCGGCAGCTGCGGGGTGAAGCCGTAGCTCTTCTGCATGGTCGTGAAGGCGCGGTCGAGCAGCTCGGGCACGTAGCGCTCGAGCAACTCCTTTTCGCTCGACTTGTAGCGGATGGTGAAGCGCGGGTGATTCACCGTCACGTACTCTTTGGCGATCACGCCCTCGTACATTTCGAGCGTGTTGTAGACACGCACGTTGAACGGATCCATGCGGAAGCTGCGACCGAGCGCCCTCACGCCGTTGGCGTCGTCACCGGAGCGAATCAAGTTGAAGCCCAGCTCGCCCTCGGCCTTGGCGTCCTTGGCGTCGAGCGCCACCGCCTCTTTCATGAGCTCGACGATCTCGTCGTAGCGGTGCTCCCAATCCGCGAACTCGCCGACGATGGAGTACATCCGCGTGTACTCCGGATTCAGTGCCAAAATGGCGGCTTTCTGCGCTTGGAAGCCGCTCGGATCTTCGGCCAAGAAGCGAACGGTGGCCCGCATGCTGAGCAGCGGTAAATCGCGCGGGTTGCCGCGCAGCCCCTCGCTCACGTAGCGATCGGCGGCCGGCAAATCTTGGTCTCGCACCGCGATGCCGGCGAGCACGAAGTAGGCGTGGGTGAGCCGAGGATTTTGCGTTAGCGCGAGCCTCGCCAGCCGCTCGGCCTCGTCGAAATCGAGGGCTTGGGCCAGCCGCACCTCGGCGAGCAACATGTTGGCTTGCGGGTGCTGCGGGGCGAGTTGGAGCGCCTCGCTCAGCACCTCTTCGGCGTGACCCGGATCGTACTTCTCGAGGTACAGCTGAGCCCGGTAGAGCAGCGTGCGAACGTTGTTCGATTCGGCGCGCTCGGCTTGATCGAAGGCGTCGTTGGCGTCTTTGGGGCTGCGCAGCAGGTGCGCGGCGCGGCCGACCCGCGTCATGCCTGGCCCATCGCTCTCGGGCACGCGGTCTTGGTTGTAGTCCTCGATCAAGCTGAGCAAGACGGGCTCGGCCTCTTTGCGGCGGCCGGTTTCGAGCAAGAGCTCGCCCACCAGCAGCCGCACCTCGGGCCCCGCTGGCTGAGCCTTCAGGGCGCGCAGCAGCGCGAGCGCCGCCGGCACTTCGCCCGAAGCGCGCAGGGCCCGCGCTTCGGCCACCGCCACCGCCTCGGGGTCGGCCCCCGCAGCGCCAGCCAGCCTGGCCCGCTCGATGGCGTCGGGGTAGCGCCCGGTCGTGAGCAGGAGCTCCGACAAACCGAGCAGCGCGTCGGCCTTTTTCGAGCCGTCGAGCGCCGCCGTCAGGTCCGCCTCGGCGTCGGCGTAGCGACTCTGGCCGAGCCGCGTGAGCCCGCGCGCCAGCCGCGCGTCGGGCCCGAGCTCGCGCTCGACCTGGGCCGCCGGGGCTCGCGCCGACTCGGGCTTGACCAGGGCGCCCGAGCCGCAGCCCGTCAGCAGGCAAACACCACCGAGCAGGAGCGTGCGCATCGATCGCATCATGTCCGACACGGCGCAGCGGGGCTAGCTTGGGAAGAGCTTCACGCTGGCCCCGGGCACGGGCGCCAAGCGCTGGAGCGCGCTGGCGTCGCGGACCACCACCTCGATGGTTCCGAACGCGCCCACCAGCGCGACCAGCTCGCCGGGCGCCGCGTCGGCGAAGGTGCGCACGCTGCGCAGCGTTTGACCGGCGATCTGCAAGCGAAACGGCGCGTCGCTCGTGGGTAGGACCTCGGAGGCGCGCAGCGACGTGAGCAAATTGCCGAAGTGGTCGACCGTGAGCACGTTGCCGACGAAGCCTTCGCCCTCGGTGACCACGCCGGGAACGGGGCTTGGCACCTGCAAGTGCGCGAGCGGGCCCACGTCGGCGAACGCCAAATCACCGCACGCCAACCGCCCCGCGACCACCGCGAACACGTCGCGACCGTGGAAGGTATTGCTCGCACCCGCCAAGCCGTGCCGCCCTTGCTCGATACTGCGCACCTCCACGTGCGGCGCGTGCAGGGTCACCTCGGCCAGCAGCCCGTTGTCGGGCCCCACGAAGTAGTGGTGCTCGGCCGCTACCACCACGGCCGCCCGCGCCGTGCCCACCCCCGGGTCCACCACCGCGCAATGCACGCTTCCGTGCGGAAAATAACGGTAGCTCAGCTCGAGCCAGAACGCGCCCTCCGCCACCGCTCCGGGGGCGATGCCGTGCGTGAGGTCGATGACCCGTAGCTGGGGATCTTCACGGAACAGCACGCCCTTCATGACGCCCACGAACGGATCGCTCAGCCCGAAGTCGGTGAGCAGCGTGACCAGGCCGCAGGGCGCCTGCATCAGTCGCTGGGCTCCGGTCGCCAGCGGGTGATGCGGCGCGGCCAGCGGCCCTCGCTTTGACTGGTGCGCAGCGCCGCCTTGAGCGCGGCGCGCGCATCGGCCGCTAGCCACTCGGGTGGCTCGCCCCCTTGGTCGCTCGTCCACGCGCCGAACTCGACCTGCTTCGGACCCGCGGAAGCTCCCACTCGGACCAAAGCACGGAAGCTCTCCGTGGCGGTTTGCAGGAGCGCCTCGTACTCGGCCGACGGGGGCGCGTCCGGCGTCGCGCTGCCCAGCCGTAGCTCTATCTTGCCGCCGTTCTTCGGGGTCATCGGGACACGCCAGCTTGGCTCATCGGGCAGCCGTTTTCGAGGCTGGGCCAGCGCCAAGCCCTGGGAAAGATTGGAGACCTGGCGGGGCCCCGGCAAGCAGCCTATTTAAGTCGATTAACCAAACAATGTCCGACCGTTAGAAGATTACCTGTTTTTCTGTTCAGTGCCCTGATATCGGCGATCGCATGGCTCGCTCCAACCCCCGCCCCGACACCGAAAGCCTGATCCCCCACGACCCCGCCCCCATGAAGCTCCTGCAGACGCCCAGCGGCTACCGGGTGGCTTGCTACGCCGTCGCCCTGGACCAATTCCCGGTCGACTTCTTCGCCGACCCCGACGGACGCTGGACCTACGAAGGCCTGGCCGAGGCCGCCGGCTTCGCGCTCGAGGACGGCGTGGCCATCGGGGTGCTTTCGCGAGACCACTTTGGCCACCCCGAGGGCTCGGCCATCGTGACGCTCAACGCCGAGTCGCGGCCGTACGTGGCCGTGGTCGAGTGCCCCATCGCTTACGCCTGCGCCGACGCGAGCTCGCTCGCGCTCCGCGCCGGCGATCGCGACTGCGGCTAGACTCCGCAGCATGCCGACGCGCGTGTTCTCTCAGCAGCCGGATCTGGTGGCGGCTTTGCCGCAGCTGCTGGCGCACGCGCGTCGCTTCTTCGCCGCAGAGCTCGAGGTGGTAGACGCCTCGCCGCCCGAGCGGCCTGACTTGGCCCGCGCGCACGTGACGTTGCGGCTCGAGGGCGCCCGCTACCCGGGCCGCGGCACGTTTCGGATCGAAGCCGTTCGCCCCCGCCCGGCCGATCAGACCGCAGCGGAAGCCGCCGAACAGCGCGGCAAAGCGGGCGGCATGGCCCAGCTGGCGGGGCGCTGCGCGGCCCTGTGGATCATCACACCCGAGGGTGAAGTCACGGGCAGCGCGGAGCTCCAGTTGTCGGCCTTGCTCGCGTCCGTGGCGCTCGGCCCCGTATTGCCCGAAGACGAGAGCACGCTCTACGGCGTGCGGGGCGCCATGGAACGCGCCGAAAAAGCGGCGAACGCCGCCAACGTATGAGCCGACACCAACCTGACTGCGTCAGCTGCCGCTCTCGCCACCCGTCGCTTGCAGCACGGCCTGCAGCAGATCCGCGGGGCGAGCGCCGTCGAGCGGCGCATTCTCGAACGCGCTGAGCAGCGCGCTCGTCGGCTCTTCGCGGCGCGACAAAGCTGCCGCCGCGAGCTGTTCGAAGCGGCGCAGCGCCGCGCTGCCGACCAGCAAATCACCAGTGATGCGCGGCGCGGGGGCGACGACAGCCTCGACGACGCCGAGCGGAATCGACACCGAAGACGCCACGCCGCCGTCCACGGCACCCACCAAAAGCTCCGGCGCGGCGGGCAGAGCCGCTAGCTCCGCCGCGACATCGATCGGCGTGGCCCCCAACCTGGTCACGACACCGCTGACCGCTTTGCTCAAGAATTCGTGGGCCGGCGGCTCCTGCCGAAGCAGCCGGTAGAGCGCCGCGGGCGGCTCGCGCGGCAAGGCGGGCCGCACCACGCACGGGCTCTCGAGACCAATCAACAGCTCGACCAGCACCGCGCCGGAGGCTGTTTGCTCGTAGCCGACCAACGCGACCGGGTGGCCCAAGACCGCGAGCACCTCCGTGCCGAAGTATCGAAACGGCACGCCCACGGCGGCGTAACCGCGCAGCAGGGCCCGCAAATTGCGGTTCAAGAGCGTGCGCGCCGAAGCGTCGGCGAACAGCGCGTCGACGCGCGGCAACGCGAGCGCGTGATACAGCACCGCTCCGCTCAGCTGCGCTTCGGTCCCGCTGGTGCACCGGCGCACCACGCGCGTATCGAAGCGGGCCGGGCTGCGCTCGCGCAGGGTTCGTGCGCGTTGCAAGTTCCCCAGCACCAGCGCTTCGGTCGAGAACGAAGCGCTGGCCAGTAGCGCCCGCTGGTGGGTCTCGGTCCAGGTCAGCGCGCGGCCTCCGAGCGCGAGCGCCCCGTCGAGGTCCGTCTCGAGCGTGGCGACGCGGAGCTCGGTCACGACTTTCGCGTCAACAGCTGGTCGAGCTCGACGCCCGCGAGTGACAACGCCTGGCGCTGCACCTCACACAGCTGGGCCACGCCTTCCAGCGCCAAATCGGTCATTTTGTCGAGATCGCTCCGCGGCACGGCTTCGCCCTCGGCGGTGCCTTGAATCTCCACGATGTTGCCGCCGACGGTCGCCACCACGTTCAAGTCGACGCGGGCCGTGGAGTCTTCTTTGTAGTCGAGATCGAGCAGCAGCTCTCCGCCCACGTGACCCACGCTGACCGCGGCGATCTGATCGCGAATCACCGGCGCCCGCAGCTTGCCGGTGGCGCCCAGCTTGGCCACCGCCAGCGCCAGCGCGATGAAGCCGCCCGTCACCGACGCGGTGCGGGTGCCGCCGTCGGCCTCGAGCACGTCGCAATCGATGTGCACGGTGCGCTCACCGAACGCGTCCAAATCGAGGGCGGCCCGCAGGGCACGGCCAATCAACCTTTGAATTTCGCGCGCGCGGCCGCCGAGCGGGCGATCGCGCCCGTCGCGGTTCTCACGCTTCTTGGGGTTGGCGCGCGGATGCATCTGATACTCCGCGGTGATCCAGCCCTTGCCGCGACCCTCCATGAACTCGGGCACCTTGGCTTCGATGGACGCGGTGCAGAGCACGACCGTTCCGCCGGCGCGGTACAACGCCGACCCTTCGGCCAGGCGATGAAACCCTGGCTCGACACCCACTGGACGAATGACTCGGGCGTCTCGATCCTCGCGCATGGCTCCTTGTACGGAACTTTCGCGGCATTGGCACGTACGAAACTCCTGCCCGCCAGGCCCCGCGGGGCCAGTTCTAGCGGGCCGTGGTTCGAGATATACGGGGAACCCCGTGCTACCGTAGGCGTTCCCCCAGGTCGGACGGGAGCCCGGGTCCCACCACGAGAGCGCGCGCATGTCACTTAGCACCGGCGACATCATCGACGGCAAATACCGAATCGTTCGCCTGATCGGCGAAGGCGGCATGGGCGCCGTCTACGAGGCCGAAAATACGCGCATCCATCGCAAAGTCGCGATCAAGGTGCTGCACTCCGGGGTGGCCCAGACCGGGGAAGCCGTCAGCCGCTTCGAGCGTGAAGCGCAGGCCGCCGGCCGCATTGGCTCCGAGCACATCGTAGAAGTGCTGGATTTGGGCAACCTGCCCAGCGGCGACCGCTACATGGTCATGGAGTTCATGGATGGCGACTCGCTGTCCGGCCGCATCCGCGCTCGCACGCGCCTCACGCCCAACGAGGCCTACCCAGTGATGCACCAGCTGCTGGAGGCGCTGGCGGCGGCGCACAGCGCCGGCATCATCCATCGCGACCTCAAGCCCGATAACGTGTACCTGCTCAAATCGCGCGGGGGCAAGGCCGACTTCGTCAAGCTGCTGGATTTCGGAATTTCCAAATTCAATCAGCTGAGCGGCGACAGCGGCTTCAGCATGACCCGCACCGGCGCCGTGATGGGAACGCCGTATTACATGGCGCCCGAGCAGGCCAAGGGCGCGCGCGACCTCGATCATCGCGTCGACTTGTACGCGGCGGGCGTCATTCTGTACGAAGCCATCACGGGCGAAGTGCCCTTCAACGCCGACACGTTCAACGAGCTTTTGTTCAAGATCGTGCTCGAAGCGGCCAAGCCAGTCGAGCAAGTCGTGCCCAACATCGACCCCCATTTCGCGGCCATCGTGAACAAGTCGATGGCGCGCGAGCCGGGGCAACGCTTCCAGAGCGCGCGCGAGTTCCAGCACGCGCTCGAGCAGTGGGCCTCCGGCGCGGGTCCTCAGCTCGCGGCCGCCCTGAATGCCTCCGCGCAAGCGCCGGGCGGGGCTCCGGCTCACCACGAACCGGCCCCCACGATCGCCTACCAGGCCACCGGCACCGGCACGCAGCCGGCGGTTGCCGCGCACTCGCTGGGCACCGGCACGCCGGGCAGCTGGGCCAACACGGGCGCCTACGCGCCGCCCGCCGCCGCGCCCAAAAAGAGCAGCGCGGGGCTGTTCATCGGCCTGGCCGCCGCCGCGGTGGTGCTGCTGGGTGGCGGCGCGTTGGTGGCCATGAGCCTTTCGCACAGCAAAGAAGAAGCGGCCGTCGCCGCCGGCAAGCTGGGCGCCGAGAAGGCCGAAAAGGCCGAAGCGGAAGCGCGGGCCAAGGCCGAAGCAGAGAGAGCCGCGCAAGAAGCCGCCGCCAAAGCGGTGAGCGAAGCCGAAAAGGCCAAGGCCGAAGCCGAGGCCATGAAGAGCGAAGCCGAAAAGGCCAAGGCCGCCGCGGAGGCGGCAGCCAAGGTCGTCGCCGCTCAGCCTACGCCCGTGCCCGCGCCGCGCGGCGCACGGCCGGCCGCCGCCAAGCCCGAGCCAAAGGCGGAAGCAAAGCCAGCCACGCCCGCGCCCACCGCCGCGCCGACCACCACCGGTCGGCGCATCCGTACGACGCTGTGAAGCCGTCTTCGTTGGATCTGGAGACCGACAGCGCCCAGGTGCTGCGCTTGTCGGAAGTGTTCGACAGCCTGCAGGGAGAAGGTGTGAACGTCGGCAAGCCGTGCCGCTTCGTGCGGCTCGCTCTGTGCAACCTGCACTGCCACTACTGCGACACCAAATATACGTGGGATTTCGCGCAGTTCGACTACGCCAAAGAGGTGCGCGAGGAGCCCATTTCTTGGCTGGTGGAGCAGCTGACCGAGGCGCCTGCCAAGCACGTGGTGGTGACCGGCGGCGAGCCGCTCTTGCAACAGCGCGCGCTGGCCCAAGCGTTCGCCCGCGTGCCGCGCGACGTATTCATCGAAATCGAAACCAACGGCACCCGCGTGCCTTCCGCCAGTCTGCTCGAGCGCGTAGATCAGTGGAACGTGTCCCCCAAGCTCTCGTCGGCCGGCGACAGCGAAGCGCTCCGAATTCGTCCCGATGCGCTCGCGGCCCTGCACGGCAGCGGGCGCGCGTACTTGAAGCTGGTGGTACGCAGCGAGCAAGACCGCGACGAAGCCGAGGCCCTCCGCGCGCGCTTCGGCTTTGCCAAAGACCGCACGCTGCTCATGCCGGAAGCCTCGACCCGCGACGAGCTGGAGGCCCGCTCCCCGCGCGTCGCCGCTTGGTCGCAGCAGCTTTCGCTGCGGTTTTCCAGCCGTTTGCACGTCACGCTTTGGGGTGGCCGGCGCGGCACCTGAGCGCGCTCGCCTTCACCGCAAATCGCCCCAAACCGTGAGCGCCGCTTGCGTCTCTGGATCCAGCTCGGCGCGTTCACGCGGGCCCAAGCTGGCCGCGGCGCGCGCGTCGGCGACGGCCGCGTCGAAGGCGGCGAGCCAGAGCGCGCGAGCTGCCGCGGGTCGCGAGTCGAGCGCGTCGTTGATGCACGATGGATCGATATCGGAGGCGCACAGGCGCGGGGTCTTGCCGTTGGTGCCGCGCAATAGCCAGCCGACGAAGCGCGCAGAGTAGTCGGCGCCCGTCGTGGCCACGTCGATGTCACCGCCCAGCGAGGCCACGCCGCTGCCGCGCGCGAACAGATCCGCGCCCGCGTGCGACGACGGCTCCAGGCCCAACGCTCGCAAGATGGTCGCGGACACGTCGACGGCGGTGCTGGGCAGCGTGACCTCTTTGCCGCCCAGCGCGTCGCGTGGAAAGCGCACAATCAGCGGCAAAAGCAGGTGATCTTCGGTCAGGGGGGCGGCCGGGTCGAAGGGAATTTCCGGACCGCTGCCGAGCCCAACGTCCGAGGTGACGATGAGCAGCGTGTCGTTCCACGCGCCCTTGGCCTTCAGCATGGCAATCAGCTTGCCGAGCGCCACGTCTTGCTTGGCCAGCGCCGCGTCGTGCAGCGCGCGCAGGCGGATCCAATCGTCGTCGCCGATCTTGCGCGAGGCGCGCTTGTGCTTTTCGCGCAGGGCGCCCAAAATGATGCCGCCGCGGCGTGGGTCCAAGATGCCGCTGTACTCTTGCGGCTTCAGGCCTGACGTCTCTTCGTGCGTCAGGTCCCAGGGCGGATGCCCGCCTCGCAGCTGCGCCACCACCAAATGGGGTGATGAGCCGCCGCTCGCCAGCTCTTGCTCGAGGAAGCTCTGGGCGCGCGTCAAAGGCTCGGTCGCGGGCAAGTCTACGACCGGCGAAAAGGCCTCGAAGCTGTCGAAACCGCTGGCAAAACCGAAGGGGCTGAAGCTGGTGGGCACGCCCGTGAACAGCGCCGTGCGGCCGCCCGCCTCCTTCAGCGTCTCGGCCAGCGTGACCACTTTGGGCCGCAGCTTATCGCCAGGCCGCTCGATACCGTGGACGGCGGGCGACGCCCCGGAGATGAGCGACGCCAACGACGACGCGGGGACCGTCGAGGGCGCGCGGTGGGCGCTGAACACGACCGCGTGCTTGGCCAGATCTGCCAGCGCAGGCATGCCGGCAGCCGGGCCCCAGGGCGGCAAGCGCCCGCGGTCGACCGACGAAAGCACCACCACCACCACCGTGCGAGCGGGCGGCGCCTGGGGCATGTCGGCGCGCGCCCGGCTGATGATGGGATCGCCGAAGACGACGCGGCCACCGCGCGAGCCTTCGACCGCCCGCAGCTCGAGCCCGACCAGCTCGCCCGCCGCCGCCGAGAGGTCCAACGAAACCGGCATGAAGCTGCCGCCATCGCCGCCCGAAATTTTGCGCGTCGACAGCACGCGCGGCGCCTTTTCGTCGCTAACCAAGGCAATTTCGGCGGTGCCGCGGCCCGAGCCCCAAAAGCCCAAGCCCAGGCGCAGCTTGGCGTCGGCGGCGGGCCGCAAGAAGCAGCGCACCACGCTCGGCGCTCGCAGCACGATCGAGCGCTTGGGTACCTTGTCGAGCACGACGTCGCTCACCACGTCGTGCAAGGTCGGAGCGGCGTAGCTTGCGCCCTTCTCGAGCCGCGGGCCGATGCGCACCCAATCCAAATCGACGATTGGCTCTTTCGAAGCGCGCGGCGCGCCGGCAAAACGCAAGCTGAGCCGGTGGCGCCCGCGCGCCAGCGTGCCCGCGACCGACGGGAACGCCAGCGCGCGCGTCTCGCCGATGGCGAGCTTCTGCGCGCCCAAGCGCTTGTCGTCGACGGCCACGTACAGCCACTTGGCCAACATCGAGTGCAGCCGGACCGTCACCGTCAGCTCGTTCGTGGGCTCGTCCAGCCAGAAATCGAGCAGGGTTTGCCGACTAAAAATCCGCTCGAACGTGTCGCCGCCACGATCAATCGAAGGGGGCGGCTCGGCTTGTGCGGCCGCGAAACCGCGCAGGGGCGGCTGGGTTCCCCCGAAGTCCAGCAAGCGGCCGTGGTGCTCGATCTCGCAGCGCGAGAGCTCTTTCAACAAGTCGATGCGCTCGGCCTCGGGCGGGCGGGCTCCCGGCGGCGCGGGGGCGGCGGCGGGTGGCGCGGCCAAAGGCGCGCCGGAACGCGAAGGCGGCGGCTCTTCTTTGTGGCAGCCGCTAGCGCCGAGCAAGAGCCAGGCCGCGAGCGCGGGGAGCAGCAGCCTCACGGCGATCCAGCGGGAGCCGCAGCAGAAGCTGCAGCCGCGACCGCGAGGGTGCGTTGACCCGCTTTGACGAGCACGTTTTGCGGAGCGCCGTCGCCCAGCGTCAACTGGTGCGCACCAGGGCCGAGCGGAACGCGACGCGTCGGACCCATGCCCAGGTACTCGCCGTCGACGCGGATGGCCGTGCCCTCGGCCACCTTGATTTCCAGCAAGCCATGGCCGGCGGGCACGTCCGTGCCGGGCGGCAGCGGCGAATCGCTGGTGCTGAACAGTGGCTTGGGAGCGGGGGCCGCGCTCATCACCGGAACGGGCAGGACCGGCGCTGGCGCGACGGTCGGCGCCGCGGCGGGCGCCGGTTTTTCGGCGGACGCACCGAACAGCATGGTGACGCCGTAATACGTAGCGCCCGCCGCCATCAGTGAAAACAGCACGGTGCGGACCCAACCGCCGCCTTCACCGTCCGCCCCCTCGGGTTCCGCGGCCGCTTTGTCCGGGCTCTTCGCGCTCGGGGTGCGCGACGCCGGAGAGAGCGGAAGGGTGACGAGCTGGCGCTCTTTGCTCGACTCCGTCTTCGGCTCTGCGGGAGGAACCGACGGCGCCCGAACACCGGCGAGCGGCAAGGTCTTTCCGAGGACCGCCTCCGCCGGCGCTGCGCTAGCGGCCACGATTTCTGGAATTTTGGGCGCTGGCGTGTCGAGCGGTAAGGTCGAGCTCAACGCGTTCACCGGTGTGTCGACGAGCAGCGCCTGCGTGAGCGGATCGTCGTCGTTGGCGCGCGGCGCGAAAGGCGAAACGGGGCGGGGCGGCTTGACGAGCGGACGCGGCGAGGAAGGCACCGGCTCGGGCGTCGCGGTGGACCGGGAATCGACGGAGTCGACGACTTGGGGCGCGGCGCTCTCGGCGACCGCGGCTCGCGCGGCGGCGGCTTCGTTGCCGGCGCTACCCAGAGTCTCGCTGCGAAGCTCGGGACGATGCCCGCGCTCGACCGGAACCGATGCTCCCGGCAAAGCTTCGTTCTCGTTGGGGGGCGGAGCGTTCGACGAGCTCAGGGTCTTGCGCAGAGGATCTTCCGAGCGCGCTTTCGGGGCGGCCGGAGCTGGCTCGGAGGACGGCGCAGCCACGACCGGCAGCGCTGCGACGGGCGGAGCCGTGGCCGCTTCTGGCGGCTGGGCGCTCGCCTCGAGCTGAAACGAGAACCAGCCTTCGTCGGCCGAAGCCAGCTCGGCGCCCGGCGCTTGCGAGTAGACGGTCGGCGGGCGCCGCTGGGAAACGGGCGGGTCCAGCTCCGGGCTAGCCAGGGCCGGCGCTGCCGTTTCGGGCGCGGGCTGGGCGGGCTCCGACTCCGGCTGCGGAAGCGCGCCGAGGCTGGGCACCGCCGAGGGCGGTACGCGCGTCTGCGAAATGTCTTCGACGCCGCCCACGCTCTCGACCAGCAAGATGCCGCCGCGCCGCGCAAAATCCGAGAGCACCGCCTCCAAAAGCCGCGCCGGCGCGCGGCCCGAAGTCAGCAAATCTCGCGGCGAAGCGCCCGCCATCAGCTCGCGCAGCAGGCTCTGCGCCGGCTCGGGCGTGCACTCCAAATAGCCGCCCACGCGCCCCGCGTCGAAAGCCACGCGCGTCACGCCCACCAGCGCGCCTGCCGTCAAGGCGCGCTGCGCCGCGCGGGCTCGCGCCACCGGTCCCGACAGCTGCTCGTGCAAGCTGCCCCACAGCTCCGCTCGGCACGGCGAAGAATCGGGCTCGATGACGAAGCGTCCGGCGCTCACGCCGAGCAGCATCGAGAGCACGCCCTCGCCGCGCTCGAAGCTGCCGTCATTGGCGCTACGAATGGCCGTGCGAGGCGCGCCAGAGCGCACCTGAATTTCGTATAAATACGAAGAATCTCGGAAGCTTACGCGCACATCGCGCCGCGCGCGGCAGGCTAGCTCCAGCACCAGGCGCGGCGTCAAGCCGTCGAGCCGGCCGCGCACCTCGCCGCCGCTCGCTACGCGCGCTTCGACGCGAGCGCGGGGCCGCAGCACCTCGCGCAGTCGCTCGACGACGGTAGAGGCCGCCGCCTCTTTGCGTAAATAGCCGTCGGCGTCGCCGCCCAGCTCGCGCACGCGCTGCAGCAAGTCTTCTTTCCATGACAGCAAGATCACCGGCACGTCGCGCACCGCGACGTCGCGCTTGATCTCGTGACAGAGCGAGAAGCCGTCGAGCTTGGGCATCAAGACGTCGCTCACGACCAAGTCGGGCCACAGCGACGCGGTCAGCTCGAACGCGCGCTCTCCGTCGTGGGCCTCGAACACCTCGGCGCCCACCGTCTTCAAAATGCCGCTCAGAAACCAGACCACGGCCGGATCGTCGTCGGCCACGACCACCCGCCGACCCTGCAGCGAGACGCCGTCGCCCGCGCGCCCTTCGCGCGAGCCGCGCTCGCCTACCCGCCGGTCGTCATGCCAGGGGGCCAGCGGCACCGCGCCCTCCGGCCCCGTCTGCTCGAAGCGCACGTTCCCGTCCGAGCGCAGCGTGACCAGCTCGCGCAGGCGCGCGACGGTGCCCCAAACCGCGCTCATCACGTCCGTGCCATCGCCGAAAACCACGCTGGCGGAGCGGGCGGACGGCTCGACGGCCTCGACCAGGCCACGGCGGATTTCGGACGCGATACGGTCGACCAGCTCATTGACGGTGAGCTCGCCCAGCGGCTCGCGCGCGTGGATGGACGGATTCTGTCGGTCGCGCACCTCGAGCAAGATGCGACGCAAGAGGTCGGGGCTGACCGGCTTGGGCAAGACGCGTGTGGCGCCGAGACCGAGGAACGTCGTGGCCAGCTCGGGGCTCGCGAAATCTCCGACCACCACGAGCGGGACCGGCTCGACCAGCGGATCCTTCATGAACAGCTCGAGTAGCTCGCGCGCGCCCTTGCGATCGGCGTCGATGACGGCGACGTCGGGCCCGAACACGCGCGCCAGCTCGCGCGCCTTTGCTGGCTCTTCGGTCCGTTCGCACTCCACCCGCACGTTCGGCTGCTGCAGCATGTCGGCCAGGGGCTGCGGGCCGAAAACCAAGACGCTGAGCGGAAACTCCGGGGAGGGGGCGGCCAGCGACTCGGCCGGCAGCGCGGCGCGGAGGGAGACCTTGGCCCCCAAGACGAGGGACGGCAAAAGATCGAGGGCCCGGCCGATGTCGGCCAGGTCGGTCGGGGCGGGGCCGCTCCGAGCCACCCGCCGCAGCGTTTTTTCGGCTTCGCCCAGCGCCTCCGCCACGCTGGCAAAGCCCAAGACGCGGGCCGCCGAGCCGAGGGCGTGCAGACGGCGCAGCAAGCCATTGATGCAGCCGGGGTCGCGGGGTTGGTCCTCCACGGCGCGGAGGGCCGCCCGCAACACCTCGAGGCGACGCGGCAAACTGGCCACGAAATCGCCACGCGCGCCCGAGAGCCGGGCTTGCTCGTCCTGTGCGGGAGGCGCCCCGATCATGGCCTCGGCCGTACCACAAGCCACGCGAGCGGCCGAATTTTCGAGGCTTCGGCCCTCAGTGGTGCGCCAAAACTTCGAGGAAAGCGCTGCCGGCGGCCTCGCAGCCCAAGCGGCCGCCCACGTCGGCGGTGCAGCGGCCCAGTCGCAGCACCTCGGCCGCGCTCTGCTCGATGCGCTTTGCCTCGGCCGAGTAACCCAAATGCTCGAGCAGCATGCCCAGCGAGCGGATGGCGCCGAGCGGGTTGGCCACGCCGCGCCCGGCGATGTCCGGCGCGGAGCCGTGTACCGGCTCGAACAGACCGATGTGACCGGCCACGGCCGGATGCAGGTTGGCGCTGGGTGAAAGCCCCAAGCCGCCGGCCAGCGCCGCGCACAAATCGGCCAAGATGTCGCCGAACAAGTTGTTGCCGGCGATCACCCCGTGGCGCTCGGGCGCTTGGATCAAGCGCGCCGCCAGCGCGTCGACGTAAAGCTGCTCGGTTTGCACGTCGGGGTATTCGGCCCTCAGCTCGGCCAGCACTCGACGCCAAATGCCCTGCGACGCGATGGCGTTCGATTTGTCGGTCATGAGCAGCGGCCGGCGGTGGAGGCGCGCGTGATCGAGGGCGGCGCGCAGCAGCCGCTCCACGCCCCGCCGCGTGTGCACCTCACGGTTCACGGCAATTTCGTCAGGGCCGCCGCGCCCGCGCTCATGCCCTACCCCCACGTACTGACCCTCGGTATTTTCGCGGAAAATCACCATATCGACGTCGCTCTGGGTCTTGCCGCGGAGCGGAACCAGCTCGTCGGTCAGGGCCCGCACGGGTCGAACGTTGGCGTACAGGTCCCACGCCATGCGCATACCGAGCAAGATGTCGTGCGCGTGCTCACCGCTCGGCACGCGCGGATCGCCGACGGCGCCGAGCAGCACCGCGCGGCACGTACGCTTCACCTCGTCGCGCAGCTCGAGCGGAAACGTGGTGCCGTTCTTCAGGTAGAGCTCGGCGCCCAGCGGCAGCTCCCACGGCTCCACGTCGACGCCGCGCTCGCGCCGCAGCACCTCCAGCACGCGCAAGGCCTGCCGCACCACCTCGGGCCCGATGCCGTCGCCCGCGATGACGGCAATACGCTGCGCCATGACCAAGCCTAACCGCCGAGCGCTTTCTCGAGCAACAGACGCAGCAGCATGGCCACCTGCTCCGGATCGGCTTCGTCGCCTTCTTGTAGGAGCGCGCCGGCCTCCAGCACCGGCACCGCCGCCACCGAGCACGCGGTCTCGAGCGCTTCGGAGGCGATGAGCTCCATGCGGGCCAGCGCGGCCGCGCCCGGTAAGACCAAGCCCCAGAGCGGCGCGTAAGCCTCGACCAGCGGCAGGCCCACGACCTCCAAATCTGCCTCGCCCAGCCGCAGAGTGGCCAGCCCGTAAGGCACCGGCGCGGCCGGCACCTGCTCGGTCGGCACGGCCGTATCGGCGATGCGGGCAATCGCGTGCATGAGCGTGACCAGCCGCTGCATGGTGGCGGCGATCACCACGCGCGCCGAGCCGCGGTAGCCGCTACGCGCGGCGCGCTTGGCCAGCGCCGCCAAGACGGCCATACGCTCCGGATCGGCCAACTCGACCCGCACCGCGCTCGTGGCGATGCGGCGCACCAAGCCTTGCTCGAGCAGGGCCGAAAGCGCCTCCAGCACGGCCAAGTCGGGCAACATGACCTCGTCGAGCAGCTCGGAGAGCGTGCGCGGCGTAGTCAGGGTCTCCAAGACACGCCCCTCTGCCTCGGACGTATCTTGGCCGGGCGGAGCAATGGCGAGCAGCGCGGTGCCGTCGAGCGCCAGCTGATGGCGCAGCCGCTGCGCCTCGTCGAGCTGACGCATACCCTCCATCAGCAGGGTGTTGGTAGACGTGCTGATTCGCTCGAGAAATTGCGGTGTACCGCCCACGAACGAGAAGGTGCCGTCGGTCTCGCCCACCAGCCGGTACAGGGCCTTCTCGCGCTCCAGACGGCGAAACACGGCGTCCACGATTTCGCCGTTCTTGATGCGCACCTCGCCGGCGCCGGCCGGCGTGTTGATGGCCAGGGTGCCGCTGCGCCGATTCATGGCCAAGAGCTGCAGCAGATCGACGGTGCTCACCTGCTGCAAGTCGCCGCGAAAGTCTCCGCCCTCTTCGGGTCCGACCGGGACGCGGCTGGGGATCGCGTACAGGCGCCGCGCGATCAGCTCGATGTCGTGGTGCGGCAGCTCATCGGGCGCCAGCGAGGCCCCTACCGGCTTGTCGACGAGGATGAAGAACGGCGCGTCGCCGAGGGCCGTGGCGTTCTTCAGGCGCTCGAAGCCGTCGGCGTCCGAGAGCAAGGTGCTGGCGACCAGCACGGCCAGCAAATCGTCGGCGGCCGCGCGCTCCAGCGCGCCCGCGATGCTGTCGGCGATCACCACCGAGAGCCCGCGCGAGCGCAGCCGCGAAGCCAACGTGCCGAGCACGTCGACGTCCGGCTCGATCAGCAGAATGGACTTCATTCGAAGGGCCTCCCCGCGATCTCGGACAAGCGAGCGACCAGCAAATCGGACAGCAGCGGATCGGTCGAGTGCACGGCGCGCACTAGGCTGCCTTCGGTTCGGCCCGTCAGCGTGTACGTGGCGTGCTCGGCGATCACGATCAGCACGTCGACACGCTCGCAGCCGGCGATGCGCGAGACGTCCACGGTCTCGGCTTTGAGCACGTCGCCCACGCGCGAAAGGTCCGCCCGCACCGCGCTGCCCACGCTGAGGCCCGCGCGCTGCGTCGCCAGCACGCGCGTGGTCCCGCCCCGCGTGGCTTCGCCGATGGCCGAGCTGACGAGCCCCATCAAATCGGTGACGGGCAGCTCAATGTAGTGAGGCGTCTCCAGCGGCGCCAGCTTCTGCGCCTGCGGGTCGGGCACGATGCCGAGCAGCGCGTCGATCAGCTCGCCCAGCGGCAACCCGCCGAGCCCGAGCGTGTGCACGACCGAGCTGCGGCTGGCGTCGGCGCGAAACTTGGCGACCCGCAGGAGCTGCGACAAATCCGAGCCGTCGTGCGGAAAAGTGGCGACCCCGACGGCCGTGCTGAATTGTGAGGCCCCATTCACGGCGCCCAGCTGGCCCAAGATGCGGCGCCGGCAAGCGTGCGCGCCGGGCCCGCCCGTCTCGGGCAAGAGCAGGTAAAATTCGTTGGCGTCCACGCGCGCCAGCACGTCGGTGTCGCGCACCGCGCCCAGCACCCGCTCGGCGCCGAACACGGTCGGCTCCGTCTCGTCACCCACGCCCGACTCCGGCGAGAGCTCGAGCCCAACGGTAGCTAGCGAGAAGCGCCGGCCATGGCGGCGGGCCATGGCGATTTCGCGCCCTGCCACGTCGACGAAATACGCAAACGTGTAGGCGCTCGAAGACGGATCTTTCATGGCGCCGCGGTGCGACTGCTCGCGCGCGCCGATCAGCGACAGCACCGTGGCCGCCTGCGTGGCCACCAGCTCGACCAGCGGCTGCACGGTCGCGCCCGGCTCGCCCAGCTCCCCGCCGCCCAATAGCACCAGACCCGAAAATTCCCGCAGAAGCGCGAGCCGCACGACCGTCATGCGGCGGTCGCCCGCGAACGTCAGCGCCTCCATTTCTTCGCAGAAGGTCGGGGCGTTGCCGGTTTCGCCCAGCACGGCCGCGCGCAGCAGCTGGCGGGAGCCTTCGGCTGCCGGCAAGTAGACGATGACGTCGGTGGCGCCGGCCGCGCCCGCGATCACTTGCGCCACGCGCTGGGCCGCCTCGCGCCGCGTCTTGGCCGACGCAATCTCCGCGATATCGCCAGAGAGCGAAGCTCCACGGGCCGCGCTGCGAGCCGCGCGCAAGAGATCCGCGCGCTCCAGCCGCTCGCCGATGCGCGTGCGCACGTCGGACACGGCGTTGAGCAGCTCGTCGCCCGAGATGGGCTTCACCAGCACGCCTGCGCCGCCGAGCGCCACCGCCTGCACGCCCAAGTCCAGTCGATCGGCGCGGGTGAGCGCGAACACCACCACGTTGGGGGCCAGCGCTCGCACGTGATGCAACACGGCCAGGCCCGCGCTGTCGCCGAGCGTCACGTCGACGAACGCCACGTCCGGCACCTGCGCCGAGACCCGCGCCAAACCCTCGGCCAAATCCGTGGCCACGCTCAGCCGGTCGCCGCAGCCCTGCAGCGTCGCGCTCATGATCTCGATCGTCGCGGCATCGGGAACGATGGCAACGATGCTGAGCTCCGGCGCAGGGCGCGGGAAAATCACGGCTCGGGGACCTCGCCGGAGAAGACGTAGCGCGCCGGCCCCCGCAGCGTGACCGCCAAATCTTCACGGCGAACCGTCAACTCCAAAGGGCCGCCGGGCAGGCGCAGCGTGATGGGCGCGTCGAACGGCGCACGCCCAACCAACGCGGCCAAGGCGGCCACCGCCGCGGCGCCCGTGCCGCAAGCCAAGGTGCGGCCCACGCCGCGCTCCCACACCAGCACGTCGAAGGCGGCTGGACCGGTGGCGCGCACGAATTCGATGTTCGAGCCGCCGGGCAGGGACTGAGAAACGCGCGGCCCCAGCTCGTCGAGCTCTTCTTCCGTGCACGCTGCGTCGAACACGATAGCGTGCGGATTGCCCATCGAAATGCGCTGAAATGTCAGCTGCTGGCCGCGATGCACGGCTGTCACTTCGCCCTCGCGCGTGGCCTGGCCCATGCTCACGGTGACGTCGGCCACGTCTCCACGCGTCTCGACCAGCGCCGTGCGCGGACCCGCGTCGGTGTCGATGACGAGCTCTGCCCGCGCCTGCCCCGCGCGGCGCGCCAACGAGAGGGCGACGCAGCGCAGGCCGTTGCCGCAACCTTCGGGCCGCGAGCCATCGGAGTTCAAGACCACCATGCGACCGTGCGCGCCGGGCGTGATGGGCGGCGCCGACAACAGCACGCCGTCACCACCGACGCCGTAGTGCCGATCACAGAGCTTACGCGCCTGCTCGGGACCGAGCGCCGTCTCGCTCGCGGCCTCCACGACCAAGAAGTCGTTACCGATGCCTTCGTACTTGCCGAACCGAAGCGCCATAGAAGCCCTCAGCGTAGCGAGCCCGGCCAAAGACCGCCACATCCAGTCCGTCCCCCCGCTCGCCGTGCTACACCCGGGCGGAAATGAAGCGGCCTCTGATCCTCAGCGGTTTCATGGCCTCCGGCAAATCCAGCGTCGGCAAGCGCGTGGCCGAGCTGGCGGGCCGGTCTTTCATCGATCTGGATTCTCGAATCGAGGCACGCTTCTCGTCCCCGATCACCCGCATCTTCAGCGAGCAGGGCGAGGCCACTTTCCGCAAAGCCGAGCGCGAGGAGCTGCTGGCCGTGCTCGACGCCTCGCACGCTGAAGCCCCCGTCGTCGCGGTCGGGGGCGGCTGTCTCGTGCCGCGCGAGCTGCGGCTCCGCGCCATCGACCAAGCCGTCGTAGCCTCCCTCCAGGTCTCGCCCGACGAGGTCGTCGAGCGGGTGGGCGACGACGCGTCCCGCCCCAACCTCGCCGGGGACACTCGCCGGCGCGCCGAAGAGCTGCTCGAGCTGCGAGCCAACGCCTACGCCGAAGCACACGCCCGCCTCGAAACCCGGGGCGCTTCCACGCAAGACGTGGCGCTCAAAGCGCTGGCGCTCTGGCGTCGCGATCCCATCGGGGTAGCGGCGGGCGAAAGCTCGTACTCGGTCGACGTGGGCCGCGGCGTGGCCCCCACGCAGCTGCTCGCCGCTTGCGAGCCCAGCACCGCCATTTTGCTGGTCAGCGATCAAAACGTGGCGCCGCTGCACGCCGCGCCGCTCGAGTCCCTCTTGTTGGGCGCCAAAAAACGCGTCGCGCGGCTCGATTTCACGCCGGGCGAACAGCACAAAACTCTGGCTTCGGTGCAACAAGGGCTCGAAGCCGCGCTGGCCGCCGGCCTGGATCGCAAGAGCCGCCTGGTCGCGTTGGGCGGCGGCGTGACCACCGACATGACCGGGTTCGTCGCGGCCAGTTACCTCCGCGGCGTGAGCTGGCTCGGCCTCCCGACGACGCTCTTGGCCATGGTCGACGCCTCCGTGGGCGGCAAGACCGGCGTCGACTTGGGGCCCGCCAAGAACGCGGTCGGCGCGTTCTGGCAGCCGTCGGCCGTACTGTGCGACGTCGACTACTTGAAGACCGAGCCCGTGCGCGGCTACCGCAGCGCGCTGTCCGAGGTCGTAAAGACCGCGCTCATCGGCGATCCGGCCCTGTTCGAGCTGCTGGAGCGCGAAGCGGCCGGCATCGTGGCCCGCGACGCCGACCTGCTCACCGACATCGTGCGCCGCTGCATCCGAGTCAAAGCGCGCATCGTCAGCGCCGACCCGCGCGAAGCCGGCTTGCGCGCCGTGCTCAACCTGGGCCACACGGTGGGCCACGCCGTGGAAGCCCAAGCCGGCTTCGAGCGCCTCACCCACGGCGAAGCCGTGAGCCTCGGCCTCGTCGCGGCCCTGCGCATCGGCCAAACACTGGGTCACACCCCCGCCGAGCTGACAGAGCGCACGCGCAACTTGCTCGGTACTCTGCAACTGCTCACCGCCATCGAAGACGAGCCCCTCGCCGCCGCCGCCGAGCTGATTGGCCACGACAAGAAACGCGCGGGCAGCAAAGTGTCGTTCGTCTTCGCCAGAGGTATCGGCGACGTCGTCACCATCCCGCTCGAGCTCGCGCATCTCCGCGAGCTGACGCGCGCGCTGGCCGCGAGCTAGCCCGCGGATTTGGGGCGACGTGCCGCCACCCACATTATCGCTCGTCTCGCACCAACGCGCTTATTGAAGCCTTCGCACATTCTTTGGCGCTTTGCATGGCTGGCCTTTAAGCTTCCGGAGTCGGTGCGCAAAGTCGCGCGCCACGAGGTAGCCATGCGTCGCACGTTACTCAAATCTTTGCTGGCGCTCGCCGCGCCCTGCTTGGTCGCGGGTGCGCTGCCCAGCTGCGCCACCAACGACAGCATGATGTTCATCGTCGGCGTCGGCGTCCGAAAGGCCGGCGCCTGCGCGGTCAAAGCCGACCTGACCTCACCGACCCTGTCGAACGGCGTGTTGGACCGGCTATTCGCCTCGGAATACGTCGCCAGCTTGATCGTGGGCAACCAGGTCATGGAGCGCGGCTCGCGCGAGCGCGTTCGCACCGAGACTTCACGCGTGGCCTTCAAGGGCGCCGAGGTGAAGATCGAGACTCCTCAAGGGGCCGAGGTCGTGCCCTCGTTCTCGTCCCTCGCCACGGGCTTCGTGGACGCCTCCGACGGCACCGACGCCGCGGTCGCGACCATGTCGGCGACGCTGATTCCGGCCTCGGTGGCGGCGCAGCTGTCACCGGGCACGGTCGTCGTGAAGGTTCGCGTGTTCGGCACCACCCTGGGCGGCGAAGACATCGAGTCGTCGGAGCTATCGTTCCCCATCGAGGTGTGCGACGGCTGCTTGGTGTCGTACCCAGCCTCGGCCCGCGATTTGACGGCAACCGGCGGCGACTACAAATGCAAGCTGGCCACTGACGACTCCGACTCAGCGGCGACCGACCTCGGCGACACGGCGTGCAGCCCGGGCATCGACTTTCCGGTGCCCTGCACCGTCTGCGCCAGCGTGAAGGCCGAGTGTAAGAGCCCCGCCAATAACTGCGCCTACACCCCCGACGCTTGCCCGTGAAACGTTCGGGCGGGCGCAAGCTCGCCGCGGCGGTGCTGGTCACCGCCATCGTCCGCCCGGCTAGCGCCAAGCCGCAGTGGAACGCCGGCCTCGAGACCGGGCTGTGCGGCGGTCGCACCAGCCTCAGCTTCGAGCAGGCCGGCTGGTGCAACGCCCTGCACGGCGACATCCTGTTTCTGCGCGAGGGAGGCCGCGACGTGGGCCTGGGGCCGTCCGTGCGCCTGGGTACGGCCCGCTTCGACGACGTGCGGCTGGACGCCGGCGTGAGCCTGCTGTTGCCCCTCCTGGAGTCCTTTCCCCTCGTGCTCGAGGCGGGGCCGCACCTGCGCAATTTCAGCCAGCCAGGCATCTACGCCAGCGCCTTCTTCGGCTTGCGCAGCTTCAACCACTACGGCCACTACGAAATGGCCGCCGGCCTCGCCATCACCGCCGAACGCTCGTTTGGCGCCGGCACGCCGTCTGCGCTGTGGCTCACGGCCAGGGTGGACGGCTCGTGGCTCGCGTTGCCGGTCGTGCTCCTTTACAACGCGCTCAGGTAGCCGCGCGGGCGGACGCGCCAAGAACGCAGCCGAGGAGCTCGCGCCGAGTGCGCCGGTCATCAAGACGCGCCGACAAAGAAAAAGGGCGCCGTGCCGAAGCACAGCGCCCTCAGTCAGCGGGCAGCGCCCACTAGTTGGAGAAGAAGATCGCTTCGATCTCGTTCTTCACTTCTTCTTCGGTCTGCTTGCGCGCAATGGCGATCTCTTTGACGATCAGCGTGCGCGCGGTGTCGAGCATGCGACGCTCGCCGAACGACAGCTGCTTGTTCGCCTTGAGACGATACAAGTCACGCAAGACCTCGGCGACGTCGTAGATCGACCCCGTCTTGATCTTGTCCATGAAGCCGCGATACCGGCGGTTCCACGTCTGGGTGTCGAAGCCAATCGTGCGCTCCTTGAGGATGTCGAAAATCTCGCGAATTTCTTGCTCGCTGATGACCTGACGCAGGCCAACCGCGTTCGCGTTCGACACCGGGACCATGATGCGACGATCCGTGTCCAAGATGCGGAGCACGTAAAAGCGCTGCCGAGTTCCGGCGATGTCCTTCTCATCGATGCTGACGACTTCCGCGACGCCTTGCGCCGGGTAAACCGCCTTATCGCCGACCTTGAACTCAACTTCCTGGCTTGACTGCATGACGACTCCT
>Ga0164241_10000244_pt1 | contig 124421 bp, 95 predicted proteins | sample OricomyardsoilBY_FD_108780 | JGI IMG/M metagenome (GOLD analysis project Ga0164241, IMG submission 108780) | Backyard soil microbial communities from Emeryville, California, USA - Original compost - Back yard soil (BY) | ecosystem: Environmental > Terrestrial > Soil > Unclassified | place... | reverse complement strand
GACTCCAGCTTCAACTACGATATCGTCGTCGACCCCTTCGAGCCGGGCGTGTCGCGCACGGCCCGCTACACGCTGAAGGTGCGCGACAAGGGCAAGGCGGCCCGCGCGATCGTCCACATCAGCGATGCGGCCGGTAACACGACGATCGACACGGCCGAGTACGGCGCGACGCTGTTGACGATCACGCCGTCGCCGGTCGACTATGGCTCGATGAAGATCGGTGGTGAGCAGACCAGGAAGCTTGTGATCACCAACGGCTCCGGGCGTGAAATGTCGATCGGCGAGGCGCTGCTGCAGAAGGGGAACACCGGCTTCACGCTGATCAATCCGATGGGACCGTTCATTCTCGGTCCGGCCGGGAGCGCGACGGCGAGCATCGAGGCGGAAGTGAAATTCACCGCGACGTCCGAGGGGACGTTCACCGACTCGGTGGGTCTTCGCGATGAGTGCGGTCTGCGCTATCTGGCATCGGTGCGCGCAGTGGTCGTCCAGCCTGGCATCAATGTCAGCGATGCCGACTTCGGCAGTGTGCCGGTGGGCAACTTCAGAGAGATGGCGATCACGGTCAGGAACACGGCCGGGTCTGGTGGCGATGATCTGACCGTCACTGGCGCAACCGGTCCATCGAACGCGGTTTTCACACTGCCGAACGGCCTGCCGCCGTTTCCGTTCACGCTTGCTCCGCGGGCAACGCGCACGCTGCTGGTGCGCTTCACGCCGACGACATCGCAAAACTACAGCGACCGGATCGTCTTCGAGAGCAACGCGCTATCCGGCGACAACATCGCTCTGCTGAGCGGTCGGGGCGTCCAGTCGTCGGTCTTCGCGACGTCGAAGATCTGGACGGGGGAGCGGGTGGGGACCGGGCCATATCCCGGGAAGATCTCCATCAAGAACGCCGGCACACAGTCAGCGACGATCAACGGCATCGCCGGTGCTCCGACGGGCAACACTGCAGACTTCCGGGTCCTGAACGTGGCCGGACTGCAGGGGAAGGCTCTGCTTCCGGGTGACTCGGTGATCATCAATGTGGAGTTTCTGCCACAGGGGCTTGGCGAGCGGAGGATGACGATTCTCTGGGATGTATCCCCCACGCAGTCGGATGTTGTGGTAACTGAGCTGGTGGGCGAGGGACTGGAGGCAAACAGCGGTGTGAACGACCAGAGCGTATCGGGGGAGCGATTGGTTCTGGAGCAGAACCAGCCGAACCCGGTGAGCACCGAGACGACGATCGGCTACAGCATCGCTGCCGGTGGCGAGACGACGCTGCGTCTGTACGATGCGAAGGGCTCGGTGGTGCGGACGCTGGTGGAGGGGTATCGTCCGGCGGGGCGGCATGAAGTGAAGCTCGATGTTGGGGATCTCGCCTCGGGGAGCTACTACTACACGCTGACACACGGTGATATAAGCCGGACGATGAGCCTGACGGTTGTTCGGTAGGGTTCGGCAGGACGACGGAGTGGTAGATGCAGGCCGTCCGGCAGCATATGGTGCTGCCGGGCGGCTTTGTTGTTGGGAGCCACGCCCGGCAGGCACTATACGGAGATGGATCATCGGGGCGCTACAGTGAGAGGATAATGTATTGCATCGCATGGGCTTATTCTGTATCTCCGCATGGGGTAGCGTTGGAGAGCACGCCGCGATACCTGTTGCCGTACTATCCGTCGTTTTTGATCTTCATAAAGGAATCATCCACCATGATGCCACGTAGTCACCTCTGCATGCTCTCCTTGCTGATATTCATGTCATTGGGAGGAGCGACAGTACGAGCTCAGTCGAAAAGCTTTCCGGTGCCATTCGGTCCTACCAGTACAGGGCGGGATTTCTGGGTCGCGTTCCCGGCCAACTGGGATGAGCCGACCTCGGCCAAATATTATATCCGGCTGTATATCACCTCGAAGGTTAAGACGCAGGTGCGTGTCTGGGCCGGCAAGAAGATTCACAAGATCCTCACCACCAAGCCGTATGATGTCGTGATGGTGGATATGACCCCCGTCGAGGCACAGATATTCACCCGCCGCGATACCGATCCGATTCCGAATGATCAGATCTACAAGAAGGCGGCGGTGCATATCGAGGCCGATGATCCTATCGTGGTGTATGGCATCAACCGCACCAGCTACACCAGCGATGGCATGCTGCTGATGCCGACCAACGGTCTGGGGCGCGAGTATATCGTTGCGTCGTACGCGGCGGTGACCGGCGTGACGCAGGAGCTGCCATCGCAGTTCATGATCACTGCGCCATACAATGAGACGGAGGTGACGGTCAGGCAGCCGATGGCATCACCGAACCATCCCGAGGGATCGACGGTGAGTTTTACGCTCGACAGCGGCGACGTCTACTCGGCGATGAGCGTCGGCTACAACGGCGATATGACAGGCGCACGGATCACCGCCAGCAAGCCCGTGGCGGTGACCGCCGGACAGAACTGCGCATACATCCCGAACCAGCTCGAATTCTGCTGCTGCGATCATATCGAGGAGCAGATGCTTCCGGTGGAGTCGTGGGGGAAGGTCTACCATGGTATACCGTTCGCAACCCGGAAGAACGGCGATATCTGGCGCGTCTTTGCCAGCCAGCCGAACACGCAGATCAAGCTCAATGGACTCCCGTTCGCAACCCTGACGCAGGTAGGCGGCAAGCGCGGTGAGGGATGGGCAGAGTATCGCTCCAACGGGCAGGAGATCGTCGAGTGGACTGCTGACAAGCCGATCTATGTGGCACAGTACAATACCTCGTCCCACTACGATAACGTGGCGAGCGATCCGTTCTATCTGGTGCTCACGCCGCTGGAGCAGTATCAGACCGGCCTGAATTTCTCGACGCCATCGAACGACTTTCCGCGCAACTTCATCAACATCGTCGCCGACTCGGCCACATTCCAGGAGATCGAAATAGCCTCTGGTCCCACGGGCACCTGGGAGAAATTGCGCGCATATCCGGGGGCGGGGACGCTGAGGGCGTTCGCGTCGAGGATCGGCGGCAGGAAGTACGTTGGGATGGCGATCGATATCAAGCCGGGGAACTACCGGCTGCGAGGGCCCGGACCGTTCGCCGGGTACGTATATGGCTTCAGCGACTACGACTCCTACGGCTATCCGCTCTCGGCGGCCGTCGCCAACCATAGTACCAACGATAATGCCGCTCCGGAGGTCAGTAGCCGCCAGCGGAGCAGCCCCATCGCCACCAACGTCGTCGTCACCGATATACCGGGCGATCCATCGATCCGCACCAACATCTCGACGATTGAGCTCGACCCGGACTCCAGCTACAATTACCGTCTCGCGGTCAACCACTTCGAGCCCGGCGTCAGTCCGGTTGTCAGTTATACACTGACCGTGGCCGATAAGAGCAAAGCGGGGCGCGCGATCGTCTACATCAGCGATGGCGCCGGCAATATGACGGCCGATACCGTCGAGCATGTGCCGTTCGACGTGGAGCTGGCTTCCTCACTGCTGGAGTATGGTCCGATGGCGGTCGGCGATGAACAGACCCGGACGGTGACCATCCGGAATACGGGGAGCAGCGTGGTGACCGTCCAGCAGGCGGTGCTTCAGAAGGGGAACGCGGGGTTCACGGTGCTGAGCCCGGAAGGCGGATTCATACTGGGCCCGGCCGGCAGCGATTCGTCGAGCATCGAGGCGGAGGTGAAGTTCACCGCGACGAGCGAGGGGATAGCGCAGGACTCGCTGGGAGTGCGCATCGGCTCGACCACAACGTATCTGGGGCTGGTGAGCGCGCAGGTCGGGAATGCGATGATCAGCGTGAGCGACTGGGACTTCGTACAGGTGCAGGTCGGCGCCTACAGCGAGCACACGATCACAGTGGTCAATACCAGCGGCAGCGGCGGAAGCACTCTTACGGTGAGCGGTGCGAGTGGACCATCGGACGCCGTATTCACGCTGCCGGACGGTCTGCCTGCGTTTCCGTTCACGCTGGCTCCGCAGGCATCGCGTACGCTCATGGTGCGCTTCACGCCGACGGCGGCGCAAAACTACAGCGACCGCATCATCTTCGAGAGCAACGCGGCATCCGGCGACAATATCGCCCTGCTGAAGGGTCAGGGCCGCAAGTCGGCGGTCTTCGCGACGTCGATGGCCTGGAGTGCGCGTAATGTGGGCACCGGCCCGTATCCCAGCACGATCTATATCATGAATCCCAGCGGCCAGGCCGTGACGGTCAACGGTATCGCCGGAACGCCCACGGGAAACACGGCGGATTTCCGGGTCGTGAACCTGAACGATATACAGGGGAGAGTTCTCGCTCCGGGCGACTCGGTGACGGTGCATGTGGAGTTCACGCCGACGGCCGTCGACACGCGGAGGATGACGATCATCTGGGATATCTCGCCGCAGCAGGCAGAGCCTCCACGGTCGGAGCTCATGGGATTCGGCATCGATCCGAACAGCGGTGTGAATGACCAGAGCGTATCAGGGGAGCGGCTGGTTCTGGAGCAGAACCAGCCGAACCCGGTGAGCACCGAGACGACGATCGGCTACAGCATCGCTGCCGGTGGGGGGACGACGCTGCGTCTGTACGATGCGAAGGGCTCGGTGGTGCGGACGCTGGTGGAGGGCTATCGTCCGGCGGGGCGGCACGAGGTGAAGCTCGATGTTGGGGAGTTCGCCTCGGGGAGCTACTACTACACGCTGACCCGCGGCGAGGTGACGCAGACCAGAACGCTTACCGTCGTCAGGTAGGCTTCGGTTCCGACGGGGATCTGCCGGATCGTCCGTGGGCATGCAGCGGCGTGCGCGGGCGATTCGGCCGCTTCGGCCACGGAGGAGCGTTCTGGAAATCATGCTATCTTCGGAGCACGCGCGGCGGGGGATTTCCGGCGCATGCGGACGATAATCAGTACAACGCAATCGACAGAGATTCGCTCATGGGAAACAACAACATCGCGGCCATCATCGATGGAACATTGAATGACCTCTTCGATCGGCTCGATCGGCTCGACCACGATGATATCGATCTGGAGATGTCCGATGGCAAACTGGTGATAGAGTTCGGCGATGGGATCAAATACATCGTCAACCGCCAGAGTGCCGCCGATCAGATCTGGCTTGCCGAGCCGCAGGGGGGATGGCATTTCGACTATCGCGACGGACGGTGGATCGACGACAAACGGGGCGTCGAGCTGATCGCATCGCTCGATGAGCTGATCAGCGCCAAGCTCGGCGAAGAGATCGCGCTCTGAGCATCGCCCGGCGTGCATAACCCTTGTTCCATTCAGCACGGAGATCCTGATATGCATCTTCTGCCGATCATACTCGCCTTCCGCATCGATGCAGCCCGGGTTCCGGTGGAGTCCGGGCTGCGTTCTGTGGTAGCGGCAGGGAGCGCAGTGTCCGACACGGCCGACTCGATAAGCATGGTCGAGAGCGAACTGCGGACGCTGATCGATTCGGGCATCACGATGCTGCGCGCGAAGCGGCTGCAGCAGTTTCTGGTCCGCTTTCTCTCGCCGCAGGAGAAGGTGATTGTCCGCACCACGCTCGATGATCCTGTGCGGAGGTTCTGGACCAGCACTGATCGCCTGCGGGCCGCGCTGAACGAGATCCGCGACGCGGCGCCGGAGTACAGCGCGGCGACCGGCATCGCCAGATTCGAGCTGATCGATGGGGGGGTGATAGAGTTTGCGCGGAGCGCGGGCGTCTGGTATATGCATTATGCAATCGAGTGATCGAGCGTCATATCCTCCCTGAGCCCATCTCCGCCACGCCCTGTTAGCCCTCGTCATTTCCCTGTTGCCGCTCATCGCCGATATGTACATTCCCATCGGCAGACGTTCCGCACAGAATCACGATCAACCGTATGATGCATCCTCGCCGCCATACCATCGCGATCATCCTTGTCGGGCTTCTTCTGCTGATCTTCGCCGCCACCGAGGGCGATGCTCAGCGGGAGAATAATATCTGGTACTTCGGCTCCGAGGCGGGGATCGATTTCAACGGGACCGCGCCGGTGCCTCTGATCGACAGCCGGATGAATGCGACGGAAGGATCGGCAACCGTCTCCGATCCTCATACCGGCGAGCTGCTCTTCTATACCGATGGGATCACCGTATGGAATCGTGATCATCAGGCGATGCCGAATGGCACCGGACTGCCGGGGGGATACAGCAGCACGCAGGCGGCGCTGATCGTTCCGGCGCCGGGGGATTCGACGAAGTACTATCTGTTCAGCAGCGCCGACGAGGGGAGACAGGAGGGGGTGTCGTATGCGGTGGTGGATATGACCGCCGATGGCGGGCGCGGCGATGTGATCGAGCGGAACGTGCAGCTTCTGGCGTCGGCCAGCGAAAAGATGGTGGGGATTCACCACTGCAACGGCGTCGACTACTGGGTGGTGGTCCATGGGGCGAGCGACGATCGATTCCATGCCTATCTGGTCGATCGCAGCGGGGTCTCCCCCGTGGCGGTCGTCTCCCGCGTCGGCACGCCGCATTCCCAGTCGCCGCGTGGCTGGCTTGCGGCCTCGCCGGATGCACGGAAGCTCGCCTGTCTGGTGGATAAGCCGGGGTTCGTCGAGCTGCTCGATATCGACAACTGCACCGGGGTCATCTCCAATCCGGTCCGGCTGATCGATGCGAACGCCATCTACGGCGTCTGCTTTTCTCCCGACAACTCGAAGCTCTATGTGCCGGTGAACTCCTCGCAGATGGAGCTGCTGCAGATCGATCTGAGCGCCGGCAACGCCAGGACGGTGGTCGGCACCGTGCAGGCCGATGCATACGTGCCGAGGAAGGGATCGCTCTACGCCCTGCAGCTCGCGCCCGATGGCCGCATCTACGGCGCCAAGACGCTCCGGGGGTGGCTCGCGGTGATCGAGCGGCCGAACCTGCCGGGAAGAGCGTGCGGCTATATCGACAGCGGCTTCTCGCTCGGCGGACGGGAATCACTCCCCGGACTTCCGAACATCATCCATAAGAACATCAGGCTTCCGCGTCCCGCGTTCGATGTCTCCGACACGATCCTCTGCCAGGGGAGCTGCATCCGTTTCACCGACCGGAGCAGCGGCGCCGTGGCCGCCTGGAGCTGGAGGTTCCCCGGCGGAACCCCCGAGCTGTACAGCGGCCCCGGCCCGGTGGATGTCTGCTATGATCTTCCCGGACGCTATCCGGTGATCCTCTCGGTCGAGAACCAGAGCGGGCGGGATCAGGCCGTCGGGTATATCAGCGTCGATCGTCCCGCGCCGCCGCGTGGCGTGGCGGTCGGAAGCGTCAGCGGGGCGCCGGGGGATACCGTGCTGGTGGAGCTTCGCCTGACCGGGGAGCCGGGGACCGGGCCGCTGATCAGGCGTCCCTATCTGGCGCGGTTCCGGTGCAACCGCACGATGATGGCGCCGGTCGATGAGAATGCCTCCTATATCGACGTCGGCGATGAGCGGCTGGTGACCGTGCGGGGCGCGGCCGATCCTTCCGGCGCGACGCTCGGGATGGTGCGGATGCTGGTGCTGCTGGGGGATACCGATCGCTCTCCCATCATCCCCGACTCGGTTGCATGGTACGGAGGATGTGCCGATGCGATCGCGATGGCGGGGGCCGGGGAGTTGGTCCTCACCGGGCTTTGCGTTACCGAGATGACGCGGCTTCTTATGCCGGGGGGATGGAGCGCGCTTCGCGTGAGCCCGATCGGCGGCGACGGCCTTGGGGTGGACTATCATCTCGATCAGAGCGGCCCGGCGAGCCTCTATCTGGTCGATATGCTCGGTCGGCGGATCGCTACTCTCGCCGAGGGGGAGTTCGCGACGGGGAGCTATCGCGCGGCGATCGGTCCCGGCATGGTGCCGAGGGGACGGTATCTCTGCGTGCTGCGGACCTCGAGGGAGGCGCTGAGCCTGCCGCTGCTGATCGAGCGGTAGTGCGGTTGCAGGGGGTGGAGGTGGATGGCTGTTCGGCGGTAGCTGAGGTTGCCGGAGTGGTAGCCCGAAGTGCAGTTCCGGCCCGGCGTATCGGCACGCGACAATCGATCTGAGACGCTGCCGGCTGTTGCGCATCCTTGCAATCCTCCGCCGGCGCCATCATTGCCCCCGAAGCCAAACTTCGTAAGTTCAAAGCCGTAGCGGTGACTCTTCCTTCAAGCGAAAACATGAACATGGCAAGTCCTCAGGAATATCAGGTAACAGCGCGCAAATGGCGGCCGGCGGAGTTCGCCTCGGTCGTGGGGCAGGAGCATGTGACACAGACGTTGAAGAACGCCATCCGGCAGGGACGTCTGCATCACGCCTATCTCTTCAGCGGTCCGCGCGGCGTCGGCAAGACGACCACGGCGCGCATCCTCGCCAAGGCGCTCAACTGTACCAATATCGAGGCCGATCTCGAGCCATGCGGGGTCTGCAACTCATGCCGCGAGATCACCGAGGGGCGCTCGATGGATGTGGTGGAGATCGACGGCGCCTCGAACAACTCGGTCGACGATATCCGGAAACTGCGCGACAACGCGAAGTATCCCCCGGTGAACGGACGCTACAAGCTCTATATCATCGACGAGGTGCATATGCTCTCCACCTCGGCGTTCAACGCGCTTCTGAAGACGCTCGAGGAGCCGCCGAAGCATCTGGTGTTCGTCTTCGCCACCACCGAGCCGCACAAGGTGCCGGCCACGATCCTCTCCCGCTGCCAGCGCTTCGATTTCCGGCGGATGCAGATCAGCGATATCGTGGGGCGCCTGACCTATATCGCCGAACAGGAGGGGATGCAGGTCGACGAGGACGCGCTGATGGTGATCGCCAAGAAGGGTGACGGGTCGATGCGCGACTCGCAGTCGATCTTCGATCAGGTGACATCCTTCTGCGGAACCAGCGTCAGTTACGCGCAGGCCAACGAGGCGCTCAACATCATCGACCAGGCGTTCTTCTTCCGCGTCACCGATATGATGCGGACCCACGATACCGCCGAGGCGTTCGCCATCGTCGAGCAGATCATGCGCATCGGCTATGATCCGCAGGAGTTTCTGATCGGGCTGGCCGAGCATCTGCGGAACTTTCTCAGCGTGCTCACCACCGGATCGACCGTGCTGATCGAGGTGGCGAAGCTCTATCTGGATCGGTACAACGAAGAGTCGCGCGCGATGGAGCAGGGCGATCTGATCCGCGCGCTCCATCTGACGCTGATGGCACAGCAGGCGATCCGTTCATCGTCGCAGCCCAGGCTGCGGCTGGAGCTGGCGCTGGTGCAGCTCGCGACGATGGATGCGACGGTATCGCTCACCCAGCTTCTGGAGAAGATCGACAGGATGCCCGATACTCCCGGAGGCGCCGCCCCCGCCGGTGGGGGGAACACGGGGGGAGGAGCCGTGCCGGTGCAGGCACGCATGACTGCTGCCCCGGCCGCAAGCGCGCAGCAGGAGAGCCGTCCAAGCCCCGTCGCCGCCATCAAGGAGCAGATGAGGGACGTGCCGCCGAGGAGCGAGGCCCCCAACGCAACGCAGAAGCTGGCGAGCTTCCCCACGAGCGCGCCGCCGTCGATGGCCCGCCAGCCGATCTATACGGCGGCATCCGAGCCCGATGTGGCAACGCTGCCGGCGCAGCCGCGCGGTCATGCGGGGCTCTTTATCAGCGAGGAGACCGTCAACGCGTATGCCGCTCCGAACGGCGGAGAGCAGGGAGCGCGCCGCGCCGCGCCGTCGCTTCGGGATGTGCGGAGGAAGTGGAACGAGTTCCTCGCGTTCTGCAGCGACAAGCCGATGCTCACAACGGCGCTCGGCGCCACGCAGCCCGCCGAGATGTATGCCAATACGATCCGACTCTATGTCTCGAACAACACCGAGCTGATGCTGCTCAACAAGTCCCGCGAGATCCTCAATCAGAAGCTCACCAGCTTCTTCGAGATGAACCTGAACGTTGAGGGGGCGCTCGGCTCCGCGCCGACTCCGCTGCAGGACGCGGCTCCCCGCAATGGGGCAGGTGGCGGGGGAAGCTTCGATCATCCCTTCATCAGAGGGATGGAAGAGCTGCTGGAGGCCAGCCGTATCTGATCCGATCGTCACAGCATCATCGAACAATCACGGCGCCGGGCGTGGAGAGCAGAGCTTCTTCCCCCCGGCGTTTCAGCTTCATCACCCCATACTCTCTGCCGCTCCGGCTCTCTCCATCATCAGTCACCCGTGTGGCCGAGATCGGCTTGTCGCGGCCCCGGCTGAACCATCTCTCCGGCATCTGAACCCGCGCGAACCGGATCGCGATCCCGCCCTTTGCCACGTCCGCTCAGGCGCCGCCGGAGATGGGATTGACGCCGGGATCGGCACCGGCCCATCCACTCCTTCGGCACGACGCCCCTCCGCCACCGCCGCTTCCCTCGGAATGTTCCACGCCTCTTCGGTCGGTCGTTTCAGATCGACGCACGACCTATAACGATGGGTACTGAAAAAATATTCAGGTTGCCCCTATCACCCTGTAAACAAGACATAACGCACATAGGAATGTGAGGATTCGGCCAAATTTCGCTTAAATCGCGTTTTCTTTGATTCTGGCCCGAAAACCCGGAAGAAGTTGTCAGGGTGGGGCGGAGGCGCAGGGGCAAAACCTAATTTGTGCATGGTAAGTGGGTAAAAGTGGGGGATTTTGGTTTACGACCCCATGAATCACGAAGGCTATGTCATTCTTCAAGGGACGGGAGATATACTCGGTCGATACGAAGGGGCGTGTGAACGTCCCGGCGAAGATGCGTAAGAACATCGCGCCGGAGGCGAACGACACCTTCGTGATCACCCGTGGTCCGGATGAAGATCCCTGCATCTATGCCTATCCCCTCGATGAGTGGAAGAAGTTCGAGGAGAGCCTCAAGCAGCTCAACCAGTTCAACGAGCAGGAGCGGTTCTTTCTCCGCACGCTCCTCTACTGGTCCGACGAGGTTACCCTCGACAAGCAGTTCCGCATCATGATCCCGAAGTCGCTGCTCGACTTCTCGAGGATCGAGAAGAACGCGCTGATCCTCGGCTCGATGGACCACATCGAGATCTGGGACCCGGAGATCTTTGAAAACTACCTGAGCAAGAAGCAGGAGTCGTACGCGGCCGTCGCCGAGTCGGTGATGGGGTTCAAGAAACTGTGAGCTATCAGGAGAAGGTGACCCGATCGTGAGCGAGCCCTATCATATCCCGGTGATGCTCGAGGAAGTGCTCGACGCGCTGGCCCTCGATCCGCATGGCGTCTACGTCGACGGAACGCTGGGGGGCGGGGGACACAGCGCGGCGATGCTCGATGTGGTGCGCGGTGGCGGCAGGCTTCATGCGTTCGATGCCGACCCGGTGGCGATCGCCACGGCACGCGAGCGCTTCGCCGGCGATATCGGCGGCAGCATGATTCTGCATGGCGCGTACTTCAGCCAGGGATGCGAGATCCTCGAGCAGGAGTCCGAGCCGATTGCCGGCGTGCTGCTCGATCTCGGCGTCTCGAGCCGCCAGCTCGATTCCGATCAGATCGGCCTGAGCTATCGCCAGGAGATGCCGCTCGATATGCGTTTCGATCCGACCTCCTCACGCCGCTCGGCGCGCGATATCGTCAACCGCGAGAGCGCCGAGACGATCGCGACGCTGCTGCGGAAATATGGCGAGGAGCCGGCCGCATGGAAGATCGCGCAGACGATCGCCAGGTCCCGGTCCGGACGGGGGATCGAGACGACGACCGACCTGCGGGAGATCATCGAGTCGGTGATCCCCGATCCGTTCAGAATCAAGACGCTCGCGCGGGTCTTTCAGGCGCTTCGCATCGCCGTCAACGACGAGCTGGGGGAGCTGGAGCGGGCGCTCGACTGTTTCATTCCGCTGATGCGTCCCGGCGGGCGCTTCGTGATCCTGACCTATCACTCGCTCGAGGATAGGATCGTCAAGGAGAAGTTTCGCGACGAGGAGCGCTCCTGCGTCTGTCCGCCGGAGTTCCCTCTCTGCCGCTGCGATAAGGAGCGGCGGTTGAAGGTGATAACGCGCAAGCCCCTTCTCCCCTCGGCCGAGGAAGTGGCGCGCAACCCGCGGGCGAGGAGCGCAAAGCTCCGCGTCGCCGAACGGGTGGTCGAGCATAAGAAGCGATAACTCTCTCTTTAGCCAGGTGCAATGTCGTTGACGCAGACAACAATGTCTTCCAGGAGGAGTCCGGTGAGTCCTCCACGATCGGGTGATTCCCTCTCACGGGGGAGCGCGGGGGTGCCTGTGGCGGAGCATGCCGCCGACGGTCCAGTCAGGCCCTTTCTGCGGCGGTGGCTCGCGGCGATGATGCTTCTGGGGGCGGCACTGCTTGCCACCCTCTACATATCGAACGCGATTGCGGTGAACGACCTGCTGGCAAACATCGCGTCGCTGGAGCATGAGCGCGATATGGCGCGGGTCGATAACGAGAAGCTCCGCGCCGAGCTTCTGCGCCTGATGTCGGTGGAGCGGGTGACCACGCTCGCCTCCTCGCGGCTCGGGATGGTGCAGCCCGCGCAGCCTCCGCAGATGATGGGGGCCGCCGTGGGGAATCGGCCCCAGCCAGCCCCCCGCGCCGACAGCACACGCGGAGAGTAGCCGCATGGTTCTCGTGGTGATCACAGTCAGGTCCGCTGGCCAGGCCTCCGATACACGTTTCCTCAACTCTTGTAGATAGATCCGGCAGATGCTCTCGACCAACAACGATATAACTGCGGCGCACCGCCGGCGACCGCATCGCGATGCGCGCAGGCTCTATGCGCTCGGCGCGATGCTGATGGCGGGGCTCCTCGTCATCGGCGGGCGCCTGGTGACGCTGCAGCTTGTCGATGGGGATGAGTATGCCGAACAGGCGCGGCGGCAGTACGAGTCGAAGGTGGCACTGCAGGCCGAGCGGGGATCGCTCTACGATCGCAACGGCAACCTGCTGGCGACCAATATCCGAAGCATCTCCTTCGCCGTCGATCCGAAGCATGTGCAGAATCCGAAGAAGCTCGCCACGGCATTCGCCGGCGCGCTCGGCGAATCGTACGAAAGCTGGCTGGCGAAGGTCACCGCGAAGAACACATCGTTCGTATGGCTGCGCCGGAAGGTGAGCGGGGCCCCCATGGAGGCGCTGAAGGATATCGACGACGACGGCCTGATCAAGCTGAAGGAGCCTCTGCGTCACTTCGAATACGCATCGCTCGGCTCGCAGGCGCTTGGCGGCACCGATATCGATAACAACGGGCTGAACGGCGTCGAGCTCTATTACAACCAGCAGCTCAAAGGGAGCGACGGATATATCGTCATGCAGCGCGATGCCCATGGGCGCCGCCGCCCCGATGTCGATCTGCCGCAGCTCAGGCCGGAGCATGGCGATGGTCTGGTGCTGACGCTCGATATCAATGTGCAGGGGATCGTCGAGGATGAGCTCCGCAAGGGGGTCGAGCGGGCCGGTGCGGCCTCGGGAACCGCGATCGTGATCGATCCGCGCACCGGCGAGATCCTGGCGCTGGCGAGCTACCCGACGTACGATCCGAACGATCTGCGCAGCGCCACGCCGGCAGCGGTTCGCGTTCGCGCCATCACCGATATGTACGAGCCAGGCTCGACGATGAAGCTTGTGACCGCTGCCGCGGCGCTCGAGGAGGGAGAGGTGACCCCCGACGATCAGATCGATGCGGAGGGGGGGACCTACAAGCTGGGGAGCTATACGATCCGTGATGATCATCCGGCGAACATGATCAGCTTCCGCGAGGCGATCCAGTACTCGAGCAATATCGCGTTCGCCAAGATCGCGACGCGCGTGGCCCCGCCGAGATTCTATAAGTATGTGCGCGACTTCGGGTTCGGCATTATCTCCGGGGTCGATCTTCCGGGTGAGGCGCGCGGCGATGTCAAAAAGCCGAGCCAGTTCACCAACGGGACGCAGGAGTTCATGGCGTTCGGCTACCAGCTGGCGGTAACGCCGCTGCAGCTTGCCTGCGCCTACGCGGCGATCGCCAACGGCGGGGTGATGATGAAGCCCCATCTGCTGAAGAAGCGGCTCGACCGCAACGGCAATGTGATCGAACAGATCCAGCCACAGGAGATCCGCCGCGTGGTGAGCCAGGAGACCGCCGATACGCTGCGGGGTCTGCTTGTCGACGTGGTGGAGAAGGGAACCGGCAAGGAGGCTCGTATCTCCGGGCTTCGCGTGGCCGGCAAGACGGGGACCGCGCAGCAGCTCTCCGGCGGAGAGTATTCGAAGTCGAAGTACAACGCGTCGTTCGCCGGCTTCTTCCCGGCCGACGAGCCGAAGTACACGCTGTTGGTACTTCTCGACTCGCCGACCAACGGATATCATGGCGGCCAGGTCGCCGCGCCGATCTTTCGCGAGATAGCGCGGCGCATCGCCGGGACGTCGGTGCCGGAGGAGACTCCCGCGCCGGTCTACGCGGCGCAGGGACCCGAGCAGTTCCAGCAGGTGGCACGTCTGACGAAGCTTCGTCTCCCCGACCTCCGTGGGATCGATGCCGGGGCGGCCAGGGAGATCGGCGTGAAGTTCGGCTGCCGCGTGGTGGTCGAGGGAAATGGGGATGTGGTTCTGGCGGAGGAGCCGGCCCACGGCACCGAGGTGGAGGCCGGGAGCGTGATCACGCTGGTGACGACCGCTCCGGGAGATACGCGCCAGATGCCCGACCTGCGGGGAATGTCGGTCCGGCGGGCGCTCAACATTCTGAACACCTGCCGGATCAGGCCGCAGATCCGTGGCGCCGGGATCGTCCGCTCGCAGACTCCGGCGCCGAACACGCCGCTGTCGGCATCGACCAGAACGGCGATGCTGGTGTGTGAATAAAGAAAAATGTGCGGTGGTCGCCATGCCGGCGGCCACGCGAGCCGATGGGCCCCTCGGGGGCGTCCGGCGAATCGATGGAGAACAACCGAACAGAGTACCGGGATTTCATAGCTCGTTGAAGACACTCGAGAACATATTGGCCGGCATCAGCGGCAGCTACAGGGTGGAGGGACCGATCGATATCGGCGTGCCCGCCATCCGCTACGACAGCCGCAATGTCGGGCCGGGGGATCTGTACGTGGCGATCAATGGCCGCGACGACCATGGTCTCGAGTATGTCGGCGCGGCCATTGAAGCCGGGGCCGTGGTGATCGTCACCGATGCTCCCGACCGCATTCCCGAGCACATTTCCTCAATGGGCTACATCACCCTGGTGGTCGTTGAGGATGCGCGCAGGAGCATGGCGGAGATGGCGCAGGCGCTGCACGATCATCCCGGCCGCCGGCTGAAGCTGTTCGGCGTGACCGGGACCAACGGCAAGACGACCGTCACCTATATCCTCCGCCAGCTGCTCGAGGCATGCGGCGAGAGGGTGGGGGTGATCGGCACGCTCGGCAAGATGCTCGGCCGGATCGTCCCGACCGGCTATACGACGCCGGAGTCGCCGGAGCTGGCCGAGATACTCGCCGAGATGCTCGCGGAGGGCTATACGAGCGTGGCGATGGAGGTCTCCTCGCATGCGCTGGTTCTCGAACGGGTCGCCGGGCTGCGCTTCGATGGGGCGATCTTCACGAATCTGACCCAGGATCATCTCGACTTCCATCATTCAATGCAGGAGTATCATGGGGCGAAAAAAATACTCTTCGACCGACTCGACGCAGAGAGAATCGCAGTGGTCAATATCGACGACATATACGGAGAGGCAATGGTGCACGACACTTACGGAAGTGTCCTCCGCTACGGAACGTCAGGAGAAGTCGACCTCGGGATCGGGAGAATGGAGCTCGGCCCGGCTGGCTCCCGCTGGGAGCTGACCTTCTCCGGGAAGCTCGGCGGCGGCATGGTGGAGCTTGCCTCGCCGCTGCTCGGTGCCTTTAATGTCGCCAATGTCACCGCGGCGCTCGGCCTTGCGCTCGGGCTCGGGTACGATCGCCGGACCCTTTTCGATGCGGTCGGTGAGCTCCGTCCGGTGCCGGGGCGGATGGAGTCGATAACGCTCGCCAATGGTGCCACCGCCGTGGTCGATTACGCGCATACCCCCGATGCGCTCGAGAATGTGCTGCGGAGCCTGCGCGGGATCGGCGGCGACGAGCGCTCGATCACCATCGTCTTCGGCTGTGGTGGCGACCGTGACCGCGCCAAGCGTCCGATGATGGGAGCCATCGCGCGGCGGCTCGCCGATCGCGTCATCGTTACCTCCGACAATCCGCGGAGCGAGGACCCCGAGGCGATCATCGACGATATCGTTGCCGGCATCGACCGGCATGAGGGGGTCGAGCGGGTGGCCGATCGCCGCGCCGCGATCGAGCGTGCACTCGGGCGGAGCGCCGCCGGCGATATGATCGTTGTCGCGGGCAAGGGGCATGAGGATTATCAGATCATCGGCCATGAGCGCCATCATTTCGACGACCGCGAGGTTGTGCGGGAGTGGGATCGCGCGCGCTCGGCGGGCCGGGAGGTGGCGGCATGAGGATCAACACCGTGCGCGATCTGCTCGAGGTGCTGGGGGATGATGCCAGGTTCATCGGAACCGCGCCTGCTCTGCGGCGGACGGTCCGGGGCTTCTCGACCGACTCGCGCTCGCTGAACAAAGGGGAGGCGTTCATCGCGCTGGCCGGCGAGAACTTCGACGGGCACAGCTTCATCGGCATGGCGATCGGGCGTGGAGCATCGGTCGCTCTGGTCTCCCGGGCCTGGCTCGACCGCCAGAGCGAGATGCCAGCGCTGCCGCTGGTGGCGGTGGAGGACACGCTGACCGCCTACGGAACGATCGCGACGGCGCATCGCTCGGCCTTCACGATGCCGGTGATCGCCATCGCCGGATCGAACGGGAAGACGACGACCAAGGAGATCCTCGCCGATCTGCTTGCGATCAGGCACAACGTGCTGCGCACCGAGGGGAATCTGAACAACCTGATCGGCGTCCCGGCGATGATGCTGCGGATGCGCGAGGAGCATACCGCAGCGGTGATCGAGATCGGGACGAACATGCCGGGGGAGATCACGAAGCTCTGCGGGATACTTCGTCCCACCCACGGCCTGATCACCAACATCGGTCGCGAGCATCTGGAGCTTCTCGGCTCGATCGAGGGGGTGGCGCGCGAGGAAGGGGCGCTGTTCGAGTATCTGGCCGCCTCCGGCGGGACCGCATTCGTGAACCTGAACGATCCGCATATCGCGCGGATGGGGAAGGCGCTTCCACGGAAGGTGACCTACGGCCGGAGCGCGAAGGCCGATATCGGCGGGGCCACCGGAAAGCTCGACGCGACCGGCGCTCCGGCGCTGGAGCTGACCGACAGAAGAAAGGGGAGCGCGAAGATCCATACGATCCAGCTTCGCACGCCGGGACTCCATACGGCGCAGAATGCGCTGGCGGCGGCCTCGGTCGCCCTGGCGATGCGGATACCGGTCGGGGAGATCGTGCGGGCTCTGGAGCGGTTCCAGCCCCATGTCTATACAAGTGGATATGCCCGTCTGGCGGCGATGAAGTCCTCCGGCGGAGCGACGGTGCTGAACGATACGTATAACTCCAACCCCGACTCGACGCTTGCCGCGCTTGCGACGCTGGCGGCGATGAAGCCGGGACGCGGAGGACGGCGGATCGTGGTGCTCGCCGATATGAAGGAGCTGGGGGGCAGCTCGGCCGAGGAGCACGAGCGGATCGGCGGCGCGATCGGGAGGATGAAGAAGATCCATCTGGCGTTCTTCCATGGCGATGAGATGCGGCGCGCCCATCAGGCGGCAACGGCCGGAGCCGACAACGCCTCGTTCTTCTTCGCGGAGAAGGGGGAGCTTGCCGGGGCGCTTCGCTCGATGATGACGCCTGCCGATATCATTCTGGTGAAAGGGTCGCGCGGGATGAGGATGGAAGAGGTTGTACGGGCGCTTCTGGCGGACGATAACGGGATGAGCGAGCGATGATAGAGTTGAACGGGCGGGTGCCGGGATATGTTCCGTGCGGCGATGTGTATTTCCCCTGGTACAGGCGGTTGATGGATCGCCGGTTGCCGTTGATGGCGGCCGGCGGTCCACATACCGCAGATGTGCCGGCCGGGATCATTCGAAATCTTCAATAGCCTGATGCTCTATTATCTCGCTCAATATATCGAGGCCACGCTCCAGCCCCCCGGGTTCGGTCTGTTCCGCTTCGTGACGTTTCGCGCCGCAGGGGCGGCGCTCACGGCCCTGCTGATCGCGTTCGTCTTCGGACCGAAGATCATCGCCGCGCTGAAGCGCCGGCAGATCGGCGAGCAGGGGAAGAAGGAGGCGCCCAAAAGCCATATGGCGAAGGCCGGCACCCCAACGATGGGAGGGCTGATCGTCCTGACGTCGCTGATCGTTCCGGCGCTGCTGTGGTGCGATATCAAAAGCGCATTCGTGATTCTGGTGGTGCTGGTGACGCTCTTCCTGGGGGGCGTCGGATTTCTCGACGATTATCTCAAGGTGGTCAGGAAGCTGCCGAAGGGATTGATCGGCCGCTACAAGATCATCGGCCAGGTGCTGATCGGGCTTGTGCTGGGGGGGACCATCTACTTCTTCCCGCAGTGGTTCCCCGGCGAGTATACAGCAATCAGCTCGTCGACGACGGTGCCCTTCATCAAGGATGCGCTGTTCAACTTCGGGTGGCTCTATATCCCGATGGTGATCTTCATCCTGACGGCGACCTCGAACGCGGTGAATCTGACCGACGGGCTCGACGGGCTGGCGATAGGGACCGTGAGCATCGTGGCGCTGACGCTGGCGGTGATCACGTATGTCTCGGGCAATGCGGTGGTGGCGAAGTATCTGAACATCCCCCATCTGCGCGGCGCCGATGAGCTGACGATCTTCTGCGCGGCGCTTGTCGGCGCGGGGCTCGGCTTCCTCTGGTACAACGCCTACCCGGCGCAGGTCTTCATGGGGGATACCGGGTCGCTCGCTCTCGGCGGCGCCATCGGCACGCTGATGATCCTCGTCAAGAAGGAATATATGATCCCGGTCCTCTGCGGCATCTTCTTCGCGGAGACCCTCTCGGTGATGGCGCAGGTGACCTACTTCAAGTACACGAAGAGGCGCTTCGGCGAGGGACGGCGCATCTTCAGGCGCGCCCCGCTCCACCATCATTTCGAGGAGAAGGGGTGGCCCGAGGCGAAGGTCGTCACACGCTTCTATATCGTGGCGGTGCTCCTGGCGATCCTGGGGCTGACGACGCTGAAGATCCGTTGATGCGCGCGCACTCTTTCAATGACCCGATGGCACCGCCGGTGCCGGTACGATAACGATGGCCGATAACACAGCTACATACTCGATCCTTGGCGCGGCCCGCTCCGGCCTTGCCGTCGCGAAGCTCCTCCGCTCGGAGGGGGCGCGCGTGTTCGTGAGCGACGCGAAGCCCGCCGGCGATTCGGCGATCGCGCTGCTCGATGCGATCGGCGCAGAGTACGAGTTCGGCGGCCACAGCGATCGCGTGCTGGAATCCGATACGCTGATCCTCTCCCCCGGCGTTCCCGATACGATCCCGATCGTGCGGCGGGCGGCCGAGCGGGGGATGACGATCACCAACGAGATCGAGATAGCCTCCCGCCGCTGCATCGCGCCGGTGGTGGCGATCACCGGGACGAACGGGAAGACGACAACCACGGAGCTTCTCGGGCACATCTTCAGGACCGCCGGGGTCGAGACGTACGTGGCGGGAAATATCGGCATCCCCTTCAGCGAGGTGGCCGCCGGGGCCGGGGACCGGAGCGTGGTGGTGCTCGAGATAAGCTCCTTCCAGCTCGAGCATATCGCGACGTTCAAGCCCCGCGTTGCGGTGATCCTGAACATCACCCCCGATCATCTCGACCGCTATGCCGGGTTCGATGAGTATCGCCGGGCGAAATATCGTATTACGATGAATCAGGATGCAGGGGATACGCTGATCTACAACGCCGACGACCGGAGCCTGGCCGATCTTCCGTCGCGGAGCGCCGCGCGGACGCTGGGCTTCAGCATCACTCACGAGCCTGGCGAGGGCGCCTGGCTTCACGATGGGCTCCTCACGATCGGGGGCGCTCCGACCAACGAAGAAAGCATTATGCGTGCTGATGAGATCCGCATACGCGGGCCGCACAACCTCTACAACTCGATGGCCGCAGCCCTCTCGGCGCTGAGCATCGGCGTCGAGAGCGACAGAATCCGGGAGGGGCTGAAGACCTTCGCCGGCGTTCCCCATCGTCTCGAGCCGGTGCGCGAGCTCGACGGCGTGCGCTGGGTCAACGATTCGAAGGCGACCAACGTGGACTCCCTCTGGTACGCCCTGTCGAGCTTCGCCGAGCCGGTGGTGCTGATCGCCGGCGGCAGGAGCAAGAAGAACAACTACGACAGCGTGCTGCCGCTGATCCGCAAGCATGTCAAGGCGGCGGTGCTGGTGGGGGACGCGGCGCAGGAGATGGAGGATGCGTTCGGGTCGGCCACTGCGATCCATCGCGCCGGATACAGCATGCAGCGCGCCGTCGCCATGGCGCGGTCGCTGGCCGAGGCGGGGGACGTTGTGCTCCTGTCGCCGGCATGCGCCAGCTTCGATATGTTCGACAACTACGAGCATCGCGGCGATGTGTTCAGGAATCTTGTCAATGAACTCGGCTCGCCGGTATCGGCATAACGCGCCGGAGCGGCATCGAAACCATGAGAAATCCATTCAACATATCGCGGGGATCGGGGAGGCCTGCCGGCGCGGCATCGGCGATCGGCGCCGACGCGCCCATGCGCGGGCATAACGACTGGTTCCTGCTGCTGAGCGTCCTCGGGATCATGTTCTTCTCGATCGCCTTCGTCTACTCCGCGTCGGCGGGATTCTCCGACGAGAAGACGGGCTCGACCGAGACGTTCTTCTGGAGCCACGCGATGCGCGTGATGGCGGGGATCGGCGTGATGCTGGTGATGTCGCGCATCGATTATCACTGGCTGGAAAAATGGTCCAAGCCGATGCTGATCGTGGCACTCGGTATGCTGCTGTATGTGCTCTTCGAAGGCACACGAATGAAGGGCGCCACACGCTGGCTGAGTCTCGGTCCAGTCTCCTTCCAGCCATCGGAGTTCGCGAAGTTCGCCATGGTGATGCACCTGGGTGTGATGATGGCCGACAAGCGATCCTATATCAGCGACTTTAAATTCAGTTTCCTGCCGATGATGTTCTGGATCGCCCTAACTTGCGGTCTTGTGGCGTTGCAGCCCAACCTCTCAACGGCTTCGGTCATCTTTATGGTCGGCATGGGAACGCTCTTCGTGGGGCGCGCCGACCTGAAGCAGCTCGGCGCGGTGGTCCTGTTCGGACTTGTGGCCGCGGCGGGCTACGCGATGTCGGCCGAGTATCGGATGCGTCGCGTGATGGCCTACATCAGCATGCACTCCGAGGGTGGGGGCGACAGCGTCACGGCCGCGAATTATCAGCTTACCCAGGGGCTCATCGCGTTCGGCTCCGGCGGACTGCTCGGCGTTGGCCCGGGGCAGAGCCGGCAGCGACTGTTCGTCCCCGAGCCATTCGGCGATTTCATCTACTCGATCATCGGCGAGGAATACGGATTCATCGGCGCGCTCGTCATCCTGGCGGTGTTCGCTCTGATCATATGGCGTGGCCTGCTGATAGCACGCCAGGCTCCCGATGATCTGGGGCGCAACGTCGCCGCCGGCATCACGCTGATCGTGGGCGTCTACGCGGCGATCAATGCATGCGTGACCACGGGACTTCTGCCGACGACCGGCCTTCCGATGCCCTTCATCAGCTATGGCGGAAGCTCCGTGCTCTTCAGCGCCGCGGCCATCGGTGTGCTGCTGAACATCTCGCAGCAGGCTAACGTGATGCCCCATGAAAAGCCGGCGGTGGCTCCGGCGATGGCATGATGAACAATCGTGGTACAACCGGTAACAGGGCTACCGGATCGGGAATCGGCCGCCGTATCTTCGCGGCATTTTATTCCCGGCGTACCCGTACGCTCTTTGAATGGTCGAACGTTCCCGGCAGGGGAGGGCGCCGATGAGACTGAGATTACTGTTCGCGGCCGGCGGCACCGGCGGGCACATCTTTCCGGCGCTCGCGGTGGCCGACAAATGCCGCGAGCTCCATCCCGATATCGATATCGAGTTCGTGGGGACGCGGGGGAGGCTGGAGGAAAAGGTGATGCCGCGCGCCGGCTACCGGCTGAACTATCTCTGGATCAGCGGCTTCGAGCGGAAGCTCTCGCTGAAGACGATGGTGCTTCCGCTGAAGGTGGGGACGGCGTTCACGCAGGCGTATGGGCTGCTCTCGCGCTTCCGTCCGCACGCGGTGATCTGCGCCGGCGCCTACGTCAGCTACCCGATCGGAATGATGGCGTCGCTGCGGCGCATCCCCCTGGTGCTGATGGAGTCCAACGCGCTTCCGGGCATGGTGATTCGCAGGCTGGCCCCGCGCGCGGCCGAGGTGCACGTTGCCTTCGGCGCGACGGCCGACCATCTGAAGGGGGCGCGCATCCAGCTCAGCGGCAACCCCGTCAGGCACGCATTCTTCGAGACGATCGATCCGGCGCGCGCGCGGGAGCACTTCGGGCTGGAGCCCGATCGGCCCACACTGCTCGCCTTCGGCGGATCGCTCGGGGCGCGGTCGATCAACAACGCGCTCGACCCGATCATCGAGAAGCTGACCGGGAGCGGCGTGCAGGTGATCTGGCAGACCGGGACCAGCTATGCCGGCGGAGAGAAAAAGGAGCGCGGGCTCTACCGGTCGGTCTTCATCCATGAGATGGAGCAGGCGTACGCCGCCGCCGATCTGGTGCTGGCCCGGGCCGGGGCGACGACGATCGCCGAGCTGGCGGCGGTGGGGAAGGGATCGATCCTGGCGCCGCTGCCGACCGCCGCGGACGATCATCAGAGGGTCAACGCGCGCGCGGTGGAGAGCGCCGGCGCCGCGGAGATGATCCTCGACAGCGAGCTTCCGGAGAAGCTTCTCCCGACGATCATGCGGCTGCTTGCCGATGGTGATCATGTGGCGGCGATGGGGAGAAGGATGGCGGCGATGGCGGTGCGCGACGCCGACGAGAAGATAGCGCGACGTGTGCTGGCGCTTGCCGAACGCAGGGCCTGACGCCATCGACGGTGGTCGATGAGCGCCTCAACCGATCGGGGGTCGAGAAGAATGCAGGACGAGACATTCAAATACAAGCTGGATACCTACTACCTGGCGACGATCGGCTACTTCGTGACGCTGATCGTGTACGCCGTGGTGCAGGGGACGTTGACCGGTGAGCAGTTCGAGGTCGACTGGCGTGACCCGATTCTCTATCTGCTTGCCGGCTGTGCCATCACGGGGCTTGTGGCGCTGACGGTGGCGGCGGTCTCCAACCGCACGGTGATCGTCACCGGGAGCGCGCTCCGCTTCAGAACGCGGTTCCGCGAGCGCGTGCTGACGCCGGAGGAGATCGAGTGGATAGGCTTCCGCCGCGAGCGGCAGTACCGTGGCGAGCTCTCCTATCCGGCCATCAAGATCAAGCTGCGGAATCGTCGCCGGCATCTGCGGCTGCGGCTTGCGAGCTTCGAGCGGAGCGGCTTTCTGGCGCGGGCGATCCGCGACTGGGCCCGCCTGAACAATTTGGAGCTTCGGGTGGGAAGGCAGGGAAGAAAGGAGAGCGGGAACGTGTAGGGGGGCACCGGTGCGATGGCGCGCCGTCGTCGTCGGATACTTTTTCATGCGCATCCCTCGGCCCGGCCCGGGATGAACTTTACCGATTACTGATACACGTTGTTCACAAGCATACATAGCGTTCACTTCGTCGGCATCGGCGGAATGGGAATGTCGGGAATCGCGGAGATCCTCCTCGACCAGGGGTTCACCGTCACCGGCAGCGATCTGTCGCAGAGCGATGTCACCGAGCGGCTCGAATCGCTGGGCGCCCGCATCACGCGCGGACATGCCGCCGAGAATATCCTCGGCGCCGATGTGGTGGTCTACTCGAGCGCCGTGCGCCCGGAGGAGAACCCGGAGACGGTGGAGGCGACGCGCCGCAAGATCCCGCTGATCCGTCGCGCCGAGATGCTGGCCGAGGTGACCCGTATGAAGTACGGCATCGCGGTGGCCGGCACGCATGGCAAGACGACCACCACCTCGATGATCGGGCTGGTGATGATCGAGGGGAACCTCGACCCGACGGTGATCGTCGGGGGGAAGCTCTCCGGGCTCGGCGGCACCAACGCGCATCTCGGCCATGGCGAGTGGACCGTCGTGGAGGCCGATGAGTTCGATCGCTCCTTCCTCTCGCTGTCGCCCACCATCGCGGTGGTGATGAACATGGAGCGGGAGCATCTGGATATCTATTCCGATCTCGACGATATCAAGCGCGCGTTCATCGAGTTCGCCAACAAGGTTCCGTTCTACGGCTTCGTGGCGTTCTGTCTGGATGAGCCGTCGCTGGTCGATATCCTGCCGCAGATCAAGAAGCGCGTGATCAGCTTCGGCTCGACGCCGCAGTGCGATGTGCGCGCCGTCGATGTGGTCTATACCGAGCGGACCTCGACGTTCACCGTGGTGCAGCGCGGCGAGACTCTCGGCTCGATCACCGTCGGGGTGCCTGGGGAGCACAACATGAAGAACGCGTTGGCGGCGATCACCGTCGGCCTCGAGGTGGGGGCTCCGTTCGAGGCGATAGCGCGGGCGCTCGCGGGCTTCACCGGCGTCTATCGCCGGTTCGAGATCAAGGGGGAGGTCGAGGGGGTGATGGTCATCGACGACTACGCGCATCATCCCACCGAGGTGAAGGCGACGCTCGACGCGATCCGTCGCGGGTGGCGCCGTCGCGTGGTTGCACTCTTTCAGCCGCATACCTACTCCCGGACGCGCGACTTCTACGACGAGTTCGGCAAGGCGTTCTTCAACGCCGATCATGTCCTTATTACCGATGTCTACGCCGCGCGCGAGCGGCCGATCCAGGGGATCAGCGGCGAACTTGTCGCCAACAGCGCCATCGGGTTCGGACATCGCAATGTGAGCTATGTGCCCGGCAGGGAAGATCTGGCGGCGCGCGCGCTGGAGGTGATCCGTCCCGGCGATATCGTGGTGACGATGGGAGCCGGCGATATCTGGAAGAGCGCCGATGAGATCATGCGGCAGCTTGAAACCGGAGCGTGGGTCGGAGGGGATGGGGTATAGGGCAACGAGGATGGCATATGTCCGTGGCTGGTTACGATCGAGGGATTACTGACTTCCAATCGATGATAGCGCTCGACGATATCCGCAGAAGCTTCAAGGGGCGTATCGCGCTGAGCGAGCCTCTTGCCAGGTATACGACCTTCCGTATCGGAGGGCCGGCGGATATCTATCTGGAGCCTCTGGACAAGGCCGATGCACTCTCGCTGATATGCTATCTCCGCCATGAGCGGATTCCGTTCTTCACGATGGGGAACGGGAGCAACCTGCTTGTGGCCGACGAGGGGGTCAAGGGGGCGGTGGTGAACCTCGAGGCGGGGTTCAACTATCTGCGGTGCGATTCCGGGGGGATCATCACCGCCGGAGCCGGGGTGAAGCTGGCGAAGTTCGTCGACTTCTGCATCGGCAACGGCCGGGGGGGCGCCGAGATGCTGGCCGGGATACCGGGAACGCTCGGCGGCGCGGTGATCATGAACGCCGGCGCATACGGCGGCGAGATCTCCGACCATATGCTCTCGGTCGAGCTGATACGGGGGGAGAAGCTGCTGAAGATCGCCAAGGAGGAAGGGGGCTTCGCCTACCGGACCTCGGGGCTGCAGGGGGATGTGATACTCGAGGCGAGCTTCGATTTCCCCGAGGGGATCTCCGAGACGATGAAGGCTACCCGCCGGCAGATGATGCTCAAGCGCAATGCCTCGCAGCCGGTGCAGTGGCCGAACGCGGGGAGCATCTTCAAGAATCCTCCGGGAGATTACGCGGCGCGGCTGATCCAGGAGGCCGGACTGAAGGGACGGACAGCGGGGGGGGCCGAGATCAGCGAGCAGCACGCGAACTTCATCATCAACCGCGGCGGAGCCACCGCGCGCGATGTGGTGGAGCTGATCGATCTGGCGCGCGGGGAGGTGCTGCGGCAGTTCGGCGTCGAGCTTCAGCTTGAGATCAAGCTGGTGGGGTTCGAGTAGATGCGGGGGTGGGGCGATCGTGGGATCGGTCGATCCCGGCAGATCGGGCGCCCCGGAAGAATGCGGATGAGTGGAGCGTTGTCAAAACCGGGACGCTCGACCGGAGATCCTAAGCGATGAAAGCCAAGAAGAAGCTCATAGCGAAACGACAGAAGGGAACGCGCTCCGATCGCGAGCACGCCAAGCGCTTCGCCGCGAACGTCTCCACCGGCATCCTGATCGTCGGCGGGATCATCGGGCTGGTGATGCTCGCCAACAAGTGGTCGAAGCGGGAGGAGCTCAGGAACTTCAGGATCGTCGGCAGGAAGATCCTCGACTCGGCCGAAGTGATGAAGCAGGCGGCCGTGCCCGACAGCCTTCCGTTCGCCAAGCTCAATCTGGCGGAGATCGAAAGCCGCGTGGAGTCGCATCCGTTCATCTCCGGCGCCTCGGTCTATCGGGGGGAGCATGGGACGCTGGTGATCGAGATCGTCGAGCGGGCGCCGGTCGCGGTGACGATGATCAACGGGTCGCCGACCTATATCGACTCGCTCGCGATTCCGCTCCCCTACAGGTTCAGCACCGCGGGGTTCGATCTGCCGGTGATCGGCGGCGTCGAGCGGACCGGAGCGGCCGATACGGCGCTGCGGGCCCAGCATCGGACCGTGCCGCAGGAGCTCGACAGCGCGCGCGCGATGGAGGCGCTGGCGCTGCTCGACTCGCTGAAAAGCTATGACATGGCACTCTACCGGCAGATCTCCGAGGTCCGCCGCGAAGGGAACGGCGAGTATACATTCGTGACCGCCGATGGCGGCGTCCCGGTGAGGGTGGGGCTGCCGGCGGAGATTCCGTCCAGACTCAGAAAGCTCGATCTGTTCATGACCACCGTGCTTGCCTCGCGCGGGGTCGACAAGGCAAGCTCGATCGATCTTCGCTGGAAGGGGCAGGTGGTGGTACGATGGCGCGCTTCGGCGACCGCCGGGACGTAGTAGAGCCGACGCAGATATGAGGCCGGCGCCGATGATGATCATGATGAGACCGATGCCGGCCTGCAGAGCATACAGAAGCGGAAACTGAAACCTCGAGAAGTGATATGATGGTGAAGTCACAGCAGCAATCCTCAGCATCCCCGACCGATGAGCGCCAGATCATCGTGGGCCTCGACATCGGCACCAGCAAAGTGTGCGCGATCGTCGCCGCGCGCGATACCGATGGCAGTGGCGGCATCCATGTGCTCGGCATCGGGCATGCTCCCTCCGAGGGGCTCAACCGTGGCGTCGTGGTGAACATCGAGAAAACGGTTCGCTCCATCCAGCGCGCCGTCGAACAGGCGCAGCAGCAGTCGGGGGTGACCATCGAGTCGGTGTCGGTCGGGATCGCCGGGGATCATATCCAGTCGTTTCCGAGCCGTGGCGTCGTGACGATCTCCAACGCCGATCGCGTTGTGACGCAGCACGACGTCAACCGTCTGCTCGACGACTCGAAGCGTGTGGCGATGCCCTCCGACCGGCAGATCCTCCATGTGATACCGCAGGAGTATATCATCGACGGACAGGACGGGATCTTCGATCCGGTCGGCATGTCCGGGCTCCGGATGGAGGCGAACGTCCATATCGTGACGGGGCTGGTGACCGCCGCGCAGAATATCTACCGCTGCGTCGAGCGCGCGGGGCTGATGGTGGACGATATCGTGCTGGAGCCGCTCGCCAGCGGGCACTCGGTGCTCGACGACGAGGAGAAGGAGGTGGGGGTGGCGCTGATCGACATCGGCGGCGGCACGACCGACATCGCGATCTTCGAGGACAGGACGATCCGCCACACGGCGGTGGTGGGCATCGCCGGACGGATGGTGACCGACGATATCCGCCGCGGGCTCGGCATCATCGGCGAGCAGGCCGAGCGGATCAAGCGCGAGTACGGCTGCGCGCTGGAGTCGGTGATCCTCAACGATGAGATATTCATGATCCCCGGGATCGGCGGCCGCAAGCCGATGGAGATCTCGAAGCGGACCCTGAGCCAGATCATCCAGCCTCGCATGGAGGAGATTCTGGAGTTCGCGATGATCGAGCTGAAGAAATCGGGATACCTGCGCCGGCTCTCGGCGGGAGTCGTGCTTACTGGTGGCGGCGCGCTGCTGCGGGGCGCAACGGAGCTGGCGCAGGGCGTCCTGGGTCTGCCGGTGAAGATCGGCATCCCGGCCGGCTTCGGCATGTCGGCCCTCGCCCCCGAGGTGGAAAGCCCGATCTACGCGACGGCGGTCGGCCTTGTCATCGATGCATTCCGCCGCCTCGACGCTTCCGGCTCCCAGAGCCATCAGACGCGCGAGGCCGACGGACAGATCTCCGACGAGACGCACGAGACGGAGCATGAGAAGCGCTCCATCGTCGCGCGGATGAAGAAGTTCTTCGAGGAGTTCTGATCGGCGAGCCCCGGTGGCTCCGGCATCGGCCTAAGAAAAAGTAGTAAGTGAACAGAGTAGATAATTTGCCCAAATCAATCTAGCAAAGAAGGGGAGGATCACTATGATCGAGCTCGATCGTTCCGTGGAGCAGCACGGAGCAAAAATCAAAATCGTAGGAATCGGCGGCGGTGGCGGCAACGCGGTCAACAGTATGATCGAGCGTGGCCTTGAGGGATGCGAGTTTCTCGTGGTCAACACCGATATGCAGGCTCTGGCGAAGAATCAATCGCCGCTGCGCGTTCAGGTGGGCAAGCAGCTGACGCGTGGTCTCGGCGCGGGCGCAAATCCTGTGATCGGTCATGACGCGGTGCTTGAAGATCGCGAGGAGATGGCCCAGATCCTTTCCGGCAGCGATATGGTGTTCGTGACCGCCGGCATGGGGGGGGGCACCGGCACCGGCGGAGCTCCCGTCGTTGCGGAGATCGCCCGTTCGCTCGGCGCGCTGGTCGTCGGCATCGTCACCCGCCCGTTCGACTGGGAGGGGAAGCGCAGGAAGGATCAGGCCGAGGCAGGCATCCGGGAGCTGCGCGAGTACGTCGATACGCTGATCGTCGTCCCGAATCAGAAGCTCCTCTCGATCATCGACAAGCGGACCGGCTTCAAGGAAGCCTTCCAGAAGGTCGATGACGTTCTCTACAATGCCACCAGCGGCATCGCCAAGATCATCACCGGCCATGGCGTGGTCAACGTCGACTTCGCCGACGTCCGCACTGTGATGAAGGATATGGGGGATGCGCTGATGGGGACCGGCACCGCCATCGGCGAGTACCGTGCGACCGAGGCGGCGCAGAACGCCATCAGCTCCCCTCTGCTGGAGGGGGTCTCGATCTCCGGATCGGAGGCGGTGCTGATCAATATTTCCGCGTCGAGCGATATGACGATGATGGAGGTCGACGAGGCCGTCAAGATCGTCCACGATGCGGTCGGCGCCGAGGCGAACGTCATCTTCGGCGTGGTGCTGGACGATGATCTGGGGGAGGCGATGATGGTGACGGTGATCGCCACCGGCTTCAACAAGGTGAAGGAGGTGCGCCAGCCGCAGCCGCAGATCCAGCGGACGGCCACACCGCCGCAGCAGACCCAGCAGGCTCCTCCGCAGCAGGCACCGCAGTATGTCCAGCAGCAGCAGCAGGCGCCACAGCAGCCCCAGCAGCAGGCTCCGCGTCCGGTGAGCCCGTCGCGCGAGATCCTCACCGACCATGTGCCGGTGGGGCTCGATGAGCTCGAGAAGTACAACGAGCCGGCCTATCTCCGTCGTGGCACCGGCATCCATCGCGGTGGATACGATATCACGCGGCGCCAGGAGGAGACAGGACGCCAGGAGGAGCAGCCACAGGCCGAGGAGCCGCGCGAGACCAAGCGGCAGGCGGCCGAGAAGCCGGCCTTCCTCCGTCGTATCATGGACTGATCGGGGGATTATGCGATGGGCGATTGATACATACGATCTTCATCGACGGGGAGCTCCAGCGGGCTCCCCGTTTTCATTTTCACTACCGACGTGCCCGGTGGGTGTTCCGCTTTGCATGTACTCCATGCGAAGTGGAAGGTAACGGGCCAGTGATGCGCCAGGAAATCGCAATGCTGCGGTGTCAGTGGTTGATAATATTCCGTGCGGCGTGGCCTCGTCATCAGGCGTACAGCGTATAACGACGAAGGGGCGTTATGCACGCCCCTTCTCCACGCAGCCGGGAGCCGACCATCCGAACACGGCCATGTTCACGAGGTCGGCCGGCGTATGAATCGAGAGATAAACAGACGGAGCTGGATCTTCTCCCGCGTTCCGGGGTTCAAATATCCCATCAATTGGCGGGATATCTTGTAGATGCTGTTATCGCTGCCGCGGACATAAACGTTTCCGTTGCCGTCCTCGGTGATCTTGGCGCGCCAGTCGATCAGTCCTCGTAGGCGCGTCAACATTCTGCGGGTCACTTCCACCATGGCAACCTCCTGAAAATCGGATAGATGAGAGAACCGGCCCCTGGCCTGTTGACGGAGGTTGAGGGAGACTATTACATCTCCGTGTGCCGGCGCATCGAGGCGGGAAGCGTTCTTGGTCTCCGGATTGTATCTCTAACTCGGCGAACGTATTATTAGGCCGAGTCAATATGGGAGATGCGGTCTCGTCTCAATAGCTAGTTGATGAACAATCAAACCATGCACCATAATTTTTCCCATCCTCAAGGAGCTTTCAATGAATAAACGATTCCCGTGGTTCGAGGCTCTGCTGGTCTGCTGTGCGCTTGTTGCCGCACCGGCGTTCCTTCATGCCGACTGGACGCAGGTCCGCGCGCTCGTTCAGCAGGGGGAGAAGGCGGCCGATGAAAAGAAGCAGGAGGAGCTTTTCCGCAAGGCGTACGCGATGGCGCAGACGTCGGTGGCCGCAAACCCCAAGGTCTCCAACGAATATTTCTGGCTGGCGGCCTCGGCCGGACGGCTGGCGCTGATAGCATCGAACAGCGAACGCATCACGCTGTCGAAGGTGATCAAGGAGAGCGCCGAGAAGGCCATCGCGCTCGACAGCCGGAACGGCTCGGCGTATATGGTGCTGGGCGCGTGGCACTACTACGTTGCCGATCTCTCCTGGATCCAGAAGAATGCGGCGAAGGCGCTCTATGGCGGGCTTCCTCCGGCATCGTATCAGGAGGCGGTGACCTATCTGACCAAGGCGCTGCAGAACGGCGCGGAGAATCCGGCCGAGATCTACTATATCCGCGGATGCGCCTATGAGGAGCTCGATCAGGATGCAGCCGCTCTCGCCGATTTCCGCCAGTGCCTTCAGGTTGCCACCGGGAGCCCGAGGGACCGCAAGATGCAGCAGAAGGCGCGCGAGAAGCTCGACTGATCGTTCCATCGGATATGTATGGCACTACAGGGAGCGACAGGGGATCGATAAACGATCTCCTGTCGCTCTCTTCAGGCCCCGATGGCCCGGGCCTGTCTCCGCTCGCATGCCGATGAATGCCGGCATCGCTGCATCCGGCTCGTGCCATCGTCGGAGCCGGCCATCCCCCGGAATCCTCACCGCACAACCGATACCTTTCCCGATCGCATCGTCCCATCGGCGTTGATCCTGTACAGATATGCTCCCGCCGGAAGCGAGGTCAGATCCACCCGCGCGACATGCATCCCCGCCTCCTGGTATTCCCCCAGAAGATCGGCGATATGGCGGCCGCCGATGTCGTGGAGCGTGATCGTAACGCGCCCCGGTCTCGCCGTGGTGTAGTGGATCGCTGTATGGCCGGCCGTGGGGTTCGGGATGCTGCTCATCTCCGGCGCCGCGCCGATGCCGATGGAGGGAGGGCCTGCCGACGCCGGGGCCGCATAGATCGGCACCCGGTCCGACGGCTCGCATACCCCACGGGGAAGGATTGCCTGCAGGCGCTCTTCCGGCAGGCCGAACAGCGGTCCGAAGACCGATGCATAGTAGCACTGGAAACTGATCGCATGGCGGAGATTCCCCGCGGCATCCAGATTCCGCAGGTCGGGAAGTCCGCCATGAACGATGCCTCCCCTGACCGGCGTTCCAAAGACGAAGTGAGGAGCCGCCGCGCCATGGTCGCTCCCCGATCCGTTATCCATCGCCCTCCTGCCGAACTCGGAGTATGTCATCCCCACCACCCGCCGGTCGATACCGAGCGCGATGAGATCATCCATGAATGCCTTGGCCGCCGACCCGAGCCTGCTCAGAAGAAGCGCATGCGGCTCCAGTTGGTTCGCATGGAAGTCGAAGTTGCCGATCGAGACCATGTAGATGCGGGTCTGCAGTCCGCCGGCGATCAGTCGCGCCACGATCGCCAGCGCGTCGGCCAGCTCGTTTCCATCGGGGTACGCGACCAGGTTGTTCGCCTTCAGCGCCGCCTCGCGGATCGATGCGGAGAAGCCGAGCGCCTGCGCGTTGACACTCTGGATGAAGCGGAGCTCGTCGTCGGCCGGGGTGACCGGGACCCGCGGATCGTCGGGCACATTCGGTCCTCCGTGGACCATCTCATGGAACGTGGCCGGATCGGTGAGCGCCACCCCCATTGATGCCCCGCTGGTGCTGAACACCGACGAGGTTGTCGGGCTGATCTGAATAGCCGGCGGATCCTGCGGCAGTACCTCCGGGTAGTGCGGAAACTCCTGCATCAGGTAGCGGGCCAGCCAGCCGGTGGCGAGATATTCCTGCGCGCTGCTGCCGGAGCCGGTGTTCCAGATCTCGGTGCCGGTGAAGTGGGAGAGTGAATAATCACTGTAGCCTATGTTCTCGACGATGGCGAGCTGTCCGTCGTTGAACATCCGCTGTATTCCTCCCAGGCTGGGATGCAGACGCAGCAGGGGGTGATTGTCGAGCGCCAGCGCGTCCTTCTTGTCGATCCGCAGGACCGGCCGGAGGTTATGGTAGAGATCATCATCGATCGGGATCACCGTGTTCAGTCCATCGTTTCCTCCCTGCAGCTGGATCAGCACAAGGACGGTATCGTCCTGCTCCGCCTCACTCAGCATCCTCCGGAGCTGTGGCGTCTGTGCCAGCGCGCTGAAGCGGAGTCCGTGGAGGGCGAAGGGGGCCGCGAGGGCAACGGGAAGCGTCTGCCTGAGGAATTGTCTGCGCTTCATAGCGATGATATTGAATTGAGGGAAGTGTTAGCGTCATCGTGCAGTGGGGCGCATGCCGATCGCGGCGTCACAGAAGCTGATAGTTCGCCGAGCGCATCAGGAACTTCAGCATTCCTTTCAGCCGCGCCTCCTTCAGCTGATCGGGGAATTCGAGCCATTCATACTCCGGCGCCCCCTGCATCAGCGCGTCGAGGAGCTGCTGCTGAAGCTGCGGGGAAGGGGGATATGGGAGCAGATGCTCGGCGATGCCCCGCACGAGCAGGACCGGCTCACGCTCGAACCAGGGGAACTGCCTGGCATAGGGGAGCACCGGGATCTGGGCAAATCCAGTCTTCTCTCCGGTCGGCAGCTCGACCTGCAGGGCGTAGTAATACTGGTAGGTCCATCCGTCGATCAGCTTGTCGGTATGGGCGCGGCGCAGCGGCAGGGTGGTGCCGCTGATCCAGGTGCGATGAAACTGCCACCCCTGAACCCCCGGCGGAACGAACAGCCACTGTCCGGTCTGCGTGGACATCATATGGATCGCCTGCAGCAGGTGCTCCCAGCGCTCCCCCTCGAGCGGTCCGGTCAGCAGCGCCCGCGCGGTGCCGACGAACAGATCGACGGGGCTTTTGATATAGGCTCCCATCAGCCCCGCATCGTAGAAATGCTGGCTCATGAAAAGCCTGCGGAGCACGGCGGCGATGCTCCAGTTGCTGTCGCGGAACTCCTCGGCCAGCGGGATGATGATGGCGTTCTCGATCTCCTCCGCGATCGGGAAGAATGGCGTCAGCGGAACGTCCGTGTGGAAGATGAATCGGTAGAGCTTGCGGACGATATAGCGCGCCGTCTCGGGTCGCGCGAAGATGACGTCGAGCAGCTGGTCGAGCTCCTCTCCCCCATCCTCCCTCCCGGCGAAATGCTGTCCGTAGATCGTCTTGTCCCGCTTGTCGTGCCAGTACTCCCGGCATGCGACCGGCGGCGGGACGCTCCCCTCCTCGAAATACCATCCGGTGAGGGCCAGCGCCACCTGCGCCACATCCTGCTGCGTGTAGTTCGGTTGCCCGTTGTTGTCGACCACGCCCAGCGTGAACAGCTCCTGGAGCTCGCGGGCATAGTTCTCATTGACCTCCAGCTTCTTGTTCTGGCGGCCATTCAGGAACCAGAGCATCGCCTTGTCGATCGTCACGGCGCGCACCAGATCCTTGAAGTTCCCGACCGCATGCTGCCGGAAGAGCTGGTTCTGCAGATAGATCAGGCGCTGGTCGGGGTTGACCGATGCGTCGCACGCGAAGTGGTTGTGCCAGAAGAACGTCATCCGCTCGCGGATATTCAGCCCGCCGGTGATCATCTGTTCGCACCACCATCGCCGGAGCTCCTCCCGGAATGCGAAGCTCCGGTCCAGCCGGTTCGAATCGTAGTACATCGTCCCGTGCGCCATCCAGTCCGCCACGTAGCCATACGGTTCGGGCAGCGAATGGCTCGGAGCGATGAGTGTCTCCACCAGCTCCTTCATCGTCATCCGCTCCGCCGCGATCAGCTCCTCATACGATGGCGCCAGCACGGTGCGCCGCAGCAGGTGCAGGATCGTGCGGCGATTCCAGGGGCCGGTATATGGCTCGAGCGTCGGGACCGACTGCAGCTTCGGCAGCGTCCCTTTGCCCGGAATGCTTTCTGGAGATGCCGGGGGGATCGGTTGGTCTTGCTCATCTCCCGTGAATCTGTGGAGGAATTCTCTTCGGTTCATAATGCCTCGTCGCCGTTCCGTTGCGTATGGTTGTGTGATGGCAGCGACGCTGCCGTCCGGTATCGGGGGAGGGGAAAAATCTCCGGGGATGTCCGGCCCCGGCCGGCGTCATCTGCTCGCGCTCTTCGGGATATCTCTCCACGCCACTGCTCTATCAACACGATCATCCGCTGAACTTCTCACTCTCCGTTCCCGATAGTTCCGGGCGCCTCCTCACTTCCTTCGCCTTCGACGGAAAGATTTTCGCATGCTTCGTCCCCCGGGAATCCAGATTTGAGGCGGGTTTGCGGCGTGCCGGAGCATACGGGCATCGTCGGGCCTCGGGCTTCGGAAAGGAGCGTGCGGCACGGCTCCGCTATGGTGTATGAATATCCTTACGGGCAGATGCCACACCGGGCGATGCGCGAGGTGGACGTCGATGGTGGCGATCGGCCGGGAGCAAAACGAGAAGATCCCGCCATGATTGCTCAGGCGGGATCTTCCTATCGAACCGGTGTCGATGCGTTCGGCGCTCAGCGTGCGGGCACAACCTCGACCACCACCGTACGGTTGTAGTAGCGCTGCTCCGGGAGCGTGTTGTTGAACGGTGAGCGGCGCTCATCCTCGCCGAAGCCGTAGGTGTCGAACGTGACGCTCTTCCCAGCCTTGGTCAGCTCGCGCGCCAGGATCTTCTGCGTCTCTTCCGAGCGGCCCTGCGAGAGCTTCTGGTTGTAGTCGGGATCGCCGGTCACATCGGTGTGGCCGTGGATGATCACCGACGCGCCGTTCGGGATGGCCGGAGCCACCGTCTGCGACAGGAACGTCTCGTAGGTCTGCACGGTCCTCGACTGATCGAACTCGAACAGGATCGAGTAGCGGTTGCCGATCTGCTCCTCTCCGTCGTCGGCGCGCACCAGGCGGATCTCACGCTCGGGGGCGCTGATCGTCTGGCCGTCCTTGGTCGCCACGATCACGCGGGTCGTGTAGCGCGCGTCGCTGCGCGATCCCAGCAGAGCCTTCGAGTCGACGCGGGCGATGGTGCCCGAGTAGGGGCCGAAGGTCTGGGTTGCGCTCGATCCCCTCTCGGTGATCTCGACGGTCCAGGAGGTCATATCGGTCCGGTTCGGAACGGTGAAGACGATATCGTTATCGATCGGCTCTTCCTGTACCGAGGTGATATTCACCGGGCGGAGCAGATCCTCCGGGTTCGACTCGATCTCCACGCGATAGTTCTCGCCGTCGATCATCTTCTTGTCCTCTCCCTGCGAGCTTCCGCTGCCGGAGCGATGGCTCGGCTGCGCGCGTCCCTCGACGCTGATCCGCTTGGCGTCGATGCCGAAGGTCGACGTCAGATACGTGCGGACCTGCTCGGCCATCTTCTTGCCGGTGGCGGCATCGCCGTTGGCCGATCCGGTGAGCTTGATCGTCGCGGCCGGGTTGCGGCGCAGGCGGTCACCGAAGACGTTGAGCACCTGATAGTAGACCTCCATCTGGCGGCGCGAGCGGATCTGCATCGCGTCGGTGCCGCCGGTCTCGGCCGATGGCTTCAGCAGCTGGCTCTCCGAGAAGCTCTCGGCATCGCCGCTGGAGAGCTTCGTGTAGCGCGCCGGAATCTCGGTGGAGCCGGCATCGAAGAAGACGTAGTTGCGGATCGGGAAGGTCTCGTTCAGCCTGCGGCTGTCGGTCACCACGTTCGGAGCGCGGACAACGAAGTCGGCCAGCGGCGGAGCATCGGTCGGGGCGACGGCCGTTGCCGCGGTTCCCCACTTGACCTGCACGCCGGCGCGGATCGTGTTCATGCCGAACTTGTCGTTGCTGCCGGATGGGACATCGAGCAGATCCTGCCCGAGGTGGAACTGCGCGAACGGCGTGATGATCAGCTGGGAGCTTGCCGTGTAATCCTTCAGCGGGATATCGTAGCCGACCCCTGCCTGCGCGCCGATGACGAAGCTGCGGATGTTGGCGAAGTCCTGCACGCTGGTGACCGATGTGTTGCTTTCGGTATAGGAGTAATCATACCCCTTCTGTACCAGCAGACGGAAGCTGGGGCCGAGCATCACATGCAGGAGCTGCAGGCCGGTGTTGATCCGCAGGTTCGGCTCGATCGTCACATACGACAGATGAGCCACCAGCCCCTCGTTGCTGCGCGTGCTTCCGGCCACGTTCACATCGTCGAAATCGACGCTGCGGTTGTCGTAGCCAACCATCAGATTGCCGCCCAGAAGCTTGCCGGGGTTGTATTCGAGGATGCCTCCCAGGGCAAGGCCCAGTCCCATGCCGTCGGTAAATCCGTTCGGCGCGGCCACGTTCACATCGTTGGTCCCCGGGTTATGGATCTCCCCGCTGAACATGTTGATATTGAGTCCGCCGTAGATCCCGTACCACCAGCCCGACCAGTGATCCCAGTTCGACCAGTTGTTCGTGGTCTCCTGTGCATGGGCAGCCGGCCCGGCGGCGAGAAGCCCCATCAGCGATGTGGCGAGAAGCGCGCGGTTCATGCCGCGAAATGTCATCATGAATCCCCCAGTAACATGTATGGATTGACTATCGTTGTTCGATGTTTCGGGAAATCTTCATCATCGGCTCTGTACGGGGTGTGATCAATCATGGCATTTCATCGGATATCGTAGCCTGCGAATATAGGGCCGATCGGGAGTGCGCCGGAAGTGCAAAACAGTGACAAAGCTAGAGTTGACGCCCATTGCGGGGCGGCTCCGGCTCCGCGACGTCATCCCCCGGCGACGCTCCCCAGCTTTACCTCGACGCCGGCCCGCACGGTGCTGACCGTGTATACGTTCTTCGGATCGCTCGTGCTCTCGAACAGGTCCGTGCCGAGCGTGTAGCCGGCGAATGGCGACAGCATGATCCGGAGCGCCGAGTTGTCCGGCGATATATCGAAATCGGCGCGCACGGCTAACCGTCCGCTGTACGTTACGTCGCGGGCCTCATTCAATGTTCCGTGAACGGTCTCCGTTATCTCGGAGGTTACCGGTGGACGAAGCGGAGGCTGATAGGAATACTGATAGCTCTTCGCGACGGCGAACCCGATGCTCGGGCCCGCCAGCAGCGACAGGACCGAGCCCACGTGTACCACGACGCTTGGCTCGATCGAGAGATACGCCAGATTCGTGGTGATGCGGTTCGGCTGTGGGGTGCCGAAGGTGCTCTGCCAGGAATCCGACATCTCCCATCCGGCCGAACGGTTGTCGTAGGCGACGGCCAGATGGGCTCCGAATATTCCCCCCGGATCGAACTCGGCGGTCGCCCCCGCCAGCAGGACAATTGCCGAAGCGCCGTGGAATCCATCGGGCACGATCGAGCTGGCGGGAGCGCTGTTGTCCACACTGTGAAAATCTCCGGTGAACGTGTTGCTGGTAATACCGATCAATCCCCCCATCAACAATCGCGATGGGCGCACTCCTTCCTGTGCCGACAGGGGCGCCGTATGGATGGTAATCAGCAGCGCGGCAATGATCGATGCGACGGCTATCGAGCCGTTCATGCGGTATGACATCATGATAAGATCCTCCATCATGGCAGGGATAATATGGAGAGCAGGCGCACCGGATGAATCGGTCCGCGTATAGGCCATGACGTGGGGATATGGAAATGTGACATCTCCCGGCGATGATTCTAGCGCAGCAGAATCAGGCGGAGACGTTCGCTCCGCTCGCCCGCCCGCAGCAGCGCTATATAGACTCCGCCGGACATCCCCCCGGTGCTCCATGTCGCGACAGGCCTCCCGGCGCTCACCGCGTCGCGCGCCAGCTCGCGTCCCATCGCGTCGATGAGCACCACCTGCCCGTGCTCGCCATCCCGGAGGTCGGCGGCGATGGTGAGATGATCGGTGAACGGGTTCGGGTAGGCGCGCATCCCCACGGCCCCATCACGCCGGTATGGCGCTCCGGTGATCAGCCTAAACCCCTCCCTTCCCCCCGCCTCCCGGTAGCGCGCCGCGAACTCCTGCACGTACTGGTTGGCGATCCGATCGCTGAAGATCATCAGCGTGTTCTCGTCGTTGCGCGTCTCGGCCGACAGCGACCAGTTGTGCGATCCGGTGATCACCAGCGCCTCTCCCGTCCCCTCTCCCGGCGCCGCGTCCACCACGGCGTATTTGTGATGAAGGAATCCGGGGAGCGTCCAGGCATGGATATCGGCGAAGCTCTGGAGAAAGGGGAACTGGCTTCCCTGGTCATCGATGTTGTCGATGATCGAACGTACGTCGGCGCCGGCGTCGTGCCGGCGTCTGAGGGTGCGCGCGAACGTCGCATAGGTGAAGGTGAGGTTCGCCGCGTAGATCGCGTGTTCGGCTCCTCCCAGCAGCGCGTTGATCCTGCGCGATGTGGAGTCGCTCGGGGAGAAACGCATCTCCAGCCGCGTGCCGTCGGCAAGGGTGAACTCGTGCGGCGTGTTGCTTGTTTTGTCGGCGCCGAATCGTCCGTTCGCGATCGATGGAGTAGCTCCCCTGCTCCCCCACATCTCCTCGAACTCCGTAAGGTACGCCCCCGCCAGCGCGGCGTCGTGGATCACCACCAGGTTGTTGGCGTCCTGATAGGTCTGCGCGGATGTGGCGTTCCAGCTTCCGGTGATCGTCACCGGATCGGCGTCGGCGGGGGCTCCGGGGCGGGCGTCGATGACGAAGAACTTGTTGTGCATCAGTGGCTGCTGTTCCCCGTCGGCGGCCTCCGGGTTGGCGGTCACCGGTATGCCCCCTTCCTCCAGCTCCCGGAACAGCGCTCCCCGGTCGTCGAGATTCTCCAGATGTCCTATCACGCGGACTCTGACGCCGCGCTTTTTGGCGGCGATAAGCTCGTCGGCGATGTTCCGGAGGTTCAGGCTGTATATCGCGATATCGATCGAGTGGCGGGCGCGCGCAAGCTGCTGCGCGACGATCATGGAGAAATCCTCCTCTCCCCTGGCGATATTGCCGGGGGGATAGGCGAGCGAGGTGTCGACCGGTCTGTTGAAATAGACATCGATCTGCGCCGATGCGGCTACCGATATCATCAGCAGAAACGGCACGACCGGATAACGATGGATCTGTTGCATCGGAATCTCGGTGAATGTGATGGCGTGATGGAGGAACCGTGCCTGTGCGCACCGGGACCGACGATGCTCGTCAGGATTTCATGTGCGGCTTCTGAATCGTGGTGGAGTATGTTTCCGGTGCGTTTTCGTGATCAGATCGAGCGACTTCCCGGAGAGCCGGGAGAGAGCGGATCGATTCGAGTAGAAGGTTTCAAACGCTTCGCCCGATGGTATCCCGTCGTCCAATGCTGATCCAATGCTGATCCAATGCTGATCCAATGCTGATCCAGCACCCCCATAGACACCAATGGGCGCTCATCCGATCGATGGGCGCCCATTGCGTTATAGTATCTGTACTGTGTGGCTTAACCAAGCAATCCCGCCACGGCGTCGCGCTCTTCCTGCAGCTCGCGGACCGAGGCCATGAACTTCTCCTGCCCGAACTCGTTGTGCTCGACTCCGTCGACGATCTCCCACGAGCCGTCGGCGTTGGTGCGGACCGGGAAGCCGATCAGCAGACCTTCCGGCGTTCCGTACTCTCCCTTCGAGACGACCGCCACCGAGTGCCAGTCACCCTCGGGGGTCGGGTTGATAAGGGAGATCACCGTATCGATGGCGGCATTGGCGGCCGATGCTGCCGAGCTGAGACCGCGCGCCTCGATGATGGCCGCGCCGCGCTTCTGCACGGTGGAGATGAACTCACCCTTCAGCCACTCCTCGTCGCTGATCGCCTCGGTGGCAGGGCTCCCGCCGATCTTCGCGTTGTAGAAGTCTGGATACTGCGTCGCAGAATGATTTCCCCAGATCGCCAGGTTGGTCACCTCGCTCACCGGACGCCCGGACTTCTGGGCGAGCTGCGTCATCGCGCGGTTCTGGTCGAGACGGGTCATCGCGAAGAAGCGCTCGTTTGGGATATCGGGGGCGCTGTTCATCGCGATCAGAGCGTTGGTGTTGCATGGGTTGCCCACAACGAGCACGCGGACATCGCTCGCGGCGTTGTCGTTGATGGCGCGCCCCTGCTTGGTGAAGATCCCGCCGTTGATGTTCAGCAGGTCACCCCGCTCCATACCCGCCTTGCGGGGGACCGACCCCACCAGCAGCGCCCAGTTCACATCCTTGAATCCCTCGTCGATATCGGAGGTCTGGATCACTTCCTTCAGAAGGGGAAATGCGCAGTCGTCGAGCTCCATAACCACGCCGCGCAGCGCATTCATCGCCTGTGGAAGCTCGATCAGGTTGAGCGATACCTGGGTGTCGGGACCGAAGACCTGTCCCGATGCGATACGGAACAACAGAGCATAACCGATCTGGCCGGCGGCGCCGGTGACGGCGACTCGTACATGCTTACTCATGAGCGTTTCTTAGTGAAGAGTTTGTTGATAACTGACGAGTTGCAAATGCAGGCACGCAACATACCGATTTGAGCGATTTCGTCCCCGGCCCATTTAGATTTCCGATTGTGAGCGTCGTGATGATGTCGAGGGCTGCCGACGGGGATGGTGCACGGTGACGGGATGGCGATACTACTGGAACGATCGCCATCCCTGCAGGTTCTTTACATCGATCTCCACCACGGGATAGCGTCCGGAGCTCTGCTGGCCGAGGATCCACTCCCGCATCTGCTGCGCGCTCCCCTTCTCGATCTCCACCCTGCCGATGGCGCAGTCGCTGGCGTCGATGTCGTAGCGGAAGTACCACCAGTGTCGCGCCGAGGCCGCCAGCACATGGATCACCGTGCCGAACTCGTGGAAATGGGTGTAGAAGCGGTTCGATATCGAGATGTGGCGCTCCTCCTCCTCGGGGTCCCGCTCGGTGATCACCGAGCGCAGCTCCACATAGTTGATATAGCAGTTCAGCACGTCCACCGAGACGAACTCCAGCAGAGCTCCGGCCGGAAGGATATCATCGACCAGCAGCGCGAGGTTCGGCTCGGTGAGTCGCCGATGGAAGGGAGCGAACGCGGGAAGCTGTGCGGGATCGCCCGGCGGATGCTGGCGCGCCGGATCACCGGCGCTCGGGCTCTGCGAGCCATGGAGGGTATCGTGTGTTCTATCTCGCATGCAATCGTTTCCGCAAACTACTGATTGCGCCCCCTCCTCTGGCCCTCTCCTCCATGCTCCTTGTGTTGCCGATACAGCGCCGGGAGCATACGGCCGGGCAATACCCCCGGCCCTCGCGCATCATCGCAGCTCGAACGTGAAGAGGATCGTCGCGGTCTGGGCGATCTGCGGATCTTTGTCCTGAAGAGGTTTCGCCTTGGCTCTGCGAAGTCCGGCGATCGCCGCGTTGACGAGTTCCTGATCGGCGCGTTTGACCGGCGTGATGTTCGTGACATCCCCGTTCGGGAGGACGGTGAAGCGAAGTTTGACGGTGACGGTGCCGCTGGCGCTCACCCCTCCCGGATAGGTCGCGCGCGGTCGTATCTGCCAGCCTCGTGTGCCCATCCCCTCGGCGCTTCCGACGCCGACGCCGACCCCCGGTCCGCCGCTGCCGCCGGCCGGCTTGTCTCCCACGCCGCTCATGTTCTGCCCCTTGGTCCCTACCACATTGGTCTGCCTGCTGGTATCGCGCGTGTTGCCGGCCACTTTTACCGGTGCCGGCTCCTTCTCCACCAGACGGATCTTGTCGGGATTCTTCACGATCACCGACCGGTTCTTGTCCGGGGTGTCGTGTGTTTTGTCGGGGGTCGCCTGCTGATGTCCCTTCGACGAGCGGCCGATCGGCTCGTCGACATCGGGGGCGCCTCCTCCCCCCTGCGGCTGGCTGAGGGTGACGGGGATCGACCAGTTCGTATCGGAGCGGGGCGCCGGCAGATCGTTGAGGACGATCTTATCCCTCGTCGCCGTCTCGTCGCCGCCGAAGGCATAGAAGCCGATGATCACCGCATGAAGCGCCACCGAGATTCCCAGGGCCTTCAGGAGATTTCTGTTATAGACCCGCTTCAGCTCGATGGCGCCATATCCCTCCGGCTCATCCTCGGCCGTTGCGGCGGCGGACACCGGGGATATGATGACCGGGGGAGCGTCCTGAATCTCAGCTCTCGTGGCAGTCATGTCCGATGCCGTCACAAGCGGCCCCGCGACGCTCGATGCCATCGCCGCGGGGATTGCATTCATCATCGGCGTGGACTCCGCGATGGCCGCCGCGACCGGCTCCGGTGACATAGCGGCGGCCTTCCCGACGCCTTTTCCATATCGGCCGACATAGAGCAGATGCCCGCTCATCCCGAGGATACTCGGATCGCCCGCGCTCTCCACCACCATATCGAGCGCCTGCCGGTATGCCTCCGGATCATCCTGTGCCAGCTTCGCCAGCTCATCCTGGATGCCCGTGGCGATCCCTTCCGAGGCGAACAGGCCGAGCGAGGCGAAGCCGAACTTCTCGAAGAACGGGGCAACCTCCTCCGGGCGGGCGCCATAGAGCCGGGCCGATACGGCGCTTGCCGCCGGGACCGCGCCTGATGGCGCCGCCGATTCCTGCGGGGGGCGTCCGGGGCGCTCCTCCTTCATCGCCAGCATCCGCCGCAGCACGGCGTAATGGGTCGTGAAGGCGATAAACGCGATGCCGTCGGGACGGAGAACGCGCGCTATCTCGCCGGCCGCGCGCTCGCGATCGTCGATATCCGGCAGATGGGAAAAGGGGCCCATGCAGAGCACCGCGTCGAACAATCCATCGCTCCACGCCGAGAGATCGCGTACATCGGCCCGGACGATCCCCTCGATGGCTGCATCCCCGCCGGCCGCCTCGATCCTCGCCCCCGCACCGGCAAGTGCGTCGGCGGAGATATCGGCCAGCACCACGCGGCAGCCGCGTCCGGCAAGCCAGAGCGCATAGCGTCCCTCGGCGTCGCCGATCACCAGCACGCGGGCACCGGCCGGGAGATCCCGTTCGATCATCCGCCGATGCACATCGAACTCCACCGCCCCATCGGTGGGCGCGGTGCGGTCCGTCAGCTCTTTCTGGATACGCTCTCGATAATAGTTCCGCACAGGATCACGATGCATAGCACTCTCCCACATATATGCTTCATGAAGCATCAGCTTCACGATGATCAGACGATCATCAAAACGTCCCTCGTGCTCCTATTCTGATCTCGAAGCCGGGAGCCGAATAGTTCTGCCAGAGGTCGTACGAGTAGCCGAGCAGATTCGATATCTCGGCGAACGCCTCAATGTTCTCCAGGAACCGGTAGGACGCCCCTCCGCCGAGGAGCATCCGCGCCGGTATGGTCAGTTGGCCGGTCGTCGACCCGCTATCCGATAGCGCGGTCCTCTGATCGGTTTGATAGAGGAGGCTGCCGAACAGATTGATTCGTGTATTGAGCGCGAAATCGATCCGTCCCCGCAGATCGAGCGCCGGAGTCATCGGAAGCTGATTGTCGTTCGAGTCGCTCTTGGAGCGCAGAAGTGCATCGGCATCGACGGTGAGCGCCGGGGAGATGCTGAACCGTGCGTTTGCCTGGGCGCCCACGGTCGTCGATGAGACGTATGCATACCGGAGCTCTCCGGGGGCGCCGATCGCCACCACCACCGGGGTGTTCTCGGCCTTCTCGAAGATGCCCCGCGCCTCCACCATCATCCCGTCGAGATCGGCGCGGACGCCGGCGGCAAGTCGCACCGGAACACGCTCCGGCCGCAGCGTGATATCGCGCTCCACGTACGGGGCGCTCATGATCATCTCCCGGTAGTTCGCCGCCCGCAGCTCGGGGGCGAACCATCCGAACAGCGAGAGTCTGGTGCCGAGCTCATGGCGGATCGATACGCGCGGCATGATCAGCGAGCTCGAGCCGCTGTCGGAGTTCTCACCATTTGCAAGAACAATGCCGCCGGTAATGAACGTGGCGGGGGCCAAGTGCCACTCGGCATCCCCCTGCAGCATAAGATAGAGCGGCGTGTTGGCCGGATCGGCATAGCGGAGCGATGTGCTCACCAGTCCCGCCTTCACCCGGAATCCCCATGCCGTGTCGATCACGCCGCCAAGATCGAGGTCGAGCGACGGGGAGAGCGACGATGCCTCGAATGTTGTGTCGGGCCTCGTATCCTCGACGCTTGTTCCCTCCACATGCAACCTCACCCGATAGCCGATCGGAAGCTCTTCCTCGCTTTTGAAGACGATGCTCCCCTGGTTGCCGGTGCGCGAGCGGTCGAAGCGGTCCACGCTGTTGCCGTAGAGATAGTAGCCATCCCCCAGATGCTCGACCTCTCCTCCGATCCTGAGGCCCCGCAGCGGCTGCACGTCATCCCCCAGCAGAATGCTTCCATGCGCACCGATCAGCAGCGAGCTCGCCTCGGCGCTGTCGATATGTCCGGCCGTGGCGCGGTAGTCGAAGCGTCCCCCCAGATTGAACGTTCTGCGGGTATACTCGAGGTTCACCAGCGCGCGCGGCGAAAGATAGCTGCCGATGCTCAGCTCCGCGTCGGTCTTCAGCGGAAGATCGTACTCGCGATAGGCCGGAAGCGAGCCGGGCGTTCCGGCAAGGTTCGAGATCCTCTCGCCGAAGAGCATCGTATCCCCCGGCGGCAGCAGATAGATCGATGTATCGATCACCTCCCCCTTGCGGGCTTTCGGCAGCACCACGACGCGCTTCCCCACCACCGTCACGTTTTCGATTTCGAGCGGCGGAAGGTCGCCGCCGGTCTGCGCCAGAAGCGGGGCCGTGGAGCAGAGCCCCAGAAGCGCGATGATCAGGATCAGTCTGTACATGAAAAGGTCTGTAGTCCGTATGCAGGGCCCCGCGATCGGGATGAGCAATCGCTCATGGCCGGGGATGCGTGTATGTTGATGCCGCTGGGTCCGGACGCGACGATGCGTCCGTGTATGATGCCGATGCCCGCTCGTTCTCCGTTGCGCCATCGGCCGTCTTTGGCGGCCGTGCATCCCGGAAATCTGTTCGCGCGGATTATTTCTTCAGCTTCTTGATTCTCGCCTCGGCTTCCCTTTTGATCTCGGGGCTCTGCGTCTGGGCGATCAGACTGGTGTAGATCTCGCGCGCGGCCCCATAGTTGGTCAGCTGTTCATAGACGGTGCCGAGCAGCAGAAGTCCCGGCTCGGCGAACTCGGTATAGGAGGCGAAGTCGCCGGTAAAGCGCCGCAGCTCCGACAGGGCCCCCGAGAGGTCGTTGGCCTGCAGCAGCAGTCCTCCGCGAAGGAGCAGTGCCTCGGCGGCGATATCGTCGAGGCGGCGCGCCACCACCGCTGCCAGCAGCTCCAGCGCGCGGTCGGTCTCCCCGCGGGCCGCTATCAGGCGGGCCGTGGCGATCCGGCTTCTGTCGAGGAATAGGTCGTCCTCCTGATCCTTGGTGGAGTCGAGGATCGCCTTGAGCTGCACCAGGGCGCCGGCCGTATCGCGGAGCGCAAGCTGCGCCTCGGCGATGCCGTAGCGTGCCTCGTTTGCGCGATCGGGATCGTTGTAGCGCGTCAGGAACTCCTCGTAGCTCTTCGCCGCCTCGGCCCACTCGCCGGCGCGCAGCTTCAGTCCGGCCGCATCGATCAGCGCCTTCGGGGCCGCCTCGCTGGCCGGATAGCGGGCAACCACCTGTCCGTAGAACAGATCGGCGCTGTCGCGCCGGCCCAGGTATTCATAGCCGCGTCCCATCTGGAAGATCGCCTCCGGCACCAACTGGCTCTCCGGGAACTCCTGAACCAGCTTGCCATACAGGGCGATCGCCTGATCGAACTCCCCCGCCTCCAGGATGATCCCCGCCTTCCTGAAGTTGAGCGAGTCGGGGGGGATGCGGGTCGGATTCCTGACCTGGAAGCTGTCGATGATCGCCACGGCCTCGCGCCCGCGGCCGAGCGCATCGAGCGTGAAGCGGACCGCATCGAGCGCCTGCGGGACGATCACGCTGTTCGGATAGTCGTCGAGCACGCGGCGGTAGTACGCCAGGGCGCTGTCGTAGTTCTCGAGGTTGTAGTAGGCGTCGCCGATGGTAAAGGTCGCCTGCGGCAGAAGCTGGCTCTCCGGATAGCTGGCCGGGAACCCCATCAGCTCGGCGATCGCCAGCGAATCGCGCTCCTTCTCGTGATAGATCGAGCCGATGTTGTAGGCATAGGCATCGCGCCGTGGCGATGCCGGATAGTCGGTGATCAGCTTGCGGAAGGTCTCCACCGCGCGGTCGACATCCCCCATCTGCAGGAAGACATCGGCAAGCCTGAAGCGGGCCTCCTCGTCGCGGAGGCCCTTGCCGGCAAGCCCGCCGATCGACTCGTAGGTCTGGATCGCCTTGTCGTACTGCCCGAGGAATCTGTAGGAGTCGGCAAGGCGGATCGTCGCCTCCACCGCCAGCGGGCTTTTCGGATTGTTGGCGATAAAGTCGCTGAACGCCCGCGCCGATCCCTTGAAATCCTTCTGCTGGAAGCGGGACCATGCAAGGCCGTAGAGCGCCTGTTCGCGCCACGGTCCGGCCGCCTGGCGCTCGACATAGACGTTGTAGTAGCGCTCCGCCTCATCGTAAGCGCGGTCCTGATAGAGCGCTTCCCCAAGCCAGAAGGTCGCATCGTCGATCTGCGCCCCCTTCGGATGTTCGGAGACATACTCGCGGAAACGGTCAACGGCGCTGTGGAAGCGTCCCACCTTGTAGAGCATTCCCCCTTCGCGATAGAGCGCGCTGCGATAGAGATCGCCGGTCGCGCCGGTCTTCTGCGCGCGCGCGAACGCATACTGCGCGTTGGCCGGATCGTCGAGGGCGGCGTACGATTCGCCGAGCAGATAATAGGCGTCGGCGCGGACATCGCTCTCCGGGAACTGCCGCGCGGCGATCAGCAGGTAGTGCCGTGCCGAGTCGTAGGCGGCGCGGCGGTAGTTGATCCGGCCGAGCTGGTAGTACGCGTTGTCGCTGAATGATTCGTAGGGAAGCTTGTAGAGAAGTCCCTGGAAGGTCCGCTCGGCGTTGGCGGTATCCCCTTTCAGCATCTGGATGGCGCCGATCTGGTAGGAGGATGCTGCGGCAATCGAGTCGATTCCATCCTCGAGCTGGCGGAAGGTCGCGATCGCCTCGTCGTTGCGCCCCAGATTGAGCTGTGCCCAGCCGACGCCGTAGCGCGCCGAGCGAACGCGGGTGCTGGCCGGGAAGCTTCGGAGAAACTCGGTGTTGTAGCGGAGCGCCTCGTCGTATCGTCCGAGCGCGCTGCTCACCTCGCCGAGGTAGAACAGCTGCTCCTCGCGCTGCCGGTCGCTGCGCGGGGTGATGCTGTTGAGAAGCCGGATGGACGACTCGTAGTTCCCCCGCCGCGCATCGATCACGCCGAGGCGAAGCTGGGCGTCGAGCTCCAGATCGCCGTCGGGATAGTCATCAATCAGCCTGCGGTAGAGCGTCGCCGCCGTGTCGATGGCGCCGCGCCCCTCGGTGAGCCATGCGCGGAGATAGAGAGCGTCGTCGGTGAACTCGTGCGCCGGACCCGACAGCGAGAGCGTCGAATAGCTTTCGGCGCTGTCGAGAAGATTCCGGTCGGCGCTGGTGCGGGCGATCCAGTAGTATGCCTTGTAGCGATTGCTATCCCCCTCGGCGGCCACGCGGCGGAACGCGCTCTCCGATTCATCGATGCTCCCCTCCTGGTATGCCGCCACGCCGCGCAGGTAGAGAATCTCGGCGGCGCGCCCGTCCTGGCGATATCCTTCGAGGAAATGCCGGCTGGCCGAGAGCGCCGGCCGGAAGCGTCCCATCATAAAGTTGGCGCGCGTCAGCAGGTAGAGCGCGTCGGCGCGATGCTCGCCGGGGGCCGCCGTATCGAGGGCTCCCTCGAGCTCGGCGATCGCCATGGCATAGTTCCCCTGCGTCACGAGCGTTCCGGCCTCGTGGACCGCCCGGCTCAGCGGGCGCTCCTCCAGGACACGCGGCTGCGCCGTCAGGGCGATGGAACAAAGCAGAAACAGAACCGGAAGAGGAGAGAGAATCTTCACAATCGTTGATTTATTCGTCGAGGTGCGATCGATCGCGACCGGCTCACATCGGTACTAGTGCTGCGATGCCGGGTGCATCGCTCGGGGTGGGCAAAGATAGCAAATCGAACTTTGGGGGAGCCTATGGGATCGCCCCGTGTCCCTATCTTTGCCCCGCTGATAACACCCTCTCACATTCATCGTTCGGAGAGTTCCGTCATGGCGGAGAAGTTCGATGCGGTCGGACGCAGTAGCGACGGCCGGGTTGCATCCGAGGAGCATATGCCCGAAGCGTCAGCTGCGGAAGTTCCTTCCCCTCCGGTGGGACGCTATCGCCGGGCGCTGCTCTTTACCTATAATCTGGTGCATAGCCCGGAGATAGAAACGCGGCTGGAGCGGTATGTACGGATCATAATCGCCACGCTGATCGGTATCAATGTGATCGCCATCGTTCTGGAAAGCGTGCGGGCCATCAGCGACCATCTGCATCCGGTCTTCCTCGCCATCGAGTACATCTCGGTCGGCATCTTCACGTTCGAGTATCTCCTCCGTCTCTGGGCGGCTCCCGGAGACCCCAGATATGCGCGTCCGGTCATCGGCAGAATCCGTTATGCGTTCTCGTTCTTCGCGCTGATCGATCTGCTGGCGATCCTTCCGTTCTTCCTCCCGGCGCTTATCTCCATCGACCTCCGCTTCATCCGGGGGCTGCGTCTGCTCCGGCTGATGCGCGTGCTGAAGCTGGGGCGCTATTCTTCGTCGCTTGCCATGCTGGCGCGGGTTTACCGGAGCAAGCGCGATGATATCCTCGTCTCCCTCTTCGTGATCCTGCTTGTTCTTCTTCTCTCCTCATCGCTGATGTTCTATCTGGAGCACGAGGCGCAGCCCGAAACATTCCCGAACATCCCGGCCGCGCTCTGGTGGGGCGTCGCCACGCTGACCACCGTGGGCTACGGCGATATCTATCCCACCACCGTGCTGGGAAAACTGTGCGCATCGGTGATCTCTCTGCTCGGCATCGGCGTGGTGGCGCTTCCTTCGAGCCTTCTTGTGGCGGGGTTCATCGAGGAGCTGCAGGCCCGGAAGCTTCATCGCACATGTCCCCACTGCGGTGGGGATCTGTGATCATCGGTCGCTGCGCCGGCTGATGTGGCCGGTCTCCAGCACGCCCCGATGGGGAGCGGAGTGCATAGGCCGATGAACGCAAAAGGCCGGCGATCCTTCTGTCGGATGCCGGCCCTCTGGTATGATTCCCGTGCGCTCTGCTGGGGGAGCGGACCTACTGCTTCTGCCCGTCGTCCTTGATATCATGGACCTGTGGCTCGGCGCTCGGCTTCTCGACGGCTGGCTTCTCCTGCTTCGGCGCATCCTCGGCGTGAGGCTGGTTCTGCACCTCGGTCGCCGGCTGCTCGACCGTCGGGACAGGCTCGGCCTCCGGGGCCTGCGGCTCGATGCGGGTCTGCTTCTGCTTGATATCGTCGATCCTGGCGCGTTCGACCGCCACCGGATCGAGCTGCTTCTCGCTCTTGTGCGCGACCTTGCGCATCCCGTAGCTGAAGCGGCGTTGTTCCTTCTCGGTCTCGCTGAACGCCTTCCGCTCCTCGGCCATATACTTCCTGATCTCCTCCGCTTTCTCCGGCTTCTTCAGCGCGGTGTAGGCGTTCACCAGCAGATCCTCGACTTTGTCGCGGAGCTCGCGGCGCTGCGGGCGCTCCTGCACCTGGAGCCATGCCTTCTGCGCATAGACCGGTTCGAGCGTGGCGACGACTCCCTTCGGCGATTTCTGCGATCCCGCGCGTCCCACCAGCTCGTTGAGCCGTGGGTACGGGTTGTAGCGCCCGAGATCATCGATATCGTCGCCGGTCTTCCGCACAAGCTTCTCGACGGCCGCGTTGATCTCCTCCGGCTCGGGTATCTCCACCCCGTCGAGCCGCGCCAGGTTGGCCTTCGGGATCATCGTCAGGGCGATATGCTCCTCGTTGAGCGCCCCGGCATTCTTCATCACATAGACCAGCGCCTGCGCCGTCTCCAGATCCAGATCGGTATCGACCATCCCGAGCCCCATCCGGATCAGCAGATCTCCCTTCGCTCCGGTGAGCATATCCCCCCGGCGGATGACCTGCTGGCGGATGAATTTTCCCTGATTGTAGCTCCGCTGGACGTCGCCGAGCGGATACGACTTGCGATGGCGAAGGAACTGCAGCGCCGTGGCCGGGTCCTTGTAGCCGAGCAGCTCGAGCACCCCCATCACCTGGCTGAAGCTCACCTCCACATAATAGTCGATCGACTTTTTGTGGGCGATCTTCGCGACGGCCTTCAGGAATGTTTTGCGTCCCCGCAACGCGCGGACGTTCGCCATGAAGGAAAGGTCGGTGGCGATGCCGTAGCCATCGACCTCGGTGCCGCGCGGTATCGAGGAGATCGTCGCTCCGACCGAATCCTTGGTGCGGATCGTGATCAGGTGGATCGCGTCGGCATGGTTGTCGTTCGAGGCGATGCGGTTGTCGAGGCCGACGATCACGATATTCACTTCCTTCGGAAGCGTCGCGGCGCGTTTGGCGATATCCTCGTCATAGACCGCCTCGTAGACGCGGTCGGTGACGGCTGCCGCCGATGCAAGCGGAGCGGGGACGGGGGCAAGCCAGGCAACGACCTGCCAGAGAAGGAGGACGAGAAGGCCGATGGCACAATACCAGGGCCAGCGCCTGCGACGGCGCGGCATGGCCTCGCCTGTGGTATCATCAATGGTCATGCGGATCGAAAAAAATGGACTGCAAATATAACAGAAACGTTACGTCCCGGTGACGTCCGGATTTCCGGGCCTTCCCAGGAAGGGATCGTCGCGCGCTCTGCGGCGGGGTGAAGTATGCTGCTATGGGGAAGATCCATGGCCGGTGATGACCGGTCCCCCGGAAACCACGGCGGCCGTCGGGCCACGGAATCGTCGGGGGATTTCCGGGGCGTCAACGGCCGCGAACCACTGGATTGCTGGGGATATGATCGCCCTGCGCCTCTACAGCGTGGCCGGGCTGTAGACGGTGTTGGAGCCGCTGCCGGAGCCGGCGGTCGAGCCTGGGCAGGTCGGGAGCCAGCCGGGGCGCCCGAGCATCTTCCGGTACATCGGCGGCGGGATCGTCAGCATCTCGATGCCTCCGGACGTCGGGAGGCAGGTGCGGATCAGCTCCTCGTCGCCGTTGTAGACCTTGACGGCCCAGTCCGGCTCCATGATCATCGCGCGCCCGAGGGCCACGAGCTGCGGTCCGTCCTGAAGCACGCGAACCGCGTCGTCGGGCTGGATCACCGAGCCCACCCCGATCACCGTCGTGCGTCCGGCGACCTTCTCGGCGATGATCTGCGCGCGCGGTGTATGGTCATCCGGATCGCGGAGGCTCCCCGCGGGATAGTTGTAGGTGGAGATATGGAGCCAGTCGGGGCGGCAGGCCACGAGCCCCTCGACCAGCTGCATCGTGTCATCCATCGTGATCCCCGGCTCCTCGGGCTCCTCCGGCGAAAGCCGGTAGCCGATCGAGAAGGGGCGGTAGGCGTTGCGTCTGACGATCTCGCGCACCTCCTCGAGCACGGCGATGGGGAACCCGGCGCGGTTTTCGAGCGAGCCCCCCCATTGATCGGTCCGGCGGTTGGCATGCGGGGAGAAGAACTGCTGGAGAAGATAGCCGTTGGCGCCATGGATCTCCACGCCGTCGAATCCCGCCTGGACGGCGCGTCGCGCGGCCTGGCCGAACGCCTTGATCGTCTCCTCGATCTCGACCTCGGTCATCTCGCGCGGAACATCGGCGTTCGGACGCCGCGCCACCACCGGGCTCGGCGCCAGAGGTGCCCCCCCGATCAGCGAGGCGGGTGAAAGGCGCCCGCCATGATGCAGCTGCAGCACCGCGCGCGCTCCCTCCCCCTTGATCGCGTCGGCGGCGAGCTTCAGGCTTGGTATCATCGCGTCGCTGGCACAGCTCCACTGCCCTTCGAAGGCATGGCCGTGGTCGATGACGTAGCATGCCGCGGTGATCACCATGCCGAGGCCGCGCGAGCGGCGGCGCAGGTATTCCACCTCCTCGGGGGTGATCGTCCCGTCGAGGTTGGAGGAATACGTGGTCATCGGCGCCAGCACCAGCCGATTCTTCAGGGTGATATCACCGGCGAGGAACGTATGAGGCTCGAACAGAGGGGTATAAGCGATATTGAACTGCACGTCGCGTTGCGTCTCGTAATGTATTGATCGATTGAACGCCCGAACCGGGTACGGTCTCCCGCCGGTCCATGTTTCATCCGCCATGGCGGAGCGAAACATCGGCGCCGGAAGAATGGTGCCCCCGTCGGATGGAATGGCGCGAGCGTGTAGACGAACCGGAGGGGAAAAAGGTGTCTCCGCGAGCACGCCGATGACGCCTTTCGGCAAGCTTTGTTGCTTCGATCACCAATCTTCATATTTTCAGCGCTTCTCCGACTCACTCAAAGAGGTTTGCCCACGTGGATATCTTCAAAGCTGTGCTGCTCGGCCTGATCCAGGGGCTCAGCGAATTTCTCCCCATCAGCTCGACGGCCCATCTTACGCTCGCCGGCCGCGCGCTCGGCCTGATCGATCCGTCGGCGCCGGAACGGTGGACGGCCTTCATCGCGGTGATACAGCTCGGAACGCTGATCGCGGTGCTGGCGTACTTCCGCCGCGATATCATCGCGATCATCAGGTCGTTCCTCGGCGAGAACCTCGCCCGCCGGGTTCCGTTTCAGGAGCAGAGCAACGCGGCGCGTACCGGGTGGTATATCATCATCGGCACGATCCCGATCGTGGTGATAGGGCTGGCGCTGAAGGATCTGATCGAGGGGATGCTGACCAAGAACCTGATCGTGATCGGGGCGAGCCTGATGGGGCTGGCGATCGTGCTGGAGATAGCCGAGCGTCTGGCGAAGTTCACGCGTCCCATCGAGACCGTCACGGTCAAGGATGCGCTGGCGATAGGCTTTGCGCAGACCGTGGCGCTGATACCGGGCGCCTCGCGCTCCGGCACCACGATCACCGCCGGGCTGTTCCGCGGGCTCACCCGCGAGGCGGCCGCGCGCTTCAGTTTCCTTCTGTCGATACCCGCGGTGGGGGCCAGCGGACTGCTGGAACTGCTCCACTCGCTGAAGTATATCACCCCCGCCGAGGGGATCTCGATGATCGTGGCGACGGCCGTTGCGGGGCTCAGCGGCTACTGGTCGATAGCGTTTCTGCTCCGCTATCTGCGTACCCGCACCACGCGTCTGTTCATACTGTATCGCCTGCTGCTCGGCGGGATCATCCTGCTGGGCATCTATTTCAAGCTTCTGGCGCCGTAATCCGCACAGCGCTCTATCCGGCGCCGCGCTGTCACTTCACTACGGAGGATATGATCATGAAGGTACTGCGGGGGGGGATTCCCCTGATGATGATAACAACTGCGGCGCTCCTCTCATCGTGCGGATCGGATGGGAAGGGCGTCGCCGACCGCACCGGCTCGACGCAGGCCATCGACACAGCATCGCTGGCGCCGGGGGCACCGGCCACGCCCGCCACGGGGGCTCCGGCGGTCGATACCGTCGCGAGCCAGCCGGTCGTCACCCACCGTGCCACCATCTCCACCACGCTCGGCGATATGGAGGTCGATCTGTACGGGGTCGACGCGCCGAAGACGGTGAAGAACTTCGTCGGGCTGGCCGACAAAAAATTCTACGACGGCCTCGCATTCCATCGCGTGGCGCTCGGCTTCGTGATTCAGGCGGGTGACCCCTATTCGCGCGATTCCACCAAGCGCGATCTCTGGGGGACCGGTGGCGAGAGCATCTACGGCGGGCCGTTCGAGGACGAGCTGAACCCCAACAGCCCGAGCGGCAGGCGGGGCTATGTCACCGGAACGCTGGCGATGGCGAACAGCGGTCCCAACACCAACAGCAGCCAGTTCTATATCGTACTCGACACCAAGGGGGCCTCGCATCTCCCCTACAACTACACCATCTTCGGCTTCGTCCGCAAGGGGATGGATGTGGCGCACAAGATCGAGCAGACGGGGCAGAGTGCCGAGAAGCCGGTCCATCCGGCGTTCATCAAGAAAGTCACCGTCAAGGAGCTGCCGGCCGGAACCGTAGCCGATAGCTCTACCCATAACTAACAGCACAGTCTCCTTCAACCTTATCCGATAGCATGATGAGATCAACGCTTACACTCGTCGCACTCTCCCTCCTTCTGGCCGCCGGGACGCTCTCCCAGCTCGGATGCTCCGGTGGCAGCACCGTTGCGCGCAAGGAAGGGGACCCGATTCCCACCCACACCGCACTGATCTCCACCACGCTGGGTGATATCGAGATCGAGCTCTATGGCAAGGATGCTCCGAAGACCGTCGAGAACTTCGTCGGGCTGGCCGACAAGGGATTCTACGAAGGGGTGCTTTTCCATCGCGTCGTCCCCGACTTCGTCATCCAGGCGGGCGATCCGCAGACGAAGGACCCGAAGCTGAGCGGCGCCTGGGGAACCGGTGGGGAGAGCATCTATGGCGGAACCTTCGCCGATGAGCTCGACCGCAACAGCCCGAGCGGTAAGCAGGGCTATATGGAGGGGACGCTGGCGATGGCGAACCGCGGGCCGAACACGAACACCAGCCAGTTCTTCATCGTCCTCAGCACCTCCGGGGCGTCGCGTCTCACCTACAACTACACCATCTTCGGCCGGGTGATCAAGGGGATGGATATCGTCCATGCCATCGGTCAGGTCGCTGTCAACAACAGCGGTCAGCCGACCGTTCCTATCACGATCGGCACGATCAAGACCCGGAAGCTCTGATCGACATCCCCGACCGTTCCTCCCGCCGTGCCGGCACGATCTGGTACGGCGGTTGAACCTTCCGGCGGCAGTACCGTCGAACCTGACGTTGAAATCGGGAAAAGTCAATGAACCATAGCCTTGGAGAGAGCAGAATGATCAAGCGGATAGTCGGAGCCATGATCCTCACGGCCGGGATTCTCACGATGATGGCCGTACGGGCATCCGCGCAGAGCGAGCCGACCGTCACCCATAGAGCGGTGATCAAGACCAACGCCGGGGATATCGATGTGGAGCTGTACGGGGATGATGCCCCGAAGGCAGTGAAGAACTTCGTCGATCTCGCCGCCAAGGGGTTCTATCGGGGGCTGCGGTTCCATCGGGTGGTGCCGAACTTCGTGATTCAGACGGGCGATCCGAACTCGGTCGATACAACCAAGAAGGATAGCTGGGGGCGCGGCGGCGAGTCGATCTACGGCAAGCCGTTCGAGGATGAGCTGAACCCCAACGCGCCGAGCTACAAGCGCGGCTATATCGAGGGGACGCTGGCGATGGCGAACCGCGGGCCGAACACGAATACCAGCCAGTTCTTCATCGTTCTCAGCAATACCACGAAGCTCCAGCAGCTCTATACGATCTTCGGCAAGGTCGTCATCGATACGGCCAACAAGAGCATGGCGGTGGCGCATGCCATCGAGCATGGCGCGATTGCCGATCCGCGCCGCGGCCTGCCCGCCGTTCCGGTGATCATCACCGATATCGTCGTCACTCCGGTGGCGACGCGGAAGCCGGGGCAGTAGCCGGCTGGTTCACAACAAGTGCCGATACGAAGAATCCCATGCAGCCGCATGGGATTCTTTTTTTGTCCGTCTGTATGCCGGACCGGCCGCCGGCGCGCTGGCTAATTTCCGCCACGGAGGAGCACCGCCTGATCGAGTCCCGCCAGGATCACCTCGCCGAACGATGAGATCGTCGTTTGCGCATGGACATCGGGGAGGATGTTGATCGATACGAAGCTGTGGAACGTCCCGTCACGGCCATAGGTGAAGATCCCGGTGCGCCCCTCCCGGCGGGAGATGAAGTAGACCCAGTCGGCGCTGACCGATGGTGCCGCCGGGAGCCCCGATTCGAGCGTCACCTCCCATCGCTTCTTCCCGAGCGTATCCAGCGCCACGAGCGCTCCCCCGGTCCCCTCCTGCGCCGTTCCCGAGCAGGCGATATAGCTGTTGCCGGCGTTATCCGTCCCTATCCCACGCGGCATCAGCGGCAGCGGCGTCCGCCACTGCTGCCGTCCGTCGAGCCCGAACCCGGCGGCGAACGGCGCGCGCTGGTCGCTGGGGAGCCGGGTTGCCCCCCCCAGCACGATCCTCCCTCCGGCGATCACCGGCCCCGAGAGGATGCGTCCTTCGGCGAGCGGGGTCGCCCATCGCTGGGTGCCGGTGGCGGGGTCGAGCAGCAGCAGGGTGTCGGGCCTGTCATAGTCGTTGTGGGTCACCGCGACGACGAGGCCGAGCGCCGGGTCAGCGGCCGGAGGAGCGTCCACGGCTCCGCCGCGCTGTACGCTCCAGCGCTTCTCCCCTTCCCGCGTGAAGCGCATGATGCGGCCGAATGAGTTCCCCACGATCACCCCATCGCTCACCGCCAGAAGGGGCGCCGGTATGATGAACCTGTCGGCCGGGACATCCTTCTGCGTCTCCTTCTCCCAGATCGGCTTCCCGTCGGCCCCGAAGGCGCGGAGGGTTCCGCGCGTGCTGATGCTGTAGAGCACGCCGGCCGAATCGGCGGCAAGCCCCGCCATGGGATGCTCTCCGGCCGGGAAGCTGTAGCGCCAGATGACCGAATCGCGGTAGACCACGGCGAGCGTGGTCATCGTATCGGTGCGCGTGATCATCGCCTGGCGGCCATACTGGATCTCGAGCGGCGGGCCGAGCATCTCTCCGTGCAGCGCGGGAAACTTCATCGCGGCCAGCGATGCCACCGCCGGGGTGGCGATCCCGCTGAAATCGTTGCCGCGATGCGCGCCGCCGAACATATTGTAGGCGTTGAGAGGATCGTGCGCGCTTCCCCCGCCCCTGCCGCACCCCGCGATGAGCGCGCAGAGCCCCGCAACGAGCAGGAGCCCTGAATGACGTCGCGACGGATGTGGAGCCGGAGAGTGGAGCTGATCGCGATGCTCCTGTAGAGAATGGAGATGCATGAACGGTATTCGTATATCCCGCGCCCTGGCGTCGGTGACGCGATGGCGCGGCGTGTTTGCATTTGTGCGGCGATCAATGTAGGTTTGATCACCGGTGTTCAGGGGAAGACCGGTCGCTGATCCTTCAGACGTTTATCATTCATGCCGTGGTCCCGTTACGGGGCGCTCCGGCCGCCATCGCAGTGGGGCACCGAACGGTCATGAACCGGCGCCCGGCGGCCGGGCATTCACGAGCCTTCAGCGCTATTTGACGATATATACCATGCAAGAACTTACTCCGCGTCAGGGATCGATTCTCAAATTTATCGAGACATTCTTCCATAAGCACCAACAGCCTCCGACCGAGCGGGAGATCGCCGAGCATTTCCGCATCCATCAGAGCGCGATACGCAAGCATCTGGCGGCGCTCGAAAACAAGGGGCGGCTGAGCCTGCGGCGCGACGGAAGAAGCCGCGGCATCCGTCTGAGCAACCAGGCCCCCACCATCTCGGTTCCCGTGGTCGGCTCGGTCACCGCCGGCGCCCCGCTTCTGGCGATCGAAAATATCGAGGGGGCGATGATGCTCGATATGAACTTCGTCGGCTCCGAGGAGGTGTTCCTGCTTCGGGTGCGCGGCGACTCGATGATCGAGGCGGGGATTCTGGAGGATGATCTGATCCTGGTGCGCCGCACCGAGAAGGTGCGCAACGGCGAGATCGTCGTGGCCCGCCTTGGCGACGAGACCACCGTCAAGCGCTTCTTCAATATCGCCGGACGGATCGTGCTGGAGCCCGCCAACAAGAACTATCGCCCGATCTCGGTCGATGACAAGCAGAACTTCTATCTCGAGGGGCGCGTTGTTGCGCTGATCAGGAATATGGACAATTTTCTGATGATCAACCGGAAGAACTGAGCCACCGGCTCATCGACAGCGACCAGTAACCTCAAAGGACTACGCGATCATGTGCGGACGTTTTACCCTTGCCAGCGATATCGACACGTTCCTGCGCGATATGGGGCTGGAGCTGCCCGATGCGCTTGCCCATCCCAGACGCTACAACATCGCCCCGAGCCAGCCGGTGCTTGGCATCGTCGCCGATCCCACGCCTCGGATCGAGGTGATGGAGTGGGGGTTCCTGCCGGTATGGGCCAAGCCCGATACCAAGCAGGTGATCAACGCCCGCGTCGAGTCGATCGCCGAGAAGAAGCCCTATTACCGCGGGGCGTTCCGGAGCGCGCGCTGCGCGATCATCGCCGATGGCTTCTACGAGTGGCGCAAGGCGGCCGGCGGGAAGCGGCCCTACAGGATCGGTCTGCGCGATGGCGGCATCTTCACGATGGCCGGGCTCTGGAGCCGCGTCAACAGTGGCGATGGATCGGAGCGCCACACCTGCGCGATCGTGACGGTGGAGGCGAACGAGATGATGCGGGATCTGCACGACAGGATGCCGGCGATCCTCCAGCCCGAGGATCTGGCGGTCTGGCTCGACCCGAACGCGAAGGACCGGGAGCTGCTCGCCGCGGTGGAGCCCTATCCCTCCTCGCTGATGGATGCATACGAGGTGAGCACCATGGTCAACAGCCCCTCCAACGATAGCCCCGGCTGCATCCGCCCCATCACCGACGACGAGGCATGAGCCCCGCGCCGATACGCCGTGTGATCCTCCCCTCATCATCGATCCCCGAACAGTATGTCCGATCGCACTAAAGGGGTTCTGTTCGTTGTGGGGGCGGCGATCCTCTGGAGCAGCGGAGGACTGCTGATCAAGCTTATCACCCTCGATGTGGCCGCAAGCCCCATCACGCGCGGCATGGCGATCGCCGGGGGACGGAGCATCATCGCCGCGCTCGTCATCTGGCTGTTTGCCCGCCCGATCTCCTTTCGCTTCACGCGGGGGCAGCTCTTCGGCGCCATCGCCTATGCCGGGACGGTGATCTGCTTTGTCATCGCCACCAAGATGACCACCGCCGCCAACGCCATCCTTCTGCAGTACACGGCGCCGATCTACGCGGCGCTCCTGAGCTACAGGATGCTGCGCGAGCCCATCACCCGCGTCGACTGGGGGGCGATCGTTCTGGTCCTCTGCGGCATGTCGGTCTTTCTGATGCAGGATATATCCGGGAGCGGCCTGCTGGGGGATCTGTTCGCCATCATCAGCGGCGTCTTCTTCGCTCTCTGCGTCGTCCTTCTGCGGAAGGAGCGCCATGGATCGCCGCTGGCGATCGTGCTCCTCGGCAACCTGCTGACCGCGCTGGTCGGGCTTCCGTTTATGATCGATGCGGGACCCAGCTCCACCGATCTTCTTCTGCTTGTGCCGCTCGGGGCCTTGCAGCTCGGGCTCGGCTATCTCCTTTTCGTGCGGGGCGTGCGTTCGGTCAGCGCCATCGAGGGGACGCTGATCCCGGTGATGGAGCCGCTGCTGAATCCCCTCTGGGTGGCCCTCTTCTACGGCGAGCATCCCTCCTTCTCCGCCATCGTCGGCGGCGCTATCGTCATCGCCACGGTGACCGCGCGCGGGCTCTACAAGGCCTATCGGGAGCGGGGCGTTCCGGCGTTGGACTGAGGAGCCTGCCTGTCGGTCACGAGCGCCCTGGGGCTTGCTTCGCGCTCCGCCCGAAGGTAATTTCGGCCATGGGACACCCACATCACATACCATCACCACGGCCATGAAATCTTCCATCCTGCTTCCATTGCTTCTGCTTGCGCTCGCCACGCATCTCCCGGCGCAGTCGCCCGCGAAGCTCCCCCGGATGATGTACGTCACCTTCGATAATACGCCGGTATATGACTCGGCGAGCTACCTGTCGAACGTGATCGCCGACCTTCGGCGCGGCGACAGCGTGGAGGCGCTCGCGGCGGATAAAAAATTCTATCGCATTACGATACAAGGCAGGGATGGCTATCTGCTGAAGGCCAACGTCGGTGACCGGCGGCCGGCGCCGCCACGGCAGAAAGCTGCGGCATCCTCGACGGCGGCGTCCGACAGCAGCACCTCCCCGCGTCGGCCGAAGAGCTCCCGGCGTACGCCCGACGCGGCGGCGCAGAGCGATGCGGCGTCGGTGCAGTGCCGGGCCTTCACCAAGTCGGGGAAGCAGTGCTCGCGCAGGACGAACGATCCGTCGGGCTACTGCTGGCAGCACAAGAAATAACGCGTCGATCGCTCAATCATTTCCAACCGGAACAATCGCATTGCAAAGCTCTCTCCGTCGCCCCGGATCGTCCGCTCCCTTCGGTGCCCACCTTCTGGCGCTGCTGCTGTTCGTCTGTGCTCCGATGGCGCTTCCGGCCGCGGCTCCCGCCGACAGCGTGCGGACTGCTCCCTCCTCATCGCCACAGATCGTCGATACCATCTGGAGCGATATCAAGGCGGTGGGAAGTGAGGCTCTGCTGCTGATCACGGCGCCGGGACGGTTCGGAGCGACCGGATGGAGCATAGCGGGGGGGGCGCTCGGGGGAACCGTCGCGCTGACGTTCGCCGACGATCCCATGCGGACCGCCATGGCGCGAGGGCATAATTCGACGAAGGATCGTCTGGTCGATATCGGCAACATGCTCGGCACGGTGCCACCCGGCGCCGTCATCGTTGGCGGACTCTACATCGGCGGCCTGCTGTTCGATGCGCCGGGAGTGCGCCTCGCCGGGCTCCATGTGTTCCAGTCGGCGCTCTACGCCGCGACCATCACCACCGGGGCAAAGATGCTGATCGGACGCCAGCGTCCCTTCCTCAACGGAGGACCCCATGTCTTCTACGGTCCCAGCCGCCCCGATGATCGCCAGTCGCTCCCCTCCGGACATAGCACGCTGGCGTTCGCCGTCTGTTCATCGCTCGCCGCGGAGATCGATAATCCCTGGGCGACCGTCGGGCTGTATGGCGCGGCGACGCTGACGGCGCTCAGTCGGATCTACTCCGATCGTCACTGGCTGAGCGATGTGTTTCTGGGGGCGGCGATCGGGACGGCGTGCGGGTATGGTGTTGTGAATCTCCATACCGGGATGGATGGGCTGGGGGGGCTTCAGCTCGTGCCGATGCCCAACGGCATCGGGGCGCTCTGGATATTCTGAGGGATGGGTCCGGCGGATGACGTTTGATGGCGGAGCGATGCCACGCGACGATCGGCGGCCCGGACACGAGAATTCATACGAGGGATGCGATCGATGACCGTGGTGGAGCGGACGCGGGGAGGTGACAGGAGCGTCGTGCGAAGCAGGAGCGGGGGGCACGGTAAAAATCCCGAAGCGCCGACGCTGACGCGCCGGCGCTTATGGGTCTCTATGGATAGCCGCCCTGCATCTAGAGTTTTACTGGGTGACGTAGCGCGTGTTGTGAGCTTTGGAGCGGATGCCCGGCACTCTTTTCAGCGCTGTCGGTCGTGGGACAAGGTCCATGATCTTGCCGGCCAGGGTGAGCTGTTCGGCACGGTTGAGCTGCAGTGCCTGCAGATTCTGATCCACCTGCTGCCAGAAACGGCTCTGGTGCAGCTGGTCGTTGATCCGTGCCTCGTTGATGTAGCCCAGGTAGCGCACCACCTTCTGCCGGATCTTCCCGTCGATTCTGTGGTTCTCGACCAGCACGGCATACAGCGAAATATTCTCCACGCCGGGAGTCTCCTCACCTGCAAGCTTCCGCTTTTTCCACCGAACGAACATGACGAGCACCTATGGTTTCGGTCATCTGACTACTTCCCGCGCGGGATGCCGCGTCAGGGAAAGCATCTATGGAATTCTCCTGGAACAGGCAACAACCGATGGTAAGGAAGTAAGCTATCATCTCAAGATGACTCTTGAATGACAGTTCTCCATTTCCGGCCGCCGGGCATATGATTGCCGGGATCCTCTTGCAGGAGAGATGTACGAGGATATATAACAGGATAACGGAGCGACGGAGAAAAAGTTTGTCGGGGAAGATACCGTCCGATAGACGACTTCAACGGTGATGCGGATACCATCTTGTCGATTCCATGATTATATTGTGCCGCCGCTACCAGCGGTTCGATGATGAGTGTTTTACCCCCACTCCCGATGCTTCTCCGAGGTCCAGCCCCCGATTATTTTCGATGAATCCATCCGATCGGGGTATCCGTCCAGTTATTCGTGGGATTCTCCGCCATAATCCATGGCGGGTATTCTGTCGTATTTATCGCTGCTCGTTCAGGGGAGCGTTTATTTCAAGTATTGACGGTACGACCTCTTTGATAGCATGACAGCATTTGTTCAAGATATCGCATTGTCTCCCGTTGATGTATGCTTCGACGCTGGATCGGTTCGTCCATGCCACGATCAACCGAGGAATGGGCACCGGGAGTTATGAGAATTCTAGTGATCGAAGACGACGTCTTTACCGCCATGGTGATCGCGCATAAACTCCGCCATATCCACAGCGTTGACGTGGCGCATGATGGAATTATCGGCGAGGAGCTCGCGCTGGTCAACGATTACGATGTCATCCTGCTCGATATCATCCTTCCCGGTCGGGATGGGTTTGAGGTCTGCCGGAACCTGCGAAAAAAACGGCTTGCCACGCCGATTTTGATGCTTACAGCGCTCAGCAGCATCGAGGATCGGGTCAGGGGACTCGACGCCGGGGCCGATGATTATCTGACCAAGCCGTTCAGTTTCGATGAGCTGCTGGCCCGTATCCGCTCGCTCGGCCGCCGTCGCTCCGATATGAAGATGGCCGAGCTCCAGATCCGCGATCTGGTGATCGATCTGGCGCGGCGTACCGTCACCCGCAACCGGCAGCCGCTGCAGCTGTCGGCCAAACGATTCGCTCTGCTCGAGTATTTCGTGATGAATCAGGGGAAGGTGCTGACGCGGGAGATGATCGGGGAGCATATCTGGGATATGAACTTCGATCCCCGGTCGAACGTGATCGATACGCTTGTGCGCCGCCTCCGCGATGATATCGACAAGGATGCCGACTTCCCTCTTATCCATACGGTGCGCGGGCAGGGCTATCGCTTCTCCGAGACCGAGTGAGATCGTCCCCCGGAAATATCCCGGAGTCCCCGGCCATCGGGGTGCGATCAGAGTAAATGTAATCCCCCATCTGTTCTCCATGTGATCGTGGACGCTTCCTGCTCCGGCGAGAGATTTTCCGCTCGAGCTCACGCGCCTGGACGCATAGTACCCCGTCGGCGCAGCGAGCACATTATTTCCCGATCCCGCCATTTTTCCACCGATCTCATCAACATATCAGCATTGTTGTCGGCATAGGGTTTGTTCATATCGATGGCGCCATGAGCATATCGAACATCAGTTAACACAACAGCAGAGGGAGAAATCGAGATGAAATTTTTACACGGTCTGACCGTTGCGATGCTCGTCTGCGGCGGGGCATTGTTTACCGCCTGCAATGGAAGCAAGGAACATACCGACACGGTTCCGGCCGATACCGTGACGCCGCCGACGACAAGCCCTGCGACTCCGGGTTCGGCCGTTGATACTGCGACCGCGGCGAACGCGGCATGGATGATGACCGACGGCAATATCCTGGCGGCGATGGGGATGGCCGATTCCTCCGAGATCGCCCAGGCGAAGCTCGCCCAGACCAAGAGCAAGAACGCCGAGGTGAAGAAGTTCGCGGCGATGATGATCACCGATCATACCAAGATGATGAACGAGGGGAAGGCTCTCGGGGCCAAGCTCAGTCTGGCGGTAGAGCCGCCGGCCGGTGACAGCGCCGCAGCCGATATGGCGACGGCGATGCAGAAGCTTCAGTCGGCTGCGGCCGGCGCCGACTTCGATTCGAAGTATGTGGCCCAGGCGGTGGAGGATCATCAGAAAGTCCTCAGCAAGCTCAACCAGCTGCGTGGCGTGGCCAAGAACGCCGAGGTGCAGGCGGCGATCGACAAGGCGATCCCGGTGGTGGGGCAGCACCTGCAGCATGCGCAGGATATGATGAACAAGATGGGGGGCGGCAGCACGGCCGCCAGCGACACCGCACATCGGATGTAAGCCGCCGATGAGTCTGTTCGTTGATCGCGATGCCGGGGCTACCTCCGGCATCGCGATCCTGTTTGTGCCGCACCGTTACGTATGCGGAGGTTCCCCCCGGCCTGAGTATCATTGTGCCCGAGCGCCATGGTCGGCGCGTCATTATTCCACGGCAGGTTTTCTCCATGAGCGCATATATCCCTCTCCCCTTCGATATCGTCAGGATGGCCTACACCGCGATGGCCGATGCAGGCTTCGCGCCGGTCCCCTCCGATGATCTGCTCCATGAGGTCGGCCAGCTCGACGAGCGGAGCGGCATCGATCCCGGCGACAGCTCGGTGCGCGATCTGCGGGAGCTCCTCTGGTCGTCGATCGATAATGACGACACGCGCGATCTCGACCAGGTGGAGTATGTCGAGCGGCTCGATGACGGTGCGCTCCGGGTGATGGTCGGGATCGCCGATGTGGATGCGTTCGTCCCGAAGGACTCGGCCGCCGATCGTTATGCGCGTCTGAACGGTACCTCGGTCTACACCGGCGTGGTGACCTTCGGCATGCTGCCGGAGCATCTTTCCACCGATCTTACCTCGCTCCGCGCGGGGTGCGATCGTCTGGCGATCGTCATCGAGCTGACCATCGACGAGCGCGGGAATCTGCTGAATCGCGACATCTATCGCGCGCTGGTGCGCAATCGCGCGCAGCTCGCCTACGGCGCGGTGGCGGCCTGGCTCGACGGCGACGAGGGGGCGATACCATCGCTTCGGGAGAGCCCCGAGCTTGCGGCGCAGCTTCGGATGCAGGAGGAGGCGGGGCTCAGGCTCCGCGCGGCGGGACGCCGCAACGGCGCTCTCAACTTCGAGACGATCGAGGCGCGGCCGGTGATGGACGGGGGGCGCCTCGTCGATCTGGCGGTGGTCGAGCGGAACCGCGCCCGTGATATCATCGAGAGCTTCATGGTGGGGGCCAACAGCACGATGGCCGCCTTCCTCGATACGAAGGGCGTTCCCTCGATCCGCCGCCGCGTCCATGCGCCGTACCGATGGTCCCGTATCGTCGAGATCGCCGCGCGTCTCGGCGAACAGCTTCCGGCGGCTCCCGATGCGCTGGCGCTCCAGGAGTTCCTGGCCCGGCGCCAGAGCATCGACCCCGTACATTTTCCCGACCTCTCCCTCTCGATCGTCAAGCTGCTCGGGCCCAGCGAATATGCCGTCGAGCTTCCCGACGATCAGGAGGAGGACCACTTCAGCCTTGCCGCGCAGGACTACACGCACTCCACCGCGCCGAACCGTCGTTATGTCGATCTGGTGATCCAGCGTCTTCTGAAGGCCGTCATCGCCGGTGCTCCGCAGCCCTACAGCTTCGAGGAGCTCGACGATATCGCCAGGCACTGCACCGAGCGATCGAGCCAGGCACGGAAGGTGGAGCGCCTGATGCGCAAGGCCGCGGCGGCGGAGTTCCTGTCGGCGCATATCGGCGAGGAGTTCGATGCCATCGTCACCGGCGTGTCGGCCAAGGGGACGTTCGCGCGGCTTCTCTCCCCTCCGGCCGAAGGCCGGGTGGTGCGTGGCGAGGCGGGGATGGATGTCGGCGACGCGGTCCGTCTCCGTCTGACGGCGACGAGCGCGGCGCAGGGATTCATCGATTTCGAGCGGGCCTAGGCGGGCCTCCGGCCACAGGCGGCCGCCTGCAGCCGGCGACGACCGATTCACGATACGGGGACAGAGCGTTCCCGGCGGTTCATTCCCACACAAGCTGAATGGCGGAGCCAGTATGACCCTTACGCAGTCGGATGCATGGAAGGCGCTTCAGGAGCATTACAGCGCGATCGAGCCGCTGTTGATGCGCGATCTGTTCGAGGACGATCCCGATCGGTTCTCCCGCTTTTCCCGGCGGATGAACGATATCCTCCTCGACTTCTCGAAGAACCGGATCACCGACCGGACGTTCGCGCTGCTGCTCGATCTTGCCCGGCAGGCCGATCTGGAGGGATGGATCGAAAAGATGTTCAACGGTGAGAAGATCAATATCACCGAGGATCGCGCCGTGCTCCATGTCGCGCTGCGCAACCGCTCGAACCGTCCGATCATGGTCGATGGCGCCGATGTGATGCCGGCGGTGAACAGGGTGCTCGAACAGATGCGCCGGTTCAGCGAGGCGATCCGGGGGAGGAGCTGGAGGGGCTACAGCGGCGAGGCGATCACCGATGTGGTGAACATCGGCATCGGAGGCTCCGACCTCGGTCCGGTGATGGTCACCGAGGCGCTGCGTCCCTACGGGATGCCGGGTCTCCGCGTCCACTTCGTCTCCAACGTCGACGGCACCCATATCGCCGAGACGCTGAAGGGACTCGATCCGGCGCATACGCTCTTTATCATCGCCTCGAAGACCTTCACCACGCAGGAGACGCTGACCAACGCGGAGACGGCGCGGGAGTGGCTTCTGGCCTCGGCCGGCGACCCATCGGCCGTCGCGCGGCACTTCGTGGCCCTCTCGACCAACGCCGAGGCCGTCGCCGCGTTCGGCATCGACACCGAGAATATGTTCGAGTTCTGGGACTGGGTGGGAGGGCGCTACTCCCTCTGGTCGGCCATCGGGCTGTCGATCGCGGTGTTCATCGGCATGGAGAATTTCGAGGAGTTGCTGCGGGGTGCGCACGAGATGGACGAGCATTTCCGGCTGACGCCGTTCGAGGAGAACCTGCCGGTGATCCTTGGGGTGCTCGGGATCTGGTACAACAACTTCTTCGGCGCCGGGACGCACGCCATCCTTCCGTACGATCAGTATCTGCACCGCTTCCCGGCCTACTTCCAGCAGGGGGATATGGAGAGCAACGGCAAGAGCGTCCGCCGGGATGGCTCGCCGGCCGACTATTCCACCGGTCCGGTGATCTGGGGGGAGCCCGGCACCAACGGACAGCATGCGTTCTATCAGTTGATCCATCAGGGAACCCGGCTGGTCCCGGCCGACTTCCTGGCGCCGGTCGAGACGCAGAACCCGATCGGCCGGCATCATCCGATCCTTCTGTCGAACTTCTTCGCGCAGACCGAGGCGCTGATGCGGGGGAAGAGCCGGGAGGAGGCGCGCGCCGAGCTCGAAGGCGCCGGGATGAGCGGGGAGCGCCTCGAGAAGCTCCTTCCCCACAAGGTCTTCAGCGGCAACCGTCCCACCAACTCGATCCTGTTCAGGAAGCTGGACCCGGCGACGCTCGGCTCGCTGATCGCCATGTACGAGCATAAGATCTTCGTGCAGGGGATCATCTGGGATATCAACTCCTTCGACCAGTGGGGGGTGGAGCTCGGCAAGCAGCTCGCCAAGGCGATCCTGCCGGAGCTGGATGGAGCTAGGGCGGTAGTCTCGCACGACTCCTCGACCAACGGGCTGATCAACTACTACAAGAGCCTGCGCGATGCGGCGGGCGCCAGCGCAGGCTGAAGCATCGGTCGCAGGGGCGATTCGGCAGTGTCTCGGTGTGCCGGAACGGTGGGCCGGAGTCGAACTCCGGCCCGGCGTACCAGCATGCGACAATCACTTCGAGGCACTACCGCCGATTCCGGGCTGTATAATTTCCGATCTGTTCTCCCTACCTTTCCTCGCCGCGCGCCTCCTCCGCGTCGCGGCCTCAGGCATCGTCCACCTTCATCCGAGAGAGCAGGAACGTGATCCCATCGCTATCGAGCCATGATCAACAGCAGGCCATCTCCCGCGAGCCGGGCGCATCGCGGGTGCGTTCGCTCGGCACCTCGGTGTTCACCGAGATAAGCACGCTTGCCAGGGAGCACAACGCCATCAACCTGGGGCAGGGCTTCCCCGACTTCGATGGACCCGAGGAGATGATGCGCGCCTTTCAGGAGGCGCTCGCCGCCGGACACAACCAGTACGCGATCTCCAACGGGGAGCCGGTCCTGCGCGAGGCGATCGCCTCTCATACCGCGCGCTTCTATGGCATGACGGTCGATCCGCTCCGGGAGGTCACCGTCACCAGCGGCGCCACCGAGGCGCTCTGGTGCAGCGCGTTCGCCTTCATCGAGCCGGGAGACGAGGTGGTGGTGTTCGAGCCCTGCTACGATTCGTACGTCCCCGCCATCCGGATGGCGGGGGGCATTCCGGTGCCGGTGACGCTCCATGCCCCCTCCTTCCGCTTCGATCCCGATGAGCTCCGCGCGGCATTTACCCCCCGGACGCGCGCGATCTATATCAACACGCCGCACAACCCGTCGGGGACGGTCTTTTCGCGGGAGGAGCTGGAGGTGATCGCCGGGCTGTGCCGTGAGTATGACGCACTTGCGATCACCGACGAAGTGTACGAGCATATCCTCTACCCGGACGTCGTCCATTGCAGGCTGGCGAGCCTTCCCGGCATGTGGGAGCGGACGCTGACGATATCGAGCGGGGGAAAGAGCTTCTCGTTCACCGGGTGGAAAGTCGGCTGGGCGATAGGCCCGGAGCCGCTGCAGACGGCGCTGCGGCGGGTGCACCAGTTCACGGTGTTCGCCAGCACGACGCCGGCGCAGCACGCCATCGCCGTCGGTCTGGCGCTCCCCGATACATACTTTGCCGGGCTCGCCGATGACTACCTTCGCCGCCGCGACTATCTGATGGGAGCGTTGCGTGGCGCGGGGCTGACGCCGACGGCGCCCGAGGGGAGCTACTTCATCCTGGCGGGGATCGAGGGGTTCCCGCAGGAGAACGGGCTGGAGTTCAGCCGCCATCTGATCCGCGAGGTCGGCGTGGCGTCGATTCCGCTCGACAGCTTCTATCTCCGTCCCGAGCATGGGAGGGGCTATGTGCGCTTCTGCTTCTGCAAGCAATGGGAGACGCTGCATGAGGCCGCGCGGCGCCTGGCCCTTCTGCGGTAGTGCCGGCATGTGGACGTATGCGCCTGTAGAACAAGGAACGGGGCGCCGGCATAACAGCCGGCGCCCCGTTATCGTAACGAGCTGGGACCAGATCGAGGCTCAACGCACGATCGTCACCATTCTGGTGGAGAGTGTTCCCCCCGCGTTCATCACCACCGTGTAGGCCCCGGCGGGGATCGCCGCGGCGTCGGCGCGCACGGTATGCGGCCCTGCCTCGAATGTCCCGTCGGCAAGGGAGGCGACGCGCTGGCCGCGCACATCGTAGAGCTCGATCGACACATGTCCGGCTCTGCCGAGCTGGAACGGAACGGCGAAGGAGCCGGCGGCAGGGTTCGGGCGGATATCGTTCAGCGCGGTTGCGCCCGCCACATCGGCCGGCGCGTCCGCCGGTGCGCTCAGGAGCCATGCGATGCTGCGACGGAGGAGATCCGCGCGCTGCTGGATGTTGCCGACCCCCTCGATGCCGAAGCCGAGGTAGACAAGGCGGTTCCTGCTATCCTCGTAGCGGATGCCCGCCACGCTCTGCGTGGTGCCGTAATAGAAGATCGGCAGGGCGCCATCGCGCGGCGTAATCTCGTCGGGTGTATCCTGGTTCTTCACGCCATTCTGGATCGAGAAGCTGAGTCCATCGCCGATCGGATCTCCCGCCAGCCCCTTGATCGGGGCGCTCAGGTTCGCGTCCTTCACATAGTCGGCATGGAGGTAGTTATTGAAGAACGCCGCGTCGCGCGGGTTGTTCATCGAGTCGGTGTTCAGCGGGTCCATCAGACCGTAGCCGATCTCCGCGCCGGTCAGCAGCATCCGTCCTCCCTTGTCGAAGTAGCCACGGAGCTGCTCGATTCCATCGCGGGTGAGCGCCGCCTTCCCTACTTCGTAGATGACGACGGGGTACTGGCTGATATCGAACAGTCCCTCGTCGCTCCGCTCCACCACCGCGTACTTCACATCGCCGCTGGCGAGGGCGCTTTCGTAGGCGGGGGCGATATCGGTCCGTCCCTCATCCTTCTGGATGACGATCGCCGTCAGATCCTTTGCGTAGACGGTGAACGTCCGCGAGAACTCCGTTCCCTGCGCTCCGGTAATCGCGACGGTGACCGATCCCTTCCCCGATTTGCTTGCGCTGCCCGATGGGGTGATCGTGACGCGCAACGGTATGGCGGTCTCCTTCTGCAGCGCTATCGTTCCGCCGTTCTCCAGGCTCTGTTCGTTGGCCTGCACGCTGACGCTCCATCCGGCCGGCGTCTTGTTGGTGATGGCGACGGCGTAGTCGCCGGTGATGGACGCGGCCAGATCGCCGCTCCAGCTTACCGGATCATCGTTCTGCTGCATCACCGCCAGGCTTGCCGACGAGGAGAACTTGATATCCCCGCGATTGGTCCCGGCCTGCATCACTTCCTTGGTATTGGCGTCCTGCACGAACGCCACGAAGTACATCTCCTCGGGATTCCAGCTTGCATCGAGCGTATAGTCCGCCGTGAAGCTCTTGCTCTCTCCGGCTGCCAGCGTCAGCGGCGATCCGCTTTCGCTCGGGAACATCTTCCGGGAGATATAGTAGAAATCCTTCTCGCCGTTCCCGCCGGCCGCCGTGTAGTAGTGATGCCGCTCCACCGCCACGATATGGAGCATCTTGTTGTTGAGAGCCTCGGTGCTGGAGACGGTGACGACGCCGGCGATGTCGCTCCCGGTGCGGGTCTGGCTGAACGTCAGGGTGATCGGCGACATCGTTCCGCGAACCAGGTTGGCGTCGCGCGCAAGAGCGATCGTATCGGAGGGGGCACCATCGTAGCCTCCGCCGGAGGTGGCCGGGATGCGCCCGTTGACCAGGGCAGACGGAACGCCGTTGATGCCGTAATAGGTGACGCGTCCGTTGTGCATCGTCGGGTTCGACGCGTTCATCACATCCGATCCCGGGAACTTCGAGTGGTAGATCACCGGGATGATATCCTCCTCGTTATGCGGAAGCGAGAGGTAGTACTCGAAGAACGGGTTCTGCGCGGCGCATGGTCCGCAGCTCGCGTTGGTCGCCTCCTCGATCAGGATTTTTCGGGGAGACTGCGCCGAGGCCGCAAGCGGAAGCAGAAGTGCAGCCGCCAGTGCGAGAGCGGGTAGTGGGGTAGTACGACGAATCATTGCGATCACTCCAGTTTATGATCGGTGCATGATAAAAGGGCTCCACGGGACACCGGCGCAGGGTGGGGATCTCCTTCCCGTTCGGATGCCATGCCCGTTATGGAACGGCACCGGAGCGTCTCTCCGGCGCAACCGAGGGGGTATCGGGTCGATGGTGCCAATAATACAATGCATTACAATTGGAATCAATGGTTCGTAATAATTGGATGGTGTCGCAGTGCGCCAGCATGGTGGGCCGGAGTTCAGCTCCGGCCCAGCGTATCAGCGCCCGACGATCAATCTCAGACATTACCGGATCGAGTCGCGGGGAATACAGAGGGGGCGAGTGATCGAGAGGGAGATGGCTCAGCCGCCGATCTGGATCATCACCCGTCCCGACTGCGCCAGTAGCGCCTCGGCCGGCGGATGCTCCATGGGCTTGGCCGCGAGCGCCTGGCGGAAGACGCCGGCGATCGCCTCGTCGTCCCCCCCGGAGCGGAGCACGCGCCGCAGATCGAACTCGGCGGGGGAGTGGAGGCAGGGCATCACCATCCCCTCGGCGGTCAGTCTGAGCCGCGAGCAGCTGTCGCAGAACGGCTGCGACATCGATGCGATCACGCCGACGGTGCCGGTGTGAAGCCGGCCGCTCGCGCGGTCGGTCACACGGTAGTCGCGGCTGATCGGGGAGGGGCCGTCGGGAATACGCTCGAGGGAGAACTCCTCCTCGATCCTGTCCAGAATCGAGCTCATCGTCATGCAGTGCATCTCATTCCAGCTGTTGCCGGCGAACGGCATGAACTCGATGAAGCGGACGGCGACGGGACGACCGGCGGTATAGCGGACGAAGTCGAGGATCTCGTCGTCGTTGACGCCGCGCAGCACCACCATGTTCAGCTTGATGTTCCGGTAGCCCGACGCCAGTGCCGCCTCGATCCCCTCGATCACATCCCCCAGCGCATCGCGCCGGGTGAGCTGGCGGAATCGGTCGGGGCGGAACGTGTCGAGCGAGATGTTGAGGCTGTCGACGCTCCGGCGTATGGCCGGGAGCTTCCGCTTCAGCAGCAGCGCGTTGGTGGTGAGCGCGATCGATCGCAGTCCCTCGATGGCACGGAGCTCGGCGAGCAGATACTCGATATCCCCCCGCACCAGCGGCTCCCCTCCCGTCACCCGGATCTTCTCGATTCCCATCCCCACGACGACGCGCGCCGTGCAAACGATCTCCTCGTAGGTGAGGATCTCCTCCCGGGGCTTCCATCGCATCTGCTCCTCCGGCATGCAGTAGGTGCAGCGGAGGTTGCAGCGGTCGGTGACCGAGATGCGGAGATAGGTATGTTTCCGGCCGAAGCCGTCGATCAGGCTGTTCATCGGGATCGGTAGACGCGTTGATGTATCGATCATGTGGAATATAGCCCCTCCGGCCGCAATACTCCTCCCTGGGGGGATAGGCACCGGCCGGCTTTTCGGGGATCGCTCCTCCGCTATATTCGCGGGATCAACTCTATGTACCGACACAAGGAGCCAGCGGAGCGATGAACCGTAAACCATATACGACCGGAAGGATATTCATGGGGCGGCTGCCGAAGGGGGCCGACCTTCTGGCGACGATCACCCGCATCGCCAACGACGAGGGGATCAGGGCAGCAAGCGTGACGGCCCACGGCGCGGTTGCGCGCGCGACGCTTGCCCTCTTCGATCAGGCGACGAAGACTCCCCGGACGATCGAGCGGGAGGAGGGGATGGAGATCGCGAGCATGAGCGGAACGATCTCGCAGTTCAAGGGGCGATCGATGGCGCGCCTGAACTGCGTGCTGGCCGGAAGCGACGGGACGGTCGTCGGCGGAGTCGTCGCCATCGGGACGCTGGTCTATGCATGCGAGGTGGAGATCGTGGAGCTTCTCGGGGGGACGCTGTCGCGCGACTTCGATATGGAGACCGGGCTTCCCCTCTGGAAGGATGGATCGCTGCTGGCCGAGCCGTGACCGCGCGTCGGGGGAGGATCTCTTCCATTTGGTAACAGCGGCCAGTGTTATGTTCTGTTAATCTCGCTGAAGATCGCGTTTCAGTAACATTGCAGTACCCGGCTCCATCGGCCGAATGTCCTGCCGCGGGCGTCATGCTCCGGCGGGCCGATATGCCGGCTGCGACCGAATCAATCGAATCAACCGATATCAGAAATATTCTCAGTAACAGAGAAAGGAACGTATGAAAGGCTTACTGATGAAGAGCGCCGTGATGGTGCTGAGCGCCCTGCTCGCGGTCGGATGCGGGGATGGAAAGAGGCCGCCGGGCGAGGCCGCCAAGAAGAAGGCCACCATCACCGACAAGGGGTCGGACACGATGGTGCAGCTTGCGCAACGCTGGGCCGAGGAATACGCGAAGAAGAACGCGAACGTGAGCGTGCAGGTCAGCGGTGGCGGATCGGGCACCGGGATCTCCGCGCTTATCAACGGCACCACCGATATCGCCAATGCATCGCGCCCGATGAAGCCGGAGGAGCGGGAGCAGGTGAAGACCAAGTTCGGTGCCGACGTCGTCGAGATCCCCGTGGCGAGGGATGGCATCGCCATCTACGCCCATGAGTCGAACACCGTCGACTCGCTCACCGTCGAGCAGCTCCGCAGCATCTACCTGGGGCAGATCACCGACTGGAAGGATGTCGGCGGCGCGCCGGGGAAGATCATCCTCTATGGCCGCGAGAACAGCTCCGGCACCTACGAGTTCTTCAAGGAGCATGTGCTCGAGAAGAAGGATTTCCCCGCCGACGTGCAGACGCTTTCCGGAACCGGTGCCATCGTCAGCGCGGTGACCAAGGATCCGAAGGGGATCGGCTACGGCGGCGCGGGCTACGCAAAGGGGATCAAGGAGATCAAGGTCGTCAGCCCGACGACGAAGATGGCGATCGCTCCCACCGAGGAGAACGTCCTCTCGGGCGCCTATCCGCTGGCGAGGAACCTCTTCTTCTACCTGCGCACGCAGCCGACCGGCGCCATCAAGGAGTATATCGACTGGGTGCTGAGCCCCGAGGGGCAGGCCATCGTCAAGGAGTCGGGATACTTCCCGCTGAAGGGCGCGGGCCAGCCGAGCTGATCGGCAGGTATGTCGGGAATACGAATCGGGGGACGGAGATATCCGGCCCCCGTTTTTTTGCGATCCCATCGCGGCGCTTCATGATGAAATTAGACCGATCGGTCTAAAATGTGGACCGCGTGACGTCGCCTCCGCATCGTGATATCCGCCCCCGCCGCCATGCGGAAGGATCTCACAATCAACTTTTGCAATTCATTTGCAAAAACATCTTTGCTCTGACCCCCCGTCATCGTAGATTGCGCGCCGTGAAAGTTCCGTTCTCCATAGCACGCGGTATCGTTTCGACGATCCTCGCGGTTCTCTATCTGCTGATGTCGGTGGCGAGTGTTACGCACGAGCTGTCGCATATGGCGAAGGGAGCAACGGAGCATGGGCATGCCTCGGCAATGCTTCTCGGCCCGGACTCTCACCCCGGGCATGACGCCGCGTCCCCCGAGTCGAAATCCTCCGTCTGCTTCTTCTGTGCCTACAACCCCATGGTCCTGCTGGTCGTGGCGATGGCACTCTTCTTCGGCATCCGCCGCATCGTCGGCATCCGCCGATTCTCTCTGCCCGCGCGGCGCACCATATCGCCGCTTCGTTCGGTCGTAGGCCTCCGCGCCCCTCCCGCTCTGGGATAACTCCATCCTTTCCGATCCTGTTCCGCTGCTTCCGGCACCGGCCTCTGTCCCGCGTTCCGCGCGGGCAATTCCGCTGTGATCTTCCGTAGCTAAAACTTTCCTATCGCAATGGCTCTGACACGAATGTTCAGGGGCGTTGTCCATGCCGGGGCGTGCGCGCTCCTGATGGTCATCGCCGCATCGCATGCATATGCGCGCACCGATTTTCCTCCGGCCGGGGTCAGCCTTTCCGGGCGCGTGGTCGACAGCACGACGGGGGGACCGGTTGCCGGCGCCACGGTGCTTCTGCGGGATCTGAAGCGCGGGGCGGTCTCCCGCAGGGATGGCTCCTTCACGATCGATGATCTCCCCGCCGGATCGTATACGCTCGTCACAAGCTGCGTCGGCTACCGGGAGGTGCGGCGCGCCGTGACGCTGGCCGGCGATATGGCGCTTACCCTGGCGCTGGCGCCGGAGGCGGTGACGCTGGCGGGGGTGACGGTGACCGGAAGCGCGGGACGGGGGGGGCTGACCGGATCGTCGCAGTCGACGACGCAGATCTCCGGGGCGGAGCTGGAGCGGACGCGCGGGCAGACGCTCGGCGAGTCGCTGAAGGATATAGCGGGGGTGACGCTGCTGCAGACCGGCCCGTCGATCGCCAAGCCGGTGATCAGGGGGCTGCACAGCGAGCGGGTGCTGGTGATCAACTCGGGCGTGCAGCAGGAGGGGCAGCAGTGGGGGGCCGAGCATGGCCCGGAGATCGATCCGTTCGCCGCGTCGAGGATCGAGGTGCTGCGGGGGGCGGCCGGCGTGGAGTTCGGCGCCGGGGCGATCGGCGGGGTGATCCGCGTGCAGCCCCGCGAGCTGCCGGCGCTGCCGGGGCTGGATGGCGAGCTGACGCTGAACGGCTTCTCGAACAATATGCAGGGCTCCGGCGCGCTGCTTCTGGAGGGGAGCACCAGCGCGCTCCCCGGTTTCGGGATCAGGCTGCAGGGGAGCGCCCGGAAGGCCGGCGACGCGCGTACGCCCGACTATGTGATCGGCAACTCGGGGTTCGAGGAGCTCAACGGCTCGGCCACCATCGGCTACACCGGCCAGAGCTTCGGGGCATCGCTCTACGCCAGCCATTTCGGCACGCGGCTCGGGATCTTCCGGGGCTCGCATGTCGAGAGCGCCAACGATCTGCGAAGCGCCATCGAGCGCGGCCGCCCGCTCGTCGATTACCAGTTTGGCTATACGATCAAGCCGCCGTATCAGGATATCTCCCATAACCTTCTCTCCCTCTCGGCCCATGCGGCGCTCGGGGGGCTGGGGCGGCTCGAGCTGCAGTATGGCTACCAGCAGAACCATCGCCAGGAGTTCGATGTCCACAACTACCGCTACCTCGGCGATACCAGCGGCGACCAGGCGGCGCAGCGACCGGCGCTCGATCTGACCCTTACCACCTATTCGCTCGGCGTGAAGCTGCGCCACAACCCGATCGCCGGCATCGCCGGAACGATCGGCATCGAGGGGACGCGCCAGGGGAACGTCAGCGACGGGAAGTTCCATCTGATACCGCAGTTCCGCTCCTACAGCGGCGGCGTCTACCTGATCGAGAACTACCAGAGCGGCGACTGGATATTCAACGCCGGGACGCGGCTCGACTATCACACGACCCACGTCTATCCGTTCCTGTCGAAACGCATCGCCGATACGACGCTCCCCTACGCCAACCTCACCGGCGCGCTCGGCGCGGTCTATCAGTTCGCCCCCGCATGGTCGGTCGGGATGAACATCGGGACCGCATGGCGTCCTCCCGGCGTCAACGAGCTCTACAGCGATGGCGTGCACCATGGCACCGCCCAGTACGAGATCGGCGACCTCGGGCTCGGCCGCGAGCGGAGCTACAACATCGACGCGACGCTCAGGCATATCGGCGAGCGGAGCCGCGCGGAGCTCAGCGTCTACAACAACTACATCGACGGCTTCATCTATCTCCTCCCCGATCCCAGCCCGACCGTGACGATCCGGGGCACCTATCCGACGTTCCGCTACAGGCAGGCCAATGCCATGCTCCGCGGGATCGACGGGACGTTCGAGTATCAACTGCTCGATCGGCTCCGCCTTGGCGCCACGCTCTCGATCGTGCGGGGGGATAACCTCGACGCCGATGAGCCCCTTATCTCGATGCCCGCCGACCGGCTCCGGCTCAACGGCCATCTCGATCTGCCGTCGGCCGCGGGGCTGCTCGACGCCCCCTACCTGGAGAGCTCGGCCACGCTGGTGCGCCGTCAGGACCGCTATCCCGAGGGGGTCGATTACGCCGATCCCCCCGCCGGCTATGCCCTCGTCGATATAAGCGCCGGCGCCAGACTGACCCTGTTCGCGCAGCCGATCGATCTGTCGCTGAGCGTGCAGAATCTGTTCGATACCTCCTACCGCGACTACCTCAGCCGCTTCAGGTATTTCAGCGATGATCCCGGGCGAAACATCGTGTTGCGGATCACCATGCCGTTCGGCGGGTTCACGCCCGAGTAGCATCCATCCCCGCGTCGCGGGCCCCTGCCGCCGACGCATCGATAATCAATCGTTCAATCAATCCCTTCTACAGGAATCAGGAGACCGACAATGAAGACCTTCAACATCTCACGCCCCCGACTGGCCCTCGCCGCCATCGCGATCGCCGCCGTCATGTTCAATGGCTGCAGCGAGGATAGCCCTGTCGATCCGCCGAACGACGTCGAGCACCCCGAGCCGACGCGGATGGTGCTGATCCTCGTCAACAGCACCGACGGCGCCGATTCGGCCCAGGCCACCTGGCAGGATGCCGACGGCATCGGCGGGAACGCCCCGTCGCGCATCGATACCCTCCGGCTGAAGCAGGGGGCTACCTACAACGGCGTGCTCAGGCTCTACAACGATCAGCAGAGCGTCGAGGTGACCCCTTTCATCAAGGAGGAGGGGGATCAGCATCAGTTCTTCTATACCCCGAGCGCGCCGATCGCCGGCCGCGTGAATGTGACCATCACCGACAAGGATGCGAAGAACCTTCCGCTGGGGCTGAGCTATACGGTGGCCGTGGGAGCGGGTGATCCGGCCGCCGGCGCGCTCAACGTGGTGCTCGGGCATTACGACGACGCGCCGAAGGATGGAACCACCCGCAGCCCGGAGTCCGATATCGATGTCGATATCCCGGTGCTGATCCGGTAATCTCCGGGGGAAGGGCCGGCCGTTACGATCCCATCGTGCGCTCGGCCCTTCGTGACGGCCTGAATCCGATGGGTTGATTCCACGCGTGATCCGGCCAGGTACGGAAGAGACCGATCGGTCTTTTTTGATCGAGTCGTCCGATGACCGCCACCAGATCGATCTCGGGGCCGGGGGATAGATCGCGTTCGCCGATCCCCTGGCCGTGGGGACCGAGAGCACCGCCGGATGATGGGATGGAGCCTGATCGTGGTGGCAGGCCGGGGTGTTGTCCGGCCGGTCACCGTATATTGTCCGCCGCGATCGCGCGATATTCTTCGATCATACGGCAACGTTGTTTATGCTGGACCCGGAACGTGAACAGGCTGTACGTCGGCGCATCGATGGGGTGCCGATCACCGGCGCCATGGAGATGGAGATCCTCCGGCTCGACGATGGCTACTGCGAGGCCGTGGCGCCCCGCATGCCCGCGTACGACGGCATCTTCGCGTCGTTCCATGGCGGCCTGCTGATGACCGTCGCCGATACCGCCGCCTGCTGGGCGGTGCTCACCGGCGTCGGCGCCGATGCCCGGCTCGCTACCACCGATATGAACATCCGCTTCCTCGCCCCCTGCCTGACCGCGGTGACGGCGCGGGCGCGGGTGATAAAGTTCGGGCGAACCATCTGTCCGGTGGCGGTCGATCTGTTCGACGCCGAGGGGGTTCACGTCGCCGTGGCGGGGGTGAGCTACATCATCCTCGGCGGCCGGGGATGATCCTCCCATGCTCTCACCGCCCCCGTCGTACGACCGGAGCGGCGCTTCGTAAACAGCTCGGTGCGACCCGATCATCACCGATTTTCCGCAACATCGTTCCCCGGCCCATCATGGCGCGTGCTCCCTATCAGGTTCTTGTGATCCCGTTTCATCTGGAGGCGGGGAGGCCGCTGTATGCGCTCTTCCGCCGCAACGCCGCGACGGGAGGGTACTGGCAGGGGATAGCCGGGGGAGGCGAGGGGGAGGAGACCCCGCTGGAGGCGGCGCGGCGCGAGGCGGCCGAGGAGGCGGGGATCGATCCCGGCGCCGGCTTCGTGGCGCTCGACGCGATGGCGATGATCCCGGTGGTGAACGTCTGCGGATTCCTCTGGGGTGATCATGTGCTGGTGATCCCGGAGTATGCGTTCGGCGTGGAGGTGGTCGGGGGTGAGCTGATGCTCTCGCATGAGCATACCGAGTATGCATGGCATGATATCGAGTCGGCGCTCGGGCTGGTCGCATGGGACAGCAACCGTACCGCGCTCTGGGAGCTCGACCAGCGGGTGCGCCGCGCTGCTCCGCCGTCGCCGTAGTCCCTTCGGCACCTCCACGGGACCGTATGGCATTCTCCGAAATGTTCTGTATATATGGCGTGACGTTTCGGTCGAGCGGAACTTCCCGCCCACTCTCCCTCCGGGCATCCCGATCCGATATCGCTCCGCCGGCCGGCTTCCGCCGCGCCTTCTGCCGGAATCATGAGGCCCTGCGTGCATATCGCGCCGGTTTTCCGGCCGATCCCCGCCGACCGGAGGATCGCGAACATCCGCACAGCATGTAATCGCAGCAACCCTGCTCACTAATTCTATCGTGATGAGATATTACTCTACACTCTTTCTGAAGATCGCCCTGCTCGCGACGATCGCGGTCCTCTCCGCCGGGGATCTCGGGGCGCAGCCTGGGACGACCACCATGGTGCAGACATTCACCTACGGCTCGCCGTCGGAGGGGAAGTTCGTCTTTCCCCCGGCCGATGTGCAGTACGAGAAGATCCTGATGCACTACAAGCTCCGCTGCCCGTACAACAAGCCGTGCGGCGAGTGGGATTACCTGATGTATATCCATCTGTTCGATCACACCGGGATGATCGACTCGACGCGCGATACCGCCACCAACTATACCGTCGGCGGCGAGGCGCCCGACTCGGTCAGCTTTATGCGCACCCCATCGTGGGCGTACAGCCCGATCTTCGGGACCAGGATCGTTTATACCGATACCACATCGTTCGTGACGGCGTCGGTCGGCAACGGCGAGGCGCTCTCGTCGCTTCCGTTCACCGCCGCGGGCGGGGCCGGTCATGCACAGTATCTCTGGAAGAAGAGCGAGCTGACCGGCGCGGGGCTGAGCGCGGGGCCTCTCTCCGGCATCCGGCTCAACGTCGGCAGCACGGGCGCGGAGATGAAGCGACGGCTGACGATCAGGATGAAGCAGACGGCGCTCGACTCGCTGACGGCCGCTGCCTACGAGCGCTCGGGTCTGGTCACCGTCTACTCCCTCGACACGCGTCTGAGCGGGCCGGGATGGAACACGCTCAACCTCACCTCGCCGTTCGCATGGGACGGAACGTCGAACATCATCGTCGATATCAGCTACGATGAGGCTCCGGCCGAGGCGGGGATATCGCTGGTCGGTGGCTCCACCTCCTACGGGTCGGGCGTCGTCGCGGCGGGGATCAACCGCTCGCTCCATTTCGAGGGCCGGGATTATGTCGAGGTTCCGGGGGCTGCCCTGGCGCCGATCGACAGCTTCCTGACCATCGCCTTCTGGCAGTATGGCAACCCATCGTTCCAGCCGCAGGAGCAGTCGATCTTCGAGGGATACGACGCGATCAACCGCCGCGTGATCAACATGCATCTCCCATGGTCCGACAGCCTCATCTACTGGGACGCGGGCAACGGCGGGAGCTACGACCGGGTGAGCAAGAAGGCGGGCTTCGCCGACTTCGCCGGAAAGTGGAACCACTGGGCGGTCACCAAGAACGTGAAGACGAAGTCGATGAAGATCTACCTGAACGGCGCGCTCTGGGCGAGCGGATCGAGCAAGGCGCAGCCGATGGCGGGGATCACATCGTTCAGGATCGGATCGGCGGGGAACGGCACCTCGAACTATGATGGCAACATCGATGAGTTCAGCGTATGGGATACCGAGCTCGACGCGGCGACGATCAAGGGATGGATGAGCCGCGATATCGATGCCTCGCATCCGTCGCGCGCCAGCCTCAGGCTCTACTACAAGTTCAACGACGGCGGCCTCCGCATGACCCCCGACTCCAGCGGCCACGGCAACGATGGCATCCTGATCGGACCGCCGAGCAGCGAGCCGGTGTCCGGAAGCCAGATCGCCAGCGGCTTCACCGCGACCACCTTCCGTCCGAACGTCGTGTTCGAGCAGGGGGTCTTCACCTCCCGTCTCGATTCGACGCTGATGATCGATTCGGTCCGGAAGGCGCCGATGCAGATCGTGTCGTTCGGCGATCCGGCGCGGCCCGGCGTCCCCACCGACACGACGACGGTCTGGCCGAGCTACTACCGCTACAGCTACGATGCGCGCGGGCGGGTCACCGACTCGTCGCTCGTGACCCCCGACTCCACGCTCCGCCTGGTGAGGATTCCGTACTTCAGAAAGTTCGAGGTGATCGATCGCTACGAGATCGGCCGCTACATCACTCCGTACGGGAACGGGCTGAACCTGGGGGATGGATTCGACTGGGTGTATGATGTGAGCGACTATCGCACGCTGCTCCACGACACGGTCCATCTGGCCGCGTACAACCAGCAGGAGCTTGTCGATATCTCCTTCGAGATGATCCAGGGAACGCCGCCGCGCACGCCGCTGAAGGTGCAGAACGTCTGGGTGGGAACCCCCGCCTACGGCACATCGACATCGATCGAGGAGTTCCTGACGCCGAAGACGGTGCAGATCCCCGCGAACGCGGCCGGATCGCGTCTGAAGCTGCGCACCACCGGCCATGGGTTCGGCGGCAACGAGAACTGCGCCGAGTTCTGCCCGAAGGTCCATAGCATCAAGGTCGATGGTGTCACCCGCTTCGATACCCTCGTCTGGAAGGAGGACTGCGGACTGAATCCGGTCTATCCGCAGGGAGGAACCTGGGTGTACAACCGCTCCAACTGGTGCCCCGGCAGCGATGTGCCGACGTACGATCTGGAGCTGACGCCGTACGCGACGCCGGGCAGCCCGATGGCGCTCGACTACGACGTGGAGGGATATAGCTGGAACGGCAACGGCACCACGCCGTACTACGTGATCGAGACACAGCTGGTCAGCTACTCGGCGCCGAACTTCTCGAACGACGCCGCGGTGGTCCAGATCAAGTCGCCGAGCACCACCGATGCGTTCAAGCGGATGAACCCGATCTGCGGCAACCCCGTGATCACCATCCAGAACACCGGCAGCACGACGCTCACCAGCCTGAAGATCACCTACGGCATCGTCGGCGGCGCCCAGAGTACCTACACCTGGACGGGGAGCCTGAAGTTCCTCGAGCAGACCGATGTGCAGCTCGGCGCCTTCTCCTGGAGCGGGACCAGCAACGTCTTCCAGGCGACTGCCAGCGAGCCGAACGGCGGGGCCGATGAGTACGAGCACAACAACACGAAGCAGTCGACCTACGACTTCCCGCCGGAGTATCCGTCGCAGCTGATCTTCGATCTGAAGACCAACAACGCCGGCGAGGAGACCTCCTACGAGCTCCGCAATGCCGGCGGCGAGGTGGTCTGGTCGCGGAACAACCTCGATGGCGCGACGGTCTACAAGGATACGCTCACGCTTCCCGACGGCTGCTACGAGTTCCGTCTGCGCGATCTCGGCGGCGACGGCCTGGCATGGTGGGCCAATACCGCCGCCGGCAACGGCTACATGCGCATCCGCCGCGCCAGCAACAACGCGGCGCTGGTGACGTTCAACGCCGACTTCGGGTCGGAGATCTACCAGCAGTTCACCGTCGGATATTTCCTCGCTGATGTCGCTGAGACGCCGTCGGTCGTCGAGGATGTCATGTCGGTCTATCCGAATCCCACCAAGGGGGAGTTCAGCCTCAACCTGAAGCTGACCCGCCCGCAGGATGTGGGGATCTCGGTGCGCGATCTGCTCGGCGCGACGATCTATGAGCGGACCGTCAAGCAGACCAGCGGCGATGTGATCGATCTCGATCTGACCGGCCGGCCGGCCGGCATCTATATCGTCTCGGTGCGGACCGAGTCGGGGATGATCAGCCGGAAGGTCGTGGTACAATAACGACCTCGGCTCTATCGGCATCGATACTGCACGGGCCTCTTCACACTCCTCGGGGGATGAAGGGGCCTGTGTGATGATATGGCAACTCAACGGGGATAGCGGCGCTCACTGATGTGGGCGCGACGCCGGGATGATGGGCGGGGGGATACTTTTCGGTTGCGTCGGACGATGGATTCCGCTACGTTGGGCGCTTGTCCTTACCACGACAGTTCTACCAGGAGATTGACAGGATGACACGGTTCATATGGTTCCTGCTTGTCGCATGCGCATGCATCGGCGGGGGGCAATTCGTCCACGCGCAGCCGGCCCCCGCGTCCGACAGCGCCCTGGCCGTTGCTGAGCGCGCCTTCACCGAAGGAGGGGAGCTGCTGCAGCAGGATAACTATGCGGCGGCGTTCGCGCGGTTTCGCGACGGGTTGAGCGCCTACCCGGAGTCGCCGGGGCTGCTCTACAACTGCGGCATGGCGGCATATCTCGACAAGCGGTACGATACCGCCGTGGTGCTCTGGCGCCAGTTCGAGACGCTCTATCCGCTCGAGTGGACGATCTATCCGAAGCTTATACAGGGGTATCAGGCGCTGGGTGATACCGTCCAGCGCGATACGATGCGCGCCCGTCTGTTTGCGCTGCGCCGGACGAACGAGGATACGTCGCTGACAAACCAGCATTACTATACCCGCGACCAGTTCCAGGTGGGGAACTGGCGGGTGACGGCTTACGAGCATTACGAGCTGGAGGGGGATCGCGCCGTGCGCTACGCGTTCGCGGTGCACGATGCGGCCGGCAAGAAGAAGGATCTCGTCATCTCGCTCGGCTCGTACGATCTGACCAACGAGGTCTGGCATCAGACCACCACGCCGAGGCCGGGCGATGACGAGCGGCTGTTCCATCTCGACAGCTATTCCGACGAGGGGCACGCCACCTATGGCATGTTCGCCCCCGAGCCGTCGTACGACGACACCCGCGTTCTGGTGACGGGCATCCTCCAGAACAAGCTCAAGCCGCAGAGCAGCTCCACATATCCGGGGGCCGCCGAGAAGAAGGCGCCCAAGAAGACGCAGAAGAAGCCCCAGCAGAAAACGCAGAAGCCCGCGAAGAAGAAATAGCGCCGCGTGACCGATCTCCGGCACCCATGGCGACTTCCATGCCGTTTGGAAGATCATCATCTCCTCAAAGCCAGGCCCCGGCGTCATCGCGACGCCGGGGCCTTCTGCTGTCGTGGTCCATACAGATGTCATCACCCGGCCGGTGATGCGCGGCCGCAGCTCAGCTCCTCGGCTTCGCTCTGCTGGTCGGGGTCGCCTGCAGCGGATCGTCCGGCCAGTAGTGCTTGGGGTAACGTCCCTTCAGATCCTTCCTTACATCGAAGTATGTGGTGCGCCAGAAGCTCGCCAGATCGCGCGTGACCTGCACGGGGCGGTTGGCGGGGGAGAGGAGATGGATCGTCAGCGGAACCGCTCCACGGGCAACGCGCGGCGTCTCGGTCATGCCGAACAGCTCCTGCAGCCGTACCGCGAGCGTGGGCGCCTGCGGGTTTGCGTAGTCGATCGGGATACGCGAGCCGCTCGGGACAGCCATATGCGTGGGCGCCCACTCCTCCAGCATCGCGCGGCGGTTCCACGGGATCATCTCCCGAAGTATCCCTGCCAGATCGAGCGCGGCCAGATCATCCCGCCGTCTGATCCCCCGGAGATGCGGTCGCAGCCAGTCGGCGAGGGTCGCTGACAATGCCTCGTCGGAGACGTCGGGCCAGGAGGGATCGCTCGCGTGGAGGAAGATCATCCGCTCCCGGAGCCCCTGGGCGCCCCTGTTCCAGGGGAGCATGCCGAGCCCTTCCAGCTCGATCTGGCCGAGCAGCGCATCGGCCACCGCCTCCGGGTCGGGGTTGCGCAGCGGCAGCTCCCGCAGCAGCAGGGCGCCGAGCCGCTCCTGCCGCCGGGCCCTTACAGCATCGGCCTCCGCGTCCCATGCCACCAGCTCCTCGCGGAGGATCTGCTCGCTGAAGAAGCGCTCGATATCGTCGAGGGCCACCGGCGCGGCCAGGAATATCCGGCTCTCCCGGCGCTGTCCGTCGAGCTCCGCCGCGACGATGTGGGGCGAGCCGGAGAGAAGCTGCGTCTCGCTGAAATACGCGCCGCTTCCGTTGCGCAGCAGAAACCGTCCCCCCCCTCCGGGGCGCCCCTGTCCTATCCGGTCGGGATAGGCGAACGCCAGAAGTATCCCGCATCCCTCGATATCCCCCCGATCATCACGTGCCACCCCGAGCCTTCCCTTCCAGTGCCGCGCCTCGACAGCAACGCGCCGCGCCGTTCCGGCATCGACGCGGTAGCCGCGCGCATGCTCGCGGTCGGATCGTCCCCCGCGCTCCAGATCGCGCAGTATCTCCAGGCGGAGACGCAGGTCGGCGTCGGGTGAGCCCGAGTCGGCGCGGAGGATATCGCGTTCGCCGAGCAGCGCGGCAAGATCGCAGGCAAGCCCGGCCATCCCCAGCTCCTTTCCCCGCAGTATCATATGGGCCAGCCTGGGGTGGAGCGCCAGCTCGGCCATGCGTCTGCCGTGTGGGGTGATGACGCCGTCATCCCCCAGCGCTCCAAGCTCCGCCAGCAGCTCCCGTGCCTGCGCGAACGCACCGGCAGGCGGCGGGTCGAGCCAGGAGAGCTCGTTCGGATCGCTTACGCCCCACTCGGCAAGCTCCAGCGCCAGCGGCGCCAGATCGGCCTCCATGATCTCCGGGGTGCCGAACGGGGCGAGATGATGCTGATCGATCTCCGTCCAGAGCCTATGACAGATCCCCGGACCGAGCCGTCCGGCACGCCCGCGGCGCTGCTCGGCCGATGCCTTCGAGACGCGGATCGTCTCCAGGCGGGTCATTCCGCTGCGGGGGGAGAAGCGGGGAACCCGCATCAGGCCGCCGTCGATCACGATTCTGATCCCCTCGATCGTCAGGCTGGTCTCGGCGATCGACGTGGCGAGTACCACCTTCCTGCGTCCGCGCGCGCTCGGCTCGATGGCGCGGTCCTGCGCCTCCTGCGGAAGCGTCCCATGCAGCGGGGTGACGATCACATCGGGGGGAAGGCCGCTCTCGGCGAGGAGCGATTCGGTGCGGCGTATCTCCCCGGCCCCCGGAAGGAACGCGAGGATATCCCCTTCGCCGCCGGCCAGCGCCCTGCGTACCGCCGCTGCCATCGTCTGCTCGATCCTCCCCTCGGCCGGCCGGTCCAGATAATGCGTCTCGACGGGATAGCTCGCTCCCTGGCTCGTGATGATCGGCGCGTCGCCGAGAAGGGCCGCGATCGGCGCGCCGTCGAGCGTTGCGGACATCACCAGCAGGCGGAGGTCGTCGCGAAGCAGCGCGCGCGACTGAAGCGCCAGCGCCAGCCCGAGCTCGGCCTGCAGGCTCCGCTCGTGGAACTCATCGAAGATCACCACCCCTATCCCCTCCAGCGCCGGATCGCGCTGCAGGAAGCGGGCGAGCACCCCCTCGGTCACCACCTCGATCCGGGTGCGTGGCCCCACCTGTGTCTCCATCCGCATCCGGTAGCCGACGGTCTCGCCAACGCGCTCGCCGAGCGTCGCGGCCATGCGGCGCGCGGCGGCCCGTGCCGCCAGACGCCGTGGTTCCAGCATGATGATCTTCATCCCGGCAAGCCATGGCTCATCGAGCAGCGCCAGCGGGACGCGTGTCGTCTTCCCCGCGCCGGGGGGGGCCTGCAGAACCGCGCCGCTCCCGTCGCGGAGCGCAGCCTTCAGTGCGGGAATCACATGTTCTATCGGTAGGTCGGTCATGGAGCAGTACGGAGCAATGGAATCATACAGGGGCGAACGCGCATCGCCATGGCCGAAGTTACGTAGCGGCGATGAGTTTCCGGAGGCGGGTTATGGATACCGTTGTGGCCGGTATATATGGGATGATGGCGGGGCGATCCTTGGCAGAGCAGCATGATCGTGGTAGCTTCCCCGGCTCGACGATCACATCGGAGAATCCGCATGATGAATGCCGGCCGGGGATGCCCGCGATATCGGCACCGGACGCATCATCGAAAATCAGAGGAGGCCATCCATGTTCAGGGAATTCAAAGCATTTCTCACCGCATCCAACGCGCTTGCGCTCGCCATCGGCGTTATCATCGGCGCTGCCACGGGCAAGGTCGTCTCGGCCGTTGTCGACGATCTGCTGATGCCGATCATCGGGCTGGTGCTTCCCGCCGGGGACTGGAAGGAGGCGAAGATCGTTCTGAAGACCGCGACCGACGCATCGGGCAAGGTGACCGAGAGCGTGATTGCCTACGGCCATCTGATCGGCACGGCGATCGATTTCATCATCATCGCGCTTATCGTCTTCCTGATCACCAAAGCGTTGCTGAAGCCCGCCGCGGCCCCCCCGGCCCCCGCCACCAAGATCTGCCCGGAATGTCTGGAGTCGATCCCCGCCGCCGCGAAGCGGTGCAGAGCATGCACGTCGGCGGTGGCATAAGGGTTTCGCCGTTATTCGTTGACTGATTGTTCCGGACCGGATCGGTACGTCGTTTGGGGGGCGTACCGGACATGGATCGTGGCGCTGGCGGCGTTCGGGCGGCCATATTCAATTTTTCCACGGCTTCACCTCACGTATCGACGGCGTGGGGCCATATATTCGCGGTCTATGATGAAAATCGGCATCCTTACCGGCGGGGGCGATTGCCCCGGCATGAACGCATTTATCAGATCGGTCACGCGCTCGGCGCTCAACCTGATCCCCGACGTCGAAGTATGGGGCGTCCTCGACGGCTGGCGCGGCCTGATCGAACAGAGCTACCGGCGGCTCAACGCGCTCGACACCGCCGGCATCAGCACGCTCGGCGGCACGATCCTCGGCACCGTGCGCGTGCCGGAGCTGCGCACCGATCTCGCGCTGCGGAAGGTGGTGCAGGATAATTTCGTGGCGGAAGGGTTCGATGCCCTCTTCGTCTGTGGTGGCAACGGCAGCATGCACGCCGCCCGGGATCTCGATGAGATGCTGATCGCTTCCGGGATCACCAAGCCCATCTACTTCACCGCCGCCTCGATCGACAACGACGTCGCCAACAGCTATGGCACATCGCTCGGCTTCTACTCGGCGATCAGCCGGAGCCTCGAGATGATGGACTGGATCAGGGATACCGCCTCGGCCCACCGGCGTGTCTACATCATCGGCTCGATGGGGCGCCATTCGGCGTTCCTCCCCTTCTACTCGGGGATCGTCAGCGGGGCGGAGTATGTGATCCGCCCGGATGAGAAGGTCGACTTCGAGGCGATTGCCGATATGATCGAGGCGCGCGCGCGCGACACCCGCATCATCGTCAGCGAATCCTATCCGAAGCCGCTCGATGAGATCAGGGCGATCCTGGATCATGAGCTGGAGCGCCGCCACAGCAGCCACGAGATCCGTACCGTCGACATGGGATATTTCCAGCGCGGTGGCACCGCATCGGTCACCGATGTGCTTCGCGCGAACTGGCTCGGCTACCAGATGGTCAAGTCTCTGCTCGCCAGCGAGCCCAGCGCGTTCTTCGGCGCCTTCAACGCCGGCGGAGCGCCGATCAAGGTCTCGCTGCGGGAGGCGCTCGATCCCTCGGCCAACTACGACGATATCCCGCGCGAGATCATCGAGATGGCGCTCGCGCTGCGGTAGCCTGTGCTTCGCAGAGGCTCCGTCCGTCGAGGATGATATTCTTTCCCGGCCCGGCCCGGTCAGTGTCGAGGTGTGGGGATGCGATCCGTCCCGGCGCTTCGACCAGAGAGCCACGAGCGGGATGGCCTGCGCTTCGACTTCGAGTGGCTTGTCGATGCGGGCGAATCGCCCCGGATAGGGGGGGACACGTACCGTCGCATCGCTGCACGGCGGGCGATGGTGAGGATGATGAATGATCCAATGGAAGGGGCGATCCGATGACGATCGCCCCTGTGCTTTTCTGATGATCGCCACTACATGTTCACCGCCGCTCCTGTTGCTGCGACAATCTCCGCGCCTCATGGTCTGGTAGGGGAAAGCCCTCCTGTCATTCACGAGCTTACGGGTGTCGTATGCGCTTCCTGTTCACCGCGATCGTTCTCTGTGCCGCTCTCTTCGGGCCGACCGCTCTGCGGGCGCAGCCGGCGGACCATCCGCACATCATGCTGCCGATGCCCGACTTCAGTGTGCCACGCCCATCACGCTGGGCGGTAGGAGTCCATGCCAGCTATACACTCGGGATGCACAGCGCGTTTCCTGCATCCGAGGGAGAGTTCGAGACCGGTACGGGGCATGGGTTCAATGCCGGCATCGGCACCATATATCGATTCAGCTCCCATAGCCGATTCTCTCTGCTGGGGCATCTGATGTTCGAGCGTCGCCCGGGGAGCTTCCGGAAAACGATCGATCGGTATGATGCGGTCGATGCCGAAGGAGCCCCCATTATCACGACGGCGGCCGAGCGGGCGGATCTGCGCTACGATATGATCGTGGCCGATCTTCTTATCACCATCCCCTTCCATCTCAGCAAGCATAATTATTACGACTTCGTCGTGGCACTTGGGCCATCGCTCGACTATGTGGTGAACGCCTCCTCCGATCGGCGCATCACGGTCCCGGAGCCCTATCATCTCCCCGTCCGCTCCGGAGCCCGCTCCGAGGATGCAGGAAGAACTGTCGTCGTGGATGGCATCCCCGATGGCCTCCGACGCTTCCATCCCGGGGTAACGATCGGGGGCGGTATGGAGATCTGGGACCCATGGTCAGGCCAGGCGATCTCCCTCGGCGTCATGTTCGACTACGCCCCCATGGTCGCGAGCAGGGGGAGCGACTGGCGCGCGCATGCCGTGCGGATGAACCTCGAGTGGTCACGCGATGTGCGCGATCGCAATCCTCCTGAGGGGGACCAGCCTCTGTAGCGCATGGAATCTGTGGCCGTGCCCTGGCCTCCGCCGATCTTCTTCACATCTCCGCGCTCCCTCGATCATCAACAAACCAGAGTTCTCCCATGCGCATTCTTTCTGCCGCAATCATATGCTGTACGGCGTTGGTCACGTCGTCGATGGATCTCCCCGCGCAGCCCGCCGATCTGTCGGCGCAGCCCCCCGGCTCCGTTCGGTTGATGCTTCCGGTCTATCAGCCCCCGCGGCCCTCTCCCTGGGGATTCGGCGTCTGCGGCGGCTACAGCCTGGCGATCCAGGAGGGGTTCACCGCGCCGGCACACGACGGGCTGCCGGAGGAGTCTTTCCCGCTCGGGATCGGCCATGGCTTCAACGTCGGAATCAGCATGTCATGGTGGAGCAGTCGTGCGCTGTCGCTGGTGTCTCATGTGGTCTACGAGCGTCGTCCGTTGAGCATGGAGAAGAGCGTCGAGGGATACGATGCGATCGACGCCGACGGCCGCATCGTATCCACATCCGCCATGCGGCGAGTCGATCTGCGTTACGATATGATCGATGCCGATCTCCTCTATATGATGCAACTGGCCTATCTGCGCCCGGGGTTCATCCATCTTCTCGCCGGCCCTTCGTTCGGTTATCTGCTCAATGGTTCGTTGAAGGGAGGGCTGACGGTTCCCGGGTCCTATCGCTCCGCGTACAGCGGCGATCACGTCGACGATGGCCGAACGGTGATCTTCGATGAAACGCCCGGTGGCTTCAACCGGTTCAGGGTGGGGATAGCGGCCGGGGTGATGTTCGAGGTATGGGAGCCCTGGTCCGATCGTCGGCTGGCGCTCGGGGTTCTGGCGGATTACGGGGTGACACGCGCGCGCTCCGGCGCCGCCTGGAAGGTCCACGGGGTGCGGCTCGATCTGGAATGGCGGTATGGTGTGTTCAAGCCTGTGCCGCCATATACCGGTGAGGACAATCCGTTATAACAGTGCGCGGCGTGCGCATGACGGCAACGAAAAGGGCGATCCACTATGGACCGCCCTTTTGCATTATCCCGACGCCGCATCGCTGCCGATTACTCGGGCTCGATCGGGGTCTTGATCGTCACGTCCACCGTACGGGTGTAGAAGCGCCCCTCCGGCAGATCGTTGTTGTAGAGCGTCGGCGTCTCGCCTGCTCCCTTCGCGTTGGCGACCGGGACGCCGAGCGCCTTGGCGGTGTTGGTTGCGCGGCTCTGCGACAGATCCAGGTTATGCTGTGCCTCGCCGAGACGATCGGTATACCCGACGATCTCCACCTCCGACTTCGGCTTGATGCGCCCCTTGATCATGTTGACGATCTTCTGGTTCGAGCCGCTGATGGTCGCCTTGTCGAACTCGAAGGTGATCAGGTTGAAGCGGTCGTACGCGATATCGCCCACCTTCTCCTCACGCTTCTGCCGAATCGTGATCTGATCGACCGGCACCTGCACGGTGGCCTCGACCGTCTTGCCACGGGTATCGGTCACCTGCAGCGTGGAGATGAGCGGGCTCTGTCCGAGCGGAAGCGCCTCGCGCGTCTCGGCGATCGTCCAGGTGACCGACGGCGGAACGTCGCCGGTGCCGCTGAAGCGCTTCAGCGGGCGTCCATCCTGGGTGATCATGACGTTCCAGTCGCGCACCCCCGCCTCGGCGGTCGGGGATGGCTTCAGGCGAAGCATCGGCGGATCGACCGTACGGATCGTATCGTTGGTGATCACCGGCTCCAGAAGCGACGGCGTGTTCGATGTGATCTCGACGCGACGGTTTTCCTGAACGCCGTCGGGATCATCGCTGTTGGATGGGATCGCCGGCAGGTTGCGGGCGGCCACGGTGATCCGCTTCGGGTCGATCCCCCAGGCGCTGGTCAGATAGTTCTTGACGGCCTCGGCGCGTGCCTTCGAGAGCGCCGTGTTGTTGGTCTCCGGGCCACGGTTGGCGTTGGTGCCGGTGAGCGTCACGGTGATGCGCGGCTGATCGGTCATCCGCTTGCCGATGATGTTCAGAATCTGATAGTATACGTCCAGCGTCCCCTTGTTATGGAGCTGGTCGAGGTTGAACTGGTTGTCGGAGCTCACCTGGACATAGCGTCCGGCCAGCGCCGAGGAGTTCTCATCGAAGAAGACATAGTTGAGCAGCGCGCGCGTCTGCGTGCTGACGAACTCCTCGACGCGTACCCGTACCGACTCGCGCTCGACATTGTCGAACCCGAGCCCCACTGCCTTGATCGCTGCGGCGAGCGCCGGCTCGGTCGGTGGCGGTGGCGGCGGTGGTGGGGGGCGGCGGTGGGGGCGGCGGTGGGGGAGGAGCCGGCTCCGCCACGGGGAACGCATATTTCAGGGCGACGCCGCCGCGCAGCTGGTGCGCGCTCCAGTCCACATCGTCGCTGCGGAGCTTCGTTGCGCCGAACGAGAAGCTTGCCTCCGGCGAGAGGAGGAACGTCTCGGTTCTGTTCATCGGCAGATCGTAGCTGGCTCCGGCCACCACGGCGATCCGGGTCGCCATGTTCTCGAGCGTCCCCTCGACCACGTTGCGCACGCGGCTCGACTGCGTGGGGCTGATCTTGAAGACATAGCCGTCGGGGCTGACGAGCTCCTCCTGCTGGCGGAAGGTCTTCTGGATGAACGTCCCGAACTCCGGGCCGAGCTTGATCGTCAGCGGGATGTCGATCATCGGCTGCCAGCCGATGGTGATCTCACCGCCGACCAGGCCGAGCTTGGTCTCCAGGCTGTACTCGGAGATCCCCTCCTCGATCCTGTCGCTGTTCTCTCCGGCCTTCACGACGCTCACCGGGCCTATGCCGGCCTGGGCGGTCTGCGTGACGTCGAAGGTATAATATCCGGCGCGGGCCATCACTTTGAACTGCGGGTTGAACGGATACTCGAAGAGCAGCCCTCCCCCGATTCCGAAATTCCCGGCTCCCGTGTAGAATGCCTTGTCGTGCGGCATGCAGCAGGATGTCTCCGGCAGACCCGGGAAGTTTGATGTATGGAGGGTGTACCCCGCATTCACGAACACCCCGACACGGGGCTGGACGCGCTGCTGGGCGAGCTTCTCCTCGGGAGAAAGCTCCTGCGCGACGAGGTTCATCCCCGTCACTGACAGGAGCAGGGCGCACCCGAACGTTCGTAAAAAAGTAGTCGTATCTCTCATGGAACTACGCTTGAGATAGAGGAAAAAGAACACAGGAAGGGGGCGTGGATCGATCCTCCGGGGATGATGGCATGGGCCGCCATCCCCGAAGGAGGAGAGTCGGAAGCGGACAGGATCGACCAACGCTTATTTGACGAGCATGATCTGATGGACGCTCCGCTGCGTCGGTGATGTAAGCACGACGTAATATACACCGGATGCGAAATTCCGCGCATTCCAAATTTGTGTATACGCCCCCGGCTTCATCTGCCGCCTGTCGATCAGCGTCTCGACCGGGTTGCCATACAGGTCGGTGACAGCCAGCGTGGTAGCTCCATCCTCAACCGTCTCGAACAGGATCGTCGTCTGCGGGTTGAAGGGGTTGGGGGCCGCCAGCTTGATGCCGAAGCTGTTGCTTCGCTCGACAAGCCGCTCGCCGTTGATCACGCAGTAGCCATCGAGCGTGAACAGACCATCCGACGTCGTCGTCTGGACGGTCCCATCCGTCCAGTATAACGTATCAAAGCGGATCGGCGTCACAGTCGAGTCCCCAAGCAGCACAAGCACATCCAGGAACCCGAGCGTATCGGGGGCCAGCGCCGGCACCGGATCGTTGGTGATCTCGATCGTCACCACGCGGTCCTCGCCGTCGATCGTGCTCGATCGTATCGTCCCCGATGGCACCGCCGTCAGCTTCTGCATCGCCTGCCCCTTGGCGCGCACGGCGATCGGCGAGAGCATAGAGGCGCGGAACCGGAGGGTCGCCACGAACGTCGTCGCCTCCGATTCGGCTATCAGCTGCGCGCTGCGCAGCAGGATCGGTATCGCAAGGCGGTCGCCCGGCGCCCCACGGAGCGAGTCGGAGATGGCGATCGTCGCCCCTCCGGTACGGATGATGATTCCCTGGCCGGTCACCGGAACCTGCGTGGTGTCGGCGCAGGGGGTGCTCTGCACCGCCAGCATGTTCACCGCCATCGCGCTGGTATCGGTCGGGACGAATCGGATTCTGATGATGATCGAGTCGAACGGCGGAACCGTCAGCGGCGCCACCGGATCGACGATCGTGAAAGGCTGCGGGATCGTCAGCGACTCGATGCGCATCGGCGTATCGGTGCGGTTCTCGAGCGTCAGCGTCTCCTCGACGGGCGTCCCCACCGCCACGCGTCCGAAGTCTATCCGGTTCGGCGTGGAGAGCGCCTGCCGACGGCGCTCGCCGATCAGCGTCACCACCACCAGCGGCTGCGCGGCGTCATCGGTCTGGATCGTCAGCGTTCCGTTCTTCAGCCCGTTGCTCGCCGCCCGCGACGGAACGAACCGGACCTTCAGATCGACGACATCGCCGGGCGCCACCGTTGCCGGCAGCGTCAGCCCGGTGGCCTCCTCGAACGCGGCCGCATCGGTTCCGCCGATGGTAAGGGCGAGGATGCGCAACGGCGCGCTTCCGGTGTTCTCCACCCGCAGCAGCGTGGTCGAGTCCTGGCAGATATAGAGAGTCCCGAAGTTGAGCGACGTCTGGCGCACCAGGATGTTCGACTGTATTCCCGTGCCGCTCAACGTCTGGCAGATTGTGTCGGGGCAGGGAGCATCGGTATAGAAACAGATCTCCGCGCTGTAGGCGATCTCGGCGGTCGGCGTGAAGGTCACATCCACCGAGGCGGCCTCGCCGGGGGCGAGCGACCGGGGCAATCCTGTCGGCGTCACGATTGCGAACGCCGTCCCGGTCTGCTTGATGAATGCACCGGCGATGTTCAGCCGCACATTGTTCGGCGTGTTGCTGGTGTTGAGCACGGTGGCGCTTCCGGTCCGCGTCGCGTTGACGTTCGAGTTGCCGAAGCCGATCCCCGTCGTCGCGAAGCTGACTCCGTAGCGATGCCCGCTGACCGGCACCCTGATCTCCCGGTTGCAGAGATCCTCCCGTACCACCAGCGTATCGTCAAAGTCTCCGGCGGTCGTCGGGTTGAACAGGAGCGTGATCCCCTGCGTTCCCCCCGCGGCGATCGTGTAGGGGGATGCCGGGGAGATGCCGAATGCCGATCCATCCACCAGCGCCACGGTCACATTCGCCGGCAGCGTCCCGCCGTTCGCCAGCCGCAGCGCCAGCGATGTGGCGTCGGCACAGTCGAAGACATTGCCGAGATCGATCGTCGCCGGCAGCGCGCTTCCATCGGCCGCCGTCAGCTCCACGCTGGCGCTATCGCGGCGCAGTCCGACGCCGACGAACATCTCGCGCTGCTGCGGATCTTCGGCCTGCGTCCGTATCCTGATCCTGTCGCTGCCGGTGGCTCCGGGCGTCCAGGTCAGGGTGAAGAGGATCGAATCCCCCGCGGCGAGATCGCGCGGGAGCGGCACCGAGGTGATCCCGACGATTCCTCCCGTCGCCGTCGCGTCGTCGATCCGGACCGGGGCGAGGCCGCGATTGTAGAGCATGAAGGTATCGGTCAGCGTTCCCGGGCTGACGTCGCATGGGTCTGCCTCGATGCTTACCGTATCGCGCGAGAGCATCAGAAGCGATGTCACCCCCCGCCCGCGCAGGTCGATGCAGACGGTATCGGGACAGGAGGAGCCGAAGACGATGCAGAGCGTGCCGGTCTCCTGTCCGGTGGTCGTCGGTGCGAAGGTGATGTTCGGCGTGATCGATGCTCCGGCGGCTATCGCCGTTCCGATCAGCCCCGCGGGCATGGTAAACGGAGCCCCGGCCGGGGTGATAAATGCTCCCGTGATGGTTCCATCGACGGTGCCTGCGTTTGTGATCGTGACCGGCGCAGCCAGCGTCGTCCCGACGCGCACATCGCCGAAGCTGAGCGGGTTCGGGCTCACCTCGATGCTGTCGATCACGCCACGGCCGCGCACCACCACGGTGAACGCCGTGTTGCACGGGCCGACGTACACCCGGAAGGAGTCGGCGAACTGGCCGGCCGCATCGGGGCGGAACGCCACGCGGATCTCGATTCTGCCACCGGCTCCCACTGCCTGCGGCAGCGACCCCGGCAGAGGCGAAAGGATCGTGAAGCGCTGCGGGCCCGTGCCGAGCCGTCGGATGGAATCGAGCGAGCCGGCGATGGTTCCGCCGTTGTTGAAGAAGGCCGAGAGCGCCGGTGCCAGCGAATCCCTGCAGATATTTCCGAAGTCGAGCGGCGTCGGGCTGAGCGATTGCTGGATGTCCGCCTTGGTTCCCTGCAGCGTGATCACCGTCGGGTTCTTTCCGGGCCTCGGATCGTTGTTCGTGAGCGTCAGCGTTCCAGGGGTCGGACCGGCGACGGTCGGCGTGAAGCGGACCACCACCGTGACGCTGTCGTTTGCCGGCACCGTGAAGTTGCCCGTTGGCGAGACGATCGAGAACGCTGCCGGCTGGATCGACGGGCTCACCGTCAGGACCGTGTCACCGGTGTTCCTCACCTTCACCGAGTCGAGCACGGAGCTCTGGCAGATGACGTTCGGGAAGGTGATGGTAGTCTTATCGACATCGATCTTCGGGATGAGCGCGACGGTGACGATATTGGCCGCCGCCTGCGAGAAGACATACTCCGGCTGGCTGCTGTAGCCGCCGGGATTGGCGCCGCTCACGCGCTGCAGCGCGCAGAAATAGTATGTCCCGCTTGTGGGGACGGTCACCGGAAGGCTCCAGGTGCGCCCCGAGGTGGACGGTGCTCCCAGCACGGTCCAGTCGCTGTTCGCGCTCCGCATGAAGATCTGCAGGGCATCGCCATTGAAGCTTCCCCGCAGGGTGAAGCTGCGCGTCTGCAGGTAGCTCAGCGTATCGATCGTCGGGCCGACATACATACTGGCCGCCGCAGCGATCGAGGGGGGGAGGCTCGTAAAGCCATCGTAACGCGCGCGTCCGGCGCCGCCGCCGCCGCCACCGTTGCCGCTGCTTCCTCCGCTGACATCACCGCTTCCTCCGCTCGATGTCTGAACTTTCGCGCCGATCTCGACAAAGCCTCCGGAGCCGGCTCCTCCATTTGGACTGCCGTTGCCGCCATTTCCTCCTTTTGCCTCGACGTTGCTGTTGTTGAAGATGCTCATCGAATAGAGGACGAGAGCGCCGCCGCCGCCGCCGCCGGAGCCACCGCAGACACTGAAACCACGCGGGTTGCCGCTGCCGCCGCCGGAGCCGCCGGCCACTGGCACTCCCTGCGGATTGCCATGTGCCTTCCCATTGTTCTGGGATGTTCCCTGGCCCGTTCCATTCCCGCCGTCGGTGCCATAGCCGCCGCCGCCGCCGCCCCCGGCGGGAGTGCCCTGGTTGCCGCCGGTGGAGCCACCTCCCTGGCGGCCGTAGTTCTGTCCATCACAGAATCCCTCGCCCGATAGCCCGAACGGATGACCCGTTCCGCCCCCTGCTCCTTCATGGGTGCCACATCCCGTTCCATCGCCGCCGGGGGCTACCTGGTTCCGGCTCGTTCCTCCCGCTCCCGTCCCCACACCGGTACTGCGGCGATCGTCAGGAGCGTTTCGTCCACCAGCGCCGCCGCCGGTGAAACCTTTCCCGCCATCACGTCCATTGCCACCGATATTATCGCAGAAGTTCCCGCCGCCACCGCCCCCCCCGGCGCCGCCATCGGGCGTGCCGCCGTTGACGTCGATCTTGACGCCGGGGTTCATGAAGAGCGGTCCCTGTGAGATCAGAATGAACGGGAAGTACCCCTCGTCACCCAGGGCCCCATCATTGTCGATGAGGGCAGCAGTGTAGTTGCCACTCTGTAGGAAGAGGTTGGTGACGATCATCGCGCCGCGCTTGGAGCGGGTGCCGAGCGGGCCGCCGGTACCGAGTGCGCCGCCTCCGTTGAGCGTGCCGCCGGCTCCGAGCGTCTGCGGCGTGACGATCGTGAACTCGTTGGTGGTAAAGCTCCCGGCGCCGGTGGTGACCGTCAGCCCGACCGTTCCGTTGGCGGCTCCCGGCTTGACGAAGATCTGCGTGGAGATCAGTCTCCCATCCCAGCTCACCACCACCGGGCCGACAACGATCCTGGCGTTATCGGTTGCGGTGGAGGGCTGGACGCGCACGGCCGATGCGGCGTCGTTCATATAGAGGCCGTTCGATCCGAACGCTCCGGTCGCACCGACCGGGGCGACGATCTCGATATAGGTGTTCATTCCGGCCGCGCCGATATCGGGAATGATATAGGAGACCTGCGGCTGCGCGTATGCCGCGACGGCGATCAGGAGAAACGCGACGAGAGAGGTAAACGTTGCTTTCATATACGCTCTGGATCAGAGGTTGCTATGGAGTCGGAACGGGAACAGGTGAGCCCGCCGGCATAATCGCCGCCAACATCGAGCCGGAATATCGCACTCTCCGACGTTGATTATGACATCCGGGAGGATGGTTTCATGACAAAAGAATCACAAGGGGGGAGGGGAGGAAACGACGAGGGAGCGGCTGGACGCTGCGTCCCGACCACTCCCTGAAATGCCGGATGAGTGCCGCCGGCCCGATCGATCGTCGGGCCATGGGCGATCATCACTGCTGGCTTGCCTCGACGGTCGTGTTGATTGCCATCATCGCGTCATCCTCGAGCTTGCCGTTGGAGTTCCAGTAGAGCCATTTCGTCTCGAATCGGGACTCATAGCCACTGAGCTGGGCGATCACCTTGATGCCGGTTCGCGCTGCATCGATCTCCTCGAAGTTGACGCTGATCTTGGCGCGTCCGATCGTCCATCCCGGCGAGCGGATGTAGGGGATATCGCCGTACTTCTTCATAACGTCGAAGAAATCGTCCTCGTTGGCGAGCTGCTTGAACGATGTCTCGATCAGGTGCTTCTTCTTGCTGGAGTAGTTGACCTCGTAGCCCATCGATTCCAGGGCGGTCTTGACCGCCTTGAACACCACATCGTAATCCTTGGCATACTCGTTCAGAAGCGCGGAGCCGGTGGAATCGGCGGCCGGAGGGGTGCCCACAACGGTGGGGTCCTGGGCGTGCGCCTGCGAGGCGGCAAGGCCGAGGAGGAGGAATCCGAGAAGGAGGAACAATCTCATCTGCTTCATGGTTGGATCGAATAATTATAGTCGATGTGAGCGGAACATTCAGGGAGCCGGAGCGGCCGCTCGCAGGCGGCCTGGAACGATGCTTGACATGGCCGCGTCCGGAAGGTTTAGCGGGGTGTCCGCTTCCGATGCTCGTTGCCCTGGGAAGTTAAGGAGGTTGGAGAAAATAATGCGAGCCGCTCGCCCCGCTTCCGGTCCGTCTGATGTCCGTTCCTCCCGGTGCCATACGGCGCCGGGCCGGAGCGAAGCTCCGGCCCGGCCGTGATAATCTCTGTCGGTGGGGGTCCGCCCGCCCCGTTACTTCGAGCTGAGGAGCTTCCCATACACATGGTGTCCCGAGCGGAGAAGTCCGACCGCCGCCTGTACCTGGCGATCGCTCGGCAGCGTTGCCGCCATCCGCTCGCGCTGGCTGAGGAAGCGCCCCATGATCTCGCTCTGCAGCTCTTCCCGTATATCCTCGCGGTACTGCTGGAAGATGCGATGCTGTCCGGCGACCATCTGGCTTTCGAGCCCCTCGATCTTCTTCAGCAGCTCGCCATCATACCCTTCCTTCTTTGCCGAGGCGTACAGATCCTTCGTTCTGACGATCGTCGGGCTTCCCGTTCCTCCCGTCTCGCTGTTGTCGATGGCGAACTCCTCGAACCGTCGCAGCAGATCGTCATCCACCCGGAATCCCGCCGGGAGCGAGCGAAGCTCGGCAGCATAGCGGGTCGCGAATTTGAAGAACAGAGCCGCATCGCGCATCTCCATGACGAACTCCGGCAGATCGCTCTCGCTGATGACGCTGTCGGGAAGGATGCCGCCATGATCACCGACCAGCCGTCCATGCGTGGTGCGGTAGCGGTTGATAGAATCGGCCGCAAAGCTCGATGTGCCGCTGCGCTGCATCGTATAGTCGATCTTCTGGATGCTCCGCCCGGAAGGGGTGTAGTAGCGCGCCGTGGTGATCTTCAGCGACGCATCGTACGGAAGCCGCCGCACCGACTGCACCAGCCCCTTGCCGAAGCTCTGCGTTCCCATGATCACGCCGACGTCCAGATCCTGGATAGCGCCGGCGACGATCTCCGATGCCGATGCCGAGCCGCCGTTGACCAGCACCACCAGCGGAATATCGGCGGCGATCGGCTCCTCGCTGGCGCGATAGACGCGATCCTCCGAGGTATCGCGTCCGCGGGTGGAGACGATGGTGCTGCCGGTCGGGACGAACTTGGAGCCCACCTCGACGGCCGACTCGAGAAGTCCCCCCGGATTATCGCGCAGGTCGAGGATCAGCCCCTTGAGCGCCCCCTGGCGCTGAAGGTCCAGCAGCGCCATCCGAAGCTCCTCGCCGGCGTTGGCGCTGAAGCGCTCCAGCCGCACATAGCCGATGCCATCGGCCACGCTGCCGCTGTAGGAGATGCTGTGGACCTTGATGTTCTCCCGCGTGAGGGTGAACAGCAGCGGCTCCGGGGCGCCGTCGCGTACAACCTTCATCTGCATGGTGCTTCCCGGCTCGCCGCGCGTATACTCCCGCAGCGCATCCACCGGACGATGCAGCACCTCGACCCCGTCGATCGAGAGGATCTTATCGCCGATGCGGATCCCCTCCCGCTGCGCCGAGTAGCCGTCGACCACATCGACGATCGTCACGCTGCTGTCGCGCCGTCCGACGGTGATGCCGATCCCTCCGTATGCGCCGCTGGTCAGCAGGTCGATATCCGCCGCATCCTTCTTCCGGAGATATGTCGTGTACGGATCGAGCGTGTTCAGCATGCCATCGATGCCGGCGTTGATGAACTCCTCGGGATCGACCTGATCGACATAGTTCTGGGCGACCTCGCGATAGATCTGTCCGAACACTTCGAGCCCCTTGTTGACCTTGTAGTAGTAATCGCTCTCGTCCTTCCAGGTAAATGCGCTCGCGGCGATGATCGCCAGGATTGCTCCGGGAATGATGATGGTACGGCGGCGCAGGAGGCGAGGAGTGATCTTCATAACGTTCACCAGCTTGGGTCAGGGTAGAGCGCGATTCGCGGAAACATTAAAAATCGTTCACAAAATACGAACCAGCTTCGGAGGCTTCAATGGAATCGTCACGACAACGACGGAGGATCGAAGAAAAAGTTCAGTCTGAAGCACACATCGAAGAATTGTGCCATGGAAATCAACGAAAAGCCCCCGCGCCATCGTGTGGATAACGTGGGGGCCGGATATGTAACGGGGGGATGGCTGGATGCGATGCGCGATGTCGGCGGACATGGTGCCTTTAATTCTGCATTGACCCCTATCAGGATGAACGCAGCCGGATGGTTGCCGGCGACGCCGGAATGCCTACGGCATTCACTCCTTCCCTTCCATGATATTGATCATCCGTGTCAGCGGAGAGAGCACGCCGCTCCGCAGAAGCTTGTCGGGAGGGAGCAGCATGATCGCGGGCTCGATGTTCTCGATGTAATGCTCCCGGGGCTGGCTCAGGTTCGCCTCCTTTCCCTGATAGGCTATCTCCCTCACCACGCGATGATTCATTCTGTCGATGATCTTCTCATCCATTGTGTCATGGAGTTGCAGAATCATCGCGGCTATCTGCTCGGGATACGATTTATTGAACGCCGTGATATCCCGCAGCACGGTATCGCGCAGCGCGTTGAGTTTCCTGCGGTTGCGCGCAGCGATCTTCCGTACGGCAATGATGATCGGGCTGGCCTCCCCCTCCTCCTCACCGATATCGATCAGTGGAGCTATCCGGAAGCGGAGCGTATCGAGACGGGCGCGATCGGCGGGGGAGAGCACGGCGTTGATCCGCTCGGCATAGCGCGCAAACCTGGGCTCCCAGTATTCCTCCTGCAGGCGTACCATGCCCCGCGTCACGACCATGCTGAGGCTGTCGTACCTCGAGCCGTCATCGGGCAGATCATTGATCGCTCGGATCAGGTATTCGGTGCTCCCACTCTCTCTGGCCGTGCTGTCGAGGACGATCGCCGGAAACAACAGCCGGCGCACCATCCGTGTCAGTAGCTGGAGCTGCCGGGGATTCCCGATGAGATTCTCCAGCTCCATGATCGTCGGGTCGTTCCGATCATTCCTGGGCCCGCTCGATCCGCCGCGTCGTCCGGCGCGCAGCTGCGCGAGCTGCCAGCCCGCCACCTCGACGACCGTGGCGGGGAAGACCTCGTCGAAGCGCGCGTTCAGCTCCCGATGGCGATCCACCAGCGATCGGGCTGCAACGACCAGGGAGTCGGCAGTGATGGCGAGAGGCAGCCGCCGGCTGTGGTCGATCCCCTTCTCCTCTGCCTCCGGAAGTATCGCCCGCCACTTCCGCCGGAGCTCCCCTACCTCCTCGGGATATGCCGCCACAAGGGTCCGCTCGGCCAGTATACTGAACGCCATCTTGAGCGAGTCGATGCGGCGCCCGGCCTCCTGATGGATCTCCGCCTCCGTCAGTTTTCCCGCTGTGGAGGCCGATCGTTGCTGCGCCGCTGTCTGGGCCAGGGCCATCAGGCAGAGGGCGAGCCCCGCAAGGAGGGGGCGGAGGCCCATGAAGGTCAGAATGCTCGAACTGTTCATCGATCACCGATGGGGGAAAGAGATATGGAATAACCGGTCCGGGAGATTACCGCTGTACCTGCATGGTGCGGGAGTAGACCCGTTCGCCCTGTGCCGTCGCGACGGTCAGCTGGTAGAGATATGTGCCGTTCGGCAGGGCCGCGACGTCGATCTCCGCCGTATGCGATCCGGTGGGACGCGCCCCCTGATCGTAGCTCCCGATCATATTCCCCTCGACGTCGAAGATCTTCAGCACCGTGCCGCTGGTCGGCTCGGCCAGTTGATAATCGATGGCGACCGTCGAGGATGCCGGATTCGGGCGGCTCTGCCCCAGTATTGAGTTCGTGCCGACGATGATCCCCTTCAGCTCGCTGGGGAGCACATCCAGTTCCGTAAGGATTCTGCGGAAATCCTGGCCGTTGTAGAGCATCACGATCGGCTCGATCATCAGGCCGGCGACGACTGCGAGCTCGTCGTCCTGTCTGAGCCCCGCGATCATCTGGTCCATCTCCTCCCGGTTGATCTTCCCGAATCCTTCGCGCGCATCCGGATCGGCCTCGATCTCGGCGCGATGGGCGCTGCCGAATGCCTCCTTGACCTGCATGATCGTATCGGCGAAGCTCGACAGATCGGTCATCATCTCGTTCTTCAGCGATGCCATCTCGGGCTTGTAGCGCCGCGCGATCGAGCGCGCCACGAAGATCGTCTCCAGCACCTCGCTGATCCTGTCGACCGTCTGGTCGATCGAGCTCACGCTTTCTTCCGGCGTCTCCCCGGTCGGACTCTCTCCTCCTCCGGTGCCAAACAGGCGGTTGCCATTGTACAGCAGCGACTCCCATGCCTTCGTCTCGACGAACATGCTCCAGAACACCCTCATCCGGTTGAGCTCCGCCAGATCGCACGGGTTGAGCGCCCGGTCGATCCTCGTTTTGTAGACATTGAGCCGGCTGGACCAGAAATCCAGTCCGGCGCCGGCGAGCTCCGAGGCGAACGCCTTCGCCAGCGGCGACATCTCCCTGGGCTCCGTTTCGGGGGGGATCTCCACGTCGTCCGGCATGGGGACCGGAACCACTTCCACCTCGATCGGCTTTTTCGGCTGCGGCTTCTTCCGTCCCCGTTTCTGTGCCGACGCCGGGAGGGTGACCATAAGCACCGCCATCAGAAGGGCCAGCGCGATTCGTACAATGTGTCGATGGGTCATGATTATTCTCTTCGGGTTGAATGAGCCAGGCTCGTTGAATACGTCAGGGAGATACCGATAATATGCGAAGAGTATCGAGACCGGGCGCGTCGCGGGAAGGCGGACCGGATCGATACGGAAGGCGGACGCAAAAAAAATCCCGGCTTCCGTTCGGGTGGAGGCCGGGACAGCATTCGTATCGGCGCGCGGCGATGCTTAGCGCACCACCTGCATGGTCTTGGAGTAGACCCGCTCGCCGCTCTCGGTCCGCAGCGAGAGGTGGTAGAGATAGGAGCCGACCGGCAGGGAGGAGACATCGACGGCGATGGTATGCTCCCCGGCGCCGCGCGCTCCCTGATCGTACGATGCCATCAGCTCTCCCCGGGCATCGTAGATGCTGAGCAGAGTGCGGGTGCTGGGCGCGGTCAGGCTGTAGACGATCGTGGTCGACGTGGAGGCGGGGTTCGGGAAGTTCTGCCTGAGGGTCGAGCTCTCCGGCAGGGTGATCCCGGTCATCGGTTTGGCGATGGGCCCGGCGTTCTGAAACAGAGTCTGCAGATCGATGCCGTCGTAGAGGAGCACCAGCGGCTCGAGCGCGAAGCTGTAGACGGCGAGGAACTCCTGGCGGCGCCGTTCGGAGCGGGCATCGCTGGCGAACTCCTTCAGCTCGCTGCGCTTTGCCATCAGCGCCCGTGCGCGCTCATCCTTCTGGATGGCGCTGCGGTTCGCCGCGGCGAACTGCTCGGTCCGTTCGGCCACATCTCCCATGAACGACGTGGCGTCATCGACCACGGTCGATCCCAGGCGATCGAACTCCGGGCGGTAGCGCTCGGCGATCTCCTTGGCCGCGGTGTAGATCTCCATCGTCTCCCCCAGCTTCGCCATCGCATCCTCGTCGACCTTCATGTCCAGATCCTGCCCGTCGCCGATATCGGCGGGGTTGCCGTCGCGCAGCTTCCGCATCCCCTCGTCGATCAGCACGGCCCAGCGGACCCGGAGGCGGTTGAGCGTGGCGAGATCATCGGCCGAGAGGGCGCGGTCCACACGGAATTTGTAGTCGTTGAGCCTCGGCGTCCAGTAGTCGAGCGCGGCCTGGCCGATCACCTTCTCCATCTCCTGTACCAGCGGGGAGCGCTCCTCGCCATCGGCGGCGGATATCTCGTACTGCTGCGCCAGCGATGGGGCCGAGGCCGCCGCCATCATCATCAGCGTGGCGACGAAGAGTTGTCGTGCAGTGGGGCTTGCGTGCATCGTATCGTTCTCCTAATAGTATGTCGCGTCCATCCAGTCCATGATCGGGGGAGGTTCGCCGCGTCGGCGACGAATCCATCAGCCATAACGACGTTGTTCTCCCCTTGTTGCAACATCGATACAATTGCACGACAATCAGTTCACCTTACAGACCGGCAGCATCGATCGGGTCGTCTTCCCACTCGTCCTCCCCGGCGACCTGGCGGTTCCCACGGAGATCGGCGTAGAGGACGGTAAGGATGTTGGTGAACAGGTGCATCGCCGCGGCGGTCACCAGCCCGGCGTACAGGAGCACCAGCGGGGAGAACGCCAGCGAGAACGCCGGCAGCAGCTCCCCCGCTATCAGCGCCGTGTCGTCGGGATTCGACGATATGACGCCGAACGCCCTGATGACATCGAGCAGGATCGGTATGATGACCGGGAGGTAGCAGATCGATGTGGCGATCGTCGCGAGCGCCATGATACCGAAGATCCTTCCCCAGTTCCCTTTGACCAGCTCGATGCTCGCCAGAAGGCTCTTCATCGGACCGCGGTCGTTGACCACGATCTCATGCTTGCTGAAGGTGGTGGCGACCACGTAATAGATCAGCGCGATGATGAAGGCGATCTGAACGACGAACGCGCCGATCCCCGCCGTCGCGAGCCCCAGAAGAAGCCCGAGCATGCTCGAGATGAAGTTCGCCACGCCGATGATCACGCCGACGAGAATTCCCTGCGCCAGGATATACCAGAAGGGGCGGCGGAGTGCGCGGCGGAGGATATCCCCCAGGGACAGATCCCTGTCGTCGTTGACGGCGCTCCAGCCGGCGATGATCGATGCCGTCGAGGTGTAGGGGAGGAGGAACTGGTACAGAAGCGAGAGCATGATGATCGCCATGTACGATCCCAGCAGCGGAACCATCATATGGTTTATCATCGCCTCTTCATCCATCGTCCCGCCCCCCTGCGTCCTGACGATCTCCATGATGCCGAGGAACAGGCTCTTGGCGGCGAGCCCGGTGAGCACCGTCATCGGCACGATGATCACCAGGAAGAGAAGTCCGGATGTCGGAAGTGTGCGTCGGGAAAGCTCCCATCCCCGCGACAGCACGGAGCCGAGCGGGGCGGGTGTGGCGTTGTAGTTCGGCATGTCGGTCTCAGCGATAGTGTGTGAACGAATCGATCCCCGTTATACCGGCAGCTCCCATTCCCCTTCCTCTTCGGTCTCGAACTCCCCCCGGCGCGCCAGCAGATCGGCATAGATCACCGTGGTGAGGTTGAACAGCACGACGAGCCACAGCGAGCTCCAGATGCCCGAGATGATGATGTAGGGCCACTCCAGATAGGGCTTCATCATCGTGAGCGCGGCGACGCGCTGCTCGATATCCGCGGTGGACTGTTCGGCCCCGCCGTTCATCATCGCCCCGAAGCTCCCCATGGGGTTGCCGTTGAGCAGGAAGTTGATCAGCAGCAGCCCGGTGAACCACACGAGCACCACGGCCACGACCATAAGGAAGATCCGCCAGAAGTTCCCCTTCACCCGGGCGATGCTGGCGATCATCCCCTGCCAGGGACCCCGCTCCTCCACCACCACGTTCTGCACCCGGACGAACGTATAGATCATCACCACCAGCACCACCAGCGGAAGCAGAACCGACAGCAGCACGATTCCGGCCTCCCCCATCGGCCAGGCGATCACCACCAGAAGGAGGTAGACCACCATCAGGACGGCGAAGATCATGATCGTCTGCAGGATATTGACGATCAGCGGACGGCCGAACGCGCGCCGGGTGAGCCCGCTCTGCTGGTCGGTGAGCGCCTCCCATCCGGCGGCGGTCGCCAGCGTCTGCGCTGCGATCGCCAGGAGCGCGAAGACCAGCATCGCCCCCATATAGGTCCCCAGCAGCGGGAGGAGGGCCATCCCCATCTCCTGCGCTTTGACCGCATCGTGCTGGAGGTCGACCCCGATATAATTCCCCATCACCTCGATCGTTCCGGTGATATAGACGATGCCGCCATAGCCGGAGATGATCGATCCGACGATCAGCATCAGGAGCGCGGTCAGGCCGGCTCCGCCCAGAGTCCGGCGCGTGATGGAGAACGTTGAGCTGAAGATGTCGCCGATCTCCATCGGTTCGAAGTACCTGGCCATATCGCTAAGAATGAGAGTGAACGTGCTGCGGACCAGCCATGGATGCCGGTCCCCCGGCGCTTTCACGGCGGTTTGGCCCGGCGTGTTGCGCTCTTATTCGTCGTTGGTATCGAAATATGCCACCGAACGAAGCTCCACCGTGCTGTTGGGGAGCGTCTCGAAGATAACAAACTCGGTCCCCGGAAGCCTCGATTCCTCCTGATAAAGCTTTCTGCAGCCGGCCGAGATCGTCAGCCGCTGGGCCTCGTTGTAGAACGAGAGCGTCTGCAGATCGGTCTCGGCGTTGTAGCTGATCGGGATCGTGCCGTCGGCGGTCCGCACCGAGCAGCCATCGGCGGCATAGCGGAAGGCGATCCCCCGGGTCGTGTCGAATCCATGCGGGACCGTGCGGAGATAGGCCGTCAGGCCGGTCCCGGAGGTGATCTTCACATCGAACTCCGCGATCCACTGCGTCTCGTTGTCGATCCGGACGGCGAAGCGCGCGCCGGGCTTCAGGATGATCGCCGAGGATGTCACCTCGATGTCGTCCGGGCTCGAGAGGATCGTGCCGTGATAGATGAAGTTCCCCATGAAGATCTCCACGCTCTGACGGCTGCATCCTCCCAGCAGCGGCGCCAGCAGAAGCATCATCCCGGCGATGGCGCGCGCCGGAAGCCTCGCGCCGGACCTCGGTATTCCGATCGATGCTTTCATTTCCTGTTGACCTCCTCGAACGAATGGAAGATATCTCCCAGGCCGATGCCGACGCCCAGATAGATCGTGGAGAAATCGCCGAGCCCCCGCAGATCCTCGTAGCCGGTGACGACGTCGAGGCCGGGGGAGCCGCTGATATAGCCTGCCACCACCTCGAGCTGCGACCAGTCGTAGATCTTCAGCGATGCCCGGGCGCCGAGCTGGAACGCCGATCCGGGATAGTAGGTGTATTCGGCGAACGGCTCCAGATTCAGGTCGTCGCCGAGGATGCTGAACCGGTAGCCGGCGCGTATCGGAAGGAAGCCGAAGGTCACCTCGCTTTTCGAGAGCCAGTAGAGATTGAAGAGCGTCGTGCCGACGAAGAACCGTCCGTCGCCGAACGGCAGGGGGAAGTTGGCCGAGGCGAGCTTGACCATCGCCCCGGTCGGGAACCCCCGGGTGGAGTCGCCCAGCGCGGCGCTGACCGCCGAGTCGCCGCTGAGGTTGTTCGAGTAGATCAGATCGACGTTCAGGGCGCTGACCTCGATCGCCGAGTGGTCGTGATCCTTCCACTCGGTGACAAGCTCCTCGTTTCTGTTGACGAAGTCGAGCGCCGAGACACCGAGGCCGAAGTAGGGGAAGCTGACGTTCGGGCTGTTGCCATCCTCATCGCGGGGGATCAGGTTGGAGCCGGCGATATAGCCGGCGTAGGCGCGCAGGTTGAAGCCGCCGTAGGAGCCCACATCGAACGTGGCGCCGAAGTTCACGTACTGCGACGGGGCGATCGCCACGCCGAGGAACGGCACCACCATCACATACGGCGGCTTGTCCCGCAGGAAGAAGCGTTTGCGCACATAGAGCGGGAAGACGCCGGTGAGCTGCTCGTCCGCCTCGATGCTGGCGCTGTTGTCGCGCGGGTAGACGAAGCGCTCGAACGCGGCGGTGCCCACCGTCCAGTCGGGCGCGTCGTTGAAGGCGCGCAGCGGCAGCTCGTACGGCATGATGCGGTACATATAGCTGGTGAAGGTCTTGGTGTCGGCCTTGCTCTTGCCGTTCAGCAGCCGGTAGAGTCCGAACAGACCGTTCCCTCCGCCATCGGTCGAGGCGCCGGGGGCAAGGAATCCGGCGGTCTCGATCCCGCCGAAGCGGAGGAACGCCGGATAGAACCGTTCCACCGTCGAGTCGCGCTGCGTGTACTCCCGGTCGATCTGGACGCTGCGCGGCGATGGATAGATCGTCCCGTTATCCCGCTCCCCCGGAGCATTCCGCACATCCTGGCGGATCGTGGTGTCCCGTTCGGTGATCGTATAGAGGTCGGTCTCGACGCGTGTGACGCTGAAACAGCCCGGGAGAGCTCCCAGGAGAATGATGATGATCGCTATATGGTAAAGATGCTTCATGATGCTTGCTGATGTTCAGGAAAATCGTTCCGGAGCCGGTGTATCTGGATCTAGCGTCTGACAAGGTCCACCCGCCGCAGGCGGGCATGATAGAGCTCCTCGGTCTCGGCGTCGCGCCCCGGCAGCGGGAGCGATTCTCCCTCGGAGCGGACCGTGAGCATGGCGGCGCGCACGCCCCGTCTGACGAGCTGCTGGCGGATGAACTCCGCGCGGCGGCGCCCCAGATCGAGATTGAATTGATCGGAGCCGACCGGATCGGTATGGCCGATGATCTCGAAGCGCCGGGCCGGCTGGTCGTTGAAGCCCTTCAGGAACTCCGCGGTTCTGTCGATCATATCGCGCCAGCGGAGATCGCTCGGCATCCCGCGCTCATCGAGCGTGAACTCGTAGGGATCGGTCGCGTTGTTGAAGGGGAAGTTCACCCGGAAGGTCACCGTGTCGGGCATCTCGATATCGTGGGTCACGGTGCGGCGCCCGTCGGAGATCGGGATGCGGACCCTCTCGCCGATGAAGATGATGCTGTCGGAGCGGGCATCGAGATAATACTCCTCCCCCGGCCGCACCGGCAGGCGGTAGCGACCGTCGGGATCGGTGAGCGTCGAGTCGGTCTGCTTGGGGGGTGTTATCGTCTCGATCGTCACCCGCGCCTCCGGCACCGGCCTGCCGTCGGGTCCGCGCACGACCCCGGTGAGCGTCACCTGGCTGTTGCGCAGCGCCGTGGGGGAGGCAACGCCCGGCCTTTTGAGCCGGTGGAGCAGATAGATATCGAAGCCGTCGCTTCCGGTCTGGTTCGAGCTGTAGTACAGAAGCGTATCGGGGTCGGCATCGGCCGGCGCCGAGGGGAATATCTCATCGGCGGGGGTGTTGATCGGTTTACCGAGATTCTCGGCCTTCCCGACACCGTCGGCGATGATGCGCGCGCGGAACAGATCGTATCCACCGACCGTGGCATGTCCCGACGAGGAGAAGTAGAGCCATCGGCCGTCGCCGCTGACGAACGGGGAGAGCTCGTCGCATGGGGTGTTGATGCCGGGGCCGAGGTTGCGCGGCGCCGACCAGCTTCCGTCCGCCGCGCGGCGCGCCACATAGATATCGGTGGCCCCTTCGCCCCCGTCGCGATCGCTGGCGAAATAGAGGGATCCGCCGTCGGGGGAGATCGCCGGCTGCGCATCCCACGGGATCAGCGCGGAGAGCTGCATCCGCGCGGGGGCATCGATCCTCCCGCTTCGCTGGTGCCCGGAGAAGATGTCGTAGTCGCCGGAGACGGTGCCGGGCTGCCGCGCGGCCAGATAGATGCTCTCCTCGCGCGTCGTCCGTGCCGCGCCGCCGATCGAGCCCCCGGCCATCTCCATCGGCAGCAGATCCCCCACCGCTGCGGTCGGGGGGGCGCTGAAGGTGACCAGGGCGATCTGGTCGGCCCCCCCTTCGCGCCGGATGGTGGCGAGCGCTCCGGCCGTCCCTTTCCCGCGCGCGGGAAAGGCAACACCGAACTCGTCGCCGTCATGGTCGAGGCCGGCCACGCGGCTGATGGTAAGGTAGTGCATGCCGGGAGGGGCGATCGTTGTATCGATCGTCACCTCATTGAACGCTCCCGGACGGCAGGGAGGGGGCTCCGGAGGGGGGCATTCGAGCCGGCTCCTCTCGGAGAAATAGATCGATGGGGTACAGCCCGCCATCGCAAGCGCGCAGGAAAGCAGACCCAGACTGCTGCGGAGAAATCTCACTGATCGAGTGCTTAGAAATGTGAGAGGCAAAAACCAACGCTGCAAGCTACAAGATATCGTACAACTGCGATAGGGACATATCGCCCCGATTTGTACCCTGCTGCTCGCGCCGATCCGCCCGATGCTGCGGGGGGAAGACACATGGAGGGGGGGAAGGTTTCGTGATCCCTCCGTTTGATCGATACGTTGGGCCGGAGTTCAACTCCGGCCCAACATTCTGGCAACCTGAGACATTACCGTCGCGAGGGGAAGGTTTCGTGATTTCTCCGGCGGCAGCTACATTGTCCGCAATGGAAACATTCGAGACACTTGATCAACTCCTCCGGCTCGGGCCGGAGTTCGGACTACGGTTCCTCACGGCGATCCTCTGCGGGGGAGCGATCGGGATGGAGCGGGAGACCACCGGCAAGCCGGCCGGGCTCCGCACATGCATTCTGGTCTGCATCGGGTCGATGCTTTTCACGGTGATGAGCATCGAGCTGGGGGAGATCTTCGGCGGGGATGGAACGAGGATCGCCGCGCAGATCGTCACCGGCATCGGCTTCCTCGGCGCCGGGGTGATCCTCCGGGAGCGGACCGGAGGGGTCAAGGGGGTGACCACGGCGGCGATCATCTGGCTGATGGCGGCGCTTGGGATGATGATCGGTGCCGGCTATCTGATCAGCGCCACCACCGTGACCGCCGCCATCGTGATCATGGTGCTTTCGCTGCGTCGCGTGGAGCGCTATATCCATCTCCGCCAGGCGCGCGACTACTGTTTCGTCGCCGACGACAACTACAATGTGCGCGACCAGATCGCCGATATCGTCGGGGACTACGAGGATAACCTCCATCGTTTCTCAATCCTCGAGGGGGACCGCCCGGGGAAGCTCATGATCACCTTCCGCTTCACCGGCGCCGACAGCGAGCGTCGGGAGCTGCTCAGGAGCCTCTACCAGATCCGGGGGATGCACCGCGCCGAGCATCCCAATGAGGATCGGGAGAGCTCCGGTTCGCTCCCGTCCGGCGAATCGGACGACTGATCGCCGACGCGGCCGATCGTATGGACAGCACTTCAATCAATCACAATCCGAATGATAACCGTCGCTACCTGGAACGTTAATGGGATCCGCGCCCGCGAGGCGCAGTATCTGGAGTGGGTCGAGCAGAACCGTCCCGATGTGATCTGTCTGCAGGAGATCAAGGCCTCCCCCGGGCAGATCCCCGAGGCGGTGATGGCGATGGAGGGCTACTGGAGCTACTGGCATGGCGCCGCCGGCGGCTACTCCGGCGTCAGCCTGCAGCTGCGCCGTGAGCGATTCCCGGAGGAGCCGGTCTTCTCCCACCCCGCGTTCGACCACGAGACCCGGATCGTGCAGGGGCGGGTCGGTGATCTTGTGTTCGCCTCGGTCTATATCCCGAACGGCGGCAAGGACTACGACGCGAAGCTGGCGTTCATGCGGGCGGTGCCCGGGTACGTCGAGGGGCTCCATGCCTCGGGCCTGGGAGTGCTCCTCTGCGGCGATATGAACGTGGCGCGCACCGATGCGGATATCCATCCCACCCACAACAAGCCGGGGATCATCGGCACGCGGCCGGACGAGCGGGCGCTGATGGAGGATATCTTCGCGCGTGATATGGTGGACGTTGCGCGGATGCTCGACCCCGACAACAACCGGCTCTTCACCTGGTGGCCCTTCTGGCGCTCGGCACGCGAGCGGAATCTCGGCTGGCGCATCGATTATATCGTCGCCAGCGGGAAGATCGCGCGTCACGCCACCGATTGCGTTATTTTCAAGGATGTAGGGGGGAGCGATCATGCGCCGGTGATGGCGACGTTCGATATCACGCCGTAACGCGCCCTACATGCCGGCCGGCCGATCTGCGTCATAGCATTGGCTACCCGCCGGAGGCGCATGGCCGGGGAGAGAGAGGGGGGACGAGTGAAACATGGAGGACGGATCGTACGTCAGAGATTACTCCTGACAGACATAGAGAGATATTGCCATGATACCAGAGAACGACGCACGGCGCTTTTCCCCCGATGAAGTCAACGCAATCCTCCGCCGTGCCCTCGACCGGCAGGGGAATACGGGGGCGGGGAGCGTCTCCTATACCGATCTGCTCGATACGGCCCGTGAGCTCGGGATCGACCCGGCGCGTCTGGAGGAGGCGCTGCAGGAGCAGGAGGAAGTGGGGGCCATCGAGGCCGCCCGCGAGGCATACAAGAAGCAGAAGAAGCAGAAGTTCAAGGAGCATCTTCGGAGCTACATCATCGTCAACGCGATACTGATCGCGATCGACGTGATGACCGGCGGCCCCAACTGGTTCTTCTGGCCCCTCTTCGGCTGGGGGATCGGCCTGGCGTTCGACGCGGCCGAGACCTTTTACCCGAAGGAGCGGGATATCGAGCGGGGGGCGCACCGGCTTCTGGAGAAGCAGCACAGGATGCGCCGCCGCGAGGTGAAGATCAACGGCAAGAAGGCCCTGACGATCGACAGCAAGGCCGGCCGCATCATCATCGAGAAGGGGAACAAGAGAATCGAGATAGGGTGAGAGGCGATGCGGGAGAGGAGCGCCACGGCGTTCCATGGCCCTTCTCTCCCTCGATGAGCGTTCCCCGCCGCGCTTTTTCCACCCCGGAGGAAGCATCCTTTCCACGCGAAACCTCCCACGCGACATCGATCGTTTCCCCGACTTTCGCTAAGTTGCGCTCCCTACAACGGCTCGGTACTTTATTCGCACTTCCTTACGTGACCGTACGCGCCTGGCGCGCGAGCTGTGGACTATCTTTACGTCATGGCACACCGGTCATCCCGCCGTGCGTTCATTGCAACTTATACAGGATCGATTTCAATCGTGGCAGCACACTCTACATCTCCCGAATCCAACCCCACCACCAGTGGCAGGGGGGCTTCAGCGAAATATATCTTCATCACCGGCGGCGTCCTCTCGTCGCTGGGGAAGGGGATCACATCGGCATCGCTTGCGCTGCTCCTGAAGTCCCGCGGGCTGCGCGTCACCATTCAGAAGTTCGATCCCTACCTCAACGTCGACCCGGGCACCATGTCCCCCTACCAGCATGGTGAGGTGTATGTGACCGAGGATGGCGCCGAGACCGATCTGGATCTGGGGCACTACGAGCGCTTCCTCAACCAGTCGATGACCCAGAAGAACAACACGACCACCGGACAGGTCTACTACGAAGTGATCTCCAAGGAGCGTCGCGGCGATTATCTGGGGAAGACCGTGCAGGTGATCCCCCATATCACCGATGAGATCACCCGGCGGATGACCGCGCTCGGCTCCTCCGGCGCGTACGATATCGTGCTGATCGAGATCGGGGGGACCGTCGGCGACATCGAATCGCTGCCGTTTCTGGAGGCCACGCGCCAGCTCGATCAGAAGCTCGGCCGCGAGAACGTGCTGCATATCCATCTCACCTACGTCCCCTATATCAAGGCGGCCGGAGAGCTGAAGACCAAGCCGACGCAGCACTCGGTCAAGACGCTGCTCGAGATCGGCATCCAGCCGAACATCCTCGTCTGCCGCTCGGAGCATCGTCTGTCGAAGGAGATCCGGGAGAAGATCGCGCTGTTCTGCAACGTCGACCGCGATTCGGTGATCGAGGGGCGCGACGTCAGCACCATCTACGAGGTGCCGACGATCTATGAGCAGCAGGGCTTCGACGATATCGTCCTCAGGAAGCTCGGTCTGCAGGCGCCGGCGGCCGATCTGAAGCAGTGGGCGAACCTGGTGCGCCGGATCAAGCAGCCGAGCCACGGCGAGGTGCGGATCGGCATCTGCGGCAAGTACACGCAGTACCAGGATGCCTACAAGTCGATCATCGAATCGTTCATCCATGCCGGCGCGGCCAACAACGTCCGGGTCGAGCTCGAGTGGATCGACAGCGAGGATCTGCATAACGAGAACGATGTGAAGGCGGCGCTGGCCGGACTGCATGGGCTGCTCGTCGCCCCCGGCTTCGGGTCGCGCGGGGTGGAGGGGAAGATCATGGCGATCCGTCATGTGCGCGAGAACGGCATCCCCTTCTTCGGGATCTGCCTCGGCATGCAGTGCGCCACCATCGAGTACGCCCGGAACGTCTGCGGGCTGGCCGATGCCAACTCCGCTGAGTTCGCCCGGACTCCGAACACGGTGATCGACCTGATGGCCGACCAGAAGAACGTGAAGGAGAAGGGGGGGACGATGCGTCTGGGAAGCTATCCCTGCATCCTCAGCAAGAAGACGAAGACGCTGGCGGCCTACCGCGAGCAGTTCATCACCGAGCGCCATCGCCATCGCTACGAGGTGAACAACGCGTTCCGTGATGTGCTCACCGCCAACGGCCTGGTGCTCAGCGGGGTCTCCCCCGACGGACGCCTCGTCGAGATCATCGAGATCCCGGAGCATCCATGGTTCGTCGGCTGCCAGTTCCACCCGGAGCTGAAGTCGCGGCTGCTGGCGCCGCATCCCCTGTTCAAGGCGTTCGTCAAGGCGGCTGTCGACCATCGCGACGGCGGACGGGGCAAAGGAAAGGCGAAAGTCGCCGCCGTGAAGGCGTCGGGGGCGAAGCAGGTTGCCGCGAAGGGAGCAACGGAGGCACGGAAGACGATCCCGGCGGTGAAGGATGATCTGCCGGCAACCAATGGCAACGGCCATGAGGCGACCGCCGCCGATGTCCCGACTCCCGATATCAAGCCGGCAGTCAACGGCCGGAAGCCCGCGGCACGGAAGAAGGTCAAGGACTGAACACGATTGGCCCGATACGATATGGAAGCGCCGGCCCGAGCTTGATCTCGGTCCGGCGCTTTTCGTTTGATGGAGCCCGGTCCACATCAATCGCCCGCGGATCGGGCATACGGAAGACTTCCCCACCTCCATGTGTCACTCCCAAGGCATTTCTCACGCAACCTTCGGCGGATTATCCGTTTCACCTCCAGCGACACTTGAAGTGCATCGCGACATGGAGTGCGTCCGAACACCATCATAAAACCTGACATCAGAGAGGCCGAACGCTTCCTGTTCCTCCCGGGATCACCCTCCCCTCCACTCACGATGCGTGCGCCGGGAGCGCGGATTTCCTTCATCGAAAACCCTGGCTCCCCGCCACGGGAAGTGCGGTAGTGGCTCAGATTGATCGTCGGGCAGTGATACGCTGTGCCGGAGTTGAACTCCGGCCCAACATTCTGGCAACCTGAGCCACTACCACGACCCGGCATTCCCGTCGATTCATCGCAAGCGGCGACATCCATTGTCGCCATGGTGACCCCCTGACCCTTGCCGGGGCGATGATGGCCGCAGAGGGAGATCGGACGATCACCATCCCGGGGCCGGTACCATACGGCTTCGGATGGCCGGTCGGTGCGGATGCGGTGCGTCATGTCACCGGGTATAGCGGGGCGATGGAGCGATGTGGAACGGGGGGCGCAGGTGGAGATGGGCTCGGCTCATGGCCGTTACAACGAAGCCCGATGCCATGTCCGCGATCGGTGGCCGATCATGGGCTTCTCATCCGTCGGGAGCGGATCGTCCCGGAGGATGGCGCCGCCGATATATGTCGGCGGGACCATCCCCTGAACGGCATCTCGAATATCACGGGGGCGCGTCACCACCGGCCGGGCCGTGGATGACGTGACCGCGATCATGCGGTGCGTTACACGACCTCGGAGAAGGTGCCGAGGAGAAGGAAGATCACCGGCAGCGTGCGTGTTCCCGTCTCGGCCGCGCGGCGCGTCCCTTCCTGCATCAGCGAAACGCCGACGGCGTTCTGGCGCAGATGGACCGGCTTCGCCGCGAGTCCCTTGGCCTCCTTCTTTCGCTTCGCCCGGAGGTTCAGCATCTCGACGAACATGCTGAACGCCATCGCCGTGTAGATATATCCCTTCGGAATCTCGCTGTGGAATGCCTCGGCCGCGAGCGAGACGCCGATCAGCAGAAGGAACGAGAGCGCGAGCATCTTCACCGTCGGATGGCGCATCACGAAATCGCTGATCGCTCCGCCGACCCAGAGCATGAAGCCGAGCGAGATGACGACGGCGCCCATCATGATCTCGATATGATCGGCCATGCCGATCGCGGTGATCACCGAGTCGAGCGAGAAGATGATGTCGAGCAGCAGGATCTGAACGATGACGCTGGAGAAGCTGATCTTCGCCTTGGTCTCGGTTCCTCCGTCGGCATCCTCCCCTTCGAGCTTCTCGTGGATCTCGGTTGTGGCCTTATAGACCAGGAACGCTCCGCCGACCAGAAGGATCAGATCGCGTCCGGAGAAGCCATGGCCGAACACCTCGAACAGAACGCTCGTGAGCTGCGCCATCCAGTTGACGGCCGCCAGCAGAAGGAACCGGGTGATGCAGGCGAGGCCGAGGCCGAGCAGCCGGGCTCGTTTCTGCTGCTCCGCCGGAAGCTTTCCGGCGAGGATCGAGATAAAGATGATGTTGTCGATACCGAGTACTATCTCCATCAGGGTAAGCGTGGCAAGGCTCGCCCAAGTGGCGGGATCGGAGAAAAGCTCAATCATACTGGATGCAATGAATGAAATGGTTGACCTGCGTCATTGCCGGACAATCATGCCGGCAATGGGCTCGGCCGTCGGCGCCGGTTATGGGTACGAACGCTCGACAGCCAAACAGCGATGCCCCTGCAAACACATGGAATCGCAGGGGCACCAAAGATATCAGCCGCGTCGCATAAATGCGATGGCCGGAATATGGCGGAACCGTTGTTGTTCTACTTGACCGCGGTCGGCGCCGAGAGGCTCTCGGAACGCTGCGATGCGGTCTCCGATGCGCCATTGGTCTTGCCGCCGGTCAGCCCGTGCACGACGTCGCCGGCACGCGTGACGGTATCGGTGACGGTGCTGGCGAGGTCCTTCCCCACGCGGCTGAGCTCATCACCCGCAGTCTTGCTCAGGCGGCCGATCTCATCCCCTGCGGTCTTGCTGAGGCGACCCAGCTCCTCGCCGGCGGTGTCATACAGATCCTTGGCGTTCTTGACGAACGAGTCGCGACGCTGCGCGCCCTTCTTGGGATCGAGAAAATACCATGCTGTGAGCGCTGCTCCAGCAAGGCCGAGCGTTTTGATCAGTCCACGTGCCATTGTGCTATCTCCATGTTATGAATTATCTGCTGTCGTATATCAGATGCTTGATCTGTTCTGGATGGTATGCCACTACAGAATTATGCCAGAAATGTTTCAGGTGATAATTCAGTCCGGTGAGATTGGTGAAATGTTGTCAACTTATCCACAACGGTGGATAAAATGGGGAAATGTAACCCCATACGCCGCACTTTCCGCTCGTGTCCGCCGCGCTCCCGGAACCGGGCGGATCGTCATAAAAAGGCGCTCCGGCCCGTGTGGCGGCGGTATTCGGCCGTGCGGCGACATCTGGATTGCCATCGTGACCATCACTGCGGTGTCCCCTTCATTTCTGCGTATGAAGAATTCATAACGGGATGGAAATTCCTCGCATCCGACCGTATATCAGGAGGAACACGAGGTGATTGTACGGGAGTCGTGTGAGAGATACTTTCACCCGTATGAAGCTATTCTCCCTTCTGTATCTGCTCCTTATTCCGTTGGCGATCATGGGAGCCGGATGCCGTGATCGGGCGGTTGCCGGCCATGATATCCGGCCGAAGCCTCTGCCGGATGGTTTTCACCGAGGGGTCAACTACGCCCACGTTCATCGTCGCGAGCATGGGTATGGGTCGGCGGTGTCGGCCAGCGAGCTCGATTCTCTGCGCCGGATCGGGATCGACTGGATCGCCATCACCCCGTTTGGATACCAGCCGGGCGCCGGGTCCGACAGCATCGTCGGGTTCCCGGAGGAGAGCAATGCAACCGTCCGCCGCGATCCGTCGATGAGCGATGATGATCTTGTCGCCGAGATAGCGGCGGCGCACCATCGCGGCATCAGGGTCACGCTGAAGCCGCATCTGTGGTCGCGCGATTTCTGGGATGGGGGCGCATGGCAGGGGACCATACGGCAGGCCACGGCGCAGGGGCATGCCCGCTGGTGGCGATCGTACCGGGCGTTCGCGCTGCATCATGCGCGGCTGGCCGAGCGCGCCGGCGCCGACCTGTACTGCATCGGCACCGAGCTGGTGGAGATGACGACGGGATACCCGGAGGAGTGGCGGGGGCTGATCGCCGATATCCGCCGGGTCTATCACGGGCCCCTCAGCTACGCCGCGCACTGGGATCGCGAGTTCGATAGCCTCGCCTTCTGGGATGCCCTCGACTATATCGGCATCACCGCCTACGTTCCTCTCGACGTTCATGACAGCGCGACGGTCGACGAGCTTGTACGGGCCTGGGAGCCGCACCGGCGGCGGATCGGCGCGATCGCGGAGCGCTACGGCAAGCCAGTGCTTTTTCTCGAAGCCGGCTACCGGCCCGTCCTCGGGGCCTACCGGCAGCCCTGGGTCTACGATGGAGGAGTCTACGATCCGCCGACCCAGGCCCGCGCCTACGAGGCGCTCCTTCGATCGATGAGCGATGCGCCGTGGTGGCGCGGCGTCTACTTCTGGAAGGTCTTCACCGATCCGGCGCGGGCGGGACGGTACGGCGAGGATACGGGCTTCTCCTTCCGCGGGCTTCCGGCCGAAGGGGTGCTCCGTGCGTGGTTCGGCGGGGCCCCGGTCCCGGCTCGATAAAGGATGCAGCCCAACACCGTAACATCCGCTGGCCGATGGCGTGCAATCCCGAAAGCCGGGATCGGACGGATGATATCCGGTGGGAACCCCAACAGCCTTGGAGAGGATATGGCCGATGACCGTCAGCAGCAGAGGCTGCAGCTCTATATCGAACGGGTAACCGCGCTGCAGGCCGAGCGGGGGCGTGCTCTGGAGCTGCACGACATGAAGGAGATAGCGCGTGAGCTCGGGATGAGCGAGGAGGATATCGCCGCCGCCGACAGCGCCGCGCGCGCCCATCTCGACCGCGGGCTGCGCCACAGCTCCTACGGTCGCTGGGATGATGCCATCGTCGAGCTGCGCGAGGCGGCCGCGCTCGACCCGATGAATGTCGAGGTGCTCCACGCGCTGGCCCTCTCCCATAAAGAGCGCTGGCTTGCCGTGGGGGACCCCGAGGACCGGCGGCAGGCGGCGGAGCTGGCGCGGCAGAGCGTGGCGCTCGACCCCGCGCACGATCCCTCCTACCTGCTCCTCAACGATCTCGACAAGCCGCGCCAGGGCGGGGGGACTGATCCCGCCGGGTTCTCTCCCCGTCGCAGGAGGGGCGGATGGATAGCGCTCGCTGTCGCGCTCCTGCTGCTGCTTGTCCCCGCTCTGGTGCTGCTCGTCCAGCGTAACAGGAAGCGGCTGCCGGACCCCCCCTCTCCGTCGCCTGCTGTGGTGCTCGATCAGCCCCCACAGCTCGATCCGGGCACGATCGCCACGCAGCGGGAGCTGGCGGCCACCTGGGAAGGGACCCGGGAGGATGGGATCGATCTCAGGTTCTACGCGGCCGGACGCGAGGGGGAGGATCTGGTGATTCGGAATGTAGGATCGGAGGATGTGGAGGAGATCCTGCTCCGCCTGGATGGTCCGGCCGGAGACAACGCGAAGGCCATCGATGCGTTGGCCGATCGGGATGGATCGCTGGATCTCGGCGAGTCCATGGTGCTTCCCGGCATGCTAAGCGGTCGTGGCGATGTCAGGGTCGTCGTGCTCTCGGCCTCCGACGATGATTGAAGCGTTTACCCTCCCTCCGGCCACCGGGGCGCATGCCATCTGATGGTCGGAGGAATGCCCCATCGCGCGGAGCGATATCCGTACGTCATGGCTGCGTGTGATGCATCCCGCAGCTATCTCCCTCCCCATCTCCATCTCCCGGCTCTCTTCGATTCCCGCCTCCACATCGCCCTGTATCCATTCGACGTTCCCGATCTCCATGCGCCCGCCGGGCAGGTATTGTCGGCCGGTCCAGGTATCCCGCCGGTACCTTTTTCTGACGATGGAGGAGTCCCATGTTCGTCCTCGTTGATCAACCGTAGGGTGTACGTAGTACTCCCGGCGTCGACCGGATCCATCTTCGTCCTGTTGATCAACCATTCGATGATGCTGGTGGCAATGGCATCCGGAGCCGTCGCCGTCAGGGAAGTGTTGCGCATCGGTATGGCTCGACGGAAGCCATGATGATGGCAACGTCATACACATAACCAAGGGGGAAGTCTCAATGACAACGTTTCCAGGACGATGGTGGTTGTGGCTGATGACGGCCGTGCTCGCGGTGCTGCCTGCCGCCAGCGCGGCGGCGCAGTGGTGCACGCCGCAGGAGTGTCCGGATCTCTGGTTCAGAGTGCAGGCGCACGATACCAACATGGTGTGCAGGCTGGTGGATGGAGATACCGTGTCGGCTGATCGGTTCTCGGCGGCATTCACGCTTCTGATGACCGAGGATTCCATCGGGATCGTCGACTACACGTTCAGCGAGTGCAAGCGCAACGGCGAGCTGCTGCAGATCCCGACATGGAAGCTCGATCGCCGGGTGAACGCAAGCCAGGCGATGATCGGAACCAATAGCCGGACGGCGGCCTTCCCGCTGGTTCCCGGCGATACGCTCTCGTTCTACCGGGAGCTCAACTGGTATACGGCGATAGGATATCACAACGAGCTGGATAACTATTACTCCCGCGATACGCTGGATTATGCGGTGGAGCTTGTGCGCGTGGCCGATTCCTCGCGGATCGTCCTGCTCGACAGTCTCGGCGTTTTGCCGAGCCTCCAGCCGTCGATCCCTCGTCTGTACGGCATGCGCCCGATGGCGGCGCTGGTCAGCTATGTGGTCCCCTCGTCGGTACTGCGCACCACCTCCGACAGCGCCTTTATCCGGCTTGTTCCTCATGCGCGCGGTGATGGTGCATACTACTTCACCCGGTGGGACGATATCACCGTGAGGATATCGGAGCGGCTGAACCAGCCGTTCTATCAGGCGCTGAACGACTATATCGGCCAGCGGGGCGCCGCGCCGAAGATCGTGATCGAGGAGCTGCAGCGTCTCGATGAAAGCTCCGCGGCCGCCGGCGCTCTGAGGGTGCTCGCCGTCGCCGGGGCGGGCGATCAGGTTTCGATCGCGTTCCGTGCCCCCGCCGATAACGGCAGGGCCGGCATCGTCATCTTCGATGCGCTCGGCCAGGTGCTCTTCTATCCCTATACGGGGCCCGCGTCGACGGAGGAGCGGAGCGTGTCGTACAGATTTCCCCGTGGTGGAGTCTACTTCGTGGGATTGAGTATCGATGGAAATCTCGTGCAGACCAGAAAAGTCATCATCACCAACTAAGCGAGGGAGATTGTGAAGCGTACACTTGGAATGATCATGGTTCTTCTCGGGGTCGGCCTCTGCACCACGGCATGGGGACGGGGCCAGTATGCGCCGCCGCCATATGGGGCGGGTCTGGGCGGGATCGGGGGATGGATGGAGTCGGGGCCGGTGTGGGGATGGACCGATCCGTTCTTTGGCGGCGATCCGACGAAGGATCCGCCACCGGGGGGCGGAAGCAGTGGCGGCGGCGGGGGACGGGAGTTCGATCCGACCGGCGGATATCAGGGGGGCGGAGGGCCCGGCGAAGGTGGGGGCGGAAGCGGCGGCGGCGGTGGTGCCGTGGGGGGAGACAATGGCTCGGGAAGCTGCTTCAGGCGGGGACCGGGCCCCGGACCGACCGGGGGGGACAACACCTACATCTGCGCCTGTATCTCATATGGCGGGCCCTCCGACGGAGTGCTCGTCGGGACGTGCAGAAAGGAGGGGGGCGGCAACTACACGATATCGGGCTGCAATACGATCGGCTCCACATGCACGGTGCGGCGCCGGTAGCGCTCCGCATGCGATGGAAACGAACGCGGCCGGCCTCATGCGAGGCCGGCCGCTGCTGTTGTCGCCGTGCAGGGGGGAGGAATCGTTGCGTGATGCCGCCATGCGGTCGGGCCATGACGTCATCCGGCGGTCCCCGGCCAGCGTCAGCGCTTGTTCATCGCGCGGTACGCCTTTGTCCGCCGCTTCCATTCCTGCTTGGTCTGCAGGGCCGCCTGCACATCGTCCCGTCTCTCCAGATATCCCAGCTCCCGCTGCAGCTTCTGATAGTTCCGATAGCGACCCGCGTCGAGCGTGCCGTCGTCGAGCGCGCGGCGGATCATGCATCCAGGTTCGCTGCCATGGCCGCAGTCGCTGAACCTGCACCGCTCGCCGAGAGCCTCGATATCCTCGAACGTCTCCCGCAGCGAATCCTCCTCTCCCCAGAGACCCAGCTCCCGCATTCCCGGCGTATCGATGATCACCCCTCCGGAGGGGAGCAGGATCAGCTCCCGGTGCGTGGTGGTATGGCGTCCCTTGCCGACGCTCCCGCTCACCGCGCTGATGCGCTGCCGCTCCTCGCCGGCCAGAAGGTTGGTGATGGTCGACTTGCCGACGCCGGAGGAGCCGAGCAGCACGGCGGTTGTTCCGGCCGGAAGATATGTGCCGAGCTCCTCGGACCCCTTCCCTTCGGCCGCGCTGATGGGGATCACCGGAACCCCGATCGCCACCTCCTCGACCTCGGCGATGCGTTGCCCGATATCGTCGCAGAGATCGGCCTTGTTCAGCACGATCACTGGCCTGGCGCCGCTCTCCCAGGCGAGGATCAGGGTGCGCTCGATCCTCCGGAGATTGAAGTTGCCGTCGAGCCCCACCACGATAAACACCGTGTCGATATTCGCCGCGACGATCTGCTCCGTGGCCGCATCGCCGGGAGCCTTGCGCGAGAACCAGCCCGTCCTGCGGAGCACCCCTTGGATGATTGCATGTCCGTCCCGCAGCTCGATCGCCACCCAGTCTCCCACCGCCGGCAGATCGGCCCGCGCGGCGGCATGATGCCGAAGCCGTCCTGCGATCTCCGCGCGGATCTCCCCCTGCTCCGTATGGATGACGAAGCTGTTTTTATGCTCGAGTGCCACGCGTCCGGCGATATAGCCGCGATCCGCGTAGCGTGCCTCGAACTCCTCTGAGAACAATGGGCTCCAGCCCAGCCTCTTCAGATCCATGATGTTGATTCCTCAATAGACATCTTTCATAAGTACTCTTCGGTGTAGATTGCGGAGAAAACGATGTATTTCCGCGACATCGACACCCTTGCCCCCGCAGCATTCAAACGCCTCACTGGCGTCGATCGCGCGCTGT